>Ga0207655_1000016_pt1 | contig 551476 bp, 494 predicted proteins | sample KBSM44metaG_FD_184398 | JGI IMG/M metagenome (GOLD analysis project Ga0207655, IMG submission 184398) | Miscanthus rhizosphere microbial communities from Kellogg Biological Station, Michigan, USA - KBS M4-4 metaG (SPAdes) (version 2) | ecosystem: Host-associated > Plants > Roots > Rhizosphere... | reverse complement strand
AAGTGTGTAATGAAAACTAGATAAAGCTTGTTCTTATGGAATATAAATACTGATGAGGATAATATAAAATGAGGATCGTAATAATACGAAGCCTGAAAATCCGGAACTCAAATATCAAAAAACAGAACACGAAACCCGAAACTCAAGACCCAAACCCCGAATTCATCATTCATCATTCATCATTCATCATTCATCATTTATAATTTATAATTCACTCCCTTCTTCTCCCCTAGCCCTGATAGAAATGGTTACACCGCAGCTTGGGTTGGAGATTGGATGGGTCTGAGCGTGGGAGTGTGCAGGTGCGAGGAGTATGAATGGATAGCAGGAAATAGCTCCTCATTAAGTTTGAGAGATTGAGAGTTGATGAGTGAAAGAAGTAATTTTATATTTGTAAAAGGGGTAAAAAAAACATTCCGTAGGAATCCTAAATGTGGGACTCCTACGGAATGGGTATAAAACGAAGTTATATTTTTAGTTCAGAACGTATGATGTTCCGTCTCTTCCGTCTTTTAATTCGATTCCTTCAGCAAGCAGTTTGTCTCTGATCTGATCTGAAAGGTCAAAATTCTTGGATTTTCTTGCCTGGTTTCTCAGTTCGATCAACACCTTTAGAGTCTGATCAAGCTTTTCATTGTTATTTTCTTCTATGGTCTGTAATCCCAGAACATCGAAGATAAAGGCATTCAATGTTGATTTTAAATCTTCAAGATCTGCAGTTGAGATTGTTTCTTTCCCATCATTCAAAGCGAAGATGTATTTTACTGCTTCAAACAGGTGAGCAATCAGGATTGGTGAATTGAAATCGTCTGTTAAAGCTTCATATGCTTTATTTTTCCACTCTTTCAGGCTGAAATCTGATTGTTTTGTATCATCAGGTGTAATGGAATTCAATACTTTTACGGCTTCCATCAGTCTGATAAATCCTTTTTCACTGGCCAGCATTGCATCGTTTGAAATATCCAGCACACTTCTGTAATGTGCCTGCAGGAAGCAGAAACGTACAATTGAAGGGTGGAAAGGTTTTTCAAAGAAATCATTGTCTCCTGTAACCAATTGCATAGGAAGGATATAGTTCCCTGTAGACTTGCTCATACGTTGTGAGTTCATTGTCAACATATTGGCATGCATCCAGTAATTTACCGGTGCTGCGTCATTGCAAGCTTTCCCTTGTGCTATTTCACATTCGTGGTGAGGGAATTTAAGATCCATTCCTCCTCCATGGATGTCGAATGTTTCACCTAAATATTTAGTACTCATTGCAGTACACTCAAGATGCCATCCCGGGAATCCTTCTCCCCAAGGAGAGTTCCATCTCATAATGTGAGCCGGAGATGCTTTTTTCCACAATGCAAAATCCTGCGGGTTTTTCTTTTCTCCCTGTCCGTCAAGATCTCTCGTATTGGCAAAAAGTTCTTCTATATTACGTTTTGAAAGTTCACCATAGTTCAATCCCCTTTTGTTGTATTCTAATACATCAAAGTATACTGAACCGTTGCTTTCGTAAGCGAATCCTCTTTCAATCAGTTTTTGAGTCAGCTCTATCTGTTCTACAATATGCCCTGTAGCTGTAGGTTCAATATTAGGAGGCAACAGATTGAACATATCCAATACTTTATGGAAGTCTACCGTATATTTCTGTACGATTTCCATGGGTTCCAGCTTTTCCAACCTGGTTTGTTTTACGAATCTGTCGTTATCTACATTCCCATCATCGGTAAGGTGACCTGCATCAGTAATATTTCTTACATATCTTACTTTATACCCCAAATGCGTCAGGGTACGGTAGATAAAATCGAAGGAAAGAAAAGTTCTTACATTTCCCAAATGTACATTGCTGTACACTGTAGGTCCGCAGACATACATTCCGACATTTCCTTCTAAAATAGGTTTGAATATTTCTTTTTCCGCAGTAAGAGAGTTATATATTTTTAATTGCATGTATTTTTAAGTTAAAAGATTTAATGATTTTAAAGATTCAAAATTGAGTTAAAAATTACTTTTGTCACAACAAATAATTGTTGTGATAAAAATCTTATGTGAAACTTTTTTAAATTTTATCATAATTAAATCGCTTTTAAATGATGCTGTAAATGATCTACATAATCATTGATAATAAACTCCAACGTATACACCCGAGGTTCTGTTTTAGTTGTATCGCAGGTTCTTTGTAATGCTTCATCCGGAATATTTTCCACGATATGAACAATCTGATAGTTCAAAGACTTCCAAAGATCAATAAGATCTGAGGTAGGAACATTCTGATAGTTCTGAGCTTTTACCCAGAAATTCTGGTCATATACAATATTTTCGTTCTCTTTGTATTGGGTTACCACAAATCTACGGATATTTGTAAAAGCACTGTCACAAAGATGACCAATAATTTCTTTTTTAGACCATTTTTCTGAAAAACTTCTATGTGACCATTCTTCTTCAGGGATATTTTGAAATCTCTGAAGTTCGGCATCAATAATGTTTTTAAGGATTTGGTATTTCATTGATTAATAATCCAGTTTGGCATGGCTTCCTACATAATGTAAGAACTCCTGTCTTGTAATAGGGTTTGTTCTGAAAATACCACTTAATTCTGCGGTAATCGTAGAACTTGCGGTGTCTTTTATTCCTCTGCAGTTTACACAAAGGTGTTTTGCATCAATGATACAGGCTACATCTTTTGTTCCCAAGGCTTCTTTCAAAGCATCTACAATCTGCATGGTAAGTCTTTCCTGAACCTGTGGTCTTTTCGCATAGTAATCAACAATTCTGTTGATTTTTGAGAGACCGATTACTTCACCATTGGAAATATAAGCTACGTGGGCTCTTCCTATGATGGGTAAAAAGTGATGTTCGCAGAAAGAGTATACGGTGATATCTTTTTCCACCAACATCTGGCGGTATTTGTATTTATTGGAGAAAGTAGAGATTCCTGGTTTGTTTTCAGGAAGAAGTCCTCCGAAAATCTCGTTCACATACATTTTGGCAACACGTCTTGGAGAGTCTTTCAGAGAATCATCTGTCATATCCATTCCTAATGTTTCCATAATCTCCCCAAAAAGCTCAGTAATTTTTTCTATTTTTTCCTGTGGCGATTTATCAAAAGCATCTTTCCTTATAGGCGTATGTTCTTTTCCAGTGAAAATATCATCGTCGTTATCAGTAAAATCAACCATTTTTATTTAATTTGCAGCAAAAATACGGATAATATCTATTTCTCTATTTCAAATAAGGTGAAAAACATTATCTTTTATAGCCATTTCTGATTAAAAGCCTATGATTATTGTCGAGGAAGTACAAAATAAACACCATAAAAGGGAATTTCTGGAATTCCCAGTCCGCCTTTATGAACGCGACAAAAATTATATCCGCCCTTTAGATCAACATATTGAAGAGATTTTTGATCCTGAAAAAAATAAGTTCTTTAAAAATGGGACATGTAAAAGGTTTCTGTTTAAAAAGAACAACCAAACAGTAGGTAAAGTAGCCGTTTTTATCAATGGGTGTTATGAGCAAAAGCAACCTACGGGAGGAATTGGTTTTTTCGACTGTATCAATGATCAGGAAACTGCCAACTTTATTTTTGACCACTGTAAAAACTGGCTTCTGGAAAAAGGTATGGAAGCCATGGACGGACCTATCAATTTTGGGGAGCGGGATAAATTCTGGGGACTTTTAACGGAAGGTTTTATTGAGCCTTTATTTGGGATGAATTACAATCTCCCTTATTACAAAGAGCTCTTTGAAAATTATGGGTTTCAGGTTTATTTTGAACAGCTTTGTTTTACCCGGCTTGTATTTTCAGAAGTTTCGAGGATTTTCACCATTGCTCACGAAAAAAACAGAAGAAATCCTGCTATTTCAGCGCAACCCATGAAAAAGAATAACCTGGCTAAGTTTGCGAAAGACTTTACTGAGGTTTATAACAAAGCATGGGCCTGCCATGGAGAAGGAAAACAACTGGAAGAAGCCAAGGTTCTGAAAATGTTCAACACAATGAAACCTATTATCAATGAGCATATCTCCTGGTTTGTGTATGAGAATGAAAAACCTATTGCCATGTGGATCAATATGCCTGACCTCAATCAGTGGTTTAAATATCTGAATGGGAAGTTTGGAATTTTCGAAAAACTCAAGTTCTTGTTTTTAAAACGATTTAAAAAGAATGAGAAAATGGTGGGGCTTGTTTTTGGTGTTGTACCGGAATGGCAGAAGAAAGGCATTGACGGGTATATGATCTGGGAAGGAACTCAACATTTGAGAAAGCATACAGATTTTACGATTACAGAACTGCAGTGGATTGGTGATTTTAATCCAAAAATGATTAAGATTGCTGAAGCTCTTGATACAACCGTTACCCGAAAACTGGCAACTTATCGATATTTGTTTGACAGGAATAAGGAATTTGAGAGACATGAGATTCTTTAGGGTAAGGAAGATGGGAGTTATTGAAGCGTGTTTATTAACTAAAAGTTCAAGTTTACTTTTTTTTAATACTGTAAGCTATTTGATGCAGAGTTTTTATTTGCAACTGTTATATTTTTGAGGGAGCAAAGGTTGAATCAACTTTATTGATTCTTTCTAAGCGGATGTATAGCCTGCGGCTTACTTAGTTCATCTTATTTTCTGTATCGGATGCTGATTAAAATAAAAACCCTGCCTTTTACAGCAGGGTTCCTTCATTTTGGTACTTTTATTAGAATAGCTCACCGGCTACTTTTTTTATGTTATCGCTTTTACCCATTGAGTAGAAATGCAAAACAGGAACTCCGAAATCCAGCAGTTCTTTGCATTGGGCAATGGACCATTCTATTCCGATCTGCTTTACTGCTTCATTATTCTTTGCATTTTCCACTTCACTAATCAGTTCTTCGGGAAGGTCTATTTTAAATACCTGTGGCAGGATTTTCAAATGTTTTTTGGTGGCAATAGGTTTGATCCCCGGAATAATAGGAACGGTAATTCCCATTTCTCTTGCTTTCTGAACGAATTCAATGTACTTTTTATTGTCAAAAAACATTTGAGTAACAATATAATCTGCTCCGGCATCTACTTTTTGCTTCAGCCATTTCAAGTCATAATTCATGGAAGGGGCTTCCATATGTTTTTCAGGATATCCGGCAACTCCGATACAGAATTTATTCAATTCATCACAAACCTGTTCTTCGTTATGAAGATATTTTCCTCTTCCAAGGTTGTTAATCTGATTCACCAGATCCATAGCACTTGCATGCCCGCCATGAGTAGGTTCAAAGTACTGATGTCCTTTCATGGCATCTCCCCTTAAAGCCATTACATTGTCTATCCCCAGATACATACAGTCTACCAACAGATATTCTGTTTCTTCTTTTGTGAAACCTCCACAAAGCAGATGGGGTACTGTATCTACATTGTATTTATGCTGAATCGCCGCACAGATTCCTAATGTTCCCGGACGCATTCTTGTGATACGGCGTTCCATCAGGCCGTTTCCTTTGTCCAGATAAATGTATTCTTCTCTGGATGTGGTAACGTCAATGAAAGGCGGTTTGAACTCCATTAGTGGATCTATATTGGTATAGAGATCTTCAATCCCGATTCCTTTCTGTGGCGGAACAACTTCTAAGGAGAATAAAGTTTTTCCATTTGCGTTTTTAATGTGTTCTGTTATCTTCATGTCAATGTTAATCTGCTAAATTTGGCGACAACCATTTTCTCGCTTCCTGAATGCTACAACCTCTTCTTGCTGCATAATCTTTAAGCTGGTCTTCTGTAATTTTTCCTAATCCGAAATATTTGGCGTGCGGGCTTCCGAAATAATATCCGGAAACTGATGCTGTTGGGAACATGGCAAGGCTTTCTGTAAGGAAAACGCCTGTATTTTCTTCTACTTTTAAAAGATCCCAGATGGTTTTCTTTTCCAGATGATCAGGGCAAGCCGGATATCCCGGAGCCGGACGGATTCCTTTGTATTTTTCGGCAATCAATTCTTCGTTGCTTAAACTTTCCTGATTGGCATATCCCCAATACTCGGTTCTTACTTTTTTGTGTAAGAATTCTGCATAGGCTTCTGCAAAACGGTCTGCCAGGGCTTTCACCATGATGGAATTATAGTCATCATTAGCCTTTTCATATTCGTTGGACAATTCATCTGTTCCAAATCCGGTGGTTACGCAGAATGCTCCCACGTAATCGGTTTTTCCGGAACTTTGAGGAGCAATGAAATCACTTAGCGCTAGATAGTCTTTTCCTTTTGATCTCTGAGCCTGCTGTCTTAGGGTTAAAAATTTAGCCTGCTCATTATTATTTTCATCAAAAATTAAGATATCATCGGATTCATTGGAATTGGCTTTAAAAATTCCGAAAATGGCTTTTGCTGTTAAAAGCTTTTCATCAAGAATTCTCTTTAGAATCACCTGGGCATCTTTGAATAATTCTTTCGCCTGAACGCCTACGACCTCATCTTCCAGGATATTCGGGTATTTTCCGTGAAGATCCCAGCTTCTGAAAAACGGTGACCAGTCGATAAAAGGAAGAAGTTCTCTCAGATCCTGATTTTCGATCACTTTTATTCCTATCGTATTCGGAGTGAAAATTTCTTCGTTTTCCCAATCAATTTTAAAATGATTCTCTCTTGCTTCTTCAATGGAGACATAATCTTTATCTACCTGTCTGTTCAGGAACTTTTCCCTGAAATCGGAATAGTCATTCTTTAAATCCGAAACATATTCTTTATTCCTGTCGCCCAGCAATGAGCTTACGACGTTTACGGCTCTTGATGCATCATTCACGTGAACGACAGCATTTTTATATTTTAAATCGATTTTCACTGCAGTATGTGCCTTGGACGTTGTAGCACCACCTATCAATAACGGAAAATCTAAATTTTGTCTTTCTAATTCTGAAGCGATGTATACCATTTCATCCAAACTTGGGGTAATCAGTCCGCTCAGCCCGATAACGTCTACTTTTTCTTCAATAGCAGTCTGGATAATCTTTTCAGCGGGAACCATTACTCCAAGGTCAACGATTTCATAATTGTTACAACCTAAAACGACACTCACAATATTTTTACCGATATCATGAACGTCACCTTTTACAGTTGCCATTAATATTTTTCCGTTGGCAGGTTTTGCTCCGTCTTTTTCAGCTTCAATGAAAGGCTGTAAATAAGCCACGGCTTTTTTCATTACCCTTGCAGACTTTACAACCTGTGGTAAGAACATTTTTCCGCTTCCGAATAAATCTCCCACCACTCCCATTCCGGTCATCAGATTGATTTCTATGACATGAAGCGGTCTTGCGGCCAATTGTCTTGCTTCTTCTACATCTTCTTCAATAAAACGGTCAATACCTTTTACCAGGGCATAAGTAATTCTTTCCTGTAATGGATTATTTCTCCATTCCAAGTCTTCGGTCTTTTCTTTTTTTACAGATTTGTGTTTTTCTGAATAATCAAGAAGTCTTTCTGTAGCATCTTCTCTTTTATCCAGAATTACATCTTCTACAAGTTCCAGAAGTTCTTTATTGATTTCATCATACACCTCCAGCATCGCCGGGTTTACAATACCAATGTTCATTCCTGCCTGGATGGCATGGTAAAGGAATACAGAATGCATGGCTTCTCTCACCGTATCATTTCCACGGAAAGAGAAAGAAACATTACTCACTCCTCCACTTACGGATGCATAGGGAAGATTTTGTCTTACCCAGCGCGTAGCTTCAATAAAATCGATGGCGTTTCTTCTGTGTTCATCCATTCCTGTTGCCACCGGAAAGATATTTAAGTCGAAAATGATATCTTCTGCAGGAAAGCCAATCTGGTTCACCAGAATATCATAAGAACGTTTTGAGATTTCAATTCTTCGTTCAAAACTGTCAGCCTGCCCTACCTCATCAAATGCCATTACAATAACTGCAGCACCGTATCTTTTAATGGCTTTGGCATGTTTGATAAATTCTGTCTCTCCTTCTTTTAAACTGATAGAATTCACTACACATTTTCCCTGAGCAACCTGAAGACCTGCTTCCAGGATTTCCCATTTGGAAGAGTCTACCATGATTGGAATTCTTGCGATATCCGGTTCTGAAGCAATTAAGTTCAGGAATTTGATCATGGATGCTTTTCCATCAATCAATCCATCATCGAAGTTGACATCCAGAATCTGGGCACCTCCTTCTACCTGATGGCGGGCAATATCTAATGCTTCAGAGAATTTCTCCTCTTTAATGAGTCTTAAAAACTTTTTGGATCCGGCAACGTTAGTCCTTTCACCAACATTGATGAAATTACTTTCCGGGGTTATGATAAGAGGCTCGAGGCCTGATAATCTTAAATATTTCATTTTATTCTTCTAAAATATAGTAGGCATTATGGGCATTCTGCCTCAATAAATCCCTATGCTTGCTTAAAGCTGTAATCAGGGGAAACCTTTTGTAAGCTAAATCATGTTCTTTAGCAAATTCCTCAATCTCCTCTGTGATCTCGTTATAATACATATAACTGTAATTCGGGAATAGATGATGGGCTACATGAAAATTGAAATTTCCCAACACATTTCTTACCCACCAGTTATTTTCTTTTAAATCATTGGTCACTTCAAACTGGTGACGAAGCCAGCTAAACGGGAGACCATTTTCTTTATTTAATTTTGGAAAAGCATTATCAGGAAGCGGATGCAAAGGCAGTAAAACAAGCAATGCAAAAATACTTGCTGAAATCACCTGTAAAAACCATGCTCCTAAAGCCAATCCTATTGATACTTTAAAGAACATCACAGGAACCACAATCTGATAAAAGAAATAGAACAGTTTATAACTGATCATTTTTACTTTCTCAATGACAGGTATTCTTCCCTGGGTCTTTAAAATCACCCTTTCCTTATCAAAGAAGTCCCTGAAGTCTCTTATAAACATCCAATTGAATAGATACAACGGATAGACTAAAAAGAAAAACTTATCCTGATATTTCTGTACTCCTTTTGCTTTGATCCATGGTACAATTAAAAGCAATCCGCTCTGTTCAATATCTGTATCCCATCCATCCACATTAGGATAAGCATGGTGGCTTGCGATATGTCTTTTTTTCCAGATGTAGGAATTAGCTCCTATAAAATCAAAAATGTGAAGAACCAGCGTATTCAGTCTTTTACTTTTATAGATATTATTATGAGCGGCTTCATGAATTAAGTTTAAATAAATTAAAACCAAAAAAATTCCCATTAAAACAAAACTCAGAATGTAGATCCAATGCTTTTCGGCATTCAAAAGAGCCAGGAAATACAACCCGATATAGACCAATGGCAGCACAATCGCTTTGATCTGAATGTAGATATCTCTGTTCTCAGAAATGGCTTCCACTCTCTGGTTTACTTTCTTTCTCAGCTCATTAAATAATCTGATATCTTCCGAATCTTTTAAATAAATTGGCTTTTCCATTATATTTAACTTTGTGGTTTACATAAAGTTACTATTTATAATTTAGCCTTCATTCTTGATTTTAATTAAAAAAATCTATCAAATCACACAAATTCCTTCAATTTCCTTGGTGGATATTGTTCTACCAGGTCCGCAATTGCCTTAATATGCTCAGGTGTAGTCCCACAGCATCCTCCGATAATATTGATTAATCCTTTTTCTACATATTCTTTGATCTGTCTTGCCATATCTTCCGGGGTCTCATCATATTTTCCGAAAGCATTGGGTAAACCGGCATTCGGATAGGCTGAAACGTAGAATTCTGAATTATGGGCCAGTGTTTCAAGGTAAGGAGTCAGCTGATCTGCCCCCAATGCACAGTTAAAGCCTACACTTAATAAATTCAGATGGGAAACTGAAATCAGAAAAGCTTCTGCGGTCTGACCACTCAAAGTTCTTCCTGAAGCATCGGTAATCGTTCCTGACACCATGATTGGAATTTTGATTCCTCTTTCATCCTGTAGTTCGTCAATAGCAAACAAGGCTGCTTTTGCATTCAGGGTATCAAAGATGGTTTCTACCAACAGAATATCTGAACCACCATCCAGCAAAGCTTCACATTGCTGTTTGTAAGCCACTCTCAATTCTTCGAAAGTGATGGCTCTGTATCCCGGATCATTAACGTCCGGACTTAAACTTGCCGTTCTGTTCGTGGGTCCGATAGATCCTGCTACGAATCTCGGTTTGTCCGGATTTTTTGCCGTGTACTCGTCACAGGCTTTTCTGGCAATTTTTGCCGACTCATAGTTCAGGTCATATACCAATTCTTCCATGTGATAATCTGCCATCGCAATGGTAGTTCCCGAGAAAGTATTGGTTTCAATGATATCCGCTCCTGCTTCCAGGTATTTCTTATGAACTTCTTCAATAGCCTGAGGCTGTGTCAGAGAAAGCAAGTCATTATTTCCTTTCACCGGATGTTCCCAATCTTTGAAACGCTCTCCACGGTAGTCTTCTTCTTCGAACTTGTATCTCTGAAGCATAGTTCCCATCGCACCATCAAGAATTAAAATTCTTTCGGATAGAGCTTTATATAATTGTTCTGAATTTTTCATTTTCTATCAATTTATAGTTTATAAATCCGCTCACCAGTTTTTTACATAAGAGGATTTTTTTATTGATTATTTCAAAATCTTCTTTAGAAATATAGTGTTGGTCTAAAGCCAAATGGAATTGAGTTTCCAGTTTATAAAGAGATTTCCCGGCCATATGCAGGAACTGTAAAGTATCTTCAGGAGCCTGTGTTCTACTTCCTTCCGTTATATTGAACGAAACTGAAGTTGCCATTCTTCTTATGTGACTCGTTAAAGCCAATAATTCTTCTTTAGGAAAATTTGCAGTAAGAATATAAGTTAGAGTAACCAACTGTCTTCCTTCTCTCCAAATTACTAATTCTGTGTAGTCTCTATCCATTTGGCTCTATAAACTGTGAACGATTAATTAATCTAAAGCCTGTTTCAAGTCTGCTATGATATCCTCTACATTTTCCAGTCCTACTGAGCAACGAACCAATCCTGCCGTAATCCCTACTTCATTTCTTTCTTCGTCTGAAAGTTTGGAGTGGGTTGTAGATGCCGGATGGGTAACGATCGTTCTTGTATCACCTAAGTTAGCCGACAGTGAACACATTTGTATCTTATCTAAAAAGTTTCTTCCGCCCTCTATTCCGCCTTTGATTTCAAATGCTACGATATTTCCTCCAAGCTTCATCTGCTTTTTCGCTACTTCATAACTCGGGTGAGATTTCAGGAATGGATATTTTACTAATTCTACGTTGGGATGGCTTTCTAAAAACTCTGCTACCTTCAATGCATTCTCACAGTGTTTTTCTACACGAATAGACAATGTTTCCAGACTTTTTGATAATACCCATGCATTAAAAGGAGACAATGCAGGCCCTGTATTTCTTGCGAAAAGATAAATTTCTCTGATCAGGTCTTCTTTTCCTACTGCTATTCCTCCTAACACTCTTCCCTGTCCGTCAATCAGTTTTGTTGCGGAGTGTACAACAATATCTGCACCATATTTAATCGGTTGCTGAAGGTAAGGCGTTGCAAAACAGTTATCTACAATAAAGATAAGATTGTATTTTTTTGCAATCTGCCCGAAGAACTCCAGATCCAAAATTTCAATCGCCGGATTGGTAGGCGTTTCAAGATATAAGATCTTTGTATTGGGTTTAATATATTGTTCAACATTCTCAGCATCTCCTGCTTTGAAATAAGAAGTTTCAATATTCCATTTTGGGAAATATTTGGTAAACAATGTGTGTGTAGATCCAAAAACTGACTGGCAGCTTACGATATGATCTCCGGCATTCAGTAGGGCAGCAAATGTAGAATAGATGGCTGCCATTCCCGTTGCAAAGGCATATCCTGCTTCTGCCCCTTCCATTTTAGCTATTTTATCTGTAAACTCTGTTACATTCGGATTGGAAAAACGGCTGTATAGGTTTTTAGGTTTTTCTTCGGCAAAGCTTGCTCTCATATCCTCTGCATCCTGGAATATAAAACTGGAAGTAAGATATAATGGCGTAGAATGCTCATCAAACTGAGATCTTTCAGTCTGGGTTCTTATTGCTGATGTTTCAAAATTTTCCATATAGTTTAATTGATTTACCAATATAGCAGTCTAACAATGTACCAATGAAATTCTTCGCTTTGCTCAGAATAACGACACCAATTATTGGTAAACTGATACATTATCAGATTGTTATATTAAATATTATTTAGTTTCACTTACTCTTAAAATATCACCGAATACCCCTCTTGCTGTTACCTGTGCTCCGGCTCCGGCTCCCATGATCACAATCGGATTTTCTCCGTAACTTTCTGTATAAATTTCAAAGATGGAATCTGAACCTTTTAACTGTCCTAATGCTGAAGTGGCAGGAACAGAAATCAGTTTCACATCCAGTTCTCCTTTATCTTTCTGCAGATCACCATGTAAATCACCTACATATCTCAGCACATGACCAGGCTCCTGATTTTCCTTAATTTTCTGGTATTCTTCATCCAATTCATCCAATCTTGAAAGGAATTCTGATTTTGAAACTTCAAGCAGGCTTTCAGGAACCAGATTTTGTATATTGATATCTCCAAATTCATTGATTAAGTCCAGTTCTCTTGCCAGGATTAATAATTTTCTTGCTACATCATTTCCTGATAAATCTTCTCTTGGATCCGGTTCTGTATACCCTTTTTCCAAAGCTTCGTTGATGATAGTTGAAAATTTATCGTCTCTCAAAGAAAAATTATTGAAAACATAGCTCAATGTTCCAGAGAATACGCCCTTGATTCTTGTGATATTTTCTCCTGAAAGGTGTAATAACTTGATGGTGTCAATTAACGGAAGACCAGCTCCTACATTAGTTTCATACAGATAACGTCTGTTATTTTTACTCAACGTATATCTTAGTTTTCTGTATTCCTCAATAGGAAGGGTATTGAAAATTTTATTGGAAGAAACCAAATCGAATCCGTTTTCTGCCAAAGCGTGATAGTTTTTCACAAAATCCTTACTTGCAGTGTTATCCACAACGATCAGGTTCTCCAGTTGATTTTCATTGGAGAAATTAATTAATTCTTCAACGTTAGAAGAATGTTGCGCGGCTAAAACCTCATCGCCCCAATTGGCATCAAATCCTTTTTTATTGAAGGCTATTTTCTTTGAGTTGGCTACAGCAACTACTTTAAGATCTATTTTTTTACGTTTCTTAATTTCTTCTGCAGATCCCAAAACCTGTTCTATCAAAGTCTTTCCTACGTTTCCGTGACCAATAATTGCCAGATGAACTGTTTTTGGTTTTTTGAAAATTTCAGATTCTATGATATTTCTTGTTTTCTCATCCTGTGAAGAAGTCACTACGATGTTGACTCTGTTTTCTCCAGCTACCTGATTCAGCAATAATGGGAAAACATTGTTTCTGGCCAGTTCAGCAAAGACTTTATTGAAATCTTCTGCCACAAAACCAATCACAGAAACATTATTGATGCTATAGATCTGAGAAACTTTTCCAGATTTTCTTTCTGTTTCGAATTCATCAATAAGACAAGCAACCGCTTTTTCTGCATCATTTTCCTGAACCAAAATAGAGATTCCGTTTTCTATAGCTTGTTGAGAAATTACTCCAACACTGATACGCGCTAAAGTAAGCGCTTTAAAAATACGTCCGTCAATCCCGATTTCTCCAAGGAAATCCTCTCCTTCAAATTTGACGATTGATCTGTTCTTCAAAAATTTTATTTCGTTAGCATTTTTCATTACTTCTGTAAAATGTTTTTTATGATATTATTTAATTGTTGATATTCCATTAGGAAGGCATCATGCCCGTGTATAGATTGGATCTCGTGATAAGAAACATCCTTATTTTTCTCTTTTAAGTTTTCAAAACACATTCGGATTTCAGAAGCCGGGAAGAATAAGTCTGTATCTACGGAGATCATGTGCATTCGTGCCTGTATGCTCTCCAGTGCTGTTTCATCAGCATTGATATTCATCAGGAGATGATTCATCAGCTTGTACGCTTGTAAACTAAACCTTTCGTTTAATGCATTACCATGATAAACCAACCAGTCTTCTGATTCCAGGCGTTGATTTTCCTTATTATATTGGTTTTGAAATCTGTCATTGAGTGATTGTGGAGTTCTGTAACACAACATGGCATGAATTCTTGCTTTCTGTAATGGTTCTTCTTTATCATTCAATAAGAATTTCTGAACCAGACATTGGGCATGCAGCCAATCGTGTGTTCTGTAATCACAGGCTATGGGAATAAATATTTCCGCGAGATCCGGCTGCTTGGCAAGCATTTCCCAGGCAATCCCTCCTCCCAGAGAACCTCCAATAATGGCATATATATTTTTGATATGTAAAGCTTCAAGCCCTTTCAGAAATATCGCAGCGATATCTGAAGGAGTGAAATCTTCATAGTCTTCAATTAAAAAATTGTCATATCCGTTTCCGGGTATATTGAAACACAGAACAGTGTATTGATCAGTATCAACAATCTGATTTTCTCCTACCAATTGTTTCCACCAGCCTTTTTCTCCGGATACATTTGAATTTCCGGTAAGAGCATGGTTGATTAAAATGATCGGGGCTGTAAACAGATCTTTCCCAAAAAGCTGATAGCTTAATGAGATATTGTATTCCTTTTGAGAATAAGTTTGATACGAAAGATTAATATAGTTTAGTTCTGTTTTCAATTCTATTAAATTTTAATACAATTGAAAATGCCACAGGAAATGGCTGAAAAGAACTTCAGTAAGTTATCTGTCCAAAATAATTTTGGTAGAACGTAGCACCTTCTTTGCTTGCACAAAGGGTTGCTAAGGTTTCATAGGGTCTAATCCCTCAACCTTTCTTGATAACATTTTCAATATTTGAATGAACGAATGGTGCAAAGGTAGTTCTTTTCTTTTAATTTCAAAAAAAAATTATTTTAATATTTTTAAAAGCCCTTAAACACAAGTATTTCAAGACTATATTAATAATTATTCAGATGAAAAAAATTGGAATTACTTCTCAAAAAAACTAACTTCGTATGGAAAAATGATGAGATATGACCGCTGAAAAAGAAAGATTACAAGATACCAAATGGAAAAACTGGGGACCTTATGTAAGCAACCGGCAGTGGGGAAATGTACGCGAAGATTATAGCCCAAACGGAAACGCCTGGAATTTTACCAACCATAATAATGCTGAAAGCTACACTTACCGCTGGGGAGAGGAAGGCATCGCCGGAATTTCTGATGTAAAGCAGCTGTTCTGTTTTGCTTTTTCGTTTTGGAATAAGAAAGATAAAATGGTAAAAGAACGATTCTTCGGATTGAGTAACCCTCAGGGGAATCATGGAGAAGACATCAAAGAAATCTTTTATTATCTGGATAATACACCTACTCATAGCTATATGAAGATGGTATATAAATACCCGATTAATGAATTTCCTTATGATGAGCTTGTTGCAGAAAACGGAAAACGCAGCAAGAAAGAACCGGAGTATGAAATTTTCGATACCGGAATTTTCGATAATGATGAATATTTTGATATTTTCATCGAATATTGTAAAGCAGATCACAATGATATTCTGGCCAGAGTAACAGTCTGCAACCGAAGTCAGCATGCTGCCCCTATTCTTGTGGCTCCTACTGTATGGTTTAGAAACAACTGGAAATGGGGATACAATACTTATAAAGGAGAGCTCAATACTTCTCACGACGGAAGTATCAATATTGGACACGACAGTATTTCAATCAAAAAACTGTATTCCCGAAATTCAAATGCACAAAGTGTATTTTGTGACAATGAAACCAATACTCCTAAGCTTTACGGAGCTCCCCCATCTGAAAACACCTATTTTAAGGATGGAATTAATGATTTTATTATTCATCAGGGAAACACTGTAAATCCTGGAAAAAGAGGAAGCAAAGCTGCTTTTCTTGTTGATGAGATTATTGATGGCGGGGAATCAAAAGTTTTTGAGTTCAGGCTATGTCCGGATGAAGAAGATAAGCCTTTTGAAAACTTTGACCCTATTTTTGAAACCCGTAAAGCTGAAGCCGAAGAGTTTTATAACGGAATTCAGAATGATACCGTTAACGAAGATGAAAGAAATGTTCAGCGACAGGCTTTTGCAGGGCTTCTCTGGAATAAGCAGTTCTATCATTACAATATCGGAAAATGGCTGAAAGGAGATCCTAATTTGGAAGCTCCAAGAAACTTCAATGAATATGTAAGAAATACAGAATGGAATCATCTTCATAATAAAGATATTATTTCCATGCCTGATAAATGGGAGTATCCGTGGTACGCTACATGGGATCTGGCATTTCACTGTGTACCTTTCTCCATTATAGATGCAGAATTTGCCAAAGGACAGCTTTTGCTCCTTACCAAAGAATGGTATATGCATCCTAACGGACAGCTTCCTGCTTATGAATGGAATATGAGTGATGTAAACCCGCCTGTACATGCGTGGTCGTGCTTCCGTGTTTTTAAAATTGATGAAAAAAATAATGGAAAACCGGATTTACTATTCTTAGAAAAAGTATTCCAGAAACTGCTTCTTAATTTCACCTGGTGGGTAAACCGAAAGGATAAGAACGGAAAAAACATCTTTGGTGGAGGATTTCTTGGTCTTGATAATATCGGAGCCTTTGACCGGAATATGGAATTAAAGGATGGCCAGCATCTTGAACAGGCTGACGGCACAAGCTGGATGGCGATGTATGCATTGAATATGATGCGTATTGCCATGGAACTGGCCCAGTATTATCAGGTATATGAAGATATGGCTATTAAATTTTTTGAGCATTATCTTTATATCGCCGAGGCTATGGAAAATCTGGGTGAAAGCACGAAAGGCCTGTGGAATGAAGAAGACGGATTTTTCTATGATGTTCTGCAGCTGGGAAATGGAGAAAGCGTTTCTTTAAGATTAAGAAGTATTGTAGGTTTGATTCCTATGTTTGCGGTTGAAATTGTAGATCATCATTTACTGGAAAAGATGCCGAATTTCAAAACCAGAATGGAATGGATTCTAAAAAATAAACCGGAACTCACCAAACTGGTCTCTCACTGGGATGAGGAAGGACATGGAAGAAAACACCTGATGAGTATTCTTCGAAAAAACAGACTGACAAAGGTATTGACCAGAATGCTGGATGAAAATGAGTTTCTAAGTTCTTACGGAATTCGGGCAATGTCTAAAGTATATGAAGAAAATCCTTTTGTATTCTCTGTACACGGATCAGAAAATATGGTGTATTATACTCCTGCAGAGAGTGACAGCCGGATGTTTGGCGGAAACAGCAACTGGCGAGGTCCCATCTGGTTTCCTATCAACTTCCTGATTGTAGAAAGTCTGCAACGCTTCCATTTTTATTATGGAAATAGTTTAAAAGTAGAATTTCCAACCGGAAGTGGTGATAAAAGAAATCTTGATGAAGTGGCACAAAACATCAGCAAAAGGCTCTGCTCCATATTTTTAAAGGATGAACATGGGCAAAGGGCTTTCAATGGAGGTAATCCAAAGTTCAATTATGATGAGCATTTCAGAGATTATATCACCTTCTTTGAATATTTTCATGGAGACAACGGCCGCGGTGTAGGAGCTTCTCACCAAACAGGATGGACTGCTACTGTGGCGAAATTGATAAAACCAAGACTTACCTTCTAGATGAGTAATCAGTAACAGGTAATGAGTAATAAAAAAGCCGGATGATTCATCCGGCTTTTTCTATTTTTAAATAAGAGATTATATTTTTTCTCCGTTCACATAGACTTCGTAACCGATTTCGACATTAGGTTCTAACGTTTTGGATACAGAACAGTATTTCTCAAAAGAAAGTTCTGCAGCCTTTAATGCTTTTTTAGGATCAATTTCTCCTTCTAAAAGGAATTTAACGGTAATTGACTTAAAAGGTTTTGCATCTTCTACCTGTATTCTTTCTCCTTCTACCTCTGCCTGAAAACTTTTGATATCCTGACGCTGTTTCTTTAAAATAGAAACCACATCAATTCCGCTGCAGCCTGCTACTGCCATCAGTACACTTTCCATTGGAGAAACTCCTTTTGCTCCTGGCTGGGAAGTATTATCCAAAAGAATGGAATTCCCTTGTGCATTGGTACATTCAAATAAAAAATCGTCGTTTATTCTGTTAAGTGTAATTTTCATTGCTTATTGCTTATTGCTTATTGCTTATTGCTTATTGCTTATTGCTTCTACAAAGTTATAAAATTCCTCTCGCTTTTATCTCCAGATATTTATTGATAACATCAATATTCAAATTTTCCGGAAGGGTATAAACGGTATAGATTCCGTATTTGCGGAGTTCCTGAATGATCAGTTTCTTTTCAAATTCGAATTTTTCAGCAATGATCTCATCATAAATTTCCTGCATATTTTCAGGATTTTTGTTGATCAGTGTCTGCAGTTCTGAGTTTTTGAAAAATACAACTACCAGCAAATGGTTTTTAGCAATTCCCCGGAGATATTTCAATTGTCGGTTCAGTCCGTCCAACGTTTCAAAATTGGTAAAAAGCAGAATTAAGCTTCTTTGATTGATAGAATATTTTACATCCTGATACAAACGGTTGAAATCACTTTCAAAGAAATCTGTTTTAATATTATAAAGAGCTTCGGAGATTTTTTTCAGTTGTCCGGATTTATTATCAGCAGCAATTTTATTTTCAGCTTTTTTAGAAAAAGTCATCATACCGGCTCTGTCACCTTTTCTTAAAATAATATGAGATAAAGCCATCGTGGCATTGATAGAATAATCCAGTAAGCTTAATCCGTTGAAAGGCATTTTCATGGTTCTTCCTTTATCAATCAACATAAAAATACGCTGCGATTTTTCATCCTGAAACTGGTTGACCATTAAACGATTTGTTTTAGAGGTTGCTTTCCAGTTGATTGTTCTGATATCATCTCCGGGTACATATTCCTTGATCTGCTCAAATTCCATAGTGTGTCCCAGCTTTCTGACTTTTTTGATTCCGCCCAATAAAAACTCACTTTGAATCGCCATGAGTTCATATTTTCTGAGATGAATAAAAGACGGATAAGCAGGCAGCATCGCATCTTTCTGGAAAATGAATCTTTTTGAGATCAGTCCTAATGGGGAAGATGCATAGATATTTAGGCCTCCAAAATTATATTCTCCCCTTTCCTTGGGCTCCAGTGAGTATTGAAAGAATGTATTTGCTCCGGAAGCAATTTGTTTTTCAATCAAAAAATCTCTTTTCTGAAACTGGAACGGAATTTCATCAATAATCTTGGTGCTTATGCTAAAGCTGTAATTATTTTTAATATCAATTTTCACAAAATTCTCATCTCCGTTGGACAGCTTTTCCGGCAGAATCCTTTGAGCCTGCAATGCATTCTTTTGATTAAAAAGCAACAGAAAATCTACCATTGCTGCCAGAAAACAGATCAACAGTACGATATGGGCTGCCCACATCAGCACCGGAAAGAAAAATGCCAGAACATACAGAATCCCCACTCCGATGAGTGTAAAAAAGAAACGTGTATTGATGTATAAGTTTTTCATTGGTTAGGTTGCTGGTTGCAGATGAAAGGTTTTAGGGGGTCGTTTTTTAACTTTTTCACATTCATTATTATTGCAGGGAATTAATTAACCCATTCAACATTTTAGATATTTCTATAATCTTTTCATTTAATTTTAAATACTCATCTTCGCTTAAAAAATTGAGATTTTTTGAAATAACTAATTGTGTTTCTACTTCTGCACAACTGCCTCTTGATATTTTTAAAAATTGCAGATAATCTGGTTTACTTCGTCTAGAGTTTCCTTCGGCAATATTAGATGGTATAGAAATGGCGGCTCGTCTGATCTGTGATACTAATCCATAGATTTCGGCTTTAGGAAAAATTTCAGTAGTTCTATAAACTTCCGTCACAAAATCAATAGACTTCTGCCAGACTAAAAGTTCTTTAAAGTTTGCCATATATAATAATTTTGTAACTATTTAAACATTCACCACCTGCTACCTGCCACCTATTAACTACTCCCTACCTAGGAATCTCTATTCCTTCCAAAATCTGGCGGATAATTTCATCGGCAGTAAGCCCTTCCATTTCTCTTTCCGGAGATACAATGACTCTGTGTCTTAAAACAGCGTAGCTTGCTTCTTTAATATCTTCAGGCGTTACAAAGTCTCTTCCTTTTATAGCAGCAAAGGCTTTCGATGCCGTAAGAAGTGCCAGTGAAGCTCTCGGAGAAGCACCCAGATATAAGAATTGGTTTTCTCTTGTGTTGATGATAATCTTAGCAATATATTCCATCAGCTGATTTTCCACAATGATTTCTTTTACCAGATTCTGGTAGTTTTTCAATTGTTCAGCGGTGATAACACGGTTGATTCCTTCTGTTTTATCTTCTTTTTTACTTTCGTGCTGATTTTTAATGATGGCAATTTCCTGCTCAAGATTAGGATATCCTACATTGATTTTGAATAAAAAACGGTCTAACTGAGCTTCCGGAAGTCTGTATGTTCCTTCATGCTCAATAGGGTTTTGAGTCGCTATAACCAGGAAAGGTTCTTCCAGGGTATAGCGGGTACCATCCATGGTGATCTGCCTTTCTTCCATTACTTCAAATAATGCTGATTGTGTTTTTGCAGGCGATCTGTTGATCTCATCAATCAGGATGAAGTTGGAAAAAATAGGTCCTTTCTTAAATTCAAACTCTGAGTTTTTCACATTAAATACGGATGTTCCCAGAATATCGGAAGGCATCAGATCCGGTGTAAACTGAATTCTGCTGAAGCCTACATCAATTGTTTTGGCCAGTAATTTTGCAGTGATCGTTTTGGCGACTCCCGGAACACCTTCAATAAGGACGTGCCCGTTTGAAAGCAATGCCGCTAAAAGATGCTCAATCATCTTCTCCTGTCCTACAATTACTTTCCCGATCTCAGATTTTACTTTCTCCAGGCTTGCACGAAGTTCAATCATATCAATTCTCGACTGAAACTGCTCTTCCTGTTTATTAAGATTGATAGAGCTTTGGTTTTCTATATTGGGGTTATCAAAGTTTTCCATAATAAAATTTATTTACCGATCTAACGATTATCAATGCAATAATTACATCCCTTACTGGGAATACTCATGATTGTCATTATCATTCGCTGCATCGTTATATTATTATCTAATTATTATATTATTTAAATATTTCATCAAGGAGTTTATTAATCCTTGTAAGGTCTTCTTTCATTACACTGGCGTAAGGATCCTGCGCTTTTTTGATAAGCAGTATAGCTTCATTGATCATCTCCATGGTTTTTCCGGTTTTCAGATGCAGTTTTTTGGCAAACTCCTCATCTAAATTCTGGGTGTCTATCAACAAATCCATTCTCACTTTGTTCAGAAAATATTGAGCTTTCTTTGCCATCATATCATGAAAATCACCTTCCTGAAGATACAGATTTCCAATACTTTTCACAAAATCCAGGGAAGTATTTCTTAATGGCTCTGTGACAGGTACTATTCTCTGTTTTCTTTTTGCATTAAAGAAAATAAACAAGACAAGTCCTCCTAAAAACACCCACCAGGCATATTTTAAAGACGGATTTGACAATACAAATCTCATAAAGAAACGTGATGTTGAACTTTTGTTGGATACAAACCAAAGAGTTTCTCTATCCTGAAGATAGGAAAATACATCCTGTGCATATTTCGTATTCCCAGGTTTCAGAAGATAATAATTGGTCAGAAAAAGAGGTTCAGAGTGAGCATAAATAGTTCCTTTTCCAAACTTTACTTTAATAAAGTTGGCCTGATCTGTATTTTTTTTCTCCACCGTTTTTCCCAAAACTTCCACTTTAGGTTTTATAAATGAAAATCCTCTGCCTGATGGAAATTTATCCAGCTTAATAAAATCATTCTGAAATTTTTTATCAGTCAGTTTCAATACATTTTCTTCTTCAAAAGAGATCTCGGAATCGTAATATCCGATGCTGTCTGAAATTTCTTTAGGCATACGGGTTACCATCAAAAAAGCATCTGAGCCTTCAGACACCTGAGTCAGTATCTTTTTCCATGACTCTCCATCGAGGTTGTTTTCAATAACAACAATATTGTGGGCTTGTTTTTTATGCTGACTGTAGTATTCGTAAGGAACCTGCTCAATTTTCTTCAGGTTATTTTTAAAAAGAGCTTTCGCTTCATTATTAAAAACAAACAGCCCGAACGGAGATTTTTCATTGATATCAAAATTCTTGCGCCAGTCTGTCGTTTCTTTTTTGTTAACTTCAAGCAATGCCAGAATAACCATCACAATGATGAAAATTGCAGCATATGTTTTGAAAGTTTTATTCATGGGTGTTATTGTTATGGTTTAAATGCCTGATACTGATTTTTAAATTTCTGGTAGCTCTGTTCTTCAATACTGAATTCTCCATACCAGACATAATCAAAAATATAAGACAGATTAGAGAAATCGTTTTTCAGATGGGGAGCCTTTATCTCTGTGGCATAATCCTTATTGGTTTTTTCCGGATTCCAGTTAATCAGTTTTTTGTCACTCAGTTTTTTAAGAATAAACAGAAACTGATAACGGACTGCTGAACGGTAATCTCCTACATGTTCAAATTTTGCAATACTTTCAGGGAAATTGATTTCATGGATATTCTCATGGAGTTCCTGAACGTTAAGATCCAGCTTTTTATTCTTTTTACCAAAAATAAAATTCCCATCTCTTCCCATGATGTATTTAATAATGAAGTAAAGCAGAAAACCTACAAGAATAATGGCAAACAGACGAATAAGAACCGTTGTAAATTCTGCAGACTTCGTTAATGTGGTTTCACCAAAAATTCCCTGTATAATCTGATTAAGCTTTCGCATCAACTTTTGAAAGAAAGATTCCCTAGGTTTTGATACTGAATAATCAAACTCATTTCCCTTATATCTTGATGGAATATTTTCTTTGAATGTTTTCGGATACACCTCATTTTCTGATACTGGATATTTCATCAGTACAGAATCTGCACGCAGCATGTTTCTATAATGCCCGGTTGTATATAATGAATCTACCAGATCATCAGCAGTAGGATTGTCGTCCTGAGCGCGAACCAACCCAAGAGAGAAAAAAAGCAGTAATAAAAAAAGAATTTTATTCATTGATTCCAATCGTGTCTATTTCTGCAAGTTCTACTTTCTGATGAAGGTCTGTTCTACTGTCATAATACATTAATCCTGCATTCACATACATCAGGTTTGAAAGAAAAAATGAAAGCAGCATTGAAATTCCGTAGAAAACAAAAAACAAAATGCCGACCGTTCCGGTAAAAGGATTTTGTTCAAAGTTTCCATCCGGTGTTGTCGTAAGGAGCGATCCGTAAAAGAATATCATCGGAATAAATGTGAAGATTGAGGTTACAATGTAAATAATAATAAACATTACAAATGCAGCACCCCAATATTTCCAGTATGGTGATTTTTCACTGCCAATCGGGTAAGAAAACTGTGATCTTAAAGCATAGCTCAGGCTTTCCCAGAAACCTCTGTCTGAATTAAAATAATCATACATCAGAAATGTAGTGAAATTAAATATGGTAGGATAAAGAAGCATTATCAGGAACAATCCGATAATAATAAAAATAAGGATGTAAGAAAACCCTACGACGAACAATATGATCGGAGTAACAATAAAGATCATTCCCAGACACAGCTTCGCAATTCTTCCGGCATTATTCTTAAAGTCACCCAGAATTTCATCAGCTTTTATCTTTTCTGCACCTTGTGCAATTCTTTTTAAGTAAAAGACCGGATACAGATAATTGACGATCATCAGAACCATGAAAAGCAGGAAGGTAAGCAGCCCTACGGTAATCAGCATACCGGAGTTTTCTGAAAAATATTGTTCAAAATAATAGCTCTCACCGCCTAGATTAGATCCGAATATCTGTGAAAAGAGTTCTTTATACCCAAATACTACAACAGTTATCATTAAAATCAACAGTAAGCCATTGATCAGGATATAGTTTTTAAAGTAATTCTTTCCGTATAATTTGAAAAAATTGAAACTGTCACTGATAAAAGTTCCAAAATCTCTTTTTTTATAAAATTGTATCATTGATGTGCTTATTAGTTTTTTTATAGACAACAGACGGATATACAAAATAGTAGAATCCTATAATTGCCAGTGAACCAAAAATAATGATTATGTTCAGAAACAAAGGCATCTTCAGTGCATGTCTTGTGACATAACCTTCTATGATCCCCGCACAAATAGTGAAAGGAACTGTACTTAAAAATATTTTAAATGAATCTTTAAATCCTTTTTTAAAAGAGTTGAATCTTGAAAATGTTCTCGGAAATAAAATAGAAGCTCCCAGAATCAATCCGCACATCGCTTCTACTACCATCGCAAAAATTTCAAAAACTCCATGAAGCCATATTCCTCTTGCACTGTCTTTCAATGCTCCATAATCATAGAAAAAGTATTGGAAAGCTCCCAGCATCACACTGTTGGAAAGCAATGCAAATAATGTCCCTACTCCTCCTGCAATTCCATAAATATAAAGTTTTGCCCCTACCTGAATATTATTGAAAATAATCCCGATTGTACTGCCCCAGGTACTTCCGCTCTGATAAACCCCTACAGCATTATTATTTTTAATATTTTCAATGGTTTCGTTTACATATCCTTCCCCCAAAATAATATTCACAAAGTCTTTGTCGTAAATGGCAGAAAGTACTCCTATTGAAGTAAATAATATGAAAAAAAGAAACGCATACATCAGATATCTCCGGTACTGATACATCAGCAATGGGACCTCAGTTTTGAAAAAATAAATGAACCTGTTCTCCTCTACCCTTTTTGTTTTATAGATCTTCTGGAAAATCTGGGCAGATAAATGATTCAGATAAACTGTAGTATTGCTTTTAGGATAATAAGTCTGGGCAAAAGAAAGATCATTGATCAGGTTTATATACAATGAAGACAGGTCATCAGGATTTTTTTTAATTTTCCCTTGAATAACCTGTTCTATTCCCAACCATTTTTCTTTATTTTGTTTAATGAAATAAACTTCTCTCATAATTGTTAAGGCTAAAATAATAAAAAATATGTCTCAAATTGCGATAAATACCTCACAAAATGTAAATATTAATTTTAATATTGCAGGCGTAGGAGAAAGGATGCTTGCCTTCATTATTGATCTTCTGATCAGGATTGCTTATGTGGTGATTATCCTGTATTTGTTCTTCAATATTTTCGATTTGGGATATTTATTAGATGGCCTTGATGACTGGTCCATACGAGCGGTATATCTCATTCTTACTTTCCCTATTTATATTTATCCTCTTGTACTGGAAAGCCTTATGGAAGGGCAAACTCCCGGTAAAAAACTCATGAAAATCAAAGTGGTAAAGATTGATGGTTACCAGGCCAGTTTCGCGGATTATATGATCCGTTGGGTCTTCAGAATTGTAGATGTTTCATTTGCCGGAGTAATAGGACTTATTTCTATGATTGTTTCTAAAAACAACCAGCGTTTGGGTGACATTGCTTCCGGAACAGCTGTTATTTCTCTAAAAAACAATATCAATATCTCCCATACCATCCTGGAGAACATCCATGAAAATTATATCCCTTCATTCCCACAGGTAATTGCTTTGAGTGATAATGATATGAGGATCATCAAAGATAACTATACAAAAGCCTTAAAAGTTGATGACCGCCAGATCATCAGTAAACTGTCTGATAAAATCAAAAGCATTCTGAAACTGGAAGTAGATGCAACTAAAATGACGGAAAGACAATTTATCAATGTTATTATTAAGGATTATAACTACTATACGGGGAAAGATAATTAGTCCGGGCAATCGTGAATTTTGCTGCGCAAGTGAATGGTCAATCGTGAATTGATAGTATTATAAATTGACCATTGCTTGTTGCTTGTTGCTTGTTGCTTGTTGCTTGTTGCTTGTGCAAAGGTCGGTGCAATTTTTGTATATTTAACCATAAAGTTCAGAATTATGAAATTTGAAAACAATAAATCCGGAAACGGCGGAGTTCTTACTTTAAATAACGAAATAAAAGAAGTTGGGAGGCTTACCTATACCATTTTCCCTGAAGACCATAAATTCATTATTTCTTTTGTACTGGTACATCCGGAATTTGAAGGAAGAGGAATGGGAAAATTTTTAGTAGAAGAAGCCATCAGATTTGCCAGAGAAAACAACTGGAAAGTATATCCTCACTGTTCTTACGCAAGATCCGTAATGATGAGAATGAGTGATGTGGACGATATATTTTTAAAGAATTAAAACTTCATTGAGCAAGATATCTTCAATATCATCCGGATAATCCACTTTTAGATGATGGTCAGAAGCTACCCACTCCATAATTTCCTGAAGATCTAAAACCTTAGAATTGGGAATCCCCATTTTGTCCAGAGCACATGCATTACATTCCTGTTCATATTGATTGTGGATAGGAATCACAAATAGTTTTTTATCCATAAACAGTGCTTCTGCCGGAGTTTCAAAGCCTGCGTTACATAATATTCCCTCGCATCCTTCGAAATATTTCAGATACTGGCTTTCATCTATAGGAAATACTTCTACATTTTTTACTTTTACCTGTACTTTGCTGTATTTTGAAAATACTTTCCATTCCACAGGAATCTTTCTTAAAACCTTAATGATATTTTCATCTGCAAAACTGGGAAGGTAAACAAGGTAATATCCCTGTTTATAAGGATTAAGATTTCTTATTTTTCTTCTGATCACAGGTTTTTTAATCTGTGGATGATAGTTTTCAAAATGAAACCCGATTTTCCTTTCACTGGGAACGTAGTATTTTAAGATCATTTCACCCAGAAAATCCTTTTCCTTTGGCTTGGGTGTTTCCGCAAAACTCATGGAAGCCTGATGGCTAAGCTCTATCATCGGGAGCTTTTTCAGCTTGGCAGCCCAACCTGTCAAAGGCTCATAATCATTAATTATTAAATCATATCGGGAGAGTTCCAGTTCTCTGATTGTTTTGGCAGCTTCAAGGAATTTATTTTCCGTGAACGTTTTTCGGTAGGATAAACCGCCTGTTTTGTTATAAAGAAGTGAAATACCCCTGTATTGGTAATTAATGTCGAAATCAGCCTTTAATTGCGATTGGTGTCCACTGATCAGGGTATCAACAGATGCATATTTTTTGAGAAGAGGAATAATTTCCTGAGCTCTGGCTACATGTCCGTTTCCAGTACCCTGGAATGCATACAAAATCTTCATTTAGGAAAAGTTGGTTACAATTTTTAAAAGCGCAGAATTATCCATTTCAGGAATGTCTTCTGCTTCATCATCTTTCAGTAAATGTTTATGCTCATCATAATAAAAAATCTTCCATTCTTTATCATGGTATTCTAAAGCGGAGAGATTTTCAATCCAGTCACCTGAATTCAGATAAGTGCAGGATCCTTTTTTATTAACAACCTCACGAATCTGTGGCTGGTGGATATGGCCACACACCACATAATCATAGTGATTGTCAATAGCCAGCTCAGAAGCGGTCAGTTCGAAATCACCGATATATTTTACTGCTTTTTTCACATTGTTTTTGATCTTTTTCGAAAACGAATATTTCTCTTTACCCATTTTTTCTAAGAACCAATTTACAACATTATTGATAACAATTAAAAGGTCATACCCTTTTCCGCCAAGTTTGGCGATCCATTTTGAATGCTGGACGGATGCATCGAAAACATCTCCATGAAATATCCAGGTCTTTTTCTGATCAATATTCAGACAGATCTTATTACAGACTTTCAGCTTTCCCAATTCAAAATCTGTGAACTTACGGAACATTTCATCGTGATTGCCTGTAATGTAATAGACATCTGTGTTCTTGGTAGCCAATGAAAGAATCTTTCTGATTACTTTCAAATGAGGTTTAGGGAAGTAAGACTTTTTAAACTGCCAGATATCAATAATATCACCGTTCAAAACTAAAGTTTTAGGCTGGATGGAATTGAGATATCTCAACAATTCTTTAGCCTTACATCCATAAGTTCCCAAATGAACATCCGATATAACAACTAATTCAACGTTTCTTTTCATAGTTTTGTACAAAGAAACTAATTGAAAATTAACTGTATATGAATGCTATATTATTTTTTATAAAGAGTTCATCAGCTCTTCTGTGATTTCCATGTTGTGGTAAACGTTTTGCACGTCGTCATCCTCTTCGAAACGTTCAAGCATTTTCATATTAGCTTTGAACTGTTCTGCATTAACTTCTTTTGTATTGTTTGGAATTCTTTGAAGTTCTGCACTTTTTGCTTCAATCCCCAGATCATCTAACTTGTGAGATAGCAAACCGAAATCTTCAAAAGCAGTTGTAATCATTACTTCCTCTTCGTCTTTTTCTACATCTTCAGCACCGCCATCAATCATTTCCATTTCAAAATCATCCCAATCCATTTTGATCTGAGCCAAATCAATTGTGAAAATTCCTTTTCTGTCGAAGATAAATGCCAGTTCACCATTTTTCCCAAGGTTACCATCAAACTTATTGAAAACAGCTCTTACGTTAGCAACCGTTCTTGTTGTATTGTTTGTAGTACATTCTACAAAAAAAGCAACACCACCTTGTCCGTAACCTTCATATGTGATTTCTTCATAGTTCTCAGCATCAGCACCGCTAGCTTTCTTAATTGCACGTTCTACATTATCCTTAGGCATGTTTGCTCCTTTCGCATTCTGGATACATCTTCTCAGGGCCGGATTGGATTCCGGATCTGTTCCACCAGCTTTTACAGCCAGTGCAATATCCTTTCCTATTTTAGAGAATGTTTTGGCCATTTTATCCCATCTGGCCATTTTAGACGCTTTTCTATATTCAAATGCTCTTCCCATTTTAATTTTTAAATTTCCAACAAAATTACTCAAAAGTCAACAAAAAAAAAATACCTCCAATCAAATTGGAGGTATTCATTATTTAGAAAAATTAATTATTTTTTCTTTTTAGCAGCAGCTTTTTTCTTAGCTGGAGCTTTTTTAGTAGCTTTTTTAGTAGCTTTTTTCGCTGGAGCAACAACATCAGATTTCTGATATTTGTTCCATTCGCTGTCATCACCAATGTATCTAACAGTTACTTTTCTATCAGCTTGTCTTTCAGCATCAGAAGCAGATTCTGCAACTTTAGCATTTTGCTCTCCAATACCAACTGATTTTAATGCGTTGATATCTACACCTCTTGCATCTAAAGCAGCAACTACAGAAGCAGCTCTTTCTTTAGATAATTTCAAGTTGTAAGCATCACTTCCTTTTTTGTCAGTTTCACCAACTAATAGGAATCTACCACCATCTTTCTTAATGATTTCAGAAGCAGTATCTAAAGCTCCTTTAGATTCAGGCTTGATTGTAGCTTTGTTGAAATCGAAGTATACACTCTTAAGGTTTTTCTCAACATCAGTAGCTGTTACTTCTTTTGGTTTAGGACATCCGTTGTATTCTGGAAGACCTGGAACAGTAGGACAAGCATCATCTTTATCTAGGATACCGTCACCGTCTGTATCTGGCCAAGGACAACCATTGTTTTCAGCAGGACCTGCTACTGTAGGACAAGCGTCATCTTTGTCGATTACACCATCACCGTCAGTATCTGGCCAAGGGCATCCGTTGTTTTCAACTGGACCTGCCACTTCTGGACATTGATCGTCTTTATCTGGAACTCCGTCACCGTCAGTATCAGGACATCCTTGGAATTCTGGTAAACCTGGAGTATCTGGACAAAGGTCATCTTTATCTAGGATACCATCCTTATCTCTGTCTCTGTTTCCAAATCTGAATAAGATAGAAGCAGAAGCTTGCCAAAAGTTAGCAACAGTAGATTTGTCACCTGGAGTTGATACGTAATCTCCTTGTACACCAAGACCGAAGTTTTTAGTTACCCAGAAGTTAGCACCAGCACCTGTAGCTACAGTAAAGTGGTTAGCTTTACCGTTTTCATTACCATCCTTACCGTTTGAAACATTTTCGATTGCGTTACCGTTAGCATCAACAGATGTTCTAGGGAAAGTAAGAGCTGTATAGTCATGTCTTAAGTAGTTAGCACCAACTCTTAAATATGGATCAAACCAAGATTCTTCGTTCCATAAAAGACCTGCAGCGTGAGCCTGGAAACCAAGACCTGTCATTAGGAAAAATTCTTTCCCCATGTTGAATCTTTTGTTTTCAACATTTCCAACAGAAGTTTGCCAGTCAATTACTAAACCTTTACCAACGTTTCTAGCAACTGTTAACTTAGATAGTGGAGGTGTAATAGAAAAGTTGTTCACATTGAACATACTTTTTGTCAAATTGTTAGCAGAGAACGTATTACTGAAGTTACCTCTTGCTGCTACATGGTTTTCAGCATGAGCACCAACTCCGATTAACCACGGATTGTTGGTAGTCTGTGCGAAAACAGTAGAGGCAACAGTAAGCGCCAATGCTGAAATTCCTAATTTTAGATTTTTCATAGAATTAAATGATTAAATAATTGATAATGCAAAATAAATATAATTTTTCTTTATATACAAAGTTTTTCAAATGATTTTTAACTTTTCTTTAATATTCTGTCGAGGTTCCGTTTATTTTCTCTATCTTTTATTGCTTCCCTTTTATCGAAAAGCTTTTTCCCTCTACCAAGCGCTATCAGCACCTTCGCTTTCCCTCTTTCAGTGATATATAATTTTAAAGGTACTATGGTGTTCCCAGCATCCTTTAACTTTTTTTCAAGTTTTTGTAATTCTTTTTTGTGCAAGAGCAATTTCCGTTCCCTTTTTGTTTTATGATTGTAAAAAGTTCCTAATTTATACTCATCAATCATCATGTTGATGATGTACAATTCCCCATCAATAAACTGACAGAACGATTCTGTTATAGATGCTTTGGATGAACGTAAAGATTTTATTTCTGTACCCGTCAAAACCATTCCGGCTTCGTATTCTTCAAGAATTTCATACTCAAAGCGGGCTCTTTTGTTTAATATGTTAACTGTTTTCTCAATCTTCATCATTTTAAAATTTCGTTAATGAAATATATAAAAAATACCATACATTTAAAAACTTGACTATTATAATATTACAAAATACCCAAATTCTTTTCGTATTTTTGCGCCAAATTTACAAAACTATATGTTAACAGTATCTAACTTATCTTTACAATTCGGGAAAAGAATTCTTTTTGACGAGGTAAATATTATGTTTACCAAAGGAAACTGCTACGGAATCATCGGAGCAAACGGTGCGGGAAAGTCTACATTCCTGAAAATATTAACAGGAAAGCAGGATCCTACAACAGGACACGTATCTCTGGAACCAGGGAAAAGAATGTCAGTTTTGGAGCAGGATCACTTTGCTTATGATCAGTTTACTGTTCTTGAAGCGGTCTTAAGAGGTAATAAGAAATTATTTGAGATAAAAGAGGAAATGGATGCGTTATACGCAAAAGAAGATTTCTCTGACGAAGACGGTATTAAAGCCGGTGAACTAGGTGTAGTTTATGATGAAATGGGAGGATGGACAGCAGAATCTGATGCTCAGACGATGCTTTCTAACGTAGGAATCACTGATGATATGCACTGGCAGCTGATGGGTGAACTTGAGAACAAAGACAAAGTAAAGGTTCTTTTGGCTCAGGCACTTTTCGGAAATCCTGATGTATTGATTCTGGATGAGCCTACCAATGACCTTGACATTGATACCATCTCATGGTTGGAGGATTTCCTTGCAGACTATGAAAACACGGTAATTGTTGTATCTCACGACCGTCACTTCTTAGATACGGTTTGTACACACATTGGTGACCTTGATTATTCTAAGCTTAACCTTTATACAGGAAACTACTCTTTCTGGTATCAGGCATCTCAGCTGGCAACAAGACAAAGAGCTCAGGCAAACAAGAAAGCTGAAGAGAAGAAAAAAGAACTTCAGGATTTCATCGCCAGATTCAGTTCTAACGTTGCTAAGGCAAAACAGGCTACTGCAAGAAAGAAAATGATCGACAAATTAAATATTGACGATATCAAACCATCTTCAAGAAGATATCCTGCCATTATTTTCGAAATGGAAAGAGAGGCCGGGGATCAGATTCTAGATGTAAAAGGTCTTGAGAAAACAAAAGATGGAGAATTACTATTCTCTAATATTGATTTAAACCTTAAAAAAGGAGATAAAGTAGCTGTACTTTCTAAAAACTCTTTAGCAATTACAGAATTTTTTGAGATTCTAGCTGGAAATGTTCAGGCTGACAAAGGAACTGTTGCTTGGGGAGTTACTACCAATCAGTCTCACATGCCTTTGGACAACACCAATTTCTTCCAGGAAGACCTAAGTTTAGTGGACTGGTTAAGACAGTTTACAAAAAATGACGAAGAGCGTCACGAAGAATTCGTAAGAGGATTTTTGGGAAGAATGCTTTTCTCAGGTGACGAGGCTTTAAAATCATGTAAAGTACTTTCAGGAGGTGAAAAAATGAGATGTATGTTCAGTAGAATGATGCTTCAGAAAGCTAACGTTCTTTTACTGGATGAACCAACCAACCACTTAGACCTTGAAAGTATCACCACTTTGAACAACTCTTTATCCAACTTCAAAGGAAATCTTTTACTGGCATCTCATGACCACGAAATGCTTTCAACAGTCTGTAACAGAATCATTGAACTGACTCCTACCGGAATCATCGACAGAGAAATGACGTATGACGAATACCTTGCTGATAAAAAGGTAAAAGAATTAAGAGAAAAAATGTATTCTTAATCCGAACAACATTAAAATCTATATAAAAATACCTCAAAGCTGTGCTTTGAGGTATTTTTGTTTAAACAATAAATAAAATAATTATTTCGTCAATTTTGCTGTAGGTAAAGAAACCGTTCCCGGATCTTTCCATAACCCTTCTTTTTCAGCTTTCTTTTTAACAGCCTCTGCCCTTTTATTACTATCCGGGTGAGAATTGAACATTTTCTCAAAATTCGTTTGTGTACTTCCTTCTGAAAGTAAAGCTAGCTTTTTGAATGCCGTATAAGCTCCTACTACATCATATTTATTCGCTTTCATAAAATCATAAGAGTAAGTATCTGCTTCCGACTCCTGTTTTTTACTGTGGGAAGCATCTAAAAATGCATTGGCCATCTTTCCTACCTGAGTTTCATTAAGAGTAGCTACAGCAGAAGAAGCTGATGATGCGGCATCTAAAGCAGCAGCCTTCAGGTAAGCTGATTTCATCGCATCTTTGGTATCCTGATTTTTTACGTGACCTATTTCGTGTCCGATTACAGCGAGTAATTCATTATCAGTCATGATATCCATTAATGAAGAGAATACACGTACGCTTCCGTCTGCACAGGCAAATGCATTGATATCTTTCACTTTATAGACTTTATAGTTTAGGTTCAGACCGTCCTGAGATTTGTGTTTTCCAAACAATTTGTTCAGTCTCACAGTATATGGATCTTTTGGTCCTGCTACAGGGTTATTTTTATCCATCCAATCCACAGATTCTTTGGATAATTTAATCGCATCTTCGTTGGTAAATGTTAAGGCTTTTGCACTATTTGAAACCATTCCGGCAGCTTTTCCGAGGTTAATTTTCTGTGCGTTGATCGAATACGCAGCCCCCACTAAAAGAAGGCATAGAGTAATTTTTTTCATAGTCATTTAAAATTTGGAGCACGAAGGTAGCTTTTTTTTAACAATTATTAAGTCAAAACTTCGTTTCAGTTCTTCACAGAATGCTATTTTTTTTCCTTATTTTTGTGAAATGAGTCAAAAATGGATTTACAAGCCTGAACCCGATGAGGAAGTTGTGGACAGACTAAGTTCGTCACTTGGTTTTGGTACTTTTGAATCTAAAGTCCTCGTTCTTAGGGGAATTGACAATTATCAAAAGGCCAGAGAATTCTTCAAACCTAATCTTAACGATATACACAATCCGTTTTTAATGGCAGACATGCAAAAAGCCGTAGAGCGCATTGCCACTGCAATTGAAAATGGTGAAAAAATATTGGTATATGGTGACTATGATGTGGACGGAACCACAGCAGTTGCCTTGATGTACCTATACCTCAGCAAAATTGTTGAGAAAAAATATCTGGACTATTATATTCCGGACAGAAATTCTGAAGGGTATGGAATTTCCACGGAAGGAATTGATTTCGCCAAAGAAAATGGTTTTTCATTAATCATTGCTCTCGACTGTGGAATTAAGGCAATTGATATGATCAACTATGCCAGTAATCTGGATATTGATTTTATTATTTGTGACCATCACCTTCCGGGCGAAGAGATTCCCAATGCAGCCGCTGTACTTGACCCTAAAAGAAGTGACTGCCGATATCCTTTCAAAGAACTTTCAGGATGTGGTGTTGGTTTTAAACTTTGCCAGGGACTTAATACAATCTATAAATTACCGGATGCAGAGTTATTTGAACTGACAGACCTGTTGGCCATCTCAATTGCCGCAGATATTGTTTCCATGACAGGAGAAAACAGAGTTTTGGCTAAAATGGGATTAAAAACCCTCAGAAAAACCAGAAATCTTGGTTTAAGATTATTGATCCCTGAGGATAAGCTTTCTCATTTTGAAATTTCCAATATTGTTTTTGAAATAGCTCCTAAAATTAATGCTGCAGGACGAATTTCTCATGGTAAAGCAGCCGTAGAACTTATGGTTTCCGACAATCTGAAACATGCGAATCAGATTGTAAATGATATCATGAACCTTAACGATGAAAGGCGTGAACTGGATATGAATTCCACACTTTCGGCACTGAATCAGATTATAGAATCCCAGCAAGAGACCAAACATACCACCATCGTTTATCATCCTGAATGGAATAAAGGAGTAATTGGTATTGTAGCCTCCAGACTTATTGAAACGTATTACAAACCAACTCTTGTATTTACCGATGGTAATAATGGGGAAATGGTAGCTTCCGCAAGATCTGTTTCTGATTTTGATGTACATGAAGCGCTGGATATGTGTTCTGAATATTTTCTTAAATTCGGAGGTCATCATGCTGCCGCCGGACTTTCGATGGAGAAAGATAAGTTTGATGCTTTCAAGGAAAAATTTGAAAGAATTGTTTCTGAAAAAATCAAAGAGCATCAAAAAGAACCATCTATTACTATTGACACGGAAATTAAAGTTGATGAGATCAACAGAGAGTTTATCAATTTCCACAGAAAGCTGGCTCCCTTTGGACCTCATAATATGAAACCTATCTTTACATTAACGGACCAGAAGCTTTCCGGGTATGTAAAAACAATGGGAAAAGATAATAATCACCTGAAGTTTTATATCAGACAGGAATCTACGGGACGAAATATTGAATGTGTAGGATTCAAACTGGGACAGTTTGTTGAGGATTTTAAAAATAAAAATTTCGATCTTGCTTTTACCCTGGAAGAAAATCACTGGAAAGGCAATGTGACCCATTATCTCAATATCAAAGATGTAAAATTCAGAGAGTAACTGAGGTTGCAGGATTTAGGTTGCAGGCAAAATCAGAATCAACAGGAAACTCTCTCAACCTAAAAACTTGATTTCCTTGTTTATATTTTAAAGTACTATCACCTATTATCAGCTACCTACTCCCTAACAAAAAATGAAAAAAATCGGTTTATTTTTCGGATCATTCAATCCTATTCATATCGGGCATCTTATTCTGGCCAATTATATTCTGGAAAATTCTGATATGGATGAGCTTTGGTTTGTGGTAAGTCCACAAAATCCTTTTAAAGACAAAAAATCTTTACTGAATGACCATAACAGACTTGATATGGTACAGCTTGCCGTAAAGAATTACCCCAATATGAGAGCTTCAAATGTTGAGTTCTCCCTTCCCAAGCCAAGTTATACTATTGATACCCTTACTTATCTTCATGAAAAATATCCTGATTATTCTTTCAGTCTGATTATGGGAGAAGATAATCTGAAAGGCCTTCATAAATGGAAAAATTCTGATACGCTGATCAAAAATCATCATATCATTGTTTATCCGAGAGTATTTGAAGGAGAGAAAAAAGATTCTGAATATTTACAGCATGAAAATATCTCTCTCATCAAGGCACCTGTCATAGAACTTTCAGCTACAGAAATCCGTAATATGGTCAGGGATGGTAAAAATGTAAGACCTATGCTTCCACCTGAAGTTTTTGAATATTTGGATGGTAGCAGTTTTTATAAGTAATTTTGCAAATCAGAAATGAGAGGCTAAAAACTAAAAGCCGGAGAAAGACTCTTACCTTTTAACTCTCACCTCATAACTCAATAAATGGACTTCATCGAAAAACTTTTCTCAAAATATTCTCAGGAAAAAATTATCAAATGGTTTAAACAGATTTGTCTTGCAGAAGCCATTTCATGTCTTTTACTGTATGGTGTTGCGATGATCTGGATACGATATGATGAAAATTTATATTCTATTATCTTCATCAGCGTTATTGGCAGTTTACACGGATTATTTTTCACTCTTTATCTTTTGCTCTGCCTTCCGGCAAGAAAAATTTATAATTGGGATGATGAAGATTTTGTTTTTGCTTTATTATCTGCATTCTTCCCTTTTGCAACGGTTTGGGTAGATAAAAAGCTAGCCCGATTCGACAGAGAATAAATAATAGATATATTACATAAAAAAAGGACCTTTTCGGTCCTTTTTATTTTTACTACGATGATTAGAAATCCCGTTTCACATGCCCTGTTGCTGTGAAGGTATGATTTCCTGAATTATCGGTGTATGTTCCATTAACGGTAAAATCAATGTAGTCTCCTAAAGCTCCAAAAGAAGTTATATCGACAACCAAATTTCCATTATTTGATGTAATAGAACCTCCAGAAAATTCGAACCCGTAATATGAAGTAAAGCTTGCTGCCACTCCCGTCATATTGTTTTGGGTCATAAAGAAAGTGGGGCCAATTGGATTTATAGAAATTATTCTTAATTGTTTAGCTGGCAGATTAGGTGATGTAGAAGTAAGCCCTGTCCATTGCGCATTGAACGGTCCTGACAAATTAATAACAGGCTGATTATCAATTTTATAATTTATAAATTCATTCACAGAATTACAAGCCATGATATTCCCCAAATTTACTGTCGTAGATGTGGCCGTGAAAGTAACATCATTGGTACTCAATAAATTAACATTATCAAATCCTTCATATCTAAACTGTGGATTTGGTGTACATGAATAAGTATTGAATGTAAAACCTCCGTTATTATCTACCGGGACTGACATATACTGGAAATAATTTGTACTTACTGTTGGTTTCAATTCTACATAACCATCACTCACATTGGCATTGGTACATGTTTTCAGAACTCCCTGAATGGTGTAGTTGGTAGATGCAGAAGGGTTTACAACAATATCTGAAATAGTCGTTATGACTCCAGTTGAAAACGGGCCTACGTTTGATGCATAAATTACATTGTTACAAACATCATAAACTTTTAAGCTAAGAACCTCACCTGCCGGAACAATTCCATAGACCATTCCTGCATTATCTGTCATCCCGTAAGTTTCATATGCTTGAGAAATTCTCATTAAAGCTACCTTAACATTGGGCAAAACCTGCCCTGCTGCATTTTTTATTGTTACTTTCAAGGTTGCCTGTGGAAACTGTGCATCACAATTCCACCAGGAAAAATGACTTACTGTTCCTACATAGGTATTTCCCATCTTTGTTGCAGAACCTTCTTCTTTCCACATTCCGGTGTCTTCATTATAGGACCATAATGGTATTGTAGCCGGTGAGCTGGACGTTTGTGCAGCATCTACCGGAACAGTAATTTCTGCGGTATGGCCGTTTGCAATCTGAAGATTCTGTCCGGAACTTCCTGTTAATTGTACATGGAGCATCCCAAAAGTTTCCATCACTCTGGCATTTCCTGCTGAGTTGGTTGCCAAAAAAGATCCCGGCATTAATTCATTAAGATATGGGTTGGATGGTGCCAGGTGAAAAACTCCCACGCTCACATTTCCTGAATAGGTATTTCCGTTGGCATCTTTAAAACTTCCATCGAATTTTACTTTAGTTCCGTTAGGTAATGAAACGGTAGAGATAGAGCCTGTGGCAATTGTAGCTGTTGTGGTTACAGGAATCATCATGATATTCACTCTATTTATTCCGTTGGTAGGAACTAAAACCCGTGATGCATTTACAAAGCCTGCTTTTGTTACTTTTACATGGGCAAAATTTTCTTTTACCGAAGCATTCTTCAAGGTAAAAAGGCCTTTAAGGTTAGTTGTTGCCGTATTAGCTCCAATGGTAACTGTTGCTCCGGAAACCGGATTTCCGCTTGTATCAAGAACGAGACCCTGAAAATTCTTTTGTGCTGTATTCCCAAAATTATAATTAGAGGGAGAATCTGATGGGTTTTCATCTATTTCTACGAAAGATTCACTTTTACATGAAAACAATAAGATAAAGAATAAAAATAAGAGGTAAAATTTTCTCATATGGCATTAATTTTTAGTTTTTACTAAATTAATAATAAAATACCATCACCTACCTATTTTATTATTTTTCTTCATTTTAAAAAAAAAATCTTCATTAATTTTTTGGTTTGATGTAACAATTAACATCAGTTATTTGTCTTATTATACAGAAAGGTTAAGCAAGCAATATTTTTAATGTAATTTTTATTAACTGATAATCAATTAATTATAATTATTTAAAAATATTTTTAAGTACTTTGTATTGCATGATACTAGATTTATTATATATCTTTGCAATGTTAAATAACTAACCATACAAGCTATTAATTAAAAAAGAATAATCATGAAGACTCAAATTCTTATTGCAGCACTATTTTTCGGTGGACTTATCACTGCCCAGCAGAAAAAAGACAGTATGAAAGTAAATGCTATTGATGCAGTGAATATCAAGAAGCAGGTTTTCAAAAAACAAGGAGACCGTTTGGTATATGATGTAGCTTCTTCATCTATTGCCAAAGGAACAAACACCTTTACTCTTTTAAAACAAACTCCGATGATTTCCAGTATTGATGGAAAAACGTTGAAGATCTTGGGAAAAAATGATGCGATCATCTATATCAACAATAAGAAAACCAATATGGATGCTGAGGCATTGATTGAAATGCTGAAGTCTACTCCATCTGAGGATATCCAGAAAATTGAGGTGATTACAGTTCCGGGAAGTGAATTCCAGGTTGAGTCTAAGGAAGGGGTAATCAATATTGTAATGAAAAAAAGCAAGAACAACGGTTACAACGGAACGTTGAAAATGCAGAATGAGCAAGCTTATTACAATAATCCCAATGCTGGAGCTTCATTTAATTTCAGACAAGGAAAATGGTCTGGGAATTCTAATTTCAGAATGGGAAGCTGGACAGACAGACAGAGATATACGTTGTCAAACGGAGATTCTACTTTCAAAAATGAATCTTTTGGATTTAATGATGATCCCAATAAAAATTTTGGAGGAGGCTTCAATGTTGATTATGAGATTAATAAAAAACACAGTCTTGGATTCTCTTACAACATGAGATATAATAAAAGTTTCAATTCTGTACTGGATATTACGAACTGGCAAAACGGCATTTTAAATAACAGAACGGTCAATAATGAAGATGCGCAAACCAGAAATCATTCTTTCAATTTGAATTATGAGATGAAAACAGATTCTCTGGGAAGTAAGCTTACCTCAAACGTTTCTTATTTATGGTTCAACAGGGATAAAGTAAGTTTCAATGAAAGTTTTCCTTTAACAAATGACACGATCAACAAATACTCCGCATTACATCAGGCTGTACCACAAATCATTAACAACTACGCTGCCAATATAGATTATCTGAAAAAAACAGCAAAGGGTTCAACATGGTTAATGGGAATCAGCTACAATCATACGAACACGGATAATGATACCAAACAAGACAAATTAATAGGTGGTGATTTTGTGATAGATCCTAAACAAACCAATCACTTCATTTATAAAGAAAATATACTGGGTATTTACCTGAACTATGAACGTAAACTGACTGAAAAAATATCCGGAAAAATAGGAGCCCGCTACGAGATGACCAGAAGTACCGGAGAGATTCTGGAAAAAACAGGATTCGAAAGAAACTACAACAATCTTTTACCTTATCTGAATTTAAATTATGCCATCAATTCTGATCATAATCTGAGTTATACTTTCTCAAGCAGAATCCGAAGACCAAGATTTTGGGAACTCAACCCGTCCAGAACCTACTTCACTCCTACGAATTATACACAGAACAATCCATTTGTTCTTGCTTCAAAATTTTATAATCAGGAGCTGAACTATATGTACAAAAATGCATTCTATGCCAATCTTAGCTTTAATATGGTGGAAGATGCATCTGCTTCTGACATGCTTCCGTTACAGGGAACTTTAACCACTCCAGAAAGGGATAAAAATGGAAATATAGTCTATGGCCCAGACGGAAATATGATCATGAAAACAACAAGATTTTTAAGATATATAAGAACCAATTACGGTAAAAACAGAGAGCTCGCTCTTACTCTGGGAATGAACAAATCTTGGTTCAAAGACATATGGACAACCAACTATTCTGTCAATTTGGGCTATGTTACTTACAAAGGCGGAGTATGGGAAGACCCAACGTCTCAACTGGGTCAGTACGAATCCGAGTCACTGGATCCTTATATCATTGATGTAAAAAACTACAATATGTCTGCAACGATCAATAACGTCATCAGACTTTCATCTAAAAAAGACTGGTTCTTAGGAGTTAATTACTTCTTTGCAAGCCAGACCGCAATGGAAGGAGGTATGATAGGCGCCAGACAAAGCTTTGATTTCAGTCTGAAAAAAATTGCAGGGGACTGGACAATTGTAGCGGAAGTGAGTGACTTATTTAATCAAAGCTTCTACAGAGTAAGAGGAGTACAGCCTAACGGAAAGTTTAATAATATCACCAACTTCAATTATCCAAGGCTCATGAGCATCGGTGTTACCTACAATTTCGGAAATCAGAAACTGAAAAAAGCAAGGGAAATGAAATCAGCGAATGATGCTGTAAAATCAAGAACCTAATCTATACAACGTATCCCACTAAATCCACTCTTAAATAAAAACAACATGAAACGTATAATTTTGTCAATGGCCATCGTATTTGGTACTTGCGCATTTGCTCAGGAAAAGAAATCTGATACGGCAAAAACAAAAAATATAGAAGGAGTTACCATCACAAAACAGGTTTTTAAAAAGCAAAGTGACCGTTTTGTATATGATGTAGCAGCATCTCCTGTAGCTAAAGGAAATACCACTTTTGATCTCCTTAAACAGACTCCGTTATTATCTTCCACAGATGATAAAACATTGAAAATTGCAGGAAAAAATAATGCTCTGATCTATATCAACGGAAGAAAAAGCAATATGGATTCTGAGTCTCTGGCTCAGTTTCTGAAAAATACTCCGGCTGAAAACATCCAGAAAATTGAAGTGATTACAGTACCCGGAAGTGAGTATCAGGTAGAATCATCTGATGGGATCATCAATATCGTTTTAAAGAAAAAAATGAGTGATGGCCTCAACGGAAACATGAGAATGTCTAATACTACCAATAAATATAACGGGAGCCAGGCAAGCTTCTCAGCCAACTACAGAAAAAACAAACTGGGAGTAAGCGCCAATCTTAGTGGTGGTGAAAATATTGAGGCACAAACTTACACGTTAAGAAACGGAACAGCCAAGACTTCTAACGAATCTACGGGAGATATTAATGATCCGAACAAAAACATCGGGGGTTATCTGAATATTGATTACCAGCTGAACGACAAAAGCAATCTGGCTTTATCATGGAATACCTGGGCTAATAAAAGTTACAATTCAACGGTAGCTTTGTTTAATACCATAAAAAAAGAAAACGCAAAAGAGCCAGAATATACATGGTCCAAAAACAAAGAAGATGCGCGATCTTATAACAATTCTGTGAATTTAAATTATGAATTAAAAACAGATTCATTAGGCAGTAAACTGAATGTAAATGCAGCTTATCTTAACTACAGAAGATTTCAGTTCACAGATAACCAAACCTTCGCTTCGGATATTGACAGAGTTGTAGGGACAAGAACAAGACAAGTCATTCAGGATCTTCCACAGATCATTAATAACTTCTCCGGAATGGTGGATTATAATCAAAAGTTTAAAAATGATCTGACAGTATCTATAGGTGGAAATTACAACAAAACCAAAACAGATAACGATTCTAAAAACACTACTTATTCTTTTAATCCCGTAAAAGATCCGGATTCAAGGCCTAACCATTTTATCTATGATGAAAATATCTACGGAATGTATATTACCGTTGAGAAAAAAATTTCCGACAAACTTTCTGGAAAAGTAGGAGCCCGATACGAGATTACAAACAGTTTGGGAACTTCTGACAACGCTCCCACAGAAGCTCTTAGAAGAATTGAAAGAAATTACAAAAACCTTCTTCCCTATCTAAGCCTGAACTATGCCATTAATGATAAAAACAATATCTCTTATTCCTTCTCTAGCAGAATGAGAAGACCAAGTTTCTGGGAACTTAATCCGGTAAGAAACATCCTTACAGATGATAATTATACTCAGAATGACCCATTTGTAAAGGCCTCTTCCACCTATAATCAGGAGCTTACTTATATGTACAAAAATTCATATTTCCTGATTTTAAACCATTCTTATATTCAGGATGCCATCACACAGGTTCCGCTGCAAGGTTATCCTGTATCACCTGAAGGTAAAATAGGAGAAAATCCTGCTTTAAGGTATATCAGAACCAACTTTGGGAATAAGCAGGAAATGTCCGCAATGGTAGGTATTCAGAAATCGTTTTTCAAACAATACTGGACAACCAACTTTAATATTGGGGTGCAGCATAATATTAACAATGGGAGTCTTGATACTGACCCTACTACCGGAGACCGCTTCAAAGATGATAAAGGACCTGAAGGCAAATTTATTACCTATACCAATAAAACAAATTCTACCAGTCTTCTGATCCAGACCAACAATACCATCCGTCTTGATAAAAAGAAAACATGGTTCTTCGGACTTAATTACTTCTTTGTAGACAAGCAGCAGATTGAGCTTGGTTCTTTGAAAAATTTAATGAGTTTAGACCTCAGCCTTAAGAAAATGTGGAACGACTGGACTTTTGCAGTAAATGTAAATGATGTTCTTAATACCAATATCGTTAAAATTGAAGACTTTCAGGAAAACGGAAATTACAATTATATCCATCAAAACCGTTACAACAGAAGTTTAACAGTAAGCCTTACCTACAATTTCGGAAATCAGAAAGTGAAAAAGGTAAGAGACATCGAGGGAGCTTCAGATGCTATCAAAAGCAGAACAAGATAAAAAGAAATTTCTTTCTTCATATTCAATTATTCTTACAGTATCCGCTGATTCTTTTCAGCGGATTTTTTATATTTAATAGTTATGAAAAAAGATGTACCTATTATTTTGATTTGCCTAGTCTTACTTTTTACATGGAATGGCTGTAAAGAAAAGAAGATAGAACTGGGCCAAGATATTCACTTTGATAAAGAGGAAAATATTCATTATGGAAACAGCCCGGAACAGATTATGGACCTCTATATTCCCGCCAAAAAATCTCCGGGTAAAAAAGAGGTGTTCATCATTATTCATGGTGGAGGCTGGCGTGGTGGAAATAAATCACAGCTCACCTTCTTCACCCTTTCTCTAATGCAGAAGTTTCCTGATCATGTTTTTGTTAATATGAACTACAGACTGGTTTCTGAAACCAATTATGGACTGCCTAATCAAATGAATGATATTAAAGAGGTTTCCGCTTTCTTAGAAAAGAAACTCAGGTACAACCCTAAATTAATATTATTAGGAAACAGTGCCGGAGGGCATTTATCCATGCTATATGCTTATAAATTCGACACAGATAAAAGGATAAAAGCAGTTGTTAATATTGTTGGCCCTGCTGACCTTTCCGATCCAGGCTTCAAAAATTATCAGGAATATTCTTTTGTGGAAAGAAGATTGGTAGATCCTAATGTATCAGGACTTGGAATATCCAGAATAGATTTTGCCAGTCCTGTTAAATGGATAAATGAAAATTCTCCTCCTACTCTATCTTATTACGGCAATTCGGATCGTGTGATTCCTTCTACTCAAGAAAAGATCTTAGATTCAACTTTAAATAAAAATCAAGTTATCCATGAATCTTATCAATTCAATGGCGGACATCTGGATTGGGATAAACAACCCAATGATCAATTTCTTATAGATAAAATTGAAACTTTTCTTAAAAAAACAGGCAAAAAATAACACGTTCTGATATTTCAAAACGTGTCATTTTTTTATCTTTTAAATTGATTTATTCAGATTTTGCCACAGCTGTTCTTTCTGAAACACCATTGGCGTTGAAAGCTTCAATCTGGAAATAGTAAGCATCCGTTCTGTCTGCTCCCGTGAAGAAATATTCATTCTTTCCGTAGACCATAATGCTTCCGTACAATTTATCCGGAGTTTTTCCAAAATAGATTACATAGCCGTCTGCTTCAGGATTCTGCTGCCATTTCATCCAGATACTTCTTCTTTCCCCATATTTTTTAGGATCGGCTCTTAAAGGTACGAAACCCTCTACTTTGGCAGGCTGCTTTCCGGCTCCTTTTCCAAATACTCTAAAACCGCTTAATGCAAATTTCCCGGTAGGCATTTTCATGTTTTCCATTTTAAGGAAACGGGCTTTTGCGGGTTGCTCCAATTCAACATAGTCGTGCGGAACATCTTTCGTATTCTTGCTTTTATCCACAATCACATTCCATTTCTTCCCGTCATTAGATCCATAGATTTTATACTGATGCATTTTTCCCAAAGTTTTCCCCATAAACTCTGCATCCTGATCTGCATAATTGATCTGAATGGCATTAATAGTAGAAACTTCACCAAGATCAGTCTGGAACCATTCTCCTGAATTTCCTGTTTTAGCACTCCAATAGGTCTTGATATCTTCATCCACAGCATAATTGGACTGATATCCTCCTAAAGTAGATGAAACCTGCACCGGTTTATTATAATTCAGCAACATCCATCCGGCAAAAAGACCTTTTGTAAAATCTTTTCCCTGAGCATACTGTGGAAGATAAGTTGGATAATCTCCATAAGCCGTATTACAGTACATTACATCGTCTTTATCAAAACCTGCCGGCCAGATTCCCAGCCTTCTTTCAAAATTATTTTTGGTGGAAATAAAGATGGTTGAAATATGCCACCAGTTTTTATAATTGTCTTCAAAAGTAGCTCCATGGCCTGCTCCTCTGGCAAAACCACCCGGTTTATAGGAAAATGGATTATGCTGTTGGTATTCGAAACCTTCCAAAGGATTTTTACTTACGTATACTCCATCGGAATATCCACTGAATTCTGTTGCGGGAGCACCATACTGCATATAATATTTCCCGTTATGCTTCGTCATCCACGCCCCTTCTACAAAAGGCTGAAGAAAGACATTGTCATTGTATTCCCCGAAACGTTCCCAGCCATGGTCTTCAGGTTTCAGTTTAAGAATGGGTTTTACAAAACCTTCAGACTGAAGATTTTTCACTTTCACCTCTGTTCCTAATAAAGGCCATTCGTTGCTTGAGCCCCAGTAGAGGTATAATTTATTTTTATCTTCATCATAATGAAATGCCGGATCCCACGCTCCTACTTTTAGCGTATCCACTGCAATTTTCCAGTCATCTTTGGTTGGGTTTGTACTTTTCCAGATGGGAAAATCCTGTTCCCATGTGGAACCATAGACATAGAGAGTATCTTTCATTGCCCAGACAGCCGGAGCATTAAGATCATGGGTATATTTATTATCTCTGAGGAATTTCCTTTTTACAAATTTCCAGTCCAGCATATCATCGCTATACCAGTATCCTTCCTGATTTGTAGAAAAAAGAAACAGTTTATTCTTAAAATTAACAATTACCGGATCTGCTGTAGCACGGTGTTTTCCCTGTTTTGAAAAAACTTCGAAAGGAGTATAACCATAATCAATGTTAATAGGATTACAGAACGTTTTCTGCTGGGCTCCTACAATAATTCCAAGAAAAATTGCTAATGCCAGAAAATATTGTCTCATTTTTAGATTTTAAAGATTATCGCAAAGTTAGCTAACTTTTTTGGGTTTTCTCCAAATAAAGCCATCCAGGAGATAATGAGTAAGTTGTGGAACGACCAGCAATGGAATGAGAAACTGAAATAACTTTTCTGACACCATTATATTGAGGGAAAAATGTTCATTCCACACTAAAGTTTCCCATAAAAGTTCTTCCAAAAAGGCAAAACCTAAAATAACTCCTACAAACAAAAATATTCCTGAAGCGGATTTAAAAATAGACATCCAGTTCAGCTGGGGATTTTCTTTTTGTTTGATTTCCCGGATATAGATCAATGCGACATAAGGAATTCCGTGGGAGACGACATTGAGAAAAGTAAAAAGAAGATCATTGTTAAAGTAAACAATCCCAAAATACCAGGAAAGGAAAGTTCCGCTAATCAATGCTGCTTTAGGAATATTAATATTTTTTGTTTTAAAAACTTCAAAAGCAGTTTTGATAATCCAAATGGTAAGAATGGTGAAATATACTATGGTCATCAAAGGGACATAATCCGGAAGATTTTTAAGCCAGTCAAACTCATTGCTGACAAACCATGTAAAAGCACGCGGTGTTTTAAACCAATACAGCATGGGATAAATGGTAGCAGAATAAACGGCCACCTCATCTATTTTCTTACTCCAGTTATTTAGTTCGAAGCGGGCGTAGATTCTCATAAAACCATATTGCTGGCGTATAAAATGAAAAACAGCGACCAATGCAAGAACTGACCAGAATGTCAGGCTTCCCAATTGAAACAGAATAATTCCCAATATCCAGCTCACAAAGGGAATTCCCAGATAAAGCAGTTTATTTTTCTGAATTTCACCTTTTACAAAATACGTTTTGAACAGGGTGGAATATACGTGTGCCACATCCACAAAAACAATCAGAAAAAGCCATGTGTAAAAAGAATAATGGTTTTCCAGCCCCTGAATCTGTTTCTGAAAAAGAAAAATAATCAGCACCACCACAAAAGGCGGTGATAAAATAAACCACCAGTCTGTTTTTGCGTTATGTATCCAGGGTTGTTTCATCGTATCATTTTATATCATTTGGCCCGCAGTCCGGATTCCCTGATAAAAGGCTTCTTCAAAAATAGATATTCCTGAAAGATCAGAATGAGCAAAGAAAATTTTATCTTCAATAGGTTCTTTTGCTTTCCGGGTTTCTTCTCCAAAAATCTGGTTAGGAACCGGCGCTATCATAGCATGTCCTATTTTATGAAACTGCATTTCCAGAATAAAATCTTCTATCAGAGGGTGTGCTTTCTTCAGATCATTTAAAACTAAATCTTTCAGTTCAGCGTCTTTCATGGCATACAGCTTTTTCCTTGCTTTTCTGCAATCTCCAGTTGAAAAACTCTTATAGTGGGTAATTACTTTTTCACCCATAATCTGGTTAAGATTCTGATGCTGGTCAAAGATATACCCCAATCCGGAAGATCCGTAGATTACGTTATCCCAGGCCAACTCTTCATCTCCTCCGAATTCATTCTTCAAAGTAATGGTTGTTAAAAGCCAGGGTACATAGTTGAAAGAAGCCGCTTTTTTATGATTTAAAATTCTTTCATTGACAAACTGAGGTGATGCAAACAGTACTTTATCAGCAATGATCTTTTGGGTTTTCTTTTGCGTATTGTCAAAACTCAGTATCTCAACTTTATCATTGAGTTTTACCTCAAAGACAAGATTACCGGACAAATGCTTTCCCTCAGTATATTTTGAGAAATGTTTTGCCAGCCTTGCATTGCCTTCCGGCCATGTAAATACCTGATCTTTGTATTGGGTGCTCCAGTTATTTTTTCTTCCGGCGAAATAATGAATTCCAGCCCATGCCGAGACATAATCTATTCCTAATCCGAAATCGTCTCTGCAGGAATAGTCTAACAGCCAGAGAAGTTCTTCGGAGTGATAGTTATTTTCTTTGAGCCAGTCTTTGAAAATGAGCTTTTCAAGGTTTACAGCCTCATCATCTCTGCTTGAATCATGTACCGGGATAGCAAACCAATATTTCCCCTGTGCATCTTTCTTTACACGCAGTTCATCCATCAGCTTAAAAAAGCGGCTGAGCTCTTGCTGTGTTTCGGGGGAAATACCTCTTTGAGGAACAATATCGTTTTGCCAGGAGTTTTTATAGAACAGTCTTTCCTGTTGTGGAAAAGTCATTTGGTATTCATCAAGAATAGGTTCCCCGTTCTCATCACTTCCAAGACAGATTCCGCATTCTTTAAGAAATTCTATGATTTCTATGTTCTCTTTATTGGGTAAAGGCAGGTAATGCGCACCTAAAGGAAATTTAGAAAATGAATTTTGTCCGTTTGAAGAATTTCCTCCCAGATGGTTTTCCATTTCCAGGAGAAGGTAATCATTTTCGTTATTCAGACTAAAGAAGCGACATGCCGAAAGCCCGGAAATCCCACCACCAACGATAAGATATTTTGTGTGGATAACTTCTGAAAACGGTGGAAAATCTTTTGCCCAAAGCTGATGCCCGAGAACATGATTTGTACCTGTTATCTTCAGTAATAATGACTTCACCTTCTTTCCACAATACTGGAGAAAAGGGAGCATAAGACTACCTAAAAATATAGTTTTAAGAAAATCCTTTCTACTGTACTTTTCCCCACTCTTCATCAAAATAACGAACTAATATCTGGTTGTCCAGACGGTTAACTTCTACGTCTTTCACTTTCATATCTTTATTAAAATAGGACATCTGTGAAAAGTTGTAATCATAATATTTTAACCCAGGAATTTTTCTGTAGATCCTGTTGTTGATCGGTTCAAACGAAGCCATAGAAAATCCCCATTCCCCAAAAGACGGAACATAGGTGTGATATGCGGCTGTGAAAGGAAAAATCTGATTGATCGTTTTTTCTATACACCAGAAAGATTTCGGAGCAAAATACGGAGAGGTGGTTTGAACCACAATTTTCGTATCAAGAGTCGTCAGTCTCTCCAGTTCTTTGTAAAACTGCAGGGAATAGAGTTTTCCCAAGCTGTAATTGGATGGATCGGGAAAGTCGATGATAATGACATCAAACTTTTTTTTGTTCTCTTTAACCCAAATGTAAGCGTCTTTGTTGATGACTTCCACTTTAGGATTGGAAAAAGAACTTTGGTTCAGTCTGCGCATGGTTTCATTGGTCTTGAAAAACTGAGTCATTTCACCATCCAAATCCACAAGCGTTATTTTTTTAACGTCTTTATATTTCAATACTTCTCTTGCAGCAAAACCATCTCCTCCTCCCAGAATCAGAACGTGATCAATATTTTTTGCCATAGACATCGCAGGATGTACCAGGGCTTCATGATAACGGTATTCATCAGTGGATGAAAACTGTAAGTTGTTATTTAAATAGAGACGAAACTCATGCGTATTTCTCGTCAGCACAATTCTCTGATAGGGTGAGCTTTTGGTATACACTACATTTTCACCATATAATTTTTCTTCGGAATAAGACAAAATAGTATCTGAGAAAATGAAAAGTCCCAGCAGAAAAACAAAGGCTGCAATAGACTTTACTTTTAAGGAGAATGGTTTCGACAATTCTTTTTTAAGGTAGTAACATAGAAATATGGCAATAGAGATATTAATCAATCCGAAAAACAAAGGTGTTTTTACAATTCCCAGCTTCGGAATTAACACCAATGGAAAAAGAATCGAAGCCAGTAAAGCTCCGATATAATCGAATGCAAAGACATTTGAAACTAAATCTTTAAACTGCACTCTGTCTTTCAGAATGTTCATCAAAAGCGGAATTTCTACTCCAACGAGGCATCCTGTGAAAAAGACAAAAAGATAGAGAACGCTTTCAAAATGGGCAAGGGTATTGAATAAAATAAACAGTACAACAGAACTGATTCCGCCCACTATTCCTACAAGGATTTCGATTTCAACGAATTTATCAATAAGATTTCCTTTGATGAATTTCGCAAAGTAAGAACCTACTCCCATTGAAAACAGATACACCCCGATAATGAAAGAAAACTGCTTTACAGAGTCTCCTAAAAGATAGCTCGCCAGGGCTCCGGCCACCAATTCATAAATCAATCCACATGTAGCAATGACGAATACTGAAAACAATAAAAGCAGCTCAAGAGGAATCCTCTTCTTATCCATGAATTGCAGCGCTTATAATCATTGAAATTCCGATGATAAATGCTCCGAAAACAATAGCCAGTGCTATATTTTTGTTCTGAGCGATCTCATGCCATGTTTTTTCCGGGGTAAGTTTTTCAATAATGAAATAGCATACCAGCAGAATAGCGATTCCCAGAAATGAGTAAAGCACCGAGTTTAATATGGGTAAGAAATTGATGTTGTCCATAGTTTTATATTTTTATTTGTGATAGTATCTGTAGAATCCAACTCCTCCTCTGGAGTGGCTTTTTGTAGTTCCGTCGCGGTATGTTTCTGTTTTGGCACAGTCACAGACCTGATTTCCCTGGTAGGTAAGGTATACAAACAGGGTTATGAAAAATCCTCCAATCAGGCAGAGCATCAGGTTTTGTCTTATGTAACTTAAAATATTGTTCATCATGATGTAGAATAAGGGGTGTTTGAACTGTTCTTCCATTTCTTCACATTAAAGGAATGTTTTCCCATAAGCATCGCTACAAACAGAATAATTATTATGAATACAATAACTCCGAAATTCCAGAATGAGACAGGAAGCCAGGTTGCTTTGATCTTAACATCATTGTTTGAGGCAACAATATCCGTTGTAAGCTTTAGTCCTTCAGCATTGATCAGGGAATCTATTTTTGAAGTTCCAAAGGATGCTTTCACCAGTTTACCCAATTCTGTGGTATCTTTTTCAAGGGTTTTTCCGTCTATGAAAGTGGTAGATTGTGCTGTATAGAGATCAGTAACATCCAGAACCCCGGATTTATCCCTGGAGATCAATACTTTCGAATCTGGCGACTGAAGACCGGAAAATGCAGGTAATAATGATCCTTCTTTTTCAGCTGAAATAAGGAAATGATATTTTCCCGAGCTTACTCCACAGAGGTTGAATTCTTCCGACTGATTTCCTTCCGACCAGCTTTCGCCATCTTCATAACCGTGGTATTGTTCAATATCTTTTGAAGTATATACCACCTCGTTAGTATTCTCATTCACAAGACTCAGCTGAATATTCGCCCATGAATTATCAACCGCTGAAAAAGCATTGACTTTTAATGGTGCTGAGCCGCCCGAAAGGGTAAAGCTTTTACTGACAAGCTCTTTATCTTTTACATCAGCGAAGTTGATCGACTGCTCAAAAACAGTTTCGTTTGTTCTTGAGATATAAACATACAACTGAAGCAGACATATCATTAATGCTGCTACACAAAAGATGTTTAAAGCCTGTTTCATATCGAAATAATAAGGCTGAACAATCCCAACTCCTGTATAATAGGGCATATTAGCTATTTTAAAAGCTCTTTTAACCTCATATTTTGAAATATGCACCCCATAAAAATACTGACTTTTTTTGCTGCTCTTCTCCTGAGAGATCATGCGTGTTCCGTTGACGTATTCTTTATAGGTAGCAATGCTGAAATCCAGATGTTCATCAAAAAAACCGGCGGCAGCCTCAATACTGCATTGAGAATTCTCGTACCAGCGATACGTTCGCCCGGCATAGGTTGGTAATTTCGAGCTTTTACTTTTAAAATCATCAGGATGCATTGGAATCAGGAAAACCCAATGCCCATCACTTTCGCTCAGGAAAGCATCATTTCCTTTGCTGTCTTTGAGATAATATTCGCGCCAGAAAATACTGGAACCATACCGCTTGACAATAATGGCAACAACAGTATATTCTTCCTCTCCTATTTTTCCTTTTTGCCCGACATCCAACGCAACGTTTTCTGTAGGGACTTTCAAATGTTTAATTTTTTTGTTTTCAGCTACATCAATGAGATGAGAACAGGTATTGCAAACATATTCTTCAACAGGAAAAGTGAGGTCTAATTTATTTTCTGATTCGCATGCTGGGCAGACATAGTGCATTTGTTATCTGTAAATTTTGTGTTTCTGAATGGTATTAGCTTTAAAATACTGAACCACCTCATCTGCAATCTGCTCTACTTTTGTGGTATTGTCCTGTGAATAATTGCAAAGGAAAACATCAAAAGTAAGCTGTTTAAACTCCGGCCACGTGTGAATACAAAGGTGAGATTCTTTAAGGATTACTGCGGAAGTAAAGCTTTCATTTTCAAAAATATGATTGGTTACTCCTACAATTTCCACCTCTTTGGTTTTCAGAATTTCTTCTGTAAACTCGAGAAAACCTTTGCTGTCTAATAACAAATCTTCTGACTCTGTTTCCAAAGTCAGAAGAATATGTAAACCTTTACTTGATAATGGGTTCAATTAATTTTTTCGTAAATATATTATTTTTTTGGAAGAAAAACCTCAGCAAGCATACATCTTGCACTTCCTCCTCCATTTACTTCAATGGTATTCAGGTCTGAATAGATAATTTCGCAGTATTTTTCAATCGCTGCCACCTGATCTGCAGCTAAAGACTGGTAAGCAGTCTGGCTCATTACCAGGAATTTCTCTCCGTCTTTGTTTTGAACCTGAAGCATATTTCCCGCAAACTGCTGCATCTGCTCTTCTGAAATTTCTATAATTTCTTTTCCGGAACCTTTAATAGTTTCTGTTACTTTTTCTCTTTCCAGCTCATCATCAATACAGTCCAGGCAGATTACGACAAACTTATCCGCTACACACATCATGACATTGGTGTGGTAGATCGGAAGTCTTTCTGTTCCTACCGTCTGAAATGAGTGAAAAACAACCGGAGTGAACCCGAATTTTGTACAGAATTCTCTGAACAGTTTTTCATCCAGCCTCAAAGAAACGGAACCGTAAGCAATTTTATTATCGTGATCGAAAATCATACTTCCCGTGCCTTCCAGGAAATGTCCCTGAGTTTCAGGAAAAGACCAGTCATCAATTTCAGCAACTTCAAAGCCCTGATCTTTGATGCTTTCAATAATATCTTCTCTCCTTTCCACTCTTCTGTTGGAAGCGAACATCGGATATAAAACTACTTTCCCGTCTTTATGGAAACTTACCCAGTTGTTTGGGAAAATAGAATCCGGAGTATGAGGATCCAACGTATCTTTTATCGTGATTACATTGATTCCTTTTCCTCTCAGTTTTCCAACAAAGGTGTTAAACTCTGCCAAAGCTTTCGACTGGATATCAGAACCCGTTTGTTCTACCTGAAAGTAATTGTTTTTCGCTGTTTCAGCGTTATAACCGAATGCAATCGGTTCTATCATTAATACTGTATCTGTTGTTTGCATTTTTTCTAAGTTTGAGGGTGATAGCGTATGAATGTTTGAGTGTTTTCACAACGGTTTATCAATTATTTTCTTCCTTTTTAATCGGAGAAAATGAACACCATTTTTCTGACTGACTCATCATATTAACTAACATTCCTATTATTTGATTATATTCTTTGTGCAGATGATCATACTGCTCTTCATTGATGTACTTACAAGCAAAAGCGAATTGAAGCCATGTTTGGGTTTCTCTTGCTTCTCCCTCTGAATCCGTAAGCTTAGCGATGAAGGATTTTTCATATTTTCTTTTTCCCCAAGCCTCGCTAATATTTAAAGTTACAGATCTTGATGATCTTCTTATCTGATCTGTAAGTGAATAAAGTTCTTCTTTCGGATAGGATTTTGAGAATTCATAAATCAGTTGTGCTGTTTCAAATGATTTTTGATAAACTTTTAGGTCCTGATGAAATTTAATTGTTGACATACCTAATATTTGTTTAAAATTAAAAAAATATTTAAACCCACCAACACTATAATTCCTAGACCTTAAGACACTTACACTTTCAAATACTAAAACGCTCCCACTCAATTATTCTCTCACAAGCGGCATTGTAGAGCATCTCAACAAGCCTCCCATTTTAGAGATTTCTCTGTAAGGAATTTCTTCAACGGTCATTCCCCATTCGTTTCTCAGGTGATCATTCATTCTGGTGAATGCTTTGTCTGAAACTACTACATCAGGTGAAATGGAGAAAATATTCGGAAACATTTCAAACATTTCTTCATCATTGATGTGGAAACAGTTTTCTTCTCCGAAAATATCAATGATTAAACGGTAATCGCTTTCATCCACAAACCCGTTTTTATAAATGATACATTTGTCTTCTCCTACCGGATTAAATGTGCAGTCCAAATGCAGAATACCTTCAAACGGAACTTTATCGTTTTTTTTCAGTTCCAGATCAATGATTCTTTTCTTTGGAAAATATTCTTTCAAGATTTCAATGGCGTACTCGTTGGTTCTTGCTGTTTTATAGTTTCTGTAATCCTCGCTGAAGCAGGTTCCGATAAAAATAAAATCATTCCACACAATTACGTCTCCTCCTTCAATGTGTGCTGTTTCCGGAAGGTTAATGATCTTTCTCCATGCTACTTTTTCAAAAACGCTTTTGTATGCTTCCTGCTCGTCTGCTCTGTCTGCGATCACATTGGAAATGATCATTTTGTCATCAATTACAAAGGCTACATCTCTGGAAAAAACCTGGTTGTAGTCTTTGATGATACTTGGACGCAGTACTTCAACGCCATACTTTTTTAACACTGCTTCAAAAGCATTCATTTCATTGATAATATCCTCTTCTTTAGGATAAATGTTGTGTTCGATTGAGTAATATGACTTTGCGTCATAACTTTCCTCTAGGGTGGGAACTGCTCCCAATGAATTAGGCTGGCCTAGAACTACTGACTTCAGCCTCCCCGTTTCGTTTTTAATGTTTAGTCTCATAAAGATTTATGCAATACTACAAATATAAGTAAAGGTCTCTATCTGTAAAACTTTTGCATTATTTTATGTATTAAATTTGGCTTACAAAACCAGCACCCTTCCACAAAATTTCCTTGTCTGTTCCGCCAACGGCAGTGAATAGTTCCAAAAACATCTACAACTTGCTATTTTCCATCTACATAAGAAGCAAAAAACAGATATTTATATTATTTAATTTCCTATATTAGTGATATAATTTTCGCGAAATTATAAACAGTAAAACGTAACTATTAACACCAAAAATCAAAGTCATGAACAAGAACAATCCGGTGCTGAAAAATGCACAAAAATTAGGAAGAGATCAACAAAAATCGGTAATGGGAGGTGCTCCAATCTCAACAGGCAGAAGATGCTGCGAATGGGATGATGCAGGAAACTGCTATATCTGGACATGTGACAGATGCCAATGCCCATAATAAAAAACGAAAGCCTGCTTTTTCAAGCAGGCTTTCTTATTCGGTTTAGTTATATAAATTATAAGCAAATATTATCTGCTTGCAATATCGATGTAGTTTCTTTCCTGAGCACCTTGGTAAACCTGTCTTGGTCTTCCGATCGGGTCTCCTTTCAGTCTCATTTCTTTCCATTGAGAAATCCATCCCGGAAGTCTTCCTAATGCAAACATTACAGTAAACATTTCTGTAGGAATTCCTAACGCTCTGTAGATGATTCCTGAATAGAAATCTACATTTGGATATAGCTTTCTTTCTACGAAGTATTCGTCTTCAAGCGCTACTCTTTCTAACTGCATAGCAATGTCAAGAGCTTTATCCTGGATTCCTAATGCGGTAAGGATATCATCAGCAGCTTTCTTGATAATTTTCGCTCTTGGGTCGAAGTTTTTGTAAACTCTGTGTCCGAATCCCATTAGACGGAAGTTATCACTCTTATCTTTCGCTTTAGCAACATATTTAGATACGTCACCTCCATCTTTTTCGATCAATTCAAGCATTTCGATTACTGCCTGGTTAGCTCCACCGTGAAGTGGTCCCCAAAGTGCAGAAACCCCTGCAGAGATAGAAGCGAAAAGACCTGTGTGAGCAGAACCTACCATTCTTACTGTAGAAGTAGAACAGTTTTGTTCGTGGTCTGCGTGAAGAATTAATAATTTATCTAAAGCACCTACAACTACCGGATCGATTTCGAAATCAGCATTTGGTAATCTGAATGCCATTTTGTAGAAGTTCTCTACGTAGTTTAGGTTGTTATCCCCGTGGTTTAATGGTAAACCTTGAGTTTTTCTGTAAGTCCAAGCACAAAGGTGAGAGAACTTAGCGATCATCAGCTCTGCAGCGTGATCCATTTCTTCTTTAGAGTTTACGTTAACTGCCTTTGGGTTGAAAGCGGTCAATGCAGAAGTCATAGAAGATAAAACTCCCATAGGGTGAGCAGAACGAGGAAAAACATCAATGATCTTTTTCATTTCGTCTGCGATGAAGTTATATTTTTTAATGTTGTTGTCGAATGAAGTAAACTGATCCTGAGTAGGTAATTCTCCATGTAATAAAAGATACATTACTTCAGTGAAGTTAGATTTTTCAGCAATCTGCTCGATTGGATAACCTCTGTAGAATAATTCTCCTTTATCTCCGTCTAAGTAAGTGATGTCGCTAATAGTAGCTCCTGTATTTTTGTAACCTAAATCCAGAGTGATCAAACCTGTCTGGTCTCTTAATTTTGAAATATCAATCCCTCTGTCTCCGATAGTACTATCCACGATAGGATATTCATATGAATTACCGTCGTAATTCAATATTACTTTGTTGTCTGACATTATTTATTTATTTTTTTTAAATATACCACTTTCCATAAAATACGGCAAACTAAAAATTTCGCTTGCCGTTATTTATAAATTCGATTAATTATATTTTGATTTTAAATGCTTCCAATCCTGGGAAAATTGCAGTTTCACCTAAAGCTTCTTCAATTCTCAATAACTGGTTGTATTTTGCCATTCTGTCTGATCTTGAAGCAGAACCTGTTTTGATCTGTCCACAGTTCATTGCTACTGCTAAATCAGCGATTGTAGAATCTTCAGTTTCTCCTGATCTGTGAGACATTACTGAAGTGAACTTGTTGTTCTGAGCCATTTGTACAGCAGCCATTGTTTCAGAAAGAGAACCGATCTGGTTTACTTTTACAAGGATTGAGTTGGCAATATTTTCTTTTACTCCTCTGGATAGTCTTTCTACGTTGGTTACGAATAAGTCATCTCCTACCAGCTGTACTCTGTCACCGATTTTATCAGTTAACATTTTCCAACCTTCCCAGTCGTTTTCCTGCATACCATCTTCGATAGAAATGATTGGATATTTTGCAGCCAGTTCCGCTAAGTAAGAAACCTGCTCGCTGCTTGAAAACTGAGCCGCATCCGGAGTCTGGAATTTTCTGTAATCATAAATTCCGTCCTTGTAGAATTCAGAAGCTGCACAGTCTAGTGCCAACATAATGTCGTCACCTGGCTTATAACCTGCTTTTTCAATAGCTTGAAGTAAAGTATCCAAAGCATCTTCAGTTCCTTTGAAAGTAGGTGCAAAACCACCTTCGTCACCTACTGCAGTAGATAATCCTCTTGAATGAAGAATAGATTTAAGATTGTGGAAAATTTCAGTTCCTTTTCTCAATGCGTGAGAGAAAGAATCTGCTTTTACCGGCATGATCATGAATTCCTGGAATGCGATAGGAGCATCTGAGTGAGATCCACCATTGATTACATTCATCATTGGAACAGGAAGTGTATTGGCATTTACTCCTCCAACATATTTATAAAGAGGCATTCCCAATTCTGCAGCGGCAGCTCTGGCTACAGCCAAAGAAACCCCAAGAATAGCATTGGCACCAAGATTTCCTTTGTTAGGCGTTCCGTCAAGATCAATCATAATCTGATCGATATAGTTTTGTTCAAAAACCGGCTGGCCCACTAAATTCTCTGCAATTACTTCTTTAACATTTTCAACAGCTTTCAGAACTCCTTTCCCCTGATATTCTGAACCACCGTCACGTAATTCTACCGCCTCGTGTTCTCCTGTAGACGCTCCTGAAGGTACAGCTGCACGGCCCATTGCCCCGCTTTCTGTAAATACATCTACTTCAATGGTAGGATTTCCTCTGGAATCTAAAATCTGTCTTGCTTCTATGTAAGAAATTGCACTCATTTTTTATTTTTTTTAGTTTAGACAAATTTAATCAAAATTTAACTTTTAGGGGTATTTCACGGGATTTTTTTGAAATAAATCGAAGTTAAATTTTAGTTAATTTATATTATGATAATTCCACATTTTCTGGATCTTAAAAATAGAGGAACACTAAAAAAAACTCACCTTAAAAAGTGAGCTTCTTTATACAATTATGATAAGCTATTTATTATTTTCTGGGTGAAGGAGAGAGAAGGCCAGCCAGAGCACCTATTGCTCCTGATGAAATGGTGGCAAAGATGGTGACCAGCTGATTATCTTTGGCGGATCCGTCATTCCAGTAAGCAATGAGAATAAGTCCTGCAATAATAGCAATGACTGCCAGCCCAAGCATCAGTACAATAATCCTGTAGATCCAATAGTCTGTATCTTTAGGATTTCTTATTTCTACATTTTTAATCGCTTCTATAGGATTTGTTTTGAACTTCTGCTGAAGATCACTGTTGTTTTTTAAAGCAGCTTCTAAATCTCCAATACTGTCGTTAATGAGAGTTTTCATGGCTTTTAATTTTATATATCAAATTTCCCTCTAAAAAATGCACCTGTCAAGTACACAAAAGGGTAATTTATTTATACTATTATTTTAAAAACCAGATAAGTTCCTGAGTTGTCAGAAATGATATTGCATTCGCCAGACAATTCACTCATTCTTCTTTTCATATTCCGGAGACCATTTCCTTCTTTCTGATCCTGTGAAATCCCGGTTCCGTTATCAGAAATTTTCATTGAAAAGGTATTTTCTTCCTGCAAAAATGAAAGTTTCAAAGTACTTGCATGGCTGTGTTTATAAACATTATTAACGGCTTCTTTTAAACAGAGAAAAAGATTACGCCTCATTTCAGTGGAAAGGGATGTTTCTGCAATGATATTTTCATATTCCGAGTATACCACGATTTTTGTTTTCTTTAGAAAATTTCCGGTATAAAGGACAGCATAATCAACAAAGCTTCCTAATGTATCATTTCCTGAGTTCAGACTCCAGAGCATTTCCCGCATGGAGATATTCATTTCCTCAGAAGTTTTCAAGAGCTCATCAATATCACTTTGCAGATCATCATCTTCAGCTTTCTGTTTCAGAAATTCTGCCTGAAGCTTCAATGCCGAAATTCCTGCTCCAAGATCGTCATGCATATCATGGGAAATACGTTCCCGTTCCTGTTCCAGCACTTTCTGTTTTTCGAGTTCTTTTTGAAGGAGCTGGTTCTGGTGTTCGGATTCTTTGAGCTGTTGTTCTTTTAGGTATAAAAGCTGCTTTCTGTTGTACATCAATACAACAAAAATTGTAAAAGCAACCAACAGCACAACCAAAAGTAATGCTATAAAAAAAATAAGCTTTATTTCTGAAGGCAAAGACTTCATTTTTTATTCATCAGTTTATATTTATGCAAGGCAATATAAAATAAGCCACAGCATACGATATTGATTATATTTAATATTTGTTTCAGCAGTTTTAGAAACGGTTTATCAATTTCATTCAGCAGATACATTGGAATAATTCTGAAAAGGAAAAAGCAGCTCCATAAAAGTAGCGAGGTTGAGATCCAAAATACGGGATCTTCTGTAATTTTCGATTTACTGATATTGTTTAATTTATAACTGCACCAATACAATACCTGCAGTATATTGATTACACAATACGTGATCGCCATATTCAAATTGTATTTATCCATATAAAAAAGTTCAATATTCCATAATATTGCGATTAAAACAATGGCAGATATGGCAACTGCAATCTTTTTATTGCTGGTGTATCGAAAATAAAAGATGATAAAATAAAAACTATTGAAGACATTCAGATAATTATACTGAATTGATTTTGTTGAAATAATATTAGTCTCTGAAAAGAAATCTACAACAAAATTTACGATTAAATACAACAAAAAATAGTCTTGAGAGGATAATTTTCTTCCTCTCAAAACTATTATACCTTTTATTATAACAATAAAAGAGATTATATAGTAAGCTGTAATAAGCATTTTATGGCTCCAGACTTCCCTGATCGTAATATGGAAATTCTCTGCTAAATAATTGTTTGTTGTTATCTGCCGGCATAGCAGCCAGATATACTGACTCTTTTTCGGTTGCGGAACTTAACGTCTTTTTTCGGCCAATACACGGTATAAAATCAATCCTGGTAACCGTTTTTTGAAGACAGCCTTCCAGATACATATGGATTCTATCGATGTATTGTTTAACAAGAATCAAATCATAGCATATAGAGTTGGCTACATACCGATCACTTGATGCTCCACTGAGGGTTCCGCCTAAGGGTGTTCTATCAAAATCACCAAAACCTGATACATTAACTTCATAATAGGTTTCCAGATTAAAGACAAAATAATGTTTATCAGTTGTGACATTTTCAGGCTCATTATGGAAGGAAAGGGTTGCATATAAATATCCTTTCATATTTTTCAAAAATAATTGATTGGCAGGGAGCATTCTAGAAAATTCACCGACGGTACTATCTGTAATTTCTCTAAAAGAGATCTTCATTTTGGTATAACCATCATTCAAATGGTTTCTGACAAGGGTTTCAAATAAACGGAAGTCAATATACAGCTCCTGTGCAAGGTTGGGAGCTCGCTGCTGGAATACTCCACTGTTTACCCGAAATTCTTCATCCCCAATAGGATGCGTTACAAAAAAGATGATACCATTCTTTGTAATATATTCCTTTATCCACTGTTCCCTTTCGGTAAACTCAGCCATTTCATAGAAAGCTTTAATTGTTCCGGCTTTCTGCATTGCAATGATGGTTGCTTCCAGTGCACATTTAAAATCATACAATTCTTTTTCCATAGTTTTTAGTTTTTTGATTGATTAAATTTATTAACGGCCTCCACTTTGTTGTTTACGTGAAGTTTTCTGTAAATATTTCCTACATGTTTTTTTACGGTATCAATGCTGATGAATTTCTGATCTGCAATCTCTTTGTAGAGCAGCCCTTGTGAAAGAAGTTCAAGAATTTCTTTTTCGCGTTCCGTAAGTTCATCAAAGCCTTTTATTTCCGGAAGTTTTTTTTCGAAATGCATCAATACCCTTCTTGCAATAGAGAAACTCATAGGAGCCCCTCCATGATACACATCCCGTATAGACGAAAGAATCTTATCCATGCTTTCTCCTTTTACCAGGTATCCCATTGCGCCAGCTTTTAAAGAATTAAAGATTTTTTCATCATCATCAAAACTCGTACACATGATAAACTGTGTATTGGGCATTTCTTTTCGGAGTTTTTCTATGATTTCGATTCCGAGCATATCCTGTAGCTGGATATCCATCATTACGACATCAGGGGAAATATCAGGGAGATTCATCATGGCATCATTCCCATCAAAGAACTGAGCAATTACTTTCATATCCTTCTGATAATTGATGACCTTCTTCAACGCATTGTTGTAGTTTTTTTCGTCTTCTACTATAGCTATGGAAATGCTCATGACTTTGTTTGTTTGAAGCAAATTTCAACAGAAAACAATTTGAAATCAATTACACCTTTGTGTAATATTCGTGTTTGAGTTTGCCGTGATGGTTTCAGTCTTTTAGTTTTATTAAATTTAATCAATTTTCCACTTAGAAACAATACAATACTAATTATTTCACAATAAATTAAAACAAAAACAATTAAATATTAATACATATCATAAAATCAATCGTTATTTCACAAGTTGATCAAGAATAGGATGATCAATACTGCTTATAGTAGGATGAAAGTCAATCTGTTCAAAGATTTGAATGAGGTTTTTACCTTTTTTCAGCCATACTCCAGGAATGTAAAGTGTTTGTTGGGGCCCTGCAGTACTCCAGTATCTTCCTGCATTTTTTCCGTTGATGAAAACAATGCCCTTTCCAAAATTTCTCATATCAAGAAAAGTATCTCCCGTTTCATCAAGGGTAAATTCAGCTTCCTGAATTACAGGTGAATGGTCTGCAATATCCTTATTTTTAAAATGATGTTTAGGAAAAGTATCAAATGGTAAAGGAAGCATTTCCCAGTTTCCAACCATCTCAATCCCGTTCATTTTCACAGGGCTTATAATTCCTTTTAGATTATGAACAATCTCTGCTCCGTAATTAATCCTACCCATATTTTCCACCAGAATTTCCAGTCGGTCTCCTGATTTTATTTCAAGATCGAGATCATACTTTTTATGTATCCTGTTCATCTCTCCTTTCCATTTTCCATTGATGTAGATATTCGCATAATCCCGCAATCCTTTTATCTCTAGTTTTCCTTTCTGATCTTTATCAAACTTTCTTCTGTAGAGCATATATCCGTTTCCAAGATTCAGATCTTCAAATGTGAGCGGCTTGTCACTTATAACGGGTTTCTGATGATCGGTAAGATCAAAAAGACAGTTTACTTTTGAAAATTCAATTGCTGGAATCGTAATAACTTTGACTGGCTTTGGAACGTCAGGAAGTTTATGCTTGTTTATTTTTTGAAAAATTTCTCTCAAAGCATTGTATTTAGAGGTAGCCCATCCTGCTTCACTTATGGGAGCATCATAATCATAGCTGGTAAGATCCGGCTGGATGTCATGATCCTTATCGTAATTGGCACCGCTCGTAAACCCAAAGTTGGTTCCCCCATGAATCATATAATAATTAAAAGAAATACCATTTTCTATATACAGCTTTGTTTGCTTTACGACTTCTTCTGTTGAAACCTTAACAAAAGGTTCTGCCCAATGATCCAGCCAACCCGGATAATATTCTGCTACCATGTAGGGACCTTTCCCTCCATTATATTCATTGATACTTTTCTTTAAAACATCAATATCACTCTCTCCATTTGCTGTGGGTAAAGCACCTTCAATAGAACCTCCTTTAAAAAGTGAACTCCCGTCTGAAGTAAATAACGGCACTGAAATTCCGTTTTTCAATAGCATTTCTTTGATCTTATGGCTGTATTTCCTGTGCTCTTCAAGAGGAATATCTTTTCTCTGAGCTGCATATGATCCAAATTCATTTTCTGCCTGCACCATAATCACAGGGCCTCCATTATTAATCTGCAGCGGTACAATCTGTTTTGCCAACTGATGGATGTATTTATTACATTCTTCTAAAAAGGATTTATTATCTCTTCTTATTTCAAGGTCTTTATTCTTTTGCAGCCACCATGGATATCCGCCAAATTCCCACTCTGCACAAACATAAGGTCCCGGGCGGATGATAACATATAAACCTACTTCCTGGGCTGTTTTTATAAACTTCTGCAAATTTTTCTCGCCTGAAAAATTCCATTTCCCCGGGGCTTCTTCATGATAATTCCAAAAAACATAAGTGGTCACTGTATTCAAACCCATGGCTTTCATCATCTGCATACGATGCTTCCAGTATTCTGACGGAACTCTTGGATAATGCATTTCTCCGGAATAAATCGTGAAAGGTTTTCCATTTAAGAAGAAATGTCCATCTTTGATTTCAAAATTTCTCTTTTGTGAAAACATAGTATTCAAGGAGAAAAATAAAAGAAATATGCATAAATAACGGTTAAAATTTCTCATATTGTAAGGCATGATTTTTGTAAAATTAAAGTATAAAAATCATATTGAATATCAAATAATATAATCATGAAAAAAAGTCTTTTAGCATTAGGTGCTGTACTTGCATTGGCTGTAGTGAGCTGTAAAAAAAGTGAAAGCGGAAACAAAAGCATTATCAAAACAGACAGTTCAGAAACTGTAATTACAGATAGCAACGGAAAAATAGATTCTGTGACTCAAAGTTCATCAACAGTAGATGTAAATGGCAAAAAAATTGAAAAAACAGACTTTGTTTATAAAGCTACAGATGGTACTCTGGTAAAGGTTGTTTTCAAAAACGATCCGAAAGAAAGTACAGTAGCTATTACCAGCAATAAGAAAACATTCACGCTGCCAAAAACAGAAACAAAGGGTGATGAAACAATTTACAAGAAAGATGATATGACTGCACACGTAAAAGGAGACAGCCTTCACCTTGAACAGGGTAATAATATTATTGAGCTGAAAAGAACGAAAATTTAATAAGATCTTGTTCTTTGATTATAAAACAAAAAAACCATCCGGAATCCGGATGGTTTTTATTTATATCTGAATGAATATTATTCTTCAGTTTTTTCTTCAGTAGTATCAGCTTTAGCTTCTTCTACTTTCTCTTCTACTGCAGGAGCTTCAGCAACTACTGCTTCAGCTTTTTTAGGTGCAGCAGTTGATCTTCTGCTTCTTCTTGTAGCTTTTTTCTCTTCAGCATTAGGGTTGTAAAGCTCGTTGAAATCTACTAATTCGATAAGAGCCATATCAGCAGCATCACCTGGTCTGAAACCTGTCTTAATGATTCTTGTATAACCACCGTTTCTTTCAGCGATTTTAGGAGCTACAGTTCTGAATAATTCAGCAACCGCAAATTTATTTTGAAGGTAAGAGAATACTACTCTTCTGTTATGTGTAGTATCTTCTTTTGCTTTTGTTAATAGAGGCTCAACATATACTCTTAAAGCTTTAGCTTTAGCTACAGTAGTGTTGATTCTTTTATGCTCAATTAGAGAACAAGCCATATTAGAAAGTAAAGCACTTCTGTGAGAAGCTGTTCTTCCTAAGTGATTGAATTTTTTACCGTGTCTCATTATTAATTATTTATCAGCGTCTAACTTATATTTTGCAACGTCGAAACCGAAGTTAAGACCTTTTGAATGCACTAATTCTTCTAGTTCTGTCAAAGATTTTTTACCAAAATTTCTGAATTTCATCAAATCAGACTTACTGTAAGAAACCAATTCTCCAAGAGTTTCTACTTCAGCTGCTTTCAGACAGTTAAGGGCTCTTACAGAAAGATCCATATCTGCTAATTTAGACTTAAGAAGTTGTCTTGTGTGAAGAGTTTCTTCATCGTACTGGATAGATGCTTTTACAGCTTCTGTTTCAAGCGTAATTCTCTCATCAGAGAATAACATGAAGTGATAAATTAATATCTTAGAAGCTTCAGTTAAAGCATTCTGAGGGCTGATAGACCCGTCAGTTTCTATATCTAATACAAGTTTTTCGTAGTCTGTTTTTTGCTCTACACGATAATTTTCAATGCTGTATTGTACTTTCTTGATCGGCGTGAAAATAGAGTCAATGGCAATAGTTCCTACAGGAGCATTGTTTGACTTATTTTGTTCTGAAGGAACATATCCTCTACCTTTTTCAATATTGAAAGTAATTTCGAAAGTTACATCAGTATTTAGGTTACAAATCATTAAATCCGGGTTTAATACCTCGAATCCGTTGATCGATTTTCCTAAATCACCAGCAGTAATGATCGTTTGACCTGAAACTTTAGCAACAACCTGCTCGTTAGCCTGGCCTTCTGCTGAAGCTTTTAATCTTACCTGCTTAAGGTTAAGAATAATTTCGGTAACGTCTTCGATTACTCCTGGAATAGTTGAAAATTCGTGCTCTACACCTTCTATTTTGATAGATGAAATAGCGTATCCTTCCAGAGAAGAAAGCAACACTCTTCTCAAAGCATTACCGATTGTAAGCCCGAAACCTGGTTCTAAAGGTCTGAATTCAAATTGACCTTTAAATTCATCAGAGTTAAGTAAAATTACTTTATCGGGTTTTATGAATTGTAAAATTGCCATATTATTGGGTTGAGCAAAAATTTGATTAAAAAATTATTTAGAGTAAAGTTCGACGATAAGGTTCTCCTTAATGTCCTCCGGAATTTGGATTCTTTCTGGAGCAGAAATGAAGGTACCTTCTTTCTTCTCATCGTTGAATTGTAACCACTCATAGTTTGACTTAGAAGCCAATGCATTGGTAACAACTTCAAGAGACTTAGACTTTTCTCTTACAGTGATTACATCACCAGCTTTTACCAAGTAAGAAGGGATATTAAGAATTTCTCCGTTCACAGTGATGTGTCTGTGAGAAACTAATTGTCTTGCACCAGATCTAGTTTTAGCAAACCCTAATCTGTATACAACGTTATCCAATCTTGATTCACAAAGTTGTAATAGAACTTCACCTGTTACTCCTTTGCTTCTGTGTGCTTTTTCAAATAAGTTAGCAAACTGTCTTTCTAAGATACCGTAAGTATATTTAGCTTTTTGTTTTTCAGCCAACTGAACTGCGTATTCTGATTTTTTAGCACCTCTTCTTTTGTTAGGACCGTGTTGTCCTGGCGGTTGGTTTTTTCTTTTTTCGAAGTTTTTATCATCTCCGTAGATTGCAGCACCAAACTTTCTAGCAATCTTAGTTTTAGGTCCAATATATCTTGCCATAATGGGTAAATTCTAAAAATTAAACTCTTCTTCTTTTTGGTGGTCTACATCCGTTGTGTGGCATAGGAGTCACGTCAACGATTTCTGAAACTTCAATCCCTGAATTGTGGATAGATCTGATAGCAGATTCTCTACCTGCACCTGGACCTTTCACAAACACCTTTACTCTTCTTAAACCAGCTTCGTGAGCTACAGCAGAGCAATTTTCAGCTGCCATCTGAGCAGCAAATGGAGTATTCTTTTTAGAACCTCTGAAACCCATTTTACCGGCAGAAGCCCAAGAGATAACCTCTCCGTTTTTATTTGTTAAAGAAATGATGATGTTATTGAAAGAAGCCTGAATATGCGCTTCACCAATAGCTTCAACTTTTACTTTTCTCTTCTTAACTACTTTAGTTTGTTTTGCCATAATTCCTAACGATTATTTACTAGCTTTTTTCTTGTTAGCAACAGTTTTTCTCTTTCCTTTTCGGGTTCTAGAGTTGTTTTTCGTTCTCTGGCCTCTTAAAGGTAATCCAAGTCTGTGACGTATTCCTCGTTGGCATCCTATGTCCATCAATCTCTTGATGTTCAATTGCACTTCAGATCTTAATTCTCCTTCAACTTTTACGTTTTCTAAGATATAAGTTCTGATTGCAGCCAATTCATCGTCATTCCATTCGTTGACTTTTTTGTCTTCGCTGATACCGGCAGCTTTAAGGATTTCAGAAGAAGTACTTCTTCCAACTCCGTAGATGTAAGTTAAACCGATAACTCCTCTTTTGTTTTTTGGTAAATCAATACCTGCAATTCTCGCCATAATTTAATTAACCTTGTCTTTGTTTAAATTTTGGGTTCTTCTTGTTGATTACGAACAGTACACCTTTTCTGCGTACGATTTTGCAATCAGCGCTTCTTTTTTTAATTGATGCTCTTACTTTCATTTTGATAGTATTTATTTTTTACAAATGCCAAATGGAATGAGAATTCCATTTGGCTAAATGTTTTTAATATCTAAATGTGATCCTCCCTTTCGTTAAATCATAGGGAGACATTTCTAGTTTTACCTTATCACCAGGTAAAAGTTTAATATAATGCATTCTCATTTTACCAGAAATATGAGCAATAAGAATATGCCCATTTTCAAGTTCTACACGGAACTGAGCGTTCGAAAGTGCTTCCGTTATAACGCCGTCTTGTTCAATATGTTTTTGTTTTGCCATAAATTAATATCCAGTCGTTCTAGACAGTTTAGACTGCATTAAACCATCATAATGATGATTCAGCAGATAAGTATTAATCTGTTGAACTGTATCTAAAATTACACCTACCATAATTAATAGGGACGTTCCCCCGAAAAATAGGGCAAACGCATCTGTCTGAACAAAGCTTCCATGCACAATTGCTGGAAGGACTGCAAAGATAGATAAAAAAATTGCACCTGGCAAGGTAATTTTTGATAAAATATCATCTAAGTAATCTGCTGTCTCTTTACCGGGTCTTACTTTCGGTACTAAACCTCCATTTCTCTTCAAATCATCAGCCATCTGGTTTACCGGAATTGTAATTGCAGTATAGAAAAACGAGAAGATAATAATTAATAGCGCAAACAATACATTGTACTGCCAGCTAAAAACATTCTTGAAACCTGCAAGAAAAGTGTTAGACTCATCGAATTTTGTTAATAATCCTGGTACGAACATCAATGCCTGAGCAAAGATAATCGGCATTACACCAGCAGCATTTACTTTCAATGGAATCCATTGTCTTGCTCCCTGCATAAGATTTTTGTTTACACCTCCTCTTGCTTGAGCTCTGCTTACATACTGAATTGGAATTTTTCTAACAGCAACCGATAAGATTACTGCGAGAAGAACTACCACCATCCAGAATAATACTTCAATAAGGATCATGATAGATCCCATTCCTCCTTTACCGTTCTGCACGGCCATCTCCTGTACGAATGCCTCAGGTAATCTTGAAAGGATTCCCACCATAATAAGGATAGAAATACCATTTCCGATACCTTTATCGGTAATCTTTTCACCTAGCCACATTGCAAATACTGAACCGGCAACCAAAATAACGATACTTGGCAACCAGAACATGATTGAATTTGGCTCTACATAGTATGCAGACTGGAACTGAGCATATGGTAAGAATAATTGAGTAATAGAAGTTAAGTAAGAAGGTGCCTGTACCAGACAAACTCCAATCGTTAACCATCTTGTAATTTGGTTCAATGTATTTCTACCTGACTCTCCATCTTTCTGAAGCTTCTGAAGATAAGGAATAGCCATCCCCATCAACTGAACAATAATAGAAGCAGAAATATAAGGCATGATCCCTAACGCCATTACGGAAGCGTGGCTGAAAGCTCCCCCCGTAAACGACGAAAGCAAGCCAAGGAGACCTGCTCCTTGCTTGTTACCGCCTTGATTTTTATAATGCTCTAAGAGATCTCCCACCTCTGCAAGGTTAATTGCAGGAAGTGAGATATAAGATGCGAATCTATACACAAGGATAATACCTAAAGTGAAGAGAATTTTATCTCTCAATTCTTTAAGACTCCAAATATTTTTAAGTGTTTGTATAAATTCTTTCATTAGTAAGTATTATAAGGTAATTGCTTTTCCACCTGCCTTAGCAATAAGCTCTTCAGCAGATTTCGTGAATTTATCAGCAGAGATTGAAACCGCAGATTTCAATTCTCCTCTACCCATAATTTTCACTAATTCGTTTTTAGAAACGATCCCGTTTGCTACTAAAACTTCTTTCGTGATCTCTCCAGTGATGGATTTGTTCTCGATTAAAGTTTGGATAGTATCAAGGTTAACACCTCTAAACTCTTTTCTGTTTACGTTTTTGAATCCGAATTTAGGTAATCTTCTTTGTAAAGGCATCTGTCCACCTTCGAAACCGATCTTCTGAGAATAACCAGCTCTAGCTTTCTGACCTTTGTGTCCTTTTGTTGAAGTACCTCCTTTTCCTGTACCTTGACCTCTACCAATTCTTTTTGAGTTGAAAGTAGATCCTGCAGCAGGTTGTATGTTATTTAAATTCATTTTAATTTCTCTTTTATAAAATTATTTTTGAACTTCTAGTAAGTGACCTACAGCAGCTATCATTCCTAAGATAGAAGGAGTAGCTTCATGCTCTACAACTTGGTGAAGTTTTTTTAATCCTAATGCTTCAAGCGTTCTCTTTTGGGTTTTTGTTCTACCAATAGCGCTTCTTACTTGCTTTACTTTAATTGTTGCCATTGTTTTATTATTAACCGTTAAACACTTTACTTAGAGAAACTCCTCTCATTCTAGCGATCTCTTCAGGTCTTCTGATATCCAATAACGCTTTGAAAGTAGCTTTCACCACGTTGTGAGGGTTAGAAGATCCTTTAGATTTTGAAAGGATATCGTGAATACCAGCTGATTCCAATACCGCTCTTACCGCACCACCGGCGATAAGTCCTGTACCGTGAGAAGCAGGTCTTAAGAAGATATCTGCACCACCGTATCTAGCAGTAGTTTGGTGAGGAATAGTATGGTTCATTACAGGAACTTTCACAAGGTTTTTCTTAGCGTCTTCAACTGCTTTAGCAATTGCAGAAGCAACCTCTTTAGATTTTCCTAAACCGAAACCGATAATACCTTCTTCATTTCCTACTACAACAATAGCAGAAAATCCGAAAGCTCTACCCCCTTTAGTTACTTTTGTTACTCTGTTAACAGCTACGAGACGATCTTTTAATTCTAATCCTCCCGGTTTTACTCTTTCTATATTATCTAGTCCTAACATATTTTCCGAAATTTAATGATTAGAATTTAAGTCCTCCTTCTCTCGCACCATCAGCTAGAGCTTTTACTCTACCGTGATATACGAAACCGTTTCTGTCAAATACAATACTTTCGATTCCTGCAGCGATAGCTTTAGCAGCGATAGCTTTACCAACAGCAGCAGAAACTTCAGTCTTAGTACCTTTAGCGTCTACACCTTTCTCTCTTGAAGAAGCTGATGCTAAAGTTTTACCATTTTTATCGTCGATTAACTGAGCGTAAATTTCCTTATTACTTTTGTATACAGATAATCTTGGCAATTCAGAAGATCCAGAGATTTTCCCTCTTACTCTTCTTTTGATTCTTATTCTTTTTTCTAATTTACTTAATGCCATAATACTTATAATTTATTAAGCAGATTTACCAGCTTTACGTCTAACAATTTCTCCTACGAATCTTACACCTTTTCCTTTGTATGGTTCAGGCTTTCTGAAAGAACGGATCTTTGCAGCTACCATTCCTAGAAGTTGGTTGTCGTGAGACGTTAAAGTAATAATTGGGTTTTTACCTTTTTCAGTCAATGTATCAACTTTTACTTCACTTGGAAGTTCTAATACGATACCGTGAGAGAATCCTAAAGCTAACTCAAGTTTTTGACCTGCGTGTGAAGCTCTATATCCTACCCCTACTAGTTCTAGTTTCTTTTCGAAACCTGTATTTACACCAACAATCATGTTGTTGATTAACGCTCTGTATAAACCGTGAAGCGCTTTGTGTTGTTTAGTATCAGATGGTCTGTTTACATTCAGTTCGCCATCTTTTTGTTCTACAGTAATTCCTGCTGTAAGCTCTTGAGAAAGTTCTCCTTTAGCTCCTTTTACAGTTACTACACCGTTGTTTTCAGTGATTGTAACTCCTGCTGGAATTGTTATAATTGCTTTACCAATTCTTGACATTTTCCTCTGATTAAAAATTAATAAACATAGCAGATTACTTCACCGCCTACTTTCTCTTCTCTAGCTTTCTTGTCAGTCATTACTCCTTTAGAAGTAGAGATGATAGAAATACCCAAACCGTTTAGTACTCTTGGAAGTTCAGTAGAACCTTTGTACTGTCTCAAACCTGGTCTAGAAGCTCTTTGAATAGACTTAATAGCAGGTTTGTTAGTTTGCTTATCGTACTTTAAAGCGATTTTGATCACTCCTTGAACAGCGTTATCTTCAAACTTGAAGTTTAAGATATACCCTTGATCAAATAGGATCTTAGTAATCTCCTTTTTGATTTTCGATGCAGGAATTTCCACCACTTTGTGGCCTGCGCTTTGTGCGTTCCTTACTCTAGTTAGGAAATCTGAAATTGGATCTGTTACCATTTTTCTTTTATAAATTATTGGTTAAAGAACAATCAGTATTGAAAAGACTTGAAGAGAAAAATATCAGACTTCAGAAAACTTCGGTCTGATATTTATTCTTTAGTATCTTGACAACTTAATTGTCCCGATTTTTAATTAGTAATTATTACCAACTAGCTTTTCTTACACCAGGGATAAGACCGTTGTTTGCCATTTCTCTGAAAGTTACTCTGGAAATACCAAACGTTCTCATGTATCCTCTTGGTCTACCTGTTAGTTTACATCTGTTGTGTAATCTTACAGGAGAAGCGTTTTTAGGTAATTTTTGAAGTCCTTCGTAATCACCAGCTTCTTTAAGAGCTTGTCTTTTAGCAGCGTATTTAGCAACTAGTGCTTCTCTTTTGCGCTCACGCGCTTTCATTGATTCTTTAGCCATTTCTTAGTTCTTTTTAAATGGTAAACCGAAGTGAGTTAGTAATGCTTTAGCTTCTTTATCTGTTTTCGCAGTAGTAACGAAAGTGATGTCCATCCCTTGGATTTTTTTCACTTTGTCAATCACGATTTCAGGGAAGATAATCTGCTCAGTAATACCTAAGTTGTAGTTACCTCTACCATCAAAACCGTCAGCTTTGATTCCAGAGAAATCTCTGATACGAGGTAAAGCAGAAGCAGTAAGTCTGTCTAAGAACTCATACATTCTGTGAGCTCTCAACGTTACTTTTGCACCTACAGGCATACCTTTTCTAAGTTTGAATGCAGCCTCATCTTTCTTAGAGATTGTTCCTACTGCTTTCTGACCTGTAATGTTTGTCAATTCTTCTACAGCATAATCAATAATTTTCTTATCTGCAGTAGCATCTCCTAAACCTTGTGATACAACGATTTTCTCTAATCTAGGTACTTGCATGATTGACTTGTACCCAAATTCTTCCATCATTGCAGGAACAATTTGCTCTTTATATATTTTTTTGGGTCTTGCTATAAATTCCATGTTAATTCAAATTATAAAGTTTCACCCGTTGCTTTGTTAACTCTCACTTTCTTATCTCCTTCGATTTTGTAACCGATTTTGATAGCTTTTCCGTCTTTACCAACTAAAGCTACGTTTGAGATATGAATAGAAGCTTCCTTTTCAGTAATTCCTCCTTGAGGATTTGAAGCTGAAGGCTTAACGTGTTTTTTAACGATGTTAAGTCCTGCAACGATTACTCTAGGGTCTTTTCCTTCTTTCTTGATCACTTCAATAACTTCACCAGTCTTACCTTTGATATCTTTCTTACCAGTAGTAATGATTACGTTATCTCCTCTTTTTATTTTTAACTTTGACATTTCTTTAAAAAATTTTAAAAATTAAAGTACTTCAGGAGCTAATGAAATGATTTTCATATATTCTTTGTCTCTCAACTCACGAGCAACTGGTCCGAAAACACGCGTTCCTCTCATTTCTCCCGCTGCGTTTAGTAATACACAAGCATTGTCGTCGAATTTGATGTATGAACCATCTTTTCTTCTTACTGCTTTTTTAGTTCTTACTACTACAGCTTTAGATACCTGACCTTTTTTAGCGTTTCCTGATGGTGTAGAATCCTTGATAGTAACAACGATTTTATCACCAACTGAAGCATATCTTCTTCTGGTTCCTCCCAGAACTCTAATAACTAGTACTTCTTTAGCACCTGTGTTATCAGCAACTTTTAATCTTGATTCTGTTTGTAACATTATTACTTAGCTTTTTCAATGATTCTTACTAATCTCCATCTCTTGCTCTTGCTCAAAGGTCTAGTTTCTTGGATAAGAACTGTATCACCTTCTGTGCATTCGTTGTTCTCGTCGTGTGCAGTATATTTTTTCGTTTTCAAAACGAATTTACCGTACATCGGGTGCTTTACTCTTGTAGTTTCACTAACAACAATAGTTTTTTCCATTTTATTGCTGGAAACCACTCCGATTCTTTCTTTTCTTAAATTTCTATCCATTGTAAAATGAAATTATTGTTTGTTAGTTAACTCAGTGTTTAGTCTTGCGATTGTTTTTCTCAAATCTCTGATTTGAATCGGGTTTTCAATTGGGCTGATTGCATGAGCTAATTTCAATTTAGAATATTGAGCTTTTGCTTCAGTTAATTGAGCTTGAATATCACCCGCGCTTAAATTTTTAATATCAGCATTTTTCATTGTATTCAAAGATTATAGAGGTTTAACAAAATCGTTAGCAACGATGAATTTAGTAACTACTGGTAATTTTTGTGCAGCAAGTCTTAAAGCTTCCTTAGCGATATCGTAAGGTACCCCTCCGATTTCGAACATAATTTTACCTGGTTTTACTACAGCTACCCAATATTCAACAGCACCCTTACCTTTACCCATACGTACTTCCGCTGGTTTTTTAGTAATTGGCTTATCTGGGAAGATTTTGATCCATAGTTGACCTTCTCTCTTCATGTATCTTGTTGCAGCGATACGAGCTGCTTCAATTTGTCTCGCAGTGATCCAAGCTCCTTCCGTTGCTTTGATCCCAAAAGTTCCGTAAGCAAGTTGACTACCTCTTTGGGCATTCCCCTTCATCTTCATCTTGTGAACTCTACGGAATTTGGTTCTTTTTGGTTGTAACATAATTTCTAAATTTTAGATTTTAGATTTTAGATTTTAGATTTTTTTTAATTTTAAAAAAGTAACGGTAATTTAAAATTCAAAATTTCTAATCTAAAATTTTAATTATTATTGTTATTGTTGTTGTTTTTTCTAGGTCTTCTGTTGTCTCTGTCTCCTCCTCTGTTTCCTCTGTCTGACTGACCTCCTTTTTTCTGTTGTCCCACTAGTGGAGAAAGTTCTCTTTTACCGTAAACTTCACCTTTCATGATCCAAACTTTTACTCCTAATCTACCGTAAGTAGTGTGAGCTTCTGCCCAGTGGTAATCGATATCAGCTCTGAAAGTTGACAATGGGATTCTTCCTTCTTTGAAAGATTCTGATCTTGCCATTTCAGCTCCGTTCAATCTACCAGAGATTTGAACTTTGATACCTTCAGCACCCATTCTCATAGTACTTGCCATTGCCATTTTAACAGCTCTTCTGTAAGAAATTCTGTTTTCAATTTGCTTAGAAATACTATCAGCAACTAGTACAGCATCTAATTCAGGTCTTTTGATTTCGAAAATATTGATTTGAATATCCTTACCTGTAAGTTTCTTCAATTCTTCTTTCAATTTATCAACTTCCTGACCTCCTTTACCGATGATAAGTCCCGGTCTAGCAGTAGTGATTGTAACTGTTACTAATTTAAGTGTTCTTTCAATATAGATTTTTGAAATACCACCTTTAGATAATCTAGCCTCAAGGTATCTTCTGATTTTGTAGTCTTCAGCGATTCTGTCTCCATAATCGTTTCCACCAAACCAGTTAGAATCCCATCCTCTGATGATACCTAATCTATTACCAATTGGATTTGTCTTCTGTCCCATACCTTGATTAATTTTCTTTATTACCTAAGATTAATGTAACGTGGTTAGATCTTTTTCTGATTCTATACCCTCTACCTTGTGGAGCTGGTCTTAGTCTCTTCAATTGTCTTGCGCTATCCACGAAGATTTCTTTAACGATAAGGTTAGCTTCTTCAATATCCGCACCTTCGTTTTTAGTCTGCCAGTTTGCCATAGCAGAAAGAAGTAATTTTTCTAACTTGTTAGAAGCATCCTTCTTAGAATATTTTAGGATATAAAGAGCTTTATCTACCTGCTCTCCTCTAATGATATCAGCAACTAATCTCATTTTTCTTGGAGAAGACGGGCAATTATTTAATGAAGCTTTTACAACGTCTTTGTTAGCTTCTTTTCTTGCGATTGAACTATCTTGTTTTCTTGATCCCATGATTATCTGCTTCCTTTATTTTTGTTACCACCATGACCTCTGAAAGATCTTGTTGGAGAAAATTCGCCTAACTTGTGACCAACCATGTTTTCTGTAACATAAACAGGGATAAAAGATTTCCCGTTGTGTACAGCAATAGTTTGTCCTACGAAGTCCGGAGAGATCATCGATGCTCTAGACCAAGTTTTAATAACTGTCTTCTTACCAGACTCTATGTTTGTCTGAACCTTCTTATCTAAAGTATGATGAATGAATGGTCCTTTTTTAAGTGATCTTGCCATAATTATTTACGTTTAGATATGATATGACGGTTAGACGCTTTATTTTTCTTTCTGGTTTTGTAACCTTTAGCAGGCATACCATTTCTAGATCTTGGGTGACCTCCTGAAGAACGCCCTTCACCACCTCCCATTGGGTGATCTACTGGGTTCATTACAACCGCTCTTGTTCTTGGTCTTCTACCTAACCATCTGCTTCTACCAGCCTTACCTGATACAGTTAACTGGTGGTCAGAGTTAGAAACAGATCCAATCATTGCCATACATTCAGTAAGGATCATTCTAGATTCTCCTGAAGGTAACTTGATGATTGCATATTTTCCGTCTCTTGAAGTTAATTGAGCTGAAGAACCAGCACTTCTTGCTAAAATAGCACCTTGGCCAGGCTTCATTTCAACACAAGAAATCACAGTACCTAATGGAATGTTTTTCAACTTCATTGCGTTCCCTACATTTGGTTCTACGCTTTCACCAGAAATTACTTTCTGATCAACTTTGATACCGTTTGGAGCGATGATATATCTCTTCTCTCCATCAGCATACTCTAGTAAAGCGATAAATGCAGTTCTGTTTGGATCATACTCTACAGTTTTTACAGTTGCTTCAACGTTTGCTTTGTTTCTTTTGAAGTCAATAATTCTGTATTTCTTTTTGTGTCCACCTCCGGTGTAACGCATGGTCATTTTACCAGTTTGGTTACGTCCACCTGACTTACTAATACCAACTGTTAGAGATTTCTCTGGTTTGTTGGTAGTAATTTCTTCAAAATTGTTAACAATTCTGAATCTCTGTCCCGGGGTGATAGGTTTTAATTTTCTAACAGACATTACTATTATATATAATTAATAATTAATTTACAGCAAAAATATCGATAACCTCACCTTCAGCAAGTTTGATTACCGCTTTTTTCAATTTGTTTGTCTTTCCTACTTGAAGACCTTTTTTAGTGTATTTTGAAGAAACCTTCGGAGCATAAATCATTGTGTTAACGTCTGCTACTTTTACACCGTAAGCTGCTTCAACAGCCTTTTTAATCTGGATCTTATTCGACTTAGGGTTAACTAAGAAAGAATAAGTACCTCTTAAATCTGTAAGGTAGTTAGCCTTTTCTGAAATAACTGGTTTAATAATAACTGACATGACTTATTTCTTTAAATTTTCCTGGAATTTTTCAACTGCACCTTCGAAGAAAATGATCTCACCAGCATTTACTAAATCGTAAGAACTGATTTCGTTGAAGTTCATTACTTTAGTTTTAGGTAAGTTTCTTGAAGATAAATACACATTCTTGTTAGCTTCAGGAAGAACGAATAAAGATTTTTTACCGTTAAGTTCCAATGCATTTAATACATTGATGAAATCTTTAGTCTTAGGAGCATCAAAGCTCACATCTTCTAAAACTTTAATGCTGTTGTCTCTCATTTTCTGAGATAAAACAGATTTCTTAGCCAATCTCTTAAGAGCTTTGTTCAATTTGAATCTGTAGTCTCTTGGTTTTGGTCCGAATACTCTACCTCCACCTCTGAAAGTTGGAGATTTGATATCACCATATCTAGCAGATCCTGATCCTTTTTGCTTCTTAAGCTTTTTAGTAGAAGCCGTAATTTCGCTTCTTTCTTTTGCTTTATGAGTTCCTTGTCTTTGTGCAGCAAGGTACTGTTTAACTTCTAAGTAAACCGCGTGCTGATTTGGCTCAATTCCGAATACTGTTTCGTCTAGAGTTACTTTTCTTCCGGTCTCTTTTCCTGATGTATTTAATACTACTAGTTCCATTTTCTGATAATTACATAAGAATTTTTAGCTCCCGGAACAGCACCTTTTACTACTAAAAGATTTTGTTCTTGATCAACTTTTAACACTTGAAGGTTTTGAACAGTTACCTGCTCACCTCCCATTCTTCCAGCCATTCTCATCCCTTTGAATACTCTTGAAGGGTCTGAACCAGCACCGATAGAACCTGGAGCTCTAAGTCTGTTGTGCTGACCATGAGTTGCCTGCATTACACCTCCAAATCCGTGTCTTTTAACAACACCCTGGAAGCCTTTACCTTTTGAAGTTCCTGTTACGTCAACATATTCACCTTCGATGAATAAATCAACTTTTACTTCTTCTCCTACTTTCACATCAGCGAATCCATTGTGGAATTCTACTAATTTAGCTTTAGGAGCAGAACCAGCCTTTTTAAAATGGCCAGCTAACGCTTTACCAACGTTCTTCTCACTCTTGTCATCGAAACCTAACTGCACAGCTGTATAACCGTCGTTTTCTAAGGTTCTGACCTGTAAAACCGAGCATGGACCTGCTTGAATAACTGTACAAGGAATGTTTTTTCCTTCTTCGTTAAACAAAGATGTCATACCGATTTTTTTACCAATAATACCTGACATTGTTTATATTATAATAAAATTTATCCTTTATTTATCCCCATTTTTCGGAAGTCTGAAGTAATTTCTACTTTTGATATAGGCATACTACGCCCCTAAAATGAGTGTGCAAATGTATGAATAATTTTGTAACTGACAAATATTTTGACTAAAATATTTTGATTTTTAATCAATTAGATGATTTTAAAAAAATTCAGAACAAATTTCTCCAAGATTTATTTTGATTTTTAAAAAGAAATTAAGATGAAGACGTTACCGGGCAATCACTTTCACTCCTGCTTCTTCCAGTTTAACCCTGTCTTCAGCACAGATACCATCATCGGTAATCAGATAATCCACCTGATCCAAATCCGCAATCTTTCCAAATCCTTTTTTATTCAATTTTGAGGAATCCGCGAGAATAACCGTCTGATCCGCACATTCCATCATAATCTGATTCAAATGAGCTTCTGCAGCATTGGAAGTACTGATTCCAAACTCAGGATCAATCCCGTCCACTCCCATAAAAAGTTTATTACATGAAAACTGTTTGAGGATTCCTTCGGAAATAGATCCTACTATAGAAGTAGAGCTCTTTCGTACCTCTCCTCCTAATTGTATAATATTAATATTAGGATTATTACAAAGCTCAATAGCTACCCGTAAAGAAGATGTCAATACAGTAAGCGGTCCAAAGTTCATCAACATCCTGGCAAGATAATGCATGGTTGTTCCGGATGCCAGAATAATACAGTCGTTTTCCTGAATCAATGACAGTGCAGCTTTTGCAATAACCTGCTTAGCCTCCACATTGATATTTTCTTTTTCCCCAACATTTTTTTCATAAGCATATCTTACCTGCTTACTTGCTCCTCCATGATTTCTGAAAAGAAGCCCCAGACTTTCGAGATAGTTCAGATCCTTTCTGATCGTAACTGAAGATACATTGAGCTTTTCACACAGATCCTGCACAAGTACATGCCCTTTCTCATCCAGCTCCTTAAGTATTTGATCCTGCCTTGGTAATAGCTTTTCCATTTTATTCGTTTCATCAAAAATACCGTTTTTTTTCGACATCTTAAAATTTCATTTATTTTCTTTTTGCTTTCATTTTTAATTTATATATTTGAAAACGAAACATAAACGAAACATTTATGAAACGAAACGAAGAACTTAGTAAGTTAACCCATGTAAAAGAATGGGACTTTATTGTCATAGGAGGAGGAGCCAGTGGTTTAGGTTCAGCATTAGATGCTGTAAGCAGAGGATTCAAAACATTATTGCTTGAATCTCATGACTTTGCAAAAGCAACATCCAGCAGAAGTACCAAATTGGTACACGGTGGAGTTAGATATCTTGCCCAGGGAGATGTCGGATTGGTAAAAGAAGCATTGAAAGAAAGAGGACTCTTGGCAAAAAATGCAGCACATATCGTAAAAAATCAGTCTTTTATTATTCCCAACTATACATGGTGGGGAGGAATCTATTATAAGATAGGATTATCAATTTATGATTTTCTTGCCGGAAAACTGAGTTTAGGTAAAACAAAATACATCAGCAAATCAAAAACTGTTGAAAAGCTTCCTACTATTGAACAAAACCATTTGATGAGTGGTGTTGTTTATCAGGATGGACAATTTGATGATGCCCGACTTGCGGTCAATCTTACCCAGACTATTATTGAAAAAGGCGGAAGTGCCGTTAATTATGTAAAAGTAGTTAACCTTCTGAAAGATGCTTCTGATAAAGTCATTGGTGTGGTTGCAGAAGATCAGTTTTCCAAAGAGCAATATCAGATTCATGGTAAAGTAGTCATCAATGCTACAGGGGTATTTACCAATGATATTCTTAATATGAATAATCCTAAACATGGTAAGCTGGTAGTACCAAGCCAGGGAATTCACCTTGTACTGGATAAATCCTTCCTGAAAAGTGATGATGCCATCATGATTCCGAAGACATCAGACGGCAGGGTTTTATTTGTTGTTCCATGGCATGACAGAGCTTTGGTAGGAACTACAGATACGCTTTTAAAAGATGAAAGTTTTGAACCGCGTGCCCTGGAAGAAGAAATCAACTTTGTTTTAAATACCGCAAGACAATATCTGGCTAAAAAACCAACGCGTGAAGATGTAAAATCTGTTTTCGCAGGTCTTCGTCCGCTTGCTGCTCCTAAAGACGGAAGCAAAAGCACAAAAGAAGTTTCCCGAAGCCATAAGGTTATTGCATCTGACACCGGATTAATTTCCATCATTGGTGGAAAATGGACTACTTACCGTAAAATGGCCGAAGATACCATTGATAAAGCAATGGAAGTTCACAAGCTTGGTAATAGTACTTCTAAAACAGAACACATGCCTATTCATGGAAATGTAAAACCGGAACAGGTAGACCGAACAAATCATCTCTATGTTTACGGATCTGATATTCCGGCTATCAAAGCATTGCAGGAAAGCAATTCGCGTTATGCTCAAAAGATCCACCCTGATCATCCTTTTACTGTAGCAGAAGTGGTATGGGCCGTAAGAGCTGAAATGGCAGAAACCATCGAAGATATTCTGGCAAGAAGAGTCCGTTTACTGTTCCTGGATGCAAGAGCGGCAATAGACAGTGCTCATAATGTAGCAAGAATCATTGCTGAAGAAAAAGGATATTCTGAAGAATGGGCTCAGCAGCAGGAAAATGAATTCATTGAATTAGCAAAAGGGTATTTATTAACTCCTTACTCACCTAAAGTTATCAACCTAAATTAGCATTATATACATGAATGAAAAACTAATTCTCGCTCTTGACCAGGGAACAACTTCCTCCAGAGCGATTCTCTTCAATCACAGTGGAGAAATAGAATATGTATCTCAAAAAGATTTCAGACAAATATTTCCTACTCCGGGTTGGGTAGAACACGATCCCAATGAAATTTGGTCTTCACAGATCTCCGTAGCAGCAGAAATTATTGCGAAAGCAGGAATCTCCGGACTTGAAGTTGCAGCTATCGGAATTACCAATCAACGTGAAACAACAATCGTTTGGGATAAGGAAACCGGTGAGCCCATCTACAATGCAATTGTATGGCAGGACCGCAGAACTTCAAAATATTGTGATGAACTGAAAGAGCAGGGGCATGCAGAAACGATCAAAGAAAAAACAGGACTTGTTCTGGATGCCTACTTTTCAGCAACCAAATTAAAATGGATTCTTGATCATGTAGAAGGAGCAAGACAAAAAGCTGAAGAAGGAAAATTATGTTTTGGAACCGTTGACACATGGCTTATATGGAAGCTTACCCGTGGAAAAATGTTTATTACGGATGTTTCCAATGCCAGCAGAACAATGCTTTTAAACATTCATACACTAGAATGGGATAATGATTTATTAGAATTATTCAACATTCCTAGAAACATTCTTCCTGAAGTAAAACAAAGCAGTGAAATATATGGAGAAACTGCTACTACTCTATTCTCTACCAAAATTCCTATTGCCGGAATTGCCGGAGACCAGCAGGCTGCCTTATTCGGACAGATGTGCACCACTCCGGGAATGGTAAAAAACACCTATGGAACAGGATGCTTCTTATTAATGAACACAGGAGCAGAAGCTGTTTCTTCTAAAAACAATCTTCTTACAACAGTAGCCTGGAAAATCAATGGAGAAGTCAACTATGCACTGGAAGGAAGTGTATTTGTAGGAGGAGCTGCCATTCAATGGCTAAGAGATGGGCTTAAACTGATTCATTCCTCTGATGAAGTAAACAGACTTGCAGCCTCTGTAAAAGACAATGGTGGCGTTTATTTCGTTCCTGCACTTACAGGACTTGGCGCTCCTTACTGGGATCAGTATGCCCGTGGAACAATTGTAGGAATTACCCGAGGTACCACTGATGCCCATATTGCAAGAGCCACACTGGAAGGAATTGCATTTCAGGTTTATGATATTGTAAAAGCTATGGAAGCCGATTCCGGAACAGCCAGTCTTGAATTAAGAGTAGACGGCGGCGCCTCTGCCAGCGATCTTCTGATGCAGATACAGTCTGACCTTTTCGGATTTAAAATTACAAGGCCAAAAACATTGGAAACCACTGCACTTGGAGCTGCCTATCTTGCCGGACTTGCAGTAGGATACTGGAAAAGTATAGACGAAATCCAGGAACAGTGGATTGTAGACAAAGACTTCCACCCTCAATTAGACAGAGAAAAAGTGGATAAAATGACCCACTTCTGGAAGAAAGCGGTAAAAAGCGCTCAAAGCTGGATAGAAGATTAACTCACATATCAAAAAAACTTATATGACCCCATTTATTGCAGAAGTTATCGGTACGATGCTTCTTATATTGTTAGGCAACGGTGTTGTAGCCAATGTTGTCTTAAAAGGTACGAAAGGAAATAATTCCGGATGGATTGTGATTACTACCGCATGGGCATTAGCCGTATTTGTGGGAGTAACCGTTGCAGGGCCAATAAGTGGGGCCCATCTGAATCCGGCTGTAACGATTGGTCTTGCAGCTGCAGGGAAATTTTCATGGGACCTGGTTCCTTCTTATATCGCAGCCCAAATGATTGGAGGAATGTTGGGAGCTTTTCTGGTATGGCTGTTTCATAAAGATCACTTTGTCATTACGGAGGATGAAGGAGCAAAACTGGCTTGTTTCAGTACCACTCCCGCTATCAGAAAAACATCATCTAACCTTATCAGCGAAATTATCGGAACATTTGTACTGGTATTCTGTGTCTTTTATTTTGCAGATCCAAGCATTTCTTTACAGGCAGATCCAACTGCTAAAGTAGGATTGGGTTCTATCGGAGCCATTCCCGTTACGTTTGTAGTATGGGCAATCGGTTTATCTCTTGGAGGAACTACAGGGTATGCCATTAACCCGGCAAGAGATCTTGCTCCAAGAATCATGCACGCCATTTTACCTGTAAAAGGGAGCAGTGATTGGGGATATGCATGGATTCCTGTAGTAGGTCCTGTTACAGGAGCTATTATCGCTGCCGTTTTATATGGATTTCTAAAATAGTAACAGATGATGAGAAAAGTCTTACAAGGAATCTTCCTACTTGCTATAGGCACAGGAAGGTTATTTTCACAGGAAAATGGCGAAACCAAGGAAACTAAAGAAGGGAGGCTTGATTTTACGGCCAACATTCAGAACAATCACCTATGGAGAGGCCTTATTATTACTGATAAACCAGTGGTAATGGGTAATCTTTCTTATGCCTTAGACGCAGAAAAGAAATGGAAAGTAGGAATCTGGGGAGCTTCTGCATTAGCGGATGATAAAGACAATACCCATTATAAAGAGATCAATTATTATGTTCAATATTCTGACGGACGTTTTTATATCGGATTATGGGATCTTTATAATTCCAGGAATATCAATACTGCTGTGGCCGCTGATGATATCTTCAGTTATTCGCAGAGAAGAACGGCTCATATCATTGACTTAAGAACAAACTACACTTTCGGACCTTCATTCCCTATTAATATTGAAGCTGATATTATGCTCTATGGAGGAGCTAATGCGGGAGAAGTTATCCTTGAAGCCGACGGAAGCTATAAGAAAAACAGATATTCTACTTACATTCAGGCAAGTTATCCTGTTATTAAAGGGCAGAAAGTAAATCTGGATGCATTTGTAGGAGCAGGATTTGCTCTCAACGACAAAACATTCCTGTATGGCAATGGTAAAAACAGTTTCGACATTGTAAATGTAGGTCTAAAGGCTGGAAAAGTGGTGAAGATCACTGATCATTACAGTCTTCCTGTATCAATGATGGCTATGTGGAATCCATCCAATAAGTATGCAAGAATTCAGCTTGCAGCAACCGTTTTTTAATTTGACTTTAACTAAATTATAGAAAGCCACTTCGTTTAGGAGTGGTTTTATTTTTCAAAGAACCTCCCCATCAACGGATTAGATTTACCTCTTCAAAATAACCAATCTGTACGGTATATCTTTTACAGTTTACAATAACCGTATTTTTACGGTCGATGTTTTGCTGAAATATCTTTACTTTTGAAAAAAAATATCTATGAAAAAGTTTTTCAGTGTAATGATTCTGTGCATCAGTATTTTTACATGGGCACAGCAGACAGAAGTTCCTTTTATTGGATACAGAGCTTTTGATATTATGAAAGGATATAGCGGCACTGGTACTCCTCATTATTATCTGGATGTAAAAAATAATGGAGATGTCCATTTTGGATATGTCCAGGTGAATCAGGCTAGCGGAGAAGAAACAACGGAGGAGATCAATGCAGGAAAATATGCTCCGAATAAGGTAATGAAAGTGGTTTTTAAAAAATTTGAAGAAACGTTTTTCGTGAAATTCGACAAAGAAAAAATTTACCTTACCGATGAAAAGGGAAACGTTAAAAACCTTGAAGGCTGCTGCTCATCTTCTGATAGCATCAAAAAAGAAACCTGTACCTGCGAAAGCGAATTTTTTAAGTAGTATAATAATATATAGAGAAAGCCATTCCATTTGGGGTGGTTTTCTTGTTGTTGGGAACCACCCCGTCAAATTATAAATTTGCCACCCCTCCGGAGGAGGGGAATAGTTATACAATCTACTGCATTGGAACAAGTCATAATACGTAAATACGATATTCTTTTGCTTCTGACCTTTAATCACCGGGATTTTACGGTTTATATTCTGCCAAAATATCTTTAATTTTGAAGGGTGATTTACACCAATGAAACATTTTAAAATTTTATTTCTACTTCTTCTCTTTCTTACTGTATCATGCAACAGGAAAGAGCATCATTCTTACACATTTTATTACTGGAAAACCAAACTGAAGCTTGACAATGCAGAAAAGAAAGCATTGGATAAAGCCGCGATTCCTTATTTATATACCAGATTCTTTGATGTAGATAAAGTGAACGGAAAATTTCAGCCGGTGGCAGTGATTACCAAAGACCAAAGTTTTCAGACAGACAAGCAGATTGTTCCTACAGTTTTCATTACCAATCAGACGTTACTGGGTATTTCTGCGGAAGAGATCAAATTCCTGGCAGAAAGCATTCATTTATTGGTTCAAAAGAAAACAGAAGAATATCAACTGAAAACCTATCCTGAAATTCAAATCGACTGTGACTGGACTGCCGGAACACGGAACGATTATTTTAAATTTCTGAAAGAACTGAAGAGAGTTTCCGGAAAAGAAATTACCTGCACACTTCGTCTTCATCAGGTGAAGGATAAAAAACAAACCGGGATTCCTCCTGTTGAAAAAGTATATCTGATGTGCTACTCTACTTCTTCGCCATTGAAAAAGTCTGATAAGAATTCTATTCTGGATGTGAATATCTTAAAAAGCTATCTTTCAAAAATTGAAGAGTATCCTATCAAAAAAATTGAAGTCGCCCTTCCTATTTATTCATGGGGAATTGTCACCAACCATTTGGAAAAACATAAACTCATCAATGCCTTATCCAAAAGAGATCTGGAAAATCCGAATTTCAAAAAGATATCCGACTATGAAATTGAGGTTCTGAAAGACGGATTCTACTTTGGAAGTTATTTAAACAAAGGCTTCAAAATAAAGGTAGAAGAAATATCTGAAGAACAGCTTGAAGAAGTAGTTTCGTTTTTGGAGAAAAAAATTCCACACTTTACTATTATTTATTATCAATTAGATAGTAAATTTGTGTTAGATCGGAAATTTTAAATCTCCCTGAGACAGAGACCTGCCAACGGCCAGAACCAAACCATACAATATTAAAACTAAAAACACTACACACCCTATGAAAAAGTATATTCTTTCACTTGCGGTTGTATCACTTTTCTATACACAATCTGATGCCTGCGCGTGGTCAGATCCTGATTATGATTACTTCAACCTTTTTACGCAAACCATTATCAAGGACAAAGCGTATCTTCCTTTTCTGCACAACTATTCAAGCAGGTTTTATGGAGGTTACAACTCATCATTGATCCCTGATGACAATGTGGAAACATGGAAAAAGTTTTTTAATAATCAGCTCAGTTATTCTGAAACCCAGAATCTGGTGTATAAGATCAGCATGAACGATCTGAATGGTTTAAAGAACGGAAATCCCACAAATCCTCTTTTACAAAAGCTGGGTACAGGATTTTACTCAAAATATAAAGAGGCTATTGATTATTTAATTGAAGCCAAATATCTTGAGCCTTTTATGAGCATCAATTATGTTGAAAGTGAGAATTCATTTTATTACGACAGAGATGCCAGCAGAAAAAATGCAACAGCTCTTGATTATCATAAAACTATTGCCGCCTTAACTTCTTTGTACAATGCAGCAAGAAATCCCGAAATCAAACAACGTTACGGGTATCAGCTGGTTCGTCTGAATCATTATACAAGAAACTATGATTCTGCAGTACAGGCTTTTAAAACTTATGTGGCTCCCATAAAATTAAAAGGATCGGTTTACTTTATGTCTCTGGATCAACTGGCAGGAGCCCAAAGAGGATTGGAAATGAACAGTGATGCCAACTGGAACTTCTTTCAGGTATTCATGAATAGTAAAGACCGTAAGGAATCTGCATTTGTTTCTATGAAGCTTTCTGATACGGCATCTTTCAGCAATATCATGAAAAGAGCCAATACGAATGAAGAAAAGAATATGGCTTATTTCCTTTTAGGATATGAAGACTTCAACAATCCTATTCCAATGATGGAAAAAATGTATGAAATCAATCCTGATTCTGAAATCCTGAAAGTAATGGCTGCCAGAAGTATCAATGAGCTGGAAAGAAGCTATCTGCCTACGTATTACTATACTTCAGATGCTCAAAAGGTATCGGCAAAAGAAAACTCTGTGAACGACGCTGCAAAAAACAATTCTACAGCTCAAACAAAACCTGAAGTAAAGGAAGAAAAACTTTCTTTCTGGCAGAAAATTGTAAGGTTCTTTAAAAATCTTTTCGGCGGTTCGAAATCTGAAAAAACAGGTGATAGTGCTAAAGCTGATCAAAGTGATGATGAGTTATTTAGTAATCCTGACCGAATTCCATTCTATAACAGAACAGGTTATTATTACGATGAAAAAACACAGGATTTCCTTGATGATCTGGAGAAATTCACTGATAAAACAAAAGAAAAATCCAAAGATGAATACTGGCAGATTGCCGATGCTTATCTCAAATTTTTAAAGAAAGATTACAAAGGAAGTTCTGAAATTCTGGACGACATCAAAACAGCTAACCCTGAATATCTGGAGGAAATCAAAAGAATGAAAGTTCTGAATGATATTGTTTCCCAGCCTAAAATTGATGCAGAATATGAAGATCACCTGATGAAAGATTATGCGGAATATTTCGTAGAGAAAAAAGTAGAAAAAGACACCGCTGCTACAGATAATTTCGATTATTATGGTGAAGTGCCTTCTACTGCAGATTTCCTTAAAGATGTTATTGCTAACCGTTATTTCCTTCAGGGAGAAGACGGAAAATCTTTCCTGATGAACAATAAGCTCTCTGATCTCCAGTACAATCCAAATTCCAACTTAGTGAAAAGTGTGGAAGAGTTTTACAGAAAGCCAAATAAAACCCAGTTTGAACAACAGATCATTGCCAAAAACATGGACAGCGTAGGCAATATTGATGCCTTCTTCAGTACCATTTATGGAGACAGAGCCATGAGGCTTGCCGATTTTGAAAAGGCAAAAGCTTATTATGGAAAAGCAAAAAGCTTTGCAGGTATTCCAAGACAGAATTATGAATGGACAGAAAAGAATGGGCAGACCATCACTCCAAAACAATATGCACCTGCAGAGTATGACGGATTTAAAAACATTTCAAATCTTGCATTCGGACATAATGTTTGGGAGAGTTTCGGAAGTCCTGATGCTGAAAGTATGAAAGCCGAAAACTATACAGATTTCCCTTTCATCAAAACAAGTATGGATAAACTTGAACTGGCAGACGCACTGATTCAACTTAAAAAGATTGGAAACGGAACGGATGAAAAAGCAGCAAAAGCCAACCAGCTTATCGGAAACTTATTGTACAACACCTCCATTTTAGGCTATTACCGTCAATTGTTTGTTATGGATATTGATAACAGCAACGGAGGTAAATACGACTTCTGGAATACGGACAGAAAGAATCCTTATAAGTATTATTATAAAAACTTCCTTGATACCTCTTATATTGAACCCGACAATTTTGATCTGCCTATCAATTATTATCAAAAAGCACTTAAGCTTTCCAATAATAAAGAAGAAAAAGCAAGAATCCTATTCCAGATGGCAAGTGCTGAACAGGGTAAATATTACCAGTATGAAGCGAAGGCTCCAAAAGATTTTGATTATTCAGATCCGAAATGGTCTGAAAAAGAAGACGCCCGCCAAAAGGAAATGGACCAACTTAAAAACCAGAAATACAGAACCTACTTTGCTCAACTGAAAGCTCAGTATTCTGACACTGAAACAACGAAAAGCCTTATGGGCAGCTGTAGTTACTTCAGTTATTTCATGAGATAATATCTTCCATAAAAAAACCTCTGAGTGATCAGAGGTTTTTATTTTGGTATTTTTACCGTATTATTTTTTCACAAATTTAGTGGTGCTCTTCTCTTCTTTATTATTGATTGTAATAAAGTAGATTCCTTTAACCAGTGTTCTTACATTAATTTTACCCTCTCCTATGGTTCCTTTTGCAATCACCTGTCCCGGAGCATTGAAAATTTCATAAGAAGCGTTTGAAGAAACATTCATGACATTCAATACATCTTCTACCGGGTTCGGATAAATCTTAACAGATTTGGTACTTCCAGCTTCAGAAACAGCCAATAGACTGGATACGGTAGCCTGCTTCGCTGCGTAGAAAACATTTCCGATTGCAGAAACTCTCAGGTGAATTGTTTTTCCGGCTAAAGATGCAGGAATGAAAACACTTGCCGATCCGTTATTTGGTACTGATGCTGCCAGATCACTCCAGGTTACTCCACCATCTTCTGTATAATCAATTTTAACATTCGCTACATTATACGGAGAAGCTGTAGTTCCGGAAACCGTCCATGCAATAGTAGAGTTTGCATTAGGAGTCAGTGATGTTGTATTAACGGTAAACGCAGCCGCATTCCCTACAACGACAGTCTGTGTAGCATAAGCAGTCTGAGCCTGTCCTCCCGGTTTATTATCTCTTACCGTTACCCGGAAGTTTGTTGTTCTTGCTACTGTACTGACAGCTTCAAAATCTGTTGTATTTTTTACAGCACCGCCAAGCACGGTAGCCAGTTTTGGAAAATATCTTGTAGGACTTACAGTAGGTGCCCAGGATCTGAAATTCGCTCCTGAACTTGTATTTCCAATGTTATTTTTGGTTACTCCATTGCCTAAACTGCTAGGATTTACCTGTTCCCAGCAATAGGTAAGTGCATCTCCATCCGGATCTGTAGCTGATGCTGTTAACACAAATGCTGTAGATTTCGGAATGGTATAAGTAGTAGGCATTGCTGTAACCACAGGTGGGTTATTGGTAATCGGAGTTTCAATATCTGCTGTTACAGAAGCAAGATTGGTCTGTACCTGCTCAATACTTACATTATGAAAATACACATCGGAATGCTTTTGTACATCTGTAGTTGGACCTGTAATTCCTGCATATCCCATGATGGTAGACCCTGAACCTGGTTCTACTTCCTGATTCAGAAAATTTTCGTAGAAACTGTATGTATGGGAATCTCCCAATTGGTGTCCGATTTCATGCGCTACAAAATCAATATCAAAAGCGTCTCCACTTGGTGGTAATTGAGCGGTACTGTTTTGGTTCCATGTTCCACCAGCGTAATAATCTATTCCAGGGGAAGTATATCCACTTCCTTTATAATTGCCTGGAGAAGGTGAGTTTTGACAATTAGGATCAATACTTGTAGAGGTATCATTACTTCCGATACAACCGATGCAACCGGCACTTCCACCGCCACCTGTTGCTCCAAATAAATGTCCTATATCAAAATCCGCATCTGTAACACCGTATGCTCCTCCATGTAATGTATTCATCAATTCATTATTCCATTTGCACATAAGACTGGACTCGCTATAAGGATCATTGGCAGCATCCGTAAATATCAGGTTGGGAGCATTAATCGCATTAACATGTACATTAAATTCTTTTTCAAGTACACCATTCACTCTTGATAAGGTAGCATTTATTTGGGTAAGAGCACCTGCTGCCCCTCCAAAGAAAGCAGTATATTCCCCTGTTACGGACATTGCCAGTCTAAGGGTATGGAATGTTTTATTATTTGATTTTGCTGTAGATCCGGAGTTCATAAGCTTCTGCATTCTGGCAACAGCTTCTTTATCTTCTTTTGTATTACACACAAATGCATGTCCGTTCTTATTAGTCTTCCCATGAACGGAATAATAAGACTTATCAGACGTTGCAGGTTCTATAAATTCATATTGCCCGTCGGCACCAATAATCATAGACTGGAAATCATTGGGAGCAACGCTGAACCGGATGTATTTGGTTGGATCATCAGTTCCAATCCCTACATAAGAGCCCAACTGGTATTTATTAGCCAAAGCTTCATCCATAACGGGAAAACTGTTGACTGTAAATTTTTCTATTTTTCCATCAAGAGTAGGAATATTGATAGTGATGGGAGAACCTTCACCTATTTTAGGAGCTCTTAGCAACTGCGTTCTTATCTGGTCAATATCAAGCTGGTAGTAAACAGAACGATCACTCTTTTTTATTATTTTCTGTTGAGGCAACCCTCTGCTCCATTGTGCATTTGCTGATATTGCGAACAACAATACTGGCAAGCAAAATAATTTTGTTTTCATATATTTTTTTTCAATAAATGTAGATATTTATCAAAAAAAATACTAAAAATCAGATGAAAAATCAAAAACAAGCCCGAAAACCACCATAACACCCATTAAAAAATTAAAAATAAACCACAATATTTAAAATATTAAGAAAATTTTTAATCAATTCTTTTTTTGTTCCCGCTTTTGCAGCCATTCTTCATGTTTTCTTTTGAAGAATTCATATTTGTAATCCTGGTTTCTTTGTGCCGCATCTATGGAATGAGATGTATGAATATCGGCATCTTTTTTGGCAAGCTGCCCCAGTTTTTCATAATAGATGTGGAGCTGATCAAGTTCTGCTTCTGTAAGGTCTTCAATATCTACAATACGGTTGCTTGCTTTTTCATGAGCGGCAATGAGTTCATTCAGTTTGATCTGTATGGCTTTGGAATCTTTGTTCTGAGCTTTCTGAATCAGAAATACCATCAGGAAGGTAATGATTGTTGTTCCGGTATTAATGACAAGCTGCCAGGTTTCAGAATAATCGAAAAAAGGTCCGGAAACTGCCCATATTACTACAATAAGAAAAGCGCCCATAAAAGCATATGGACTTCCTGTAAATTTTACAGCCCAGTTTGAAAATTTTTCAAAAAAACTATGGTTCTTTTTTTCCATGATTGTCATTTTATAGAGTGATTAAATGTATAAAATTAACAGGAATCAGGAGTCATAAATACAAACAAAAACATTAAGACAATACTACTGTCTTAATGTTTTCTAATTAAAATTGATATGAATGTTTGAAATATATTATTTGATTTTTCCTGAAAAACGATTTTCAAGGTTTTGTTTTTCTTCTGCTATCATGCTTTTACCGATGTGAGGAGGTGAAAAAACTTTTGGATAATATGTATTATTCCAATGCTCCTTCCAAGGTGAAATGTTACCCCAAGAATACATACTTGTAGGATTTTTATAATGTTTTTCAATATTTTCTCTTGCTGTTTTCAGTTCTTCTTCAGACAAATGTTCTTCGGAACATGAAGCTAAACCAGCTGTGGCAATCAATACTAAGAATACTGTTTTGGTAATTTTCATTATATTTTTTTGATTTAGAATTTATAGTTTACCTGTACAGCAAAGTTTCTAGGCTGAATCTGATCAATGTATCCACCTCTGAAATAAGAATTATATCCTACTGAATCAAAGATGTTATTGAAGAATCCTCTTAATCCTAATCCATTTTTGAAGGAATATCCTATCTGGGCATCTACCGTAGTATATTGCGGCATGAAGAAAGGTTTTTCTCCTGGCTGAGTTCCATTCACATGGCCATTTTCTGTATTGGTATATTGTTGTTTATAGTCATCTACTGGTCTTTGTCCAACAAAATAGATTCCGGCTCCTACGTCAAGGCCTGTTAACATCCCTGTATCGAATTTATAATTCAGCCACGCATTAGCAGAATGCTTAGGCGTATTAATAGGTGCTGAACCATTCACAAATGAAGGGCTGTCTTCATATTGTGCATCCACATAAGCCCATCCCGTCATCACTTGTAGGTTGGGAAGAATTTTACCTATCAATTCAACTTCAACACCCTGTCTTTTTAAGTTACCGGCAAGGGCATATTTTCCGGTAGGATTTCCGCCATCAAGAAGTTCATATGATAAATTATCTGTCTTGATATCAAAAAGCGTTACATTAAATCTTAATCTTTCATTCAGCCAGTCTGATTTAATTCCAGCCTCCCATTGTTTTGTAGTAGATGCTCCTACAGTCCCTCCGTTGAACAATACATTATTGGAACTTCTCAACGCAGTAGTGCTTGTATAGGAACCAAATATGTTCATATTTTCAATCGGAGAAATCATAATCCCCAGTGAAGGATTCCATGCGTAGTCTTTTTCTTTATCTGAGCCAATGAGTCTGCTGTAACGAACTCCTAAATGAGCTTTAATATACTTATTAAAAGTAATGACATCCTGTGCCATTAGCCCCATTGTAGGTGCTACTGTGTTAATAGCATTAGCTGTTGATAAGTCTATATTAACTCCCGCAGGAAGAATATTGTTGATTTCATTCAGGACATTGATCTGGTCAACATCTTTAGCTTTATACGAAGTGGTTGTAACATTAGATTCTTTCCAGTCAAAACCTACCTGAAAAGTATGTTTCATGAATCCTGTCATGACATCGGCTCCAATAAAATCGAATTGAAATACTTTATTTAAATCCTCTCTATCAGATCGGGTTAATGTTCTGTTACGGAACTCTGTGGGATTATCTCTCTTTAAAGGAGCCAGCGCTGCACCTACAATTTCAGTCTGATAAGATGAGCTCATATAAGCCGCCCTTAATTTCAATTTCTCAGTCAGCTTTCGTGTAACCGTTGTTGAGAAGTTAAATGTTTCAGTCTTTGCCTTATCTGTAGAAAATCCAAGGAATTTTCTTCCCGGCATTTTATATATTGCCTCAGTATCTCCTTTGGCAAGGTTTACAGTTCCTCTATCCGGTGTTGTATTGTTATGCATATAATCCATTTCCACCACAATCTCAGTTTTATCGTCCGGGCGGATGGCAATGGATGGATTTACGTAAATACGTTCTGTATTAATAAATCTTCTGAAGCTATTATTATTTTGGTACGCTGCGTTTAGTCTGACAGCAACTTTCCCCTGAGAATCTAATACTCTCTGGAAGTCAACTGTTGGTCTATAGAAATCCCAGCTACCGTATCTGAAGCCAACATTAGTCTGATTGATAAATTTAGGAACTTTAGTGACCACATTAATCACTCCACCTGCAGAACCTAAACCGTCACCTATTCCCTGTGTAACAGCCGCAGATCCTTTAATTATCTGAATACTTTCTATTCCCTGCATATCAGTAAGCATTCCTGCAGTACGGAAATCAGAATCCATCTGAACCCCGTTCTTTAAAACCGGAACTCCTCTGTATCCTCTGATAGACATACTTTCTCTGGTTCCGCCGTAGCTACCGAATTGAGTTACTCCAGGAACATTCTTTGCAACGTCTGTAACCGTTAATCCTCCTAGATCCTCAATTACTTTATGGGAGATTACTGAAATACTCTGAATCTGATCTCTGGTTTTTAATGGCAATCTTGTGATTGTCTCCAAACCTTGTGGTTGCTTTTTTCTTTCACCGAATAATTCTACTTCGTCAATTTCCTTCGACTTTTTAATAGAATCATTAACTTTCTGTGCATTTACAAAAACCCCACCTAACACAAGCAGAGAAAAGGATACTACTTTATTCATCTGATAATTTTTTGTAAAATTATTATTTTTATTCATTCTAAATAAATAAACAAGAGTGACATATGTCACCTGAAAAAGAAGTATTAATATCAGATCATTAATCTTATCCTAAGACCCATTATAATCTCCAAACAGATTCATAACATCATTAAAGGTTATTTCTCCAACGTCTTTTATGGTTATAGAAAGTACAATGTAAAAAAAGCAGATTTGATGGTTTTCAAATCTGCTTTTGATCGTTTTAATTCCGTTAAGTAATCGCTAAAAAAAATCCGTCCCTAAAAAGGAACGGATTTGTATAATCATTGCAAAGTATGCATTTATCACACTTTAATTTCAACGTCTACACCTGAAGGAAGTTCTAATTTCATTAGAGCATCAACAGTTTTAGAAGAAGAAGAGTAGATATCCATTAGTCTCTTGTGAGCTGAAAGTTGGAACTGCTCTCTTGCTTTCTTGTTTACGTGCGGAGATCTCAATACTGTGAAGATTCTCTTATTCGTTGGCAATGGAATTGGACCGTTTACAACAGCACCAGTAGCCTTTACCGTTTTTACGATTTTCTCAGCAGACTTGTCTACCAAGTTGTAATCGTAAGATTTTAGTTTTATTCTGATTCTTTGTGACATTTCTTTAATTTAAAAATTAACCTTTTGCTTTAGCTATGATTTCTTCAGCAACGTTTTGTGGAGTAGCTTGGTACTTCTCTAATTCCATAGAAGAAGTAGCTCTTCCTGATGAAAGTGTTCTTAGAGTAGTTACATATCCAAACATTTCAGAAAGTGGAACAGAACCTTTGATTACAACAGCACCGTTTTTCTCTTCCTGACCACTGATAGTACCTCTTCTTTTGTTAAGGTCACCAATGATGTTACCCATATATTCTTCCGGAGTTACAACTTCCAGTTTCATAATAGGCTCCATAATTACTGGCTTAGCAGCACGTCCCGCTTCTTTAAATCCTAATTTAGCAGCCATTTCAAATGAAAGAGCATCAGAATCCACCGCGTGGAAAGATCCGTCTTTAAGAATAACTTTAATACCTTCAACTTCGAAACCAGCCAAAGGACCGTTTTTCATTGCAGCTTTAAAGCCTTTTTCAATTGCAGGAACAAATTCTCTAGGAACGTTACCACCTTTGATCTCATTGATGAATTCTAAACCAATTTTACCTTCTTCTGCAGGTCCTAGTTCAAATACAATGTCAGCAAATTTACCTTTACCACCAGATTGTTTTTTGTAAACTTCTCTGTGTTGAGCAACTTTTGTTAAGTTTTCTTTGTACTCTACCTGAGGTTGTCCTTGGTTTACTTCAACCTTGAATTCTCTCTTCATACGGTCTACAATGATATCTAAGTGAAGTTCACCCATACCAGAGATGATCGTTTGTCCAGAAGCTTCGTCAGTTCTAACCGTAAACGTTGGATCTTCTTCAGCCAATTTAGCTAGAGCGTTACCCATTTTATCCTGGTCAGCTTTAGTTTTAGGCTCAACAGCAATACCAATTACCGGATCAGGGAAAACCATCGATTCAAGAACGATTGGGTTTTTCTCGTCACACATTGTATCACCAGTTTTGATAGACTTGAATCCTACTGCTGCACCAATATCACCAGCTTCAATATATTCTACTGGGTTTTGCTTGTTAGCGTGCATCTGATAGATTCTAGAGATTCTTTCTTTATCTCCTGAACGAGTGTTCAAGATATAAGAACCAGCATCCAGTCTTCCAGAGTATGCTCTGAAGAATGCTAATCTTCCCACGAACGGGTCAGTAGCAATCTTAAATGCTAGAGCAGAGAAAGGCTCATCTACAGATGGCTTTCTTGTAATTTCAGCATCTGTTCTTGGGTCAGTACCTTTGATATCATCTTTATCCAATGGAGAAGGCAAGTATTTACATACTGCATCCAACATAAACTGTACTCCTTTATTCTTGAATGAAGAACCACAAGTCATTGGGATAATAGATAAATCGATAGTAGCAGCTCTCAATGCAGCATTAATTTCTTCTTCTGTAATTGAATCCGGATCTTCGAAGAATTTCTCCATCAAAGTTTCGTCATATTCAGAAACAGCTTCTACTAATTTCTCTCTGTATTCAAGAACTTCATCTTTCATGTCTTCAGGAATTGGCACTACTTCGAAAGTAGCTCCTTGTCCTGCTTCATCCCAGATGATCGCTCTGTTTTTAATTAAGTCAACAACACCTTTGAAATCTTCTTCAGCACCGATTGGTAAAACGATTGGAACTGCGTTAGATCCTAACATTTCTTTAACCTGGTTTACCACGTTAAGGAAGTCAGCACCTTGTCTGTCCATTTTGTTTACAAATCCCATTCTTGCAACTTTGTAGTTGTCAGCAAGTCTCCAGTTTGTTTCAGACTGAGGCTCTACTCCATCTACTGCAGAGAATAAGAATACCAATCCATCCAATACTCTTAAAGATCTGTTTACCTCTACTGTGAAGTCAACGTGTCCCGGTGTATCAATGATGTTGAAGTGGTAAGGTTTAGTATCAGCAACAGGTTTTCCTTGATCTGTTGGAAAGTTCCAAGAACAAGTGGTAGCTGCAGAAGTAATAGTAATACCTCTTTCTGCTTCCTGCTCCATCCAGTCCATTGTAGAAGCACCATCGTGAACTTCTCCAATTTTGTGGTTTACCCCTGTGTAGAATAGAATCCTTTCTGTAGTGGTAGTCTTACCTGCATCAATGTGAGCAGCGATACCAATATTTCTTGTAAATTTAAGATCTCTTCCCATTTCAGATTAGAATTTGAAGTGTGAGAAAGCCTTGTTAGCTTCCGCCATTTTGTGAGTATCAGATTTCTTTTTGAAAGCAGCACCTTCTTCTCTTGAAGCAGCTACAACTTCGTTAGCTAATTTCAAAGCCATAGACTTATCATTTCTAGCTTTAGAATATTTGATTAACCATTTCATTGCCATAGAAATTTTTCTATCAGCTCTGATTGGCATAGGGATTTGGAAGTTAGCTCCACCTACTCTTCTAGAACGTACTTCTACGTGAGGCATTACATTTGTAAGTGCATCTTTCCAGATTTCAAGTGCAGTTTTTTCGTTATCTCCTTTTTTAGTTTCTACGATCTCTAATGCATCATAGAAAATTTTGAATGCGATAGACTTCTTACCGTCTAGCATTAAGTTGTTTACGAATCTCGTTACCAATTGATCATTAAATTTCGGATCTGGTAACAACGGTCTTTTTTTCGCTTTTGTCTTTCTCATTGCTTTTGTACCTTATTTAATGATTATTTTTTCTTTCCTTTTGCAGGAGCAGCAGCTGCTTGTCCTGGTTTAGGTCTCTTAGCTCCGTACTTAGATCTTCTCTGAGTTCTTCCATTTACACCAGCGGTGTCTAATGCACCTCTTACGATGTGGTAACGTACTCCCGGTAGGTCTTTCACCCTTCCGCCTCTAACCAATACTATCGAGTGCTCTTGAAGATTATGTCCTTCGCCCGGGATATAGGCGTTAACTTCTTTACCGTTTGAAAGTCTTACCCTTGCTACTTTTCTAAGTGCAGAGTTAGGTTTCTTAGGTGTAGTAGTATATACTCTCGTACATACTCCACGTCTTTGTGGACAAGAATCAAGGGCAGCCGATTTGCTCTTCTTGGCAAGCGTGGCTCTTCCTTTTCTTACTAATTGTTGAATAGTAGGCATTTAATTGCTTTTTATTTTAGGGTGCAAAAATAGTAATATTTTTTTAATCTGCAAATACTTATATAAAAATTAAAATCAAATACTTACATCCCAAATCAATCACATTTCATAAGTACCATTATGGAAGTACAATCTACATGCGGAAAAGAGACAGAAAAATTTATATTCCGGAGCTTTAAAAATGGATATTAAATAATTATGAAATTTATCTTTTTAAAGATGATGTATAAAATTTTTCATTGTAAACAGATTCCGGACTCCTTCTCCGATATATCCAAACTATATTTAAAAACTTTCTTGTAGTTATCATCTATTAATAATCAGAGGTGTTCGGCACGATATTTCGTAAATTTGAAGTACACAAAATAATAAACGATCTATCACATCCACAAAGCTTCTTCCTACACTTAATAGAAGCTGTGATTGTATACGACCATAAAAAAATAAATATATACATATGAAAAACGCAAGTATTATTGGCCTTAAAGAAGCCGACTGCAAAAACATTTCAGAAAAATTAAATGTACTGTTAGCGAACTATTCTGTATTCTATCAGAACACCAGAGGTTCTCACTGGAATATTAAAGGAGAACAGTTCTTCACCCTTCACCCAAAGTTTGAAGAATTGTATAACAGTCTGGTTTTAAAGATTGATGAAATCGCAGAAAGAATTCTTACCCTGGGAGCTACTCCTGCACATAATTATTCTGATTATTTAAAGGTGGCAACCATTAAAGAAAGTAAAGAAGTGACAGACGGTACTAAAAGTGTTGAGCAGATTCTTAATTCATTTAAAGTAGTCATTGATCTCCAGAGAGAACTTTTAGACATTACAGATAAAGCTGGAGATGAAGGTACCAACTCTCAGATGAGCGACTATATTACGGAACAGGAGAAAGAAGTTTGGATGTACAATTCTTATCTTGGAAAATAACTCCATCAAAAGCATGGAAATATTTCAAAAAAATCGCCTTACATTTAGGCGATTTTTATTTTTTATTTTTATATTTGCGTTAAAATTACACATATTATGAACGGCGTAAGATTAAATTCTATTCTCGATAATGATTTCTATAAAATAACCATGCAGAATGCAGTGGTAAAACTATTCCCGGATTCTATTGTAAAATATGAATTTATCAACAGGGGAAAACACCACTTTCCGGATGGATTTGATGCAGCTTTAAGAGAGGCCGTTAATAAGATGGCTGAACTTAAACTTACGAAAGACGAAAAAAAGTTCATGGCGAGAACCTGTCCTTATATAGATCTTCCTTATCTTGATTTTTTAGAAGGGTATCATTATGATCCATCCGAAGTAAAAATACATCAGGAAGGAGGCGATCTTTCTGTTACGGTGGAAGGTCTTTGGTACAGAACCATCCTTTGGGAAGTTCCATTGCTTGCACTGATCAGCGAGCTGCATTATGAAATGAACCACATGGAAAGAGATTCTAATGAGGTCGTAATGAGCAAGACGATAGAAAAAGCAGATTCACTAGGCAGACTTGGAGTAACATTTGCAGAATTTGGAACCAGAAGAAGACATTCTTATAAGGTACAGAATCTGGTGATGGAAGCTTTGACCCAGAAAAAAGAGTCTACCTTTATAGGAAGTTCAAATGTTCATTTTGCTATGAAGTATGGCGTAAAACCTATCGGAACACACGCACACGAATGGTTTATGTTCCATGCTGCTGAATATGGATTCAAAATGGCCAATGAAATGGCACTGGAACATTGGGTAGATGTTTACAGAGGTGATCTTGGAGTAGCCCTGTCTGATACTTACACTACCGATGTTTTCTTCCAGCAGTTTGACAAAAAATTTGCAAAACTTTTTGACGGGGTGCGTCATGACAGTGGTGATGCTTTAGAATTTGCAGACAAAACCATTGCACACTATCAAAGAAATGGCATCAATCCTATGTTTAAATATATTATTTTTTCTGATGCATTAAATCTTGAAAAAGTAGAAGAAATCACCAATTACTGCAGAGGAAAAATTGGGATCTCATTCGGAATCGGAACCAACCTTACCAATGATGTGGGATTAAAACCAATGAACATTGTGATGAAACTCATCGGTGTACAGGCTCCCAATAAAGAATGGATTCCTACTGTAAAACTTTCTGACGAACATGGTAAATATACAGGCGATCCAAAGATGATTGAACTGGCGAAAGAATTTTTAAGAATAAAAGATTAAAATAAACTCATCTGAACAATAAGATAAACCTCGTATCCATCGAGGTTTTTTTGTATCATGTCTTCATTTGAAATTCAATTCAGAAATCTTTAAGATTTTATTATATTTATCAAAATAAAACAAGATGAAATCAAGAACTTTACTCATCGTAGGTCTCCTCTTATCAGCATTATCTTTTGCTCAGGAAAAGAAAGCAGATAAACCTAAATACAATCAGGAATTGGCAACATCTTTAGGAGCTGACAGATACGGAATGAAACCTTATACTATTGTCATGCTGACGACAGGTACCGCTAAGATTGAAGATAAAGCCAAAATGGGCGAACTCATGAAAGGTCACATGACCAATATCGGGAAACTGGCTGATGAAGGTAAAATTGTTGTCGCCGGACCTTTCCTCGAAAAGAATAAAGAAAACTACCGCGGCATGTTTATTTTCAATACCAAATCTAAAGAAGAAGCCGAACAATGGGTAAAAACAGATCCTGCAGTTCAGGCTGGTGTTTTCAGTTATGAAATATTCCCATGGTATGGTTCTGCTGCCCTGCCTTTGTATCTTAAACATCATGATGAAGTTGCAAAAGAAAATCCTTAATAAACAAGAAATCCCTCAATTGAGAGATTTTTTATTAATCAAAACAGATATACGGTTTTCTTGGGGGATAACAGCAATAAGGATTACTGCAGAATATGTATCCTGCCGGACAACCTCCATCTACGGGTGCCTCACAAGCTAATGCTGCACCACCCAAAACAGTTTTTAACTCTTTTCTGTTTAAGCTTTTTAGATTTTTCATGATTAATTTAGTTTAATTTAGTTTCCTACTCTTGAAGATTTTCGGATTCCTCTATTTATCTCTCTTTATATGGAATTAAATATACGGTTTATTTTTAAAAAATTCTGAATTTCAGATCATTATCATTAAAAAAAACAATTATTTTAAGAAATACATCTTGTCACAATGAATTAATTTAATTATTTTAGCTAAAAAGCAATATAACTTACATAACTCACTGTAAATAAGTGATAAACCAATATCATAATTAAAAATTAAACCATGAAAAAGAACTTAACAAAACTTTTAAGAACAGATTTGAAAAATGTATTCGGAGGAACTCTTTATCCTGCAGAATGTCCCGGAGGATGCCACGGTGAAGGCATGATCAGATGTCCTGACGGCACCACTACTATGACTAATTTTATATGTATGGGAGGAACCTGTCAACCGGCAGCCATGTGCAAACCATTGGTTCTTGAACCTTTTCCAGATCCGATTACCATCACCCCGTAATCTGATAAATTAAAAAAGAGACTGTTTTCTGACAGTCTCTTTTTTTTACAATTATAATTTTACCTTAAAAAATATCGCTGCCGATGATATAACCATTGGTACCGTTTATCTTTTTAACTGCATTATTATTAAATCGATATTTATTATAGACACCAATATTAGGAATATATCTTAAAGTATTACCTTCCCTCATATATATCTTATTGGTATAATTATCCTGTTTAAGATCATTATCAGGTGTTAAATCCGCCCCGCGCTCTACTGTTGACAAATTACTTGGACTCACAGTCGCGATTTCACCACTGGTAATATTAAACAATCCGTAAAGAGTCATAGGACTTTGAATATATCTAAGTTTGTTTTCAAACATAAAAAATATCTGGTTGGTAGCAGGATTTCTAACAAAATTACCATTCACAAGGTTTGCAGTATTGGTATAATCCAGTCTCACCTGATTATCAATTAAATATTGATCTATATAAGTTTTTAACTGAGCTTTCTTTACAGGGTCTTTAATAAATTCATAAAGAGGGATCAAACCATTGCTTCCAAATTCTACCAACACTGCATTAGCTGGTGTTGAGCTGTTTTGCCAGCTTGAAATATTAATTTTAGGATTTGCCTGGTCAAGGTTTAGCTCTCCCACCAAACTCTTCGATGGATCTCCACCTCTGGTTTTAAAGGATAATTTTCTAGAAAAGTTTTTACTGGATTCTGAAGTATCGATGTCATTATCAACATTGGCATCAAAAATACTCTTTACCCCAACTTTAACTCCCACTCTGGCTGCTTTTTCACGGCTTTGATTGGTGGTTTCAGATTGAAACATAACATCTAACTTAGCTCCGGTATAAATATCAATGGCAACGTGGGTTCCATAATCGTTTACAATCTGCGCAGGGCTATTATTCTGTAAATCACTGGAGAACTCCGGTGTCAAATAATCAGATAATAAGACAGGAGTAGCATTAAATCTAAATCTTCTTTGCTTAATTAAAAGATTATAACTCCCATAAATGTACTTCGCATCAAATTTGTTGGTAGTAGTGTTGCTAACCGCAGAACTAAAAGTAACCGAAATAAGTTTTTTAAATAAAGAGAATCCAGCTGAAGCTCCTACTTTGGTAGAGACCATTTTTGAATAAGCTTCTGCATTTTCCCCATACTCTTCAAGGTATTCCTGAGAGAATACATTATCAGTGATCAATCTACCTGCCTGTTCGTTTTTAAATTTTTCAATATCAATTACCTGATATCCTGCAGCGTTAGAATTAGCATATTCCCCTGTGGCATTATAACCGTATCCTAAGACATCATAGATACCATCACCAGCGCTTTTAGCAAAATTTCTCCCTGAATTTTTTTTTGAGTTTTCATTTAGGTTGGGATTTTCCAGCTCATCAGTAGAGCAAGAAGCTGCAAACAGTAATATAATACTGGCAAACAAGAAACTTAGTTTTTTCATATTTTTATTTTAAGTCTGTAAACTTACTTCTTTGTACCCAAAGCCAAAATGACATAAATCATATATGAGGGAATTAATTAAAAAATATGCAATATTATACTGTACTAATAATTTCTCAATATCTTTAAATAAAAATCTACCATGAAAACCATTGAGGAAGTTCTGAAAAAACTGGATGAAATCATTATCTGGTGTAAAGAAAATCAAAGTCCGGCAGGATATTTTGCCTGTACCTACCGAATCATGACAGCCCAGGTTCTGAAAGGAATCCAGCAAAAAAAATTTGAAGACAATCCCAGAATGACATTGCTCGACATTGCTTTTGCACAGAGATACCTTCAGGCATGGGAAAGCTACAGCAAAGGAAAAAGATGCACCAATTCATGGTACATTGCATTTGACGCCGCTAAAAACAAAAATCTATTGATTTTGCAGCATATATTTTTGGGTATGAATGCTCACATCAATCTGGATCTGGGTATTTCTGCAGCGACGATAATGCCTTACCGGAAAATAAATCCTTTGAAAAAAGATTTTGAAAATATTAATAATGTCATTGCTTCTATTAATCAGAACGTGCAGGAGTCTTTAAACAAAATCTGTTATCCCGTAGACCTTATTGACCAACTCTCTAACGGAAAGGATAATGTGGTACTTGATTTTGCAATTTCCAAAGCACGAGACACCTCATGGGCAACAGCAGTCATTGCATGCAATACTCCAATTTTCTTAAGAGAATCTGTAACCGGTATTGTAGATTATGCAGCAGCAAAAGTCGCTACACAAATTCTGAACCCGAAGATCCTCACTCCTGCCCTTTTAAAAGAACTTAAAAAATGTGAAAGCAGTGATGTGGTGAAGAATATCGAGATTTTAGAGTCTACAAAAAATACTTAACAAAAAAGGCCGGGATCTTCCTCACGGATCCCGGCCTCATAATGAACAAAATAAAAGAAACTATATTGCTCCTTTATGCTTTTTACGATAAGCATAATGGAAAATAATAGGCAGTATTGTAAAGGACAGCAGCATACAGACAATCAATCCTCCAACAATCATAATGGCTAAAGGTTTCTGAATTTCTGAGCCCATTCCGTTTGACATCGCTGCGGGAAGAAGTCCCATAGATCCCATCAGGGCAATCATCACCACTGGACGAATTCTACTCTTCACTCCTTCTGCAATGGATTCTTTGAGAGACATTCTGTTTTGGAGATTTTCTTTCATCACTCCAATCAGGACGATACCATCTATCGTTGCAACACCAAAAAGGATAATGAACCCGATTCCCGCTGAGATTCCGAAGATGGTTCCTGTAAACCAAAGGGATAAAAATCCTCCGATAAACGCAAATGCCAGTGTAATGGATGAAATCAGCGTATCTTTTATGTTTCCGAAATTGAAATACAACAGCATCAGAATAAGAACTAAAGAAATCGGTACTACCATTGCCAGCTGTTTTGCAGCTCTTTCTTTGCTTTCAAATTCTCCGGCCCAGGTCATTTTATGGTTTTTCGGAAGTTTTACTTCTTTGTCTACTTTTGCTTTTGCTTCTTTAATGGTACTTCCCAGGTCACGGCCTTCAATATTAAATCCAACTCCGATGTATCTGCTGTTTCCTTCACGGTAAATAAATGATGGTCCTGTATGATAATCAATCGTTGCAATTTCTTTCAACGGAACTTTTTTATTATCCTGAGTCGGGATGAGAATATTCCCCATCTTTTCCGGAGTATCTCTGTAATCTTTTTCAAATCTCAGCATGACATCAAACATTCTTTCTTCTTCATAAAACTTAGTGGCAGCCTGTCCGCCAATCGTCATTTCGATGACTGCCTGTGCATCTGCTGTGGAAACTCCATACTTGGCCATTTTAGAATCATGAAGCTGTATTCTCAATTCCGGCAATCCAATATTTTTAAAAACATTCACATCGGATATTCCCGGAACTGTTCTGATGGAATTGGCTACTTTATTGGCATAATTTTCAAGTTCGAAAAGATCATTCCCGAAAATTTTAATGACCAGCGGAGCTTTTACTCCTGCAACATATTCTTCCACATTATCCTGTATTGGCTGGCTGAATCCAAAGTTGATACCAGGATACTTTTCAAGAGAGACTCTCATTTCTTCAAGGAGTTCTTCTTTGGATATTTTTTTCTTCCATTCGTTTTCCGGCTTCAGCTGAATGTTGAATTCAATATTAAAAAATCCGGTGGGATCAGTTCCGTCATTGGGACGGCCTGTCTGGGTCATGACAAATTTCACTTCATCATATTTCATGAGAATCTCCTTCATCTCTTTGGTCAATCTTACAGATTCATCCAGGTTAACACTGTTGGGAAGAGTTGCTCTCACGTAGATGGCTCCTTCGTTCAGTTTTGGTAAAAATTCGGATCCGTAATTTGAAAATCTCCATCCACAAATGGCAAGTAAAGCAACAAAGCCAATCATGAATCCTTTTTTGTGACGGTCACTGAACTCATAGATTCTGTAGATATTAACTCTGAAGAACCTTGAGATAAAGTTTTCTTTCTCTTCAATATTTTTAGTCAGTAACAGTTTACACATTGCCGGAACGTAGGTTAAGCTTAAGATCAATGATCCTAACAACGCATATCCAAGCGTAAATGCTAACGGTGAGAACATTTTTCCTTCCACTTTCTGGAAAGAGAAAATCGGCATCAGGGCAACGATAAGAATCAACAGGGCGAAGAAAATATAACTTGCTACACTTCCGGCACTTTTCTTAATAATTCCCAGTTTTGAAATTTTGTTGAATCTTTTCAGCCCTATCTTCTTGGCTTTAAGTTCGAGGGCGACAAAGACATGTTCAACAATGACCAGCGTTCCTTCCAGAAGCAGTCCGAAATCCAGTGCTCCCATGGAAATCAGGTTTGCCGGAAGTCCCTGAATTTTCAACATAATAATTGCAAATAAGAAAGCCAAAGGAATTACCGATGCTACAATGAAAGTTGTTCTCCAGTTGTAGAGGAATATAAATACAATGATGGAAACCAGAATAACTCCTTCAATAAGGTTTTTGGAAACAGTATGAACAGTAGTATTTACCAATTCTGTACGGTCAATGATCGGAACAATCTGAACATCACCGGGAAGTTCTCCTCCGTTCAACTGCTCTATTCTATCTTTCAGTTTCGCAATCACTTCACTTGGATTTTCACCACGAAGCATGATGACAATTCCTTCTACAACATCATTTTCTTTGTTGTATCCTACCTGTCCTAATCTTGGTTTTGCCGAAATTTTTACTTCAGCAACATGCTTTACCAAAATAGGAGTAGAACCTTTTACCTCAATCTGAATATTCTCAATATCTTCTTTTTTCTCCAAAAGACCAATCCCCCGCACTACATAAGCCTGATCACCTTTTGCCACTACATCTCCTCCTACATTAATATTACTCTTCGAAACTGCTTCATACACATCCAGGGGGGAAAGGTCGTAATTGTGTAATTCCGTAGGATTAATTTTTATTTCATATGTTTTTTCTTCACCTCCAAAGCTTACCACATCAGCAACACCGGGAACCGCAAGTAATTCTCTTTCTACCACCCAATCCTGGATTGCCGTCACTTCTTTGATGGGAAGTTTACTCTTGATAATATACCGGTAAATTTCACCGGTAGCTCCGGACGGAGGTTCAATACTATATTCTGCTCCGCCAGGAAGTTCTACATTTCCTAGTTTATTGGAAGCATACTGCTGTGCATAAAAATCATTGACATGATCATCAAAAATAACAGTCACCACTGATAATCCAAATAGGGAAATAGACCGTACCGAAGTTTTATTCGGAATAGCATTCATTTCCTTGGAAATAGGTAGGGTGACAAATTTTTCTATTTCTTCAGCACTTCTTCCAGGCCATTGGGTAATGACTCTTACTCTGGTATTGGTAACATCCGGAAATGCTTCAATGGGGGTATGTAAATAAGAATAGATTCCTCCGGCCAGCAATAGGAAAGTTCCCAAAAGAACAATCAATGAGTTTTTTAAAGAGAAGGAAACTATATTCTGTACAAATTTTCGCATTACTTCGTGGAGTTATTTAATTGGTTTTTCAGGTTTTCATAAATCAGCAATCCGTTGGAAGCAATCACATTTTCACCCGGTTTCAAATTCCCTTCTACATAAATATACTTGCTGTTGGAAGCTATTTCCGTCACAGGTCTTATCTCCAGTTCACAGTCCTTTTTGTAAACCACTACATAACTTTGGTTGTTATCAAAAATCAAAGCTTTTGCAGGAATAGCCAATGCACTTTTGTTTTGTGAGTTAACGGGTAATACAACATCTGCAGACATTCCGGGTCTTAGCTTCATTCCATTATTATCCATAATGATCTTGGCTTTGAGAACCCTTTCATTTTCGTTGAAAACCTGGGAAATATTATTGATCTTTCCTGAAAAGCTGTCATCCGGATAGGCCAGTGTTTTTACCACTACGGGCTGATCTACATAAACATGTCTCATATTGGTTGCGTATACATTAGCCATGACCCAGACTTTATCCAGATTGGAAATCGTAAACAGCTGATCTCCACCAGCAGTAACAGGCATTCCTTTAGCAATATTCTTTGAAATAACATATCCGTCTGCCGGAGCTTTTATCTGAATGGTATTTCCTCCTGCTGAATACAGCTGCATATTTTTCTGTGTTTTGGAAATATTAGATTGCAAAATGGCAACTTCCGAACGGGCTTCCTGTAAATCCTTCTGAGAAGCAATATCATCTTTATACATGGCTTCTACGGAGGATAGCTTTCTTTTTGCTACTGCCAACTGTGCCTGTAAGGTTTGGGTATCATCCTGCATTTCATTTACAGCCGTACTTTTTACACTTGCCAGAGTTTGTCCCTTTTTCACATAATCGCCAAGAGAGAAATAGGTATCAATCACCACTCCGTCCACAAGACTTACAAAGGGAACCGTTTTATCTGAGTTACTTTCCACCTCTCCGGTAAGGGTAATACTTTCTTCTATGGGAAGCATTTCTGCTTTAACCAGCTTAATATCTTTTTTAAGTTCTTTGCTGATGCAGTAAGCTTTATCGGCTTCTTTATTTTCTTCTTTTCCGGCGCAGCCTGTAAAGATCATGAGGGCAGACAGATAAGCTGCAGCAATGTATTGGGTAATATTTTTGTTCATATCTTATAAATCTTGTCCTACAACATACTGCAGGTTTTCGTAGTATTGATTAAGTTCTTTTTTAGTATCCAGAATGATCATTTTATTTCCGATGTAGGTATCCAGAAAATCCATGTATTCCAGCATGCTGATATTTCTTAGTCTGAAATTCTTCTCATGGCTTACCAGCAAGCCATCAAGTGTAGATTCATAATTTTCATCAATTTCTTCTGAAACCTGTTGGGTACGGATATAGTTTCTGAAAACAGAGACAATTTCATTCTCAGACTTCAGCATGTTTTTACGGGTCTCAAGTTTACTTTTCTCAATTTCAAGCCTCGCTTCCTGAATATTTCCTTTATTGCGGTCGAAAATGGGAAGATCCATAGAAACACCTAATCCTATAAAATCTTTCATGATATTTCCTCCGCGGTCATAGCCAATAGAAACGGCGACATCGGGAGTTTTCATAGCATTTTGAATCTCCAGATTTTTAGCTGCATGCTTTTCTTTATTCCTTGAAATCATGATATCAGGACGGTTTTCTTTTGCTTTTTCCATCCATTGGGCAACCTCTAATTCGGAAAGTTGTTTTTCGGGCATTACAAATGAATCCGATATAACCAGATAAGACTGGGAAGGCAGCATCAATAAAGCTTTAAGCTCTACCTGCTGATCCTCGATTTCCTGTTTTAATGAAATCAGTTTCTTTTTAAATTCAATTTCCTGTGCTTTTAGGCGGACATATTCAGCTTTACTGATGTTGCCCAAATTCAGTTGATTGTTATAGGATTTTGTTAGTTTCTCAATGGAAGCAATCTGTCCCTGATAAATTTTCTGCTGTTCCTGATTGTAAAGAATTTCGGTAATGGTATTTCTAAGTGTTTTTTTAAGCTCACGTAAAACTTCCTGCAATTCGTACTTCTCGCCTTCCACTTCTATTTTCTGCAGCTCGATATTTTTTCGTCTTTTACCTGCTGTCTGAATCACCTGCTCTATCTCTGCAGAGATTTGGGTATTCTTTCCCCAATTTCCGATCAGCGCCGGCTGCTCTTCAATATCATACGTTCTCCATAGGTTTACTTCACTGATGCTCAATGTAGGATTAGGCCAGTATTTAGCCTGAACCGCTCTTGCTTCAGCTTGGGAAATTTCAAGCTTCTGTGCAATGAGGTCGAGGTTTTTAGCCAGAAAAATAGTTTCAGCCTCCTTTCTGCTGATTTTCATAGTATCTGAAATCTGCGCTGAAAAGAAACTGAAACAATGAATATAAAATAGGGTAAAAAATAGCTTCTTCAAGGGTCTTTTATTTATGACTACAAAGCTATTTGTCTAATATTAGAGGGAATTGTAAAGAAAATTAGAATTCGGTTAGTTCAACATTAGAGTTTGATTAGAACTTTTTTTATTCCTGGGAAGTGTGTTGAATTAATATGTTTTGGCTGAAGCCGAAGGATTTTGAATGCATTTTGTAAGTGGGTTAAAAACCGCTCCTATTGAATATTCAAATCTCTCACAGATTTCACGGATGACACAGATTTTTAAGATTTAAAATGAATCTAAAATTATCAATTTGCGAGATCTGGAAAATCTGTGGGAGAAAAAATCAAGAATGAGCTGGAAATTCAAGAAGAACACTGGTCCCAACATTCACAACAGAATCAATTTTCATTGCAATATGATGATGATCAAAAATACTTTTAGAAAGGGATAAACCAATTCCACTGCCTTTCACTGTGTCTACATTTTTTCCCCTGTAAAAAGTCTCAGCTATTTTCATAAGATCATCCGCTGGAATTCCCCTTCCTTCATCTCTTACTTCAATATACAACTGGCTGTTTTTCTCTGATAATACAATCACTACAGGTTTATCATAAGAATACTTGATCGCATTTTCAACAATATTATATAATGCCAAATATAGCAGAGTTTCATTTCCCGGAAATTCCAGCAAAGCAGGTTTTGTTACCTGAAGCTGTATTTTAATGGATGAATTGTTTTCTTTTGCTTTCGGTTCTAATTTTTCATAGATTTTCCAGATCAGCTCATCCACTCTCATCAGTTTATGAGAAGATTCTAGCTTAGACATTCCGGACATCAGCAGAAGATTGTTTAAAATATTTTCAATCTCATAAACATGATCTAATGATTCTTTTGCCACTTCTCTATATTCTTCCGGAGTTCTATCCTTTTGGGCAAAGACTTCCAGGTTTCCGGAAATTGCTGCCAGCGGAGTTTTAAACTCATGAGAAACATAATTAATAAAATTCTGCTGTAAGAGAACATTTTCAGAAATCCTGCCCAACAGTTTATTGTAAGATTTTATAAGATCTTCAATTTCATCATTGGTATTGGTAGAAGTAATTGCTGTAGAAATATTATTGTAATCCACTTTATTAATACGTTCTACAACATTGGAAATAGGCTTATACACCACCTTTGAAAGATACCTGCTCAGAAAATAAATCGCCAGCAAACCCACTACCAGTACAGAAAGCATAATAATGGCAAGCCTCAAAATCTGTGATTGAAAAGAATCGTTTGATGATTTTACAAAAACCACGAAATCACCTTGATTATCCGGATAAAAAATTCCATAGTAGAATTGATTATCAGACATAAACTGAATTCCTTTATTATTTCGGACAGCCTGCAGATGAGAAAGCTTTATATTCTTATCATTCACATTATGTCCAAAGGTAACTTCATTATTCTGATTGTAAACCGCTACCCTGTTATTCTGAATCAGGTGATTATATTCTTTTTTGATCTGAGCATGGCGGTCTTTTGGAAGCTCATCTTTTTCAAGGTAATAAATAGCAGAAATAAGAGCCGTATTTCTAAGCTTTTCAAAATAAAAAATCTTGGTACTGTCATAATAAGCAAAGAATATCACCGCAGATGTGATGATAGAAACAATGCCGAACGAAAGGCTTGAAATAAGGGTAAACCTGTTTCTGAGAGTCATTTTCAGTCTTTAATCAAATAGCCGGTTCCTTTCACCGTATGGATTATTTTCTGTTCTGTTTCGTCGATCTTATTACGCACGTAGGAAATATAAACGTCTACTACATTCGTTGTATTATCAAAATCAATTCCCCACACTTTATGTAAGATCTGGGTTCTGCTCAGCACTTTATTTTTATTCTCCATAAGGAAAGTGAAAAGCTTGTATTCTGTAGGAGAAAACTCAATTTCCTTATCATTCTGGGTAACCTTATGAAGGTCTGTATCAATGGTGATATTTCCACATGACAGGTACTGGTCTTCTTTCTGATAGCTCAGTTTATTGCGTCTTGTTAAAGCTTTAATCCTTGAAATCAGTTCTTCAAAATGGAAAGGTTTAGATAAATAATCATCCGCACCCATATCCAGCATTTTGATCTTGTCATCCGGACTGTTCAATGCACTTAAAACTAAAATCGGAGTATAATTTCCTTTAAATCTGATAATCTGGGTAAGCTGCATCCCATCCAGTCCGGGAAGCATGATATCCATTAAAATAATATCGAAATCATAGGTATGAAGAAGTTCACGAGCCTTTTCCCCGGAATCTGCAAGCGTCATGTGATAGCCAGCCTCGGAAAGACCTTTTATCAGGAAATTGCTGATTCTTTGATCATCTTCTACCAACAAAATATTCATAAGTCTCTGAAATTTCCTATAAATATAGGTATTCTAATTAAGAAAGGAGGCTGGAAGCTGGAAGAGAGAGGTAATGAAGCTCTATCAAATAGTCTCAGACATTTCATCCATCTTTTAAAATAGTAGAACAAACAGCTATTATTGTCCATGCAGCTTCCAGCCTTTTTTCATAATTTTGGAAGATGGAGATGATATATTTAATTATTGGGTTGGTTGCCGGTGGTGTACTGGGCGCTGTTATATTATATTTTGCACTGAAATCATCAATGGTTTCAAGGAGTTCTTATGAAGAGCTGAATACCTTATCTATTAAAAACCAGTCTGATCTTGAAAATTCCAATCTTAAGATTCAGGAACTTAATCAAAATATCAATAAAGAGAAGGAAGCCAATATCCTACAGCAGGACCATCTGGATGATTTGAAAAATGAATTTTCTAAAATTTCTGCCGAATATGCTTCTTTAAACACTCAGTTTCAGGAATTAAAACAAACCAATCAAAGACAAACTTCGCAGATAGAAACCCATATTCTTGAAAAGCAGTCTATTTTTGCAAAAAACTCCGAACTTTCAGCAAAGAATGAAGGTCTTCAAAAATCTCTTGACACTCAGAAAGAAGAAATTATCAAGATCCAGGAAGAATCAAAACTTCAGTTTGAAAACCTTGCAAACAAAATTTTAGAAGAAAAAACAGAGAAATTCACCACTTTAAATCAGAATAATTTAAAAAACATTCTGGAGCCTTTTCAGGAGAAAATTGCTGATTTAAAAAATAAAGTCAACGAGGCCTACGAAAAGGAAAATAAAGAACGATTCTCCCTCGCTGAAAAAGTGAAGGAACTGGCAGAACTGAACCAACAGATTTCTGATGATGCCAAAAAACTTACCCGCGCTCTGAAAGGAGAAAGCAAAACTCAGGGAAACTGGGGTGAGATGATCCTTGAAAGCATTCTTGAAAAATCCGGGCTGGTAAAAGGAAGAGAATATTTTCTGGAACATGAATTACGCGATGAAGACAATAACGCTTTATTCTCCGAATTCTCCGGAAAAAAAATGCGCCCCGATGCAGTGATAAAATATCCGGATGAAAGAAATGTCATCATTGATTCCAAAGTATCCCTGACTGCCTTTACAGATTTGGTAGACGAAACCGATCCGGACGTGTATGCCATAAAGCTGAGCCAGCATCTTGGATCTATCAAAAACCACATTTCACAGCTTAGTCAAAAAGCTTATGACGACTACGACAAGTCTATGGATTTCGTCATGATGTTTATTCCTAGTGAACCAGCCTATATTGCAGCCATGCAGGCTGATCATAATCTATGGAACTATGCTTATGAAAAAAGAATACTTCTGCTTAATCCAAGCAATCTGATCACTTCTCTTAAACTGATCGCTGATCTTTGGAAACGTGAGTATCAGAATAGAAATTCTATAGAAATTGCTGATCGCGGAGCAAGACTGTATGACAAATTTGTAGGTTTTGTGGAAAATCTGGAAAAAGTAGGGCGAAATCTGGATCAGGCAAAGAATGTATATAATGATGCATACAAACAACTTCACACCGGAAATGACAATCTCATTACCCAAACTCAAAAGCTAAAGTCATTAGGAATTAAAAACAAAAAAGAATTGCCTCAAAGTCTTATCGATAACAGTAATCTTATTGAACCGTCAGACAGCTAATCCCCATAAAGAAGTCGGCTTCCCACAGAAAGTTCAGATTTAAGTTTTGTTTAAAAAGAAAAATAAATTTCATTTGAAGTTAAATGGAAAAGCCTTTTTATGAAAACCAGGGAAGTTCAATCATAAATTTTGCATAATTTTGCGGAATGTTGATAGAAAGTTTTCAAAACGATAAAATAAAAAATGTCACTAAGCTCCTTACTGACAACAGGTTTCGTAAAAAATCAAAAGTTTTTGTAGTAGAAGGCCAACAGGAAAATGAAAGAGCCATGCAGTATGATTTTGAACCGATGGAGTTCTTTATTTGTGAAAATATTTTTAAAGGAACCCTTCCCGGTGGAAAAATTCATTATGTAAGTGAAAAAGTATATGAAAAAATAGCGTACAGAGGAAGTTCTGAAGGGATTATCGGGATCTACCACGCCAAAGAAACGCCACTTTCTTCATTTATTCCTAAAGAAAATTCTACAGTAATTATTGTGGAAGGAGTGGAAAAACCAGGAAATCTTGGTGCTATTTTAAGAAGCTGTGAAGCATTTGGAGTAGATGCATTGATTGTTGCTGATGGGAAAACCGATTTCTACAACCCTAATGTAATCAGATCCAGTGTAGGATGTCTTTTTGGAATGGAAGTATATCAGGCTGAAAATGAAGAAACATTGGAATTCCTGCAAAAGAATAGTTTCAATATCTACACTACGCTCATGGATGAAAGTGCTGAAGACCTTTATAAAAGAGATTTCAGACAACGTTCGGCGGTATTATTCGGTACAGAACATTCGGGATTGAGCGATTTCTGGATCGGAAAGGGAAAAAACACGCTGATTCCTATGGCCGGAAGTATTGATTCTCTTAACCTGAGCAATGCAGTAGCGATTACCTGCTATGAATCTTTAAGACAGAAAAAAGGATAGACAATAGTTTATCCCTCTAATAATATAAGATTGCTTCGCCTTTGGCTCGCAATGACTAAGCACAAAAAAACCGTTTCACCCAGTGAAACGGTTTTTTTATTGTTAAGCGTATGCTAGAATTATTTCTTAGCAGCATCTTTAGCAGCATCAGCAGCTCCTTTAGCAGCATCAGCAGCACCTTTAGCAGCGTCAGCAGCTCCTTTAGCAGCATCTTTAGCAACTTCAGCACCAGCAGCAGTAGTAGCAGCAGCAGCATCTTTAGTAGCTTCTACAGCAGTAGTTGCAGCAGAATCAACAACTTTAGCAGCTGAATCAGAAACTACAGCAGCAGAATCAGCTACAGTAGCAGCAGCAGAATCAGTTGTACCTTCAGTAGCAGTAGCTTCAGTTTTTTTACAAGCAACTAGAGAGATTGCAGCGATAGCAGCTACGAATAATGACTTTTTCATAATAAATTAAATTTAATTTTGTTAATATTGTTTTATAAAATTTTCTTCTGTTCTGTTATTTGAACAAGACAAAGGTAGAGCAGTTAGAAAATTTGTCTATGAAAAATAATTGTAATACCTTTGTAAAATAGTTTTACAAAAAAACATAGCTGATAATCAACAATTTAATTACTTTTTGAAAAATTGACAGATTTAGATCTATTACACTTTGAACAGCTAAAAAAGGAAGTTCAGGGTCAATACTTAAAAGAATATACCCCTTCACAGGATGATATCTCCAAGTGGAAGGGTATAGATATTATATATTTCCAGGAAGACCTGCGGAAAAAAGCAAAAGGTAACATCAGTGAAAAGTCATTTTACACCTATTTTAAAACTTCACATGTTACTAAATTGCCAAGAATAGATATGCTCAATTTATTGAGTATTTATACAGGTTATGACTCGTGGTATGAATTCAAAAAACAACATCTTTTTGCCGGTGAATTATTACTGGAAAATGAAAATCTGGAGGAAGAAGAAATCAATGAACTAGAAAAAACAGTTTCTTCAGCACCTGAACTTCCAAAAACAGAAATTCAGCCTAAAAAACCCGAAATAAACACCCCACAAAACACTGATTTACAAAAATCAAATACTGATAATCAAAACGTTACAAAAAACAACACAACAACTAATGAAATTGAAATTTCATCGGTTCCGCTTAAGAAAAATTTCTTCAAAAAGAATGCCTGGGCACTTGTTACTTCCGTTTTGATTACCATTACCGGTCTTTTAGGATTTAAGGATGTACTTTTTTCAAAAACTTACAAATATTGTTTCATTGATAAAGACAGAGGAGTTTCCGTTATCAATACATTGGAAATAATGGTGGTGAAAGAAAATGAGTCTCCGTTGATGTATAAAATAAAGCCGGGCGAGTGTTTTTATTATTCTACGAAGGATAAAAATCTAAAAATGCGAATCAGCGCTCCTTTCTACGAGCCTCTGGAGGTAAATCGAAATCTTGAAAATGCTCCGGAAGAAGAAAAAATCGAGCTAAAACCGGATGATTATAAGATGGCCGTTTATTATTTCTCTATAAAAGACATTAAAGGAGGAAATCCTGATGAACAGGTTGCTCTTATTAAGCAGAAAAGAAATCAGCTGGAAAACCTGATCAGTAATAATGCTGTAATCTACCAGGTTTATGACAATGATACGTATGGTATAGAAAGCCTGAATAAGCAGAAATATATCACATTGGTAACCACCCCTACCACTTCTCTGAAAAACCTGAATGTAATAGAAATGAAAAAGGATAACAAAGGTAAGATTGTATCCATCAAATTTAAAATTGCTACCACAGATGAAAAGAATAAGTAATTTTTTAATTTTCACCGTGCTTCTGACATTATTTATTGCCTGTAATAATAAAACCTCAGAGGTAAGCGACCTCGATAAACTACGAAACAGCAACAATGAAAAAAGCTATCCTGCAGTACAAATGGACAGCATGCAGGCAATCAATTCCATTACTAAACAAAAAGTTCAGGAACTCCTGGATCTGTCTACCCTATACCTTAGCGGAAACAGAAATACAGAAATAGATACGGTTATTTACTCACAGATGGAAAGTTATTTCCATAAACCGGATTCTCTGACTTTTAAAAGATTATTGAAGGAACTGGACAGCCTGAAAGCAAAATCAGCAAAGGTCAGCAACCTGAATGTGTATAAAGAATTCTATAAAAAGGACACCTTAGACTACGCCAAGTTCAATGTGGAGTACTTTGACAATAAAAACAAGTCTTTGGGAAGCTTTGAAAAGAACGCACAATACATCCTGCTTTCAACGTCCAAGCTTAAAAAAGAATTTAAGTTTTACTTTTTAGATTTTTATTCCAAACCGCTTAAGAATGACAGTACTTTAGTAGGAGTAACCAAATAGTCCAGGGGAATATCATTTTCCCAGACATCATCCACATATTCATCGGGGTCAAAATAATTGACTCCGATTTTTTTGGTCTCAGCGGACACATTTTGAAACAATCCATCATAAAACCCTTTGCCATATCCTACCCTATTTCCTTTTTTGTCACAATACAACAAAGGCGTAATCACATAATCAAATGCATTCTCACCGGAATCTTCATTGGAAACAGGCTCAGAAATCCCCCAACTATTGGTCTCAAACACCGTTTCTTCAAAAACTTCTATAGTAATAAGCTGATCACCTACAATTTTAGGCACATAAACACGGATATTATGAGCCAGAAAATAGTGTATGAAGATTTGAGTATCAATTTCCTTTCTTACCGGAATTGGGACAAAAACATGTACTTTTTCCGATTCTTTTGGATTGAAATAATGAATGAAATTTTCAAAAATATTCTCTGATAACAAGAAAGCCTCATCAGGAGACAAGGCTTTTCTTTTTTGAGTGTATTTTTTTCTAAGCTCAGCTTTTAGCATAATTATTAAGTTATTTGAACTGAAATAATTTGTACCTGACAAGCTTTTGCAGCTTTATCGCTTATTCCGGATTATGCGTTTTGCACAATTCTGTACAGTTTATCAGATAAACGAACTCTAAATGGAAGCTCGAAGGTAATCTGATCTCCAATTTTTGCTGTTTCACAAGGACCTCCGTTCGCATAGATTTCAGTAATAGTAACTTCCTGCTCCCCAGTGGTAGGACCTGAAATTAATACTTTATCTCCAACTGACAAGTCTTTATGTTCAATTAAGAACTGTGCAATTTTTGATTTTGAGAAGTAATGTTCAGCCTTCCCGATCAATTCTTTTTTAACAGCAATCTTTTGACGGATATTTTTTGTTTCAGCTTTCGCTAAAGGTTTATCAGTTAAATCCCCTGAATTTTTGAATTTCAAGGCATCAGATTTTCCTTTTCTGAATACTTTATTCCCAACCTGCAGTCCTTTTCTTAATTTTAGCTGCTCGTCCCAAGGTAAATGTACCGTATCCAGACATTCTGTAGAACAGCAGTTTTCCATGGCTGCTTTACAGTCATCACACTGGATAAACAATAGATGGCAAGCATCATTCGCACAGTTGGTATGATTATCACAAGGTTTTCCACACTGGTGACACTGGGCAATGATATCATCAGTAATCCTTTCTCCCAAACGGTGGTCAAATACAAAGTTTTTACCGATAAACTTACTTTCTATTCCTTCTTCTTTGATCTGGCGGGTATATTCAATAATTCCGCCTTCTAATTGATAAACATTTTTAAACCCTTGATGTTTGAAGTAAGCACTGGCTTTTTCACAACGGATTCCTCCGGTACAGTACATCAACAGGTTTTTATCTTCTTTAAAATCCTGTAACTGCTCATTGATAATCGGTAAACTTTCTCTGAAGTTTTCCACATCCGGAGTAATAGCTCCTTCAAAATGTCCTACTTCACTTTCGTAGTGATTTCTGAAGTCTACTACAATAGTATTGGGATCTTCAAGGAGATTGTTGAATTCCTGAGCTTTTAAGTGAATACCTTTGTTGGTAACATCAAAAGTCTCGTCATTCAAACCGTCAGCAACAATTTTGTTTCTGACTTTTATGGTTAATTTTAAAAAAGAGTAATTGTCCTGGTCTACCGCTACGTTCAAACGGATTCCTTTCATGAAGTCATACACTTCCAGCGTATCTCGAAAAGCCTCAAACTGGTCTGCAGGAACACTCATCTGAGCATTGATTCCTTCTGTTGCAACATAAATACGGCCAAGGGCGTCAAGGGCATTCCAGGCTATAAATAATTCGTCGCGAAATTTTTTGGGGTCTTCGATTTTGGCATACGCATAGAAAGACAAAGTAAGACGGTCTTTACCGGCTTCATCAATAAGTTGAGCTCTTTCTTCTGCGCTTAAGGTGTTATACAGTTGCATGCTATAAACGTTTTAAGTGAGAATAAAATTTTTGCAAAGATAAGAATTTTAGAATTAAGTATATTGATGACAGAAATCACGAGTTGTGAACAATCCGTGATCAGAAGTAAACAATGCGTAATAAAAGAGTAAAAAATCCAGCATATTTTAACCAACATTCTGTCATATTTTCTTTAATTTTTTTTTAAGTTTTGTTAACTCTGGCATTAACAATTATGACATAAGACACAAATTGATATAATAGCCGTTAAATTTTAGTTAAAATTGAAACATAGCATACTAATTGCTTACTTATTTAACATTAAATTTGTTTACTCAAAAACATAAAAAAGAAATTAATTAATAAACAAGAAAGATATACAATGAAGAGTACTTTAAAAAAACTATTACCATTTGCAGTAGTTGGAGTCATTTCCGGAGCTACTACCGTTGGAGGTTTACATTATTTCGGACACAACTCCAATAATGGAGATCAATCTTATTTTACAACCGCTGCACCTAATACTTCATTCGCAGGAATGAATACAGGAGCTGTAGGTGATGATTTTGTAAAAGCAGCGAAAACAACCGTTCCCGCTGTAGTTACCATTAAGAATTACCAAAGCAGAACAGCAAGCAGGGCTTCAGAACAGGACTTGTTCGACTTTTTCTTTGGAGATCCTTTCGGAGGAAGAGGCCAGCAAAGACAGAAGCAACAGCAGACTCCTGAAAATATGCCATCAGGAATGGGTTCCGGTGTAATTATCTCTCCGGACGGTTATATCATTTCCAATAACCACGTTGTAGCAGGTGCTAATAAGCTGGAAGTAGTGTTGAGCAACAAGAAATCATATATTGCAACATTGGTGGGAACAGACCCTAATACGGATATCTCTTTATTAAAGATTGAAGAAAAAGGTCTTCCTTATTTAAATTTTGCAAACTCAGACAATATTGATGTAGGACAATGGGTACTGGCAGTAGGAAATCCATTGGGATTAAATTCTACCGTAACCGCTGGTATTGTTTCTGCTAAAGGAAGAGGTATCGGAATTCTGGGAAGCCAGGGAAAAGCAACGAATCCTATTGAAAGTTTCATTCAAACCGATGCAGCCATTAATCCGGGTAACTCAGGAGGAGCTTTGGTGAATACGAATGGGGAACTTATCGGGATCAACTCAGCGATTCAGTCTACTACAGGATATTACCAGGGATACGGATTTGCTGTTCCTGCCAATCTGGCAAGAAAAATTGTTGAGGATATCAAGAAATTCGGAATTGTACAGAGAGGATTCCTTGGAGTTCAGTCTTTAGATCTTTCAAATGATCAATTGGTAACTTCATACAACAAACAGTTTAAAACAACTCTAAAAGTAGGTTCAGGAATCTATATTACAGGATTTGGTGAAAACAGTGGTGCTGAAGATGCAGGATTGAAAAAAGGAGATATAATCACCAAAGTAGACAACTACGACATCACAGATTTTGCTGATCTTTCAATGTCCATCGGAAGCAAACGTCCTGGAGATAAAGTACAAGTGACTTATGTAAGAAATGGTAAAGAAGGAACTACTTCTGTAACACTTAGAGACCAGAAAGGAGGAACTTCTACCAGAACGAAAGCCGACCTTAGTGTGACTGAAAAAATCGGAGCTGAATTTGATCCTCTTACAGAGCGTTTCAAAACAGAATATGGACTGAACAGTGGTGTTGTAGCGAAAAATGTATCTGAAGGCAGCGAAATGGCTAAAATCGGAATCGTTGACAACTACATCATCATTGAAGTAAATGGCAAACCAGTAAATTCACAGAAAGATGTAGAAAAGACTCTGGAGAAATATCAGGGGAATGTACAGGTAAAATTTGTGGATGACTACGGAAGAATTTATACGAAAGGATTTAAAATGCCTTAATCAGAAAACAAATTGGTTTTCATATCAATAAAAAAACGCTGCAGAAATCTGCAGCGTTTTTTTATATTTTATTTAGGCTTATTCATTTTTTCAGAAATTATTTTCTTCCTGTTCCGCTCATAGATAACTTCTACAATCTTACCTCCAATCCAGGAAAACGGAAAAAATGTAAGGAAAATAGAGATCTTATAAAATGTGGGATGATAAGGAAAAATAATAACATCCAGCATTGCGATAAAGAGCATAATAAATCCGATCAGAATAGCATAGGCTACTTTAGCATATTTTACAATAATAGCTGTTGCGACTCCTCCAATTGTAGTTCCCAGTCCGGAAATAAACAACAGGAAGCCGAAAAATGCCTTGTCATCTTTCATGCTGAAAAGAAACCTTTGCCAGTGCTCAAACGGAGCAAAAGCCTCAAAAGTTACCCATTGCGGAAACACCCTTATACCAAGAGTAATAATAAGTCCGGCAATACCAAGACCTACCAGAACCGCAATTGTATTTCTTATAAAATTCATTAATCCTGATGTGCAATCATAGAAATTTCGATATCCACATTTTTAGGCAGGCAAGAAACCTGTACGGTTTCACGGGCCGGGTAGCTTTCTGAATCTAAGTAAGAAGCATAGATATCATTCATTACAGCAAAATCATCCATACTCTTAAGGAAGATGGTAGCTTTTACAACATTTTTAAAAGTCATACCTGCTTCAGTAAGGATCGCTTCAAGGTTTTTCATTACCTGGTGCGTTTCCTTTTCAATTCCTTCTACCAATTTACCAGTTGCAGGATCTACAGGAATCTGTCCGGAGATATATAAAACTCCATTTGCCATATTAGCTTGTGAATAAGGTCCGATAGCTGCAGGTGCATTAACTGTGTTGATTATTTGTTTCATATGTGGATATTATTTTTTCTAAAGTTATAGGCAGTCACATCTACAGTATTCATTAAAAAGAAAATCTCGTTAGCAGTGACTTCATTAGAATTTATTTTGCTTGCAAATATAAAATTTATATTCTCAAATGCCAATCTGATATTAGAAAGGTGCATTAGGCTGGGTAAAGCTTCTGTCTTTGTACTTCAATGCATCACTTAAGATATTGGCTTTGATCCCGATAAAGAAGTCATATACTTTATACTGCCCGAAAGGAACCCAGTTGAAATTGATGGTAAAACTTCGCTGATCTCTTGAAAAACCAATTCTTGTATACGCCAATTCTTTAGTCACCATATCATAATGCGTACTTCCGTTGATATTCCAGTAAGGGGTAAGTTTAATACTACCATCCAAACCTAAAGATGCAATTTTATTACCAAACCTGCTTAATCCTTTTGAGTAGGCATAATTGGCACTAATATTCAAAGTCCATGCCTGATCAAAGTGAGCATAATGATCATCATCAAAATAATAATTTTCATTTCTGACTTCTCCTTTGGACGAATACTTTTTAGCATAATCTTTCTTCTCTCCAAAAATTTCGCTGCTTAAAGGATAAGACAACTGAACGTTGAATCCCTGTACACTGAAATGCCCGAACTGTTCTGTTCTTATTCCTGTATCCTGTCCTGATGAGAAGTCAATTTTATAAGGTTCCAGTGCCAGACTGGTATTTACCGTAAGTTTATTGTTGAAAAAAGAAGACTGTCCATTGATTGAAAATACGGACCAAGGATGGTCTTTAGCGGCAAAGTTGTAGCTTCCTGCAAAGTTTAAAGATTCAAAAATTTTGACTTTTTTCACTCCTGTAGAATCACTCTTAGACTTTACTTTCATCTCAATATTGTTACCGATATTGAAACCTAAAGCTCCCTGCATACCACTTGACGGACTTGAGATGATCCCTTTTTCAAAAATAGAATAAGGGGTCAGTGCTCCGTTGGCATTGTAATAATTCTTGTAATATCCGAAGTTAGGACTTGAAAAGTCCGGTGAATAAGTAAAGCTCACACTCGGAGTCATCATATGTCTTACTGCTTCTACTGTAGATCCTTTTTTGAATTTCATCATTCCGAAAAGCGTTGTCTGAAGACTTGCAGAAGTGGAAAAAGTAGAATATCCTGTAAAGTTTTTATTGATCTCGTCAACGGTTACATTTTTTACGGGATCATAATATCTGTTCAGCGTTTTTGTAGTCAAAGCGTTATCAATATTCGCACTTAAACTGAAAGTGAAATATTTCGCCAATGTTGTATTGGTTGCTAAAGCGATGTTATTTTTAAGCCCTGTCTGCATCTTATCCCACATTTCTTTTTTAAACAGCTCATTTTCCTGAGTATTTACGAAATTGGTAAGGTTGAATCCGGTATTTACTGTAATATTTTCAAGAAGTCCCTGTCTGATTCCTGTTCTTGATTTAAACAGATAAAACTGGTTGATGGCTACGTTCATTTGCGGAAGACGAAGGTCTGCCAATCCCGTTGCAAAGTTTTGAGAATAAGAAGCAGTTCCTGTAATCGTCATCGGAAGTTTCAGGAATCTCTTGGTAAGGGTTACCGTAGAGTTCTGCTGGGTATTCAATACATTCTGGTTGAAAATGTAGTTGTTATTAAGCGGATTGTTATAAAACTTGGTACTTACAATATCTACTGAAGCACTGAATGTAAGGAAAGGATTAGCTTTAGAATCCTGAGAATGCGTCCAGTTTATTCTGTAGGTACTGTTTTTGGTATAATCATCCAGTCCTTTAATTCCTCTTACCATGGTACCGATGTCTGCCGTAAAGTTTCCGGAGTAACGGTATTTCTTCTGATAGTTCATCTGAGGACGTAAATTCCAGCTTCCTTTTGTATAGATATCAGCTAAAACTTTAAGATCGAAGTGTTCTCCAATGGGTTGGTAATATCCTATTCCATTCAGGAAGAAACCTACATCTTCCCTTTCCCCGAAACTTGGGATCAGGATACCCGCTGCTCTTTTATCCGAGAACGGCAAAATGGCAAAAGGAAGATAAAGCGGTGTAGGAACCTGCTCAATAAACATTTGAATAGGACCTGTAACGATCTGGGATTTATTCTTGGTTTTAATCAGCTTAATATTATAAGCTCTCATAAAATAATCTGCTGCCGTATCTTTTTTCTTAATGAAATAATCATCCGTTGTATAATCCGCTTTTCTCATCGCGAATACGGAATCGTTATATTTTTTTGTTTTCTGAGCTATAATTACCCCTTCACTTTCTTCTGTTCTTGCATTGAAAGCAATGGCCTGTTTCGTTTTTGTATTATAACTGAATTCGTTGGTTTCATATTTTTTTCCTGCCTGCGTGGTAATTACAGGTTCAATAATCTTCCCTAAAGAGTCCTGTTTTCCTCTGGCATAGATCAGACTTTTATTATCATCAATAGAGATATAGTCTGCATCAATCTGCATATCCTGATATTTTACCTGAGCATTTTTATTCAGGAATGTCATTTTTTTCGGGACATCTCTTCTCTGATCATCCGCTTTGGTACGAAGAACATCATTTAAAGATTCTTTTTTTACAACTATGGTATCCTTTTTGGAAATAGTATCATTAACCGCATTTTTAGGCAATTTTTCAGGAGTTTTCTGTGCTAAAAAATTGTTAAAAATTAGGATAATTAAAATTTGTAATATATTTTTGAAGACGGTTTTGGCCAATTTTATACTATATAATTAAGGCTCAAAATTAATATAATTTTTATAACTGTAAGATGTACAAACAAAATTTTAAAATAATTTTATCATTTCTCCTTATCCTTACCAGCAACTTTATTTTCTCCCAAAAGAAGTTTACTATCGTTCTGGATGCGGGTCACGGAGGAAGTGATCATGGAGCCAACAGAACTTATTCTGATATTGGAAGAGTCGCAGAAAAAGACATTACACTTGCCATTACGTTAAAAGTAGGGGCAATGTTGGAGAAAAACAGAGACTTCAAAGTAATATATACCCGAAAAATTGACGAATATCCTTCTCTGTCGGACAGAACCAATCTGGCCAACAGGAGTAAGGCAGATCTTTTTGTATCTATTCACTGTAATTCTTCTCAAAGACCTACAGCATATGGTACTGAAACATATGTACAGGGACCTAACCAGAATAATGAAAACCTGGAGGTTGCTAAAAGAGAAAATGATGTGATCTTTCTGGATGAAAAAGATAAGCAGACATTCGGATCGTATAATCCGGATTCACCAGAATCATTAATTGCCCTGAAGCTTCAACAAAGTAAATATTTGGAATCAAGTCTTCTTTTGGGAGGATTGGTAGAAGATAACTTTGTGAATAAAGATAAAAGATCTTCAAGAGGTGTATTCCAGAAGAACCTTCACGTTCTTCGTATGAACGCCATGCCTTCTGTACTGATAGAAACAGGGTTCATCAATCATCCTGAGGAAAGCCACTACATTGCTTCAGACAAAGGACAGAGTGAAATTGCGGAAAGTATCTACAATGCTATTATTGATTATAAAAAAGCTATTGACAGAAAATCCGGAGGTTCTATTGCTGTCAGAAAACCTGAACCTGAAAAGCCGGCAGAAGTTCCTTTGAAAAATGATTTCAGAATTCTCTTAATGAGTTCACCTACTAAATACAATGAAAATGATCCTGCACTGAAAGGACTGAACTATATTCTTACCCTTAAGGAAAACGGACAATATAAGTACTACTACGCTGTAACCAATTTGGCTTCCGTGAAAGACATCAATCTTAAAACGGCCAAGGATGCAGGCTTCAGAAATGCTTTTGCGGTAGGATTTATGCCTAACCAGAGAATCAGCATGGGATATTATACAATAGAAGTATATTCCGGTGATAAGCTGAATGGTAATTCTTATATCCTTCAGAATTTAAAAGATGTGGAGCGAAATAAGGACAGTGGTATATTTTATTACACGTATGGAAAAGTATACACCTTAGAAGATGCTGTAAAACTTCAAAAAGAACTTGAAGCTAAAGGTGTCAAAAATACTGTGATACAGAAAGTCTACAAATAATTTAAAAAAATAATTTTGAAGTTAAAAAGTTAATGATTACTTTTGCAACCTCAAAATTTGGCCTATTCGTCTAGTGGTCAGGACTCAAGATTTTCATTCTTGCAACAGGGGTTCGATTCCCCTATAGGCTACAACTTATAAACCTTTAGCTGATCAGTTAAAGGTTTTTTTATGGGCTCTTCTGTTCTTATTTTTTAAATTTTAACAGCTTGGAGTGCCTTTCAAATTTTGTCATTATATTATTAATGAAAAGGACAGGAATTTTTAGCATACTGACACTCTGATAATTACTGTCATTATATTAAAAAGAAGTTTTCTTTTATTTGAAAAAAGCATTCTGCCTATGTTATATGTTACAAAAGCATTATATTTGCAAAAATTTTAGCCATAGTTGGTCACCCAAATATGGTCACACTGATGAAAAATATTATTGATAAATCATTGTTTGTAGTTTTCTACAGGCTATCAAATTTTATATCATGCCGGATTTAAAAATACAAGAAGCTAAATTGCTTTTTAAGAAAATCCACTCTAACCCAAAAAGTTATGATTTACAAATCAATGAAGGCGGGATTACAGGCAGAGATGATAAAATCAGTTTCAGACTTTACAGGACTGGAGAAAGGGTTGCTTTTGAAGTAACAATTGACGAACTTACTTTCACCAACACCACTGGAGAATGGAATAATGCACTGATCATGCTAGGAAATACGATCAAAAAATTAGAAAAAGAACAAGAAAATTTAAAAATAGAACAAGCAATAAATAAACTTAGAAAGTACCTCTCAGAAGAAAATTAAAATTTTTGAAAATAAATTTGGTAGTTTAAAAAAAAGTTTATAGTTTTGCACTCACATTTAAACGATATGGCAAATCATAAATCAGCACTAAAAAGAATCAGACAAAACGAAACTAGAAGACTTCGTAACAGATATTACCACAAGACTGCTAGAACAGCTTTAAAAGCTTTAAGAAATGAAGAGAACAAAGCTGCTGCTACAGAACAATTGCCAAAAGTTATCGCTTTATTGGATAAATTAGCTAAGAAAAATATTATCCACAAGAACAAAGCAGCTAACTTGAAAAGCAAATTAACAAAGCACGTTAATAAATTAGCGTAATAATATAGCTGGCCCGTTCGTCTATCGGTTAGGACCTCAGATTTTCATTCTGGTAAGAGGGGTTCGATTCCCCTACGGGCTACTTACATCTTATAAAACCACTGTAATAACGGTGGTTTTATAAAGATCACAGTAGAAAAAGCTATAACAAAATACATCTAACCGGCCCGTTCGTCTATCGGTTAGGACCTCAGATTTTCATTCTGGTAAGAGGGGTTCGATTCCCCTACGGGCTACAATAAGAGTTGATACTTATAAAAACAAAAACTAACACATTACTTCGGTAATGGAAGATAGAGGGCCCGTTCGTCTATCGGTTAGGACCTCAGATTTTCATTCTGGTAAGAGGGGTTCGATTCCCCTACGGGCTACAAAAGGACTTTTTCGAAAGTCCTTTTTTCGTTTCTACATATGCATTCTGGCACTTCTTTTTCAAAAACACCAACGTTTTAAGCATTCTCACCAATTGATTATACGGATTACTACCGGATAAAACAATCTTTTTCCTGAATAAAGCTTCCCATTTACTAAACTGTTTATACTCTACTCTACAGTCATATTAAATTTCATTAAAAATATCACCAATAATGGAAATATTGCTTTCTCATTATTCCACTAATCCTTAAATTTGAATAAAACTATTCATTTTAAAATATATAACATGAAATTCAATTTACTTTCGGGGAATCCATTCTCTTTCAAAGCCGGGCTGATGGCTTTATTTCTATTTTCAGCCAGCACAATGTTTTTTGCACAAAACAGAATTTACGCCCATGCCCAAAGCTCGGGTGTATTCGGAGTAGCCTGCCTGGGATGTCGTATAGATAATCCACTTAATGCTGTAGGATATGACGAAGATGATTATTCAACAATGGTATTGGGAACAGCTCTATTGGGAGGAATTCAGCAGACACTGATTTTCCCTGACCTAAGATCAGACACAAGGCTGGTTGTAGGAATCGGTACAGACAATATTCCTTTATCTGTGCAACTATTAAGCGGAGTAACTCTTGAAACAATGAACGGAGGAACCTCTAATGAAGACCGCAGAACCATTGATGTCAGCCTTCTTAAACTGGGAGCCACGCCGAACAGAGGTACCGTAGAATTTAAACCAACAAAACCTTATGACGGCATAAGAATAGGCTTAACAGGAGGAGTACTAAGTCTTGGCGGCGGATTCAGAATTTATTATGCTTATCAGGATCCATTGGCAAACATTTTGGCCCACAGCTTAAACGGACAGGTAACTCTTGGAGGAAACATAGCTTTGGAAGGTTCTGAGGTTACTCTATATAATACATCAGGAAAAGAAGTGTTTCGTTCTACATTGAAATCAAATACTTTTGAATCCAGACAATCAGAAGGTATTTATATCATGAATGTAAAAACCAAAGAAGGGAAAACATACTCCAGAAAAATTTTAATCAAATAATTCAATAAGCGATAAAATAAATACGGCAGTCTTTTTAGGTCTGTCGTATTTTTTGTCTTCATTTTCAGAGAAATACAAAAACATCTATCATTAAATAAAAACAAATTCACAGCCATAAATATCAACAAATCATTAACAAATCACAGAAATATGAAATAAAATAAGCAACATAATCATTTTATTTATAAATTTACAAAAAGCTAAAACCCAAAATTTTCCAACATATGAAAACTTATTTATTACTTAGCCAACGCACGATGAAAGCTGCAGTTTTGGTGTCATTCCTATTTTTAACAAGCACAATGTCTTTTGCACAGATTGTAAAAACCTATGCAAGCAGCCAAACCAATCAGGTACTTGGAGTATGCTTAGGCTGTGGTGTATTGAATCCTCAAAATGCTTTAGGAAGTAACGAAAGTGATTACTCCACCATTCAGGTTTCAGTAGGTCTTTTGGCAAGAACGGAACAGACATTGATCTTCCCAACAACCAATATTGCGAACAACACCAATAAGCTTGTGGTTGGAATTGGTTCCAATGGAACTCCATTATCTGCTCAGGTATTGGGAGGTGTAACTATTGAAACATTTAACGGAGATGTTTCCAACAACGACTACCAAAGTCTTACCAATACTCTGATCAACCTGGGAGCCGGAGATCCGAGCAAAGCTGAAATTGAACTTAACATGAACATTCCTTTTGACCGTATCAAAATCAATGTGAATTCAGGGTTATTGAATATTGGCGGTGAGCTTAGAGTATACTATGCTTATCAGTACAAAGATCCATTCATCAATTTCATGGCTCACAGCCAGAACGGGCAATTCACTCTTGACAAAAATGTTTCTGCTGAAGGTTCAGAGGTTACTCTAACGAATACATCAGGAAAAGAAGTATTCCGTTCTAAGCTGACATCAAATACATTTGAAACAAAACAGCCACAAGGAGTATACATCATGAATATTACCACTAAAGAGGGAAAAACATATTCTAGAAAAGTGATCGTTAAATAAAAAAATACATAACAAATCGAACCCGGCAAGCTTTTCAAGCTTGCCGGGTTTTTTATATCCAATCTAGAATCATATCCGGTTCATAATGATGGTGAATGATAAATAAAAACCCCTGATCAATTTTGATCAGGGGTTTTATTAACAAGATTACGAACTAAAATACTATTAGTTTTTGATTACTTTTTGCTGATATACAGCTTTATCTGTCACAGCTTTCAAAATATAAATACCTTTTGGAAGTGAGCTTACATTGATCTGTCCGTTATTCAGTGGTGCATTCACTACTCTGCCTGAAGCATCATACATAGAAACATTCTGAATTTTCTCCTGAGTTTTAATCATAAGAATATCAGTTACAGGATTCGGATAAATACTGAATTCCAGTTTTTTCACCTCAGCTGTAGCTAAAGTTGATGTGGTACTGTTTACCGTAATTGTCTTTTCTACCAGCTTACCATTTGAGTTAAAGCTGATCACGATATCAGATGTCCCCGAAACAAGCGGCGTCAGAACCAATTCATCACTATTGTTAATAACAGCAGAAACGACTGTTGGATTACTGTTTGATTTTATAGTTTTTACTACAGATACCGCCATGTTATCCGCATCAGAAACTATTGATTTCAGATCAACGGTTGTGGTATTCCCAGCTGTAATCTGTGAAGGTAAAACGTTGCTCACAACAGGAACGGAATTGTTGGTAAATACTGTCAATGCAGGGAACCAATAATAATCGTTCAGTGTTTTTGTATTGATAAGAGCTCCGGTCATATCATAGGTATGAATCCAGTTTTTCTGATAATGAGCTCCATATCCGCTTTCCGTTGTATTCAGAACCAGTTCTCCGGTAACAGGATTTATACGAAGCGCCGCACCGTAAGGAATTTGCTTAAATTGCCCTGTCTGCCCTGGGATTGCAGCAAAATTTTCGTTAAATGTTTTCGTAGTAACATCGAATCTTACAATCTGTGTTCCTGAACTCCAGCTGCTGATTGAATTGATCCAGTATAAAGCATTTTCTTTGTTACTTGCTGAAAATTTACCTGCATTCCATGCTCCCCAGTCACCGATATATTTTGTTGTTGGGATATTGTAAACCTGTGTTGCAAAAGTAGTAGGATTGATGCTGATCAGCTTCTGATCCTGAATTCCCCATATACTTCCGTCTTTAGCCTGAGCAACTGAGTAGAAACCTCCGGCAATAGTACTTACTACGGTATCTGTATTAGGATTTATGACTAAAATCCCTACTCCTTGTTTCACCGCAAATACATATTGTGAAGTACGGATCATATTTCCGATCTGTCCCGTTCCACCCGTTCCGGTAATTAAAGAACCAACCTGTAAATTATCAATATTGAAAGTAACAATTCCTGTAGAAGTACCGATATATCCTTTATGTTCGTTTACTCCCACAAATGATCTACCATCACCACCTCCGATATTGTTGAATCCGGCAATTTTCTGCATGGTCTGTGCATTGGCTACAACCAATCTTCCTCCAGGTGTATATTGAGTATCTCCTCCATCAGCAGCTTGTTTTGACACGAAATAGAATTTATCACCATAGATTGTTCCGTATTGTGTAGTGGCACCGAAAGCCTGATTATTATTTGCATTGCTGTATACACGATAGTTGATCTGCCCGTTATTGTCAATGAAGTTTACGGAACCATTGGTATGGCCAAACCATTCTTCGTTCACCATGAAATATCCATTGGTAAAGTTATTGGAAGCCACATAAGGAGAAACCGGAGTGATGGTAGAAGAAATAGGAGTTTCATTAAATCCTACATTAAAATTCCAAACATCCCATGAACCGTTTTCCAAAACACGTGAAGAAGCTCCTACACTAGAATATCCAAAATCGGCATCCGCAGGGTTCTTTACCCAATATGCCCAGTATCCGTTCACGGTCCAGCCTGACTGCCAGTGATCATTAGCAGCATCTACAATCGTATAGCTGTCAAAATCATAAGCTGTAGTATTCACAAAGCCATTCACCGGATATAGCGGATAAGTGGCATTTCCGCTTTTGATCAGTGCATTGGTATTCTGCCCATTCAGGTCAAACCCTATTCCTCCAACAGCGGATCCAAACTGTGTTCCCTGATAAAGCAGTGTATATAATCTGTGGTCTGCTTTAGCAATAGCTTTCAGCATATCTTCACCTGTAGCATTTCCGTTCCATTTGAATCCCCAAACCATTGCATCAGGGTTTTTGCCATCGTTCCACTGTACTACAAAAGCAGCCTGGTTGGTGCCTGATCCTACCCAATACTGAATATCAGAAAAACTGATTGTAGTGGTATTAAGCTTACTGATCCCTGAAATATCATTTCTGGGTACACCCTGAACTTTTATCTGTGCATTTGATAAGCATGCAAACAGAAAAAGCATCATAAAAAGATAAAACTTTTTCATTTTTTATTAATTTAAATAGATTGTATTATTGACTTATTATTTGAAGTGTAAATCGTAAGCTCCCGCCACTTCTGTGGAAACTTCTCCCAGCCAGCCAGCTTCCTGATTAACTCCTGTGTATATTTTCATAAAATCGACTCCCGGAAGTTTCACATATTTTCCACTTCTGTCTACCGCCCAGGAAATATCAATATTGGAGGCATCATCAGTATTCGGAGCATTATCCGCATATCCGAATTCATATGATTTTCCTACCCAATAGGATCCGTCACCGCTCTGATCGAAGAAGTTATTTGCCAGTCTGGTTCCCGAAAAACTGTAAGAAGGATCTGTAAACCATAAAGGATAATAGCTTTGTGCATGAAACGTATTTTTTGTTTTAAATCCCTGATTCCCCAGATTATCATTCCACTTGATATATTCTACATCAGTCTGCCAGAATTCGGTCCCGGGTACAGGAACTTTATTTTCATTAGGCTTATGGTACGTAATACTATAATCTTTTACGGTTGTATTTTTGAAATATTCGCTGCCTGCAATTTCGTACCACTCATCATTATCGGGTTTCCCATTTTTATTTTTGTCGTAGGCCACCATAATAATTCCCGGCTCACAAGATCCTGAACGCTGATCATTAGCATCATTTCCAAAGAATGCATTTCCAAGCACTTTAAAATCTCTTCCATTCAGATTGGGGATTGTATGATCAAAACCGAAAACGACATAACCGCCATATCCTCCAAGGCTGATCATCGTAGAATTCCCTCCTACCAATGATTCATTTGCTTTCTGAAGCATATTCGCAGCAGTATTTCCAGGTATATATTCCGGAATTTCATTCATGAACTGTCCTACAGCAGGACGGAATTCTAATACTTTGGAAATATATTTACTATAAGGTGTTTTTTCTTTGGTAACGATTATTTTAGAATGATAAATCTGCTCCTTCCCTTTATTGTTGATCTTCAAAGTCAGAGGATACGCATCTGCGTCCGGACTGATAAATTCAAGTTCTGAATTTTGAGAAATGATAGAATCATTAATGCTCCATGTAACCGATCCTGATGCATGGGTAGGAATACTCAAAACTTTAAAACGCTCAATCGAATAGGAATCATCAAGACCGTTAAATGTAAATTCATCTTCATCATCATGTTTGCAGGCTATCACTCCTACGAGGAAAACTGATAAAAATCCGATTTTTAAATAGGTAAAGGTATTTCTGTTCATTTCTTAAAGTTTGATTATTTGTATAAAAAAGCAAAGTGGGCAGGAATATTTCCTCCCTCCGTTTTCCACTTAAAGTGTCCGTTTTTATCAAAGCAATACACAAATCCCATGGATACATAATTTCTGGCATCTGTGATGTAGATATCTTCTGTGATGGGGTTTACTGCTATGCCGTAAGGTGTTTTAATGGCAGTTTCGTATTCTTTGTCAAAAATTTTGTTGGCAATAATCTCTTCTGTTTTCACATCAATGATTCCAAATGTTTTTTTATAGCTGTGGGTATTGTAGTTGAATTCATTTCCGTAGAAATAGAGTTTATCATTAACGATTGTCATTTCACTGACTGAGAGATGGAAATCTTTTTTAACAGTTCCTGTGGCTGCATCAATTAAATAAAGGCTTGAAGGAACGTTATAATAATCTCCTCTTGAGCTTACATACAGATCTCCATAATTGTCCTTTTTAATGTGGTGAAGATTGATGGCAACATTTAGTTTTTGGATTTCAGTAAAAGTGCTCAGGTCAATTACAGAAACCGTATTGTCATAATCGGGAGCTTTGTATCCTCCGGAATTGGCAACAAATAACTTATTGCCTACAATTTCCATTTCTTCCGGCTGATATCCCACCACCACCTCACGTTGAATAGAAAGAGAAGTGGTATCAATCTCCACTACTTTTCCTTTTGGTGCTTTGGGATTAATGGCTACAGGTCCGGCATAACTACTGGCATAAGCTTTCCCGTCTTTGAAGGCCAGATATCTGCAGTTTTGCAGGGGAATGGAAGTAATACGTTTAGCGGTTTTGGCATCCAGCACTTCAATTTTATTGGAAACATTGACTACGATATAGAGTTTGCTTCCATAGACTTTGATATCATTTCCTACATCTCCCAGCTCTTTTACTACATTCGGATTGATTTCAGCATAGATATTCCGGTAATAGGTTCCTTTGGTGTAATCAAAAAAATCCAGCGTACATTTATTGCTTCCCATATTCCCTTCATTCAGCATGTAAAAACCTTTTATTGCTGTATTTTCTGAAGGAAGTCCTTCTACCACTTCCTGACGGACAATAATATCATCTGTACGGCATGAAGTAAGAAAAGCTAATACCAGAAATAAAAAATAAAAGTTTAGTTTTCTCATAAAGTGAAGTTTAGAATAAGTTTAAAATTTCTTCCAGGCATCGGATAATTGATGACAACATCATAGTATTGATTGAAAATATTATTCATTTCAAGGCTCACTTTAAATTGGTGATTCGCCCAATTGAATTTTTTCTGAACAGACAAATCGTGAGTGTACCAGGGCTGTACATAATTGTATTGAATATTGTCCTGATTCACATCATATCTTTCTCCTACATACATCGCACTGTAATTGAAACTCCAGTCTTTATAATCTGCCATCAAACTGAATGATCCGCTATGCCATGGGGTATAAGGAATCTGATTACGATAAAAGGTATCTTCCGGATCACTTATATCTCTTGCGCTTTGATACGTGTAAGAGAGCAATGGCCTTAGCTTTACCTTTCCTAATTGCATTTCAGTCTGAATATTTACATCCGCTCCAATGATTTCAACCATTCCGAGATTCATCATCAGCCAGCGGAACATACTTCCATTTGGGGCCGCTACAATTTTATCCTGTACTTTGTTGTAGTAACCATCTACTTTAGCATAAAAGCTTTTAAAGAAATGGTTGGTATAATTCTTCTGATAAGTAAATCCTACGTCATACTGATTGGTAAATTCCGGTTTCAGATAGGTATTTCCGATATTGGTATAATATAAATCATTGAAAGTGGGAAGTCGGAAAATTCGTTTATAGAAAGCTCTAAGTGTAAGCTCAGGAATGATCTCAGGCTGATAACTCATAAATACGGCAGGTGTCCATTCTCTGCTGTCTCCGGGTCTTTTGTTTTTTCTTACTTCTTCAAACGTAAAAGTTCCTAAAAGGCTTCCCAGAATTTTGAACCTGTTCCACTGATAGGTTGTTGCCAATGCCACCAATGTGGTATAGCGTGTAGGATAAGAAAAGTTATCAAGATTAGCATCAAGATTATTGTATTGAAAATCTCCGCTCAGACTCACATCCCAATTGGGTGTGATAGAATAGATATTGGATGAGGAAAGATAGAGCTCTCTTTGGATATAGGTATTATCGGTATGAATAATAGACTGCGAACGAACCGTATCCATAAAATGAGTATAATCGTAGGCGAATTTTGCTTTCAGCTGTGTTTCAAATTTTGGGAACAGTTTTTTTCTCAGATTGGCCTGTACAAAATAATTTTCGTCAGAAAGTCTCGCTCCTCTTCCACCAAAACGGCCGTTGACGATAGGTGCCGGCATCCCACGGTTTGAAATATAACCGTAGCCACGGATATTCCAGCTTCCGTTATTTAAAGTGCCGTTGATAGACGTTTCAAAACGTTTTGCCCTGATATCTGAATCCTGTCTCTTTGCGATGGTATCATAAGCCTGCTGGCCATCGGGATATTTCTTGGCATACCGAAATCTGTAAATCCCGTCACTCTGCATGAATTCTCCACTGAAACTGGCAGAAACTCTGTCTGATATTTTTTGCTCCAAACGGAATGATGGATTAAAAAGATCAATGGACGCACTTTTTGCTCTTATAACGAGATTGGTTTTTCTTGTTCCTTTAAATACAGGTGTTTTGGGCTGCAGATAGATCGATCCCGAAGAGCCAAAGTCTTTTGCAGGTTGGAAAATTTCACTTTTCTGCCCGTTATACAATGATATTTCTTCCAGATCATCTAATGAATATCTCCCGAGATCTACCAGCCCGTTTTGAGCATTTCCCAATTGAATTCCATCATAGAAAACACCTACATGCTGGCTTCCCATACTGCGGATATTAATGGTTTTCAAACCACCTAACCCTCCATAATCTTTGATCTGAACTCCGGAAAAATACCGCAAAGCATCAGCAACTGAATGGCTGTTCAGTCTTTCCAGCTGCTCACCTTGCAGGGTTTGTGCCGGAATAATTTCTTTAAAATTCTTTTTATAAAGACTAATCGCCTTGATGGATTCTTCCTTCAGAGTGTCATTTTTCTTTTTTTGAGAATATAAAAGTTGAGATGTGATCACCAGTATTGTGAAAACAGCTTTATGAATTGCAGAAGTAGTTTGTTTTGCCGCCATTAGCTCATTTAGGATAATGAAGACGCTAATGGATATAAGAAAGCAACGACAAAGCACAGCTGTCACTGCACAGAATCATTGATGTCCTAAGCTTTATTCCACGAAAGCGTCAAACGATTATTTTCTGGCAGGTCTTCTGACTTACTCCATTTTTGAAATCCTTCCCATTAAAAAACAGTGGATATATTCTTCAAAAACCTTGGTGCGGAGCTTACAGCAGCGGGTCTGTTCCGGATTTTCACCGGATTCCCTTTTAAGAGCTTTTTAGGGCTCACCAAATTCCGGCAAAGATAAAAAATTATTCCTAACCCCCAATTAAAATAATGATTCATAAACAATTAAAGCTCCCGAAGGAGCTTTAACATGATTTTCAAAAGGGTTTTTATTTAAATCCCAATATTCAGGAAAATACTGAATCTTGATTTTGCTTCGATATCACCTCCTGCCAGATGGGTATACATAGGAAGCATGAGTTCACTTCCCAAACTCAGCCTTTTATAGGAGGCTTCAAATCCTAACTTTCCATACAAAGCGCTTCCGGCAGTATTGGGCAGCGCTTCATCAAACTGTTTGTTCTGGGCATACACTTCTCCCTGAACTCCGGTTTTCACTGAAAAAATGGATTTTTCATTTCCTGCAACCTGATAAAATCCCGTTGCTGCATAGTTCCATTGGTTTCCAAATCGGTAATTTTTCTTATTCTCCGTTTTGATGGTATAATCTGTATTCACCAACACAGCCACTTTATTTTTCTGAAACTTATAATTCAAAGCGGCCTGATAATCCCAGCTTCCGGTTCCCAGCTGAAAACTCGGATTAACGCCGGAAGCTCCTTTCTCATCGAATTTCCCCAAAGGAATTTTCAGACCCAACCCTCCGCTTAAGTGGTGAAAATTATCTTTAGAACTCATCAGCTGATAAATTCCCATCAGGTTAAGATCCCCGATTCCATTGATTTTGATATCTCCCTGTTGGGTTTTCTTTTCATGGAAATGGAATGGCAGACTTGCATATACACTCAGTTTTTTAGTTAAAGGAATCTTTCCCCAAAGCTGTAAGGTATTGAAATACTGATCCTGTGTAAGATCTTTCACAAATAGGTTTTCTTTTGCTTTGTAATGCTGGGCAAAGTATTTGATTCCGATAAACTGTGGATTCAATAAAGACTCAAAGCCGGAAGAACCGTTTCCTGCAGCACAGCCACAGGCATCACAATCATCATCAAAATCAAATCTGCTAAAGCTGTCCGGAGCTATATATGCGCTATCTATGATGGTTTTTGCCTGATATTGCCCAAACAGGATTAAACTTATTATTACTATAATCTTCTTCATGTTTTCTATAAATTATTCTGCAAATTTTGGATTGGATATAAAACTTTTATCTGATAATGTTTTCAAAAATGCAATGATCGACTGTTTTTCCTGACTGTTCATAGCAATACCTATATGCCCATTCTGTTTCAGCTGCGAATCCAGATTGGGATTATCTTCTACCTGACCAGAATAGAAGTTAAGTACCGCCTCTAAGGTGTAAAATCTTCCATCATGCATATAAGGTGCTGTATATTCTACATTCCTCAGACTCGGAACACGGAATTTCATCCAGTCTACCTGATTAAGAGTAACTCTGTAGCGCCCTGCATCTTTGAACTCGGTGTTATAATACATTCCTGTATTGCGGAAACTTTCATCGGTAAATAATTCTCCACTATGACAAGAGGCACATTTCTGACCGAACAAAGCCATTCCCTGAGATTCTGCTGAAGTTAGCTGCTCTTTTCCTTGTCTGAATCTGTCATATTTTGAATCTGCAGAAATCAGTGAAGCCATAAACTGTGACAGCGCTTTTAGAATTCTTTCTCCTGTAATCGTTTCATCTCCATAAGCTTCCCTGAAAAGTTTTTTATACTTCTGGTCATCTTTTATTTTTGAAATAGCTTCCGGTATAGAACTGTCCATTTCATTGATGTCTGTAATAGGGCTGATGGGCTGTTCATTAAGATTATGAATGACACCGTCCCACATATATCTTTTCAAAAAAGCCATATTCTGAATGGGTGGAGCATTTCGGATTCCAATTCTGTCATCTACCCCATGGCTTACAGTATGCCCATGATGGGTAAAAGCGTTTTCCTGAATATGGCAGAAACCGCATGAAATGGTATTATTCCGGGAAAGCTTTCCTTCGTAGAATAATTTTCTTCCCAATTCTACACCGTTTTTTGTCACCGGATTCGTTGATTTATCAAAAGTCATTTCAGGGAAATAAGAAGGAAACTGCAGATTATATGCTTCATCTTTTTCCAGCGGCTGTATCACCTCATCTGAACAGGAAATACAACTCAGCAGAAATACACCCAGAACCAGTATTGTTTTTACAAAAAAATTAATCATTATGAACGTGATCTACTTTAAACATTTTTGTAAGGTTATTGGTAACGTTTACCAGATGTTGATTTGAACCCATCAGCATATCATTAGTTGCGGTAAGGGTAAGCGCTTTATCTCCACTCAAAAACTGATTCAGATCTGCCAGAATATGAACAGAAGGGCGAATTTGTCCTGTTACTCTGGCTGTTGTTGGAAGATTCAAAGTAATTTCACGATAAAGATCAGGGGTATTATTTTCTGTAGTATTTCCCATATTCCCTGTATGATTCATGAATTCCTTTGATGGAGAATCTGCTCCATACTTTCCTTCCAGTTTTACAAAAACATATCCGGCTGCCCATGACCATGACATCCCTTTCTGCTTGGCTTTTGTCCAGAATTCAGCTTGACCGTCCTGTCCCAATAAGTAAGCTTTCTGGCTGATTCCTAATCCGAATTTTATTTTTTTATAATTATTTTTCGGAATACCCTCCAGGTTGAGGTATATAATTCCGGCTACCGCATCAGCCTGATCCACGATGAAAGCACCTTTATCAGGGTTGTTTTCATTGTATTTAAATTCATTCCCGTTCTCGTCTATCAGGGAAATGTTACTGATTACATATTTTAAAGCAGAAAAATTATGTTTCTGTCCATTAGAAGAAGTCTGAACCGTTTGATTCAGGACAATATCTCCTACATTATTAAATCCGTTTTCAAATTTAATCTGAAGTTTTCCGGGCGTAGTATCCTGTGGATTTTCATCATCTCTGCTGTTTTCGCAGGCTACAAAAGAGAATAAAGTAAAGGCAATAAAGAATAGTGATAAAAATTTATAAATTTTCATTGTTGATTTTTTTAAGTTGAATGATAATTGTTGAATGTGAAGACATTCCTTTTTTTACCACAAAAGGCACCAAAGCTCTTACACTTAAGGTATATCAAGTGGTAATTTTTATGCACAATAAGAACACCTAAGCATTTCTATTTATCTATGCTTTTGTGACTTTTGTGGTTGAATAGTGATCGTTTAACTTAAAAAACCGGTGGTTTGAAAATATGGGTAAGAAACAGAAAAGAATAAGCTGTTTCGTAGGTAAAGTTGAAATTGAAAAACGGTTGTTTTTCAGTAGTAATGATCTCTGCGGTTTCAGGCAGGATATAGGTATCAAGGATTTTCTGTCCTGAGCTTTTGAGTTTCTGAAAAGGTGAAGATTCTGAATCATTGGTTTTAGCCAATTCTTTACTCAGGTAACACTTTCCGTTACAGTGAACCTCTGGCCTGGATTTATTAATACAGAGAACTTTAACGATATAATCATAATTTACAGCATACTCTATCACAGGCACTAAAGGTCTTAGCACCATGTAAAAAGTAAAAAGTATGCTGTAAAATAATTTCATCAGATTATTTCTTGCTTAAAGCTTCGTCATATCTTCTGCTGATTTCTTTCCAGTTGGTAACGTTCCAGATCGCGGTAAGATAGTCTGCTCTTTTATTCTGATATTTCAAATAATATGCATGTTCCCAGACATCAATTCCGAAAATAGGAGTTCCCTTCTCTTCCACCACATCCATCAAAGGATTGTCCTGGTTAGGGGTTGAAGAAACGAACAATTTTCCATTTTTATCTACGGAAAGCCATGCCCATCCTGATCCAAAACGGTCTGCTCCTGCTTTAGCCATTTTTTCTTTAAAAGCATCCATACTTCCAAAAGTTTCAGTGATGGCTTTTACCAATTTTGCAGAAGGCTGTGTATTCTTCTGAGGAGTAAGAACCGTCCAGAACAGTTCGTGATTGTAATGTCCTCCTGCATTATTTCTTACTGCAGCGGGCAGTTTTGAAACATTGGAAAGAATCTGAAACAACGTTTCTTTTTCCTGTGGAGTTCCTGTAATTGCTTTATTCAGATTAGCGACATACGCTGCCGCATGTTTTGAATAATGAATTTCCATCGTTTGGGCATCAATATTCCCTTCCAAAGCATTATAAGCGTATGGTAAAGGAGTCTGCTTAAACTGAGCCAGTGTAAACTGGGCCGCGAAAACTGCAGTTATAGCAGCTATTTTCAAAATCTTCATAATGTTTTTGTTTATGGTTGAACAATGTTTTTTGCTAAGCTGGAAGATGGGAGATGGAGGCTGGAAGTAATGAATGTCATAACATAACTTCTTCAACTTTTATTTGCTTTTACAGCTATCTCAAAAATCGCCAGAGCTTCACCGTCTGGAAGTACATCCAGCTTCCAGCTTCATTCTCCCAGCTTCCTCTATTTCAATAATTTCTTAATATCCTCAATCAGAATTTCTCTGTCCGGATGGTATTTTCCGGTCAGCATAGGTGTTTTACCTTCCGGATCTTCATAATTCAATCCTGAATAATACAGAATAGGCATATTTTCTTTATTGTATCTGCATCTGATATTTCCATCCTGATCTACCAGGGCGATCATTCCGCTGTGGTTCAGGCTTTCTCCTTCATCTTCTTTGTCCCCCACATAGATATTAAATTTATCAGCGAGATCACCAATATAGGTACGGTCTCCGGTCAGGAAATGCCAGTTTGGAGACTTGGCTCCTATTCTTTGGGCATGTTCTTTCAGTGCTGATGGAGTATCATTTTCCGGATCAATGCTGATGGAGATAATACCGAAATTCGGATCATTGATCTGATTCTGAATAGCCTTCATATTGGTATTCATCACCGGACATATTGTAGGACATTTACTGAAGAAAAATTCTACGAGATAGACTTTTCCCAACATATCTTTATTGGTGATTTTTTTACTGTTCTGATCTGTCAGTTCAAAATCCGGAACTTTCATTACGGTATAAAGGCTCTTTTTAAAATACCCCATTCCGACACCGATTCCCAGGAAAAGCAATGCAAAAACCACAATAGGTATGATCACTTTACTTTTATTATTGGTTTTGTTATTTTTGGGCATATTTCTCAGGGCTTTTTTTGAATTCATCTTTGCAGTAAACACTACAAAAACCGTACGTTTTATTTTTATATACCGCTGTATCTTTCAGAGATCCGGCCGTTTTCATGTGGCAGATCGGGTCTTCTTCATTGACGACCTGTACATTTTCTATTTTCTTTCCGGAAGAATCCATGTGGCTTGCATGCTTTACCTGAGGCGTTTCCTTGGCACACGACAATAATGATATTGACAGCATTGCCGTCAAAATAAGAGGAGATTTCATTTTAATGTTAAATTGAAATTAATAATGATAAATTAACTTAGAACACAAAGCACAGCGATATAAATTGTGGGAAATTAAACCCCAAATTTAATGATGCAAAGTGTAGTAATGACTTTTAATTGAAAGTTTCAGTACCTCCAATTAATAAACTAAAAATATAGTTTAAAATAAAATTAAGCTAATGGAGGATGGAAAATCCTGGAAAAATATTCTGAAGAATGAGAATTAAAGTAACTTGAATCAGGAATCTCAGTAATCAATTCCGGGTTGAGTAGTGAAGAGAAGGAAAGGATATCATGAGAGATAAAGGCATCTAATCCTGCAATCTTTATGGTTTGAGAGCTATTGGACTGTTTTTCTGTTTTTGCCAGTTCTTTTTCTACATAGCATTTTCCCTTACAGGTTGATTGTGGTACATTTCTGTTCTCACAAAGGTTTTTCACAATATAATCATAGTTCACCGCATAGTTTACCAATGGCAAAACGGGACGTAATGCAATGGTAAAAATGACGAATATGGAAATAAATAACCTCAACGATTTTTTCTCTGTCACAAATATACTACTTCAAAACTGTTTTATGTATAATTTATGATGAATGTCATTGATGGTTATTTACTGTTACCCACAAAAATTATAAAACTGTGCCTGTCACCTGTATAATTTTATCCCGAACTTTGAGTAAGACTTTAGACCTAAATAAAAATTTAGTTCTTTATATACAATTTAATCTTGTTGATAAAAGCTTTGCTGATGTTTTTGGCAGAGCTTTTTTATGTTTTGTTGGGAATCAAAAGGTGCTAAAAATGTTTCCGAATACTTAATGTTTTTGAATAAGATTTTCAATCAAGAAGTAAACTTGCTTAAAATCTTTGATTTTCTTGCGTCCTCAAAAACAACACAATTTTTATCTTCTTTGCGCCTTTGCGTTTATCCAATAAAAAATCTATTGCCTTTTTTGAATTATGTTTGGGTATGGTGTAATGTTGGAAACGCAAAGACGCAAGTTTTTTAATGTTTACTATTTTTTTAAGGCGCAAGGATTTTATCTCCGATAAAATTGCAATGCTGGTTTGATTTATCTTTGTAGAGATTCCTACGGAATGACAAGCTGTGTGTATTATTTTCATAATTATTGTAATTGTCTAATTATCTGTCCTTGTTTACACGGAAAGTAGAGACAGTCCCTTTGTCACTCCGTAAGAGTTTCAATAGTATAATATGGATTTCAATGGAATGACTGGTATGATGGGTAATTTAAAACAAAAGCCCCGCTGAAATTCAGCAGAGCTTTTATTGAATATAATTGAGTTGTGTTTATTATTTGCTTTTTAAAATTTCATTCTTTGAATTCTTACCGCATTTAAAATAGCCAGCAAGGCAACTCCTACATCGGCAAAAACAGCTTCCCACATAGTAGCCAGTCCACCGGCACCCAGAATTAAAACCACTGCTTTTACGGCAAAAGCAAGAATTATATTCTGCCAAACGATTTTTTTCGTTTGTTTTCCGATATTGATTGCCATTGGGATTTTGCTTGGTTTGTCATCCTGAATGACTACATCTGCCGTTTCAATGGTGGCATCACTTCCTAATCCTCCCATTGCAATTCCCACATCACTTAAAGCAACAACAGGGGCATCATTCACTCCGTCTCCTACGAAAGCTACGGTTTGTTTTCTGGCTTTAATTTCTTTAACCTTATTGACTTTATCTTCGGGCAAAAGGTCTCCAAATGCATTGTCTATGCCCAACTGATCTGCTACATATTTCACAACGGTACTTTTATCACCGCTCAGCATTGTAGCTTTTACATTCATTTTATGCAGATTGTCTACGGTTTCTTTGGCATCTTCTTTTATGCTGTCTGCAATGGTGATATATCCTGCAAACTTTTTATCATAAGCCACTGCGATGACCGTGTACACAATATTGGCATGGTTAAGATCATAACTGATATTAAATTTATCCATCAGCTTAAAGTTCCCTACCAGAAGTTCTTTTCCGTTAATCGTTGCTTTGAGTCCGTGTCCTGCAATTTCTTCTACATTTTCTAGTGGAATATTGTGGTTGATATCTCCTACATAATTGTGAATAGCTGTTGCCACAGGATGGGTACTTTTGCTCTCAAGAACATTCACCATCTGAAGGATTTCCTCTTTGTTAAATTCAGGAGCCATACTTACTTCCTGAACTTTGAATACGCCTTCTGTCATCGTTCCGGTTTTATCCATCACTACATTCTGAATTTCTGCAATACTGTCCAGGAAGTTACTTCCTTTGAATAAAATTCCATTTCGGCTTGCGGCACCAATTCCTCCAAAATATCCCAATGGAATAGAAATCACCAAGGCACAAGGGCAAGAAATCACAAGGAATATCAATGCTCTGTACAGCCAGTCTCTGAACTGATAATCACTAACAAAGAAATAAGGCAACAAGCAGATTCCAATGGCAAGAAATACAACGATAGGCGTATATACTTTAGCAAATTTTCTGATAAATAGTTCTGTAGGGGCTTTTTGAGCTGTTGCATTCTGAACCAGTTCAAGAATTTTACTCAGTTTACTGTCTTCATAGGCTGTATTTACTTTTACTAAGGCAATACTGTTCATGTTGATCATCCCTGCAAGAACCGCTTCTCCTTTATTTTTGGTATCGGGTTTACTTTCTCCTGTTAAAGCTGCTGTATTGAATGAAGCTGAATCGGAAACCAGTTCTCCATCGAGAGCCAGTTTTTCACCGGGTTTCAGCTGGATAACATCACTGATTTTGGCTTCTTTTGCTTTTATCGTTTTGGGCTGATTATTTTCTATAATAGTGACCTCATCAGGACGCTGATCCAATAAAGCTTTTATATTTCCTTTGGCTCTGGTAACTGCCATAGACTGGAATACCTCTCCTACTGCGTAGAACAGCATCACCGCTACACCTTCAGGATATTCTCCGATGGCAAAAGCACCAATAGTTGCGATACTCATCAAAAAGAACTCTGAAAACACATCTCCCTTGATAATACTTTTATAAGCATCTTTCAATACCGGGAATCCTACAGGAATATAAGCAGCCAGGAACCATACCAGGCGTACCCAGCCTGTAAACCATGCGGGTTTTATATAGTTATCAAAGGCAATTCCCAATAATAAGACAACAAAGGATATAATGGCCGGAAGAAACATCTGAAAGACTGTCTGATCTCCGGAGTCGTGAGAATGATCATGGCCGTCGTGGTCATGGCCGTCTCCTTCTGCATGATTATGTTTGTGTCCTTTTGTATCTGGTTTTTCCGGGGTTGTACTACAGCATTTTTCCATAACTGAATATTTTTATACAAATTTAAAGGTGAGACTGATGCAATGCTATTGCAAACTTTCGAGACAATTTTCGCAGATTCCTTTGGCAAACAATCTTATTTCATCAATCCTGAAGTTGGTTTGTATGTTTTCAGGGAAGGAAATATCTTCTTTACAGGTTGTCTGCTTGCAGATTTTACAATAAAAATGGAGATGCCAGTCTTTATGTGTTTTTTCATCACAATCGTCTTCACATAACTTGTATTTTGTGGTGGTATTCTCCTGAATGCTGTGAACAATTCCTTTTTCCTCAAAGGTTTTCAATGTTCTGTAGATGGTGATTCTGTCAGCATTTTCAAAATGATTTTCTATTTCAGAAAGGGATAAAGCTGCTTCCTGAGAGCTTAAAAAATCATAGACCAAAATCCTCATACTTGTGGGTTTGGTATTTTTATCAATGAGTTTGTGTTCTATATCTTTTTTCATTGTAAGCTTTTAAAGTTTTACAGATGTACTTCATTTTCTTCATAGCCTTCCTCTTCTATCTGAAAAGTGGTATGACTGATTTTAAAATTATTAACAGTAGTGTCTGTCAATGTTTTTAATAATTGATTCTGAGCATATGCCACATCTTTTACCACATGGGCACTCATTGCATTGACGCTTGATGTTAATGACCATACGTGCAGATCATGAATATTTTTCACTCCCGGAGTTTGTTCCAGAAATGTACGAAGTTCATGAATATCCACATCTTTAGGAGTTCCCTCGAGCAAGACATTAATGGCTTCTTTCAACAGCCTCCATGTTCTTGGGAAGATCAGCAATCCAATTGCGGCTGAGATCAGGGGATCGGCATAATACCAGCCTGTTGTCAGCATAATTACTCCTGCAATCATCACTCCTACTGAAGTAAGCATATCTGAAAGGACTTCAAAATAAGCGCCTTTCATATTTAAGCTGCCTTCCGAGTCTTTTCTCAGAATCATCATTCCGACAATATTAACGATCAATCCGATTCCTGCTACAATCAGCATTGATTTACTTTGTACTTCCGGCGGATTTTGAAACCGCTTGTAAGCTTCAAACAAAACATAGATCGAAATTCCCAGTAAAACAACCGCATTGATAACAGCTGCCAATATTTCGGTACGATAATATCCGTATGTTCGGGAAGGATCTGCTTTTCTTTCTCCTATTTTGATGGCTATAAATGCCAGCAACAATCCTACCACATCTGTCAGCATATGCGCTGCATCTGCCAGTAACGCAAGACTGTTGGTAACAATTCCTCCTATCACCTCAGCAATGAGATAGGTCCCGCTAAGGCAAATAACGATCAGGAGGTTCTTTTTATGTCTGCTTCCTGCAGAAACGGTTTGTGTTGGTGTGTTTTCCATATTGTGTATGGTTTAATTACATTTCATAATAAGATGTATTTTCTTTTTTGGGTGGAACATTCTGCTCACCAATCATTTGTCTGATATTAATCTCTATGGTTTGTGCCAGAGAAGTCATTGGCGTATCTACAGGGCTATTTTCAAAGGGATCCTGCATGATGATTGATGTTTTTTCAATCGCAATGAATGTTACCGGAACCAGGAAAGTAATCGCAATTTCAACTACCAGCTGTGAATCATCAAGTCCAAACGGAAGTATTGCTGCAAAAACATAAATCAAAATATGGACTAAAACACTATAAGAACGTGGAAAAACCGTATTCTTCAACCTCTCACATTTTCCCATACTGTCGCAAAGTCTTGTAATGATATCATTCAGCTGCATCTGTTGAAAATCGGTCAGTCCTTTGGAAGCGGCAATTTCTTTAAGCTGTCTGGAGTGTTCGTCCAGAATAGCATTGGGAATATTCACTGCTTTTATCTTATGCTGATCGAGATATTGCTGAACTTTTTCAGAGAATGGCAATTTTCTGAGGGCTTCTCCCAGCCCGTAAGTCCAGATGATTTGTCTTTCGGCAAAATCTTTTACTGTTTTATCTTCTCCCGCCGGCATAAACTGGATGATTAACCTTACAAAAGTCCGGGAATCATTCACAATAGCTCCCCAAACGGTTCTGGCTTCCCACCATCTTTCGTAGGACTGGGAAGTACGGAAAGCCAGCAGTAAAGACACTGCCGTTCCCAGCAATGCCGGAATATTCAAAGGCAGTGAAATTTTACGAAACCATGGCAACATATCCAAAAGACCGATGGCTACGGCGAATATTCCGATAAACAGAATTTGGCTTTTTATTTCACGGATGAAATACCAGACTGATATTTTTTTGTTTAATAACATAATCGGGTTATTTATTAAAATTAGGGTAGATAATCTTTACCTTTTTCCTGCCGCTTTTATTCAATAAAAAATTCCGTAAACAGCTCTAATTTAAGGATAATAATCGACATTTTACTGGCTCCAGCTACTTTCATTAATGCTCGTGTTCCCCGGAATTCACAAGTTTCGCATTCACGAAAAATGCTCCTTTCACTACTATTTTTGCATTGTCCGGAATATTTCCTACCGCAGTTATCGCCGTATATCCCATATCAGAAGTTCCTTTTACCACTTCTATTTTTTCAAAGTTTAAAGTTTTCGGATGAGGTTTTCCTTTTTCATCATGTTCTTCCTCTACTTTTTTATCAGTCTGAACAAATACAAAGTATTTACCATCTGCTTCTACGATGGCTTCGGTAGGAACTGCAGGGGTTGTACTTTTATCGAGGCTTACAATTCCGGTGATATTCATTCCATCAATCAGACCGGATTTATTTCCGATTACTTCGCAATGCATAGAGATGGTTTTGCTTTCATTTTCAAAAGAAGATCCTATGCTGTAAATTCTGGCATCATATTCTGTTTCCGGATTATTGGTCAGTTTAAAATGAACAATTTGCCCAACTCTCATTTTGGGAAGATCTTTTTCAAACACCTGAAGATCGAGATGAATGGAACCGTTATCAATTACGGTTGCAACCGGAGAAGAAATATCTACATAACTTCCAATCTGTGCTGTGATACTGCTGATCGTACCACTGATAGGTGCTGTGATAACCAAACCTGATCGCATATTTCCATTATTTACTTTCCCCGGGCTTATTCCCATCATCTGTAGCTGTTTTAACAGGGAAGCTCTTTTTGTTCTTAATGTTTTCAGTTCAGCATCAGCACTTTGAAGGTTTTTCTTGGCTCCGGCATCATTATCAAAAAGTTCTCGTTGTCTTCTGTATTCCTGTTCGGCATACGTTATCCTGCTGTTGGTAGTCAGATAATCTTCCTGAAGCTGAATGTATTCCGGATTGGCAATGGTAGCAATCACCTGTCCTTTTTTCACAATACTTCCTACCTGAATATTGATGGTCTTGATGATCCCTCCATACAGGGAAGTGATGGTTGCTTTATTACTGTTGGGAACACTCAGCAATCCATTTGCTTTGATGGTGGACGTAAGCTCTTTCATTTCTACGGCTCCCAAAGCTACTCCTACAGACTTCATCTGATCTTCCGTGAGTGAAGCTATCGTTTGTGGAGCTTCTTCATGTGCCGCCTCTTTCTGTTCTGTTTTTTCAGGAGCTTTTTCTTCTGCAGCTTCTTTTTTTCCACAACTTGTTAGCAATAGTGAAATCAGGATAAAAGGAATGATATTATATTTGAGTTTCATAAGTAAAAATGTATTTTGTCTGATGCCGTATGCCATCATTTTCATGGGTCTGGCAGAAAATTTTGATAACAGCGCTTTCATATTATTTATTAATGATTGAATTGATGATTACAACAGATTGATTCACCTGCTGGATAGATTCCAGATATTTTAACTGAATATTGGCAGCCGTTTGCAGGGCAAAAAGATATTCCACATAGGAAATTTCCCCTGTTTTATATCCTAATTGAGCAGCCTTTACAATTTTCTCTGCATTGGGCAGTGCCTGGCTTGTATAATAATCATACTGCTGAATATCCTGCTGGTACTGACTAAAAGCGTTTTCTAGTTGAGCAGCAAGTTGTTTCTTCTGCATTTTGGCATTGGTTTCCGCAACCTGTCTGTCATATTCCAATGCCTGAATTCTTGCTTTTGTTGCTCCAAAGGTCAAAGGAATTGCTACTCCTACCGTTGCCGACTGAAAACGTTTTCCCGAGTTATAAAAATTTTCCTGTCCGTTGATGGTATGAAGGCCTATCAAAGATTGATTGGTATATCCTAAGCTGAAATCTGGCAGTCCAAGAGATTTTTCTACTTTCTTATTTTTCTCAGCAATTTCCATTTCCTGGTAAAAAGCTCTTACAGACGGATTGTTGGCCACCACGGCACTGTCCAGTACATTTTCTGCTTTTAGAGGAACATAATCTTTATTAAACGGAACTTCAAGATCTTCTGATGTGTTCATCAAAGTCTTTAAATTCTTATAGGCATTATTCAGAAAGACTTCATTTTGTCTGAGCAGCAGATCAATTTCTCCTTTCTGAGTTTCCGCTGTACTGATTTCAATCTTTTTGATATCACCCGCCTTGAATCTTACGGTTGCAATTCTGATGAATTCCTCATAATATTTATCCAGACTGGTCAGCTGGGCTTTATTATACTGAAGATATTCAATCTGATAATAATAGGTACGAACCTGTTTTATCAGTTCATTCGCTGTGATTTCTTTATCAATCTGCTTGCTTTTAATATTCTCAGTAATTACATCTTTTCTTGCTTTAAAAAGGGTAGGAAAAGGAATGCTCTGTGAAATCGCAAACGACTGGTCAAACTTTGGACTGTTGTATTGTCCCAGCTGAGCTTCAAAGCTTAATTTAGGAAGCTCTTTCGCAGTTGCCCTTAATGCTTCAGCAGACTTAATGCTTAAGTCTTTTGACTGTAAGGTTAAATTATTATTAACTGCCTGTTCTACCGCCTGTTCTACAGAAACCGGTCTGGACTGCGCTTTAAAAGTTTGTCCCAGCATCATGAATCCTAATACCAGAACTACTGTAAATGTTCCCGGATTATTATTTTTTCTTTTCAAAATTTTTGTGTTAAAAATGATATACAGCATCGGCAAAACAAATAACGTAAGGAATGTAGCCGTCACCAGACCACCAATCACCACTGTGGCAAGAGGTTTCTGTACTTCTGCTCCGGCTCCGGTGGAAATAGCCATCGGTAAAAACCCTAGTGAAGCCACTGTAGCGGTCATTAATACAGGTCTTAATCTGGTTTTTGTTCCTTCAAATACTCTTTTCAGAATATCTGTTTCACCTTCTTTTTCTAACTGGTTGAATGTTCCGATCAAAACAATTCCGTTCAATACTGCCACTCCAAAAAGGGCAATAAATCCAATCCCTGCACTGATACTGAATGGCATACCTCTTATTAAAAGGGCAAATACTCCACCAATAGCACTCATAGGAATCGCGGTAAAAATCAATGCAGCCTGTTTGAATGAGCGGAAAGTAAAATACAACAGCATAAAAATAAGAAGCAATGAGACCGGAACAGCGATCATCAGGCGTTTGCTTGCTTCCTGCAGGTTTTCAAACTGTCCACCATAGGTAAAGTAATATCCGGAAGGCAGTTTCACTTTATCCAGTTTTGCCTGAATATCTTTCACCACACTTTCCACATCACGGTCTTTTACATTAAATCCGATAACTATTCTACGTTTTCCTTGTTCACGGCTGATCTGTGCCGGACCTAATTTATAACTGATGTTAGCCACCTGTGACAATGGAATCTGTGCTCCGGTGCTGGAGGTGATCATCAGGTTATTTACATCCGAAATATCTGTTCTGTGAAGACTATCCAGACGGACTACGAGATCAAAACGTCTTTCGTTTTCAAAAACCTGTCCGGCAGCTTTTCCTGCAAAGGCTGTACTTACGGCATTGTTGACATCTTCGATATTCAATCCATAATTGGCGATTCTTGTTCTGTCATATTGAACATTAATCTGCGGAAGGCCACTCACTCTTTCAATCTGAGGCGCTGTAGCCCCATCTACTGTCTGAATAATTTTTCCCACCTTATCTGCATACACAGCTAATGAATCAAGATTCTCTCCGAAAATCTTTACAGCAACATCCTGTCGGATTCCTGTCATCAATTCATTGAAACGCATCTGGATAGGCTGGTTTTTCTCAAAGAATACACCCGGAATCGTTTCCAGTTTCTCACTGATCTCATCTGCCAGTTCGTCGTAAGATTTCTTGGTTTTCCATTCGCTTTGTGGTTTCAATACCACAATCATATCGGTTGCTTCAGGCGGCATCGGGTCTGTAGGAACCTCAGCAGAACCGGTTTTTCCGACTACCATTTTCACCTCATCAAACTGTTTGATAATTCTTGATGCCTGCATGGAGGTTTCTATACTCTGGCTCAATGAACTTCCCTGCGGTAAAATACAGTGAAATGCATAATCTCCTTCCTGCAGCTGAGGAATAAACTCACCACCCATATTTTTAAAAATAAACGCAGAGATAAGAAAGACTACAGCCGTTGCTGAAACAATTGCATATTTTACTTTTATTGATTTTTGCAATAATGGCTGATAAATCTTTTGCAGGCTATTCATCATTTTATCAGAGAACGTTTCTTTGTGAGATATTTTCTTAGATAAAAACAGGGCGCTCATCATTGGAATGTAAGTCAGAGATAAAATTAAAGCTCCTAAAATGGCAAATCCTACTGTTTTTGCCATTGGAGTAAACATTTTCCCTTCCACACCAGCCAAAGTAAGAATCGGGATGTATACGATAAGAATAATGATTTCCCCGAAGGCTGCACTGCTTCTGATCTTTGATGCAGAAAGAAATACTTCTTCATCCATCTCAGACTGCGTTAATGCACGGGCAGATTTCCTTACTCCTAAATGATGCAAGGTGGCTTCTACAATAATTACCGCACCATCTACAATCAATCCGAAATCTATTGCCCCAAGGCTCATTAGGTTGGCACTTACTCCAAAAACATTCATCATTCCCAGCGCAAACAATAAGGAAAGCGGAATAGCAGAAGCCACGATAAGCCCTGCTCTAAGATTTCCAAGGAAAATTACAAGTACGAAAATAACGATCAGTGCTCCTTCAACAAGGTTTTTTTGTACGGTATTGATGGCTCTGTCTACAAGATCTGTCCTATCCAGAAATGGTTCTATAATAACATCATTGGGAAGAGATTTCTGAATGGTAGGAATTTTTGCTTTGATATTGTTTACGACTTCATTACTGTTCGCTCCTTTCAGCATCATCACTACTCCACCTACGGCATCTACTTTTCCGTCATAGGTTAATGCACCGTAACGAACGGCACTTCCTAAACGAACATCAGCAACGTCTTTGATAAAGATCGGAACGCTTCCTGTTTCATTTTTAACTGCTATGTTTTTGATGTCTTCAAGGGAGGTTACTAACCCTATACCACGGATAAAATAAGCATTGGGCTTTTTATCAATATAAGCTCCTCCTGTATTCTGATTGTTTTTTTCAAGCGCGGTAAATATTTCAGTAATACTTGTTCCCATTGCTTTTAAACGATTGGGATCAATAGCCACTTCATATTGTTTTAATTCTCCTCCAAAACTGTTGATTTCTGCAACACCTGGTGTTCCGTTCAGCTGTCTTCGAACGATCCAGTCCTGCATGGTTCGGAGTTCTTTGGCATTGTATTTCTTTTCGCTTCCTTTTTTAGGGTGAAGAATATACTGATATACTTCTCCAAGACCTGTACTTACAGGGGCCAGCTCAGGAGTTCCTACTCCTTTTGGAATTTCTTCCACTGCATTTTTCAGCTGTTCATTAATGAGCTGTCTCGCAAAATACACATCTACATTTTCTTTGAACACCACTGTAATCACAGAGAGCCCGAATCTTGAAATACTTCTTGTCTCCTGAATATCGGGAACATTGGCAATGCTTTGCTCAATGGGAAAGGTAACCAGCTGTTCTACTTCCTGTCCCGCCAGTGTAGGACATACGGTAATGATCTGCACCTGATTGTTGGTGATATCCGGCACAGCATCTATTGGCAATCTGGTGGCACTCCACGTTCCCCAGATGATCAGTACCAGGGTCATCAACCCAATGATCACCTTATTTTTAATACTGAATTTTATGATTTTATCTAACACGATTTTTAGGTAATTTTTATTGAAAATGAATGCACACAGCATAAAATACTGCAGCAAAAATATCCTGAAAACCTCTGCAATGGTATTGCAAAGTTTCAAGCACAGTTAAATATTAGAAAGCATAACTTTCTAAAAGTCAATAAAAATTAAATTTTAGGAGGCTGCCAGATAGGGTCGTAAATTTGGTAAGCAAAGTCGTTTTTGTGAAATAAGATCTTCTTCGAAAAGTAAGCAGGAATCTGCTCAGGAATCTCCAATAAAGGATCCATTTTAAATGCTGAAACTGTCATCTGGCAACAACTGCATGCACACAGTGGAGAACAGATATCTCCTTTTTCTGTAGAATGAACGCCATGAATACTTAATGAGATCTTATTATCTCCTGAATTCAACGGATGGGACGTGTCTTCACATGGCATCAATGATAACGCCATGAAATAAAATGCAAGTATCCATCTTAAGAGGTTCATTGTTACAAAGGTAGAGATTTTTTCTAAAATGGGTAAAAGCTTTGGTTGTTTTATAGATTATTATTCTTATCAAAACTAATAAAATACCATTCCAATTATTATTTGTTAGCTTTGTATTTCACAAAACCACTAGTTCCAATACCTCTATTAATCTGAATGAGTCTGTTCACATCAAAAATATTTTTCACAGCTTGTCTTTGCTTCATCATATCATCCTGTGAACAAAAAGAAGTATTGGCCAAAGACATTTCCATTGAAACAGAAAACAGAAACCTGTCAACTCTCAAAGGCACGGATATTTATAATACCCTATTATATACAGAACCGGACACTTCAGATACCCTCCGATTCAAACTTACAGAGCAGGATTGGATTATTTTAAAAGAAAGTTTTGAGAAGAATCAGCTCTACCTGATTGACAACACTACAAAAATTGGGGAAAGGGTAAATTCCATTTACCTACCGCATAAGATTAAAATCAAAACCAACAAAAGGCTCTTATCTGTACAGTATCGGTTCTTCATTGGGGAAAAGGAAAATTTTGATCGTATAAAAAGTGAAAAATTTAAAAAGTTCTTAAAGACTTTTGATTCTTTGGTGTATTACAGATCAGAAAAACATATGGATTAATCCGAATATAATGAAGAATATCAAATACTTAGTTTTCGTATTATTGTTTATTAGTATTATAATTTATAATAATTCAACCTCATTCACTGATGAAATGAAATCCGATTATTTTCCTATGGAAATGAAAGGAAAGATATATGATATTTCTCGAATAAAAGGTGGGCCCCTATATTTAAATATACATACTTATTCCAAAGATGATGGAATCAGTATTAGAAATTCAGATTTTGTTTTGAATAGTATTAAAAAGCAATTTTATTTCCGGAAACTCTCAAATAGTAATCAATGCTATATTATAAAAGGTGACAGCATTATGTATTTTGATTGTTATATTTTTTCAAAAGAAGACTCTGTTAAAATAGGAAAAATCAAAGGATGGAAACCAGCTATTACCAACCACTGGTTATTAAAAAAATAAATAATACCCCCTTAATAACAGATAGATAAACTTAACTTTTAAATGAATAAAATCTCCATTCTATTAAAAAACATAAACCACTCTTTAGTAAGAGTAGTTTTTATTATTTATACTTAAACTATCTTTTATTTTAAAATAAAAAAGCCACCGCAAAAGCAGTGGCCAAAAAATCAATCTAATTATAAGTATGTTCCTTATAAATTCGGGTTATTTTCAGCTTCTCTCTGTGGAATACTGAATAAATAATAATTGCTGTTGGGTGTGAAAGCAGATTTATCCGGGAAATCAAGAACAGAATGTCCCCTACCATCTACAGTTTTCACTGCTCCTTCTGGTGTAGTAATCTGAACTTTTATCGGTTTACCATCAACATCTACAAACGGTTTTCTTACTACAGTCCCTTGAGTTCTGATAATATCTGACAGGGAGAAACCTTCTCCAAACAATTCTTTTCTTCTTTCAATCAAAACTGCTGCTACAACCTCATTTTGTGATAACGAACCATTGTAAATATTGGCATTTCTAGCGGTTTTCAACTGGTTCAGGACTGTTACTGCCTGAGATACATTTCCGTTTCTGGCTTCAGCTTCGGCTTCAATAAGATACATTTCAGCAGCTCTCATATAAACGATATCTGCAATAAGGGTTGGTTTAAATTTAAACTTGGCATACCTCAGCAATCCTTCTCTTCCTTTCTGCCCGTCCCATGAAAATAATTGGGATCTGATATCATTGCCATCAAAAAGATCTTTAAAGTAAGGATCCGCCATAAAGCTGTAATAATAACTTCCTGATGAAGATACATCCAGATAATGGAAAGCATAACTTGCGTCAGACTGTTCCTGCGTCTGTCCGTGCCCCCAAATCCATTCTGCATTATTGATATCATTGAAGCCATCTTTGTATTTTTCCGGAGCCATCAGCGGAAAACCTTCTCTTGCAATTTTTGCAGATGCAGAAGCTTTACTCCACTCACCGGTATTCAGGTAAGTTCTGGCCAAAAGTCCATTCACTACAGCACGGTTGATTTTATCCTTGTTATTTCTCGTATAAGTTTTCAACAGGTTATCTGCATCAGTAAGATCACTTTTAATCAAAGTATAAATTTCTTCAAGACTTGCCCTCTTCTTCCCTACTGTAGCTGTTGTGGATGGCTCAGTATAAATTGGAGCTGTCAAAGCCGACTTATCTTTCAAATAGCTGAACTGATAAAAGCTTGCCAGATTCAGATAACAGAAAGCACGTAACGCTTTTGCCTGACCTTTCACCTGATTTTTTTTCTCCTGACTGCCCTCCGTTCCATCAATTCTTGTAATCACATTGTTCATATTATTAATGGTGGAATACAACATCGTCCAGATAAATAAAGGTCTGCTTGCTGTACTGTTTACCATTTCAGTAAATGCATAGGTTGAAGCAAAACCATATTTATTAGTCAATACAGCCACATCACTTCCCATCGCATCACTGGCTCTTAAAACTGTGGAATACCCGATATTGGCATACGTTGTTCCGTCGTTATTAAATTTTGCCCACGTACCGTTTACAACAGTTTCTGCACTTTCAGCTGTTTTGAAAACTTCTACACTGCTAGCCTGATCAGTTGGAGCAGTATCCAGATCATTTTCACAGCTTGTCAGCGATAAAAATCCAATAATTGCAAATGATATATATTTTAATTGTTTCATTGTTTCAATTTTAAAAGGTTAAAGAGTTGCCTGAAGACCAAATGTAATTGTTCTCATTGCCGGATATCTGTAATATGTTGTTCCGTCCAAAGCCTGTTCAGGATCCATTCCTTTATGTTTATAGAAGGTCAGAAGATTTTCTGCCTGGATATAAATTCTGAATTTCTTAAGTCCTATTTTCTCAAAATAATCCTCAGGAAGAGTATATCCTAAGCTTACATTTTTAAGTCTTGCATACGTTCCGGAGTAAAGGAATCTTGAAGATGTTGAGGTCCAGTTATTCGTTGTTGTACTCAATCCAGGAACATCTGTATAAGGATTTTCCGGAGTCCATCTGTTTACCATTTCAGCGCTCCATGCACGTCCTCCGGCACTTCCGTTATGCATGATGGAAGTATAATCAGTATCTAGAATTTTTCCTCCGATTTTGAATGTCAGTAATCCTGAAAAATCAAAATTCTTATAGGTGATACTGGTACTGATTCCTCCTGTCAGTTTAGGCAAGGCTGAACCCTGTAACAACTTTGTGGCTTTTGAATATTCCGAAGTCGTTCCTTCTACTGAATTTCCGCTGGCATCGGTAGTAACCGTTTTCCACAAAGGCTTTCCATTGCTTGGATCAACTCCAGCCCATTCCGGAATAAAGAAGTCGTATACCGAACCTCCTACTGTCAACAGCTTAGTTCCTACTACAAGAGAACCTCCGGGTAATTTCGTTACCTTATTGTTTAAAGTACTCAGATTCACATCTACATTCCATTGGAAATTATCATTCTTAATGGGTGTTGTGAATAATGAAAATTCAAATCCTGTATTCTGAATGGTTCCGATATTCGCCGGATAATCACTGATTCCCAACGACGGCGCAACCGGCATATTAAACAGAAGATCCTGGCTTTTTCTTTTGAAGTATTCGATATTTCCTTTAACCCTGTTATTCAGAATCGCGAACTCCAATCCTACATTTAAATTAAGGTTGGTTTCCCATTTAACATTATTGGTAGACGTTTTTTCCAGTGTTGTTCCCGGTTCTCCGCCAAGGCTGATAAATCTGTACAACTCCTGATAAGCATAATAAAGCGGCTGTCCGTTTGGTCTAAGCAGTTTATCATTTCCTTGTCCTCCATAGCTGGCACGCAATGTCAATTGATTGAAGACATTCAGACTTTTGACAAATTCTTCGTTTGAAATTTTCCATGAACCTCCTACTGACCAGAATCTTCCCCACCTGTTATCTTTTGCAAATCTCGAAGAGCTGTCTGCCCTTCCTGAAGCAGATAAGAAATAGGTATTGTTGTAATCATACTCTACTTTTCCAAGGAAACTCAACAAACTCAATTTATTACTGTTTCCACTGAAACTTCCCAGTAAAGAAGCAGCATCCGGCTCATAATAGTACGGCAGTGAGAACTGACTTCTTGTTCCAGAAATTGTCTGATAATCATATTTATAGAATTCGTGCCCTGCTAATGCATTTACATGGTGTTTTCCAAACTTTTTATCATACGTCAGAATATTACTGGTTGTATAAGAAAGCGTTCTGGTATTGGTTTTCGTCACCGATCCTCCAATCTCAGCGCCTTGCCCCAATAATGGATTTGAATAATAATGTCCGTTGTAATTCACCAAATCCACAGAGAAACTCGTCTTGAATTTTAGCTCCGGCAAGAAAGTAAATTCCATGAATCCTTTCCCTGAAAAGTTGTCCTCTTTATTTTCGTTTTTATCTAATGGTAAGGTTGCTGCGGCATTTTGATTCTGAAGCGCATTTGTGGGTCTGTATTTTCCAAAATCATAAACCGGGTTTCCATCAGCATCCAAAATATAAGTTCCGTCAGCATTTCTTTCATAATAAGGATAGAATGAAGGAATAAATCTTGCCGCATTGATGATGTTACTGGCCTTGGAATCCGAAGAAGTAGGCGCCTGCTGAATACTGTTTGTATAACTTAAGTTCACCCCAACATTCAGCCATTTTTTTACTTCAGAATTGATTTTCAATCGGGTATTATATCTTTTATATCCTGATTCAATTGCCATTCCTTTATCATCCAGATACCCCAGAGAGAAGAAATAATTACTTTTCTCACTTCCTCCGCTGATATCAAGATCCACCTGATTTCTTGAAGCCACTCTCTGCAAGATATCTCTCCAGTCATCATTCCAAAGTGGTGATGCACCAGGTAATAGTTTTCCATCTGTACCTACAGGCTTTGGATAAGCTGTCCCATATGGATTAATCCCCAATGAAGAAACAAGGTTGTCTGTTGCCATCTGAGCGGCCTGCTGAGAAGAAACTTTCCCGGATTGATATCCATTTCTCAATGCTTCCCAGTACAGTTGAAAATACTGATCTGTATTTACCTGTTCATAGTCTTTAACGGCTCTTCCGGAGAATCCCTGACTGATATTAAAATTAACTCTGGCCTCTCCTTTTTTACCTGATTTTGTAGTAATGATGATGATCCCATTTGCTCCTCTTGAACCATACAAAGCACTTGCTGTAGCATCTTTCAGAACACTTATAGATTCTATATCACTGGGGCTGATAGAGTTTAGATTTCCATCAAAAGGAATTCCGTCCACTACATATAACGGATCACTGGAAGCACTTATTGAACCAATTCCTCTGATTCGGATCGTGGAAACAGCACCTGGCTGGCCTGATGCACTGGTAGTCTGAATCCCTGCAACCTGTCCTTCTAATGCTTTCGTAATATTCGTTACAGGTCTGTTATTGATTTTATCACTGGAAATTGTAGCTACGGAACCGGTATAGCTGTTTCTTTTCGCTTTTCCGTAAGCTACCACTACTACTTCATCAATCTCTTTTTCATGAAGGCTATCTTTTTTCGGCTTGGAATTCTGTGCATTTACACTGGTAATTCCCAGAAAAAAAACAGCAACCGGAGGTATCCAAGCTTTAGAATTAAATAAAGTTTTACTAATCATAATCAATTTTATTTATCATATATTAAAATTTAACCCTTTGCAGAAAAGTCAGCAAAGGGCATCGATAAATACGATAAACCAAATGCTTATTTTTCCTTAAAAGGCTGAACGTAACACCTTGCCCAATGGGTAGGTTGTTAAGACTTCACGGGGTCAGTTCCCTCCATCTTTCTTTATAAGCCGATCGAAATATGTTTGCAAAGCTAAAAACTTTTAGTCTACAAAACAAGTAGACTTATTTATTTTTCATGATAAATTTTTAATAATTAACATAAAATTTTAATAAAACTCATTACAATAAGGAGTTGTAGTCGTTATCATTTATTCAAACATGATAAATATCATTATTAATAATTCAATGGAACAAATATTTGAGGACACCTTAATTTTTGTATTATTAATTGAAAAAACTTTTTAATTTTATAGTATGAAAGTTTTGATTATAAATGGGCCTAATCTCAACCTTTTGGGCACCCGGGAACCGGAAATTTATGGAAATGTTTCCATGGAGAGTTATTTGGAAAATTTAAAATCCGAGTTTCAGTCTCATGAAATACAATATTATCAGTCCAATATTGAGGGTGAGCTTATCAACAGACTTCAGGAGGATGATTTTGATGCAGTGGTGATTAACCCGGGAGCATTTACCCATTATTCTTATGCTATCGCTGATTGTTTAAAGAATATCTGCAAGCCAAAAGTAGAAGTACATATCAGCAATATATACAAAAGAGAAGAATTCCGCCAGAAATCTGTAACGGCAGCGAATACAGATGCTGTTTTATCCGGCTTTGGAATGGATGGGTATAGATTGGCTTTATTGAGCCTGAAGTAATTTTCAGTCTATATTTTCCCACAGATAGCACAGATTCTCACAGATAATTATGTATACAAAGAGAATAATTTATGAAGATAAAGGATAAGATTTACTGTAAAAGCATTGGCATATATTCCGGGCAATTAACGAAGAGAGAATCTTATATCGTTGAAGAAATAAATGATGAAAATATAAGAATCTGGAATGACGAAGGAAGACTGAGATGGTATTCTGATTTTTATTTTACTTTAAACAATGAACCGGAAATCATTTCTATTAATATAGATGATCCAATAGAAAATATTGAATCTGATGCCATAGAAGTAACTATTACCTTTTCCAACAAAGCAAAATACTGGATAACTTTCACTACTCCAAAGTATTTAGATAAGATATTGGACGAAGAATCTTACTTTTCTTCAAAACATTTTATGATCATAAAACATTTAACTGAAGAATCAATCAAATCAACAGTCTTAAAACTTGATGAACAGGATGAATTGATTGAAAACTGTCAAAAATATTAATAAAAAAGCCTCATCAATGATGAGGCTTTTCCTTATGTTATAGATAACTATTAATTAGATAGTTTGTTCCTGTAATTGAGGTCCTGAAGCAACTAATTTCTTACCTTCTTCAGTATCACAATACTGTTCAAAGTTTTTGATATATCTTGAAGCAAGATCTTTTGCTTTTTCTTCCCATTCTGAAGCACTTTCATATGTATCTCTAGGATCTAAAATACCTGTAGAAACGTTTGGCAATTCAGTAGGAATCTCAAGATTCATGATTGGAACCTGAGTTTTAGGAGCGTTATCGATAGATTCATCAATGATTGCATCAATGATTGCTCTTGTATCTTTCAGAGAAATTCTCTTTCCTGTACCATTCCAACCTGTATTTACCAAATAAGCTTTAGCTCCGTGCTCTTGCATTTTACCGATCAATGTTTTAGAATACATTGTTGGGTGTAATGTAAGGAATGCTTCACCAAATGCAGGTGAGAAAGATGGTTGAGGTTCTGTAATTCCTCTTTCTGTTCCAGCTAGTTTTGATGTATAACCGCAAAGGAAGTGGTATTGAGCCTGATCTTCATTCAAGATGGAAACCGGAGGAAGTACTCCGAATGCATCTGCTGAAAGATAAACAATCTTCTTAGCATGACCTGCTTTAGAGGGCAATACAATTTTGTTGATATGATAAATTGGATAAGAAACTCTTGTATTCTCAGTGATTGATCCGTCTGTATAATCTGCTACTCCATTGTTCACAACAACGTTTTCAAGAAGTGCATCTCTTTTGATGGCAGCAAAGATATCCGGTTCTTTTTCTTCAGATAAGTCGATAACTTTAGCGTAGCATCCACCTTCATAGTTAAATACTCCGTTGTTATCCCAACCATGCTCGTCATCACCAATAAGATATCTTTTCGGATCTGCAGACAGAGTCGTTTTTCCTGTACCTGAAAGACCAAAGAATAAAGCTACATCACCTTTTTCTCCTACGTTAGCAGAACAGTGCATTGAAGCCATACCTTTTAATGGAAGGTAATAGTTCATCATTGCGAACATCCCTTTTTTCATTTCACCTCCGTACCATGTACCTCCGATGATCTGTAGTTTTTCAGTAAGGTTGAACATGATGAAGTTTTCAGAATTCAATCCTTGAGCTTCCCAGTTAGGGTTTATTGTTTTAGAACCGTTGATTACTGTGAAATCAGGTTCTCCAAAGTTTTCAAGCTCATAGTGAGAAGGGCGGATAAACATATTAGTAACAAAATGCGCCTGCCATGCTACTTCAACGATAAATCTTACTTTAAGTCTCGTATCTGCATTCGTTCCGCAGAATGTATCTACTACATAGATCTTTTTAGATTCAGCAAGCTGGTTCAGCACTAGTTCCTTACAAGAACCGAAAATTTCTGCAGTAGTAGGTAAGTTTACTTTACCATCCCAGAAAATTGTATCTCTTGTAACATCATCCTGAACAATATATCTGTCTTTAGGTGAACGACCTGTGAAAATTCCTGTTTTTACTGACACCGCGCCAGATTCCGTAAGTTCAGCTTTCTCAAATCCCTGATTTTCAGAAGAAACTTCAGCCTGGTATAATTCTTCATAAGAAGGATTATACACTACTTCATAGTTTCCTTTAATCCCCAATTTCTCTAAATCCTGGATGATTTTAGTGTTTTTCATTTTACTTATATTTTCTATTTCTTTATTGACTTCAACAAAAATAATATTAATTATTTGTTAAAGGTGGTTTAAATATACTGATATAAGTCAGAATGGCAAATAAAAAAACAGGATTGTAATCGACTGATTACAAATCAATTATATTTTCCCATTCAAAAACCGAAGGAAAACCTTTCTCCCAAAAATAGTTCTTATAGTCCCCAAATTTGGCACTCATTACAAAATCTCCACCCCATGCCCCTAAACTTTTGACAAAAGAAGGGCAATCTGAGAACAGCTTCTCTTTAACTGTGGAAATTTCAAGAAAATTAGCGATTTTATGTTCATGAATCATCATTAATTCAGAAAAATTTTCCAATTCATTACATAACAATATTTTTTTTGTAAGATCAGAAAATTCATCAACCAATTCCGGAGACTTCTTTTTTGACTTGTAAAAATTGATTCCTTCTCTGCTATCCTGTTTCTGATTTAAGTGAATAAAAATCAATTCATTTTTAAAAGAAGGATTGAAATTAACCTTTTCATATTTTATTTCAGGTTTACTTTGGAAAAGAACGGCAGCCTTTTCTTTCGCCACCGCAATATCGTATCCACTGCCTCCTAAACTTATTGCATTAAGATAAAACGGGTCTATTCCGGCCCATTCTGAAAGATTATTCATCAGGGTAGAACTGCTCCCAAGTCCATAGTCTGGTGGAAACTGAAGGTTTGTTTTTAAATGATAGGTAAGATCAGTCTTGAATTTCTGATGAGAAAGCTGCTGAACATTTTTTAAGGTTTTGGTAATAAATTCAGCGCTTGATGGAATGTTGGTTTCTAAGATCTGCCATGTTTTATAATCAATAACAGCTTTCAACCATAATGTATTCTGATGATAAGCCTCCCAAATAATCAGAGATTTTTTATCATCTGTTTCTTCAAAAAAAAACTCTTGTCCCAGCTTGGTAGGTACCGCTAAGACAAGAGCTCCATCGATTGCGAAATATTCTGAAGTAAGCATAAGCTTGCCCGGTGAAAATATCGCGTTCATATTTTTTGAATTAGATTGCAGAAGCAGATTCTACGGATCCGTCAATTTTCTTGATCAATCCCTGAAGGGTTTTTCCCGGTCCTACTTCTACGAAATTAGAGGCACCGTCTTTAATCATGTTCTGAACAGATTGTGTCCATTTTACAGGACCGGTAAGCTGAGCGATCAGATTTTGTTTGATCTCATCAGGATTTGTTACCGCTGTTGTAGTGATATTCTGGTATACAGGAATGGTTGCTTTTCTGAATTTTGTTTTTTCAATAGCTGCTGCCAGTCTTTCCTGTGCAGGCTGCATTAATGGTGAGTGGAAAGCTCCGTTTACCGGTAACAGTAATGCTCTTTTAGCTCCTGCTTCTTTCAGCTTTACACAAGCTTCTTCTACAGCAAGTGTTTCTCCAGAGATTACCAATTGTCCCGGACAGTTATAATTTGCAGGAACAACAATTCCGCTGATCTGTGCACAAATCTCTTCAACCTTAGCATCCTCTAATCCTAAGATCGCTGCCATAGAACTTGGATTTGCATCACAAGCTTCCTGCATAGCTTTTGCTCTTTCAGAAACTAATTTCAAACCGTCATCAAAAGATAAAACTCCGTTGGCAACTAAAGCCGAAAACTCTCCTAAAGAGTGTCCTGCTACCATTTCAGCGCCAAGACCATTTACGGCTTTTAATGCGGCTACTGAATGTATAAATATTGAAGGCTGGGTAACCTCTGTTTTCTTAAGATCCTCATCCGTTCCGCTGAACATCATGGAAAGAATGTCGAAACCTAAAATTTCATTGGCAGATTCCATCAGATCTTTAATATCTTTTCTAGAATCATACAATTCTTTTCCCATTCCTACGAACTGAGAACCCTGCCCTGGAAATACAAGTGCTTTCATGTATTGAATTAAATATTATGCAAATATAACTATAATGTTAACAATATTCTTTTAAACAGGTATAAATCATTTAAGGTACTAACCTGATTACTCTATAACCAGTATTTACATAAGCACCATTAGCTTTAGATTTTACAAACTCAAATTTTGTAGCAAGCTGAGTCTGAACTTTATTCATCTGTTTAAATATCTCTCCTTTTTTATTTTCTCTGGTTAACATGTCGTTGACAACATCAAAACCTACGATAGCATATTTTGGTGGAGTTTTGCAGTATTTGCTTTTATAGGCAGCCAGAATTTCTTTTTCAAAATTACCGTCAGTATTAATCTTTCTATCCATCAGATACACCAGACTTGCCTGGCTCAGCTCATCTACTTTCTTTTCAAAAACAGGAGAATAGAACATACTGAAGGCTTTTACTCCCTGTACTTCTTTAGAAACGGCGATTATTCTGCTGGCAAAAGCATCTCCTGCTGCATTATCATCATTCGCTAAAATAGCAATAACCGGAGCAGATTGTCCTGTCATCATATTCTGGTCAGGCTGAATATCTGCCGGAGAATTCACAATAATGATATTAGGATTTTTCACCGCTTTTTCAAGCCCTGCTTTGATGTAGTTGGCATTTTCTTTTTTAGAATCTGCCACGATATATATTTTCTGATCTGAATAGGTACCTTTTACTTCTTCTACAATCTTGTCAGCATAAGTCTGATTGTTCGTTTCTACGATAATAAGATTGCTGTAGTTATAGAGTTCCGGAGTATTGGCAAATGGTGCTACTACCGGGATTTTCTGATTTTTTGTAAAATCAAGAACATCAATTACATTGGATTTGAAGAATGGACCGATAATAAGATCTGTATTATCCGGATTAATCTGCGTCAAAGAATTTTTAAATGAAGCTTCATTTCCTGAGTCTACTACTTTAATATCCAGTTTTTGTCCACCTCTTGCATTTCTTTCGATGGCAAGCTTAGCTCCTGTCAAAAAGTCAAGGGCCATTGCTCTGTATTGGGTTTCGTTTGTACTGTACCCGAAAGGAAGCATTAGGATAACACTTAAAGCATCACCGTTTTTCTTCACATAAGCAGCATCCTGCTTCTTGATTCTTAGAACCATTCCGGTTTTCAAGCCATGTGAAAGGTCTGGGTTCAGAGCAATAAGTTCATCTATGGAAACACCGAATTTATTAACGATAGAAAATACTGTATCTCCCTGCTGAACCGTATAGGTAACATAATCATCACCTGCTACAACATTGGAAGCAGCTGTTGATTTTTCGTTCCCGGAATCCATTTTTGCTTTTGGATTTGAAGGTTCAGTAGGCGTGTCGGTGTTGGTATTATTTGCAGTGGATGTTTTTATTTTGATGGTATCCCCAGGCTTAAGTCCTTTTTCTTCCAATCCTGGATTTAAAGCAAAAAGATCCTGCTGGCTGATGCCAAACTGTTTTGTAATTCTGTAATAATTATCTTTAGACTGAATCACATAAGACTCTCCTTCTACAGCAGTGGTAACAGTTGTAGGTGTAATGGTGGTTATGTTTTTTTCTACGGCAGGTTCAGCATGTCTTTCTCCTGTTACAGCCTGTTGCTCTCCGCCATATTTTTTTATGCTTGCAAGAGGTAAAGTAATCTCATCTCCGATTTTCATGTGAGAATCCAGCTCAGGATTCAATTTTCTTAAATCAGTTTCGGAAATTCTGTATTGTTTTGTAATACCATAGATGGTTTGCTTTGGCAGTAAAACAATTTTACCTAGAGAAGAAGCACTTGTAGTTGAAGTTACTTTTTCTGCTGGAGCTGTTTTTGTCACAGCCGGAGTGGCTGCTTTATCTGATTTTATTGTTAAAACATCTCCGATGGCCAATTTGCCATCTTTATGTTTTGGGTTTAGCTTCAGCAATTCATCTACAGTCATTCCATACTTTTTGGCAATGTTGTAAGGATTATCACCTTGCACAACCGTATGTGATTTCTGGGCTGAAACTCCCAAAACCATACATAAACTGGATAGAATAAAAAACCTCTTTATCATATTCGATAATTATAATTTACAAAAATACTTCTTTAAAATTAAATGGCAACAATTATTAATTTGGAATCATCAACCACCATTTCTTCCAAACAATTTTCAAGCCATGAATATCCATAATCTGAAAAGAATACACTAAAGTTATATACTCTTTCCTGCCATGTTTTAGCAGGATGAACATCTAAAAACAGATTTTCAAGTCTTTCCAGCAATTCATTCTGTTTTATTTTCTCAGCATGAAGCAGGCGTTTTTTCATTCTTTTAAATGATTTTAATTGCCGTACCTCTTCTGCCTTCACCATATTTCCAAAAGATCTTTCAGTAGTTTCAGCAGCTCTTTTCAACTCCGAAAAATTACGGATCAGCCATTCTTCTTTTTCTTCCAGCAGCTGCAAAATAGGGTTATCTTTTAAAATCTTCTGATTGGTAAGTACCGTGAAGTTCTGGAAAAAGTCGTCTATTTTAAGATCCAGTTTCTCAATTTTCCCTACTATTTTCTCCTTCAGGAAAAGCATAGAGTTTCTTGGAATCAGAATAGGGAAAGGAATCGTAATTTTTGAGAAATAGTCTTTCAGTTCCAGCCAGTACATGATTTCGGCATTTCCACCGATATAAGCCAGGTTTGGCAATACATTTTCCTGGTACACTGGGCGCATCAATGCATTGGGACTGAATTTTTCAGGATGATTTTCCAATTCAGCCAGGATCTTCTCTTCTGTAAACTGAATTGCTTTATCTACAATGATATAGTTCTGTCCGTTATATTCAATTCTGTCTCTGGTATCAGAAAGGTAGAAAAGGTTAATTTCACGAGGATTCACCTGAACCTTTCCATATTTCTCTGTCAGAAAATCTACTTTATCTTTAGCTGTTTTTTGTAAGCTGAAGTTCAGAAGCTCATCTTTAAAAATTGCCTTCATCTGCTCTTTAAGCTCCTTAGAATCTCCATCTACAATCAAAAGCCCGAATTCTGAAAAAAGACGGTTAACAAGAATCTTAATGGCTTCCGTTAAGGTATTTCCTGTCTTGTAAGCTTCTTTCATCATTAAGATCAGCTCTGTTCCGAAAATAGAATCTTTAAATTCTTTTTCAAATTCCGAAATAAAATAGGTATCACTGATTTCAATTCGACCTACCGGACCTCCGGATTTCTCGTTGGTTTCGTAATAATTATTTTCGGTTTTAAAATGATTGATCTCAGCAAAGTCATGATCCTCTGAAGCCATCCAATACACCGGAACGAAATTAAAATCCGGAAAGTTCTCTTTCAGATAACTGCATGTCTTGATGGTCTGAAGAATTTTATACACAAAGAACACAGGCCCTGAAAATAAATTCAGCTGATGTCCTGTTGTAATGGTGAACGTATTGGGCAGCTTAGTATTCTCAATATTTTCTCTTTGCTTTGAAGAAAGGGAAAGGCTTGCAAGCTGGCCTTCGAACACACCTGATAAAATGCTCCTTTTCTCTGCTGTGAAAGAATCTTTTTTCAGATGAATCTGCTGTCTGAAATGATCTAGGGAAAATGTATTATTTTCAAAACCCTCAATTTTTTGATTTAAAAAATCTTTTACCAACTGAGGAATGCTTTCTATATCGTTAAATGATATTTTATTAATTGTTTTCAACCTGTATAGTTTTTAGTTGAACAAATACCACACAATTCCAATATTCAATCTGAAATCATACACCGGATAATGTGGAAATGCATATGCTTTGTTATTGGAAATAACAGTTCCTATCTGCTGCCCTTCTATGAAAAAGAACATTTTTTTCACTTTCATATTGATATAGATATCGGCGATAGGCTGTCCTCCAATTGAAAATGAATTGGCGTTAGGAAGGATATATTCGTTAAGAACAGGGAAATAATCTCTTGATGCAAATTTAGAAAAATAGTATACTTTAACTCCTGCCTGAATTTCTGCTGCTTTTTTGAAAGCCTGTGTCTGGTAGAAGAAATTGGCTCTCCCAATAAAGCCTGGCATAGGAAGCAGTTCTTTGTTTGTTAAAGTATTCTGGAAATGCACTCTTGTATTCAGATGGAATTTATTGAAGCTGAAAGTAGCATCTCCTCCAATCTGAGAGATATTCACTGAGTTATTACTTTGCTTAGGACTTCCGTTACTGTCAAAATAAGTATAGTTGTCAATTCTGAAATAATTGGCAAAGATTTCTGTTTTAAACCATTTTAGATTAATACTTCCTCCCACTTCCATTACAGATTGGTTCTTTGCATTTTCAAGGTAGTAATTGAAATTATTGTAAACGGAAGTATTCAGTAAGTAATTGAATGAAGGGTATGCACTCTGGAAGTTCACTTTTGCATTAACAAAATAATCTTTGATAGGTTCAAACTTCAGATTATTGGTTGTTTTCAGGTAACTTTTAAACTGGCTTCCGTTTGAAAATTCAAGGAATGAGTTCAGCTGGATTTTATCCCAAAGTTTTACCTGCAGGTTTCCTACAGCTCCAATTCTGTTTTCTTTTAGCTCACCCGGGAAAGGTACTCCATTAAGGGCAACAACGTCTCTTATTCCTAATTTGATCATCTGATAGCGTACCCCGGCATCCAGTTTGAATTTTTCATTATTAAAAATCAAGCTTACTGTATTACTGAAGTTTTCAGAGTATTTTTTGGTTGTCAGTGGAAACCCATTCACTAAATCCGTAGGATCATCATACCAATAAGACTCCAATCCAGTTTGGTTATAATAATATTTATTCCCCTGATGAGAAATAATATGTCTTATGCTGAAAGGAAATTTCCCGGAGTTGAAAGGCGTAAACTGATGGCTCAGATAGTATCTTCTGTAAGAAAACTGCGAGCTTGAAGAGGCCAGATTTACCTGTGCGTTTTGCCTGTTGCTATAATTACTATCCCCATTCATAAACAGGTTATCCTCTGTAATACCACCACTTTCCTGATTGTTTACATTCTGGTGAAGATAGTGAGCAAAGAGCTCATAATTGCCACTTTTTGAAACATAGTGTCCTGAGAAAAGGGTATTATTATTTGCTGACAATGAGTTTCTGTAAAGTCCCTGAGAACGAAGTCCCATGTATTCAAGGGCAAAATTGAATCTTTTCCCGATATTCTGGGTGTAGGTAGATCTTAGAGCGGCTCCGTTTCGCATGGCATTGTGATAAACAAAGGTAGCGGTAGGTGTTTTTACATCGTAGTATTTCACATCATTTGCTCCAATAATCATATACGATTTATTGGATGGCAATAAGGAAAGGTTTTCCTCAGCATTTACTTCGAATACAAGAGGGTTAAATCCAGAGCCAATATTAGCAGGCTGTACTCTTCCAAAGTTATCTTTATTATTTTGTTGTGAAAAGATATACGTTTTATCAAAAGTCATTACCGTATCAAAAACTTTCTTTTCGGAAAACTGAGTCTGATACTGGTAATCATTAATGGTAGGTTTGAAAATTTTCAGGGAATCTTTCTTCCCGGAATCAATCACAAGGGTGTCTTCTTTCTGTGGTTGAGGCTTAGCGTCTGCTTTATTAACAACCTGAGCCTTGGCTATAAAACCTAAAGAGAAGAGTATGAAAAGGATGTACTTCATTATTGATTATTGTACAGCAAAAATAAGAAATAAAAGAACATAAAAAACCCCTGCTTTGAGCAGGGGTTCTATATTGAATGATTATTCTATGATTAATAACCAGGGTTTTGCTGAATCTGTGGATTGTTATCAATTGCTCCTTGAGGAATTGGTAATTGCCACTTATGACTTGCAACAGGAAGCGACAAAACAGTCGCAGGGTTTCCTGCTCCATTAGATTCCGGACCGAAGTTAGATCTTTGAATAGGTAGAGCAAGTCTCTTTAATGTAAAGAATCTGTCTGTTTCAAATGCTAACTCTAATCTTCTCTGTAACATAATTGCATTCCAAAGATTTTGACCAGATTCTGTTCCTGGAACAAAACCAGTATATCTTTGTGCTCTTAATGTATTTAATAACCCTAGAGCTCCAGCTTCATTTCCTTTCTTAAACATTGCTTCAGCAACATTTAAAACTACTTCTGAAGTTCTTAAATACTTAACATCCACAGCTTCAATTGGCTTGTCTGTAGCTTGTTTGTATTTAATTACGTTATTATAGTTCTTACCATTAAAAGGAGAAGTTATAATATAAGAAGATTTTCTGATATCTGTATCTAGGAATTTAGTATATAGATCATAGTCAACAACATATTCTGACTTAATCTGACCTCCTACAGTCTGGTTATAAGCAGAACCTGTTTTAATGTTTTCAATACTTGAGTTCAATACTTTGAATAATACTCCATCAGTAGAAGTATCGTTCCAGATATTTTTGAAAGTTCCGATTGCTCCTACACTTGGTTTCAAAGCGATAGATTTTTGTCCCCAAAGAATCGCATTATCATAGTCACCTTTATATAGATATACTCTTGATAACATACCTTGTACAGCAGCTTTTGTCAGTTTACCAACATTTGCTGATTGCGTAATGTTTTGTTCAGCGAAAAGTAAATCATCAAGAATTCTGTCATAAACCTGATTTACGTTTAAGTTTCTTGTCGTTATTAAAAACGGATCGAATTTATCTACATATGCAATACCCATTGAAGTTCCCGCATCAGCAGACTGAGTAGGTATTTTACAATATCTTCTAACAATATCAAAGTGAGTAATTGCACGAAGACCTCTTGCTTCAGCTTCGATATTGGTTCTGAATGCTCCTGCAGGTAAATTATTAATCTTATCAAGAACTGCATTAGCTCTAGCTGCCACAGCATAACCTGCTCCATACACAGAAGTAATCTCTCCTACGTTTCCAGCAAAGTTTAAGTTGTAACCATCATTATTAGATCTTCTTCCCTGAGGATTCTGAATTAAGTTATCTGAAAGAATATCTGGAATAATTAATTGGCTATTATCTCCAGCATAGTACCCTCCTGCTTTGAATGCATCATAAGCATAATCAACACCTCTTCTGAAATCTCCTTCAGTTGTATAATAGTTATCTACAATCAGTCTATCATTTGGCTGTACACTTAAATCATCAGTACAAGATGTTGCGGTGAAAGCAAGTGATGCAAATAATACTATTCTTACTATATTTTTTTTCATGATAAAATTGAATTAGAAGTTAACTTGCACTCCCATTAGGAATGTTCTTGTATTTGGATAGTTGTATAAGCTTAAAGCTCCTGGAATAAATGCTCCATTGTTAATCTGAGTTTCAGAAGCTACAGCGATTTCTGGATCCCCTGTAAAGTTAGTCCAAAGCGCTAAGTTCTGACCAGAACCGTATACTCTGATACTGTTTACAGGAAGTTTCTCACCTAAGAATTTCTTATCAAATGTATATCCAATTTCTACTGATCTTAGTCTTACGAAATCTGTTTTTTGTAAGAATTGATCTGTTGTTTGAAGACCATTTACGTTAGGTTTTGGCAATACATCCTTATCACCTGGGTTTTTCCAGTAGTTAAATGCATCTGTGCTTAAGTTTTGGTTATAAGCAGAGAAGTCAACAAGGTTTTGTCCTACAATATTGTAGCTATATCCTCCTGTCTGGAAAGAGAAATCTGCATTTAAGTCAAATCCTTTATATCTGAAAGTTGTTCCAAAACCTCCATAAGCACTTGGTAATGTAGATTTTCCTGGTAAGAACTGAGCATCACCTGAGCTATATACATTGGTGATAGAGCCATCAAGTTTGTAGTACAATGCATCTCCATTAGTAGGATCTACCCCTGCACTTTTAACCATTTTAAATACTGTTGGCTCATTTCCGATACTCATAAATGTGTAACCGTCTAAACTAAGCTGAGTGTTAGTTCCATACAAGCTCTTCACATTATATTTAAGCATTGAAATGTTTCCTCTTACTGACCAGTCAATATCTTTACTTCTGATGATATCAACATTTAATTCAGATTCTAAACCTTTGATTTCAATATTTCCGGCATTAGTAACACTCGAGAATAAATATCCTCCACCTTCATATTGAGTACTTGGAATTGCATAAAGGAAATCTTTTCTGTCATCCTTAAATACTTCCGCACTTAGTTTAACTCTGTTATTCCACATTACAAAATCAACCCCTAAGTTTTGAGATGTTTTAGATTCCCATTTAAGGTTTTTATTTCCTACGTTATTAGAAGGACCTGATGTAGGATCTAAACCATAGTCACCAGATACAATAGAAATAAGGTTTTGGTAGTCAGCAAGAGCAGAGATATTACCTGTTGTACCAATACTATATCTGAATTTGATATCATTGAAGAAAGGTACATCAAAGAAAGATTCTTTTGCTAAGTTCCATGCTGCTGAAGCAGACCAGAAGTTACCATATTTATTACCTTCTCCTAATCTTGAGTTTCCATCTCGTCTGATGGATCCTGATACGATATATCTATTAGCGTAGTTATAGTCAACAACTCCTAATAAACTCACGTAGTTTGTTGTAGTTGTATTACCTGTAACAGCAAATGGAGTAGCTGCAGAACCTACGTCAGTAATATCTGGTCCTAGCATAACTCTTTTTGTACCGGATAAACTACCGAATTGTTCCTGGCTATATTCAAATGCAGCAACTGCAGATACTTTATGTTGTCCAAAAGATCTTGTAAAGTCGAATCTGTTGTTAAATACATATGTCCAGAAATCTGATCTAGTATCTCTGATACTTCCATCCGGATATCCATATACTTTAGCAATATCTGAACCTTTTCTTACAACATATTTGTTTTTTCTAAGGTCATAGATCGTACCGAAAGTAGATTTAAATGATAATCCTTTAAAGAATTCGTATGTACCAAAAACCTGTCCTGACAATCTAGTTCTCCAATCTGTTGTCACCTCATTTCTTCTAAGGTCAATTGGGTTAATAGAGTTTGTTGTAGGGTTAAATGAACCATTTGGATTATAAATTGGCTCATATGGATTCAATGAATATACTGAATAGAATGGGCTTAATGCGTTATATGAAAAACGTTGATCCTGGGTCTTAACATTTACGATACCAAAATCAAAACCTAACTTCATTTTATCAGTAATCTTCTGGTCGAAGTTAAATCTTGCATTATATCTTTTGAAACCCTCTAATTCTTGTAGGATCCCTGAGTCAGAATCATAACCGATAGAAGCATAATATGAGTTTTTATCTCCTCCACCTCTTACAGATAAGTTGTGGTATTGAATGCTTGAGTTTCTTAAAATTTCTTTTGACCAATCATGATCTTGTGCTAGCAACTGAGCTTTTTCCTGCTCTGTATAAAGTGGGTTTGGATTAATTCCAATAGTAGACATCTCATCTTCAAACTGAATCTTTTGTGCAGTATTCATCATTTTGAAGTTGATATCTTTTGGCTTATAAGCAAAACCAAATCTTGTATCATATGTAATGGCAGGTTTTCCTAACTTACCTCTTTTAGTGGTAACTACGATAACCCCGTTTGCTGCTCTAGCTCCATATACAGCTGTAGAAGCTGCATCTTTCAATTCTGTAACACTTTCAATATCTGTTGGAGGGATCGAGTTAAACTGACGTTGAGTCATGTAAACACCATCAACCACAAATAATGGATCAGATGCTCCTAAAGTAGAAGAAACGTTAATAGCTCCTCTAATTCTAATTGATCCTGGTTCTCCTGGCTTACCAGAGTTTGTAGACACCTGCAAACCTGACATCTTACCTTGAAGCATGTTTGTAATACCTGTACTTGAAGCTGACATTCTAGTTAATTCTTCACCAGATACTACAGAAACAGCTTGGGTAACTTCTTCTTTTTTCTTTTTTTGTACCCCAACTACAACAATCTCATCAATTACTTTAGTATTTGCTGTATCTTTTTTAGTTGTTTGCGCAAAAGCGGATTGTCCTAAAAAGAACATAACTCCTGCACTCAATACACATAATTTAACATTCATATTAACAAATTTTAATATATTTTAGCAACAAATATGTTAATAAATATTAACACTAGCAAATTTTTAACTTACATAAAATGAGATATTTTTAACAACAAACAGTGATTATAGCTTAAATTATAAATATATCGCAATTTTAAAAGGACAAAAAAGCTTAAAATTCAAACAAAATATAAAAACAAACACTTTAAATATCTAATTCATAAATTGATATTTTTTTATTTATAATCATTCTAAACTAAAATATTGAATAAATTTAGCTTTTAAGACCATATTTACATATAAAAAGAAGAAAATCCCCATATTTCATTCACAATCTCAACCAATTATCACCAAACCATCTTTTTTCCATAATGTTGATGTAATGAATTTTGGAAAGTCTCGCATAAAAGCATCAAAATGCTAAGCGTGTAGCCAATGGGTTACATAAAAAATCACATATCAACATATAAAAGCACCGAAATATTCTAACTGAAAAAAATTAACCAATACAAGAAATAAGACTAATAAAATACTTGACACCTTTATAAAAGACATAAAAAAAAGTGCCATCTCATGAGATGGCACTTTTATCTATTATACTAAGATATTATTTAAGTTTTTTCTTAACAGCTACTTCTTCGTATACTTCAAGAATATCGCCTGTTTCAATATCATTATATCCTTTAAGGTTCAGTCCACATTCGTAACCTTTTGTTACTTCCTTCACATCATCTTTGAAACGTTTTAAGCTTTCAAGCTCTCCGTCGAATTTAACAATACCATCTCTTAACAGACGTACTTTGGATTGTCTTGTTACTTTTCCGGTAAGAACCATACAACCTGCAATTGTTCCCACTTTAGAAATTTTGAATACTTCACGGATTTCAACATTACCAATTACCTGCTCCTGAATTTCCGGCGAAAGCATTCCTTCCATTGCTTCTTTTACCTCATCAATGGCTTTATAGATTACAGAATATGTTCTGATCTCAATTTCTTCACGGTCTGCAAGTTCTTTTGCATTAGCACCTGCTCTCACATTGAATCCAATGATAATAGCATCTGACGCTGCCGCTAGGTTGATATCAGATTCAGTGATCTGTCCAACCCCTGAGTGAAGAATTTTCACACTGATTTCCTCTGTTGACAATCTTTGTAACTGATCAGAAAGAGCTTCTACAGAACCATCCACGTCTCCTTTCAGGATAATATTCAATTCTTTGAATTCTCCTAAAGCAATACGTCTACCTAATTCCTCAAGTGTTGTATGTTTCTTGGTTCTGATTGACAATTCTCTCTGTAACTGTTCTCTCTTGTTGGCAATAGCCTTACCTTCACTTTCATCAGCATATACTCGGAACTTATCACCTGCAGTAGGTGCTCCGTCCAATCCTAAGATCGTTGCCGGAATAGATGGTCCTGCTTCATTAAGGTTTTTACCTCTTTCATCAAGCAAAGCTTTTACTTTACCGTGATTTTTACCTGCTACTACATAATCACCCACTCTTAGAGTTCCGGTTTGTACCAACATTGTTGCTACATAACCTCTACCTTTATCTAAAGATGCTTCAATAACAACTCCATTTGCTGCACGTTCAGGGTTTGCTTTCAACTCAAGCATTTCAGCCTGTAGTAAAACTTTCTCTAACAATACATCTACATTGTTACCAAATTTAGCCGAAATCTCCTGCGCCTGAACATTACCACCCCATTCTTCTACTAAAACCGGAGGGTTTAAGCCTGAAAGCTGTTGACGGATGTTATCAGGGTTTGCGTTCGGTTTATCAACTTTATTGATTGCAATAATCATTGGAACCTGAGCAGCCTGAGCGTGAGCAATAGCTTCTTTCGTCTGTGGCATCACATCATCATCAGCAGCAATTACAATAATTGCAATATCCGTGATCTGTGCACCTCTTGCTCTCATCGCTGTAAAGGCTTCGTGACCAGGTGTATCTAAGAAGGTAATTCTCTGACCGTTTTCCAGTTTCACATTATAAGCACCAATGTGCTGTGTAATTCCTCCTGATTCCCCAGCAATTACGTTGGTTTTTCTCACGTAGTCCAATAATGAAGTCTTACCGTGGTCAACGTGTCCCATTACAGTAACTACAGGAGCTCTTTGCAATAGGCTTTCTTCAGTATCCACTTCTTCTTCTGAATCCGTATCTTCAAGATCAGCATCCGAGAATTCAATTTTGTAACCAAATTCATCTGCTACTAATAATAAGGTATCAGCTTCAAGTCTCTGGTTCATGGTAACCATTACCCCTAATGAGAAACAAGCAGAGATTACTTCAGTTGGAGAAACATTCATCAAACTAGCCAGTTCACCTACTGTGATGAATTCTGTTACTTTAAGAGTTCTGTCTTGTGCTTCAAGCTCCTGCTGACGCTCATCCTGCTCTCTACGGAAAGTTCTTTTGTCTTTTCTGTGTTTTGCAGATTTAGATTTCCCTCCTTTATTAGTAAGTTTTTCTAATGTTTCTTTGATCTGGTTTTTAACTTGTTCGTCAGTAAGCTCAACTGGCATAACTCTTTGTCCAGGTCTGTTGTTCTGGCCTCCTTTTTTGAAGCCACCACCACCTTGGCCCTGACGGTTTCCACCACCCTGGTTATTTCCAAAACGGTTTCCACCCTGGCCTCCCTGACCTTGCGGACGGTTTCCTTGACCACCCTGACCCTGGCGGTTTCCACCTTGTCCACCCTGACCTTGCGGACGGTTTCCTTGGCCTTGACCACCTTGGTTATTGTTATTATTATTTCCTGAGTTTTGATTATTCCCCTGACCTTGTTGGTTATTCTGACCACCAGGTTTTTCAATTCTCTTTCTTTTCTTTTTTGCTCCGGCACCTGGCTTCGGCGCAAACTGAGTTAAGTCAATCTTTTCCCCAACGATCTTAGGACCATCAAGTTTCTGATATACTGTCTCAATTTTCTGTGGTTCCTGAGATTCAGGCTCAGCCTCTACTTTTGGAGTTTCCACTTTTTTCTCCTCTACAACTACTGGTTTTGGAGTTTCTTTTACAGGTTCCACAGGTTTAACTTCTTCTTTTTTCTCCTCCATTTTTGGCTTGTCTTTTTTCACAGGTCTGTTTCTAGATTCTATTTGAGACAAATCAATTTTATCCAAAACTTTAAATTCCTGCTTTTCAGGTACTGCTTTAACTTCCGGCTGTTGTTCTTCTTTCACGATTTCTTCTTTCTTTTCTTCAACCGGTGCTGCAACAGGAGCTACAGGAGCTTCTTCAACTTCAGGCTTCTTAGGTTCTAACTCTATTTTACCTAAAATTCTAGTTTCTGGTTTATTTGCTTTAGCTCTTATCACTTCAGGGGTTTTCTTTTCTTCAATTTCCAGTTTTTCTTCCGGAACTTTAGTGATCACCACCTCATGGGAAGCCTTTCTTTGTTCGCCGTCTTTAGCAAACTCAGCCTCCAATGCAGAATATGCCGATTCTTCCAATTGAGCGTTAGGATTGCTTTCAACTTCGATACCCTTTGATTGTAAAAACTCTACTAATCTGGACATCGAAATATTGAATTCCTTAACCGCTTTATTTAATCTAATTTTTGGCATTTATATTATTTACTGTTTTTAATTTTTAAAATTAAAGTATTTCTTTTTTACTGTTTATTAAAATTTATTTAAAATCTTAATCTTCAAATTCTTCTCTCAGAATACGTTTAACCTCTTCGATTGTTTCTTCTTCAAGGTCAACCATATTTAAAAGACTCTCAGTTTCTTTATCCAATACTGATTTTGCAGTTGTAAGTCCTACTTTCTTAAACTCATCCAAAATCCACTGCTCGATATCGTCGTTAAATTCTCTCAATTCAACATCATCATCCTCGCTGGACTCTCTGTACACATCAATCTCATATCCTGACAACCAAGAAGCCAGTCTAATATTCTGTCCTTGTTTTCCAATTACTTTAGAAATCTCTTCAACAGGAGTATATACTAGTGCATAGTTTTGTTCCTCATTGATGTCAATTTTATTGATGGTAACATTTCCTAATGCTCTCTTCACCAAAATCTCAGGGTTTTTAGACCACTGAATAACATCGATGTTTTCATTTCTCAACTCTCTTACAACACCATGAATTCTGGATCCTTTCACCCCAACACAAGCTCCTACCGGATCAATTCTGTCATCATAAGCATCTACTGCAATCTTCGCCTTTTCACCAGGAATTCTTACTACCTTTTTCAGCATAATTGTTCCGTCCTGGATCTCAGGAATTTCCAGCTCTAATAACTTCTCAAGGAATTTAGGTGCAGTTCTGGAAATAATAATCTGTGGTTTAGAACCTTTAAAATCTACTGTCTCAACAATAGCTCTGATATTCTCACCCTTTTTAAAGAAATCGGATGGGATCTGGTTTTCTTTTGGTAAAATAAATTCATTTCCTTCATCATCCAACAAAATCACATGCTTGTGACGGATATGGTGGATTTCCCCTACAACAATTTCCCCAATTTTATCTCTAAACTGTTCGTACAGCATTGCATTATTATGCTCCTGAAGTTTTGTAGCCAGAATCTGCTTAAGGGTAAGAATATTTCTTCTTCCCAATTGCGCAACAGGAATTTCCATTGTAAAGTCCTCACCTACTTCGAAGGTAGGGTCAATCTTCTTAGCTTCAGAAATTTCAATTTCCAAATCATCATCTTCAGACATTTCGTCCTCTACAATTGTTTTATTTAAAAATATCTGAAAATCTCCTTTATCCGGGTTTACAATCACATCAAAATGATCATCTGAATCAAATCTCTTTCTTAAAAGAGTCTTCAGTGAATCTTCAATAATTGCCATAAGATCAATCTTACTGATCCCCTTTTCGTCTTTAAAATCACCAAAGGATTCAATCAACGCTATATTATCCATCTATTCTTTTTTCTTTTTAAAATTTAATTACTACTAATGCTTTTTTGATCTCAGGATAAGAAATCTCTTTCTCTTCCTCCACATCTACTTTTCCTTTTCCGATATCTTTCGGCTTGCGGTAACGTAAAACAAGTGTGATCTTCTCATCATCTACTTTTGACAATTCTCCTTCAATTTTAGAAGAATCTTCCAGCATTACCTCAATTTCTCTTCCAATATTTTTACCGAATTGTCTTGGTGTGGATAATGGCTCGCTCAGTCCTGCAGACATCACCTGAAGGCTAAAGTCATGCTCTTCACGATCCATATTAAATTCAATTGCGCGGCTTGCATCAAGACAATCCTGCAAAGAAACTCCGTTATCACCATCCAAAATCACTGTAATATCATCCCCTGCAGAAATTTTAAGATCAATAAGAAACAGATCTTTTCTGGTCTCAAGGAATTCATTTAATAATTCTTCAATTCTTTTTCTAAACTCCATATATTTTTATCTTGATTTACAGTACGAAAAAAGGCTTTCTTCCGAAGCCTTCCCATTTTTTCCGTAAATCCATTGCAAATATAAGCTTTTTTTCTAAAAACACAAAATTATCTTAAGTATCAAGTAAATAGCGCCAGATTCATTTACAATAAATTAAAAGAATATGTCAGAGGATTTTTATTACTTTTGTCTTTAGAATTTTAAAACAAACATTTTGAATATAACGATTGTAGGAACAGGTTATGTGGGATTAGTTACAGGAACTACTCTGGCAGAACTTGGCAATTCAGTATACTGTGTTGATATTGATGAAAAAAAAGTAGAAGGTATGAAAAACGGCGTTGTTCCCATCTATGAGCCGAACCTTGAAGAAATGTTTTTAAGAAACATCCAGTCTGAAAGATTATTTTTCACTACCAACCTTAAGGAAGCTTTAGACAAAAGCGAAGTAATATATCTTGCACTGCCAACCCCTCCGGGTGAAGACGGATCTGCAGATTTATCTTATATCCTTCAGGTAGCTAATAATATTGGTGATCTGATGACTGAGTACAAAGTCATTGTAAATAAAAGTACTGTTCCTGTAGGAACCGCAGACAGGGTAAGAGAAACGATCTCTTCTAAAACAGACATTCCTTTTGATGTCGTTTCAAATCCTGAATTCTTAAGAGAAGGCTTTGCCGTTGAAGACTCCATGAATCCCTCAAGAGTCGTTGTAGGTGCCAGCTCAGAAAGAGCAAAAGATATTATGTCTAAAATATATCAGCCTTTCACCAATATCGGAATTCCTATTATTTTTATGGATGAGAAGTCTTCAGAACTTACCAAATATGCAGCGAATTCATTTTTAGCGGTAAAAATCACCTTTATGAATGAAATTGCCAACTATTGTGAAAAAGTAGGCGCTGATGTAGACAAGGTAAGACTGGGAATGGGTAGTGATGACAGAATCGGGCATAGATTCTTATTCCCGGGAATCGGATATGGCGGAAGCTGTTTCCCTAAAGATGTAAAAGCTCTTATAAAATCCGGAAAGCAGGAAGATTTTAATTTCCAGATTCTTGAAGCAACGGAAAAAGTAAATACAACCCAGAAAGTAATCTTAGTCTCTGAAATTGAAAAATATTTTGGCGGAAATATTGAAGGAAAGAAAATTGCCATGTGGGGACTCGCCTTCAAAGCAAACACAGACGACATCAGAGAAGCTTCGTCTTTAGACAATATCGCGCTTCTGCTGGAGAAAGGAGCAGAGATTATAGCGTATGATGCCGTAGCAGAAAGCAATGTTCAAAAACTTCTAGGCAATAAAATACAATATGCCAAAGGAATGTATGATGCACTGGAAGATGCAGATGCATTATTTATTGCTACAGAATGGCCTGAATTCAAAAATCCTAATTTTGAACTTATGACTAAAAAAATGAAAAACAAAGTCATTTTTGACGGCAGAAATATGTATCCCTTGGAAATCCCTGAACAAAACGGATTCCATTATAAAAGTATAGGAAGAAAGACCATCTCAAAATAAATAAATGAAAAACATTATCATTACAGGAGGTGCCGGATTTATCGGCTCCCACGTTGTAAGAGAATTTGTAAAAAACAATCCGGATACTAAGATCATCAATCTCGATGCTCTTACCTACGCCGGAAATCTGGAAAACTTAAAGGACATTGAAGATGAACCCAATTATGTTTTCGAAAAAGCAGATATTACAAAACCCGAAGAACTCAGAAAAGTTTTTGAAAAATACAACCCTGATGCTGTTGTACATTTAGCAGCAGAAAGCCACGTAGACAGAAGTATTACCGATCCAATGGCGTTTATCAATACCAATGTAAACGGAACAGCTAATCTTCTTAATCTTTGTAAAGAGTTCTGGACATTAAATCCTGATCATACTCATGGCAGATTCCCGGATGAAAAAAGAAACAACCTTTTTTATCACATTTCTACAGATGAAGTATATGGAAGTTTAGGGGAAACAGGTTTCTTTTTAGAAACAACATCCTATGACCCTCAATCTCCATATTCCGCCTCAAAAGCGGCTTCAGACCATCTGGTAAGAGCGTATGGAAATACCTATGGAATGCCATTCATCGTATCGAACTGTTCTAACAACTACGGCCCGAATCATTTCCCTGAAAAGCTGATTCCACTTTGTATTTCTAATATTATCAACGAAAAACCGCTTCCTATTTATGGTGACGGAAAGTACACCAGAGACTGGTTATTTGTCATTGACCATGCCAGAGCCATTCATCAGATTTTTAAGGAAGCAAAAACCGGTGAGACCTATAATATTGGAGGATTCAATGAGTGGCAAAATATTGATCTTGTAAAAGAGCTGATTAAACAAATGGATGCCAAACTGGAAAGACCGGAAGGCTATTCTGAGAAACTGATCACTTTTGTAAAAGACAGACCAGGTCATGATAAACGTTACGCCATTGATGCCACAAAATTAAATAAAGATTTAGGCTGGAAACCATCGGTAACTTTCGAAGAAGGTTTAGGAAAAACCATCGACTGGTATCTGGAAAACAAAGAATGGCTTGAAAATGTAACCAGCGGAGATTACCAAAAGTATTACGAAAAGCAATATTCGTAAAATGAAAAAGTACTTATTTTTATTTTTCGTGATTTTCTCAGCTTTGTTGTATTCGCAATCTGTCATTCAGACCAAATATCCCACTGAAACTCAAAAGAAACTTATTGATAAGCTTATTGAAGTAAGTGGATATAATGACTCATTGATGAAAACAGCCAACTTACTATTGTTCAGAAAGTCTATGCAGCATGAAAATGGTAAAAATTTCGAAATTTTAAATACAGAAGAAAAGAAAATCATCCTTAATAGAATAAGACATAATTATTCAGAAAAAGATAAACTCTATTTTGATTTCATGAATTTGACTGAAAAGAATCTGATGAATTTGATTCAATTTTATGATGAAAATCCGAATTTGAAATCCAGCAATTATATATTTTCCTCAGATATTATAATTCATAATCTGGACAATGAAATCAGCCATGAAGTCAATAAGATTTTAAAAGAAAAATCCACACAATAAAAATGAAAGGAATAATATTAGCCGGAGGTTCCGGAACAAGACTTTACCCTCTAACAATCGCAGTAAGCAAGCAGCTGATGCCTGTTTACGACAAACCTATGATCTACTATCCGCTTTCCACATTACTTTTAGCAGGAATAAAGGATATTCTCATCATCACTACTCCACATGACCAGGCAGGTTTTATCAAACTTTTGGGTGACGGTTCCCAAATCGGCTGTAATATAGAATATGTAGTACAGCCTAGCCCGGACGGTTTAGCACAAGCTTTTATTCTGGGCGAACAGTTTATTGGTAATGATCCCGCTGCACTGGTATTGGGTGATAATATTTTCTATGGTTCGGAAATGGGAACATTGCTTAAGAATAAAACCAATCCTGAGGGAGGTGTTGTTTTTGCTTACCACGTAGCAGACCCTGAAAGATATGGTGTAGTAGAATTTGACAAGGATCTGAAAGCCGTTTCTATTGAAGAAAAACCTTTAAAGCCTAAATCAAATTATGCTGTTCCCGGTTTATATTTCTATGATAATACAGTAGTGGAAATTGCTAAAAATATCAAACCTTCTGCAAGAGGGGAACTGGAAATTACCGATGTCAATAATGTTTATTTAAATAACGAAAAGCTTGAAGTAGCTGTTCTGGACAGAGGTACGGCATGGCTGGATACCGGAACATTCGATTCTCTTCATGATGCTTCAGAATTTGTAAGTGTTATTGAAAAAAGACAGGGATTCAAGATCGGGTGTATTGAAGAAATTGCCTTCAGAAACAAATTCATTGATGAAGAAAAACTTCTGAAAACAGCTACTAAATACGGAAAAAGCGGTTATGGTGAATATCTGAAACAGCTTATAGAAAAATAACAATATAGTTTATAAAATTTGCACACTATTGGCTTTATGGCCAATAGTTTTTGTTCATACCGTCAAATATCAATATATTAGTTGTTGATTTTTAGTTTTATTGACAATGAAAATTCATAAACTAAGAAATACGGTAAGAATTAATTATTATAAATTTGCAAAAACTTACACAGATGAATGAACCACAACAGAAGTGGACTGAAACGATTGATGCTGATCATTCGTTATTTGACTTAAAGCTAAAAGAAGTCTGGAGATACAAAGATCTTGTTTATATGTTTGTAAAAAGAGATTTTGTGTCCAGTTTTAAGCAGACTATTTTAGGACCGATCTGGTTTTTTATCAATCCCATCTTAACAACCATCGTATATCTGGTTATTTTTGGAAGAATTGCCAAATTGCCTACAGATGGAGCTCCGCCTCTTCTTTTTTATCTGGCAGGTGTTACCCTTTGGAATTATTTTTCTTCTTCATTAGTAGCAACATCTTCTACTTTTACAGGGAATGCCGGAATTTTTGGAAAAGTCTATTTTCCAAGACTGGTTACTCCTTTATCGATTGTCCTTTCCAACCTTATGAGGTTTGGAGTACAGTATGTTTTATTCATCATTGTATGGGCCTATTATTACTATAAAGGAGAAGTTCATCCTAATGTATGGATTCTTGCAACTCCATTCCTTATATTCTTAATGGCTCTTTTTGCATTAGGAATGGGAATGATATTTTCTTCCCTTACGACAAAATATAAAGATTTGGCAATGCTGTTAGGATTTGGGGTAAGCTTATATATGTATGCAACTCCAGTAATATACCCTGTCTCATCACTCCCTGGATTTTTTAAAAAACTGGCCTATTATAATCCTTTAACGGGTATTTTTGAATGCTTTAAATATGCATGGATTGGTGTAGGAGACTTCTCCCCTGCTATGCTGGGAATCAGCACAATTATTATTCTGATCCTTTTAGTGATAGGAATTGTTGTCTTCAATAAGGTGGAAAAAACCTTTATGGACACCGTATAGATTTTACTAGTAACCTTTTTATTAATTTTAAATCATTTAAGAATATGCTGTCTTTAAAAGCAGAAAATATATCAAAACAATACCGTCTGGGACAGGTGGGTACAGGAACTCTTTCCCATGATCTCAACAGATTCTGGTATAAAATAAGAGGAAAGGAAGATCCTTATCTGAAAATTGGTGAAACCAATGACAGAACAACAAAAGGATTATCTGAGTATGTATGGTCTCTTCGCGACATTAATTTTGAAATCGAACAGGGAGATGCTGTTGGAATTATTGGAAGAAATGGAGCAGGAAAATCAACCTTATTAAAGGTTTTAAGTAAAGTTACAAAGCCTACTACCGGAAAAATATACAACCATGGAAGAATTGCATCCTTACTTGAGGTAGGAACAGGGTTCCACCCTGAAATGACTGGACGTGAAAATGTCTTCCTTAACGGTGCTATTTTAGGAATGACAAGAAAGGAGATCAAAAGGAAGTTTGACGAGATTGTAGATTTTTCAGGTGTTGAAAGATATATAGATACTCCTGTTAAAAGATATTCTTCAGGAATGTATGTCCGTCTTGCGTTTGCAGTGGCGGCTCACTTAGAATCTGAAATCCTTATTGTAGACGAAGTATTGGCAGTGGGAGATGCAGAATTTCAGAAAAAATGTCTCGGTAAAATGAATGATGTAACGAGAGGAGAAGGTAGAACGATCCTTTTCGTAAGTCATAACATGACTGCTGTTAAAGAATTATGTTCAAAAGGAATTCTTTTAAATCAAGGAAAAATCGATTACCAGGGGGATATTCTAAATACAATCATAGAATATCAAAAAAGTAGTGCAAGAGCAAGCTCTTACTTCTATAATGGTAATTTAGATGAAGCTTTGGGTAATGAAAATATCCGTATAAAAGAATTTTCCGTTTCGCCAATCAATGGAAAGCTTATTGATATTGACTCTGGGATTCGTGTAAAATTGGTTTTCCAAAACTACTGCCCGGATATAATGCTTGACACAACATTTGAATTAAAAAATTATGAAGAATTGGTAATTTTCCATGTTGGAAAATCTGTTTCTGAGAATCACGATTCAAAAGTAGGCGAATATTCTGTAGAATTTGATATCCCAGCAGGTTTTTTGAATGCTGGAAATTATTATTTCAGACTTTACTTCGGTAAGGATCAGAGAATACTTTTATACGGAATTGACGAATTTATTGGATTTGAAGTAGAAAATGTAAAAGTTGGAAAAATGATGCACATCTATCCAGGAGTCACCAGACCATTCTTTGAATACAAAGTACAAACACCATGATCCCAAAAATAATAGAACTTCCCAAAATATATGATAAAAGAGGAAATCTATCCTTTTTTGAACATCCCAATCAATTACCTTTTGAAATAAAGAGAACATACTGGGTATATGATGTACCCGGAGGAGAAGTGAGAGGAAGTCATGCTTTCAAAGAACAGCAAGAGTTTATTATTGCTCTTTCAGGAAGTTTTGATGTGGTAATCCATAATGGAAAAGAAGAGCAGAGATTTTCTTTAAACAGATCTTACTATGGCTTATATATTCCTAAAATGTTTTGGAGAAGATTGGAAAACTTTTCAACGAACTCACTAGCACTTATTGTTTCCGACAGAGAGTATAACGAAAGTGATTACATAAGAGATTTCGAAGAATTTAAAATATTGGCTGATGAAAAATAATATTTCTGTATTTGACTGTAATGTTATTGATTTAGGTAAAATCAGTTTTGATGAAGGCAACCTTACAGTGGTTGAAAACAATTCATCTTTTCCTTTTAATGTAAAAAGAGTTTTCTATTTATATGATATTGCCGGGGGTGAAAGCAGAGGAGCTCATTCCCATAAAGAATGTCATCAATTTTTGATTGCTGCAAGTGGCAGTTTTGAAGTTTCTTTAGATGATGGAAAATTTAAGCGACAGGTTTTTCTTAACCGTCCTGATTTAGGATTGCATATTCCTCCCGGGATCTGGGCTTCAGAAATTAATTTTTCTTCTGGTGCTATTTGTCTTGTACTGGCTTCACATACTTATAATGAAAAAGATTATATCAGAAATTATGAAGACTTTTTAAGTTTTCATCAACTTAACCTTGTAGAATATACTCCGGAAATATTGAGTAAATCCTGGGATTGGCTCAATGAACCGGAAATTAAACACTTAACAAGCACTCCTGATTTTTCAAAAGATGACCAGCAAAAATGGTTTGCTTCCCTCAATCAAAATCCAACATATTGGGTTAAAGGTATCCGGTACAACAATACCATTATTGGAGTTGCTGGTCTTAAAAACATAAATATGGATGATAGATCTGCCGAATATTTCGGATATATAGGAGAAAAAGAATATTGGGGAAAAGGGTTAAGTGTTGAAATTTTCAAACACATTTTTAAATTTGCCAAAGAAGAATTCAATTTAAAAAGTCTCTATCTAAAGGTTATAACAGAAAATACAAGAGCTATAAAAGCTTATGAGAAAGCTGGTTTTGTAAAACAGAAATCTGAAGATTCTAATATCATCATGTCCATAAACTTATAAGATGGCTATTGAAATAAAAAAGTACAGAAAAGAATATTATGATCAGTGGAATCAATTCATAATAGAAAGCAAAAACGGACTTTTCTTTTTTGCCAGAGATTTTATGGAGTACCATTCAGATCGATTCAAAGACCACTCTCTTCTTATTTTTAAAAATAAGAAGATTGCAGCTGTACTTCCTGCGAGTGAATCCGAAAAACAGATTATTTCCCATGGTGGATTAACTTTTGGGGCTTTAATTCTATCTCATACTGTAAAGGCCAGTGAAGTACTGGAAATTTTTACTGAAATAAAGAAATACTATTCTGACCTTGCTTTCAATGAAATAATATACAAAGCGGTTCCCCATATTTTTCATAAATATCCTGCTGAAGAAGATCTGTATGCACTTTTTCGTAATGATGCCCATCTTTTCAGAAGAGACATTTCATCTGTTATCGATCTTTCACACCCTATCCGATTTTCAGAAACAAAAAGACAATTGGTAAGAAAGTGTAAAGAAAATAACGTAGCAGTCACAGAAAATACAAACTTCGAAGAATACTGGAGCTTACTTTCCTCTGTTCTTCAGAAATTTGATACAAAACCGGTCCATACAACAGAGGAAATCACTCTGTTAAAAGAAAAATTTCCAGAAAACATAAGACTTTTCGAAGCCAGGCAGGATGGCAGGATTTTGGCTGGTATTGTTATTTTTGATTTTGGAAATACCATTCATACCCAATATATGGCAGCCTCATCAGAAGGAAGGAAAGCAGGCGCATTGGATTTTATCAATCATTTTCTTTTGGAAAAATTCAATGACCGAAAATATTACAGTTTCGGAATTTCCACAGAAGACCAGGGCAAATATTTAAATGAAGGGCTAATTCAGCAGAAAGAAAACATGGGAGCAAGAGGAATTGCCTTAGATTTTTATTCAATTAAACTTTAAACTATGATTAAATTTCTTGATTTACAAAAGATAAACTTACAATATCAAAACGAAATAGAAGCCAAACTTTTGGAAGTCTTCCGTTCCGGATGGTATCTTATGGGCAGCCAGCTTTCAAACTTCGAAAAAAATCTTTCAGATTATATCGGAGCTAAACATTCTATTGGTGTTGCCAATGGGCTGGATGCTTTAAGGCTCATTTTGAGAGCCTATATAGAATTAGGAGTCGTGAATATCGGAGATGAAATTATCGTTCCTTCCAATACTTACATTGCTTCTATTTTAGCTATTTCAGATAATGGTTTAATTCCAGTTTTGGTAGAACCGGAAATTAATACGTATAATATTGATATCTCTAAAATTGAAGAAAAAATAACTTCAAAAACCAAAGGTATTCTTATTGTACATCTCCAGGGCAGGATTGTATTCTCTGATTCACTTAAAGAAATTGCAAGAAAGCATAACCTTAAAATTATAGAAGATAATGCTCAGGCAATCGGAGCAGAATGGAATGGAATAAAATCAGGAAACCTTGGTGATGCAGCTGGCTTCAGCTTTTATCCGGGTAAAAATCTAGGCGCTTTAGGAGATGCAGGTGCTGTAACTACCAATGATGATGACTTAATGAAAGCTATCAGAGCTTTGGCTAATTATGGTTCCAATAAAAAATATGTAAACATATATAAAGGATTAAATTCCAGACTTGATGAAATTCAGGCCGCAGTTTTGGATATTAAATTAAAATATATTGACCACGAAAATAATATCAGAAGAGAGATTGCAAAACGTTTTATTGACGAAATAAAAAATCCGGCAGTTATTCTTCCAGAATATCCCGCTGATGAAAATGAACACGTATGGCATGTATTTGTTATCCGCTCCGAAAGAAGAGAGGAGCTGCAGTCTTATCTTACAGAAAATGGAGTGCAGACTTTAATTCACTATCCTATCCCTCCGCACCAACAAGAAGCCTACAAAGATTGGAATGATATGTCCTTCCCGATCAGTGAAAAGATACATGCTGAAGTATTGAGTCTTCCTATTTCACCTGTAATGGAAGCTGAAGAAATAAATACAATTATTGAGATTATAAATAAGTTTTAGTCCATGTCAAGACTTTTAGAGAATAAGAAATATTTCCTTAAAACATTAAAGATCGCAAAACTTCTTTTTAGTGAAAAGAAGTATAATGATTGTTTGATGTATATAGAGAAAATCTCATATTCGGCATGGTATAATTTTCCTGGTTATTACACTTCCAATTGTTTTGAATCAATAATCAGAAAAATAGCCATTACAAGCTTAGATTTTGATAATCAAGAAAACCACACCCACACACAAGACACAACATTACATCTTTTTTCTGAAATCAGTAGTATCGGAGGACATTCAAAGCTTATCTTCAGCTGGATGGAAAATGATAAAACAAGTAAACATTATCTGATGAGTAACTGGCAAAATTTTCAGGAGGTTTCTGAAATAGCAGAATCTTATCAGTATAAAATCAATAATAACTTATTTGTTTACGATCAAAAACTAAGCATTATTGAAAAGGCACAAAAAATAGTAGATACTTTAAAGAAAAATCATTTCAGCAGAATTGTCCTGCATATCCATCCCCATGATGTGATCCCATCAATGATCTTTTCTTCAAAAAAAATAAAAAGCCCTGTCTTTTTTCTCAATCATGCTGAGCATACTTATTGGTTAGGAGCACCTGTTACAGATTTTTTGCTTCAGATAAGAGAATCAAATATTTTAAAAGATTCTAAAAACAGAAATATTCCTGTACAAGATCAGTTCTTTTTGCCAATCCCTGTAGATGAGTCATATTCACTAAAAAAGACGGAGAAAAATACATTCAATATTATTTCAATTAGCAGAGAATCGAAGTATGAACCTAATCAGGATTATAATTTCTATCAGGAAGCATTAAAAATTGTAAGAAAATTTGACCATGTTGTCTTTACTATCGTGGGAATTGCATCAAATAATCCTAATAGAAAAATCTACCAGCATGAACGATTAATTTTCATTCATCCTACAAGAGATATTAATCAATATATTGAAAATGCAGATTTATACTTAGAAGGCTTCCCTATTCCTTCTTTCACATCACTTCTGGAACCGGCAATGGCAGGAGTTCCTTTTGTATTGCATTATAATCCGGCAAGCGTCTATAAGGTTTTTGATGATAATAAGGAAAAAGGAATATTCTATCCAAAAGACCTGAAAAGCTGGGAACTTGAAGTGGATAGGATGATCACAGATGAAAGATACAATAACCTTATTAGTAAGTTACAATTAACATATTTACAGGAAAATTATTCCTCACAAGGATGGAATTTAAAACTAGCGAAGATTAAAGATTCTTGCAAAAATAAACAACATAATATCCGCACTATCTCTAACGAAGAAAAGTATGTGGATGGAAGAGATGAAGAGTTGGTATCCGTTATCGAATCAAAACCAACTAATCATTACTCGTATACGAACCGGCTGGGATTTTTTTCAAAATTAAAAGTCATAGCACTATCTTTTGATAATCCCTCTTGGGTAGAAATTTTACCTTGGAAACAGACGATCAAGTATTTATTTAATAAATAATTTAAGCACATAAATATGAAAATAAGACCAATCGCCATACATTTACCACAATTCCATCCGTTCCAGGAAAATGATGAATGGTGGGGAAAAGGTTTTACAGAATGGACTAACGTTACCAAGGCGAAACCACTGTTTGAAAACCATTATCAGCCACATCTTCCCTCGGATCTGGGGTTTTACGACTTAAGACTAGAAGAAGCAAGAGTTGCACAAGAACTTCTTGCTAAACAATATGGAATCTATGGCTTTTGCTATTATCATTACTGGTTTAATGGTAAAAGATTAATGAACGAACCTATTGACAGAAAATTAAAAAATCCAAAAGAAGATCTCCCTTTTATGTTTTGCTGGGCCAATGAAAACTGGACAAGACGTTGGGATGGTAATGACCAGGAAGTATTGATTGAACAAAAATACTCTGTTCAGGACGATGAAGCTCATATTGATTTTTTACTTCCTATTTTCATGGATCAAAGATATATTAGAGTAAATAACAAGCCTATTATTGTTATTTACAAACCCAATATTTTACCAAATGTACAGGATACAATCAAGTGTTGGCGGGAGAAAGCAAAATCTGTTGGCTTGGAGCTCTATATATGTCATATGGTATTTTCATATCAAAAAGGATGGGATGAATTAGTAGAAGGTTTTGATGCTGCAATTGATTTCGAACCTTTTGGAATACGCAGAAAAAGTGTTTTTCAGGAGATTAGGGAGAAAAATAAAAACAACAAGAAAGGTCTTGTCAATAGGTTGAAGAATGTTTTCACTGATACAGAGAACAGATACAATACAATTCCATATAAATGGATGGGAGAAAGTTTAACTCAGCAGAAACATTTTGATTTTAAGCTGTATCCTTCTCTCGTACCAGGATGGGATAATACATCTAGGAGAGGTACAAATCCTACCTTAATACTTGAAGATTCTACACCTGAGCATTTTGGAGACTGGCTCTCAAAGATTAAATCTGATTTTACTCCTTATTCAGAAGACGAGAATTTCATTTTTATTAATGCATGGAATGAATGGGCAGAAGGCAACCACTTAGAGCCTGATCAAAAGTTTGGAACACAATATCTGGAATCAGTTAAAAATTTATTCTTAAATCAATAATGAAAAAAATAAAACCCCTTGCGTTCTACCTCCCTCAATACCATCCCGTTCCCGAAAATGACGAATGGTGGGGAAAAGGTTTTACAGAATGGACGAATGTAGGAAAAGCCCAACCATTATTTGAAGGGCATGAACAGCCTATCTATCCTGGAGATTTGGGATATTATGACCTGCGTGTTCCTGAAGTAAGAGAACAGCAGGCTCAGATGGCTAAAGACTATGGAGTACATGGATTTATCTACTACCATTACTGGTTTGGTAATGGGAAACAATTGTTGGAACGTGTCGCTAATGATGTATTGAAATCCGGAAAGCCAGATTTCCCTTTTTGTTTCTGCTGGGCCAATGAAACGTGGTCAGGAATATGGCACGGATTATCAGAAAAGATACTTGCTGAACAGGTTTATCCGAGTGAACAGGATTTAATTGCGCATTTCGAATATCTTCTTCCTTTCTTCAAAGATGAAAGGTATATAAAGGTAGACAATAAACCTCTATTGATTATCTATGATTCCAATCATTTACATGATGGTGACCCTAACTATATTTTAAAATTCAGAGATCTTGCAAAAGAAAACGGATTTGATGGTTTGTATGTTATGGCATCTAATAAACTCCGTGATGATCTCGATTTTAAATCTATGGGATATGACAGTAAAATTTCTAATGCTTTTCTGAAAGCCTGGATTCCTCATATTGACAAAAAAGAGTACATCTCCCATTCCCAATATTATAAAAACAGAATAAAAGGATTAATAGGGATTAAGAAAAAAGAACAGCCTAAAGTCAGAATTCAGGATGCCCAGGCAGTCGTTAATGACTTAAAGTTTGAAGAAAGCAACGTTCCTACCTATCCATGCATCCTGCCTAATTGGGACAATACTCCCAGAAGCGGCTACAGAGGTATTATATTGGCTAACAATTCTCCGGAATTATTCGAACTACAAGTAGAAAAGGCAGTAAAATATCTTGAGGATAAAAAAGACTATCCGGAACAGTTTTTAATTGTTAAATCCTGGAACGAATGGGCAGAAGGAAATATTTTGGAACCAGATAGAAAAAATGGTTTCGGTTATTTAAATGCATTAAAGAAAATTCTGAATAAACATAGCCGAAATGAGTAAATTCAGCTTACTTATCGCCAACTATAATAATGGACATTTTTTTGAAAAATGTTATCAAAGCTTAGTGGCTCAGACTGAAACAGACTGGGAAGCTGTAATCCTGGATGATGGTTCCACTGATGATTCTCTTGATGCTATAAAAAAAATAATCGGAGATGACCAGCGGGTTAAAATCAATCAGAATGACCAAAACAGAGGAATCGGATATACAAAAAGGAGATTAATAGAACTTGCTGAATCAGAAATATGTGGTTTTTTAGATCCTGATGATGCATTAACAAGACATGCGCTGGAATTGGTTTTAAAAGCACATTCTGAAAATCCCGAAGCAGGTTTGGTATATTCAAATTTTGTTTTTTGTGATGAATATCTCAATCCTCAATCTGTTCATAAAGCAAAACAAATTACAGAACTGGATCAGTCTTACTATAATTTTAATGGCGAAATCTCACATTTTGTCACTTTTAAAAAGAAGATATACGAGAAAACATCTGGTATTGACCCTTTCTTAAAAATAGCAGAAGATAAAGACTGGTATATGAAAATGTGTGAAATAGCACCAGTGAAATACATTGATGAAGATCTATATTTATACAGAATCCATGATAGTGGTATCTCAACAACTAAAAATTCTGAAAAAGCACTGTTCTGGCACTGGGTAGCCCTTATAAAAATGGCAGAAAGAAGAAACATCAGTGTTGAAGATCTTTTTCTTCAAAGCTATGTTCCCAAAAACAAATACGAACACGCTCTCAACAAACTGAATCATGTAAAAAATTCAAGATGGGCAAAATTGGGTAATAAACTTGGACTTTTTAAAATCTTTAAAAACCTTTAAAACTAACATCTTAATTAGACTAGAAGCATATGATTATTGGTAATGGAATTCTGGCAAATGCCTTAAGGTTTTATGATAAAGAAGATGTTATTTTTTTTGCATCAGGAGTTTCCAATTCACTGGAAAAAAATCCTGCGGAATTTGAAAGAGAAATATCCCTGCTGAAATCGGTTATTAGCCAATATCCGGATAAAAAGCTGATCTATTTTTCTACGTGTAGTATCTACGATCCAAGCAAAACTGAAAGTCCTTATGTGATGCATAAACTTGCTATTGAAAAAAAAATTGCTGAACAGTGTTCAAGCTTTGTTATTTTCAGAGTTGGTAATGCAGTAGGCCGTGGAGGAAATCCCAATACACTGATCAACTTTCTTAAAAACTCAATTTTATCTGAAAATAAACTCACCATTCACAGCAATGCAAGAAGAATACTTATCGGTACGGATGATATTGCTTTGTTTGTTTCAAAACATATAGAAACTCTCAACAATAAAATTGTCAATCTGGCTTATCCTTATCAGTATTCATTGCATGAAATTTTATCACAGCTGGAGAATCATCTTGCCAAAAATGCGGATTGTGAAAGTGTAAATGAAGGTTCTTTTTACAATATAGAATTTGACAGTTTGACAGAAGATTTTTTCAGAGGCCTTTCCCCTGATGAATACCTGAAAAAGCTTTATTCATCATATTTGTAACATATTATGCAGCAAAAAAAATCTATTCAATGGCATATCCAAAAGTATCCCATTCCAAATTCCCGGAAAAAATAATTTTGTACCTTCGAACAGAAAATTTCAGGTAATATTATTAAGGTGTGGCAGAAAAAATTTAAAAAGCTGTAATCTTAATGATCAACTGAAAAGTAAAACACAATAAATTTATTGAATAAAAATGAAAATGAATCCCAAAATATCTGTAATCGTTCCCTGTTATAATCAAGCACGCTTTTTGGATGAATCTCTGCAATCTGTTCTTGATCAAACGTATGAAAACTGGGAATGCATTATCGTTAATGACGGATCTCCTGATAATACGGCTGAAGCAGCAGACAAATGGACCAAAAAAGATAGCCGTTTCAGATATCTTTACAAAGAAAACGGAGGGTTATCTTCTGCAAGAAATGCAGGTCTGGAAATCATAACCGGAGATTATATTCAGTTTTTAGATTCAGATGATATCTTAGTTAACACTAAGTTTTCAGATTCTTTAAATTTGATACAAGAAAAAGAAGCAATAGTGGTGTCAAATTTTTGTTTGTTTGACGATTCAGATAAACAAAAATTATTACCCCCTTTTTGCAAGTTATCTCAGGATTTGCTGAATTTTGAATCTATCCTATACCAATGGGATTTTAAATTCACAATTCCTATTCATTGTGGTTTTTTCCCAAAATCTCTTTTTGAAAATATTCGTTTTAATGAAAATCTAAAAGCAAAAGAAGACTGGCTTTTCTGGATTCAAATTGCACAAAAAAACATCAATTTCATTTTTTTAGACGCTCCTCTTGCGTTGTATAGAAAACATGCAAGGAGTATGTCCAGAGATAGAACACATATGATTGTATATCAGATGCTTTTCTATAATGAAGCTGAAAAGGTAATTTCAAATTCTGATTTCAAGAAATTGCTTTTAAGGCACTTAGATACTAACTACAACAAAGTGAATGAATTAACAATTGAAATAAGAAATCTAAAAGAATCAAGAACTTTTAAACTGTTTTTGTCTCTTAAAAAAATAATTGAAGATCTGGGGTTATTACATTTATCTAAAAAAATATTCCGCTTCATAAGGAAGCTTAAGAAATAAATTTCAATCCAGAAATTTTACAAAGTAATACTAGATTAAAAACAGAAAAAAATATCAATATCCAGAAAGTAAATTATTTTTTACAATATATTAAGACATTTCAACAACTTTTACTTCCAAAATCCTATGAATATAGCTTTCACAATCTGCTCCAATAACTATTTAGCACAAGCTAAAGTTCTAAAAAATTCTGTTAATAAATATGGTGAAAATTTCAAATTTGTAATAGGATTATGCGATGAAAAATCCAGTGAAATAGATTATGATTCTTTCCAATGCGAAATTATCGAAATGAAAGATATTGGAATAAAGAATTTTGATGAATTATGGATGAAATATGACATTATAGAATTTAACACCTCTGTAAAAGCATCATTTTTCAAGTACTTATTGGCACAAAATCTAAATACAGAATTTATATATTACTTCGATCCGGATATTGAGATATTTGATCAATTATCTATATTAAATGCAGAATTTGATAATAATACAGATATTTTGCTCACCCCTCATATCCTGAGTTCTATTCCCTTAGATGGCTACAAACCCGTAGAAAATACTTTTCTTAATTTTGGCATATATAATCTGGGGTTTATTGGATTAAGGGGCAATTCTGAAGATGTCAAAAAACTTCTCGATTGGTGGGAGGAAAGATTATTATCTCTTTGCTATAATCAGCCGGAAAAAGGTCTGTTTGTAGATCAAATCTGGATGAACTTTACGCCTGTTTTTTTCAAAAATGTAAAAATTCTCAATAAAATGGGATACAATGCCGCTCCATGGAATTTGCATGAAAGAATAGGATTAGTAGCAACAGAAGACAATAAGTACATTATGCCGGACAAATCCCCTTTAGTATTTTATCATTTTTCCAATTTTAAATATAAGAGTCCCGAAACTCTGGCAAAATACTATAACAGATACTCTCTGGAAAGTTCAGGTTCTTTGAAAAAACTCTATCAAAATTATTATCAGAAAACCATTGATAATGACATTGAAAGAATCTCGAAAATAGATTGTAAATATATAATTTTGAAAAATGCTATACCTCAAAAAAGCAAACCGTTCTCTCAAATTTTGAAATCAAACTTCAATAATTTATTAAAAATAATTTATTATAAAATCCGTTACAACTACAATTATGAACCAAAACTCTAAAATATATATTGCAGGACATCGAGGTATGGTTGGAAGTGCCATTTTAAGAAACTTAATTTCAAATGGATTTAACAATATTGTTACTAAAACCTCCGACGAATTAGACCTTACAGATCAAAAAAAAGTACAAACATTTTTTGAATCTGAAAAACCGGAATATGTCTTTCTTGCTGCAGCCAAAGTAGGAGGTATTCTTGCCAACAATACCTATCGTGCAGATTTTCTTTACGAAAATCTTATGATTGAGTCTAATGTAATCCATCAAAGTTATTTGCAGGGAGTAAAAAAATTACTTTTTTTAGGCTCTAGTTGTATATACCCCAAACTTGCTCCTCAACCTCTAAAAGAAGAATACTTATTAAGTGGATTTTTAGAAGAAACCAATGAGCCTTATGCCATAGCAAAAATTGCAGGAATAAAAATGTGCGATGCATACAGAAATCAATATGATTGCAATTTCATTTCTGCAATGCCGACCAATCTTTATGGCCCTAATGATAACTACGACTTACATAATTCCCATGTTTTACCTGCTATGCTCAGAAAGTTTTTTGAAGCCCAGCAAAACAATGTAAAAGAAGTGGTCTTATGGGGAGACGGCAGCCCTTTCAGAGAATTCTTACATGTAGATGATCTTGCAAAGGCATGCGTATTTTTAATGAATAATTATAATGATAGCGGTCATGTAAATATAGGTTCATCCAGGGAAATCTCTATATTAGAACTGGCCATGCAGATTAAAGATATTACCCAATATGAAGGAAATATAGTTTGGGATACGGAAAAGCCCAATGGCACCCCTAGAAAATTAATGGACTCCTCTAAAATTAATTCTATGGGATGGTCTCCTAACATATCTTTAGAAGAAGGAATAAAACAAGTTTATCAAGAAAAATTTTTAAACAAATGATGAAAAAAGCACTTATTACAGGAATTACGGGACAAGATGGTTCTTATCTTGCCGAACTGCTTTTAGAAAAAGGCTACGAAGTTCATGGTGTAAAACGAAGAGCGTCCTCTTTTAATACTCAAAGAATTGATCATTTATACCTAGATCAACATGAACATAATGTAAATTTCAAATTACACTACGGAGACCTTACAGACTCTACCAATATCATTAGAATAATACAAGAGGTACAACCAGACGAGATCTACAACCTGGGGGCAATGAGCCATGTGAAAGTTAGTTTTGATATGCCCGAATATGTTGCCAATGTAGATGGTTTAGGTACACTGCGTTTATTAGAAGCAATCAGGATTTTAGGACTAACTCATAAAACGAAAATTTACCAAGCCTCTACCTCAGAATTATATGGCGGGCTTCCTTCCAATAAAAACGAGAAAGGATTTTATGATGAAAATTCTCCCTTCTACCCTCGTTCTCCCTATGGTGCTGCAAAAATTTATGGTTTTTGGATAACAAAAAATTACAGGGAAGCATACGGAATGTTTGCCTGCAATGGTATTTTATTCAATCACGAATCGCCTAGAAGAGGTGAAACTTTTGTTACCCGGAAAATAACCATGGCAGTAGCTAATATAGCAAAAAACAAACAAGATTGTTTATATCTGGGAAATCTGGATGCTAAAAGAGATTGGGGACATGCCAAAGATTATGTAGAAGGAATGTGGAGAATGCTGCAGCAGGATAAACCGGACGATTTTGTTTTAGCAACAGGTGAAACTACTATGGTAAGAGATTTTCTGATTATGGCTTTTGAAGAAGCAGGAATAGAGCTTGTCTTTGAAGGCAGTCAGGAAAATGAAATTGCCAGAGTGCTGCGCTGTAATAATCCAGATTATCAATTACCTGTAGGTAAAACTGTTGTAAAAATAGATCCTAATTATTACCGTCCAACAGAAGTTGATCTCCTAATTGGTGATCCCACAAAAGCAAAAAACATTCTCGGTTGGAAGCCACAATACACCGTAAAAGCTCTTTGTAAAGAAATGGTAGAAAATGATTTGAAAATAATATGATCTTTTTAAAATCATTTTCTATTATACAACATCATTTTTTTGCAATAAACAGGCAGATATTTACCAAAAAATCACTCAAAAAATATGCTTAACAAATCCCTTACAATCATAACGATAAACTTTAATGACCAAAATGGTTTACAAAAAACCTTCAATAGTGTATTTGGCCAAACCAATAAAGATTTTGAATATATCGTAATTGATGGTGGAAGCTCAGACGGAAGTAAAGAACTCATAGAAAAAAATAACTCCAAAATAAACTATTGGGTAAGTGAACCAGATAAGGGAATTTATCATGCGATGAACAAAGGAATTGAAAAATCTACCGGAGAATATCTTCTTTTCCTAAATAGCGGAGACGAGCTGATAAATGAATCAGTTGTAGAAAAAATAACTCCACTACTGCATACAGATGATATTATTTCTGGAGATTTAGTTATAGATGAAGATAATAAAGATGTTCTTAGACCCACCAAAAAAAACATCTCATTCTTAGATTTTATTGCAGAAACTATTTGGCATCCCAGTACATTCATTAAAAAAAGTGCTTTTGAAAAAGTAGGTCTCTATGATGAAAACCTGAAAATTTGTTCGGATTGGAAATGGTTTTTGATTTCTATTTTTAAGTATAATTGTACTTATAGACCTATAGAACACACCATATCCCGATTTTATAAAGATGGTATAAGTTCCGATCCAAAATCACAATCTTTAAGAAAGGAAGAAAGAAGAAAAATACTCGTAGAAAATTTTCATTTTTCTGAATTCCAGACGGAAGAATTAATCGATAAAATTAATTTATATTTTAGTGCACAAAATTCTTTAGACAAAATAAATAAATTGAAAAAATCAAGATTATTAAAATTTTTATATCGAATAGGGGTATTTAAAAACTATAAATATCTTTAAAAAAATTTAAAGGATAGGATTATTTTTCTTCTGCTATGAAACTTAACAACCTCCAGATACTAAGAGGGATTTCAGCATTATTGGTATGTTGCTTTCACTTTCGGGATACCATCAACTTGCCAGAGCTGAATCTTGGTGACCTTCTATTTAAAAAAGGAAGCATCGGTGTTCCCGTATTCTTTATTATCAGTGGATTTATCATGGCTTTCACCACTCAAAAAATAAATTTCAGCAAGGATACTTTTCAGCAGATTACTTTATTTTACAAAAGAAGAGTGATCAGAATTGTTCCATTGTATTATCTTTTGACATTTGTAGCCATGATACCGGGAGGCAGTTTCTTTCTATATTTTCATGGAGCAGGTCTTTATGAATTAATCCATTCTTTATTATTTCTTCCGACCAAGAAAGAATTTCCGGTTCTTTTCTTAGGCTGGTCTTTAAATTTTGAAATGTTCTTTTATCTCATATTTGGACTCTCGTTATTTTTTAAAGAAAAGAGGTATTATTTCATTGTAGGATTTTTCATCCTCACTTCAATTTTAGGCTATATTATCCATTTTGACAGTCCTTATCTGAAAATGGTAACCCACTCACTGAATCTTTATTTTGTTGTGGGAATACTTTTTGCACTTTTACTGAACAAATATTCAGTTCCAAAGAATTGGGCAGCCATAATTTCTGTAATAGGAATAGTATCATTTATACTTGTATTGCTTAATATTATTCCAATAGATAATACTTGGATAAAGTTGGCCATCATATCCACCTTTGTCTTTTCTTTCCTTACCTTTGATTATATTTTCCATTGGAAAGGAAATAGATTATTAATATTTCTGGGTGATATTTCCTATTCATTATACCTGTCTCATCCATTCGTGGAGATTGTTCTCAAAAGATTCAAAGTAGAAGGCTATTTAAACATTCCTTTTTTTCTTCTCAAAATTGTTTTAGTTATTATGGTAGCTTCCCTTCTGTATTATTTTGTAGAGAAAAAAGTTACCCATTATTTGAAAATTAAATTAAAAGCATAATCGAAAAAATGAAAATTTCAGTCATCATTCCCGTCTACAATGCCGAAAAGTATGTTGCTCAGGCTGTAGAATCTGCACTTCAGTTCGAAGAGGTATATGAAGTGGTATTGGTAGAAGACCAATCACCGGACAATGCATTACAGGTTTGCCGGGAACTCGCTGAAAAATATGACAGGGTAAAGCTCTATCAGCATCCGGACAAAGGAAATCACGGGGCAGGTGCCAGCAGAAACCTTGGGATGGAAAAAGCAGAAGGAGATTTTATTGCTTTTCTTGATGCAGATGATTATTATCTTCCCAACCGTTTTGATGCAGAAAAAAAACTTTTTCCCAATCATGAAGTAGATGGCGTATATGGTGCCATAGGCGTTCATTATTATTCTGAAAAGGCAAAAGAACAGTATTATAAAGTTTTTGGAGACCGCCTGACTACAGTTTATAAAGAACATTCTCCTAAAGATGTCTTTCCGGGACAGCTTAATATGAGAGGAACTTTCGGACTGTTCAGTATTGATGCGTTAACGATCCGTAAAAGTTCTTTGAAAAACATGGAGTATTTCTTTAAAACCCATCTAAAGCTTCATCAGGACACAGAATTTTTATTCAGGCTTTCCTACTATCTGAATCTGTATCCGGGAATTCTTGACAAAGCGGTAGCGGTGAGAGGTGTTCATGAGAATAACAGAATTACCAAAGTAGATTCCGGAGAAGTAAAACCAGCCTCAACAAGGGTTGTATTGTGGAAAGAGGTCAATTATTGGGCAGAAAATGAAAATACTATTCCTGAAGAGATTAAACTTCACATCAAAAGAGTATACAGAAGTTTCCAGATCGCCAATGCTCCTCTTCTCAAAAAATGGGGAATGATTACGAAGTATCTGTTTACAGATTATAAAAGTATACGTTCAGGGTTGTATAATATTAATTTTAGAAACGATTTGTTCTAACAACAGAAGCAAACTAAACGTCTAGTTTAAACTATTTTTAAAATTGTTATCGTTTAGCAAAATGGATTTTCCTTAGAAGATCACGCATTGGTTTTTCAATAAACTGGTAAAAAACGGCCGAACTGAAAAGCATAACAATAATATAAATCACAAATACAATATCAATACTGAACGTATATTCCTGCCATTTTAAAAATGCTCTCACAAGATAAAGAACAGGAATATGGGTAATGTATATTCCATAACTTATTTCTCCCAGATATTCCAGAGGCTTTAGTGAAAAGAACTTACTGACTCTTCCGTTATTAGCCGAAATGAAAAGAATAGCGGGAACAAAAAGCAAAGCCATCAACCCGTTGTGGTAAAAAAGTGGAACAAACATCAGAGACACAAGAATCAGTAAAAAGACTGCGATCACCTGACGATCGTAATTTTTTTGTTTGTAATTTCTCACGAAAAATATCCCCGCAAGATTTCCGATCAGGAACTCATTAAGATGCCAGAAAGGAAAATAATATAGAAACTCATGACTTTTTGTATGTGGCCCTTCATAAGCTCCATACACAGGATAAAGATTAGAAAATACCTGAGTGATCAACCAGAGGCCGATCGCAAATACCCAGATCATTTTATTTTTCTTAGCATAAAAGTAATTGTACAAAAACGGAAAAAGCAAATAAAAGAAGAACTCTACGGAAATAGACCATCCCGGAAAATTAAGGATCATTGCTTCTCCCGGGATCCAGCTCTGAATGCCCAATCCATATAAAACCAGTTTATACCCATCAAACATCTCGTATCTCGTCATAAAATACAGCAGAAGCCCCAGCATATAAAGCGGATAAATCCTGGCAAACCTATTTTTGTAAAATTCCAGGTAATCAATTTTATCTTTTTTATGATAAGCAATGATCATGATAAATCCTGAAAGAATAAAAAAATAGCTTACTCCAACATTCGCCCTCAAAAAAAGATTGGAAATATAATCTATCTTATATAAAAACAGATCTTTATTGAAATGAGAAATAACAATTGCCATGGCGGCAATAAACCTGGTAAATGTAATCTGACTTATCTTCACAGAACACAAAATGCTTTCCTTTATCAAAACCGGACAACCTCAACGCTGAAGGCTGTCTTATTTGATATAAAGTATTAATTTAAAGGCACAAAAATAAGATTTATTCTTATAATTATATAAAACAAATTATATTTGTAAACTACAAATGTGAAAATAAATTCAGGTATGCTTGATGAAATTTTAGCAAAAATTCAACGAAAAGGCCAGATTTCTCGTCTTAAAAAACACCCCAATATTTCTTTTAAAGGGATAAAACTTGGGATCAGTAATCATTTTGTTCTGCACGAAAATCTAAAAAATATTACTATTGGAAATTCCGTTAGTTTCAGAAACTATGTACATATTCTTGTGCAGCAAAATGCCACTTTAGAAATCGGGAATAATTTTTTTATGAACAATTTCTGCTCCATCAATTGTCTCGACAGAATTTCAATAGGAGATAATACATTATTCGGAGAAGGGGTGAAACTGTATGATCACAACCATGCTTACCAGACCCAGCCGGAATTTAAGCTGTTCTCATCTGAGTTCACTACAGCTCCCATCAAAATAGGAAGTAACTGCTGGCTTGGAAGTAATGTGACCGTCTTAAAAGGGGTTACTATTGGAGACAACTGTATCATTGGAGCCGGATGCACCATTCATAAAGATATTCCGTCTAATACCACTGTTATCAATCATCAGGATTTAATACTCAAGGAACGGTAATGAAGTTTTCTATTCTTATTGCACATTACAACAACGCCATTTTTTTTAAAGACTGTTTGGAAAGTATCCTTCAACAGACCTATACAAACTGGGAAGCTGTAATTTTAGACGATGCCTCTTCTGAAAATGAGAAGATAATGATCCGGGAAATGATTTCAAATGACAAAAGATTTAAATTTTTTGAAAATGAAAAAAATTCCGGTGTAGGAGTTACAAAAAGCAAACTGATTGAGCTTGCTGAAGGAGAAATCTGTGGTTTTGTGGATCCGGATGATGCCATTTCCCCTACGGCTATTCAAAAATGTATGGAGATTTTTCAGGCTAAAAAAAATACGGTCCTTACCTATTCAAGGTTTATGACATGTGATCAGAATCTGAAGCCTATAGCTCCGTTCAGATCTGCGATGCAGGTACCGAATGGAGATCCTTATTTTTTTAATTTCCCGATTCAGATTGCTCATTTTGTAACTTTCAGAAAATCGGTTTATGAACAGACTGAAAAAATGAATCCTAATTTAAAAATAGGAGAAGATCAGGATTTATATCTTAAAATGTATGAAAAAGGGAACGTTCAGTTTATTAATGAAACCAACTATCTTTACAGAACCCATCAGGGCGGAATTTCACAGAATGACAATAAAAAGAAATCCCATGAGTATTTTGCCCAGGTGATTTTCAATACGATGAAACGCAGAGGACTTACCACCATCAATGGAGAAAAAGTTCCTGATCAGTATACAGGTTCAGATGAAATATTTGAACTATTGCAGTATCAGCATCAGCTGCCTTTCCGTATCATGAAAAAAATAAAAATTACGTTACAATCAATCTTCGGATAATGTTAGAAAAAAAAATAAAAATTTTGTTCAGGCATCGTTCCATGGAAATGGGAGGTGTAGAAAAAGTATTACTGGGACTTCTCAACAATCTTAATCCTGACAAATTTGAAATGACAGTATGTTTGACTCTCAACCAGGGGAAACTGCGTGATGAACTTCCGAAACACATCAGAAAAGTATACCTAACCGACGGAAAAGAAGATTTTTCCCACAACTCTCTTTTACAGAAACTTCAGCTCGTTAAAAGAAGAATAAAGCTAAGAAAACTGAAAAATTCTCCTGCCATCGCAGACCGTCTGATTAATGATACTTTTGATATTGAGATCGGGATGGATTACAGGGATTATGATGCCATTCTAAACTCAACCCATAAGAATTCAAAAAAAATAGGCTGGTTTCATTCTGAAATTAATGTCCCAAAATTTCAGCCATTAGTACCAAACATTTTAAAGAGCTTTCCACAATTTGACCATATGGTATACTGCTCTCATAAGATAAAGGATATGATGCATCAGTATTACCCGAATCTCAATTATCCTGCTGAGAGCGTTATCATCAATCCTATCCCTATCGAAGAAATTAAACATAAGGCGGAAGAAAAGCTTGAAAATTTTCCTGAAGGGCCTGTTTTTGCGTCTATCGGAAGACTTCATTCAAGAAAAGGATATCACAAACTTATTGACGCTCATACGAAGCTTATCAATGAAGGGTTTCATCACAGCATCATTGTCATTGGTGATGGCGATGAAATGAACAACCTTAAAGCACAGGCAGCCAAAAATAATGTTGAAAAGACATTTATTTTAATGGGAAATCAGATGAATCCTTATCCTTATATTAAAAAGGCGGATTATTTCATCCTTTCTTCTGAATCTGAGGCATGGCCACTGGTAATTGCTGAAGCTTTAATTCTTCAGAAGCCTATTATTGCAACAGAAGTAGGAGATGTAGGCCTTATGATCAAAGACCGGGAAACAGGATACCTCATCAATTATGAGACAGATGAAATGTATTCAGCGATGAAAACATTCCTTACCGATCCCAGTCTTGTTTCGCACATTAAGGAGAATCTCAAAACTATTGAAAGTCAGTTTGATAACAAGAAAATATTTGACAGTGTAGAAAATATTATAGAAACGCTGCTCAAAAAATAAATTATTGTGCAGAATATCCTCCGTCAATCACAAGGTTAGTTCCTGTGACCCATCTTGAGGCATCAGACAGTAAAAAAATACAGGCATTCGCTACATCTTTAGGTTCACCTATTCCCAGCGGATGCTTTTTTATAATTTCCGATGAAGCTTCTTCTCCAATATTTTCAAACATTTTCTCTAAAATCGGAGTATTGACCATCGCCGGGCTTATGCTGTTAACCCGAATATTACTTCTTGATAGCTCCATAGCCAAAGAACGCGCTCCGGAAATCACAGCTCCTTTGCTGGCAGAATAAGCAGCCTTCCCTGCCTCTCCTATCATTCCTGCAACGGAAGAAATAAATACAAAACTTGAGGTCTCATCCTTATATTTTTTTAAAGATAAAATTTTAGCAATTTCAAGTCCTGCAATGACATTGACAGCAAATATATCCTGATAAAGCTGAGGGTTATGTTTCTTTAGTGGTAATGTCTTCTCAATACCTGCACAATGTATAAATCCTGCAATTTTACCTAGCACTGAAACTTTATCCGCAATGATGGCTTCAAGGTTTTCAGATTGGGTAATATCTTCAGTGATGGTTTCAACTTTTGTTTCAGGATTCAGCATAGATACTGTTTTCATCAGTTCCTCATGGTTTCTTCCCACGAGAATAAGATCAGCACCACTTTTGCTGCATTCTACAGAACAGCTTCTCCCGATCCCGGAAGAAGCGCCTGTAATGAGAATAATTTTATTTTTTAATGAGAAAGCATCCATTAATCTTCAAAATTTTCTTTTCCTATAACATTCATCAGGTCTGAAACGGTTTCAATATCTTTAAAATGTTTAGTATCAATTTTTTTGCTGAAGTTTTCGTCTACAAATGCAATAACAGAAAGCAAGCTGATAGAATCGTAGCTTTCCAAAGATTTTAAATTCGTTTCAGTGGTTAATGTTTCATCTTCTTCCAATTCCTCCTGTAGTTTTTCTAAAAAAACGGATGTTTTCATATTTTATAATTTTAAATGTTTTGTTCTGTTATATTTCAATAATGGTGGCTCCCCATGAGTATCCTACTCCAAACCCTGCCATTAAAACCTTATCACCTTCTTTCAGCATTCCCTTATCCATCATATTTTTAAGAGCAATAGGAATGGTTGCGGAAACGGTATTCCCGGTTTTTTCCATATCAATATAGAACTTTTCTGCCGGAATTTTTGTTTTCTTTCTTAAATAATTCAGCATAAAAGAATTGGCCTGATGGAAAACAAAATGATCAATATCATCCATCGTCATTCCATTCACTTCCAGTGTTTCTTTTACCAGCCCGGGGATATTTTCAATCGTAAAATTAAAAATTTCAGGGCCGTTCATATAAATATTTTCAGGGCTGAATTCATGTTCGGGATTCAGTTCAAAATCTTTTTTGAAAGCACCTTTCTTCACGATAAGATTTTCTGCACCACTTCCATCTGTTCCCAGGCAAAACTGATAATCATTACCTTCTGATTTTTCAATAATTGCAGAAGCAGAGGCATCCCCGAATATGCTTCGGTTCCCTTTATCATCAGGGTGAATGTGTTTGGTATACGTCTCTGACGTTACCAGGAGAATACTTTTTGCAATGCCTGCGGAAATTAATCCTTTTGCAAAAGCCAGTCCATACACAAATCCTGAGCAGCCAAGGTTAAAATCTATAGCGCCGATATTTTTTCTAAGCCCCAATCTGTCCTGCAAAATACAGGCCGTTGTAGGAAGGAAATATTCGGGACTTTGGGTACAGAACAAAATAAAATCTACTTTGTTTCTGTCATAGTTTTCAAAAATTTTTTCTGAAGATTGTACAGCCATATCCAGTACGGTTTCGCTGTCAGAAGAAATATGACGTTGGGAAATACCTACTTTCTCCTGGATACGTTCGGAACTCCATTCAGGGAACTGTTTCTCAAGGTCCTCGTTAGTTAACACCTGCTGAGGCAGATAATATTCTATTTTTGAAATTTTCATCATATTAATAAATTCTCTTTCTTTGCAAAAGTAACGAAAACAAATTTACACTTGTGATGATTTTTATATTCAGAATCCTATTAAAAATAGACTCCCTCTACCATACTTTTTTGAACAGGGGCAGCCTTGAAGTGGCTAAATATAGAGGGATGAAAGTAGGAAAAAACTTTAATATGCCTGATAAAGTGTATTTCGGAACGGAACCTTACCTTATCGAAATTGGTGATAACGTAAATATTGCCGGTGATGTAAGGTTTGTAAATCACGGGGGAACAACCACCTTGCTCAGAAGACTTCCAGGCTATGAGGACGCAAGAATATTAGGAAGAATAAAAATTGGAAACAACTGCACTATTGGACTTAATTGTGTAATTATGCAGGATGTTCAGATTGGAAACAACTGTATTTTGGGCGCCAACTCTGTATTATCACAGTCTATGCCTGACAATACAGTCTTCATCGGAAACCCGGCACAATTTCTGTGTACTATTGAGGATTATGGTGATATTGTTCTTAAAAACAACCCGGAATATCCCCGTGAACTGGAGAAAGACCGAAAAAAGCTGGATGCTTATATCAAAGAAAATCTTCCTCACAAGTATAAAAAAGCAAGAAAAATTAAATAAATTTAATCTTGCCAAATCATAAAAAAGAAAAAAAGCAAATTGAAAAAGAAAAAACTCCTCATTCGTATAGGTTCATTACGTCATGGTGGTGCTGAGAAAGTATTAATCAACTTTTTGAAAAATCTTCCTCCTGATAAATATGAAGTCGACCTTTTACTTAATCTCTATTCGGGGCTCTATATTAAAGAGGTTCCGTCATGGGTGACCCTGTACTATTTGACAAAAGGAGAAATGATAACAACCAACAGGCTGCAGGATATTCCTGTAAAAGCTTACAGGGTGCTTTATCAGAAGATGTTTCTTTGGTTTCCTTCCCTACTTTATAAATTTGTTTTAAAGAATAAAAAATACGATGTAGAGATTGCTGCCATCCATGCGATGCACCAGGAAATTCTCTCCAGTCCTCAAAAAGATTCGAAAAAGATTATCTGGGTACAGAATGATATTTTCAATCTAAAAGGGTACACTCCGGAAGTCATCAGACAGTTTTTCAAGTTTGACAGAATACTCGTTATTTCCAACAAACTTCAGGAAGGAATGTATGAGCTGGCTAAAAACGAAGCAGAAAAAGCATCCGTGATTAAGATCTTTAATCCGATTGACAAAAATGATACATTAAGAAAGGCAGATATTGAAGTTAATGACTATCCTTTCAACAGTGATCTTCCTACTTTTGTAACGGTAGGAACTGTATATCCGCAGAAAGGATATGACAGATTGCTTAATGTTCATAAAAAACTGATTGATGAAGGGCTTCAACACCAACTCCTGATCATTGGTGACGGATACGACTTTGATACTATTCAAAACCAACTTGATACCTTAGGGCTTCAAAATACGGCCAAAATGCTTGGCTTCAGCAGTAATCCGTATCCTTATATGAAAAAGGCAGATTTTTACATTATGTCTTCACGACACGAGGGATTCCCTACGATTATAGCAGAAGCGCTTATCCTCAATAAACCTATTTCTGCTACGGATATTTCCGGCATCAGGGATCTTCTCCAGGATGGAAAGCTGGGAAATATCACACCCAATTCCGAAGAAGGAATATATGAAGGAATGAAAAAGTTTCTTACGGATAAAAATATCACTGAAGAATACAAAAAGCAGGTCTCAGAAACTGAGCTTCCATTTGTTTTGGAAAAATCTGTAGAACATCTTCAGAAAATAATTGACGAAGTATAAAAACATTTACAATGGCCGATTATTCTATCATTCAAAAAGACTTTTACCGGGAAAGCGGAAAATGGCTTTCAACTATTCAGATCTGGAAAAAATGCATTCATCCGAATCTTCATTTTGTCTATATCCTGAGAAAGGCTCAGAAATATCAGAATATTCCTTTTTTGAATATTTTATGGAAAATTGTACTAAGACATTATCAGATCAAATATGGTTTTCAGATTTATCCTGAGACCCAGATCGGCGAAGGTTTTTATTTGGGACATTTTGGAAGCCTTGTCATTAATCCCAAAACAGTTATCGGAAAAAACTGCAATATTGCTCATGGAGTCACCATAGGTCAGCAGAACCGTGGAAAAAATGAAGGGTATCCGGTTATTGGCGATGAAGTATGGATTGGCACCAATGCCGTTATTGTAGGAGGAATCACTATCGGAAATAATGTATTGATTGTTCCTAATTCTTATGTCAACTTTGATGTTCCCTCCCACTCTGTTGTGATTGGAAATCCTGCCAAAATTATCCCTACAGCAGATGCAACAAAGGATTACATCAACCGTAAAGTATAGTAAATCCAATAGTTATAGTAAAAATTCTACTTGCATTTATCGGTAATTTCCTGTACATTTGAAAAAAAATGTATTGTTTGGTTATATAACAACAACACAATCATCAATTTTAAATAAAATATTACATTTTATTTTTGATGACACCTATCCTTACAATACCACAAATCGCTTAATATTAAAAACACAACCCAGACTTATTATTAATTTTTTAAAATAATTTTTGATGAGAAAAAATATGACCCAAACGTCCCTATTCCTACTTACACAATCAACTCTATAAAGCGGAAAAATACATACCGCTCTAAACTACAACAATTTATCTTCAAAAGTTTCTTTGTTGAGTTGATGCAATATCTATAACATTTGGGAATTATTATCTGATAGTAATTCTTTTCATGCACTCCATGATTCTGATATTCGGCAGGCTCTTCCGGAAACTCTAAGAGGTAGATGATATAAAATTTATCCTAACAGCCCAGACACCTACAACCATGTTCAAAAAAATAGTTCCTATTCTTCTCATTATAATATACCTAACGGGTTTTTTGATTTCATTCCCTTACATCTTTGATAATCTCTTTGGGGCTGAAAAAACAGACAGTATCCGGAATATTTTTGAGTATGGAATTATGTTTTCTTCGTTTCTGGTATTCAATGCACTTCTTTTTAAGAATAAATATACAACTGTCATTGCTGGTATTCTCTGTTTATTGCTAAGCATTAACTTTCTGATCTCAGTATCCTGTTTTCTTATTTATCATTCCGGATTTAATGTAGGAATGGCCATCAGTATTCTTGAGTCTAATCCGGATGAAGCCATGAGCATGTCTTATATGTTTATTCTTCCGGTCATCTTGTTTTTCGTTTTTCTGGGAATGATAGTGTACTCGGTGAATTACCTAAAAACAAGTGTGGTCAAGTTTGATGCTAAATTTATCACTATTGCATTACTGTGGCTTATTTTACCCTTCGGATATCACCTTAAACACACCTATGTAAGTAATAAAGGTGGAGGCAGGATGATCAAGAATGTATATTATCATTTATCTGATTTCAATACCGCATTGAATATACAGAGAGATATTAATGAAATAAAAAAGAATATTCCGGTTTTCAATATCAAAAAAATACAGCCTGGAATAGAAAATGTAATTCTTATCATCGGGGAATCAGAAAGAAAGCAAAACATGTCCCTGTATGGCTATTCTAAAAAAACAACTCCTTATACAGATCAACAGGCTGAAAACATGATGATTTTTGATCATGCTGTTTCTCCTGCAGGAATTACAAACCTGAGTGTGCCATTAATGTTATCCAGCATTCATCCGGATGAATTCAGATATCGTTATGATAAACTTTCCTACAATATCATCAATCTTGCCAATCAGAGCGGGTACAATTCTTTCTGGCTCAGTACACAGGCAAGTGCAAAAGGAATTACAGCCATAGCGTCCATGTCTAAAAATAAAAAATGGGTAAACGGCTACGATGAAATAATTGTTCCTGAACTCAAAAATGCAATACAGAAGAAAGAGAATAAATTTGTAGTTCTTCACATTATGGGAAGCCATCCAAACCCATGTAACAGACTTCCTCCCAACTGGAATTCTGGAGATCTTAACTGCTATGACAGCTCTATCAAATACACGGATTATGTTTTCAACAATATTTTCAAAACGCTGAAAAACACTAATTCTGTGGTAATTTACGCTTCAGATCATGGCCTTAAAATACAAGGAGACAAATTATTGCACGTAGACTCTAAAGAATCTACTCAGGTTCCGTTTTTTGTATGGTTTGGAGACAAAGTTCCGGCAAACTACAGAATTACCGGACATGAAACCAAGCAGACACAAACCACTTACATCTACCCTCTGATCATGAAATATATGGGTCTTGAAACACCCCTTCATTATAAGAATGAAGGAAATAAGTATCTGAACTTAGAGATGAAGAGTATGGAGTATAGTCAACTACCGGAATAGAACCTTATTCTGAAATTGCAACCTTTTTTGTATTAATAAAATAGGCCATTAGCAGATTGGGAACCCAACACAGCCATGCCACTGCAATATAAGAGCTTTCAGCATCTCCAGTAATCTTTGTCAGCAAAGGATACCATAGCCTCAGTGTCACTGCAGCAAAGGTGCAGGCATAACTGTAGGTCATGAATTGCTGATGTTTACTGATATTCCCTTTTCTGATCTGTATAACCGCTGCAAGAGTAGTCATCAGCCAGATTAATCCCAAACTGATAAACCCTGCCGATGAAATTAATCCGCCATTAGCATAAAAGCCCATATAAACAGCCGAAACAGCACTAATAACCACTGCAATCACATAGAGCTTCCCAATGATGCGATGCACCCTGATATTTTTATTGCGGAATGATTTCCCAAACTGAGACCAGCCAATAAAAAGTGCCAGCCCACCAAAAATAATATGAGAGAAAAAGGCGGATTTCCAGATAACATTATGGAGAACTTCTGATGATTTTGAACCCAGAAAGGTATATTTATGTTCTACAAAAGCGTAAATAAAAGGATATAATCCAATAAGTAATGCCAAAATACCCATTATTACAAACAGTAACTTTTTCATAGTTGTCAATTTAATTTTCTGTAAAAATGAGCATTATAAAAGTGCCAAATGTTCCAAAATGAAAGGTGAAACCTATTTATAAATCACTAATAATAAATCATTTACAAATAACCAACCAGAAATATCAACAATAAATCATTCCATATGAATGCTTTGGCTTTTTAAAAATTCTGTAGGTGAGCAATTCATGTATTTTTTAAAATTTCTGTTGAAAGAAGTTTTAGAATTGAATCCACATTCAAAAGCCAATGAAAGAATCGTATATTTTTGATTTTCCTGAAGTACTACAGTCCGTTTAAATTCTTCAATACGCTGCCTGTTGATATAATCATAAAAATTTTTCTGCTCCATAGAATTAATGACCTGAGACAATACATTAGGATGAACCTCCAATACTTTGGCAATATTGTTCAGATTAAGTTCCGGGTCTTTGTATAGTTTTTCGTGTTGCATTTTATACACAAGCTTTTCATAAATAGATTGTATAGCCTCATCACCCGGAGAATTTTTCTGATATTTTACCATTTCATGATCCTGCTCCTTATCCTCTGTCATATCAATACTAACAGGCAGATCCAAAATCCCCACCCGACTGATTCCAAAGTACGCTGCCACTACAATAAATAGAACAACGATGGAAAAAATAAGAATATCATTTCTAATAATGACAGCAATCCATATGAAGGCGATACCTGCAATAAGATAATACAACCAGTTCAGATTAATTTTTTCAGTATTTGAATATTGGCTGGATATTCCTTTCGTATATTTCCTGACAGCAAGAAGGCTTAAAACAACATATACAATTCCTGATAAGATCATAAGATATTTGATGACCTTACTTAATGATTTGTACCCATTATTCCCATTCTGATAAGAAGCAAGCCTATCCCAGGGAGACATCATCAAAAATTGAGATAACAATATACAGATCATCAGAACAGGAATACCATGCAGCAACGCTGTCTTCACACCAGGATTTCTTCCTGTTACACACAGAACATATACATACAGCATTGGCCCGTGAATAAAGGGAAAGATCACTTCAAAACCAAGAAAATAAGGATATTTCACATAGCTGCCGGAAAAAAACAGCATAAATAATATAAGATGTATTCCTATCATCAAAAACCAAACTGCCAGTACATAATCTGCCATTATTTTTTTGCGTTTCCCCAGAATCAAAAGAGAAGAAAAACAGGCAATAAAAACTCCTGCCAGGTAAAATAAGGATGGTAAAAATGGCAACCCAAAATCAGACATTCAATGAATAGATTTATCAGACCTTTAAATTATTCATTTTCTGATATATTTCGATGATTTTTTTTAAACTCAAATCCATTACATCCATGACCCGATAAATAATTAAGAATATTTTAATTCACAAATCTCAAATTTTAATTTATACTTCGTAATTTTATCCTAGTTTTTTAAACGTTTGGATTACCTTATAGATATCAATATGGGTAAAGCAAAGTATATAGGAATATCAGATATGATTTTAAGCATATTTTACTATTAAACTTTGTTAAAAGTGTTTGACTTTTTAACAAAAAGTATATTTTTGCATAATTATTGATTTAGTCTATTGATTTTGAAAATAATTTAAACGAAATAAATAATTATAAACTTTTAAAATTTAAAATTATGTCACAATCGTACGAGGTTATTTTCGAAAACAATAAAAAATGGGTAGAGTCAAAGTTAGCAGAAGATCCAAATTTCTTCCATGAACTTGCAAAAACTCAGCATCCGGATTATCTGTATATCGGATGTTCAGATAGCAGAGCAACCGCAGAAGAGTTGATGGGAGCAAAACCTGGAGAAGTATTTGTTTACAGAAACATTGCTAATGTTGTTAATACTTTGGATATGAGTTCCACAGCTGTTATTCAGTATGCTGTAGAACATTTGAAAGTAAAACACATTGTTGTTTGTGGGCATTACAATTGCGGAGGTGTAAAAGCAGCGATGACTCCTCAGGATCTTGGATTATTAAATCCATGGCTGAGAACCATCCGTGATGTTTACAGGCTGCATCAGGCAGAGCTGGATTCTATTCAGGACGAAAACAAGCGTTATGACAGACTTGTAGAACTTAATGTTCAGGAGCAGTGCATCAACGTGATCAAAATGGCCTGTGTACAGGAAAGATACATTTTAGAAGAGTATCCTATTGTTCACGGGTGGGTATTTGACCTTAGAACAGGTAAAATCATTGATCTGGAGATTGATTTTGAGAAAATCTTGAAAGACATCCAAAAGATCTACAATCTTACAGGTTCTGATTGGGTAATGAGCAGAAAGACCAAGTAGTTTTTCTAAAAAGAAGGTAAAATGAAATTCTGGAGTATTATTGTATTAACGTTTTTTCTCAATTTCACAGCGCTGCCAGGCATTGCTGCAGTTGCAGGCTGGGATATTGCGAGAACGAATATAATAATCAATGAAGAAGAACCCCATTCTCACCCATCCTCATTCATTGTTTACGAAAAGACCATTCCGAAACCTTTAGATGTTTTCGATTATCTGAAGTTTTCTGAACCTGATGTTCAGGGTGTGTCTTTTATTCTGATTGATGATTCTTTTCATCTTTCCCCTTTACTTACTATATTTTCCCCTCCTCCGGAAGCGTAACTCCTATAGTTAGATTTTTTTGATACTATTTCCATATCATTTTTGATATCGGATACGCATGTACTTTAAAAATTATTTTTTCCAACTTTTTATAATTGACTTATCTAAAAACAGATAAGCCGGTTATACCTTACAGCTTCACATTATGAAAAAGACATCATTAATAGGAGGAATCAAGGAAAATTTTCCTTCAGGACTCGTGGTATTTTTAGTAGCACTTCCGTTGTGTTTAGGAATTGCTTTAGCATCAGGTGCTCCCCCATTATCCGGTATTATTTCCGGTATCGTAGGCGGCCTGGTAGTAGGAACAATCAGTAATTCAAATATTTCAGTATCAGGACCTGCAGCGGGTCTGACAGCTATCGTTTTAACAGCAATAACAGATCTTGGTGCATTTGAACTCTTTCTGTGTGCAGGAATTATTGCAGGACTTATTCAATTGGTTTTAGGGTTTGTAAGAGCCGGAAGTATTTCCAACTATTTCCCGAATAACGTTATTGAAGGAATGCTGGCAGCCATAGGAATCATTATTATTTTAAAACAGATTCCGCACGCTTTAGGATTTGATAAAGATTATGAAGGCCACGAATCTATTTTTGATAACGGCCTGAATTTCGGATATTTTACAGAATTATTCGGAGCTATTCATCCGGGAGCCATTGTTATTACTTTAGTTTCTGTAGCCATCCTTATTGCATGGGACAAAATCCACGTACTGAAAAGGATGAAAATGCTTCCGGGAGCATTGGTGGCAGTAATTGTAAGTATCCTTTTGAATCAACTCTTTAAGATGTCCGGAAGTTCTCTGGCTATCGAAACCCAGCATTTGGTTTCTTTACCGGTTCCGCAGACTTTCGATGATTTTAAAAATCTGATTACGACTCCGGACTTTAATGGTTTTACCAATCCTAAAGTATGGATTGTAGGGGCAACAATTGCCATTGTAGCTTCTATTGAAACCTTACTTTGTATTGAAGCTTCGGACCGTTTAGACAGACAGAGAAGAATTACAGATACCAATCTTGAACTTAAAGCCCAGGGAATAGGAAACCTTATCAGTTCATTTATTGGTGGGCTTCCGATGACTTCTGTAGTGGTAAGAAGTTCTGCCAATGCCAATGCCGGAGCAACCTCTAAAATTTCCTCTATTATTCATGGAGTCTTTTTATTGATCTGTGTACTTTCAATTCCTGTTATTCTAAATTTAATTCCATTAGCAACATTAGCTGCGGTATTAATTTTAGTGGGATATAAATTGGCAAAGCCAGCTACGTTCAAACATTTCTGGCACCTGGGAAAATTCCAGTTTATACCGTTTGTAGCAACCGTGGTAGCTGTAGTAGCAACAGACCTGTTAAAAGGGGTAGGAATTGGTCTTACCATCTCCGTTTTCTATATCCTTCAGGGAAATATGAAAAGAGCTTACTATTTAAGCAGAGAAAGACTGGATGACGCTGATGGGATCAATATCAAGCTGGCTGAAGAAGTATCATTTTTAAATAAGGCAGCCATCAAAAAAACACTTAAAAATATAAAACCCAACTCTACAGTAATCATAGATGCAAAAAGTACATCCTACATTGCAACCGATGTACTGGAAATGATTCAGGACTTTGCCAATATCCGTGCAAAGGAACAAGACATCAATGTAGAACTGATAGGGTTTAAAACTTCATACAGAGATTACGAAAGAAGCGAGGACTCTCACATTTTAGTTACGCATAAAAGAGCTATGTAATCTCTACAATTAATTAATTTTTTTAACTTTAAATTCGAAAACAATAAAAATATGAAAGCACATACATACGAAACACAGTCAACTATTACTCCTGAGAAAGCATTAGAATTCTTAAAAGAAGGAAACCTGAGATTTGTAAATAACCTTAAGGCAAACAGAGACCTTCTTGAGCAAGTGAATGCAACACGTGAGGGACAATGGCCTTTTGCAGTAGTTTTAAGCTGTATAGACAGCCGTACTTCTGCAGAGCTTATCTTTGATCAGGGATTAGGAGATGTATTCAGTATTAGAATTGCTGGTAATTTTGTTAATCAAGACATTTTAGGATCTATGGAATTCGGTTGTAACGTTGCCGGTTCTAAGCTTATCGTAGTATTAGGACACACGAAATGCGGAGCTTTGAAAGGAGGTCTTGACGCGGCACAAATTGAAGGGCTGGGAATGGATAACCTGAACCACCTTATCAATCATTTCAACCCTATCATCAATGACATCATTGAAGAGAACGAAGAGCGTTCATCAAAAAACAGCTCACTGCTGGAAAGGCTTAATCATCAAAACGTAAAAAGTGCGATTGAAGATATCCGTAAGCAAAGTTCAACACTTAAAAATCTTGAAGCAGAGGGTAAAATTAAAATTGTTGGAGCAAATTATGATGTTGAGACAGGTGCAGTAACCTGGTTATAAGAAGTAACTTCATTAAATTTCAATTATAATTTACAGAAAATGCCATCGAAATTCGGTGGCATTTATTTTTATTGTTTTTGTCCTGAAATCAGTTAATAAGCTTTTATAATACAGCTTTATTTATGCAGATTCCTAATACTGTCATTCTTCTTTTTGATTTCCGAGTAGATCAATTTCAGTTTTTCAGCGTCTGTTTTAGCAGGATTTACTTTTACTATCGATCCATTATTTGAATGAATCATCGCTTTTTTTAAATCAAATTGTTCAAGATCCTTTTGAGTGTAAAATACTTTAAAAATTCCACCTGTCTTACCAGGAATTTCTTTGGCTTTCATTGTATCAACTTTTACTGATTTCATTTTTTCAAATTTTAGATTGCCCTTTACATCCATAAATACTGGAGAAACAGCAAAATCTTTTGGGGTAATCACAATAGAATTAATTGTAATATTATTTTTTACCGCTTCGTTCACAGGCAAACTGATAGGATAAGAATCTATGGTTGTTGTTCCATCGGAAAACAAAAGAATTGAGTTTTCTCCTTCTTGTCCTTCTAAGGAATATAATGCATTTAATAATGCATGTGAAAAATTGGTTCCGGCCTTCAATGGCCCGAAAGGAGTTATCTCTTTTGTAATTTTATCAATAGTTGTAAGCAATTTTTGTTTGTCTTTTGTAACAGGACAGATGAGATAAGAGTCTCCCGCAAAAACGACAATCGAAAAAGCCTGATTTTCTTTTTTAGCAGACACTACATTTCTTAAAGCATTCAAAATTGCTTCTGATCTGCTGGGCTTAAAATCTATCGAATACATCGATATTGATCTATCTATCATCAAAACTATATTTTGCTGTGATGAATCGTTTCTTTTCTCTCCGTTTTTATTTTCAGTCTGGTTACAACTTAAGAGAGTTACAAAAAATAGGATAAAAAAATACTTCATTTGTTTTTTATATTTCCTATAAATATTATATTTTAATTCCAATATTTCTCACCTGTGAATTCATTACACAATAATAATCAATAATTTAATATCAGCAATACTTCTTAAAGCGAATAGGTTTTAACCCATGTGTATTTTGAAAATATTAAATAAATGACTGCCTCAATAATAAGGCAGTCATTCAATATGATAAACTGTATTTTAATTTCAGAACTTCTTTATCCTAATTAGAAATTATTTCCCGTTAAATGCAGACATTGTATTATTCAATCCAGCAAATACAAAGGAAAGACTGGCCTTAGCAAAGGTTTCAATTCTTTCTGTAAGTTTTTCTGATTCCTCTTCATTCCATGTTCCTAATACATAATCTACCTGTCTTCCGGCAGAAAAATCAGCAGAGATGCCAAAACGCAGCCTTGCATAGTTCTGGGTCTGCAATACTTCATTGATATTTTTAAGTCCGTTATGACCTGCATCAGAGCCCTTTCCTTTCATTCTTAAAGTTCCGAAAGGTAATGCCAGGTCATCGGTAACGATCAACACATTTTCCAAGGGAATATTTTCCTTCTGCATCCAGTATTTCACTGCATTACCAGAAAGGTTCATGTAAGTATCCGGTTTAAGAACAAAAACTTTTCTGCCCTTGTGCTTTCCTTCCGCCAGCCAGCCAAAATTGGAGGTATTGAATGATACTTCGAGAGTTTCAGCTATTTTTTCAGCTACTTTAAAGCCTATATTATGTCGTGTATTTTCATATTCTGAGCCTTTATTACCAAGCCCGACAATTAAATATTTCATCAGAAATTTTTTGCAAAATTAAGAGATAAAAAATAAAAAACTCAATCTTAGGAAAGATTGAGTTTGAATATTGTTAAAAAATTCTTCTATTGTGGTTTATAGATGTAATTAACGCCATATCCTTTTGTCATATAAGTCTGAGGATCGTAAACGTAATTTGTACTCTTAACAACCGGAGTTGGAATAGGTGGTGTAAGATCTGTTACAGACCATCTCTTAGGGTTGTTTGGAGATAAGATAAGACTTTCTTTATCGTTGATTACTGTAGATAACAATCTTGAAATTTTATATACGTGTGGCAACAAGGTGAATGGGCTTACCTGATCATCATATGCATAGTACTCGTAGCTGTATTTTCCAGTAACAGCACCAAATACTCCTCCTGTCATTGTTCCGTAGTTTCTTACCACTTTAGATACATTGTCTCCAACATAAGTATAAGCTGTTTTAGAGTAATCTGTGAAATTAAGTGGAGCTCCCGGAACATCTGGTCCGTTCTTCATAATGATTGAATCAAGCTTTCCTGTAGCAGTACTGTACTTAACCTGATAAGCCGTTTTCTCTTTTTTCAGTAACGTCTGTGGTCCCAAAGGGCCTCCCGGTATTACAGGCGGAGGTCTTCTGAAGGTTGAACGGCTTTCAGAAATCAGCTGAAGCTTATTGTTATTAGCATAAGTGAATAATTGAGTGTATGATACACTGTCCTTATCAAGTTTTCCGTTTCCGTCAAGATCCAGGAAACCGTTGAAATTAATCTGGCTGATTTTATCACCACTGTACATAATATCAGTGATGGAAGCACTGTCTGTAAGTACTTTAGTCACAAGAAGTCCGCTGTAGTGATATTCTGCGATCGTATCTTTATCTGTAATTTCTCTGTATAATGCTCTGGGACCGCTTAGTCCTCCTGTATTGTTAAGATCCAGCAATGGATTTCCGTCCTCATCCAGCATGTCCTTGCAAGAATGTATTGAGGAGAAACCTGCGATCAGTAAAATAAAATAGAAAATTTGTTTCATTTCCTTGTAATTGATTATTTTTTTGACAAATATAATTTTTTTTTGCCTAAAAATTGTATTATTATTTATATTCTGGTAAGATTAATAACTATATTTCTCCTATAAATTTTTATAGGTAAAAGTTAAATTTTGATTTTTCTCAACCACCACATATCCCTGATTATCATAAGAATAGCTTTGCGCTGTATTAACAGGAGTGGCTGGTGCCGGTAATTCTATAAACATTGAAGTAGGGTTATTCGGAGATATTTTATAGAACTGAGCTGGATTGATCAGACTTCGTGTGATGAAATAAGCTGTTGGAAGTGTGGAGTATGGACTTTTCTGAGCGTCATAGTTCAGAAAGCTATACTTACTTATCACGGCTGTACCCATATTCGGGCTTCCGTTGATATCCAATAACCCTTTGGAGCAAACTACCTGAGTTACATTTTCTCCGCTATACACAAAAGCATAGTTGATAAATTTATTATAAGCACTTATTCCTGCTTCTTTTCTCTTCTCAAGAATCTTGGTAAGTCTATTGGTAACCGGGTCATAGGTAAAAGCATAATCACTCACCACTGAAGCGGAAGGAGTTGCCCCCGTTGCTGTAGAAGTAGCATTATAAATCTTTTTACCTGTAGCATCAGGAACAATATTAAATTCATAAACAAGACTGGATGTTGCTGAGCTTACAAATTTAATTTTAGTGATATTTTTGTTAGTATACGTTACCGTTCCTGTGTAATAAGCACTTCCGGCAAAAGATTCATCTTTAGACACCGCGGTCTGCAGATCTCCGGTTACAGCTGTTGTAACATAGTCTTCCTGAGACATATTATTCGCGCTCACCTTTGCTAAAACCCTTTTAGGAGGTGGTCCATCATCCGGATTCGGGATAGATTCTGTAGGATCTGAAGTAGTATTACATGCTGTCAGCAGCCCAAGAAAAGCAATACCGGCAAACATTTTTAAAAAATAGTTTTTTACCATATAGAATTTTTTTAGCTTGTCCAAATATAATTCAATTTTCGATAATACACTTCACTTTATCTGAACAAATTCACAAGAAATAGAGTTAATAAACAAAAAAAATCTAAAAACATAACGTTTTTAGATTTCCTATTATTGTATTATGATGAAAATTAATAAGGCTGCAATATAGATGTTGTCAAAACAGACTGTGACATATCGCTATTGAGGAAGGTAGTATTCACCGCAGTTCCTACTCCAAGTGTTGATCCGGAAATAGCTCTTTTTGTGCAGGCAACTTTAACTTTATAATCATTTTTAGGCATAAGATTCGTGAGTGTTGCATTAAGATTGAAAATTTTATATGCTCCTGGATCACCAAGCAATACATCAGTTCTTACGGCTCTCAACACATCGTCTACAAATACCCCACAGGCAAAACTTGCAGAATTGGAGCCTGTTTTCTGTACTGTTGTCTGAAACGAAAAAGTAGCTTTATTCGTTTGATTGGTCACAGAGAAAGTATCCATTGTTCCTGTAAGTACAGACCAATTCGTATTCAGTGGATCTCCATCACCGTAAGGATTAGTTGAACCATTATTTCCTGAAAAGCTAACTCCGGTCTTGTCTGAAACCGTATTTATTGAAAATACAGACATACTTCCCTGTCCGTCAGCAATTTTTATCGCTTTCCAGTCATTGGTGTTTAAATCTGCATTATTATGCAGGATATCACCTGCTGTTCCGGCAGATCCTTTCAGTATATCAGTACCTCCTGTTCTTAATTCTTTTCCAATATTCAGATCTCCGTTTACATCCAGCATATTCGTTGGATTAGGAGTATTAATTCCCACTTGTGCAGTTACTATAACAGCTAAAAGAAGTGATGTTACAAATAGTATTTTTTTCATGACCTGCTTAGTTTATAATTGTGTTAAACACTTCTGGAACTTCATATACATCAACTTTTAGAGAAGACTGAGCAATAAAGTCATTAATGTTAGTATACCCATTAATTCCTATCGAAAGTTTATTGCCGGAAGCTCCGTAAGAACCCAATCTTGTACAGGCAACGTCTACCGTATGATCTCCTTTAGCAAGATTATCTACAATCCCTATCTGAGTATGGGTAAGAAACGGGTATGTACTGGTAATTGCCTTTAAATTCCTTTGTCTCAGGTTCACCAGTTTACCATCTACAAAAATACCACAAGCATAATCTATTGAAGTATCTACTGCTCCTACTGCTCCAAAGTCAGCCTGAACCACTGTTTCGAACTGGAAGTAAGCCTTACTTTGAGTACTGAATACACTGATCGTCTTTGAAAGGTTCGTAATTTTTTTAAAACCCGGAAGACTGTTAAGTTCTTTTCCTTTGGTAAAAGTTGCCCCTCTTGAAGCGAAACCTACCGTAGAATCTTCTGAAGAGGTAAATGTAACTCCTACTTTATCTGAAAAGGAGTTGTTGTAGATCAGATAAAATTTATTCGGTTCATATTCAGGAATACGAAGGGATTTCCATATGGGAGCAAAACCCTCACCTCTGGAAACCAAAAGCTGATCATTATTTCCCTGAAATACGGTGTTATCTGTGGCATTAAAAATACCAATCTTATTTCTGAAGTTAACATCTCCGTTTACATCAAGCTGTGCTTTTGGAGTGTCTGTTTTTATTCCTACCTGAGCTGTTGCCAAAAGTCCTATGCTACAAAGCAGTGTTGATAATAGTTTTTTCATCATTAGTTAGTTTTTATAGCTCACGTATTCGATAACATCCATTTTCATGGTAGATTCCAAAGTAAACGAGCTGGATACTCCACTTGAAGACTGTACATTACTTCCGATTGAAAATTCTGAAGTGGAATTTGAAGCATCGATCTTGCGGCATGCAATTTCAATATTATGAACCCCTACAGGGACATTCTGTTCTGTATAATTGAGGGTAAAGATATAGTCCTGAAGACCATTTTTTCCACTGTTGTTATTCGTAGCGATTCTATCCGGACGTACAGCCACCAATAAACTGTTTCTGAAAACACCGCAGGCAAATCTTACACTTTCTATGGTGGTAGATGACTGTGCTTTCATTTCAATACCTGTCTGAAACTGATAAGTGATCCTGTTTTTTCCGTTTTTGATTGTAAACGTATTTTTAAGACCATCAATCTTTTTCCAGTTACCTTTAGCTGCATCAGTGACATTATCTCCCACTTTGCTTGTATAGATATTATCCCCGGCAACCCCATTGGAAATAGAGGTAACCCCTAATTGATCCGATGACAGATAAGAATTGATCAGCTTATACTGTCCCTCTTCCATAAAGGAAACATTCAAAGATTTCCACACAGGAGGCAAACCCTCACCCTGAGAAACCAAAACCTGGCCGTTTAACCCGGCATTTCCAGCCTGAGTTGAAGTCCCGCCTACTCTAAGTTCTTTTCTTAAGGTGGTTTTTCCGTTCACATCAAGAACAGATTTCGGTTTCGTAGTACCTATTCCCACCTGTGCGTTGGCGTAGAATGAAAGAAGTCCAGCCACGCAGCAATATATAATTTTTTTCATAATAAGGACTGCAAAGGTAAACAATGAAGTCCAAAAAATTCCAGTTATACATCGGTAAACCTATAGAAATAAACACATTACGGAATAGAATTAATCACACACAAAAGTAGAATTATTTCTACATAACTCCACTTTTTACAATTAAAAAAAAGAGATTAGTGTCTCAAACCCTTACTGTACGGGCGTTTACAAGATTTCTTTACTCATCAGAAAGTGATTTCAAGCCCCTAAAAAGGCCCTTAATTCTCTGTAACAGGAATATTACAAAATAAAAACATGATAATAATCACAAAAAAACGTATAAAAATTTAATATTCTTATACGTTTTTCACAACTTTTATCATCTTATTTCCAACAAATAAAAAATAAAATTTAATTATGTTCAATGATAGCTTTAAGCAATAGATTAACCTCATCTACATTTTTAACCCTTTCCTTTCTCATCATCAGTTGGTTACCTTCTTTTCCTGACTTCTCTTTGAGCTGTGCCTCAGCGGGATTTCGGGTCAGATAATTAATGATATGCCTGAATCGGTCGGTCTGATAAAACTTGTCCTGAGGATTCCCCGGAAAGTACCCTAAAAACACCCCGTTTTTCATAACAATTTTCTCAAAACCAATATCAGCAGCAAGCCATTTCAGAGAAACGCTCTTCAAAAGGTTGATAGCTTCTTTTGGCAATGCTCCGAAACGGTCAATCAATTCCAGTTCAAACTGATGAAGATCCGCCTCATTATTAATCTCTGCAATTTTCTGATACAACAACAGCCTTTCTTCTGTATTAGAAATATATGAATCCGGTAACATCAACTCTAGATCTGTATCGATATTAACATCCTTCACAGATTTGAAAAGTTTCTGCCTGTCTTCTTCATTTTCAAAAAGGCTTTCAAAATCAGCATCATCTTTCAGTTCTTCTAAAGCTTCCTGCATCAGTTTCTGATAAGTCTCAAACCCCATTTCATTGATAAATCCACTCTGCTCGGCACCTAGAAGATCACCGGCACCACGGATCTCAAGATCTTTCATCGCAATCTGGAAACCGCTTCCCAAATCTGAAAACTGTTCAATGGCTTCCAGACGTTTTCTGGCATCTGAAGTCATCATATCGTAAGGAGGAGTAATCAGATAACAGAATGCTTTTCTGTTGCTACGTCCTACTCTTCCTCTCATCTGATGCAGGTCTGCCATACCAAACCTTTGTGCATCATTGATAAAAATAGTATTGGCATTCGGAACGTCCACTCCACTTTCTACGATGGTAGTAGAGACAAGAACATCATATTTCCCTTCCATAAAATCCAGCACATTCTTTTCCAGCTGTTTTCCTTCCATCTGCCCGTGTCCTGTGATCACTCTTGCATCAGGCACCAGCCTTTGGATAAGTCCCGCAATATCTTTGAGATTTTCAATTCTGTTGTTGATAAAATAAACCTGTCCATCTCTCTGAAGTTCATAGGAAACAGCATCTCGAAGAGTTTCTTCATTAAACCCTATCAACTGCGTATCTACAGGCTGCCTGTTAGGCGGTGGCGTTTTGATAACAGATAAATCCCTTGCAGCCATTAAAGAAAACTGTAGAGTCCTCGGAATAGGAGTAGCCGTAAGCGTAAGCGTATCTACATTACTTTTAAGTGTTTTCAGCTTATCTTTTACTGAAACTCCAAATTTATGCTCTTCATCAATAATCAGCAAGCCCAAATCTTTAAATTTAACAGAACTGCTTACTAATTGATGAGTCCCGATAATAATATCCACCTTTCCATCTTTCAGAGCACTTAATGTTTCTGATTTCTGTTTAGCGGTTCTGAATCTGTTTACATAACCAACATTTACCGGAAAATCTTTAAGTCTTTCTTTAAAACTTCTGTAATGCTGAAAAGCAAGAATAGTCGTGGGAACCAATATCGCAACCTGCTTTCCGTCTGTCGCCGCTTTAAATGCTGCACGGATGGCAACCTCCGTTTTACCGAAACCTACATCACCACAAACCAGCCTGTCCATAACCGTATCAGCTTCCATATCTTTTTTCACATCTATGGTCGCTTTTTCCTGATCTGGAGTATCTTCATAAATAAAGCTAGCCTCCAATTCGTTCTGCAGATAGGAATCTGGTGTAAAAGCAAAACCTTTTGCCGTTTTTCTCTGGGCATATAGCTGAATAAGATCAAAAGCAATCTGTTTAACCTTCGCCTTTGTTTTCTGTTTCAAAGATTTCCAGGTTGGAGATCCCAGTTTACTCAACACAATTTCTCTTCCATCCGGTCCATTGTACTTCGAAATCTTATGAAGAGAATGAATACTTACATATAATAAATCTCCATTTTTATAGGTCAGTTTAAAGCATTCCTGAATTTTACCATCGTTATTAACTTTTACAAGTCCCATAAATTTTCCGATTCCATGATCAATATGGGCGATGTAATCCCCGATTTTCAAAGACATCAGGTCTTTCAGGGTAAGCTGTTCAGATTTTGCAAAAGTATTTTTAGCTTTATACCTCTGGTAACGGTCAAAAATCTGGTGATCAGTATAGACCATCAGTTTATGGCCGTTATCTACAAAACCTTCATGAAGTTCAGATTTAAAGCTTTTAAAAGGGAGCTCATGTTCAAGTTCTTCAAAAATAGATTCCAGTCTTTCCTTCTGTTTTTCTGTTGAAAAGGAAATCCAGGTGTCAAATCCTATATTCTGCTTTTCTTCAATATCTTCAATCAGCAGTTCAAAGTTTTTATGAAAAGACGGTTGTGGAAGCTGTTCCATTTTGACTTCGATAATTTCTTTCAGTCCTTCAATCACCGTTCCTCCAAAGTCAACCGTTTTGAATTTTTTATAATCGAATAGAAACTCCTGATCAGAAATAAAAAGTTCCTGTGGAGCTCTGTGCGCAATATCTTTACTTAATGTATCATATTTCTCCAGAGATTTTTCGTAGAATGTTCTGATCTTCTGCATTCCCACCATTCCGTTTTTGGTAACCACAAAACTTTCTTTAGGCAATAGCTGCAGCAATGACACTCTGGTTCCCGTTACTGAAAAGTTCATATTGGACACCAATTGGAAATCCTTCACTTTATCCACTGAAAGCTGAGTTTCAATATCGAAGGTTTTAATACTTTCCACTTCATTACCAAAGAAAGTAATTCTGTAAGGCTTTTCATGTGAATAGGAAAACACATCTACAATTCCTCCCCTTACTGAAAACTCACCAGGTTCAGAAACGAAATCAGCCTGCTGGAAATGATAATGATTAAGCAGCTCATCCACGAAATCAAAATCAAGCTGGTCGCCCACTTTTATATGATGAGAAATTGCTTTAAAATCTTCCTTTTTCAAAACCTTTTCAGATAAGGCTCCGGCATACGCTACAATCACTTTCGGAGATCTTCCTGAATTGATTTTATTCAACACCTCGGTTCTTAAAACCAGATTGGCATTTTGTGTTTTTTCCACCTGATAAGGTTCAAGATGGGTAGCAGGAAAATACAGCACTTTATCCTTACCAAGAAGATCTTCCATCTCAGTATTGGCATACAATGCATCCTCTTTATCATCTACCAGATAAAGAATATTTTTCTTCTGAACCAAAAAAAGCTCAGCGACAAAAATAGAAACCGAAGATCCGGCACTTCCTTTTACAGCAATATGCTGATTGTTTTCTAGCTGGGTAAAAATTTCTTTCCCAAACTCTTTCTGCATAAGGTCTGGAAGGAACTTTTCATTGATGGATTTTAACTGCATAGATAGTAAAGGTATAAACGACAAAAGCGATTTCGGGAGTTTTCCGAAACCGTTTATGATATACAAAGGTACGGATATTTTTTTTCTTCCTTGGAAAAACTGAAAGACTGAGGGTTTAAAATGAAGGACTTAACCTCAGAAATCTTAATTTTTTACAATTTTATCTAATAACATGTTAAAAAAATTCAAGTTTCTCCTCATGGCATAGTGTTTGGCCTTTTAAGTATAACCAAACATTTAAGAATGATATTATGAAAAAAGCAATTAAAATCTTAGGAGTTATGATGCTGTTATTATTCACAGCATTATCTTTTTCGTCATGTAGCAAAGATGACGACCCTGTAAACAATGAATTTTTTGCCGGAACCTATAAAGGAAAGATTTCCTATAATGATGGAGGCTCTACCAGCATCAGTACCGATAACGGAAGTGTATTTGTAACAAAAATCGCCAGCGGTACCAAGTATAATTTCGCTTTCTCAAACAGTATTCCGGATCTTAACGGAATTGAATTCAATCAGGAAGGTGACCATACTTTAGTGATGATTGGTTCTACAGCAACCTCTTATATCAGAATTGATAATAATACCTTAAAAATATTATTTGCAAAAGACGGCAAAACGTGGACAGCCAACTGTACACGTTAGATTTGTCTATTTATATATTATGCAAGCCTGCCTTCAAAGATGAAGACAGGCTTTTTTTATTGTAAATGAAGCGTTTTAATTTTTTTTTAAGCTGTAATAAACTTTAGTTAAGTTTCAAAATCTCAACATTCTAGCCTGCTTTTTGTATATCTTTATTCAACAAAAAACAAACAATAATTCTTATGAAAAAATTCTTATCTGCAATGTCTTTGATCCTGGGATTAGGACTTGCCACTGCTCAGCAGACTGCTCCCGCTACAAGCGCTACCGCTCATCCACCTGTAAAAGCAACGACTGCAAAAGCTGCTAAACCAGCAGAAGTAAAAGCGGCAAAACCGGCAATGGATGCAAAAGCTGCGAAGCCTGCACAACCGGCGGCCAAAATGAAAAAAGACGGTACACCGGATAAGAGATATAAAGAAAACAAACACCTGAAAAAAGACGGTACGCCTGATAAAAGATACAAGGCCAACAAATAAGCATAACATTAACATATAGTTGTTATTTTCATAATCAAATTTCGAAAAGCCGGTGGAACATGTTCCATCGGTTTTTTTATGTGAAGCTTTATAAAAAATGATTCCAGATTCTCTACTTATTTATAAATTTGACCCATGTTAAACTTCTTCAAGAAAAATGCGGCGCTGATCTGGGCAAAGAAACATGTCCAAAAAGCAGAGGATTTCAAAAAAAATGCTGAGAAAAATCAGGAAGACCTATTAATTTCCCTGGTAAACACTGCTCAAAAGACTCTTTTTGGGCGTGAACATGATTTTGAAAACATCCATTCTGTAAAAGAATTTCAGGACAGAGTTCCTGTAGCCGACTATGAAGATCTGAAGCCTTATATTGAAAGGGTAAAAAAAGGACAATCCAATATTTTATGGACAGAAACTCCGGAATATTTTGCCAAAACTTCGGGAACAACCTCAGGGTCTAAATATATTCCAATTTCCAAGGAAGGAATGCCATTTCAGATTGCAGGAGCTCAAAGCGCTCTTTTTCATTATATCAGCAAAAAAAACAATGCTGATTTCGTCAACGGAAAAATGATTTTTCTACAGGGCAGCCCGGAACTTGAAGAGGTATTCGGAATAAAGACAGGAAGATTATCCGGCATTGTAGCTCATCACATCCCTAATTACCTCCAAAAAAACCGCCTTCCAAGCTGGGAAACCAACATTATGGAAGACTGGGAATCCAAAGTAGACAAAATCATTGAGGAAACAGAACATGAAAACATGACTCTGATCTCTGGAATCCCGCCATGGCTGATTATGTATTTTGAGAAACTATCGGAAAAACATGGTAAAAAGATCAAACAGCTTTTCCCTAATCTTCAGCTTATTGTAACAGGAGGAGTCAACTATGAACCGTACCGGGATAAAATGGAGGAGTTATTGGGTGGTACAGTAGATATTGTTCAGACTTTCCCGGCATCTGAAGGTTTTTTTGCCTTCCAGGACGACTATACCAAAGAAGGACTTCTGTTATTAACCAATCATGGAATTTTCTATGAATTTATTCCTTTGGAAGAATATGGTAAGCCCGGAGCGAGAAGGTTAACGTTAAAAGAAATTGAACTTCATAAAGATTATGCGCTGATTTTGACCACCAATTCAGGGTTATGGGCATATTCTATTGGAGATGTGGTAAGGTTTATCAGCAAAGATCCGTACAGGATTTTGGTAAGCGGAAGAACCAAACATTTTACTTCTGCATTTGGAGAACATGTGATTGCCTTTGAAATAGAAGAGGCTATGAAAGCTACGCTTGAAAAATATCCGGCACAGATTACGGAATTTCATCTTGCCCCACAGGTAAATCCATCAGAAGGCCTTCCTTATCATGAATGGCTGATTGAATTTGAAAAAGAACCGGAGGATTTAGAAGCATTCAGAGAGGAACTGGATCAACAGCTGCGGGCAAGGAATACTTATTATGATGATTTGATTTCAGGAAATATTTTACGGAAGCTACACATTACGAGACTTAAAAAAAATGCCTTTCATGAATATGCCAAATCTCAGGGGAAATTAGGAGGCCAAAATAAGACTCCGAGATTGGCTAATGACAGAAAGATTGCAAATCTCTTAGAAATTTACAAACTTTAATCATATTTTTTCAATTCCGAAAACATATATTCGAAAAAAATTATAAATTTGAAAAACTAAAAGAAAATAATGAAAGCATCTGTACTGTTGAAATCATCTTTACTAACGTCTTTATTTGTTATTACGTCTTGTGCTACGACAAAATACAGCGAAGATATTTCAAAAAACAACTATTCTAATCTTGAAGCCGGAAAAGTATATAAAGTCACTATGAGAGACGGCTCTCCAAAGCAGACCATCTTATTCAGAAATGTCGTTGGCGAAAATCTTGTAGGTACAGCCGGTAAAAAAGACAGTACAGAAGTAATTATTCCTAAATCAAATGTAGCGGCTGTAAAAGACAGAAGAAAAGCAAGAATTGCTGCGGGAGCTACTATCATTGGCGCAGCAGGAGTTGCGGCCATCGTATTAAGTTCTTCCAGAGCTGACTAAAATAGATTTTATCTTTTGAGATATATTTAATATATCTTTCAGAAATTGTCATATGAATAGCCTTAAATAAATTTTTAGGGCTATTTTTGTTCATGATTTCCTTTACCCCGTTACAAACATTACAAAATGTTGAATTCAGAAATCTTCTCACCGGGAGATTTTTTATTGTTTTAGCTTTCAGAATGCTTGCCACTTTATTAGGATGGTGGGTGTATCAATTAACAAAAGATCCTTTTTCAATTGGCCTTATCGGACTTTCAGAGGTTATTCCCGCTGTAAGCTGTGCGCTGTATGCAGGACATGTTATTGATATGAATGAAAAAAAGAGACTGCTTCTCATCTGCAATTATGCTTATATTTTCCTGATCGGGCTTCTGCTGATTCCGGCCTTTCTGGATGTAGAAATGCATTTCACCGGTCATCAGATTACATATTATATTTATGGAGTTATCTTTTTTACGGGAATAGCAAGGGCTTTTATCGGGCCTATCGTTCCTTCTATGATTCCTAAAATTGTAAAGAAGGAAAACCTTCCGAATGCAGTAACACTGAACCAGGCCACTTTCCTGATCTCTTCTGTTTGCGGACACGCAATTGGTGGTGTTCTTATTGGATTCATCGGTGTAAAATGGACTCTGGTTGCTATTTTAGCATTAATATTTGTTGCCTCATTATTCTTCTGGCAGCTCCATAAGCAGTATTCAGAATATAAAAAAGAAACGGTGAATGTAGTGGAAAGTATGCGTGAAGGGATTTCTTATATTTTTAAAACCAAAGAAATTCTGGGTGCTTTATGTCTTGATATGTTTGCGGTACTTTTCGGGGGTGCGGTGGCAATGATCCCTGTATTTGCAACAGATATTTTAAATTCAGGAGCTGAAGGCTTCGGTTTATTGAATGCAGCTTCAGACATTGGTTCCATGTGTATTATTACTATTTTGTCGATTATCCCTCTGCGAAAAAACCAGGGAAAAATACTGCTTGTCGTTGTTACAGGATTCGGACTATGCATCATTGGATTCGGCTTATCAAAATTATACTGGCTGTCTTTTATGTTCCTGGTGATGAGTGGTATGCTTGATGGAATTTCCGTGGTTATCCGAGGCACAATTGTTCAGTTGAAAACACCTGATCATATCAGAGGACGTGTTCTGAGTGTGAATTCAATTTTCATTATGTCCAGCAATGAAATGGGGCAATTCGAAAGTGGACTTATGGCCAAATTATTAGGGGTTGTACGCTCCGTTGTATTTGGCGGCTGTATGACTGTTTTAATTGCTTTGCTTGTAGGAAGTACCAATCCTAAATTGAGAAAGATGCAATATTAATTTATTGTTTATCAGTTTATTTAAAATCTGAGCCAAAAAAAATCAGAATTCGAAATACTTAAAATCAGAATAGAACGTTTTTCTATTCTGATTTTTATTTTATACCTATTTTTTAAAACCTTATAAAAGAATTAAACTACAAATATTCATCAAAACCACTCATATCTTTACGATCTCCATATAATTCAACCGAAAGAATAAAATACCATATTAAAAACCAATATATTACTTTCATTAAATATATCTCAAAATCTTTAATTTAACGTTAATAATTTTTTATATTTGCTTCATAAAATATCCCCTATGACTAAACTTTTACTATTTTTGAGCTTTCTCATGGCAGGTTCTCTGATGAATGCTCAATTTTTTTCAGATCAAACCTTACAACAAACTGTTCTGCAGTTCGATACTGCTAAAACAGAAAACGACTATGATATGCTTTTCTCTAAGTTTTCAGAGGCTAAAACTTCAGAAAAATGGCAGGCTAATTACTATGCAGCAGCAGCATTATATCTTAAAACAAATTTCCTGTTAAAGAACAGCCCGAACAGCCCTCTTGGAGATCCTAATGAGTCTGCAAGAAAGCTGGCAATGCAGGCACTTGCTTCGGAAAAGAATAACGGAGAAGTAAACCTTCTTCTTGCTCTTATTCATTTTCAGAAAATCAGAATAAAAACAACTGCAGATCCTCAAAAGGAACTAAAGACTGTTACAAGCTTCATGAATAAAGCCGAAACAACTTTAAAGAATAACCCAAGACTTTCCTTCTTAAAGGCTGAAATGGCTGAAAAACAAGGAAACAAGGTAGAAGCAATAAAGTTATATCAAAAAGCAGCCCAAGAATTTGAAACATCAAACCCCTCATCCAGTTCACCTAACTGGGGAAAACAGTTGATAGGAACAAATTAACCGTAAGAAAATGCATGATCTTCTGAATACATCGGATGATCAGTTTTTTTTGATATAAAAGCTTTAAAATTCATTTAATGATCAGCGTATCATTATTTTGTATCAGGTAAAAGACAGCATTTTTTTAGTAAAAAAAACTTTTAATATTTCTTTTAAAATCTACTCTTATGAAAAAAACATTACTTGTTTTCTTACTCATATTTTCACATATTCTATTTGCCCAATCAGACTGTAATACCGCAATGGCAGTCTGTGGCAACTCGGATATTTCATATACACCAGGCGGACACGGGGACATTGCAGAAGATTTGGGCGGATGTTTAACTTCTGATGAAAAGTACTCTGTATGGTATTCTTTTACCATAGCTACAGCAGGAACCCTTACCTTTGAAATTATCCCTAATGACCAGGGAGATGATTATGACTTTGGAGTATATGGACCTAACAAATCTTGTGGTAATCTTGGAACTCCAATCCGTTGTTCTTATTCAGGACAAAGCGGAAACACAGGCCTTAACATGACCTCAACAGACCTTAGCGAGGATGCAACAGGAGACAAATGGGTGAAGTACCTTGATGTATTGCCTGGCCAGACTTACTATCTGATTGTAAATAACCACAGAGAAACAGCTAACGGATTTAAATTATCATGGGGCGGAACAGCTACTCTGTCTTCTCCATTCACAGATCCGAATATACAACCTCATCCATTCATCCCACCGGGAGTTCCGGGGGCTAATCCTAATGATCCAAGAGAAGTGGTGATATGTTCAAACCCGGCGACTTTTGATTTCGCATCATTATCAGCAGGAATCCTGAACGGTAACCCTAACTTCAGCATTAGCTATCATACCAGCCAAAATGATGCTTTAACAGGTAACAATCCTCTTGTTGGGCCTCAAACAGTTACTCCTGTTGGAGTGTATTTCTACAGTATCAACTATACTGACCCTACGAATCCGAACAGCCCTATTAACAAATGTAGACAGACTGGTAAATTTAAATTTAAAGATGGCACCATAACAGCTACAGACGTTACATTAACAAGCTGTAACAACAACAATGCAGGCACGGCAATGTATGACCTTACTACGGCAGCTGTTTTTGCTGATCCTACGGCAACCAAAAAATATTATTATACTTTATATGATCTGAATAACTCAATCAATGAGATTACAAACATTTATCAGTTTGTTTCTGCAGAAGGTAAAATATATGTAAAAGTAACTTCTGTATTCGGATGTACTGATATTGCAGAAATTACCCTTAAGTTCTACCCGGCAATTATCGCAAAAGATGCAGAATTAAGATCATGTTTTCTTGAAGCCAATCCTTCCACAGCTTTATTCAACCTTGATAACGCTGCTGTAATTACACCACAAGCAGGTATCACTAAAAAATATTTCCCTTCACTGACAGACGCAGTAGATGGAACCAACCAGATTTTAAATGCTAATTATACTGCACCAAGTGGTTTGGTTTACGTAAGAGTATCTGATACCAGAGGATGTTTTGTAGTGGTAAAAATCGGTTTAACCGTAATTGCTCCGGTAACCTCTAGTGTTCTGAAAGACAAAATCATTTGTGTAGAAGATACGACAACGTTAGATGCCGGACCTGGATTTAAAAGCTACGAATGGAGCACAGGAGCGACAACTCAGTCTATCAAAGATGTAGGAGTGGGTGTTTACTGGGTAAAATTAAAAACGGGAGAATGTGTTGCTACTCAAAAGGTAACTGTATATCCTTCTGAACAACCGGTGGTAACCAACGTTGACATCTCCAACACTACATTAACAATCAATGTGATAGGAGGAACACCGGATTACCAGTACTCTATGGATAAAATTTTATGGCAAGCCTCTAATACATTCTCCAATGTAGCAAGAGGGACTTATAAAGTATATGTAAAAGATGCTTATGACTGCGAGCCTATTGAAGTTACCGTAGTAGTTCCTAACCTTATCAATATGATCACTCCAAACGGAGATGGTGTAAATGATGTTGTAGATTATTCTGCTATGGCAGATAAACAAAGCCTGGTTTTAAGTATCTTTGACAGATATGGAACAAAAATCCACCAGGGAGACAAATCCAATGGTTACAAATGGGATGGCACAATTGCCGGCAAGAAAATCCCAACCGGTACCTACTGGTATTCTGTAACATGGAATGAGAATGACAAAAAGAACACTCCTTTCAAGTTTTCAGGTTGGATTGTTGTAAAAAACAGAGAGTAATTCTTAACAATATAAAAAGCCGCTTTGGCGGCTTTTTCTTTTACAAATAATGATAAAATTTATTGATTTCAAGTTTGTTTAACAAAAATAGTTTTAACAATGAAAAAAATATTACTTCTTTTTATTTTATTGATAACGCAAATGGCCTTTTCACAGTCAGACTGTGTCACAGCAATTCCCATCTGTGGTAACTCTGACATTTCTTACACTCCTTCAGGACCTGGAAATATCATAGAGATTCTTAACCAAAACGGAGGATGTCTTGGTACCAATGAAAGATATACCGTTTGGTATACCTTCACGGTATCCTCACCAGGAACACTGGCATTTAAAATAAAACCTAACGATCAAGGTGATGATTATGACTTTGCAGTCTATGGGCCAACAGCAAACGGTTGTGCTTCTTTACAGAATGCAGATCATGTCTTCATACAGCCTATAAGATGTAACTATAGCGGTACTCCGGGAGACACAGGTCTGGATCTTACTCTTGCTCCACCTGCAGTATTCCCTACTAACCCTCCTGGCGTTACATCCAGTATGAACAATGGGAAATGGAGTCCTTACATGGATGTGCTGGCAGGTCAAACATATTATTTGGTTATTGACAACTTCAGTAGATCCGTTAATGGTTTCTCTTTAGAATGGTCTGGTACGGCAAGTTTAAGTTCCGCATTTAACGATCCGGTTCTTTCCCCTAACCCATTTATTGCGCCGGGAATTCCTGGAGCTACTCCTACTGACCCGAACCAGGTGATGGTTTGTGCATTACCTACGCAGTTTGATTTTACAACACTTTCTGCAGCTATCATCAATGGTAACAGCCCTAACTTCAAGGTTACTTATCATAAAACAACCAACGATGCCCTTACAGGACAAAACCCTCTTACAGTAGCAACTGTGGATGGGGTTACAACATACTATTACAGAGTTGTATACCAAGATCCAAACAATCCGACCAATCCTATTAACGGATGTTTCATAACAGGGAAATTTAAATTTGTCAACGTGGGTATTTCAGCCAATGCGGCCACTTTATACTCTTGTAACAACTATGGAGCCGGTACTGCAAAATATAATTTAACAACAGCCAATGTATTTGGAGGTAGTGGTGCAACCATTAAGTATTATGCTACCATTGCTGATATGAATGCAGAGATTAATGAAATTACAGATCCTGCCAACTATACTTCTCCTGAAACAACGATATACGTAAAAGTAGTTTCTACTTTCGGATGTATTGCAACCACAACGATCAGATTATTATTCTACCCTACGGTTGTATTGAAAGACGCTGTACTGCAAAACTGTTATATTGATAACGATGTTACCCGCTCAACATTTGACCTTTCTAAAGCAGATATCGGAGTAGCTGTTCCAACACCGGCCGGAACTATTATCAAATATTATACCTCTATAGCTGATGCCCAAGCACAGACAAACCCTATTGTAATGGCATTAAACTATCTTTCAGAAAGCAAAACGGTATATGCAAGAGTAGATAATGACAAGCTGTGTTATTCGATTGCCAAGATAGAACTGATTGTATTACCTCCGGTAAAATCAGCTGTATTAAAGGATAAAACGATTTGCGCGGAAGCCAAAACCACTTTGGATGCGGGACCTGGATTTGTAAGCTACGAATGGAGCACAGGTGAAACTACACAAGCTATCAACAATGTAGGGGTGGGTGTTTATTGGGTAAAACTTCAGACCGGAAAATGTTTCACCCTTCAGGAAGTACGTGTACACGCAAGTCTTCAGCCTGTGATCTCAGGAATAGAAATCAGCAACAATAATATCACTGTAACAGCTTCAGGTGGGGTTCCTCCTTACAAATATTCTGTAGATGGTGTAAACTGGCAGGATTCCAATATATTTACAGGGCTTCCTAGAGGAGAGAACACAATCTATGTAAAAGATACTTACAACTGTACTCCTATCCAGGTAACTGTGACGGTTCCTAACCTTATCAACGCTATTACTCCGAACGGAGATAACGTAAATGATGTTATTGACTATTCAGCATTAGCTTACAAGAAAAATCTGGTCTTCATTGTATATGACAGATATGGAAACAAACTTCATGAAGCCAATAGAATGAATAACTTCTCTTGGGACGGAACAGCCTTTGGTAAGAAAATTCTTACCGGAACCTACTGGTACACGATCTCATGGAACGAAAACAATAAAGACAATACCGAAACCAAATATTCAGGATGGGTATTGGTAAAGAATAAAGAATAAGTTTTACTTCATCTTTTTGAAAAATCACCTCAGTCTGAGGTGATTTTTTTTATCAACAAGATCAACCTCCTGTTTACAGCAGATTGCAGAGAACTGCTAATAATTTGTTGAATACTATTTTTTTATTATTTTTTAAATAAACTATCTTTGCACCATGGCGCAGAAAGAAACATTATCATCCCTGACACACGGAAACTTTGCAAAAGAATTGTCTATTGCGGATGGAAAAATGCCTCCCAATGCAGTGGATTTCGAAAGACTTGTTATCGGAACTTTTTTGATTGATAAGAAAGGGCTTGACCATTCCATTGACCTTCTTACCTCAGAAGTATTTTATGATCCGAGACATCAGGTCATCTTTTCTACCATCTTAAAGCTTTATGAAGGCAACCATCCGGTAGACTTAATGACCATTATTCAGGAATTAAAAAAAGAAGACAAACTAAGCCAGGCAGGTGGTGACCATTACATCATTGATCTTACTATGGGAGTAAGTTCATCTGCCCATATTGAATATCACGTACGTGTTATTCTTGAAAAATATATTTTAAGAAGCCTTATCAATGTTTCTGCCAACGTTATTGATTCTTCATACAAAGAGTCAACCGACGTTTTTGAACTTTTGGATAAAGCGGAACAGTCTTTCTTTGAGATTACCAACGGAACGATTAAAAAAGGATTCGATACAGCCAACTCATTGGTAAAACAGGCTATTGATACGATTAAATCTTTAAAAGATAAGGAAGGACTTTCAGGGGTCCCTTCAGGATTCCGGGATGTAGATAAAGAAACCGGTGGCTGGCAGAACTCTGACCTTATCATTATTGCTGCACGTCCCGCGATGGGGAAAACGGCATTCCTTCTTTCCATGGCAAGAAATATTGCAGTAGGGCACAAAGTTCCTATGGCTCTTTTCTCTCTCGAGATGGCATCTGTACAGCTGATCACCAGAATGATCGCTTCTGAAACAAGAATCTCTTCAGAAAAATTAAGAAAAGGAACTTTGGATGATGAAGAATGGCAGAGACTATTCTCTAATGTATCTGAGTTGGAAAATGCTCCTTTATATATTGACGAAACTCCTTCCCTTTCCATATTTGACTTCCGTGCAAAATGCCGAAGACTTGTCATGCAGCATGGTGTAAGAATTATCATGGTCGACTACCTTCAGCTGATGACAGCAGGAAGCAGCGGCGGAAAAGGAGTTGGAAACCGTGAACAGGAGATCTCCATGATTTCACGTTCATTAAAAGCGATTGCAAAAGAACTTAATGTTCCGGTGATTGCTCTTTCCCAGCTTTCGAGAAGTGTGGAAGCCCGTCCAGGAAAAAGACCTCAGCTTTCAGACCTGAGGGAATCCGGAGCGATTGAGCAGGATGCGGATATCGTATCTTTCATCTTCAGACCGGAATATTATAAAATTACTGTTTGGGATAATGATGAGGAAGGACAGGAAACTTCTACTGAAAACCAGGCCGAGCTGATTATTGCAAAGCACAGGAATGGTGCTACGGCAGATGTCCGACTATCTTTCTTAAAACATTTTGCAAAATTTGGTGATATCGAAGCAGCAATGGACGGAGCCGGAGGAGGATATCCTTCCAACTTCGGAGAGCCAAGCGGCTTTGACAAGATCAAAACAACTATTCAGCCAGGGGCAGCATTTGACCTTCCGGACAGCTCAAAACTTTCCGGTTCATCAATGAATGACTTTGATGATGATGATGACTTCCCTTTTTAAGGAAGACTAAAGTTTAGATCAATTCATTTACTTTTACTGTCAATACATCAATTTTTAAAAAACAGATTTGAGAATCGAAATTTATACCGACGGGGCTTGCAGCGGAAATCCGGGAAAAGGCGGATATGGAATTCTCATGCGCGTTCCTGAAAAAAATTACCAGAAAACATTTTCAAAAGGCTTTCGAAAAACCACGAACAACAGAATGGAACTTCTGGCTGTTATCACGGCATTGGAAAAACTGAAATCAACAGAAAATGAAATCCATGTCTACACTGACAGCAAGTACGTATCTGATGCCATCAACCAAAACTGGATTGCCGGATGGATCAAAAGAGGCTGGAAAAATGTAAAGAACCCAGACCTCTGGAAAAAATTCGTTGAGCTATACAATAAGCATACCCCAAAAATGCATTGGATAAAAGGGCATGCAGGACACTTTGAAAATGAGCTTTGCGACAAATTAGCTGTGGCAGCAGCCAATTCTTCTGATCTCGAAATTGATACTTATTTCGAGAATCTTGATAGTAATTCTCTATTTTAATCTTAATTAAAACAAATCTAAAGGCACTGCTCAATATTTACCATTTCAACAGAAGAAACAAGATTTATTAAAAAATAATTAAATTTTTTAACAAAATTAACATTAAATACATATTGTTTACTTGGGATTTAATATCTTTACACCTTAATAAAAGTCCCATTTACATGAATAAAAATCTATTATTGTATTTATCTGTTTTTTTACTCTGTATAGCCGGGAAGTCCTTTGCCCAGACTTATCAGCTTGTTGGAAACCCGGTGAACACTACCGGATGGACGATGGTTTCACCTACTCAGGTAAACACAGATTTTATTCAGCTTACTCCGGATACCAACAACCAGTCCGGCTCCATCAGGCTGAATGACCCTATTAATTTAAAATATTGCGACAAATGGAGAGTGGAATTTGATTTCAGAATGGACTCCAACCAAACTTCTAACGGCGACGGAATTGCCTTCTGGTATCTTGCCAACCCACCCGTTGCCAGTGTATTAGGTTCTGGTCTTGGAGTATCTCAAAATGCTGTAGGGCTTATCGTAGGACTTGACACTTACAACAATACCACTACTGCTACCATGAGTAAGGTTCATGTTGCTTATGGACAGGTTCAAAACACAACCGACAACAATAACGTAGAATTCTTCAATGTTCCCGGAAGTTCCTTTCACTCACCGGATCTAAATACTACACAGCCTTTTCAGGGAACAACTTTTAAACATGTTGAAGTAACAGCGCAGGTAGATCCCGCTTCTCCTACCGGCTGGATCATCAAGATCACAATAGATGGAAATGTAATTTGCAATCAGCCTTTTGCTCCTTCAGGCACCGCTGCCGCAATGACGGTAGGATATTTTGGTTTTTCCGCCTCTACAGGAGGGGCAAGATCAAGACATTCTATTAAAAATGTAAAAATTTACACGGATAAAGTTCCTATTTTACAGAATTCAGCAACACAATCGTTTTGTCCTAATCCCACAACGGGATTTGGGTCTGTAAACCTGACATCTTTCAATTCACAATTTGTCAATAATACATCAAATTACACCTTTACCTATTATCCGCTGGGAAGCTCAACACCTATTGCCAACCCTACCAGTTATCAGTTCAATGCCAACACAACGGTTACGGTGGTTATTAAAGATAATGCAGGATTGCTCTGTGATAACCCGGATGGTAAAATTTTATTGGTTCTCGCCCCTTTCAAAGCAGAAGACAAAACAATTACCGTTTGTAATAATAACAAGATAGGAACAGCCGCCTTCAATCTGAATACTGCAGCCGTAACAAATGTTCCCGGGGTTACAAAAAAATATTATAAAACTTTAGCTGACCTCAATGCTGATGTTAATGAGATTCAAAATCCTGATAATTATTTATCGGCTCCCGGTGTCGTTTACGTAAAAGTAACAACACCTCAGGGATGTACGGGTTCAGCAAAAATTACACTTGCATTTTATCCTGATACTCCAGTGAAAGAAGCGACCTTAAGATCATGTTTCATTGAAAATAATATCACGAGTGCCATCTTTAATTTAACAACGGCAGATGTTACTACTTTAGGAGCTGGTGCCGCAAAGAAATATTACACCTCAATAGCCAATGCTTTAGACGGAATCAATGAGATTATGAATCCTCTTCAGTATTTATCTACAAACACTGTCGTATACGCAAAAGTAACTGATACCAACGGATGTTTTAATATCGCTAAAATTAACCTTATTGTATTGCCACCTGTACCATCTTCTGTTCTGAAAGACAAAACCATTTGTATTGGTGAAAAAACAGATCTGGATGCAGGTCCCGGATTCGATGGTTATGAATGGAGCACCGGAGCAACAACCTCTTCCATTAAAGATGTAGGAGTAGGCACTTATTGGGTAAGACTTAAAACAGGCAACTGTATCACTACGCAGATTGTCAACGTAAAAGCATCTGCAAATCCTGTAATCTCCAGCATTGATATTGACAACAACACGATAACAGTAAATGTAGCAGGAGGAACTCCTCCATACCAATATTCGCTTGATGGAGTCAATTGGCAGCCCAGCAATATATTTACAGGCTTAGCAAGAGGAGAAGTAAGAGTTTATGTAAAGGATTTTTACAACTGTACACCTGTTGAAGTTCAGATTACAGTACCTAACCTTGTTAATGCGATCACTCCAAATGGTGACAATGTAAATGATTTCATTGACTATTCAGCACTTGCTTATAAGAAAAATCTTGTATTCATCGTCTACGACAGATATGGCAACAAATTATACGAAGCCGGAAAAATGAGAAACTTTACCTGGGACGGAACTGCTTCCGGTAAAAAAGTTCTTACAGGAACGTATTGGTACACCATATCATGGAACGAAAACAACAAAGACAATACTGAAACTAAATACTCAGGCTGGGTATTGGTTAAAAACAGAGAATAAATTTTACTATCAGAAACTACCTCATTTGGGGTAGTTTCGGTATTAAAAACAGAATATGCCCAATCAGAGATTGAGACCAGGTATTGCTTTTTATCACCAATTTAAACATTAAAAAACAATTTTATATCTAAGATTAAGTATAACATCACAATCCATCCACTATGAAAAAAGATATACTCATTTTTGCACTGACTATCTTATTATGCTTGCCGGGAAGATTATTTTCACAAACCTATCAGCTTACCGGAAACCCAGTAAATACAACAGGCTGGGATCTTGTCTCTGATGCCATAGTAAGCGGAGACTTTGTACGGCTTACAACCGATCAGACCAGCAGATACGGAGCTGTAAAATTATCAACCCCAATTACGTTAAGCTATTGTGATAAATGGAAAGTAGAATTCGATTTCAGAATTGACGGAAACGGAACCACGCAGTTTGGAAAAGGAGATGGTTTTACCTTCTGGTATCTTGCTAATCCACCAACAGGATTTGTATCAGGAGGTGGACTGGGTATTCCTGCCAATGCTTCAGGATTGATGGTTGGTTTTGATATCTTCAACAATACTACTGAAGGCCAGATGAGTAAAGTTCACATTCTTTACGGAACCAACAATACAGCAGGAAACAATATTGAATACAATACAACTCCTGGAAGCACCTTCCACTCTCCTGACCTTATTGCTACGCAGCCATTTGTAGGGGACACTTACAGACACGTTGAAGTAAACGGAGAAACAGACCTTACCAACCCAACAAACTGGATCATCAAAGTAAGAATAAACGGTGTTCTTATCGTAGATCAGTCTTTTGCTCCTTCCGGCGGGGCGGTAGGAATGTCACAGGGATATTTTGGTTTTTCCGCAGCAACCGGGGGAGCCAGCGCAAGACATTCCATTAAAGATGTTAAAGTATTTGTAGATAAAGTACCCATTTTAAGTAATACCCTAACTCCGTTCGTATGTACCAATCCTGCTACAGGAAACGGTGTAGTAGACCTTACTTCTTACAATTCTCAATTTGTAAATAATCCTGGAAATTATATTTTCACTTATTATGTATTGGGAAGTTCTACCCCTATTGCCAATCCTTCAGCTTTCCAGTATTCAGGAAACACTACGATTAAGGTGGTTGTAAAAGATCCTACTTCTACGCTTTGTGATAATGGTGACGGGGTTATTCAACTTAATCCTACTCCATTTGCTGCAACAGATGCCAGTCTTTCCGGATGTAATAACAACAATGCCGGAACAGCGACTTTTGATCTTAATACTGCGGCTGTAACAACTGTTGCCGGAGTTACCAAAGAATTCTACCCTACTTTATTTGATCTGAATAATGGAACGAACCAGATCACAAACCCTTCTGCCTATGCATCAGCAGCAGCAACTATATATGTAAAAGTAACCACACCTCAAGGTTGCGTAAGTACTGCAAAAATTACATTGAATATTTACCCCGTTGTGGTTGTGAATGATGTTGAAATAAAATCCTGCTTTATGGAAACCAATCCTTCTATGGCATCCTTTAATCTTACAGGAGCTATAGTTTCTCAGGGCGGAGTTACCAAAGAATATTATCCATCATTGACTGATGCGATCAGCGGGACTAACGCAATTTCTACTCCAGCAGCATACATTGCACCTAATGGAGTTATTTATATTAAAGTATTCGGTGCAAACGGGTGTTATTCTATTGCTAAAGTTACATTAACCGTAATTCCTCCTGTTTTCTCAAGAACTTTACATGATGTGACGATTTGTATTGAAAACACCACAACATTAGATGCAGGAGCCGGATTTAAAAGCTATGAATGGAGCACGGGAGCCACTACACAATCTATCAAGAATGTAGGAGTAGGAACGTACTGGGTAAAACTAAAAACCGGAGATTGTATCGCAACACAAAAAGTGACGGTATACCCTTCCGATAATCCAGTGATTACCACCGTAGACATTTCAGGAAGCACGGTGACCGTATATGCCAACGGTGGCACTCCTCCTTACCAGTATTCTATGGATAATATTAACTGGCAGGATTCCAATGTATTTACCAATATTGCCAGAGGAGAGGCTAAAGTATACGTAAGAGATGGTTACAACTGTATCCCTGTTGAAGTGAATATCACCGTTCCTAATCTGATCAATATCATTACTCCTAATGAGGATGGAATCAATGATTTCGTTGACTATTCAGCATTGGCCAATAAACAAAATCTGGAAATAGCGATCTTCGACAGATATGGCTATAAAATGTTCCAGGCAGATAAAACCAACGGCTACAAATGGGCAGGAACAACCAATGGAAGCAAAAAAGTTCCTACAGGAAACTACTGGTATTCTGTTTCATGGAATGAAAATAATAAAAACAGTACTCCGATAAAATTCTCAGGCTGGATTGTTGTAAAAAACAGAGAATAATTACACTTTCCGCCACATCAAAAGAATCACCCCGCCAGTCGGGGTGATTTTTTTGCATTTACAGGGAGGAGATATTTCATTTTAAAGACTCTTTATTCATATTCAATTCTTAAATTTGTGCTATGAATTATTTGGAAGCTTTAAGCAGAAGATATTCTGTAAAAAAATTCAACCATCAGATTATTCCTCAGGAAGCCCTTCACAACATTCTTGAGTCAGGAAAGCTGTCTGCCAGTTCTCTGGGACTTCAGCCCTATAAAATTGTGATTGTTGAGAGTGAGGAAATGAAGCAGAAATTAATTCCGGCTTTCTATAATCCATCTCAGATTTCCACCTGTTCTCATCTTATTGTCATTATTTCAAAGAAAATTATTGAAGAGAACTATATCCGTGGGTATTTTAATCATATCTCTGAAGTAAGGGATACTCCTATGGAAAAACTGGACCCTTTCAGAAACAGTATTAATCAGCATATTAATCAGAAAACACACGATGAAATTTTCAACTGGGCAGAAAAACAGTCTTATATAGTATTGGCCAATCTTATGTATGCCGCTGCTATTGAAAGTATAGACTCTTGTCCTATGGAAGGCTTCCGTCAGGATCTTATAGAAGAAATTCTGAATATCAATCCTGAAACAGAAAAAGTAACCGTTACCCTCGCTTTAGGCTACCGTTCTGAAGAAGATCATTTCCAACACATGAAAAAAGTAAGAAAACCAAACGAAAAATTGTTTAAATTTATTTAATATTTTAAACGATTGTACCTAAAGCCAGCATATGATAAAAGCGGATGTATTAGTAATCGGTTCCGGCATTTCCGGACTTTCCTATGCCATTAAAGTTTCTGAACAGCTCCCTGATGCCAAAATCATTATTGTAACAAAATCTGATGAAGACGAAAGCAACACAAAATACGCTCAAGGCGGTCTTGCAGTAGTTACAGATTCTAAAAATGATAATTTCAGCAAACATATTGAAGACACGATGCGAGCCGGAGACGGTGAAAACAAACGTGATGTCGTAGAAATGGTCGTTACGGAAGCTCCAAAAAGATTTAAAGAAATTGTAGAATGGGGTGCACAGTTCGATATGAAGAATGGTAAATTCGCTTTAGGAAGAGAAGGAGGTCATACCGAAAACAGAATCGTCCATCATAAAGATATCACAGGTTTTGAAATTGAAAGAGCTTTATTGCAAACGGCTAATAACAGCCCGAATATCGAAATTCTTGATCATCATTATGTGATTGATATTATTACACAGCACCATGTTCCCGGAAAAGAACTTAATGAAGGAGACATCCACTGTTATGGCGCTTATATTCTGGATGAGAAATCCAAAACAATCAAAAAAATAACGTCTAAAATAACACTGGCTGCCACTGGGGGAGCCGGACATGTTTATAAGAATACAACCAATCCTACTATTGCTACCGGAGACGGAATTGCTTTCGTAGCCCGTGCCAAAGGAAAGGTTTCCAATATGCAGTATTATCAGTTCCACCCAACTGCCTTATATAGCAAAATGGATGGAATGTTATTTTTAATTTCAGAAGCTGTTCGCGGAGACGGAGCTAAATTAAGAACCAAAAGAGGCGAAAAGTTCATGCATAAATATGATGAACGTGAGGAATTGGCATCAAGAGATATTGTAGCAAGAGCCATCGATGCCGAAATGAAAATTACAGGAGACGAATTTGTCGGTTTAGATTGTAAGGAAATGAATCATGAAAAATTCTTAGAACATTTCCCGAATATTTATAAAAAATGTAAAGACGAAGGAATTGATCCTTTCACTCAATTGATTCCTGTTGTACCTGCCTGCCACTACTTAATGGGAGGAATTGAAGTAGACAGAGACGGACAATCTTCCATCAGAAATCTTTTTGCAGTAGGAGAATGTACCAACTCAGGACTTCACGGTGCCAACAGACTTGCTTCCAACTCATTGCTTGAAGGCTTGGTTTTCGGACACAATGCCGCTATGAAAACAGTAGAGCTTCTGAATGAAAACAGTTTCAACTTTGATGATCTTAAAGCCGTTCCGGAATGGAATGAAGAAGGAATGAAAATCATGGACGAAATGGTCATTGTCAGCTATCTGAGAAAACAGCTTCAGGAAATGATGAGTGATCTGGTAGGTATTGTAAGAAGCAACAGACGTCTGAATATGGCACTGCAAAAACATCAGGAAATTGCCGCAGCGGTGGATGAAATCTACCACTACTCTATTCTTTCTCCTCAATTATCAGAATTAAGAAACCTAACAACCGTTGCACATCTCATCATTACCCAATCTATGGAAATGACAGAGAATAAAGGAGCATTTTATAATAAAGATTTAGTCTAAAAGAATCACACAATGAAAAGACCAGCATACGTAACAGATAAAGCGTTAAAGACATTCATAAAAAGTGCACTTGAGGAAGATATTCAGGATGGAGACCACTCTACCCTGTCTACTATTCCGCAGGATCTTGTACAAAGTGCTAAGCTTTTGGTGAAACAGGACTGTATTCTTGCAGGGGTTGAACTGGCAGAAATCATTTTCAAGACTTTTGACAAAAATCTGAAAGTGGAAATTTTCATTAAAGATGGAACCCCTTGTAAATTCGGGGATGTAGCCCTTATCGTAACAGGAAGGGCAAGATCTATTCTTTCCACAGAGAGATTTGTTCTTAACTGCATGCAGAGGATGAGCGGTATCGCAACCCTTACCCATGAATGGGATTCCCGATTAGTGGGTACAAAAACTAAACTTTTAGATACAAGAAAAACGACCCCCAACTTCAGAATGTGTGAAAAATGGGCGGTAGCTATTGGCGGCGGAACCAACCACAGATATGGTCTTTATGACATGATCATGCTGAAAGATAATCATATCGATTACAACGGAAGCATCACCAATGCAGTAGCAATGGCAAAGGATTATGTTAAAAAGAACAAGAAAAAGTTAAAAATAGAGGTCGAAACCAGAAACCTGGAAGAAGTTCAGGAAGCAATTAATGCAAAAGTGGACAGAATCATGCTTGATAATATGGATGTAAAAACAATGAAGCAGGCTGTAAAAATGATCAACGGCGCTTGTGAGTCTGAAGCTTCCGGAGGAATTACCCGGGATATGCTCAAGGAAATTGCATCAACCGGCGTAACATTCATCTCTGTAGGGGCCCTTACACACTCTGCAGATAATATAGATTTGAGTCTCAAAGCAGTGAAATAGCGTTGAATTTTTAACAAAAACACACCCCCTTTGTTAAAAATTCAATAACATGACTTTTTTCATACAAAAATTCAATTTTTAGCCATAATATTGATTTTTAACACTTTAAGATTATTAAGACTGATTAAAAATTAACATTGAGTTAATAATAGTTAAATTTTATTTTGCGAATTTTGCAGAAAATTAAATCTAATTATTACTAACGATTATGAAATTAATCAACAAATCGATACTAACTGCGGTTATTACATTATCTACAGCTAGTGTTTATTACGCTCAACAAGTTCAGGACACGGTACAAAAGTCCAAAGATATTGAGGAGGTAATCTTAAGAGGTGTTACGGATATCGCTAAAGATAGAAAGACACCGGTAGCAGTATCTACTATTAAGGCTGCTCAGATTTTAGAAAGACAAGGAAACCAAGAACTTGTCGAAATACTAAACACAACACCTTCCGTATATGCTACAAAAGGAGGTGGTGGTTTCGGAGATTCTCAAATTGTAATGCGTGGATTTGAGTCTAGAAACATTGCAGTAATGGTAAACGGTATGCCTGTAAACGATATGGAGGGTGGTACTGTTTATTTCTCAAACTGGACTGGATTATCTGATGTAACAAGTACATTACAGGTTCAAAGAGGATTAGGTTCTTCTAAATTAGCAATTGCTTCTGTTGGAGGTACAATGAACTTCATCACCAAGTCTGCAGACATGAAAAGAGGAGGAGTTATTAGATTAGGAGTTGGTAACAATGACTATTTAAAAACATCTTTTGCCTATAATACTGGAAAATCTAAGGATGGTATTTCTGCATCATTCTTAATGAGCAGACAAGCTGGTGGTACTTATATTGAAAATACTGATTACGAATCTTATGCATATTTCTTTGCATTAGGTTATGAGATCAATAAAAAACATAACTTACAGTTCTCAATCACTTCTGCGCCTCAGTGGCACGATCAAAGAACTTTTGCTCCAACAATCCAAAATTATATCAACTATAATCCAGATCATGACGGAACTCCTAATAGAAGATATAACTCAGATTTTGGATATTATACTGATGCAAATGGAAACAAAGTTGCTTTAGCAAACAGAGCAAACTACTATTCTAAGCCGGTAATGATGTTAAACTGGGACTGGACGATGAGCGAAAAGTCGAAGTTAAGTACAGTTGCATATATGTCTAACGGTAGAGGTGGTGGAACTGGTGACTTAGGTCGACTAGGAAACAAAAGTATTAATGACGCAAGCTTTACTGATGCATCAGGACACATCAACTATGATGCTCTCTTTGCAGCTAACGCAGCTGTTAATTTAGATACAGCAGGTGCAGGAAGTACTATTGTTCGTAGATCAAGTATCAATTCACACAACTGGTATGGTATCTTGGCTAACTTCCAACACAAAATTAACGACAACTGGAACTTCTCAATCGGTACAGACGACAGATACTACTACGGTTACCACTATCAGGTGCTTACAGATCTTTACGGAGCTAAAGGATACAAAGATGCAGCTAACAAAAACATCACAGCACCTAGAATCGTAAATGCACTTTATGACTATAAAAAACTTTCTTGGAATCCTTTCGGAGGAAAATTAGCTCCAGCTGAAGACCAGGTAGGATACAGCAACGATGGTGAAGTTATTTGGTACAGTGGATTTGCACAGGTAGAATATACCAAAGATAAATTATCTGCATTCTTACAAGGTTCCGTATCTAACCAAGGGTATCAGAGAATTGATAACTACGTAGTAGACGGAAGCACATTAAGAGGTCAAACCATCAATACGAAAACAGGATTCAAAAATATTTTCGGATATAATATTAAAGGGGGTGCTAACTATAACATTAATGAGCAACATAACGTTTTTGCTAACTTAGGTTATTACAGCAAACAACCATTCCTTAATACTGTTTACCCAAGTAACCAGCAGCTTATTAATCCTTATCTAACTAACGAGAAGATTTCTTCTGCGGAAGTTGGTTATGGGTTCAGATCTGCAAAATTCACTGCAAATGTTAACGTATACAGAACACAGTGGAAAGACAGATGGTTAAGAAAAACAGGTCAGACTTTCAATTTAGCAGACGGTACAACGACTACAGGTTATTCTGAAATCAATGGTATCACTGAAATTCACCAAGGTGTAGAATTTGATGGAGTATACAAACCAAACCGTTTCTTAGAAATTCAAGGAATGTTCTCTTGGGGAGATTACTATTACAAAGGAAATGCTAGTGTAGCTTCTTTTGATGACAACAACAACCCTGTTACTTTAGCTGGATCAGCAGGAAACGAATTATACTTAGATAAAGTAAAAGTAGGTGGTTCAAGTAACAACAGTATCCCTCAGATGACTGCATCATTAGGACTTACTGTAAAACCGGTAAAAGATCTTAACATCTTTGGAACATGGAGATATGTAGGTAAACTTTATTCTACAATTGACGCTGGAACATTTACCAATATTGCAGCTCAGGACAGAGGAGTATTGAAATTACCTGATTTCAACTTATTTGATGTAGGTTTCTCTTACAAAATCAGATTACAAAACGAAGCTCAGTACTTCACAATCGGAGCTAACGTTTATAACTTGTTTGATAAAATTTATATTTCTGATTCTGCAACAAGTATCTTCGGAACAGATAAAATTACAGCAAACAATGATCCTGACAAAGGGAAAACTTATGAAGAAGCTGGTAGAATGTACAATGGTATTGCAACAGGTAACCGTGCTTATTTCGGTTTCGGAACTACTTGGGCAGCAACCTTATCATTCAACTTCTAATAATATCACAATATTAGATTTTATAAATATCAATCCCGGCTTTGAGCCGGGATTTTTGTTATCTTTGTGTACAAAAAAATAGGATTATGGATTTTTACAACATTTTACTTAATGCCCACAAAGGTTTCGGGTATCTTGAAATTCTTTTGGTAACATTATTTATCATTGCACTTTTAGCTACCATGTTTGGTTTCAGTGGAAAAGTGAACAAATTTTTGAAGAAAACAACTCTTTTCACGATGATTTTCTTCCACGTTCAGTTTTTATTGGGAATCATTATGTTGATCACAACTTTTAGCAAAGGTTTAAACATGGGAGAAGTAATGAAAAATGCAGCATTGAGATTTCAATATGTTGAACATCCATTCTCTATGCTTATTGCAGCAGTTTTGATGACGATCGTCAACAAAAAAGTAAAATCAAATGATACTATTTCTTTAGGAGTAGTGATTATGGGACTGATTGCAGTAGGTTTATTTGCATTTGCATTCCCTTGGACAAGAGTCTTCGGGGCTTAAAACAGACAAAGAAATTATATGCGTTATAATTTATAAATAGTTTAATCTTAAATTTTTAATTAAATCAATGAAAGTAGCTGTAGTAGGTTCAACAGGAATGGTTGGACAAGTTATGCTTAAAGTTTTGGAGGAGAGAAACTTCCCTGTAACAGAATTAATCCCGGTAGCATCCGAAAGATCTGTAGGCAAGAAGGTGAAGTATAAACAGAAGGAATTTACGATTGTAAGCATGAAGGACGCTATAGCTGCCAAACCGGATATTGCCATCTTCTCTGCTGGAGGTTCTACTTCTCTTGAATTCGCTCCTTTATTTGCAGAAGCTGGAACAACAGTCATTGACAATTCTTCTGCATGGAGAATGGATCCTGATAAAAAATTAGTGGTTCCGGAAATCAATGCTGATGTGCTAACAAAAGAAGATAAAATCATCGCAAATCCGAATTGTTCTACCATTCAATTGGTAATGGTTCTTGGGCCGTTGAACAAAAAATATGATTTAAAAAGAGTAATTGTTTCTACTTACCAGTCTGTAACAGGAACAGGTAAAGCTGCTGTAGACCAGTTAAACGGTGAAATCAATGGAGATGATGCTACTGAAAAAGTCTATCCTTACCAGATTTTCAAAAATGCATTACCACACTGTGATGTATTTGCAGAAGATGATTACACGAAAGAAGAGATCAAACTGATGAAGGAACCTAAGAAAATTTTAGGTGATGATACCTTCAACCTGACAGCAACCGCTGTAAGAGTTCCGGTTCAGGGAGGACATTCTGAAAGTGTAAATATTGAATTCGAAAATGAATTTGAACTGGACGAAGTAAGAAAAATCTTAGCTGAAACTCCGGGAGTCATTGTAATGGATGATGTAAAAAACAACCACTACCCGATGCCTCTGTATTCAGAAGGAAAAGATGAGGTCTTTGTGGGAAGAATCAGAAGAGATCTTTCGCAGCCCAAAACGCTCAACCTCTGGATCGTTGCAGACAATCTGAGGAAAGGAGCAGCAACAAACGCTGTACAAATTGCAGAATACCTTGTAGCAAACAACTTAGTATAAACTAACAAAATAAAAAGAGTCTCAGAATTGAGATTCTTTTTTTTATCAAACACAGTATGAATACCCAGAAAAATACCCATAAAGAGAAAATAGGATTCCAGAAGCTTATTGCTACATTTGGAATCATCCTTTTTGTCGGAAAAATTATAGCATGGAAACTCACCAATTCCGACGCTGTTTTTTCCGATGCTATGGAAAGTATTGTCAATGTCATCAGTGCATTCATGGGGCTTTATTCACTCCATCTTGCTTCCAAACCTAAAGATGAAGATCACCCTTACGGCCATGGAAAAGTAGAATTCGTTACTTCCGGCATTGAAGGTGCTCTTATTGCTATAGCCGGCGTTATGATTATTTATGAGGGAATTCATAGTCTTATCGTAGGAAAAACGCTGAGTAAAATTGATCTCGGAATCTGGATTATTGCAGCCACTGCAGTCATTAATTATCTCCTGGGATATATTTCTATTAAAAAAGGAGAAAGAGAAAACTCTCTGGTTCTCATTTCATCCGGTAAACACCTTCAGTCTGACACCATTACAACGCTTGGAGTGGTTGCCAGTTTAATTATTGTTTACTTCACCAAAATCTATTGGCTAGATTCAGTAGTGGCCTTAAGTTTTGGACTTTATATCATATTTGTAGGCTATAAAATCGTCCGAAAATCATTAAGCGGTATTATGGACGAACAGGATCCTGAAATATTAAATCAGGTCATTAGAATCCTTGAAGAGAATCGACAAATAGAATGGATTGATGTACACAATATGAAAATTCAACAATTCGGATCTTCCCTGCATATTGATGCCCATATTACCCTTCCATGGTATTATGATCTGCGTGATGCCCATGGCGAAATGGAAAAAGTAATTATCCTTCTCGCTAAAAACATGAAACGCAGTATTGAGTTCAATTTTCATATGGATGATTGCAAACCGATTTCATGCCCGGTATGCCAGATCAAAGACTGTCCTGTGCGGGAGAAAGATTTCATTAAACGAGTGGAATGGACTCCGGAAAATATCACCAGCGTGGATAAACATACTACAGAATAACGGGAAAATAAAGAAATACCGATGACTTTTCGCCTTCTTATCTATTTTCAGTTTCTTTACTGATCATTTGTTTCCTGTAATAAAACATCGGAACAATCAACAGGATAATCAAAGGCTGGATCACAAATCTTCTCATATAAAAAGAAAAAAGATAACCTATTTCGAACTTATCATAAATACAATACAGGTAAATTGGCAGCGTAATAACAAATACCACAAGGATCATGATCGCTCCCTGTAAAGTCCATTCCTTATTTTTAAATAAGCCATAGATAATCAGGCAGGAAAAAAGAAGGTTTAACATAAACCTGAACACATGTCCGGCAATAAGCCTTCCCCATTCAAATGCTGGGAATTCGATATTTTTATTGGCTTCATGAAAGTAGCCTAAAAACGGGTCATAAAAAACCGCATTCTCAAGAACTCTTACACTTATCAATCCGCAAACTCCTGCGATCACCAGAAACCAACTAAGAATTTTCATGTTTTAATGCAAAAAATTTAATCCAGATCAACCAAAGAACTACCACACTTCCGTAAATAATAGCAGGGAAAATAAAATCATGAAACATCTTTCCGTATTCCTTATGATCAGACATGACGATATTTAATCCTACAATTCTCAAAAGGTTTATAATATATAACAATACTAATCCTACTCCCACAAAAACAAAAGTTTTCACCCCTTTGTAAAAAGCAAAAACAAAAGACACAAATAAAATGATGACAGAGATCGCATTACAACCCTCCACCATTCTCGTTACATAATTGTGTTTTACATAAAACCAAACCTGCTCGTTCTTTACATCATCATAAAGCTCCGTGGGATAACCAATAACGTTCTGCAGAGAAGTCACCTGATTGGCAATCATCCTTGAAAAAGAATCCAGCCCGGAATCTTTACCGCTATTCAGGTAGAACTGATAGGCGATAAGCAACACCAGGTAGATAATAATAAAACGCAATAAAATACCTAAAACAGGTTTAAAGTCTTTCAGCATACTGCAAAGATAAAAATTAGCATGTAATATCCTGAATTTGAATAAAGAAAGTTAAAAACCAGGAGTAAAACCCTACGGATTTAGGATATATTACTTAAAATTTTTCACAAAAACATTCAATAAGATCAATATTATAAAGCTTCCCTCCCATACTCTTCAGCTTTCATCCATCACTTCTTTAAACTATAATTTCCAACTCATGTTAATTTAGTATATTTGTTTCCATATTATGACTTCTGAAAACGCAAAACGATTTTTTGAAAACCATTTAGGTAAAAAATCTTCCGAATTCGTCACATTAGCTCAAAGCGGCTCTGCGAGGGTAAATTTTCTGGCCACTGCCGGTACTGAAAAATACATCATCACGTACAATGAAAATATCCCGGAAAATGAAAGTTTTCTTTATTATTCCGAAGTATTCTCAGGCCTGAAACTTAATACCCCTTCCATACTTGCTATTTCTGATGACAGAAAAATGTACATCCAGGAATTCCTGGGACAGCATACGCTTTCTGAGATCATTGCAAAAGAAAAAACAGCTTCTTCGGTAAGATCCCTGGTTCAGCAGACTTTAGAAAAGCTTTTCAAAATGCAGGTACAGACCCAGGGAAAAATTGACTTTTCAAAAACCTTTGAATATGAAAGTTATGATGAACTTCCCGTGATTCATGATCTTTATTATTTTAAAAACTTTGTGGCCGATTTCCTGGAGCTTGAATACAGCAAATCTGCTCTTCTGAAAGAATTCAAAAGAATTGCAGTTCTCATTGAGAATCTTGAGCCTAAAGGAATTATGATCCGCGATTTCCAGGCACGAAATATCATGGTAAATGAAAAGGATCAAGTCTCTTTCATCGATTACCAGTCGGCAATGAAAGGCCCGCTAATGTATGATGTGATCTCTTTTCTTTTTCAGGCTAAAGCTAATTTTCCTGAAGATTTCAAACAGGAAATGCTGGAATTTTATATTCAGCAGTTCGAAGATCCTGAAACAAGAAGTCAGCTAAAAAATGCAGTGATGCCTATTCAGATGATGAGATTTTTACAGGTTTTAGGAGCCTACGGGTTCAGAGGACTGATTCAAAGAAAACCCCATTTCATAGCCAGCCTTGAAAAAGGGATTCAGAATATAACACAGTTTGCAGACTCATGGGAACAGATGAACAATTATCCAGAACTGCAAAAAGTAATTCAGCAACTGACATCAGAGAAGGCAAAGCAAAAAATTGAAGAAATAATAAATAAATAAGTCTTCGGCTCCGCTCAGACTGACAGATTGAAAATATTTGAGCAAAGCACAAAGCGACTTCAACATAACTAAATAAGCCTTAATGGTTTAAAAATAAAAAATATGCTACACATCGAGATACACAGTTTTTCTTACAAGAAAGGAGGAATTCCTAAAGACAATTCAGGAAACGGCGGAGGTTTCGCTTTTGACTGCCGTGGAATTTTAAATCCCGGAAGAATTGAAGAATATAAAATCCAGACCGGAAATGACATTGGAGTTCAGGAATATCTGGAAACGAAAACAGAAATGCCCAGGTTTTTAGAACTGATAAAATCTCTTGTTTCCATCAATATCGACGACTATCTTGCAAGAGGCTTTGAACACCTGCAGATCAATTTCGGGTGTACTGGCGGGCAGCACAGATCGGTATATTCTGCTATAAAAATCGCCGAATTTATCAAAGAAAAATATCCTGAAGGAACTCAGGTAACCCTTCATCATGACGAACAACCCCAACTGAATAAATAAATGGTAAGCGATGATTGATAAATGATTTAATTGTCATTTATTAATTGTAATGTTTTATCATTCATCCACTATCATTTATAATTATAAAAAATGAAAGCTCTAATCTTCGCAGCTGGAAAAGGTACCAGACTTAAACCGTTTACAGATCACCATCCGAAAGCTTTGGCAAAAGTAAATGAAGTTCCGCTTCTGGAAAGAAATATCAAATACCTGAAAAGCTATGGAATCACTGACTTTGTGATTAATATTCATCATTTTGGAGATCAGATTGTTGATTTTTTAAATAAAAACAATAATTTCGGATGTAAGATTGAAATCTCTGATGAAACCAATGAACTTCTGGAAACAGGTGGCGGCTTGATTTTTGCAAGAAAATTCCTTGATCACGGAGAAGATTTTTTAATCCTGAATGCTGATATTCTAACAGACCTGAACATCAATGCATTGGTAGAATACCACAAAAAGATAAAAGATTTTGCTACTTTAGCGGTTTCGGACAGGGAAAGTTCGAGAAAACTCCTTTTCAATGATGATATGGTTTTGAGAGGCTGGCTGAATGTACAAACCGGAGAACAGAGGCTGGCAGAATTCAATAAAGGTTTTAAGGCTCTTGCTTTCAGTGGAATTCATTGTATCAATCCTGTCATCTTCAAAAAAATAAAAAGAACAGGCAAATTTTCTGTTATGGAAGAATATCTTGACCTGATGCAGACCGAACATATACACGGCTTTGTACATGACAGTATTCTTATTGATGTCGGAAGACCGTCTTCCGTAATAGAGGCCGAGAAACATTTTAAATAAATTTTACAATGGAAATTGATGGAACTAGGGATGAAAGTTTAGTAAATCCAGAACTTGATAGTAACGAAACAAAACTACATAACAGTTTCAGACAAAAAACCTGGGACGAAACAATCACCAAAGACAGTTGGATGGTATTCAAGGTCATGGCTGAATTTGTTGACGGCTATGAAAAACTGGCTAAAATTGGTCCTTGTGTTTCTATATTTGGGTCTGCCAGATTGAAACCGGAGAACAAATATTATGAAATGGCTGTAGATATTGCTGAAAAGATCACCAAACTAGGTTTCGGAATTATTACCGGAGGCGGCCCTGGGATCATGGAGGCAGGAAATAAAGGAGCTTTCAATGCGAAAGGAAAATCTATCGGACTTAATATTGATCTTCCTTTTGAACAGCACTTTAATCCTTATATTAATAAATCCTATTCCATGAATTTTGATTACTTTTTCGTGAGAAAAGTAATGTTTGTAAAATACTCTCAAGGTTTCGTAGTAATGCCCGGAGGATTCGGGACACTGGATGAGCTGACTGAAGCAATGACCCTGATTCAAACCAACAAAATTGGAAAATTCCCAATCGTTTTGGTAGGAAGTGAATTCTGGGGAGGATTACTGGATTGGTTTAAGGCAACCCTGTTAAAAGAAGGGATGATTGCTGAAGATGATCTTGATCTTTATCGTGTGGTAGACACTGCTGATGAGGCCGTAGCACATATAAAAGCCTTTTATGATAAATATTCTGTGAATGTAAATTTTTAATTGGCATATTATTTGTGACTTATAATGAACAAGTATGATTGTAAATCTATTAATTAAGATGAAAAAACTTTTATATATATCAGGAATTTTAACATTTTTTGTGTTAATGAGTTTTATGTATGTAGACTTTTTCTCTTCAATGACCAAAGTTGACTATATTGATGGAAGCAAGACATTGAAGTTTACCACAAAAATGAATACAAGCCATATCTCTGACGCGATTAAAATCAACCCAAATACGGCAGGATTTGAAGCAGAGGTAAAAAAATATGTGAACAATAATTTTGATGTATTTGTCAATGGAGCTCCTAAAACGATTACCTTCACAGGAAGTCAGGTCAGCGGAGAAACTGTATGGGTATATTTTGAAACCGGAGGCGTTTCAGATATCAATACCTTAAAGATTAAAAATACGATCCTTTTGAGCGCTTTTCCTAAGCAGATCAATCTGGTGAATATTGCCTATAAAGGCAGCCAGAAAACAATGAACTTCCAAAGAGGAAAAGAAGTGAACGAGGTTTCTTTTTAAACGAAAATTAGATTTAACCATTATAAAATGGGTACCCTGAGAAGTTGAACTTTTCAGGGTATTTTTTTGCATCATAAAAAATCACTTCGAGGAGATTAATTAAGTACAAATACTTAATCTTAAATTTCAGCATTTCCACTCTAATATTTTCATTTTCAACAATGTACATTTGTATTGTAATTACAACCACCAAGGTGAAGCCGGAATCACATAAATAACGGGGCGAAATCTGAAAAGCCACATGAGTAAGAAAACACCAAACTAAAAACGAAATATCATGGACGATGTACAACAAAAATCATCCAGTCAGGAAATAGATGTCCTGATTGTAATAGACACGGATTATGTAAGAGCTACTTATCCAAACCCAAGTAAAGACCCTAATAATCCTACAGGAATTGATCATAACAGCCAGCATATGATTGTTTCCAATGCCAACGCAATTTCCGGACAAGGTTCTGCCGATCTGAATTTCAGCGCAAGAGCCGGAGATACAGTTTCCTTCAGAGGAACTTCAATCTATCAGAATTCTGACGATGCTGTTATCATCTACAATATTAAGTACTGGTCCGGAGATCAGGTTTTTAACAGCTTTATATACAATTCTGTTGAAAGAAGACAAGCTGCAGTACCTAATTTGAATTCTCAAAATGGTCTTCCTGCCGCTGCTGCTGATATTACTTTTGCCAGTATCGACTCTAAAGTAAAAGCTACAGGAAAAGAGAATTTCTATGTACAGTTTGGACTTTACATTTTAGATCCGAATGACAGTAACAAACAGATTCTGTTTGGCTACTTTTACTGGGATCCAACAATTACAGTTAAATAAAAGGAAATAAAAAACCACTGCTGATGCAGTGGTTTTTGTTTTATAAAGTGTATTAGAATATATTGTTATCCTAATGTATTACTCAATTTTGATGTTATCAATCTGAACATCATAGATTCCACCATTTCCAGTTTTGATCGCAAACATATCTTTTCCGGCTGTAGTGTTAATATCCGTAATACCTGTAAGGGTAAGCTCCACTAATCTCCACTGTCCGCTTGTATTGATAGATCCTGTGTAAGAGTTAGCACTTTCCACTCCCAAAGTAGCCCCTGTAGAGAATGTACCTAAGTTAAACACATAGAAACCTCCACCTGCTTTATATACGTTGAAAGAAAGAGTTTTTCCTGTTGCAGTACCTTTGATATACATTGTAATTCTTTTTGGTACAGCTGGGATTCCTGTAGCAGCCACAGAGGTAAATACATAATCGTTAGCTGTAGGAGTTCCTTTGATCTGAAGTGAATTTGTACCGTTATATCCCAGACCCACACCTTGTGTAGCGTAAGGCTTAAGACCGAAAGTATTTACACTTGATAAGAAAGTTGTCCAGTTTTCAAAGTCTGAACCTGCGAAAAGGTTTACAGCAGAAGCAGAAGGAGCATCTGGTTCACCTGGATTGAATCTGTCATTAGGGAAATTAATATCATCAAGATTTCTGATATACGCCTGATCTGTGAAAATTGTTGCATTACTTGAACTGGTAAAACGGCTCAGAAGAAGAACGATTTCACCACTTCTTGCATATTTAGGAGAGATCGGAGATTTCGCAAAAGTTGCATAGTTACTGAAACGAAGATCTAATCTACCTGCTTTTTTATCAGTAATATAACGGTCACCTGTAGCAGATTCATCAGCAAAAGTTTTTGTCAATTCAGGTTCTTCGAACTGAACATTTTTAATTTTTACAAGCTGATTGATGTGAGCACCATTTTTAAGAGCATCAGCGATAGAATTAAACTCTAATGGCTTTATTGCAGTTACTACAGCCTTTTGTCCGTCACAAACTCTTGCAATATAATTGGATACTTTATTAGGGTTGATTCTACCGATAGGATAGTTAGGATCAAAAGAACCTACTTTAATGTTCCCGTTAATACCTTGAACAATCAATCCTTTCAGGTTAATTCTTACTAAAGATCCGGTAGGATAATCAAGATACTGATTTCCACCATCGATGTCAATTTCAATCCCTTGTGTCGGGTTTTCAGGCTTATCCTGAAGGAACATCATTTTATAGATGTTTCCTGATTCATCACTTGAAGAAACATAGGCTTCAACGATATAATCTTCTTTAATGATATCGGCTTCCGTTGGTTTTGCTTTTGCAATAGTAGCAAGATCAGTTAACGGGTGATTAGCTGCTGCAAATTTGTTGGTACATTTAATTTCCGGCACCTCATAATCATCAGTTTTTACACAAGACGAAAATGACAGCATTGAAATAGCACTAAAGATCGCCGCTTTAAAATATATATTTTTCATTGTTTTCGATTTTTAATTTTAGTTTTTTAGAATCTGAATTGAAGGTTAACAAAATAAGATCGCCCTTGATTATACCAATACTTTGGTGCGAATACCATGTTTCCGCTGTCATAATCACTTGCATAATCAAGATAGTTAACGTTTCTGGTCTGCTCAAATCCTCCAGTAATATAATTTCTGTTATTAAGGATATTATTGACAGATGCAGATACCAATACATAATATTTACCAATCACCCATGACTTCCCTGCGTTTACATTGAAGAAGAATGCTGAAGGCAGTTTTGTAGGTGTAAGAACTCTTGCAAGTTCTTCATCGTTTACCTGGTCATAAGGTACTCCCGGTGTATTAGGATTGGTATAGAATCTTGTTGTTCTGGTTACTGGAGACGGATCCAGGAACGAGTGCCCGAAATAGTTCCATGTTGCTCCTATCCACCAGTAATTAGGGCTGTAACGAAGACCTAGCGTATATGCCTCCTGAGGTGTACCTCCTTGTCTGTAGTTTTTAAGCGTTGCTTCACCCATGTTGGTATAAGATCTTGACACGATATTTCCGTTTCCGTCAAGCTCTCTGAATGTTCCAACCGCGTCAGATGCAAAATAAACAGTAGGATTGTTAGTATAAGTATATTGTCCTAAGCTTAGTAATCCGCTGGCAGTTAAGGTAGGAGTTACTTTCACCTGTGCACCAAGTTCAATACCCATATTTCTCTTATTGGCTCCGGCTAATACCTGTGTAATGAAAGCACCATCCTGAATTGGAGCCTGATCACCGCTCTCAGTAAGGTTTGTCAGTTTAACTCCCTGTGCGAAATATCTTTGTACACTTGTTTCGTTTTGAGTATTAACAAGGTAACCTGTCAGTCTAAGTTTAACAATCGGAGTAGAGATAACATAACTCAAATCGTTGGCATCAACAACAACATTTTTGATCCCAGGAGTTGTAACACCACTTACTCTTGTATTAAAATAAATATCATTTAAGAAAGGAGACTGTGAGAAGTAAGCTCCGTTATAAACCAGGAAGTTTCTCCCGTTAATTTTATAGGTAACCTGACCTTTAACACCTGCATTCCAGAAGTTTTGGTCTGCCCCTTTTCCATAAGAAGACTCATACAGATAGTGTTGGAATAACCCTTCTCTGCTGTTCGTAGTATATCCGAATAATCCGGAAATAAAAACATCAAATTTTCCTGTTGAGAATTTGAAAGCTGGGTTTATTTTGAATTCCTGTCTTCTGAAAATATAGCTGTATCCGATTTTATCACCTTCTCTTTTGGCAACATCCGTGTCACTTTCTCTTGTATTGAATTTTCCCCAAACACTTCCTGCTGTGGTATTTGATGCAAAAGGGTCCATATTCAGGGCAAAATCAGCACCTAAAAGATCGTTTACTTCCCTGTACTGTTCAGATCTGTAGTTCTGGTACGATAAGTTTAAGATAAAACGGGAAGTATCGGTGAAGTTATACGTATAGTGAGTAGATACATTCCATACTTTGTCATCTTTAACATCATCTACAAGATAATATGCTGCTCTTCTTCCGCCAAGTAACGCATTGTATTCTACGTTTCTGTTGGCATTATAAAGATTATCCCAGTTGATCTGTGTATGAGACTGATCATCATTCGTCCACCAGTCTCTTGTAATTCCGATGTTGGCACTCTGTTCCGGAGACGGATCTTTATAATTTAACCAATAACTTGGTAGATTACGGTAATAGGTTGGAGACGGGTTATTCGCTCTGTACCAATCCAATCTCGAACTGTATTCTTTCCCAAACTGGTAAGAAACAGATGTCCATAGCTGAGAGTTTTTATTAATTTTCCAGAAATCCTGTAATTGGATCATGGGCTGGAAACCTCTTTTTACTCTTTCATTTCTTTTATCTCCGTTTTGCCATCCCCAGTAAGAGTTGTAATGAACTCCTCTGAAATCATATACTTCCTGAGTACTTGGGCTTGAAGAACTTCGTGCATATTTAGAACCAATGGCATTTAAAGTCATGGTATGGCTATCACTGAATTTCTTCTCAACACCAATATATCCACTATATGCATCATAAGCGGTACCATCCTGAATCCCTTCCTGTGCCCATCTTCTTGCAATCATTCCTGTAAATGCCCATCCGTTCTTATTCATTCCGGAAGAGAATCTGTAGGATAATCTGTTGGTATAGTTTCTGTTGGTCAGAGAGTACGTCAGCTGACTTCCTTTTCTGTACTCACTGGCTTTTGTATTCTTATAAAATACTCCGGTAGTTCCTCCGAAAGCATATTCTGAAGGTGCATGGTTAACTGCAATTTCCGGGTAACGGGTTATTTCGTTCAACCCTCCCCAGGTACTGAAGTCTACATCTCCATTATCTGCTGCGGCCATAGAAATCCCGTTGATCATATTCTCCCCTGTTCTGCTATCAATTCCTCTTGGGCGGAACCAGTATGGTCCTAAATCGAAACTTGCAATTCTGTTGAAAACATCCTGAGAAGACTGCAGCAAACCTACAGTTGCGGTTTGCTGTGCACCACCGCCATCACTTTCTCCAGAATCTTCTACGATAGCCAATCCCTGGTCTGCACCGTTCAATGCAGAATAAAGAGTAATTACTCCAAGATCTTTTCTTTTCTCATCACTGGTTACATCAAATTCAAAAATTTTAGTTTCAAAATTGGGTTTTGTAACCATAATCTGATAATGTCCGGGCATCAAATCTTTAAATTGGAAATATCCGATTTTGTCTGCCTTTGCATCATTTCCTGCTCCTTTTAAATCTACACTTGCTTGCTCAACAGGTTTGCCGTCTGCATCCTTAAGATACGCAAACACAGTTGTCTGCGCATAATAATATGAAGCAGGCAGCAAAGTAAATAAAGAGATCAATGATAATTTTTTAATCATGAGTATATTTATTTTTTAAATACTTTTCTTGTTAATTTTCAACAGTTTAAAAGTTGGGGGCACAAATTTAATCAAATTTTGTAATTCAGAACTTTTTTAACATTATTTTTTCATAACATTGCAATCTTTTAAGAATCATTATAAAAGAGAGGTTCGAATTACTGCTTTTAAATTTACAAATATTTAAAACGCAGTGAATTAAAAAAAAGTAAATTTGTAATTAATAGAATAATAAAACTCTAAAGAGATGAAGAGATTTTCGAGTCTGTTTGCCATTCTTATTTCGATCGTGGCATTCTCACAACAACAAGGAAAACTGAGAAAAGTAGCTACCGTAGGTTTTTTAAACGTAGAAAACCTTTGGGACACGATCCGTTCAGCAGATTATATTGACGGAACCAAAGACATAAAAAACCCTGCTTTCCACAGAAGTATTCCTCTGGATTCAATCCAATTTCTGGAAGCTGAAAAATATGACGGGCCATGGAGCGATGGTGCATTAAAAGGTAAAAAAGCAGTAAGAATACAAAGTGGCTCTGAAGAATTTACCCCGAAAAGCGCAAAGAACTACGGAACTAAAATTTATAAGGCAAAACTGGCTAACGAAGCTAAGGTGATTTCTGAAATGGGAGCACAATATACAAAAACAGCTCCTGCAGTAGTTGGCTTAATAGAGGTTGAAAACAGACAGGTCATTCAGGATCTTGTGAACGAACCTGCTTTAAAGAAATATGACTACGGAATTATTCATTACAATTCTTATGACTACAGAGGGATTGACGTAGCACTGATCTATCAGAAAAGAAGATTCACCCCTACCAATTCATTAAAAAAAGAACTGGTAATTTACGGTGACAACGGAAAAAGAGAATATACCAGAGACATCCTTGTCGTAACAGGGTTTTTAGATAATGAAAAAGTAGCATTTTTTATGAACCACTGGCCCTCAAGAAGAGGTGGTGAAGCGATTTCTTTGCCTAAAAGAAATGCAGCCGCTGCATTGTTAAAACAACAGATGGACAGTGTAAGAGCTGCAGACCCAACGACTAAGCTTTTTGCAATGGGAGATTTTAATGATGATCCTGTAAGCCCAAGTTTAAAAAACCACCTGAAAGCTCAGGCAAGCCCTAAAGATTTAAGTGAAGAAACACCTTATCTTAATCTGATGTATCCTTTATATAAAAAGGGAGTTGCTTCTCTTGCGTATCAGGATGCTCCTAACCTGTTTGACCAGATCATCGTTTCTAAAAACGTAATTTCAGATCAGGTGACAAAAGAATATTCTGTATATAAGGCAGAGATTTTTGCACCCGCTTATTTAGTGAATAAAGAAGGAAATTATAAAGGATATCCTTTCAGATCCTGGAATGGAGACCAGTTTACAGTAGGCTACAGTGACCACTTTCCGGCATTTGTAGTTCTTCAGAAAGAACCATAAAAAAGTTAGGCACTCTTATTGGAGTGCTTTTTTTATGTAAATACCTACATCATGAAAAATATTATTTTATTAATAATGATTGCGTGGATCCCTTTCAGCTGTTTTTCTCAGGAAACCCCTAAGAAAGATAAAGAGCAACATGAAATGAAGCCTTCTAAAAACGAAGACGGTGAATGGGACCTTACGGTCATTGATACTCAGTTTGATTATTTTCTGAACGCTGTGGCTAAGCCCATCAGTCAGTATACAGAATCTTATCTGAAGACAAAAAATACATTTTTGGTCAACGAATGGAACGGCTATTATAATTCCGGCAGATATAGAAATATTATAGAATCCGGGATAGATTATGATCCTCAGGAAAACTACGGGATCAAGTTTGAATATAAATTATACCAGGTTTTCGTGTATGTCAACTGGAAATACAAACTAAGGTTGAACGGATTAACCGGAAGTGACGCCATAAGGTAAGTATACATAATTCTCAATAAAAAAGGTTCAGAGTAATTCTGAACCTTTTCATTTTTATAATAGCTGAAAATTATTTATTGAATAATTCCTCTACTTTATCCCAGTTTACTACATCGAAAAATGCAGAAACATAGTCAGGTCTTCTGTTTTGGTAGTTTAAATAATAAGCATGCTCCCAAACATCTAATCCTAAAACAGGTGTTCCTTTAACGTCTGCTACAGGCATTAATGGGTTATCCTGATTAGGTGTAGAAGAAACCGATACAGAACCGTCAGCATTTTTTACTAACCAAGCCCATCCTGAACCGAATCTTGTTTTAGCAGCATCAGAAAAATCAGTTTTGAATTTGTCAAGACCACCATAGTTTTCAATAGCAGCTTTTACATTCCCTACTGGCTCTTTGCTTCCTCCTGGAGTTAAAATTTCCCAGAATAAAGAGTGGTTGAAGTGACCTCCACCATTGTTTCTTACTGCTGGTTTGTCAGTTCCTGTCTGGCAGATTTCTTCAATCGTTTTTCCTGCTAGTTCAGTTCCTTCAATTGCTTTATTTAAATTGTCAATATATGCCTGGTGGTGTTTTGTATGGTGGATTTCCATAGTTCTTGCATCGATCGTTGGCTCTAATGCATCGTATGCATATCCTAGTTTTGGTAATTCAAATGACATAATCTTTATTTTTAATGTTATAATTCAAAATTAGCCAATATTTAAGGGATTATCAAGGATTGTGGATTACTTTAATAAATCTTTAACATTGATATATTGATTTAGAATGAATTAAGTTTTATTTTTTTACTGAATACTAACAAAAAGCACGAACCTAATGATCCGTGCTTTTTATTTAACAATATTAAATTAAATTTATTTATTCATAGACATCAGGAATTCTTCATTATTCAGAGTTCCTTTGATGTTCTTATTAACAAATTCCATAGCTTCTACAGGATTCATTTCAGAAAGATATTTTCTGAAGATCCACATTCTCTGAGAAGTCACTTCATCAAGAAGAAGATCATCTCTACGAGTGCTGGAAGAAATTAAGTCGATAGCCGGATAGATTCTTCTGTTAGCAATTTTTCTGTCTAACTGAAGCTCCATGTTACCAGTACCTTTAAATTCTTCAAAGATCACTTCATCCATTTTAGATCCTGTGTCAATCAATGCTGTTGCAATAATTGTTAAAGATCCTCCACCTTCAATTTTTCTTGCAGCTCCAAAGAATCTTTTTGGCTTGTGCAGCGCATTAGCGTCTACCCCACCGGAAAGAACTTTACCTGATGCCGGAGTAACCGTATTGTATGCTCTTGCCAATCTTGTAATAGAGTCCAGTAAAATCACCACATCATGTCCACATTCTACCATTCTTTGTGCTTTTGCAAGAACAAGATTAGCTACTTTCACATGTTTTTCTGCCGCTTCATCAAATGTAGATGCAATTACTTCTGCATTTACACTTCTTTCCATATCTGTAACTTCTTCCGGACGTTCATCGATCAGAAGAACCATCATATAAACTTCCGGGTGGTTGGCAGCAATAGAATTAGCGATATCTTTAAGCAACATTGTTTTACCTGTTTTAGGCTGTGCAACAATCATTGCTCTTTGTCCTTTTCCAATAGGTGCAAATAAATCTACAATTCTTGTCGAAATCGTGGAGTTACTTCCTGCCAAATTGAATTTTTCTTCCGGGAAAAGCGGAGTCAAATATTCAAAAGCTACACGGTCCTTGATGAATGCAAGGTCACGCCCGTTAACTTCTGTAGGTTTCAATAATGAAAAATATTTCTCCCCTTCTTTCGGAAGTCTTACAATTCCTTTAACTGTATCTCCGGTTTTCAACCCATAATTCCTGATCTGTGCTGTAGATACATACACGTCATCCGGAGAAGAGATATAGCTAAAATCTGAGGAACGTAAAAATCCGTAGTTATCGGGTAAGATTTCCAACACCCCTTCAATGCTTACCAATCCATCGAAATTAAATTCTTTTTTATGGTCATGCTGCTCCTCTGCCTTTTCAGAATGTCTGTTTTGATTTTGATTCTGATTTTGGTTTTGATGCTGATGTTGGTTCTGGTTTTGATTTTTATGTTGGTTTCCACTGTTCTGTGGATGGTTATGTCCTTTTTGAGGTCTGTTAGCCTGTTGTTGAGGAGGATTGTTAGGCTTTTCTTCGGCCTGGGCAGGCTCTTGAGAATCTGTGTTTTTTGGAGCTTCTGGTTTTTCCTGAGATACTTCAGTATTACCTGTATTGGTAGAAACTCTTTTTCTTTTCTTTTTAGCTTGAGCGGCGGCTGATGTATCTTCTGTTACGATTGCAGTGGCTTCAACTTTGGGCTCTTCCTGTTTTATTTCTTCAGCAGCAGGAACCTTTTCTTCTATTTTTTCCTCTTCTTTAGGTTCTACCGGAGCTTTTGTATTTGCTTTTGGCTTGGGGGCTGCCGGTTTTTTTGGGGCAGCTTTTCTTGCCGGGGCTTTAGCAGGTTTTTCTGCTGAGGCCTCTTCAGTATTTATACTGGCGGTTTCTGTGGCGTTGAAATAATCTTTTGCAACTTTAGGGTTAGAAGCCTGAAAGTCAAGAATAGCAAAGATCTTGTCATTTTCATTGCTGGTTCTTGCAACTTTAACGCCCAAATCTTTTAAGATTTTAGTCAGTTCCGTTACGGATTTTGACCTTAACGTTTCTATGTTAAACATATTTATGTAAAAATGTAATTAATTGTGAGTAAGAAAAGTAAGTCCGGTGACTTTGGTTTTCAAGTACATTGTATAATGCAAATCTACACTTATTTTTGAATTGTGCAAAATTTATGTTATTTTTGCCAAGAATTTAATATTCAATGCTACAGAGAATACAAACTATATGGACTTTATTAGCAGTTTTAGCTGCAGTTTTCCTTTTCATAACAGGACAGGATGTTGTCATTTCTGACAGTATTCCCTTGCTTAATATAAGCTGTATCGTGCTTGTTATTACAGGAGCATTAAGTATTTTTAGTTTCAAAAACAGAAAAAGACAAATTTTGCTGAATACCATCAGCATCATTATAAACGTTTTGTTGATTGGTGTATTGGCGTACTGGTTACTAAACTTATCCGGAGGAATTCATTTTCCTGAGAAGGGTATTGAGCCGATTTTCCCATTGCTTGCGGTGATCTGTCTGCTTATTGCAAATATTTACACCCGCAAAGATGAGAGGCTCGTAAAATCTGTAGACAGACTTCGATAGCCTTACAACGATTTTTTGAGTGAGAACAGCTTCTTTTAAGGAGCTGTTTTTTATTTACCTCATATTCTTATTTAATTTATGTAATTTCATTGCAACTTTTTGATCAGAAATACGACAGATCATATAACTTTTAATAAAAGACAATGAAAAAGCTAACGTATCTTACATTATCACTATTCTCCATACTTACTTTTGCACAGGAGGTTTCCAAGGAAAGAGTAAAAACAGTTCTTTCCACTCTTGCTTCAGATGAAATGAAAGGCCGTGAAATCGGAACTCAGGAAAATGAAAATGCTGCCAACTATATTGCAAAGCTTTTCAAAGAAAATAACCTGGAATACTGTACCGGAAAATCTTATCTGGTTCCTTTTGATTATAATGGAAAAACGGTATATAATGTCTGTGGAATCAAAAAAGGAAAAACGGATCAATATCTTGGATTCTCAGGGCATTTTGATCATATCGGAACCAGTGATAAAAGCGGAGACAATATCTACAACGGAGCAGATGATGATGCCAGCGGAATTACCACTCTGGTAGGCATTGCCGATTATTTCAAAAACAAAAAACCAGAATTCTCTATGGTGTTCATGGCATTCAATGGGGAAGAAAAAGGAATGCTGGGCTCAAGAGCTATTTCAACGGATAAAAATCTGGATCCTATTTATAATAAGATGACTGCCCTTTTCAATTTTGAAATGGTGGCTACAGAATCTCAATGGGGAAAAAACGCACTATATATGACCGGAGACGGATTCTCGGATCTTGATGAACTTTTCAATCAAAATGCTGTGAATGGATTAAAAATTAATGCAGATCCTTATGCAAAACAACAGCTTTTCTACCGTTCAGACAATGTGAGTTTTGTAAAAAAGAAAATCATTGCCCATTCATTTTCAACAGTTGATATGACCAAAGCATCTCATTATCACCACGAAAATGATGATATCAATATTGTAGATTTTGATAATATGACCCACATCATCAATAATTTTGGAAAAACACTGGATAAACTGAATCCTAAAAACTTTGTTCCGAAATATAATGACCAGGTGAAATTTTAATTAAACCCTATATGAAAACCGCTGAGATAGCGGTTTTTGCATTAAACAGCCTTAGTCTTTTACTTCCTGTTCTTTAGTCTTATTGATTCAAAAAATAAGATTCAATAGTTGTGAGTTGTAACAAAAAGACATTTTTTGAAACTTATCCATTAAAGTAAAACAGGATTAAGAACGTCTTATCTTTTAATTTTACGTAATTTTGCTATCCAATTTTTTCATTGAATGAACCAATATATTAAAATACTAAAGTTCGCAAGACCCCACCAAAAATACATCTACGGAAGTTTATTTTTTAATCTCCTGTATTCTGTATTTCAAATTGCTTCTTTGGGAACTATTCTACCCGTTTTGGGAATGCTTTTCGGCACCATTGAGGCTAAAAAATACAGCCATGCCCCCGTATATTCGGGAGAAATTTTAGATTTTTTCTCTTATGCAAAAGAATATGCCAATTATTATGTTCAGAGTTTAGTAACCGAACATGGAGCGCTTAACGTTTTGGCCTGGCTTTGCGTGATAACGGCTTTTATGTTTTTACTGAGAAACCTTTTCAGATATTTAGGTTCATTTTTATTGATCAATTATCGTGTGGGTGTTACTAAAGACCTGCGTGGAGCGATGTACAGAAAGATTCTTTCTCTACCTGTTTCTTTTTTTACAGAAAGCAAAAAAGGAGATCTGATGTCTCGTATGTCAAATGATGTGGGTGAAGTTGAAGGGAATATTTTGGGAAGTTTAGTTGAATTAATCAACGCTCCTTTTATGCTGATAAGCACATTGGTAACTCTTTTCTTTTTAAGTACAGAAATGACTCTTTTCTCGCTTTTAGTACTACCTGTAATGGGAACAATGATTGCTTTAATAGGAAAAAGTCTGAAAAAAGATTCTCACGAGGCTCAAAATGAGATGGGAAATATTTTCTCCATTGTAGACGAAACATTAAAATCTACAAAGGTGATTAAGATTTTCAGTGCAGAAAAAATAATGGACAACCGTTTTATGCAGTCTATGCAGAAATGGATTAACAGTTCAATAAGATTAGGAAGAAAAAAGGAATTAGCCTCTCCAATGAGCGAATTTTTGGGCTCCGTTACTTTTTTAATTATTGCCTGGTACGGTGGAAAGCAAATCATTGTAGAACAAAGCATTTCACCTGCAGATTTCCTGGTTTTTCTGGGTATTTTCTTCCAGATTTTACCTCCAGTAAAAAGTTTATCTCAGTCTATTTCGAATGTACAGAAAGGGGAAGCATCTCTTGAAAGGGTGTTGGCAATTCTTGATGCTGATGTAAGAATTGACGAAATAGCGAACCCTGTTTCCATCTCAACATTAAATAAATCAATCGAGTTTAATAATATTGGTTTTTACTACGATAAAGATCATACGATTCTTAAAAACTTCTCACTTTCCATCCAAAAAGGAAAAACGGTTGCTCTTGTTGGGCAAAGCGGAAGTGGTAAAACAACTATTGCCAATCTTTTAGCAAGATTCTATGATGTTTCGGAAGGAGAAATTCTGATTGACGGAACAGACATTAAGCATTTAAAATTACAGGAATACCGTAAGCTTCTGGGAATGGTAACACAGGAATCTGTATTATTCAATGATTCCGTTTACAACAATATCCTGATGGGTAAACCTGATGCTACCAGAGAAGAAGTGATTGCAGCCGCTAAAATTGCCAATGCAGACACCTTCATCACCAATCTTCCGGAAGGATATGATACCAATATCGGTGATGATGGCGGAAAGCTTTCCGGAGGTCAGAAACAAAGGGTTTCTATTGCAAGAGCAGTGTTGAAAAACCCACCTATTATGATTCTGGATGAAGCCACCTCTGCACTGGATACGGAATCTGAAAGATTTGTACAGGATGCACTGGAAAAAATGATGGAAAACAGAACTTCTTTAGTCATTGCCCATCGTCTTTCAACCATTCAGAAAGCAGACTGGATTGTGGTAATGGAAAAAGGTGACATTGTAGAACAGGGAACACACCATGATCTGATTGCTAAAAGAGGCGTATACCACAAACTGGTTGAACTTCAAAACTTTGACTAATCATTTAACTGAATAAAATGAACCCCATACAAGAGTATTTCTACAGAATCGAAGAGCCTGAAAGAAGTACTCTTTTGTTTTTGCGCGATACTATTTTAGCCTCAGATCCGGAAAATATTACAGAAACATTCAGTTTCGGACTTCCGTTTATGAAATACAAAAAGAAAATGCTGTGCTACTTCTATTACAGCAAAAAATACCAAAAACATTATCTGAGTTTTTATCACGGCGACAGACTTGATTATCCTGAACTGATTCAGGATGGCAGAAAGAAGTTCAAAATTCTACTTATCGATACAGAAGAGGATATCCCTGTGGAATTTATATTACACCTGACACAGGAGGTTAAAAGATATATAAAATAAAAAACTCCGGCACGAATAATCGTGCCGGAGCCATCTTTAAAAAACCTTATCATTTTGTGTTTATTCCACTGAATTCTGCCTTTTTAATTGCCCAGGCAAGAGCATTTGCATAGAATATTGAGTTATATACATTCATTTCATAGGCAGCTGCTCCATTTCCATAGTTGGGTTTAGGAATTGGTTTATAGTTCGTATCTGCATAGAATGGGCATATCGTATCTGAAGTATTGGGAGAAGTAACAGTTCCACACTGAGAGTTAAATCCTCCATCTCCTACCCAGATAAAGTTCAGCGTGTTATGCTTAAATGCTGTTACACGACCTACATTTCCAGTGGGTGAAGCTGTAGAAATATTTGTATCTCCTGAATATACAGTAATTTCACTGGAAGGCAGCCCCGTTGCATATGTTGTGGAAGAAGCATCTTCACCCCATTGTAATCCTCTTATATCACCAAAAGGACCATTCAGTATTTCGTCATTGGTAAGTGGAAGTTTATAGATAGCTCCCGCACTGTTTACACTTCCGGTATTTACTGATCCGTCAAAAACATTTCTGAAAAGGTTCTGCATTCCGCTATTACTTTCAGAATAAGCAACGATTACCCCTCCTTTTGCCAGATAATTTTTTAATACCTGAGCTTCTGCAGCATTCATTCCCCATGCATATCCAATAACAATAATATCTACAGGATTTGCTCCCGTTGTCCAGGTTGTCAGCTGTGTGGCATTTGGACTGTCTGTACCGTCTATGATCTGATCCCATCCTTCATATTTTACAATACTGTTTGCCAGTGTTCCAAAATTAGCGGCAGCTTTAGTCACCATACCCGATGGTGAAGTTCCTGATACATTATATCCACAACCATTTGGAGCTGTACCAATGGTTAAAAGTTTTTTCTTGGGAACCACCACAATCACATTGACAGTACATGTGGTGGAAACTCCTCCCTGGCTGTCAGAAGTAATGGTCATTGTTTTTACAGTGGTGGAGGATGGTGTTCCTGTCCCTTGCAGTGTAACATTCTGATTTCCTGTAGCAGCAAATACTCCTGATCCACTGAAAGAAATTCCATCAACAGTATTGGTGGTAATGGTGTAACTTCCAAGTGTTGAAACATTCACTGGCAAAGTAATCGTATTGGAAGCTGTAAGAGCTGTTCCTACTTTATAGACTCCGTTTACCGTTGCACTTCCACAGCTCATAGTATAGGTTCCTGAAGGGCTCAGTACCGCAATAGAAATGGCAGGAATACAGGTAACAGCAGTTCCGTTGGCTTCAAGGGCTACATTATCAGTCTGAATATTCTGAGGAGCTCCCTGTCCCGGAATCTGTATGGTTTGTGCTCCGGTATTAAGGAATACTCCGGTTCCATAGAAGTTATATCCGTTTGTTGTCGTTCCGGAAATGGTATAATTCCCTGGTTTTGTAACATTAACAGCAATGCTCAGGTAATTCGAATTGGTAAGTTCTTTCCCTTTCACGTAGCTTCCCATTGCTTTGGAAGAGGAACAGTCTATGGTAAAAACAGCTTTCCCCATTTGTCCGCAGACACTTTTCCATTCGTTGTCAGCAAGGCTCCAGTAATTAAAACAACCTTCGGTGGTATTGTAAATTGTCAAGCCATCATCTTTGGATTGATTAACTACAATTGCATTTCGTTCTGTTTCAGTTAGCCTCGGAATAAGTACTCCTTTGTTATTATTTCCTGAAACAACATCCAAAACGGAATTTGAATTGGGCACAGTAGTATTAATTCCTACCGCTCCATTATTAGCCTGTGAATAAATTTTTCCAAAAGCAAAGAGCATTGCTATCAGCAAGACTTTGATTGGGAACATTGTAAATTTTGTGTCCATCATTGTATGAATTATAATTGTTTAATGATTAAAATTTCAACTAAGCAGCTCAGTCATTTAACCATCACAAAATTATCATTCACAGACCATTACTAATTAATTCCCACTACGCAATACTACTCACGCGTAGTAAAACTCACAAAAAGTCAACAACTTACAATCGTAAAAAAGCATTAAGAAAAAGTTGAATTATTCAACAAATATCAAACATAAATTCAAAAATGAAAACAAAAACAACAAAAATATTATTATTGATTATTTATTTAAAATCATAATACCAAGAGATTAAATGAAACACAATTACTCATACTTTAAAAATGATTTTCCATTTGGCAATGGTATTTCGGCTTATCTTAAAATGATGACTGAGCTGAAGATTGGTAAGTTCATTTCTTTTCTGATAACTGAGAATTTTCAAAATAGATTCTTCGTCATAAGAACGGAGTCTTTGGCTGTTGCGTCCCATCGTATATTCAGGTTCACCAAAAATTATTTGATTAAATTTCAGAATATCAATAGCAGAATGGAGTGTTTCCAGCTTAAACCTGATGGTGCTGTCTATTAATTTTTCAGGGAATTTTTCTTTAAGAATATCAGTATAAATCTGCTTATAGTCAGGCATCATATTATATTTTTTTCATCCATTTATATAAGGTGGTTTTAGGAATCTTATACCGTTCCACAACATCGTTAGCCGTCATTGTTCTGCTTTCGATTTTTTCAAGTATAAAATCTTTTACTTCCTGGGTATAGATACTTTTCCGAAAAACCATCGCCTTTCCCTTTTGGATGGCTGTATTATCAATTCTTGACTGAGGAGCATATAAAATCAGGTGGCTGGTATAAAACCTAAAGAAATCAAATTTTAAAAGCTTACACCATTTCAACAGAACATCGGTATCCATGCTTCCTGCATGATACATCATTTCTATTTCATCTTCCGTTCTGTTTAAAAATCGGGAAATTCTTTCTATTGAAATCTGATGTTCTTCTACTTTGGATTTGATCAGACTCCCAATATGAATGTTCTTAATATTCATCACAATATTTTTAAGTAAAAATATTGACAAGAAAAACAAAAAATGCCATCAAATACTACTCAACACCACGTATAAGTAACAAAAATCGGAATTTTGTTTAAATTTTAATAAGAAAACTATTAACGTTGATCTCTGAGGAAATATTCAGTTTTTTCCGGATTCTGTATTTTTTACTTTCTACCGCACGAATACTGTTATTGGTACATTGTGCTATTTTCTTGGTATCAAAATCAAGCTTCATCAAAGCACAGAAATACAGTTCAGAATGGATAAGGTTAGGATTTATTTTTAAAATATCAGGAATAAAATGAGGAAAAAACACCTGAAATTTTTCAAAAAACATAGGCGAATTATTTTCAGCCAGGCTTAAAATTTCCTGGATATTTTCTTCTGAAAGATGATTGATAAGCATCTGGTGCTTCATAAGTTCTGTATTTGTTTTCACCAGATCCTTGATGGTAGAATCTTTTTCTTTTCTGTCCGTAATTAAGCCATGGATAAGGGCATCTTTCTGGGTAATAAAGACAATATCCATCAAAAAGGAAGCAATAGAAAATAAAATGTTCAACAGTTTTATTGTTTTAAAATCTTCTTTTTCTATAAATCGGCTTTTAGGCAGAAAATCAAAATCAAAATACAGACACACTATAAAATTGATGCTGATCATGAAAGTAATAAAAAAGATGGAAAAAGAATCTTTTTTATAATTCAGGAAGAAAGGAACCGCAAACAGAAGGCAAAAGTAGAAATATTCTACCCCTGCATTCTTGTAAGTATAAATATTAAAAAAGTTGACAATAAAAGTCAGTAAAACGAATGTACCGATAATAGAAGTTTTCAAAACCTTTTTAAAGCGCCTGGTCTTTCCTTTTATAGCCATAAGAAACAGCCAGAAAAAGGTAATTACAGTAAGAAATGTTGAGATCAACATATCTCCGAAAAAAGCAATAATAAAAATGGAATAAAACAGAAATATGAAAAACAGTAAAAGCAGATACCGATTAATAAGATGCAGATAATTACTGTCAAAATCGTCATCCATCTTCTCTGTTTCATCGTTGATCATCTTAAAGAAAAACTTATAAATCATCTTGTTGTTTTTTTATGCTTTCACAAGCTTAAGTTGGTATTTGTACTCCTGAAAGCATAAATTTTCCAATATTAACAACCTTTCATGCAAAATAAAAAAATCTACAACACGAAATGTATCGTCTTTTTCAGCATTAAAAAGGATATGATTAAGGTGTTTTCTAGCTACAATTTATTAAAATTATCAAATGAAATACCATTTTTAACAAGAAATTAATAAGCATTTACCTCACATCACTTAAAAGCATGAGCTTGTGTTTTTAAGCATGCAAAATTATTGATCTCAACGAAAAAGCATCTATCTTCTGATACGCAATATTACTCATGCGTAATTTAAACTTAAAACACTCAAATGAGATTCATGTTTACTCAATAAAAAAGAGAGCTATAAAGGCTCTCTTTTGATTTTATATACGATAATACTATTAATTTTCTTTCAGTTTGGCGATTATATCTTCACCTCCTTTTGTAATATCACCAATCTTGCAGATGATCTCAGTATCCAATGGCAGGAATACATCCATTCTGGAACCGAATTTAATAAACCCGAACTCATGCCCGGCTTTTGCTTTATCACCTTCGTTACAGTAGAAAACGATTCTTCTTGCCACATATCCGGCAATCTGTCTGAAGACTACTTTATGATTGGTCATCGTTTGTATGGCTACCGTAGTTCTTTCATTCTCCGTAGAAGACTTTTCATGCCATGCTACCAGATATTTTCCCGGGTGATATTTTTTATAAATCACTTCTCCCGAAACCGGATACCTGCAGATGTGAACATTCAATGGAGACATGAAAATAGAAACCTGGATGGCTTTTCCTTTAATAAATTCATCTTCATCCACTTCTTTGATCATTACCACTTTTCCGTCTACCGGAGCTATTACGTTTTCTTTGTGATCAAGGATATTACGATCCGGAACTCTGAAGAACCAGAAAACTAAACCGTAAATAACCAACAAAGGCATAATGATCACCAGTGACCATATTTCAAGGAAATAAATTGCTAACGCACCCAGAATAATAAAAAGCAGGGTTGCAACGGTAATCGTTCCTTTTGATTCTCTATGTAATTTCATGAGACTAAATAAATTTTTCTAAAATAAAGTACAAATATACGACAGGAACGCAGATAATAAAACTATCCAGCCTGTCTAAAACTCCACCATGGCCAGGAATGATGTTTCCACTGTCTTTTACACCGAAATTTCTTTTCAATTGGCTTTCTACCAAATCTCCCAAAGGAGCAAAGGCAGCAACCAGAAATCCTACAATCATCCAGTTTCCTCTCAGCTCAGGCTGATAATGTTCAATAAAGTAAGACAGAACCAATGTAAGAACTACACCTCCGGCATATCCTTCCCATGTTTTTTTAGGAGAAATTTTAGGAGCCATTTTATGTTTACCGAAAAACTTCCCTACCAGATACGCAAAGGTATCACTACTCCAGATTAGGATAAACAGAAACAGAACCTCCAGGGAGAAACCGTCTGTATAGCTGGAGAACTTTGGAAGCCCCAATGCGAAACTGAACGGCAGAGCTACATAAATAACGGTAAAAATGAGTTTCCCACTGTCGAAGTATAATTCGTTAGGATATTTGAATAAAGTAACCACAGCAATCCCAATAAGCGCCAGTGCCAGTATTTCACTAAGCCTGAAATCAAAAAAGAAATCGTGATTAAAATATCTTTTGGAAAAAATATAGAAAATAAACATGACTAATGGGAATACCACCCATTTTTCATATCCGTTTCCAAATTTCATGATTTTGACACATTCCCAGGTTCCCACAATCAGCAACAGACTCATTAAGCCATAAAAAAGATACTGCTGTTTAATGAGACCAGGTACAATACTGTTCAGCAGCTGTGCTCCCAACGGAGTAGAACAAAGAATAATGACGGCTACATACACTATCCCTGATACGGTTCTTTGAATGAGGTTTTTGTCCAAAATTTAAAATTTAGAAGTGGTTGCTTAATCTTCAAGCAGCAATAAAAACAGCTTTGTATTGGCATTGGAAGAGCTGTCCATTTTTGACTGGCTTCCGCTGATGGAAGTAAGGTTCTTGATATTTCCGTTTCTTTTTATTTTCCCCATTGCATCATTCAGGTTGTTCACAATCTGAGAAACATTGGCAATGATAATAATTTTGTCAGGAAGCCTTGAAGAATGATAATGAAGGATATTATTATGAGAAAGCATGATTCTGCCATCATAGGCAATCAGGTACTCACAAGTAATGAATGCGGCCTCATTAGAAGACTGCAGTTCTGAAGTATAAGTAGACTTCACAACGTTCAAAAAGTTCTGAAGTTCTTTATCCCAACAGAAAAGGTTGTTAATACCTTCTATTTTGATAATTTGATTTAAAGTTTGTAGAGCTTCCGCTTCATCTGCACAATAATTAAAAAATCCCCCCGAATGCGTAAATAATTGCGCAAACTTATAGTCAAGATCCGCATTTTTCAGCGAATCCCCAAGCTTCTCCAGGCTCTGTTTGTCCTCTTCTTCAGGCTGGTTGGTAAGTTTGCTTACAATCCTCTTGAATAAATTCAACTTAATCTATTTTTAGTCAACTTTATACAAAAATAGAAAATAAATTACAATAGTGTCCAAAATATCTCTTCAAATATGAAAAAACCTGACAATTTTGCAGTTGTCAGGTTTTTGTTAATTCTATTTTTTAGAGTCTTAAAGCTGTGTTGGGCTTTCTGGAGCCTGAATTTCGCTTTCTTCTTCTTTTTCTTTGATCTGAGGTGTTTCCTCTGCTATTGGCTGATCTTTTTCAGGAATAGTATTGGTAACAGGTTTCTCTGTCAATTCAGGATCCCATGCTCTCTTACCGAATATCTCTTCTAAGTCTTCACGGAAGATCACTTCTTTTTCCAACAATTTATTTGCCAGAGCATCCAGTTTATCTTTATTTTCTTCAAGAATTCTTACAGCTCTTTCGTACTGATTTTCGATAATCAATTTGATCTCTGCATCAATTTTGGTAGCTGTTTCTTCAGAGTAAGGCTTTCCGAATGAGTATTCAGACTGTCCTGAACTGTCATAATAAGAAATATTACCGATATTCGGACTTAATCCGTAGATTGTTACCATAGCCTGAGCTCTCTTCGTTACTGTTTCAAGATCAGAAAGTGCTCCTGTAGAGATATTGTTGAAGATTACCTGCTCTGCGGCTCTACCTCCCAATGTTGCACACATTTCGTCCAGCATTTGCTCAGTAGTGGTAAGCTGTCTTTCTTCCGGAAGATACCATGCTGCCCCTAAAGAACGTCCTCTTGGAACAATTGTTACTTTTAAAAGTGGTGATGCATGTTCTACTAACCAGGAAATTGTAGCGTGACCTGCTTCATGATAAGCAACTCTTCTCTTTTCAGATGGTTTGATGGCCATATTTTTCTTCTCAAGTCCACCGATAATTCTGTCTACCGCATCCAGGAAGTCCTGTTTCGTAACAGAAGTATGGTTATATCTTGCTGCGATTAATGCTGCTTCATTACAAACATTAGCAATATCTGCCCCACTGAATCCAGGAGTTTGTTTTGCTAAGAAATCTCTATCTACATTATCATCAAGCTTGATTTTTTTCAAGTGAACATCAAAGATCTGTCTTCTTTCGTGAAGTTCCGGAAGATCCACATAGATAGAACGGTCAAAACGACCTGCTCTCATTAATGCTTTATCAAGAATATCCGCTCTGTTGGTAGCCGCCATTACAATGACATTGACATCTGTTCCGAAACCGTCCATTTCGGTAAGAAGCTGGTTCAATGTATTTTCTCTTTCGTCATTTCCGCCAGAGAAATTATTCTTTCCTCTTGCACGTCCGATAGCATCAATCTCATCAATGAAGATAATTGCCGGAGATTTTGCTTTAGCCTGAGCAAAAAGGTCTCTTACTCTGGAAGCTCCTACCCCAACAAACATTTCAACGAAATCTGATCCTGAAAGGGAGAAGAACGGAACTTTAGCTTCACCTGCAACAGCTTTTGCCAATAAGGTTTTACCTGTTCCCGGAGGGCCTACCAAAAGAACTCCTTTAGGAATTTTACCTCCCAGTTTTGTATATTTTTCAGAGTTTTTCAAGAAATCTACTACTTCCTGAACTTCTTCTTTAGCACCTTCCAATCCTGCAACATCTTTAAATGTTACCTGAATTCTTTCTTTTTCGTCGAAAAGTTTTGCTTTAGATTTTCCGATAGAGAAGATTTGTCCGCCAGGACCTCCGCCTCCACCCATCTTTCTGAAAAGAAGGAAGTAGAATAATCCTAAAATAGAAATCCAAACCAGCGCAGGAATTAAAATATCCATTAATGCGCTTTTTCCAGTACCGTAATCTTTAGTTGTTTTAATAACCGGATTGCTGGCTTTGACTTGCTCAAATTTCTGAAGGAAAAGTTGAAGGTCTCCATATTTCACAGAAAAATCTGCTTTAGGAGCCATGTCCAGGACGGAAAGTGGGTTGTTTTCTTTTCCGGCTTTGGACACCATTGCCGATTTTGCTTCTTTTGTTAGGAAAACATCCGCTTTCTCTATGTCTTTGTATATAATTATATTCTGGACTTTGCCCGCCTGCATTTCTCTAAAGAAACCATCTTCATCAATAGATTTTGCAGTATCGCCTCCAAGGAAATTGGAGCCAAAGAACAGCAAAAGAGCTATGATTGCAATAGGAAAGAACCAGTTGAATCCTTTATTATTCATTTAGACTTTTTAAATTTTTATTATTCATTTTCAATTTTGGTAATGACTGCGTCACCCCAAAGCTCTTCTATATCGTAGTACTCACGTACCTGTTTTTGGAATATATGAACCACCACTGAAACGTAATCCACCAATACCCACATCGCATTTTCAGTACCTTCTACGTGCCAAGGTCTGTCCTGCAGTTCGTTTCTTACTTTTTTCTCTACACTTCCTGCTAATGCAGCTACCTGTGTATTTGAGTTTCCGCTACATATCACGAACGTTTCTGCTACGGAGTTTTCGATGTTGGAAAGATCAAAGATCATAATGTCTTCTCCTTTTACATCCTGGATAGCTTCAACGATTTTATCTATTAACGCTTGTTTTTCTGCTGTTTTATTCATTAAAAAAATACTATAATCTGCAAATTTATTGTTTTTTCTTTACTTTAACCTTACTTTTACCCTCCTAATGTCTTAAATTTTTCTTAAATGAGCCAACTCTTCTACCTGAAAGAATGTTCTTCTACTAATGACGAAATATCAAAGTTTTTACTTTACGGAAATTCAAATTTTATAGGGCTTCATACTTTTAATCAAACTAAAGGCCGTGGTCAGTATGGAAATGTTTGGACTCAGACTGCCGGAAAAAACCTGGCTTATACGCTGGCAGTGAGTACTCAGAACATCCTGTGCTCCGACTTTATATTCAATTATTATACCGCAATGGTGATCCGGGATTTCCTTGCCAAATTGTCTGACTCTGAGGTAAAAATCAAATGGCCGAATGATATCATCCTTAAAGGTAAAAAAATCGTTGGAATTTTAATAGAAAAGAAAAAAATTAATCAAAATAATTATTTCATCATAGGAGCAGGAATCAACATTCTCCAGAAAGATTTTGATACAATATCCAATGCGGGATCACTTCTGACCCAGACGGGAATACAATTTGACCTTGAAGAACTGGCTTTAAATCTCCATGAATTCCTGTCTGAAAAACTAAAAAACATTCCTTCTGACCAGGAAATTCTGGATGGGTTTAATAAAAACCTTTTCAGAAAAGATCAGGTATCTGTCTTTGAAATTGAAAAAGAGCGACAAAATGGCATTATCCGAAATGCAGACGAGAAGGGTGAACTCTGGATCGAACTGGAAGACGGAATGCATTCCTTTTATCACAAGGAAGTAAAATTACTTTACTGATTGGCTCTTTTGATATAAAGGTAAAGAGTAAGCGGAAGGAATACCAGATTGGGCAGCCACATCGCTACAGCCGGAGACAAACTTTTATTTTCTGAAACTACTTTTAAAGCTTCAAATGAAAACACGAAAATAAAGGCTAACGAAATCCCTATGGCCAGATTAACTCCCAATCCTCCCCTTTTCTTTTGTGATGACAGGGAAAGCGCCAGGAAAGTAAGAATAATGATGGAAACAGGCATTGATGTTCTTTGGTGAAGCTCATTCAGATAGGAATTCAGGTTACTGTTTCCTCTTGCCTTTTCTCTTTCAATAAATTTCAGAAGTTCCGGTGTGGTTTTATTTTGCCCCAAAAGCTCGTTAGGAAAAAGCTCTTCCGGTGAGTGGCCGTAATTTTTTCTTAATTCTATTCCGTTTCCTAGTTTTTCGGTATTGTCTTTATTGATGGTTTTTTCAAGATAATTATTAAGAACAAACTGTTTTTTTGTTTTATCCCAATATACTTCGCTTGCTTTCAGCTCGTAGGTCATTTTTCTGTCTTTATCATATTTCTGATAGACAAAACTCGATCCTCTTTTTTCTCTTTTATTCCATGAATCAACGAAAATATATTCCGTTTTACTCAGCTGTGAAGAAGCGGGTGCTGTTCCTAAAATCTTTTCTTTATTGGCTGCATTATAGGTATAAGCTTCCAGTTCATTTTTCTTGATATTAGCCCATGGCAGCACCATATGATACACCACAAGAGCAATCAATCCAATAAAAATAGAGGTAACCAGATAAGGCTTGGAAAATCTGTGGAAACTGGCTCCACTACTGATAATAGCAACAATTTCAGTATTATTTGCCATCCTGGAGGTAAAATAAATCACCGAAATAAATACCAGAATGGAAAGGAAAGTCACTACAAGATTGATGATCCAGAAGGGATAAAAATGGATAAGGAAATAGGTCAGATCCAGTTTCGGATCAATGGCCTTGGCATTTTCTATCCTTGGAATCTTTTGCTGAACATCAATAACCAATACGACTATAGACAATAATACCAACATGAAACTGAACGTTCCAAGGTATTTTTTAATGATATATCTGTCTACAATTTTAAGCATATTTTCTTACAGTCTTTGTCTAAGAATTGGTACTACAGAGTTTTTCCATTCATAAAAATCTCCTGCAATAATATGTTCTCTGGCTACTTTTACTAAATCCAGGTAGAATGCAAGATTATGAATCGAAGCAATCTGTTTTGCCAGATATTCTTTGGATACAAACAGGTGGCGAAGATACGCTTTTGAATATTCACGATCCACAAAACTGGTTCCGAATTCGTCCAAAGGCGAAAAATCGCGTTTCCATTTCTCATTTTTAAGGTTCATTACCCCTTGCCATGTGAAAAGCATTGCATTTCTTGCATTTCTTGTTGGCATTACACAATCCATCATATCAATTCCCAGCCCGATGGATTCAAGAATATTCCATGGAGTTCCTACTCCCATCAGATATCTTGGCTTTTCTTTTGGAAGAATGTCTGTTACTTCATCCGTAATTCTGTACATTTCTTCTTCCGGCTCTCCAACAGAAAGTCCTCCGATGGCATTTCCTTCTGCTCCTGCTTCAGAAATTACTTCTGCAGAAATTTTTCTAAGATCGGAATAGGTAGATCCCTGAACAATTGGGAAAAGTCTTTGTTTATACCCGTATAATTCAGGGTTATCATTCGTCCATTCAATACATCTTTTCAGCCAACGGTGTGTAAGCTCCATAGATGATTTTGCCTGGTTGTAATCACAAGGATAAGGAGTACATTCATCAAAAGCCATAAAAATATCGGCTCCGATCTGTCTTTGAATCTCCATTGATCTTTCCGGAGAGAACATATGGTAACTACCGTCGATGTGAGATTTGAATCTCGCACCTTCTTCTGTCATCTTTCTGTTGCTCGCCAGTGAAAACACCTGAAAACCTCCGGAATCGGTAAGGATTGGAAGATCCCAGTTCATGAATTTATGTAAACCACCGGCATCCTGCATCGTCTCCATTCCGGGACGAAGGTAGAGGTGGTAAGTATTTCCCAGAATAATCTGAGCTTTAATGTCTTCTTTTAATTCTCTCTGATGAACTGTTTTCACACTTGCTACAGTTCCCACAGGCATAAAAATGGGAGTTTGAATCTTTCCGTGATCTGTGGTAATTTCCCCTGCTCTGGCTTTTCCTTCAGAGGTTTTTTCTATATTAAAAAATTTCATCTCTATACTTTTTTAAAACACTGTTTTACCAGTGATTCTTGTAGGGCAGAAACTTCGGGGTCATTTTACCTTACGACAGGCATTACAACACCATTTTGTTTCAGTTTATCCTTTATGTATTTATCTGCTTTGGGATCTTTTTTCAGCAATATTTCCTGTGCATCATTGGTAATCCCATCCATTTCTTCTTTAATCACATAGTATTTGAAACTGTCTACAAAGTCATCAGATTTTACTTTATGAGACTTCAGCACAGCTCTTGTACCTGCTTCCATATTCTTATCAGGATATACAAAGATAGCCTGATCATTGATCGCAAGATCGGCAATAATTTCTGCCATCATCTCTTTATCGATCAGATTTTTAGGCTTATCAATATAATCTCCGCACGAAAACAGACCCAGCAAAACGAAAATAAAGATTAGCTTTTTCATCAGTTTCATAATCTGTTGATGATTGATTTCCATTTTAAGTTCAGTACTCCAAAAACGGCTTCATGGATAATTCCTCCGTTCATTTTGCTTTCTCCTAAAATTCTGTTGGTAAATATAATAGGAACTTCTACAATTCTAAAACCTTTTTTAAATGCTCTGAATTTCATTTCTATCTGAAACCCATAGCCTTTTAATTTCACATTATCCAATCCTATTTCCTCCAATACTTTTCTTGAAAAGCACACAAATCCTGCTGTTGTATCATGAATGGGAAGTCCCAGTACAAACCTTACATATTTTGAGGCAAAGTAAGACAATAATACTCTTCCCATTGGCCAGTTCACCACATTCACTCCTTTTGAGTAACGGGAACCAATGGCCATATCTGCATTTTTACAGGCTTCAAAAAGTTTTGGAAGATCATTCGGGTTATGTGAGAAATCGGCATCCATCTCGAAAATATAATCATATTTATTTTCAATTGCCCATTTAAAACCATGAATATATGCCTTTCCCAAGCCATCTTTCACATGTCTTATCGACAGGTGAAGATAATGCGGATTTTTCTTCTGCAACTCTTTTACAATCTCTGCAGTTCCATCCGGAGAAGAGTCATCTACCACTAAGATATGAAAGTCGTCCTCCAATGCAAAAACTGCGGAAATAATATTTTCAATATTTTCCTTTTCGTTGTATGTTGGGATGATGACGAGTTTTTTCATTTCAGTTTGCAAAGATAGTTTATTTAACCTTTTTATTTTATACAAAATAATCTATAATTTTGCAAAAATATTTCTCAGGGATTAAGCGGATGAAACAGAAACTTTTATTCAATAGATCTGAACACTCTGTAAAATCTGTGAGAGCAAATATTTTAACTGCAAATTCACGAATCAGGTGACAGGAAAATCTGTGCCGTATTGTGTTATATGAAGTTAAATAATAAATAAAAAACTTAAATTTTGCCATCATCACAACACTTTGTCAATCACGTAAGAATACCTGAGAATAATGACTGGGTAATTTTTATCCTCGTGGGCTGTATATTTTTGTATGTTTTTATGATGAACGTCATAGAAAGGGATGCCAGTCTCAAAGATTTTCTGCTTCAGAAATATTTTGATGCGAGCAATAACCTTCCCAGCTGGATTATCACCTCATGTGTAACCACCCTTACACTGTCCGTCTTAATTTCACAATACGTTCCTATTGTCCCGAAATATATTGCCGATCTTCAGCTTTTTGGATATCAGCTTAATAAATTTGGGTATACTTTGCTGGCAGTGCTGTTTTTTTATTTAATAAAATCAACATTAGGTTTTTTATTTTATCAAAGTATAGGGGATGGAAAAAAATGGACTATTTTCTATTTTACCTCCACAAAATTTTATTTCATTCTTTCATTTTTGCTAATAATTCTTTGTGTAGCCCATTATTACTTCCCGATAGACAGAAATAAAATGTTTTTATATTATTTCTGCTTCTTCGCTTTTGTATTCATTTTCAAAGTTTTTTTCTATTTATTTCACAAGAACAAGATTCTTCCCGAGAAATGGTATTATAAATTTTTGTATATTTGCACCCTCCAAATCGCACCATTATTATTGCTTTGGAAGTTGTTATTTTTTTAATAAATGTCAATGATGAGAATAAAGTCTATATTGGTTTCTCAACCAGCGCCTAGTGAGTCTTCTCCATATTTGGATATAGCGAAGAAGGAAAAAATAAAGATTGATTTCCGTCCATTTATCCACGTCGAAGGGGTTGACAATAAAGAGCTCAGAACACAGAAAATAGATCTGACGCAGTATACCGGTATTATTTTTACCAGTAAAAATGCGATTGACCATTACTTCAGACTAGCAGAGGAATTGCGTTTCGCTGTTCCGGATACAATGAGATACATCTGTCAGTCGGAAGCAATTGCCAACTACCTTCAAAAGCATATTGTGTACAGAAAAAGAAAAATCAGCTTTGGGGAGAAAAACTTCTCAGACCTGCTTCCTCTTTTCAAAAAATTCCCAACTGAAAAATATCTGCTGCCCTCTTCAGATGTTTTAAGTCCGGATATTGTAAAAACCATGGATGCATCTAATGTAGACTGGACAAGAGCAATTATGTACCGTACCGTATGCAGCGACCTTACAGATATCAATGTCAAAGATTATGACATGCTGATTTTCTTCAGTCCACAGGGTATCAAATCGTTACAACAAAACTTCCCTGGCTTCAAGCAGGATGAAACAAAGATCGGAGTTTTCGGAAACACGACTTTGGCAGCCGCAGAAGAAGCAGGATTAAAAGTAGATTTAATGGCCCCTACGAAGGAAACACCTTCTATGACAATGGCCCTTGAAAAGTATATTAAAGCACTTCATAAATAGTCTTTAATTATAAAAATACGATCAACCATCTTTTCAATAAAGGAAAGATGGTTTTTTTTTACCTAAATTTGAACAAAAATTAATATTGAATTGATTTCTGCTTAAATTACTTACTTTCAGAAGAAAAAGTATAAGATTCCATTCAATAAAAAAAAAATAAAAATACCCGGATGAAAGCTCCACAGGCAAAAAAAATAGAAAAAATATTAGAAACCCACGGCGATAAAAGAACCGATAATTACTTTTGGCTGAATGAAAGGGAAAACCCTGAAGTCATCAAATATATTGAGGAAGAAAATGCCTACGAAGAATTCATCATGAAAGATACGGAAGCCCTTCAGGAAGAGCTTTTTGAAGAGATGAAAGCCCGTTATAAAAAGGATGATGAATCTCTGCCTTACTTTTTTAATGAGTACTGGTATATTGTACGTTATGAAGAAGGTAAAGAATATCCTATTTTCTGCAGAAAACACAAAAGTCTTGACAACGAAGAAGAGATTGTGCTTGACGTTAATATTCTGGCAGGAGGCAAAGAATTTTTTGAAGTAGGAAGCGTAGCAGTAAGCCCCAATAATGAGCTGGCTTCTTTTTCTTCAGATGATGTGGGAAGAAGAATTTATACTCTTAACTTCAAAAGCTTAAAGACAGGCGAAATTCTTACAGACACAATTCCGAATACAACAGGAAAAGCAGTTTGGGCAAATGATAATCAGCATGTCTTTTATATTAGAAAAGATAAGAGTCTGCGTGCATTCCAGGTATACAGGCATCAGCTGGGAACAGATTCTGCAGACGATGTATTGATCTTCCACGAAGAGGATGATACTTTTGATGTGAATGTATTTAAAACAAAATCTTTACAGTATATTTTCATTGCAAGTTCAAGTACAATTTCTGATGAGCACCGCTTTATCCCTTCTGATAATGTATTTGAAGAATGGAAGGTAATTCAGCCCAGAATAGATGATCTTGAGTATTCTGTAGAGCATTATGAAGATGAATTTTACATCATTACCAATGCTGATGATGCGATCAATTTCAAAATTGTAAAAACGAAGATTGACAACTGCAGTATGGAAAACTGGGTGGATGTTATCCCTCACCGTGCAGAAGTTCTACTGGAAGGCTTTGAAATTTTCAAAGACTATCTTGTTCTTGAGGAAAGAGAAAGAGGATTACTTCAGATCAAAATTATTGATGAGAAGACCCAGGAATCTTATTATTTACCTTTCTCCGATCCTACTTATACGGCTTATATCGGAATCAATCTGGAATTTGATACAGAGATTCTACGTTATGGCTACACCTCTCTTACACAGCCGAGTTCCACGTATGAATATAATATGAAGGACAAAACCACGAAGCTTCTGAAACAACAGGAAGTGCTGGGTGGAAAGTTTTTCCCTGAAAATTATATTTCAGAAAGAATCTGGGCAGACTCCAGAGATGGGGAAGCAAAAGTCCCTATTTCTTTAGTATATCATAAAGACACCAAAAAATCAGCAGATACCCCACTTCTCTTGTATGGATATGGAAGTTATGGACATACTGTTGATGCCAGTTTTTCAAATGTAAGACTATCCTTGCTTGACAGAGGTTTTATTTACGCGATCGCTCACATCCGTGGTGGAGAATATCTGGGAAGAGAATGGTATGAGGATGGGAAAATGCTGTTCAAGAAAAATACATTCTTCGACTTTATTGATGCAGGAAAGCATTTAATTAAGGAAAATTATACTTCATCAAGGCACATGTATGCAATGGGAGGAAGTGCAGGCGGTCTGTTGGTAGGAGCTGTGGTTAATTACGAACCTCAGTTATTCCATGGAATTGTAGCACAAGTCCCTTTCGTAGACGTTGTGAGCACCATGCTGGATGATACAATTCCTTTGACAACAGGAGAATATGATGAATGGGGAAATCCAAATGATGAGGAATATTATCATTATATGAAAGACTACTCTCCTTATGATAATGTGGAAGCTAAAGATTACCCGCACATGCTCATCACTACAGGGTTCCATGACTCTCAGGTACAGTATTGGGAACCTGCAAAATGGACAGCAAAACTAAGAGAATTAAAGACAGACGACAATATTTTAGTCTTTAAAACGGACATGAGCTCAGGACACGGAGGAGCAAGTGGAAGATTTGAGTCTCTGAAAGAAGATGCACTGGAGTATGCATTTCTATTAAAGATAAATGATCAATGATAAAAGATAATTGATATGAATATGGACAACAATTACAATCAGATGTTTGCACAAAAGACTAAATCTTTAACCATAGCAATCATTAATGAGTTGTCTAACATTTCATATTCTGATAAAATATCAAATATAAGAAAACAAGTTTTCAGATCTGTTTCCTCAACAGCAAGTAACTATAGAGCGATATGCAGAGCAAGATCCAGCAAAGAAAAGTATTCTAAAATATGCATTGTCGTAGAAGAAGCTGACAAAACTTTATTTTGGCTGGAGTTAATAGAGGAGCTACATTTACTTGAAAAAGAAAGTTTAGATGTTCTTATTAAAGAAGCCACCGAAATTTTGAAAGTGACCTCTGCCTATAAAAGGAAATTAGGTAAAGAATTAAAGCGTTAAAACATCAATTATTAATTATCATTTATCAATTATATGAACGAATCCGAATATTGGAAAAAGATAGAACAGTTCTTCGAAGACAATTTTCAGACTGAGAAGAATCCGCCCATTGAAACCCTTTTATTTCTGATAGGGCTACAGGAGCTGGGAAGCGGCCAGCAAAAATACACGAAAGAAGATAAAGTAAATCTGATTCATATTGCAGTATGCAGGTTGCTTGAGCCTTTTGGATATTATAAGTTTACGCATTATGAAGACGGATGGCCACAGTTTGAAAGTCTGGAAGAACTTCCGGAATTAAGGCCCAATGAGCAGACCCTTCTTATGAAAAAGGCTATTATTCAGTATTTCCAGGAAGAAGAGCTTTTATAAAGTCTGGAAGTTTGAAGAATGAAACAGGAAGTTAATCCTGTCGATAAATAAAAAGAGGGTTTTCCAATGGAAAATCCTCTTTTTTATAAATAAGTATTTTTTAACATGTTCAAATTCATCCAATTAATTCTTCCAATTGATTCAGCCCCATTTTAAATCCTTCTTCAAATCCCATATCCATGAGCTTTTTCATAATTTCAGGAGAATGGTAATGAATATTAATAGTCACTTTGGTTCCTTCTTCTATTCCGGTAAAACCGATCAGCCATTTTGACCTTGGAAAATCTTCATTGATATTTCCTTCTTCATCCGCGAAAGCACTTAGCCAGTCAAGGCTTCTGTGTTCCATTATCTCCCCATACTGAGTTTTAGAATACATAGGTCCTTTTTCTCCGTTGGGTCCTACCATTGCATACATCCAGATTCCTCCTTCCCTGAAATCCTGACTTATCGTCTCGCATTTCCATGGTTTGGGACCCCACCACTGATCCAGTAATTCAGCCTGGGTAAAATAGTTCCACACTGTTGAAACATCAGCTTTATAAATCTTCATGACATAAGTACTTGCTGCATCAAAATCTTTGTTGAAAATGATATTAGATTCCATAAATATTTATTTTTAATAAAGTTAGCACTTTATTTATAGAAAGGGACTTTTCATATGACAACTAAAAGATAATTCATAAAAAATTGTTAAAAAACACTCTTTTAAGAGAAAAAAAACAATTTTTTGGCTCGTTTTTTGTTTATGTACTCTTAAAACAATTAATTTTAACATTCATTTTTCCAAAACCTATATAATTAAATAATGAATAACAAATTCATCCCAATAATTTCAGTGTTTATGACGATCTCACTGATTGTCTTTGTAACGCTCCAATTTTATTGGTTGAAAGGCTATTACGGCGTACTGGAACAGGATTTTTCAAATAAAGTGTATGCAGTTTTGGAAAGTACTTCAAAAAGTATTGAAGAAATTGAAGCTGACAAATACCTGAATCAGGATTATAAAGATTTCAGGAAAAATATTCTTGCCAACAGCAAACAGCCATCTTTAACCACCATCCAGCAGGTGGCGGATTCCGGTACTCAGAGACAGATTATCTATTCTAAAAATATTATTGAAAAAACACAGCTTCCCATTTCCCAAAAAGGAGATTCTATTAAGCTGACCACTTTATATACAGATGAAGCCGCCTATAAAATAAAAAGAGATACCACCAATCGTGAACTTCTGACGCAAGATATCAATCAGGAGATTGAGACTGGAGATTACTCCATGAAAGAATTCGTCAAAGTATATGGAAACAACCTTCCTATCACTAAAAGAGTGGATCCGAAAACCCTGGACTCTGTTATTGCAAAAGAACTTAAAATACGAGGTATAACAGCTAAATTCGGATATGGAGTTCTGGACAGCAACAATAAGCTTACAAGCATTGCCAATAAGGCTTACAAAGAGAAAAAAGACAGTAATACCTACAGCTTTCCTCTTTTTGCCGATAAGAAAAATACGTTATACAGCCTCGCCTTAGTATTCCCTAAAAAAGAATATTCCCTTGCGATGAACAACTGGCCAATGCTTCTGGGAACATTCCTATCTCTTCTTACGATTCTTGGGATTTACATTATTTCCATCAATTATATGATGAGGCAGAAGAAACTTGCTGAAGTAAAAACAGACTTCATCAACAATATGTCCCATGAGTTTAAAACACCATTGGCAACCATTTCTGTGGCTACGGATTCATTAGCTAATGACAAAATAGCCACCAATCCAGATAAGGTAAAATATTACTCCGAACTGATCAAGCAGGAGAACTTAAGGATGAAAAAGCAGGTGGAAAACGTACTTAATATGTCTAAGCTTGAAAGGAATGAAGTAGAATTATTCTTAAAAGAAACCAATGTAAGGGAATTGATCAAAAGAACAACAGAATCTTTCAATCTGATTGTACAGCAAAGAAACGGTTCTCTTACTCAGAAATTCAATGCCACCCATTATAATTTTAAAATAGACGAATTCCATATCTCGAATATGCTGGTCAACTTACTGGACAATGCCAATAAATATTCTCCTGAAGCACCAGAAATACATGTGGAAACAAGAAACGAAGGACACTGGTATATCATTGAAATTTCCGACAAAGGAATGGGAATGGACACCCAGAATAAAACCAAAATTTTCGAAAAATTCTTCAGAGAAGAAACCGGAAATATTCACAACGTAAAAGGACAGGGATTAGGCCTTTCCTACGTTAAGAAAATTGTAGAACTGCACAAAGGACAGATTATCGTAGATTCTCATAAAGGAAAAGGAAGTATTTTTACGATAAAACTGCCGATGGGTTAGGAAATAAACGATGAATGATAAGTGATAAAAACATCAATTATCAATAATCATTTATCAATTATAAAAAAGGTTAAACCAAATATCAAAATATAGAAGATAGAGTGAGGAAGTTCATTCTTAATGTTAATTATTAATTATTAAAAGTTATGAGCAACAGAATATTATTAGTAGAGGACGATCAGAGTTTCGGGGCGGTGCTTAAAGATTATTTGACAATCAATAATTTTGAAGTAACTCTTGCCACTGATGGGGAGCAGGGACTTAAAGAATTTACAGAAAATGAATTCGATATCTGCATATTTGACGTAATGATGCCTAAAAAAGATGGGTTTTCATTAGCTGAAGATGTAAAAAAGATTGATAAAAATACACCCATCATATTCCTTACAGCAAGAAATATGAGAGAAGATATTTTGAAAGGATATCAGCTGGGTGCTGATGATTATATCACAAAACCATTTGATACTGAACTTCTTTTGTATAAAATCAAAGCAATTCTTCAGAGAAGTTCTACACTGGAAAATGAGGAGCAGGAGCAATTCAAAATCAGCAATATTTTCTTCGACTCTATGTTGAGACAGCTGAAAGTAGGTGATAAAGAATACAAACTTTCTCCTAAAGAAAATGAATTATTAAAACTTCTTTGCATCCATAGAAATGATTTCATGCCGAGAGATCTTGCGTTAAGAAAGATCTGGAAAAAAGAGAATTACTTTACAGCAAGAAGTATGGACGTATATATTGCGAAGCTTCGTAAATTATTAAAAGACGACGAAGGATTGGAAATTATCAACGTACACGGAGAAGGATTTAGACTTTTGGTGAAAAATTAATCCAAAAATCAAATTATAAGTATAAAATTAGCAAAACAATTGAAAATGTTTTGCTAATTTTGTTTCATACCCATGGATATGAAGAATACATTTATAGGTTTGATCGCCGTATCACTATTAGCTGCCTCTTGTAAAAAGGATGAAAGAGCTACTTATTTAAAAGAAGAAGCCAACGCTGGCCAGCCCAATGTGGCCCTTAATACCTCCTCAAAAACAGCCCTGATGGATCAGGCAGGCATCCAATCCAGCCCTGCTCCTGCTCCGATGGCTACAGCTCCCGGAATGAATCCTCCACACGGACAACCTGGCCACCGATGCGATATTCCGGTAGGACAGCCACTGAACAGTAAATCTGCCGGAGCTACTCCTACCACACAGAATGTAAACGTGAATGGAGCCAACACCATTCAAATTGATCCTAATGCAGTATCTCCAGGGAAAATTACCCTTGATAACAACGGAAAACAGGTAAAAACGGCTCCCGGAATGAATCCTCCTCACGGGCAACCGGGACACCGCTGTGATATTCCGGTAGGACAGCCTTTAAACAGCAAACCTGCTCCAGCTCCACAAGCTGCACAAAATGTAATTCAGACAACACCAGCGCCTGCTCCCGCACCAGCTGCACAGAATCTGGCAATGGGTGAAAAGCCAAAACTGAATCCGGCACATGGTGAGCCTTGGCACAGCTGTTCTCTAAAAGTTGGTGATCCTTTACCATAAATTTTGTATTTTTGCAGATATGAAGCTGTTTCACCTACTTGCAATAGTGTTTTGCCTGGGAGTCTTTTTGATTCCCAAGGATAACTTCTATGCACAAGGAATGCAGGAAACATGCTGTAAAGCAGAATCTTCCAAGAAAATGGAATGCTGCAAAAATCATTCTTCAAAAAAAGACAGCCAACATGATAAAACAAAATCATGTAATGATGACTGCTGTTCATCATGCGTTGCCTGCTATACTTTTATTGAAACGCCTTTCTCAAAAAATCTACGTTTGGAACTGTCTTATTACAAAGCGAATAAGAATCCTCAGTTTCAATATTCAGATCCATATCTTTCAGACCGTTTAAAGGAAATCTGGCAACCGCCTAAGGTAGGTTAATTAAAATATCACGAGTTCATTATACTATGTAATGAGCTGTTTTTTAATTAATTTAAACTTTTAAACAAAATGAAATTACCTATTTCCAGGTTTATACTTGGTGCATTATTCCTATTTACACAATTTATATCTGCTCAAACACTTTCAAAAAATCAGTTCAAAGTAAAAGGGAACTGTGAGATGTGTAAAACAAGAATTGAAAGTGCTGCCAAAAAAGCGGGTGCAAAAACAGCAGTTTACTCTGTTGATCTTCAAACCTTAACTGTAGAAACAGATAAGGTATCTACAGATGATATTTTGCAAAAAGTGGCTGAAGCAGGCCACGACAATGAGAAGTACAAAGCTCCGGATACTGTTTATAATAGCCTTCCGGGATGTTGTCTGTATAGCAGAGATCTGCAGCCATCACAAGCGGAAGCCCATCACGAACACCATACAAATACTAATGTTTCTGATAAAAAAGAAAACGAATTCTATGTAAGAGGAAACTGTGCTTCATGTAAAGCCAGAATAGAAAAAGCATCAAAAGATGCCGGAGCCAGTGCAGCAGAATGGAATGCAGAAAAACAAACGGTTACTTTAAATTTTGACCCGTCAAAAACCTCATCAGATAAAATTTTAAAAGCAATTGCTGATGCAGGTCATGATAATGAAAAATACAAAGCTTCAGATGCTGTTTATAATGGGCTTCCGGGATGCTGTCTGTACGACAGAGAGTTTACTTTTGGTGAACCTAATCCAAAGGTACATTATGAAGAAGAAGCAAAACATGAAGATCATAAAGATCATGAGGCCTCTTCAACTAAAGAGGATCATTCCCAGCATGAAAAGAGCATTGACGGAGTGGTAGTAACAGGTTCTAAAGCAGCAACAGCTTTAAGTAAGAAAGAAGCCGGACTTGTTTTTAATATTGATAAGAAAGAGCTGTTAAAGGCTGCTTGCTGTAATCTCTCTGAAAGTTTTGAGACCAATGCTACGGTGGATGTATCTTTCAGCAATGCCGTTACAGGAACAAAACAGCTGAAAATGCTTGGCCTGGATCAAAAATACACCAGCCTAACGAAGGAACAGTTGCCTGAAATCAGGGGACTTGCTTCTGCATATGGACTCAACTTTATTCCGGGAAGATGGATTGAAAGTATCCAGCTTACTAAAGGTGGAAGTACTGTAACCAACGGTTATGAAAGTATAACAGGACAGATTAATACTGAACTTTTGAAGAATGCAAAAACTCCGGAAACATCATTAAATCTTTTTTCTGATTTCAACGGAAGAGCAGAAGTAAATATTACCAATGTGTCTCCTATCAATGATAAATGGTCACAGACTTTCCTTCTTCACGGAAACGGAACTTTCGGGAATACGGATATGAATCATGACGGTTTTCTGGACAGACCGAAAGGAACACAGATCAATGCCGCTTATTTGCTGAATTATAATGACCTTGAAAAATCAGGATTCGGGTCTCACTTTGGAATTAATTTTATCAGAGATGAAAGAACTGCAGGACAGGTTGCTTTTGATAAAAAGCTTGGTCAGGACAAACAGCCTTTTTATGGGGTAGGAATTGATATCTCAAGATTCCAGGTGTGGAATAAAACAGGATATGTTTTTAAAGGAAAACCTTACCAGAGTATCGGCTGGATGAACCAGTACGTTTATCATCAGCAGGATAGTTTCTTCGGATTGAGAAATTATGCGGGGCAGCAGCACACCTATTACTCCAATTTAATTTTTGAAAGCATCATCGGAAATACCAATCATAAGTATAAAGCAGGAGCAAGTTTCTTATATGACGGTTATAAAGAAACGTATTTGATAGATGATATGAGAAGAAATGAAATTGTACCGGGTATTTTTGTGGAGTATACTTTAACTGGTTTAAAATATACGTTAGTAGCAGGTTCCAGAGTAGATTTCCATAATCTGGCAGGAACTCAGTTTACACCAAGGCTTAATTTCAAGTATGATTTTACCCCTCAGACTATTGTAAGACTTTCTGTGGGAAGAGGATTCAGAACAGCGAATGTATTTGCGGAAAGCCAGCAGTATTTTGCATCGAACAGAGCTATCAATATTTTATCTAATGGAGGAAATATTTATGGCTTAAAACCTGAAATTGCATGGAACTATGGGGCAAGCTTACAACAGGAATTCAAATTATTCGGAAGAAAATCCAGCATTGTTGCCGATTTCTTCAGAACAGATTTTCAGGATCAGGTATTGGTAGATTTAGACAAATCTCCTCAACAGTTGACATTTTATAATCTGGAAGGAAAGTCTTTTGCCAATTCATTCCAGACCCAATGGGATTTTATGCCCATAAAAAATCTTGAAGTAAGGCTGGCCTATAAATATTATGATGTACAGGCTGATTATATTGGGGGAAGAAGAGAAGTTCCTTTCATGGCAAAACACAGAGGTTTTGTGAATTTAGCGTATTCTACCAATAAAAATAACAATGGAGGATTCTGGAGTTTTGATACCACTTTAAACTGGGTTGGAAAACAGAGACTTCCTGATACATCAAGTAATCCGGCAGAGTTTCAGTTAGCAACCTATTCTGAATCTTATGCCGTTCTGAACGCTCAGATTTCAAGAAATTTCAATAAAAAGATCAGAGCTTATGTAGGTGGTGAAAACCTGACTTCTTATTATCAGAAAAATGCGATTGTTGATTTTAAAAATCCTTTCGGAAATTATTTTGACGGAGGAATGGTGTATGCTCCTATTATGAAAGCTAACTTTTATGTAGGACTGGATGTGACGTTTTAAAAGCTGGAAGCTGGAAGAATGAAGCTGGGAGTGCTATTAGCCGGTAGAGTTCTTATTTGAGAATAAATTACTGATTTATACTTTTCTGAATAAACAAAACCTTATAGGTTTTTGAAACCTATAAGGTTTGATTTTTACCATCTTCAGGTAAAATTCATCAGCAATAACAAAGGAGAATAAAAACTTCTGATAACCTCCAGTAACTTCCTTCTTCCAGCCTCAAGCTTCCTTACAATAAAAAATCCGCTTCATTGAAGCGGATTTTTTATTTATCTTCCAAAGTCATCCTGTACTCTTACGATATCATCTTCGTCTGAAGGATTGGTTGCATCGGTATGCTGCCAGATTTCGGCTACAATTCCCCAGCCTGCAAGACCAATCAATCTGTGTCTTTCTCCCTGCTGAAGTTTTACCTGATCTTTCGGACCATATTCTCTTAATTCTCCTTCTTCATCGGTGTTGCTTCTTTTGATACCAACGGTTCCTTCCACCACCTGCCAGATCTCAGCTCTTCTGTGGTGATACTGCCAGCTTAATCTTGCTTCAGGAGCTACGATAAGAATTTTTGGGCTTAGCTTCCCTCCTATTCTAAGATTGTCTACATCAATCCCGTCAAAATACTGGTTGGCAAAATCCTGTGCCTGTGTTTCATCAATCACAAAGAATCCACCCCATGGTCTTGTATCATCTTTTGCTGCGATGTTAAATCCTTGTGCATGCAGCATACTTTCTACTCTATCGAATATTTCTTTTTTTTCTGTACTCATACAGCTTGTATTTCTAAATTAAAAATTATTTATTTGATTCTTCTTTTGACATTGAATAGGGAAAATCTTTTTCCTGTGAACCTCTTTCTTTGTTAGGCTTACTATCCATTTTAAAATCCAGGACAGCTCCTTTCATCAGTTCTTTATGGCTTAACCAGTTTTTGGAATAAGGCTGCTGATTGACATTCAAAGATTTTACATATAAATTCTCCGCATTATTTTCCGGAGCTTTTACTTCAATTTTCTTACCATTTTCAAGATGGATGGTAGCTTCTTTAAATAATGGTGCTCCCAATACATACTGATCTGTTGCCGGTGTTACCGGATAAAATCCAAGGGCTGAGAAAATATACCACGCAGAAGTCTGTCCGTTATCTTCGTCTCCGCAATATCCGTCAGGGGTAGCGTGATATAGTTTATTCATCACCTGTCTTGCCCAATATTGTGTTTTATAAGGAGCTCCTGCATAATTGTACAGATAAATCATATGCTGGATAGGCTGATTTCCGTGAGCATACTGCCCCATATTCATAATCTGCATTTCTCTGATTTCGTGAATCACTCCTCCATAATAGCTGTCATCAAAAACCGGTGGCAATGAGAATACTTCATCCAATTTGGCTTCAAATTTCTTTTTTCCACCCATCAATTCAGACAAACCATCAATATCCTGGAAAACAGACCATGTGTAATGCCAGCTGTTTCCTTCAGTAAATGCATCGCCCCATTTGAAAGGATTGAAAGGTTTCTGGAAATTTCCATCCTTGTTTTTACCTCGCATCAATCCGGTTTCTTTGTCAAATACATTTTTGTAGTTGTAGGCTCTTTTCTTGTAAATATCAATTTCAGAAGCTGGCTTCCCTAGTGCTTTTCCTAGTTGATAAATAGAGAAGTCATCATAAGCATATTCCAGTGTTCTTGCGGCATTCTCATTGATTTTAACGTCGTAAGGGACATAGCCTAATGTATTGTAATATTCTACTCCTGCACGACCCACAGCTTCTATTGGACCTTCATGATTCGCACCGTGTTTTACAGCCTGCCAAAGCGCTTCCGTATCATATCCGCGAAGTCCTTTGATGTAGGCATCTGCCACTACAGATGCGGAATTATTTCCAATCATAATATCAGAATATCCCGGACTGCTCCATTCTGGTAAAAATCCTCCTTCTTTGTAAGCATTTGCTAATCCTTCCTGCATTTCTACATTGATACCTGGATAAACAAGATTCAGGAAAGGATACAAAGCCCGGAAAGTATCCCAGAATCCGGTTCCTGCAAACATTCTTCCGTCAACAATTTTACCATTGTAAGGGCTCCAGTGTTTTATTTTATTCTGAGCATCTATTTCATATAATTTTTGCGGGAAGAATAAAGTTCTGTATAAAGAGGAATAAAAAGTTCTCATCTGCTGGTCTGTTCCTCCTTTTACCTCAATCTTTCCTAATGTTTTGTTCCAGATATTTTTAGCATCGGTTTTTACCTGTTCAAAATTTCTGGTTCCAATTTCTCTTTTAAGATTCAATTCTGCCTGCTCAAAACTTATGAATGAAGAGGCTACTTTTGCATAAACCGTTTCTTTATTTTTAAGCTTAAATCCTACTACAGCTCCTGTATGATCGCTGGTAATTTCCAACTGATCATTCACCAACTTATCATCTTTCCATGTTTTTGTCAGTTCAAAATCTTTATCAAACTGAATGACAAAGTAGTTTTTAAAGTTCTCATATTTCCCCGTAGAATACCTCGTTGTATAACCCAAAATTTTTCTTTCCTTCGGTAAAATCTTGATATAAGATCCTTTGTTTAATGCATCAACCACTACGTAAGCGCTGTCTGTTTTGGGAAAATCAAATTTAAAATAAGAGGCTCTTTCCGTAGGAGTAAATTCTGTAGTGACATTGATATCTGCAAGATAAACACTATAAAAGTAAGGCGTAGTAACCTCAGCCTTGTGGCTGAACCAACTTGCTCTTTCGTCTTCTTTAAATTTTACTTTTCCCACTCCCGGCATGATGGCAAATGCGCCATAATCATTCATCCATGGAGAGGGTTGGTGCGTTTGTTTAAATCCTTTTATTTTATCTGCATCGTAGGTATATGCCCATCCGTCACCCATCTTACCGGTCTGGGGAGTCCAGATATTCATTCCCCATGGAAGTCCGACGGCCGGATAGGTATTTCCATTGGATAAAGAGGGTTTGGATTGTGTTCCCATTAAAGGATTCACATAATCTACGGGAGATACATTCTGACCTAAAGCCCAGGCCTGTAATAACAGTAAGCAAGTAGAAAATATAAACTTCATTGTATCTTTTCGTTTGTTAATTTATATAAGCTTTTTTAATGCATAGCTGGCAGCTCCAAGAATGGCTGCATCTTCAAATATAGCCGAAATTTTAACCTGCAAGTTAATATTATTCTTTGTTAAATTCTGAATAAATCTTTGCTCAAAATGAGGATAAGCTTTGGCAATATTTCCTCCTATAACTAAGACTTTCGGTTTGTAATGATCTACATATTTCACAATAAATTCTGATAAAGAGTCTGCATATTCATCAAACATTCTGGTCTGTATTTCTGTAGGTTTATCCAACAAATCTTTGGTTCCCGAGATTTCTTCTCCGGTCAGTTCTTTATAATGATTCACAAACCAGCGTGTCGCCAGATAATCCTCACAGATAGAATCTCTGAAAGGAGAATCCCACAAGTCTTCATCGGAAGCAAATTCTCCATTAAAGAAGGTAGTTCCCAATCCTGTACCGAGAGTCACCCCAAAAGCACTATCGAATCCCTGAGCACAACCTCCGAATACTTCCCCTTCCATGAAGGCCGCCGCGTCATTTACAAAATGAATCTGTTTCTGAGAAATATCCAGTCTTTTTGCCAGTTCTTCTTTAATATTCACCTGATAGATATCAATAAATTTTCCCTGCTGCATCAGCGATATCCCGTTTTCATAATCGAAAGGTCCCGGCATTGCGATACCAATTAAAAGGTCTTCTTTTAACAGATTGTGAGCCACTTTTTCAATAGCCGAAACCCATGCTGAAAAAATAACTTCTTTTTTATCGAAAGCATCTACATGTTCTCTTACATAGGTAGAAGAAATGATTTCACGTTTTTCCGGATCTACCTGAGCCAATGTGATGTGCGACCCTCCGATATCTATTCCTACAATATTCTGCATTATTTTTTTATTTTAAATTCAAGACATCCCTGTGACTGAAAAAACAGACAAACAGAAGTATGCCCCTGTCTGTCTGCTTTATATTTCAGACTTTATATTTATAATCCTGATAATTATTTCATTATCTGAATTTTTACTTCACGATAATTTTACCCGTTGATAATACTTTATTGTTTGAGGATGTAATCTTGTAAATATAAGTACCACTGATTAAATCCTGTGTATTCACAGCATTATTATTTTGATTAATGCTCTGTTTTTTGAATAATTTTCCTGAAACATCATACAATGCCACTTCACTTGCAGAGTTGTCGCTGATGGTAAAGTGAATATCATTTCCTCTTTTCACAGGATTTGGATAGACTGTACTGTTCTCTTTTACCGATTCAATATCTTTCACGGCAAGAGATGAAGCACAGGCCACATCTGTTCTCCAGTTGGCATCTGTCATATTGATCAGGGTGGCAAAATGAGTGTTTGCTGTAGCATCTAAAGCACCTAAGCCACTTCCTTCATCCATTTTCCAATTGGCTTCAAGACCTGTGGAGTTGGCAGGAACATTACAGCTGTTACTCAATATTTCCTGTGGTGTTAGTGCTTTTTTCCAAACTCTGAATTCATCCAGGAAACCGTTGATTGTACGGGAATTGTCATAATTTCTTCCCAGATAAAGGATTCCGTTTGCTGTAAAGTTACCCGTTACTGCAAAGCTGGCATCAAGGTTTCCGTTGACATAAATTTTCATTGCTGCCCCATCATAAGTGGCTGCTATATGATACCATGTATTGGTATTGAATGCGGTATTTGTATTAAGCTTCACCTGTGATGAACCGAAGCTCAGGATAAACTGAAGTTTGTTATTCGCCAGATTTCCATCTCCGAAACGAAGCATTGCCGAGTTATTATCTCCTACTTCCACTCCCATTACTGATGAAATATAAGGGAATCCTGTTTTGAAAGCATTTACTTTTACCCAACCTTCAAATGTCATCGCATTTCCGCTCAGGTTAAATTGTCCTGCATTAAGATAGTGCGTGCTTCCGTTGAAAGAAAGAGATCTTGCTCCGGGACTTGTAACAGGTGCAAAGCCACTGTTGAATGATCCTTCTCCTGAATAGGTACTTGTAGTTCCTCCGGCACATCCCGCCTGTACTTTCCATACATAATTTGTATTTGGGGTAAGATTTTGAAGGGCGTAAGAGTTGGTTGTAATATTCGGAATTTCAGACCAAGTGGTGGCTGCTGCAGTTTTATACTGCAGTGTATATGAAGTTGCATTTCCTGCATCCCAAGATAGCTGAGCAGTATTACCAAGGAAACTTCCGGAAGTTAATCCTGATGGCGTAGTGCAGCCACTTCCGGAGTTAAACCTTGGTGCAAAAATATAAGTACTTGTTAATGTCGGTGAGCAGTTGGACTGTATTCTCCAATCGTAATTGGTGTTCAGGGTAAGGTTATTGATGACAATATTATTTCCTGAGTAATTATTGGCTACGTTTGTCCATACTGTAGAATTGGCCGGTTTGTAATCAATGTTATAAGACTGGGAAGCATTGGAAGTCCAGTTTAGTTTTGCTGAAGTTCCTGTTACATTGGAAACATCAAGTCCCAATGGCGGATCACAGGTTTGTCCCTGAGACCATGAGTATAATTGACCGCTTAAAAGTGTATTTTCATTATAAAGAATATTGGAACCTGTGCTCAGATAGCTGGCTACATTGGTTCCTCCCAGGTCATACCACATGAATACACCATATTGGTCATTCTTTGTACTGGTTGCTAAGCTTGCCAGTGTAGTTGCTGATGTAGAACTTGGATTCGAATTTTGGATCCATGTTGCCGCTGCAGAGATTTTGGATTTATTAAGAGGAGGAACAACAGGCGCATTGTATGTACTGTACATCGCATTCCATGTATAATCAATATAATTTCCTGCTAAATCTCCATTATAAGTTTGTCTTGTGGTAGCCGGGCCATAGTAGTAGAATGTAATCAGTTTATCCGGCATTGCTGCTTTCAATTCCTGCAGCAGCATTACAAAAGAACTGTTATTAGGCTGCCCTGTTCCGTTATTTCCATATCCTGCGTATTCATCATCAAGGTCTACTCCATCCAGACCGTAAGTATAAACGGTATGAGCCACCTGCAAAGCGAAATCTTTTGCTGCTTCACGGTTAGGAAAATTAGAAATTCCTGCTCCCTGGTGATTTCCTAAAAGATCAAGCAATACTTTTATCCCTTTTTGCTGTAAAGGTTTTACATAGGTATTGACATCATTAAGGACTTTGGTAACATTGTTATTGTTTGAGATATAAGCACGGTTTTTGGAAACATCATAGTTGATATTCGCTGCAAAAATAATAGCCACATCAAAAAGCTGTCTGTTCGTATTCTGCAAAGTATAGGAACCTGCATTCAGCGGATTATTATTATTTACTTCCACATAGCAGACACCTAAAGGATCAAGCTGCTGTGCTTTGAGTAATGGAGCCGACTGAAGCATTAAGGCCATCAGGGGAATAAAAAAGGATTTTTTTCTCATAGTATATCAATTTTGTAGTAGAAAAATCATTGGGCCGAAGCCCAATGACTGTGGTTATTATTTTACAATTAGTTTTTCGGATTGTTTTAAGCTTCCATCATGAGATTCAAACTGAAGGATATAGTTTCCTGCAGAAATTCTGCTCAATTCGTATTGATTGTCTCCTGAGTTCAGGGATTTTGTGTCTACAATTCTTCCGTTAAAATCATAAACCGTTAATTTCCCTTTGCTGTATTCATCAGGAACAGAGACTGTAAGTGATGAAGATTTGCTTACCGGGTTAGGATATAATTTTATTTGATTTTTAACGCTTATCTCTCCCACATTTATCGCCTTTTGGCCTGCAGTTCTTGCTAATGCTGAACTTCCTGTTGTACATGGCAGATCTGTTCCCCAATTAGACGCATCAACACCTGTTAATGTTAAAGTCACTCCGTTTCCGGAAGTATCCTGAACTGTAGAACCACTGCCTTCGTTAAACTTCCAGTAGGCAGCCAGTGAAGTTGCCGGAACGGATACATTACACATATTCTGACTGATTTCGGTCTGGCTCAAAGCCCGTTTCCAAACTCTTACCTCATCTATCTTTCCATTGAAGTTTCGGGAAGTATTGTACAAATATCCTACATTGAACGCTCCGTTTGAATTCACACTTCCGGTTTGTGCTTTAGTGGCATTCAGAACTCCGTTGATATACAATTTCATATTGCTACCATCATAAGTAGCTGCCACATGATACCAGGTATTGGCATTTAAAGCCGTTGCAGAAGCCAGTTTTTGCTGTACATTGTTAATACTTACGACAAACTGCAGTTTATTATTTGCCAGACCTGCATCTCCTAATCGTAAGAATGCAGAATTGCTGTCGCTTACTTCTGTTCCCATGATAGAAGAGATATATGGAGATGCTGATTTGAATGATGAAGGCTTGATCCATCCTTCAAAAGATAATGCAGAACCGCTTAGATTCATACTTCCGGCAGCTCCTGATTCCGTGCTTCCATCCAGAGACAGAGCATAAGAACCTGTAGGCGTTGTTCCTGAAGTGCTTGTAAATCTTGGAGCAAACATATAAGCGCTTTTCACGCTGCAGTTGGTTCTGATTCTCCAGTCATATTCGGTATTGGCTGTTAATCCGGAAACGGTTACGGAAGTGGAACTTGTTGCTGATACCGCATTGGTCCAAGTTGTTGAAGATGCTGGTTTATAATCAATATCATAAGTATTGGTTCCTACGGCTGACCAGTTTAGTTTTGCACTTGTTCCCGTAAGATTGCTTGTATACAATCCGATAGGTGCATCACAATTAGTTCCTTGTGTCCATGATTGTAAAGGAGTGCTTAAAACAGTTGGCTCTCCGTACAACGTCTGAGTTCCTGCTGAAAGTTGTGACGTTTCATTAGTTCCATGTAAATCATACCACATGAATACTCCGTATCCGCCATTTTTGGTCTGGGTAGCCAGACTGGTGGTTGTAGAATTGGAGGTATTCCCCATCCATACAGCCGCAGGAGAAATCTGAGCTTTGGTAAGAGGTGGTACATTTGGAGCTGAGAATGTTCCATACATGGCATTCCAGCTGTAGTTGACATTGTCTCCTACTCTGGTTCCATTCCAGGAAAGCCTTGAAGCTGCAGGTCCATAATAATAGAATGAAATAATTTTATTCGGTAATAAGGCTCTGAGCTCCTGAACCAACATTACAAAAGAGCTGTCATTAGGCTGCCCTGTTCCGTTATTTCCATATTCTGAATATTCATCATCAAAATCAATTCCATCAAGACCGTAAGTATTCACTGTATTGGCAAGCTGTAATGCAAAGTCTTTTGCTGCTTCACGGGTAGGAAAATTACAGATCCCAGCCCCTTGGTGATTTCCCAAAATCGTCAGCACTACTTTCATTCCTTTTTGCTGGAGTGGTTTTATGTAGGTATCTGCATTGGTAAGAACTTTCGTGACATTATTATTGGAATAGAGATAAGCTCTTCCACGGCTGGTATCATAATTAATGTTAGCCGCAAAAATATTCACCACATTAAACAGGTAGCTGTTCGATGTCTGCAGTTTGTACGATCCTGCATTCAGGATGTTGTTGTTGTTCACTTCCACATAGCATATTCCTGTAGGACTAAGCTGTTGTGCGTTAATCAGAGAACCTGACTGAAGCATCATGGCAATCAGTGCGGTAAAGATGGATTTTTTTTTCATTGTATAATTTTTTTAAGGTGTTTTGGTGTCTGAATTTTATATAGCATTCCCCTGACACCTTCTTTTTTGGGAAGGAATCTCAGATGAATACACCATATAAAAGGGTGGGCTATGTCAGTAGCTCAGGGTTTTCGTTAAAGGTTTTCCATAACAATTCTCCAAACAAGGTATTTGCCCATGCAAACCATTCTCTGGTGAACTTTTTGGCATCGTCTTTATGGAAGGATTCATGCATAAAGCCTGTTCCTCCGTGCGTTTTCTGTAAGGTATCTATACACCATCTGATCTCACTTTTGTCTTTGGTAGTGAGTGCCTTCATGATGATACTCATTGGCCAGATCATATCCAATCCGATATGTGGACCTCCTATTCCCTCTGCCAGCTTACCTTTGAAGAAGAACGGATTGTTTTCTGACCATACAAATTTTCTTGTATTCAAATACACAGGGTCATCAGCTTTCACCGCATCCAGATAAGGCAGTCCCAGCAAGCTTGGGCAGTTCGCATCATCCATCAGGTTATAACTTCCAAAGCCATTTACTTCAAAAGCGTATATTTTTCCAAATTCAGGATGATTGTAAATTCCGTATTTTTTAATGGCTGCATCTACCTCATCAGCAAGGCTGTTCAGTTGCTGAGCCAGTGTTTTTTCGTTTTTAATCTGAGAAACCATTTCCGCAGCCTGACGTAAACTTACTACTGCAAATAAGTTAGATGGAATCAGGAATCCATAGATGGTAGCATCATCACTTGGACGGAACATAGAGCTGATCAATCCTACAGGTTTTGTCGGATAACCATATCCTCCCATAGGAACTCCATCTGTTGCCCATGCTGTTGTACGCTCAAATTTGTAAGGTCCCAGATCATGTTTTCTCTGCTGTTCTGTAAAGGTCTGCAGGGTAAGTTTAATTCCTTTTAGCCAGTTGGCATCAAAAGGTTTTGTATCTCCTGTTGTTTTCCAGAAGTGGTAGGCCAGACGGATAGGATAGCAAAGCGAGTCAATTTCCCATTTTCTTTCATGGGTTCCCGGCTTCATATCGGTATGGTCGTATTCTTTCCATTTGCTGATCTTCTGATCATCGTTGTAGAAAGCATTCGCGTAAGGATCTTTCAGGATGAAAGTAGTCTGCTTGTGGATTACTCCTGAGATCAGTTTATGCAGTTTTTCATCTTTTTTCGAAAACTGCAGATAAGGGAAAACCTGTGCAGAACTGTCACGAAGCCACATAGCATCGATATCCCCTGTGATTACGTACGTATCAGGCGTTCCGTTGGTTTCATTATAGAAAACAGTAGTATCTAATGTATTGGGAAAGCTGTTTTCAAAAAGCCAGCTTAGCTCTTTGTTTTTCACTTTCTTTTTAAACGCTGCAATAGCATTTTCTACGGATTCGCTGGTAAAATGTCTTTTTTCTTTAGGAACACGGACAACAGGAAAATCGTCCAATACTAAATTTTTAGCAAAAACATTCTGAGTGAACAGCAATCCGGCTCCGGCCAGTGCACTTGTTTTAATAAAATTTCTCCTTTCCATTGATACTTTTGTTTCGTTTATTTTTATTAGTCTTATTTTACCGGTTTACTTCCCATTACAAATCTCAGCTCACCTCCGTTCATAATATCGCTGTGGTTCAGCTCCCAGCTTTTGTATTCTTTTCCGTTCAGGAACATTTTCTGTACATAGATATTCTTGTCGGATATCTTGTCTGCAATTACGGTGAACGTTTTACCATTTTCTAATTTTAATGATGCTTTAGGAAACTGTGGTGCTCCGATGGCATAAACAGGTTTCCCCGGTGTCACAGGATAGAATCCTAATGAAGAGAAAATATACCATGCTGACATTTGACCGCAGTCTTCGTTATTAACAATTCCATCAGGTTTAGCGGCGTACATATTGTCACGGATAAATTTTACCATTTTCTGAGTCTTGTAAGGGCTCCCTGCATAATTGTACAGATACGGAACATGATGTCCCGGCTCATCACCAAATCCTAAAGATCCGATGAATCCTGAGATATCCACATGCTGCTCTCCTTCCATATGAAGCGCTTCTGTAAAGGTTTTATCCAGTTTTTCTTCAAATCCTTTTTTTCCTCCATACAGATTCATCATTTCGTCAATCTGATGAGGAACAAAGAAATCGTAAGCCCAGATGTTTCCGGAAACCCAGTGTGGCTGCAGTTTTTTCCAGTCATTAAGTTTGAAATCTGCTAAGAATTTTCCATCTTTTTGTCTTGGCCAGAAGTGATTGTTTTCTTTATTGAAGGTATTCAGGAAGTTCATAGAACGTTTTCTGTATACTTCTGCTTCGTCTTTTTTTCCTAATTTTTCTGCTAATTGAAGGATACACCAGTCATCATATGCATATTCCAGTGTTGCTGAAACTGAAGCTCCGTTTTCTGATGGTGTATATCCTAATTTGATATAATCATTAAGGCCTCCGCCACCATCGCTGCTGCTCATTTTATCTGTTAAAGAAGCATCTTTCATTGCGGCAAATGCTTTTTCCGCATCAATCCCCGAAACTCCTTTTGAAATGGCATCCCAGATTACTGAAGCACTGTGATACCCTAACATACAGAAGTTATCATATCCGCAAAGCTCCCAGATTGGCATGTGGTCTTTACGATCTGTATATCTGCTGATCAGGGAATTGGCAAATTCTTTTGTGTGTTTCTGATCCATAATGGTCAACAGCGGGTGAGTTGCTCTGAATCCGTCCCAGTAGGAATAGGTACTGTAGTTGGTAAACCATTTTGTATTCATGTTTTCCTGAGCGGCAACATAGTCTCCATTAACATCCATGTAAAGGTTAGGGGCAATGAATGTATGGTAAACTCCTGTGTAGAAAATTTTTCTCTGGCTGTCTGTTCCTCCTGTCACCTGGAATCTGCCAATAAGATCACTCCATGTCTTTTGTGCAGTTTCTCTAGCTTTTGCGAAGTCTATATTTTTTGCTTCAGTATCGAAATTTTCCTGTGCGTTTTCTGTACTCACGGGAGACAATGATACTTTTACTTCAATGCTTTCCTGATCTTCGGTTGAAAATCTTACGAATGCTTTGGCATCCTTAGCAAGGGCAATTTTTTCATCATTTTTGATTTTTCCGTCAGCATAAACGCCGTAAGACTTAAACGGTTTGGAAAACTCCATGACGAAGTATGCAAATCGTTTACCTCCCCAGCCGTTGCTGTAACAGTATCCTTTGATTTTATTATTACCTTCTACACTTACTAATGTATGGTAGATATTTCCGAAGATTTTATTCGTTGGATCAATAATGATATTAGACTCATCACTTTTCGGGAAAGTATATTTATGAAATCCTACTCTTGGAGAAGCGGTAAGTTCTGCTTTTATTCCATAGCTGTCCAGCATTACGGAATAGTATCCCGGAGATGCCACTTCTTTATCGTGCGTAAATTTTGAACGGTAACCTGTTTCAGGGTTTTCCTCAGATCCCGGAACCATTTTTACCTGTCCCACAGTAGGCATTACCAGAATATCTCCAAGGTCTGCCCATCCTGTTCCGCTAAGATGGTTATGACTGAATCCCATAATCGTTTTACTGCTATAGTGATATCCGGAACACCAGTCCCAGTCGCCACTTTTTGTATTCTGATCCGGACTCAGCTGTATCATCCCGAAAGGCGTAGTTGCCCCCGGAAAGGTATGGCCATGTCCTCCTGTGCCTATGAAAGGGTCTACCCAGGATAAAACATCATTTTTATTTTGCTGGGCACTGGCTACAGAAAACAGGGTTGTAAAAAAGCAGATAATCAGTTCTTTTTTCATGATAAGAGAGGTATCGGAGATTTTTTTGTTTAAAAATAGGAAAACCATTATAAAATTCCCAGAAAACGGGAAAATTAAGATGATTAACCTATTTTCCTAAACTTTATATTACTGTATTAAATTGAATTCTTTTTCATAAAATCAATGATTTCTGAGATATATCCAAAGGCAATCGCCACTACGGTATCAGCAGCACCATAATATACGGTTACTTTATCACCTTCTGTAAGGGCTGCACAAGGGAAAACCACATTCGGTACATCTCCTGTCAGTTCGTACACTTCAGCCGGAGCCAACAGATAAGGCTTCGTTCTGTACAATACTTTTGTAGGATCTTCAAGATCAAGCAAAGCTGCTCCCATTGAATACCTGAATCCTCTGCAGGTATTAATTACTCCATGATAGAAAAGCAGCCATCCTTCTTCTGTTTTGATAGGAACCGGCCCACCACCAATCTTTGTACACTGCCATGCACTGTCTTCAAAAGGGGTTACTTTCATCACACAACGGTGCTCCCCCCAGTATTTCATATCAGGGCTATAGCTGATATAAATATCACCAAAAGGTGTATGTCCGTTATCACTAGGACGGCTCAACATGGCATATTTACCATTGATTTTTTCAGGGAACAAAACTCCGTTTCTGTTGAAGGGAAGAAATGCATTTTCACACTGAAAAAATTCTTTAAAATCAAAAGTATATCCAATACCGATGGTAGGTCCATTGTATCCGTTGCACCAAGTAATCCAGTAACGGTCTTCTATAAAAGTGACACGGGGATCATATTTGTAATCGGATTCAATCATATCCGTATTTCCTGCCTGCATTTCAATAGGGTCATGATTAATATCCCAATTGATTCCATCTTTACTGAAACCAGCAAAAATATTCATCTGTACTGCCTTGTTATCACAACGGAATACTCCTGCAAATCCATCCTCAAAAGGAATTACTGCACTGTTGAATATACTGTTAGATGTTGGTATCGCGTATCTGTTAATGATCGGGTTTTCGGAAAACCTCCACATGATATCATTGCAACCTTCCGGGCGATCCTGCCAAGGGATCATTACTGATTGAGCTGTCATAAAGTATTTTTACTTTTTATTTTTAATTATTATTAATTGATTTGTTGTTCTTTTTGATTTTCCGGATAAGGGAAAGGAACGAATAAAGTGGCTAAAAATGCAGGAATGGTAGCAATCAAGACCCAGATAAAGAACATTTTGTATCCTATCCAGTCACTGATCATCCCACTGAACATTCCGGGAATCATTACTCCAAGATTCATAATTCCTGTTGCAAATGCATAATGAGCAGTTTTATGTTTTCCTGGCGCAATCTGCTGCATCATGTAAAGCATCAATCCTACAAAACCAAATCCATAGCCGAAATATTCCACCACTACAGCAATTCCCACAGGCATTAGATCTGAAGGCTGGTAATGAGCCAGTAGTGCATATACTACAAAAGGAATATTAAATGCACAGCATAGCCATATCAAAGAATTTTTCAGTCCGCGGGCTGAGATAAAATATCCTGCCAATACGGATCCTAAGATAAATGCTGCAGAGCCGTAGGTTCCATAAATAAGTCCGATATCAGAAGTGGATAATCCTAATCCTCCTGATGTTCTTGGAGCTTTAAAAAATAAAGGAGCTATTTTGATCGCAAATCCTTCTGCAAAACGGTACAGAATGATGAAGAGGATACACCATAGAATTTTCTTTTTGGTAAAGAAAGAAGTAATCACTTCTAACAGTTCTGTACGAACATTCCCTGCTGTTTTCTCATCTTTCTTTTCTTCTTTGTTTTCTTTTGGCAGCATGAAATAGTGATAAATCGCTAATACAAAAAACAGTAATGCATAGATCACCATAATGATCATCCAGGCATGAGTAACTCCTTTTGTTTTTTCTAAAATACCGGCAAAATAAACTAATGCACCACTGCTGATAATCTTGGCAAGATTGTAAAAAGCGCCCTGCCAGCCGATATATTTCGCCTGCTCTTTATTGGTAAGAAAACCAATATACGTTCCGTCTGCTACCACATCATGGGTAGCTCCACAAAATGCTATTACGGCAAAAAGCGCAATACTGTATTTGAAAAAGTCATGCATTGGAAGACTTAAAGCAACTAATGCAAACAGAATTCCTATAGCAAACTGAGTAGAAATAACAAAGAACTTTTTTGTTTTATAGATCTCCAAAAACGGACTCCAAAGTGGTTTTAAAGTCCAGGAGAATAGGATAAGAGCTGTCCAGAATGTAATCTGCGAATCCGAAACACCCATATCTTTATACATGATTCCTGAAACCGCATTAATGGTTACAAAGGGAACACCCATTGCAAAGTATAATGTGGAAATCCAAAGAATTGGCTGGATCCGACGGGTTCCGGAGTTGTTTTTTCCCATATTTAAAAATAAGATTCTAAATAAAAGAGAACATCTCAAAAATTCATTCAGACTAAAAACGAAACTATAATTTTTTTGGAGATTCTACTCTATTCTCCTGTCTTAATGAATGGATCAAATAAAAATCTGATATTGAGATGTCTCTTTACTGATGAGTGATTCTGAATATTTTTTATTTCTTATCCCACCATAGCTTGGTGCCTCCGGTATCAGGTCCGTTCAGCATTTGTGCAGCCTGCTGGTAGTTATATAATGAAGTTTTGGTATCAATAGTGAAAGGAATTCTTCTGATCATTGCTTCCGTACTGATCGCTCCACCGCTGTCATTTTTTCTTACCTTGAAAAGAATCGGGTAGCCTGTTCTTCTCTGCTCAGCCCATGCTTCCGGTCCGTTTGGATAAAGTGAAAGCCATTTTTGGGTAATAATTCTTTCTAATTTTCTTTCGTTGGTATCCCCGTTATTCCATGCAATGGTAATGGTACTTAGCTGAGGATTTCCTACAGCAACATTATTTTCTGCATTTTTTGGATCAACATAAGGAGCTTCTGTAGAAGTAGTATCAGCAAGATAAGAAGCGACATTAGCACTTTTCCCCCATTCCCCGAAAGACTGTTGAACTCCGGTAGTATAGTTAGCTTGAATATCTCCCGCTCCTGCATATCCTCTTAAAGCAGCTTCCGCTTTCAGGAACCATGTTTCTGCAGCAGTGAATAATTTCATTTTCCCATCAGTTCCGGAAAAATAATCTCCGCTGGCAGATTTTGCCTGTGGTTGTGAGAATGCTCCATAAGTAGATTTACCATTTAATAAATCAATTCCCTGGCGCACTCCTATATATTTACCCTGAACATCAGCATCTTTTGCAGGAATTGCATATGCCGAAAGTCTCGGGTCATTATATCCGTTCATATAAGCCATCAAAGGCGCACCTATTAAACAATCTCCCCATGAGTAAATGATGAAGCTCAATTCTGACTGTCCTACACTGATCAAAGCATTATCTGCATTGTCAGTAATTAATCCTGCAGGTGAAGCCAAAGCCTCTTCTGCATATTGTTTAGATTTTGCAGGATCAGCATAACTCATTCTCATAGCTAATCTCAGCTTTAGTGAATTAGCAAATTTTGCCCATTGAGCCATATTTCCTCCATATACTAAGTCTGCACTTTTCAATGAGGTCTTATCTTCAACATTCTGGGCTGCCGACATTGCAATTACTTTCTGTAAATCTGTAATGGCCGCAGTAAGATCTGCAATAAAATAGTTGTAAGCCTCTTGTTGAGAATCAAAATCTGTAACTCCGTTAGGGTTAGGTTTTTCATATTTGCTGTAAACTACAGGACCATGGCTGTCTGAAACTCTTGCCGCTGTAATAACTTTCAGAATTTTTTTCACAGCAAGGGTTCCCGTAAAATCTACACCTGGATAGTTTCCTTTGGCAGCATTATCGATAATGATAGAATAATTGAAAATATCCTGCTGTCTGGCAATAATTCTGTTATTCCATCCGTCCATCATAGAATAAGTAAGGTTATTTACTCCTCCGTTAAATGGTGTTGCGGTACTGAACATTCCGCTGTACATATCTGCACTCAGGTTAGGATATAACTGATAATCTGCCTGCAGCCCTCTCTGGATAGATTTCATAGGGTTAACAACCGCGATAAAGTCAGCGTAAAAATTTTCAGGGCCTCCCAGCTTTTCCTGATTATATTGGTCAAAGTCATTAGTACATCCGGAAGCTGAGAACAGAACTGCAGCTCCAAATACCAATGTTTTAATAGTATTGATTTTCATTGTCGTAATTGTAAAAGTTAGAAGTTAGCTTTTAATGATAAACCGATAGATCTGGTAACTGGCAGACCGAATGAATCTACTCCCACTCCACCAGGTGTATTCCCTGATACCTGCTCAGGATCAAACGGTGCTTTCTTGTAGAAGAAAAATAAATTGGTTCCTACTAAACTTACCGTTGCATTTTTCAAATATTTTGAGTTAACATCAAACATATATGAAACAGATGCCTGACGTAAACGTATTGTTGTAGCACTATACAGATAGGCTTCATCAACTCCTTTTCCAAATCCTTCGGTTGTTCCTACTGCTTTATAATAATCTTTAGCGTTAGTCAACCCAGTATAAGCCTGCCCTGCATTAGGAGTTCCCGGTGCATACACTGCATTTGGGATTGATACGCCTCCAGCATCTCTAGCATCAGCAGTGGTCTGACTTACTCCATATAAATCATTGGCTTTTTCTGTAAGTGATAATACTTTACCTCCGAATTTCCCATCAATAAGGAAAGATATTCCCAGTTTACCAATATTAAATGAGTTATTGAATCCCATAATAAACTTAGGGTTCGGGTTACCCAAATAAGAAGGCGTACTCTCTGCTAAAGGAACCCCTTTCTCATTCACAAGAACACGGCCCTGGTCATCTCTTTTAAATTTGATTCCGTAAAGATCTCCAAAAGAACCTCCCAGTTTTAATCTTGTATAGTCACCACCTCCGGTTAGTGAAAAAGTCAGGTCTTTAGAAACATTGATGCTTGTTGGTAATAATTCAACGATCTTGTTTTTATTGGCCGATGCATTCAATGTAGCAGTCCATCCAAATTTTTCCGAATCAAAGATTTTATAAGATAATGAAGATTCAAAACCTGTATTTCGGATTTTTCCGGCATTAATATAATAGGATCCCGGAGCCAAACCTCCTAAATAAGAAGGGATTGTAGTTTCCAACAACTGGTTACTGGTATTTGAATTGTAATAAGTAATATCAAAATTCAGTTTGTTATTCAGCATTCTCAACTCAGTTCCGGCTTCAAACGTTTTATTAAGTTCCGGCTTTGGAAGCAATGCCTCAAAACCTGCCCCTGTAGCAAAAGAACTCTTAGGATATACAATCGTTCCGGCATCTACTCCATAAACATATCCTTTATTATATTCAACCATTGCATTGGTGATATTCGTAGGTAATCCCAAACCAACGGTGGCATAAGACCCTCTTACTTTCCAGAAATTAATAACTTCCGGAAGTTTGAAAACAGAAGATAATATAGCATTTGCTCCTACAGATTCATAATCAAATCCGGTTCTTCCTGTTAATGCTAAAGTAGAATCCCAGTCATTTCTGAAAGTCATGTCTACATAGAACATATTTTTGTACCCTACGGAAGCACTCGCAAAAACAGACTGTACCTGTTTTTTCATGTTCGTATAGGTATTATGATATCCATCTCCCGGCGCTCTGTTTACATTCCACTGAAGGTTATTCAATGTAAAAAGATTAGGATTTGCCAGATAAGCATTATCAATTTGTCCTATTTTATTTCTTGTCGTATTGATACTTCCTCCTACTGTAAAATCTAAAGAGATAGATTCACTTACTTTAGGGCTACCGATTAATAAAACATCCCCATAAGTAGAAGAATTTTCATAGGTATTTTTAAGCATTCTACCATTAATACCATTAGCCAGTAAGCTAGGCGCTGAAAAAGCAGCAATATCACGCTGGCTGTCTGAAATATTCCAGCTGTAGTTTCCTCTCACTCTTGCAGTCAACCATGGATTAATCTGGTAAGACAATGAAAGGGCACCGTATGTATTTTTGTTACTCACTGTAACCGGGTTTCTGTTTAAGATCCAGTAAGGATTCTGGGTCACAGGATTTCCTTTGAAACTTCCATCCGGGTTTACTTCCCACCAGTTTTGAGCTGGTAAAAATCTCGTTTTATCCAAATAAGAATAATTATCACCTCCATATTGGTCAAAATCTACTCCTCTCGGTAACCAGTACAAACTTGTCAAAGGAGAAAAAGAAGCTCCCGGAGTCTGTCTGTTCTTACTTTCCTGTAATGATCCGATGAAATTGGCGTCCAATGTCAGTTTATCATCCAAAAACTTACTTGAGTTTCTGAAAGAGACATTATACTGATCAAAATACGACATTGGAACCACTCCTTTATTGGTCGTATTTCCGATAGAGAAATAGTTTGTTGATTTTTCATTTCCTGACTGGAAAGAAAGACTGTTTACCCATGTAGTTCCTGTTTGCAGAAAATCTTTAAGATAATCCTTTGAAGATCCTTTTGCACCCCAGCTATCTACTGCCTGACCTGGCTGCTGACCAGCAACAGATGGATCATAAGACAAATAACTGTGCTGTAGTTTTGGAAGGCTGTACGCTCTGTCTACGGTAAGGCTGGAACTGTAAGTAATTGAACTTTTTCCTGCACGCCCTTTTTTAGTCGTAATCAAAATAGCTCCGTTACCTCCTGCAGAACCATACAGTGCAGAAGCAGAAGCTCCTTTTAGGAAGTTGATGCTTTCAATATCATCCGGGTTGATGGAGCTCAGTACATCTCCTGGATCCGGCATATTGGAATACTGCCCGATATCTGCTGATTTTCCTGTTCCGTTGATAATGGGAATACCATCAATTACATATAATGGCTGTGCATTGTTTACAGACTTATTCCCTCTCATGATCACCCTTACGGAGCTTCCTACACCATTGGTTCTGTTGATCTGTACGTTGGATACTTTTCCATTGATCGAATTTAATAGATTGGGAGTTTTCACTTCTGTAAGCTCATCTCCACCAATCTGCTGACTGGAATACGTCAAAGAGCGGGCCTGCCTTTTTATCCCCAAAGAGGTGACTACGACCTCCTCAATACTGTTTGTCTTCGTAGTGTCGGCCGATTTTTTCTCCTGTGCATTCGCAGAAAGTGAAAAAACGAACAGAACAGGTATAACTGCTTTTCTCATAAGGTTTAGATTCGTTAGATTTAATTGAGAATCAATGACATTGCTTTGTTATTCAATACAAAAAAAATTATTGTTTTTTCAGCAAAATTTTATCGTTTATGTATTAAATAATTTAAAGTTTTGTTAAGATTTAATTCACATTCACAAATCTAAATTTTGTAACCAGTCTGATATAATACTATTTTATCATAAAACGATATTATTTTTTCAGCAATTTTATTAAAAAGCAACTAAACATTTATATATCAACAAAATACACCACATTAAAATCAGTAGAAAAAAGGGGATTTATCTTACATTTTATCCAAAAAAAATCGGATATGAATACCCGGTTTTGTATTTTATTTTGAACTGATGATACAGAAAAAGTAAGTTGTAAAAGAATATTATTCAATTTTTTTCACTCCTTTAAACTGTTCTTTAAATTCAGTGGGAGTTGTCTTTTTAATAGACTTAAATACCTTATTGAAGTTGGCAATATTATTAAATCCGGCTTCAAAAGCAATTTCAAAGACCGTAAGATTTTTTTCCATCAGCCAGCGTGCAGCATAGCTGATTCTTATCTCATTCAGATAATTGATAAAAGTCTTTCCGGTTCTTTTCTTAATAAACCTATTGAAAGTCACATTGCTCATATTCACCATCGAAGCTACTTTATCCAGCGTGATTTTATTTTCAAAATTTTTATGAACAAAATCGTGGATGATCTTCATTTTATCATTATCAGCAAAAGTCTCCAGTTCAATACTATAGGATGATAAAAGTATTTTATTTTCAGCAACAGCCAGTTCATTGAGAATTTTCATAATTTCTATGAATGATTCAAAACTATTCATCTTTGACAGATTGAGAAACGAGTCTTTTAGTTTCTCAGCAGTTTCAGCTGAAAAAAGAATTCCTCTGATGGAATCTTTCATCAGATTATTGATAGGTTTAAGAATATTTTTCTCCATCAAAGACTGGTGAAAGAAATCCTGATTAAACTGTATCGTGATCTCGTGGGTTTTTCTGTTTTTGCATCTGTAATTAGCCCAGCAATGCGGTAAATTAGGCCCTACCAATACCAATTCTATATTTCCGATCTCTCCCGTATGATCTCCTACCATTCTGCGGTATCCCTTTCCTTTGTAGATAAAATTGATTTCAATTTCCGGATGATAGTGATAGGGAAAGTCAAATGATGCTTTAATCCTGTCAAATACGAGAAAACTATCCTCAGGAGACAGTGGAGTTATTTCTCTCAGAATATTTTCTAATTCGCTCATACAGGCAGTTATAAAAAAGGGTTAATAATATGGGTCGCAGCACAAATCTTTGTAAAAATGATAAAATAATATCAATGTAAAAACATATTTCCCATTTATTTTATCCCAATTCTCTCTGCCAGGCATCAGAAATTTGGGTTTCAATAATTTAATAGAGTTCAAATCATGCTTTTTTGTATCTTTAAACTAAAGTTAAAGTATGCCGCAACAGCTTATTTTCGAAGACCACTATAAAAGACTCGGCCTGGAAGTATTTTCAGAAGAAAATCTGGAGAATTTCAATGGAAACCGGTTCAGCACAGATATCAAAGTATTTTTTATTCCTTCAGGATATGAGCTTACCGTAGACTTTAATCATTACATAACAAAGAAACCCTCACTGTTTTTCCTAACCAATCAGCATCTGAACATTCTGAAAGGAAAAGACGAATCTATTCTTCTTTTCTACAACCGTGATTTCTACTGTATCCAGATTCATGATAAAGAAGTAGCTTGTGATGGGCTTCTCTTTCATAATGTATTCGAAATACCTTATGTGGAGCTTGATGATTCAGAAACGAGTCTTATAAAAGGACTGTTTCAAAATATCCAGGATGAACTGGAATGGAAAGATTCTTCTGCCGAGGAAATGATCAGAACCTATGTAAAACAGATGATCATCCGAGCAACCAGAAAATGGAAACAACAGAATTTAGACAATAACGCCGTCCGAATTCCGGGTACTGAACTAGATGTTTTCAGAGATTTCAGCAGACATCTGGAAATTCATTTCAGAGAAAAACATAATGTGGCAGAGTATGCAGACCTGCTTCATATGGCACCAAAAACATTAACCCATAAATTTAAAAGTTTAAATCTGGATTCTCCCAACCAGTTCATCATCAACAGAATTTTGTTAGAAGCTAAAAGATTATTATTCTACACTGATAAACCTGTTAAAGAAATTGCCTATACTCTTGGATATGAAGATCCGGCTTATTTTAACCGCCTTTTCACCAATAAAACGGGAAGCACTCCTGCAAATTTTAAAAAAAATTACTCTTCGGGAAAAAAGTACAATATTTAAGTCTTTTTATCTATTGAATATACCTCATTGCAGACATACCTTTGTAACATCAAAATCAAACAATACTAAATACAAAAAAACAAACATTATGAGACGTAACGCAACAGCCGTTTGGAACGGTACCATCAAAGAAGGAAAAGGACATTTAACAACACAAAGTACAACTTTAAACCAGACTCAATACTCTTTCAACAGCCGTTTTGCGGATGGTGTAGGTACAAATCCTGAAGAATTACTGGCAGCAGCTCATGCAGGATGTTTCACCATGAAATTAGATGCTGAGCTTTCACAAGCCGGATACAATCCTGAAGAATTAAAAACAACTTCGGTCATCACTCTTGATCCCAATATTGGAAAGATTACAAAATCTGAACTGACTTTGACTGCTAAAGTTCCGGGAATCTCTGAAGAAGAATTCCAGAAATTTGCTAAAATCGCCGAAGAAGGATGCCCTGTAAGTGCAGCATTCAACTTTGAGATTACATTGAATGCTACTTTGGAAAATTAAAAATCTTAATTTCAATATCAATAGGAACGGGCTTTAGCCCGTTTTTTATTTTAAAACAATTCTATTGGCTTTAGCCAAAACTTAAAGACACAGAAGATCTGTATCCGTAAATTTTAAAATAAAATATACCGAGTGGTATATTTTTGTATATTTGCATAGTATTTAACCATTTATAATGTCGAAGGCCGAAAAAACAAAACAGCATATCATCGAGAAAACAGCAACTCTTTTTAATACAAAGGGTTATATTTCCACATCGCTGTCCGACATTACACAAGCAACCGGATTAACGAAAGGAAGTATTTACGGAAATTTTGAAAACAAAGATGAAGTAGCCATTGAAGTCTATAAATACAATGCAGGATTACTGGGCAAAACCCTTAGCCGTTCTTTTGGTGATGAGTTTCCCACTTCTCTGGATAAGCTTCATGCTTTTGTAGATTTCTACCGCAAAAACTGGAAGTTTGTTTTCTCAAACGGAGGCTGTCCCATTATGAATGCAGCAACGGAAGCGGATGATTCTTTCCCTGCTTTAAAAAAGCAGGTTAAAAAGTCTTTTGAACAATGGATGTCAAAAATTTCATCAGCTATTATGGAAGGACAAAAGAAAGGGGAAATTAACAGCAATGTAAATGCAGAACAATTCGCATCTCTATTCATCATGCTTATTGAAGGCGGAATTCTGCTTTCAAAAACGATGGGTGATCAAAGCTTTCTAAACAACGCTTTAGATAAAATCATCAGCATGATAGATCATGAACTCAATATTCTTCCATCATAAATTATACCATATGGAAACAAAAAAAGTGGCTATTGTAGGATACAACAGAATTCCTTTTGCCAGAATGAATACCGCTTATTCGGAACAGGGTAATCAGGATCTCCTGCTTGCTTCTCTGAATGGATTAATAGACCGTTATCATCTTCAGGGGAAACGCCTCGGAGAAGTTGCCGGCGGAGCTGTTATTAAACACATCTCTGAAAGCAACCTCATCAGAGAAACAGTGATGAATACCACGCTTGATCCTGCAACTCCTGCCTGTGATCTTCAGCAGGCATGTGACACAGGTATTGAAGCGGCTATTTATATCGGAAATAAAATTGCATTGGGCCAGATAGAATCAGGGATTGCATGCGGTGTGGAAGCAATGAGCAATATTCCGTTTGAGTCTTCACCAAGATTAAGAAAAGCGCTTTTAAAAGCCAATAAAGAAAAATCTGCTTTTGGAAAAATAAAACAGCTTTTAAGTCCGAAACTGAAAGACTGGATGCCTATTCCTTACAAAGGACAGGAGCCTAAAACAGGTCTGGTAATGGGCGAACACACAGAAATTACTGCCAAATACTACAATATTCCCAGAGAAGAACAGGATTTACTGGCTTTAAAAAGTCATCAGAATATGGCTAAAGCTTATGATGAAGGATTCTTTGATGATATGATTACTCCTGCTTTTGGCCTAGATAAAGATAATAACTTAAGACGTGACAGCAATATTGAAAAACTATCACAGCTAAAACCTGCTTTTGATAAACAGAACGGAACGTTAACCGCTGGAAATTCTACCCCTTTTACGGACGGAGCTTCCGCAGTTTTGCTGGCCAGTGAAGAATGGGCAAAAGCTAACAATCTTCCTGTTTTAGCTTATATCAGTTTTTCTGAACTGGCAGGAATAGAATATGTTGAAAATAAACAGGATCTACTTCTTGCCCCTGTTTTTGCCGCAGAGAGAATGCTTAAAAAAGCAGGGATGAATCTATCCGACTTTGATTATTATGAAATCCATGAAGCTTTTGCTGCACAGGTTTTAACAACCATAAAAATCTGGGAAAATGAGGAACTTGCCAAAAAATTCGGACTGGAGAAAGCACTTGGAAAGATAGACAGAAATAAATTGAATGTAAAAGGAGGAAGCCTTGCAGCGGCACATCCTTTTGCAGCAACAGGCGGAAGAATCATTGCAATCCTGGCAAAATTACTTCATGAAAAAGGCAGCGGAAAAGGATTCATATCCATCTGTGCAGCCCGTGGGCAGGGAGTAACCATGATTTTAGAAAAATAAAAATTGAAAGTATGGATAGATTAGCACAATTACAGCAATTCATTGGAAAAGAATTCGATCAGTCACCATCCCCTTTTATGAAATGGCTAAATCCCATCGTTCTTTCTGCAGATGAGGGACAACTGGCATTTCAGTATACGGTAAGAGCGGAATGGCTGAATCCTATAGGAAACCTTCATGGTGGAGTTACAGCCGCAATAGTAGACGATATCATTGGTGCCACCATGTTTTCTTTAAATGAAAATTCTTTCATTACCACCATAAATAATGTCATTGATTATTTTTCAACTGCAAAAGAAAATGATAATATTGTAGCTGAAACTAAAATCATTAAAAGAGGTAAGCAATTTGTCAATGCACAATGCGAAATATGGAATGCAGACAAAACACGCTTAATCGCAAGAGGAACCTCTAATTTATTCAAAATCAATAGCTAATTATGAAAAGAGTTGTCATTACAGGTCTGGGCGCAGTGACGCCTTTGGGAAATAATGTCGAAGAATTTTGGCAAAATAGTATCAACGGAGTGAGTGGAGCTAATAAAATCACCCTTTTTGATACAGAAAAATTTAAAGTACATTTCGCATGTGAGGTTAAGAACTTTGATCCAAAACTTCATTTAACACACAACGAAATCAAAAGAAGTGATTTATTTTCACAATATGCCATGTATTCCACTGCGGAAGCTCTAAAAGATTCTGGTCTTGAACTGGAAAATATGGATCCTTTCGATATTGGAGTAATCTGGGGAACCGGACAAGGCGGAATGTGGACTTTCGAAAGTGAAGTCATGAATTTTGCAGCCGGAGACGGAACGCCAAGATTCAATCCATTCTTTGTACCAAAATTCATTGCCAATATGGCATCGGGAATGATCTCTATGAAATATGGTCTGCAGGGAATCAATTATACAACTGTCTCTGCGTGTGCCACCGGAAATACGGCATTAATGGATGCCTTCAACTATATTCGTCTGGGAAAAGCTAAAGTAATCGTCAGCGGTGGTTCTGAAGCCGCAATTTCTCCTGCTTCTATCGGTGGATTTTCCATTATGAAAGCCATGTCTACAAGAAATGATGATTTTGCAACAGCCAGCCGTCCTTATGATGCAGACAGAGATGGTTTTGTAATGGGTGAAGGTTCCGGAACATTAATTCTTGAAGAATATGAACACGCTAAAGCAAGAGGCGCAAAAATCTATGCAGAGTTAGTGGGAGCAGCCATGACAGCTGATGCCTATCACATGACAGCACCTCATCCGGATGGTGTGGGAGCTATCAAAGCAATGCAACTGGCGCTCAATGAAGCAGGAATCAACGTGAATGATATTGATTATCTTAATCCGCATGCAACCTCTACTCCGCTTGGAGATTTGGTTGAGTTGAACGGAATTAATAAATTATTTAAAGGAAGTAAAAACCTTGACATCAGTGCTACAAAATCCATGACAGGCCACTTATTGGGTGCTGCAGGAGCCGTTGAAGCAATTATTTCTATTAAAGCGATTCAAAATGGAATTATTCCGCCAACGATTAATCTTCATTCTATTGATGAGAACATTCCGCAGGATATCAATATTGTATTTGGAGAGGCGAAGGAAAAAGATATTACCTATGCCTTAAGCAATGCTTTTGGATTCGGAGGGCATAACGCGACTTTAGTGTTCAAGAAATTCAGCTAATTCTGAAATCAAAATAGTTTTAATCCCTGTATTTTTATACAGGGATTCTTTATTTATTCTATAAATAAAAAGTAATAATTTACTGATTAAAAAAATCTTTAAAAATTAATTATAATACGACTTCTTTTGTCGCTACCTGTCAATATCTTTGTTTCAGTAAAAATCTTGCAAGAGTTTACAAAATAATTATTTAAACAGAAAAAATGATGTATAACTTCAACATAACGGCACAGAAGGCTCCTTTTACTCCCCTTACTCCGACTTTTATTTAACAGGGTGAAACTCTCAAAAATCGGATTCGAATTGAGAGGCTATAGCTATAGAAAAAGCAGACAGACTGACTGCTTTTATTTTATTGATCATTGATTGTGACAATTCTCTGGATACGCTGGGGCACCCCAACCTCTCCCGGTTCTCTTATGCATTGATGCGCAAACAAATTGCATACGTAATCTGCTCCATACATTACAATGGTTCCTCTACAGGCATCCTATATCCAATTCCCTGTAATCTCAATGAGTATCCATTATCGCTCTGGTAAGTTTAAAATCCTTTCACTCAATAATATATAAATAAGTAAAAAAAACTTAAAAACATCATTACGCACAGGGTGAAAACGAGAAAAGTGTAACGCTATTCAAGAAACTTTAAAATCCTGATTTTGTAAATAATTTAGTATTAAAACTTCAAAAAAATCATATTTAACATAACAAAAAAAAATTAATATGTCAATACAACTTGTAAACCCCTCTACCAATGAAATGTTGAATTATTATCCGACTACAACATTTCTGCATAACGGATCTGCTATTCCATCAAACATTAACGATAATGATGGAGTTATTTACCTAAAATATTCCGGAAGTACTTATGTCCTTGAAGACTTTATGGGAGGCCATCCTATTAATGTAAGAAGATTCGGAATTGACAGCATTGACAAAGGCTATACTTCAGCTGCCATCAATAAAGGAATAGAGCTGGCAAGAAAATACGATTACAAATCTATATATATTCCCAGCGGAGATTATAATATATCTGAAACTATCAAAATAGACGTTAAAAATTATACAACGATCAGAATTGATGGGAATTTAAAAGTAAGTAGCTCGTTGATAGGCAGTGCAATATTCATAGGACCTACGCTTCATACTAAAGAAAATCCAGTTCCTCCCATAGAAAATTCTTTAGTAGGCCTGAATATTCAGGGGCTTAATTGTGATAAAGGTACATATGACGCATCAGACAATACTATTGGAGTAAAAATCAATAATATCATTGCTTCTTCCATTGAAATCAAGAGAGTGTACGGATTTGATATAGGAGTACTTTTGTATTCTGATAAAGGTAACGGAGGTGGTATATCTTATAATACCTTCCAGCTTAATCATCTTCATGATAATAAAATCAGTATAAAATTTGAAAAAGCGGATGATGATGGATATATTAATGAAAATATTTTTTACGGCGGAACCTTCAATCATAGCACAGAATTTCCAAAAATTGAAACGTACCATATATTGATGGAAAATAATGTACAGAACAAAAATCCCTATAATAACAACAGATTCTTTTATCCTTCTTTTGAAGACAATGATACTGAGAATGCTACAGCAGCTAAAATATCCGGAGAAAGCAATACCATTGTAGGACCAAGAATGGAAAACCCAGCTAATCCTGAATATCAAATTATTTTCGATACAGATTCCAAAAGATGTCAGGTTATTTCCAAAGGCTTTGGCCTTTACAAAAGCTCTGTAAAAAACCTTGGCAGCGAAAATTCTTATGAAACCAACAGTGGCAATCTACTAACAACAAACTCGGAAAATCCTGTATTGACATTACAAAACCAGGCATCTTCAGCATTTACACTTTATAATGGTTTAGATACATCCGGTAATACGGTTTTCTCTGTGAACGGTGAAGGAAAAGGATTTTATGGAAATTCTGTATATACTGAAAAAGGATTCAGATGGACAACTTCTGACGGAAGCAAAAATGACAGAGGCCTGTTCTCCGGAAGTGGAGACCCTTCCATTTCCGCTAATCCGGGAAGTATCTATATTAATAACAATGGAGGGGATAAAATGCTTTGGATGAAAACAACAGGAAGCAGCTCCACAGGCTGGAAACTGATAGGAACACAGGCTGCACCTCTTACCGCACCTATTCCTCCTACTCCCGTTACAGCAGAGGATGTATGGAAGAGATTATATGATCTGGAGGAGAAACTTAAAGCAGCAGGCTTACTATCTTCTTAAATTAAAACTAAATAATCTTTTGCCCATAAAGAGTTCGATATTCTATCGGGCTCTTTCCTTTTACATTTTGGATCATTACTTTGAAAAAAAGGATTGACCACAGCTATTTAGAGTAAGATTGCCTGATAATAATAATAATAATAATAATAATAATAATAATAATAATAATAGGAATTTGACAGAAAATGAAAAGCAGCCAAAACTGATTGCTTCAAAACATAAAGAATCTATATCTTCACTTAAAGAGAGCTGTATCAAAGTTTATTATGCATCGGGAACAAAAAAATCATCTTCATTATCTGACATCGGGATATAAAGTCTCTCCCATTCTTCACCTTTTACCATATCCCAGCTGTGTCCGGCCCCTTTAAGATCTTCAGCCAAAAGAATGATTCCTGGTTCAATAATAAATGTAGTGCCGTCTGTTACTTTAAATCTTATATTCCCTCTGATGGTAATAACATATTGCCTTCTGGGCGCCGGATGATCACTTTTTTCCCATTCTTCCGTTTCATTACTGATCCAGAAAACTTTTGCATTGATAGGTTTAAGCGTGGGCATTTTACCTTTCTCAAAAGTGCATGATCCATCAGGATTATTAATCAGTCTTATAGCGGGAATAAATCCGACAGAAGTTTCCGGATCTACACTTATATTCTTATGATGGTCATGTTGTCCTTTTATCATGCTATGATACTTTAAGGCTAAAAAGTTGATATAAATTTAATTGTTATTTTCGAATTGCAGAACTTATTTAAAAGAAAAAGAGCAGTCAAATCTGACTGCTCTTTTTATCTTTACGCTTTCAACCATTCTGAGGAAGAAAGATAGTTCTGATCCGGGTAATAGATGAACAGACAGTTTTTTCCTTTAATCGTATTGATTATAGATTGTGTCAGCTCTCTTGGAACAGCGGGGCATCCCCAGCTTCTTCCGATTCTTTTGTGCATAGACGCGAAGGCATCACTTACATAATCAGCACCATGCAAAACAATTGCTCTTCTGTAGGCTGCATCATTAAAGCCTTTATCCATTCCCAATAGTTTCAAAGAATATCCGTTGTCGCCCTGATAGGTTGCATCCGTGATATAAAATCCTAAGCTGCTCTGTAACGAACTTTCCTTGTTAGAAAAATTCGTCGCAAATTCTTCGCCGGTATTTTTTCCGTGTGCTACCAATGAGTTGAACAGAACTTTTTTGTCTTCCAGGTCAATGATCCAAAGTCTTTTTGTATTAGAAGACATAGAAAAATCGCAGATAGTTAATAAGTGCGAGTCTTGAGTAAGCAATCCTGCTTTTTTTAAATTTTCATAACCAGTTAATGCTTTTGAGAACACTTCATAATTCAATTCATGTTCAGGGTCAAATGCAATAGATTGGTACAATGCTTCTGATGAAGACACTGCTGTAGTGCTCTTCTCAGATTTCGTTTCAGCTACTTTTTCAGTTTTCGTTGTTTTTACATTCTCACTTTTCGCCACCACTCTTGGGGAAATGTAGAATGAAGTCGTCACCATGTAAACAAGGCCTAATACGCTATAAAATCCTTTCATTCAATACTATATAAATCCAAATTAGTGAGGCAAAAGTATAAAAACATAATTACCAAGGGGTTATAACTCTAAAAAGTTTAACGCTATTTAAGAAACTTTAACGTCCTGATTTTGTGAATTAAAGCACTTATTCTGAAAAAATTTCAAGTAAATAAAGGCTGATAATACTCAATATTTTCTTCCATTGAAGAAGTCAGAACCTCGTTTGATTATAGATTTCTTCAAGTCTTTTCCAATAATCTCTATTTATGGGTTGGTATATTGGATAAATATATTTGATAGCCAGAATATCCAGTTTACTTCGAAATTCCATCCAGGTCATAATATTTTAACTAATCTTTTTTCTTCAAAACCAGCCCATTCACCCGCCTGATTCAGAAGATTGGAAAAAGAACAGGAAAAACTTCATACTGATCTATCTTTTTAATCTTTTCAAGGTTAAAAGGGCTTTTAAGGAAAATACCGGTTATATACTGAAATTGCCACTCCTGAAGCTCTGTATCGAGATACAAATCGGCAAGCGCCAGCCATACAAGCTTCCGTTCTGCAAAGAGCTCAGGTTCATTCATGGATGTTTAATTCTTAGAATCCGCTACAAATTCAAGGCTCACAGAATTCATACAGTATCTCAATCCCGTAGGTTTCGGACCATCATCAAAAACGTGTCCCAAATGGGAATCGCATCTTTTGCAGAGCACTTCTACCCTGTCCATCCCATAAGACTGATCTCTTACATAATAAACACCTTCTTTATCAGCTTCAAAAAAACTCGGCCATCCGCAACTGCTGGAAAATTTTGAGGTAGAACGGAACAGGTGGTTTCCACACACGGCACAGTAATATTCTCCTACTTCATCAAATTCGTTATACTTTCCTGTAAAAGCTCTTTCTGTTGCTGCTTCTCGGGCGATTGCATACAAATCCGGAGCAAGGAGTTTTTTCCATTCATCATTGGAAACGTTAAGTTTTGTAGTATCTGTTCTGGAGTAATATGGATTGTTTTTTGCTTCTGTATTTTCCATAGAAGTTTTTTTAATGGGTTCGTATTTCTGCGTACATGCCTGCAGAAAAAATAATAAGGTGAGTGAAACTAAAAATTTCATCGTAAATTTCATTCTTTAACCGCAAAAGATTGGGTTGGCATTATTTTGACTTAAATGACATCAATCTTTATGGTTTAAAAGCTTTTATTAAGATTAAACGGTTTCATAACCAAATTTAGTAAATTTGAGAATATGAATGACGAAGCAAAAAGAAAACAACTCAGAAAATATAAAGCATTTGCCACAGGATTATTTGTTCTGATGGCTGTTATTTTCATTGTTACCACTATTGTACAGAAGTCTAATAACTCTCATTGGATCGGCTATGTACGGGCTTTTGCTGAGGCCGCTATGGTAGGTGCATTGGCAGATTGGTTTGCAGTTACTGCATTATTCCGCCATCCTCTCGGTCTTCCTATTCCTCATACCAACCTTATTGAAAACAGCAAACAGAGATTGGGAGACAATCTGGGGAGCTTTGTAGTAGGTAATTTCCTTTCTCCTCAGAATATACGCCCTTATATTCAAAAGCTTAAGGTTTCCAACTTTGTCGGGGAATGGCTGGGTAAAGAAAAGAGTCAGGATATTTTGATTAAAAATCTTTCTGATATTGTTCTTGACATTCTTAATAAACTTGATGACTCTACGGTAAGTCAATTTATTAGCAAAAAAGTATCTGAAATGACAGATGATATTAAGCTTAATAAGGTAGTAGGAAACGGAATCGGCTATATTCTGGAAAAGAATGACCACCAGAGAATCATCACCAATCTTTCCAAGCAGATCAAGGAATACATCATTGAAAACGATGAAATGATCCAGGAACGGGTAAAGAAAGGCAGCTACTCATTCATTCCTTCTTTTGTAGATACTAAAATTGCAGATAAAATTGCAGACGGACTTTCTGATTTTTTTAAGGAGATAGAAGAAAATCCTCAGCATGAAGTAAGAGGACTGATTACGCAGAAGATTCATGAATTTTCTATTGATCTGAAAGAAGATCCTAAATGGGATGAAGAGTTTAAAACGATCAAAAACGAACTTCTGAAAAATGATAAACTGGATGAATACTCCAATGACATTTGGGTTTCTATCAAAAAAACACTGATGAAAGAGCTTCAGGAAGAAAACTCCTCATTGAAAAATTATCTTACTAAAAACCTGAATGAGTTTGCCCAAAACTTAAAGACAGACGAAAATCTTCAGAACAAAATTGACCATTGGGTTCGGGTAACGGCTTATAAATACATTCTGAAAAACACCCATCAGTTTGGAAACCTCATCAGTACGACTGTCGGTAACTGGCAGGGAAAAGAGCTCAGTGAAAAGCTGGAGCTGGAGGTAGGAAAAGACTTACAGTTTATCCGGGTCAACGGAACACTGGTGGGAGGTCTGGTCGGGCTGATTATCTACACCATTGCTCACTTCTTCATTTAAAAACTAACATCCACGATCACTCAACCATGAAAAAAAATTTTACATTATTCTTTTTCTTATCCCTCACGTTTTTTCTCAGCCAAAAAATTGAATTAAAAAAGGTAACAGATTCTTCGCAAACTTTTACCGGACAGATTGGAGGAGCTCCTATTACCCTACAGCTCAGCTACACAGGAGTGGTAGACTGTGACCAGTATCAGCACTACGTTGATGGATGGTACTATTATGATAAATACAAAAAGAAAATCCCGCTTACCGGAATATATGACTATTATGGACATCTGGCGCTGTATAATTTTGGAACAAAACAAAAACAGAATTCTAAGCTTTTGAAAGAGCAAATCACTTCCCTTCAGAAAGTAGAAAAGACGGATGAAATAGCTCAGAAATTACTCCCAAAGGAATCTATCCTATTTGATCAATCCACTCTTAAAAACAATCCAATTCCCGGCCATTTTTATCTTGGTAAAAAGGTTCAGCCTGCAACATTATTTACAGGAAATGCTATGATCTACCGCCTCAACAATTATCTGTACTTACCAAATAATAAAAAGATCAATACTTATGATTTCATCAATAAAGCTGGAGGAAATGAACTGCTATCCTACTCTTCAGGAGAAAACGGGAACAGGGTTCTGCTGTATTTTGAGCAGACTTCAAACTTTAATGCCTGCGGACAATGTGGAGCCAGTGATGGAGAAAAAGGCTACAGAGTTCTTTATTTTACAAAAGACTGGAATTATAAAAACTATGAAGAATTCCTGATTGAAAGCTGCTGGGAAAATATTTATGATGTAACCAAAACAAAATCCAAAGACAAACAAATTATACAATATAAGATAGGGAAATCCGAGACAACGCCTGCTCACACGCTGACTGTAGATGTAAAAAATACATCCGTCATCAAATCAAAATAAAAAAGAGAGTCACAATAACTCTCTTTATATTTTATCTTGGTAATCTGCTTGCTCTTTTCAGAAGTTCCTGATTGATTTCGTTAATCAGTTCCGGACCTTCATAAATAAATCCGGTGTACAGCTGAACCAATGTGGCTCCTGCATCTAATTTTTCCATCGCATCTTTTGCAGAATGAATTCCTCCTACCCCAATGATCGGGAATGCTCTGTTGCTTTTATCGGAAAGGTACTTAATCATCTTTGTACTTCTTTCACGGATCGGTTTTCCGCTTAGTCCGCCATTTCCTATTTGCTCTAAAACTTCTGGTGATGTCTTCAGGCCTTCTCTGTTGACAGAGGTGTTGGAAACTACGATACCATCAATTTTCGTTTCTGCAATCAGCTCAATGATTTCGTCTAACTGATTGTTATTCAAATCCGGAGCAATTTTCAGTAAGATGGGTTTCTGTACAGATTTTGACTGGTTTATTTTCTTTACTTCTGTAATCAGCTCTCTCAGATATTCTACATCTTCCAGTTTGGCGTGGCTTCCTACATTCGGACAGCTTACATTCAGTACAAAATAGTCTACATGAGGATGAAGACCTTCAAAACAGTCCAGATAATCCTGGGTATAGTTTTCCGGGCTTGTATCGGTATTTTTTCCGATGTTACCTCCGATAATTATTTTTCCTTTATTGGATTTCAGTTTTTCAATAGCCGCTTCAAGACCGTCATTGTTGAATCCCATTCTGTTGATGATTCCGCCATCTTCAATAAGACGGAACAATCTTTTCTTAGGATTTCCGGCCTGTGCTCTGGGTGTTACCGTACCGATTTCTACAAATCCGAACCCAAGATCTCCTAATTCGTTGAACAAAACTGCATTTTTATCGAAACCGGCAGCTAATCCAACAGGATTTTTAAATTTTAATCCGAAAACTTCTCTTTCCAGACGCTTGTCTTCAATAGGTTTGGGTAAAAATAGTTTGGTAAGAAATCCAAAATTTTTAAGCATTGAAAATGTAAAATGATGAACTTCCTCGGGATCAAATTTGAAAAGAATGGGACGAATGAGCGATTTGTACATTGAAAAAAAGTTTTACAAAAATACTCATTTTAAAATTAATGCTAGATTAACCTATGATATTTTATAAAAATGGCTGATATATAGTATCTATAAGCTGGAAAACAACGATATATGCAACAAATCAGTGGGATTTTTTAACGCTAGGACCGCAAAGAAAGATGACCATCATGAAAACATTTTGGTTCGTAAGGGCGTTTCACTAAGCGAAGTGTTCGCTATTAGTTTTTACTGAACGAAGTGCCTTTGCGATCGAAAAGTAAACGTTTAAATACATTCTTAGTGAACATTGCGTTAAAAAATATTTACAAATAACATTAAGAATAAGAACTCAGATCAAAATTCAGAATATCTCCTACTCTTTTGAACTCATCATCTATAGTAGCATTTACGGTGATTCTTTCGTTAGAAACAGGATGATTGAAAATCAATTGATGGGCGTGAAGCGTCATTTTGCTGATCTCAAATGTTTGAAGCCACAACTTATTTTGTTTATTGCAACCATGTTTTCGGCAACCTAAAATAGGATGCAGAATATGTTTAAAATGTTTTCTCAACTGATGAAATCTTCCCGTCTCAGGAATTGCTTCTACCAAACAATATCTCGAAGTCTGATGTTTTAAAAAAGGTAAATCTATTTCCGAAGTCTGCAAACGACGATAGTAGGTAACAGCATTTTGTTTGACTTCATTTTCATTAACCAAATCATAATCAATGGTTTCTTCTTCTTTTGCCCAACCCCGAAGAATGGCCAGATATTTCTTCTCCACTTCACGTGACGCAAACTGTTCACTCATGATTCTAAGGGTATCTTTATCTAAAGTAAACAGCAGAACACCCGAAGTTTTTCGGTCTAACCGATGTACAGGATATACTTTTTGTCCGATCTGTTTCTTCAACTCCTGAATAGCATAGGTATCGGCTTCTCCCGCATAGAAAGATTTGTGAACCAACAGTCCGCTGGGTTTGTTGATGGCAATAATATGCTCGTCACGATAAAGAATTTCTAACATGGTGCAAAAGTAGAAATTTCCGGCCGATTTAGCCCTGATTGAGCGGTATGTTTGAGCTCTTTTCTGTTTTTAGGCGGCGGCAAAGCCGCCGCCTAAAAACAGAAAAAGCGAGTAGCGAAAGCAAATTCCCGGCTCCTTGATCAAACTTCAAATAAAAGGTTTATATTAGTAAAAGGTTTCCCTTAATTTTAAAAAAATGACAGACTATTTTGGTTTTTTTGTAAAATTGATCGTGATCGCTGTTGTTATAACGATCGCTACAATTCTTTTTGTGCCCTTAAAAAAATACAGAATAGCAAAGATATTACTGTTTATTATTGCCGGTATTTTATTTATCATTGGTGTGGGAGGATGCTTTTTGATGACCATCTCTAATGTAGGTTCTTACAGGTATTAATATTTTCCCAATAAAAAACATTATTTTTGCATATCAGACGTTAAAAAAATTATGGCAAAGCAAGAAGATGTTTTCAAGAAAGTGATTTCTCACGCTAAAGAATATGGTTTTATTTTCCCATCGAGTGAGATCTATGATGGTTTATCCGCTGTTTACGATTATGGACAGAACGGTGCCGAACTTAAAAATAATATCAAACAATATTGGTGGAAAGCGATGGTACAGCTTAACGAAAATATTGTCGGTATTGATTCAGCAATCCTTATGCATCCAACAACATGGAAAGCATCAGGCCACGTAGACGCTTTCAACGATCCATTGATTGATAATAAAGATTCTAAGAAACGTTTCAGAGCAGACGTTTTGGTGGAAGATTATTGTGCTAAAATTGAAGATAAAGAGAATAAAGAAATCGAAAAAGCAGCGAAAAGATTCGGTGAGGCTTTCGATAAAGATCAGTTTGTTGCTACGAATCCAAAAATTCTGGAATACAGAGCAAAAAGAGAAGCAATTCTTTCAAGGCTGGCTAAATCTCTGGAAAATGAAGACCTTGCTGATGTAAAAGCGTTGATTGAAGAGCTTGAAATTGCAGATCCTGATACGGGTTCTAAAAACTGGACAGAAGTAAGACAATTCAACCTGATGTTCGGAACAAAACTGGGCGCTTCTGCTGACAGTGCGATGGATCTTTACCTTAGACCGGAAACGGCTCAGGGTATCTTCGTTAACTTCCTGAATGTACAGAAAACTTCACGTCATAAACTTCCTTTCGGTATTGCACAGATTGGTAAAGCCTTCAGAAATGAGATTGTGGCAAGACAGTTTATTTTCAGAATGCGTGAATTCGAACAGATGGAAATGCAGTTCTTTGTTGCTCCGGGAACAGAACTTGATTTCTACGAACAATGGAAGCAAAAACGTCTGAACTGGCACAGAGCTTTAGGTTTGGGAGACGAGAACTACAGATTCCACGATCACGAAAAGCTTGCTCACTATGCGAATGCTGCAGCTGATATTGAGTTTAACTTCCCATTCGGATTTAAAGAACTGGAAGGAATTCACTCAAGAACAGATTTCGACTTAAAAGCTCACGAGGAATTCTCCGGAAGAAAGCTTCAGTTCTTTGATCCTGAGAGAAACGAAAACTATGTTCCTTATGTAGTGGAAACGTCCGTAGGTTTAGACCGATTATTCCTTTCTATATTTTCACACTGCCTGAGAGACGAAGTATTGGAAGACGGTTCAGAAAGAACAGTTTTATCTTTACCTCCGGCATTAGCACCAATCAAAGCAGCTATTCTTCCATTGATGAAAAAAGATGGTCTTGCAGAATATGCAGAAAATATCTTCAATGATCTGAAATACGATTTCAACTTATTCTACGAAGAGAAAGATGCTATTGGAAAACGTTACAGAAGACAGGATGCCATTGGTACTCCTTACTGTATCACTGTAGATCACGACTCTTTAGTTGATCACACCGTAACCATCAGAGACAGAGACACGATGCAGCAGGAAAGAGTTCCTGTTTCAGAGTTGAGAAGAATCATTGATGAAAAAACAAACTTCAGAAATTTACTTTCTAAAATATAATTGAAAAGCCCTGGTTAGGGCTTTTTTATTTTTCAACTATTCCGGATCAACATGCCACAAAAATTGTTATTTTTAGCGGACTAAAAACTAAACGAATAATAACCATGAAAAAACTGATGCTTTCATCACTGGCTTTGGCAGTGCTCTCAGGCTGTGTGTCTAATGATAATCCGGCCGATCACAGAGATAACAGCAATAATTCTCATAACAATAATAACGGTCCTTTTCATCTCCTTAAAAAAGCAACTGACGTAAATCCAGGCGGTCAGCCCTACATGGTGGAGTTTAAGTATAACGGAGATCAGATTATAGAAACTTACAATGCTTCAGATGATGACAGAGTGGTTTATACCTATAGCGGATACAATAGTGATTATATTGCTAAAACTGAAGAATTTATTGGTGGTGCCCTGGTTCTCAGGAGAGAATTCACCTATTCCAATGGAAGGCTTTCAACAGAAAAGATAACCGATCAGGAGCAAGGAACGCTTATCTATACCAAAATCTATCAGTATATCAGTGATACCCATGTCCAGTTTAATGAGTATAAAAGCGGAACTTATAATCCTTCAACGGGAACGTATTCGGATCTTGTATTTGCACAGGTGGATGTTAATTTAACCAATGCCGGAAATGTAGCTTCTGCCAAATACACCTATAACGGAGTTACCTATACTATTACCAATACTTATGATACCTTCAATAATCCTATGAAAAATATAAGAGGTTTTGTGAAGATCAATTTATTTGATGTGAGTGACGGACAAATAGGGTATAATAACCTATTGAATCAAACAGAGAGCTATTCCGGTTCATCCAATGGAACCAACAAAATTACTGCTGTGTATACACTTAACAGCGACAACTATCCTACCAAAGCCGTTACTACATATGATATCTCAGGTAATGGAACAAGTACTCATAACTGGCTTTACGAGTATTATTAATAATTATTTTGCATTTTAGGTTATAAGCTTTGGAAATATTTCCAAAGCTTTTTTATTTTTCGCAACATATAGGTTAATTTATTACTTTTATCCCTCAAATTTTAACCATGAAAAAAATAACTCTGATAATGTTTGGGCTGGTCCAGACCTTTGCATTTTCCCAAACTCAGGATCTGACAACACTCGCTGCGGGTGATCATGTAGGAATGAATGCTCTATTCGATGATAAAGACAATCTTTACGGTTACGTTTCTCTCTATTCTTACGGAAAATCCGGTGATAAAACCAAAAAGTTTGAGTATGTTATATTAGATAAAAACCTCAACCCTGTTGCCAACAAAGAATTTGAAGGTGATATCACGGCTGCTTCTTATTTAGGATATGTAGATTTTAAAGGACAGATTATTTTAAAACCTTCCATGATGGACTATTCCCTGGTAAAAACCAGAGAAGTATTTACTCCCGTTTCTATGGTGATAGATCCTAAAACAAACTCTATTACCAGAAAAATATATTACGACTATCTGGAAAATGGTACTTTCAAAGAAATCAATGAACCCAAAAGCTGGAAAGAACAGCGTAAGGAAAACCGTGAGGAGAAAAAAGATAAAGGCTACAACTACATTTCTGCCGTAGGAGAACTGAAAGAAGGAGGCTATTTTGCTGTGGAATATAAAGATTACGGAAAATACGAAAACAGCAATAGTCTTATTAAGTTTGATGCTAACAAAAAGGAAGTCTGGAGATATAAGTATAACACAGACGGAAGTAAAAAGCTGTACACTACCTTATCCGTTCTGGAAAGAGATGAAAATTATATGTACTGCATCATGAAAAAGGTTAATGACAAGCAGAAAACATTCAGTGTGATGGTTCTTGATATGAAAACCGGAAAAGAAACGTCCAATAAACCGGTTACAGGATTATCTGATGATACGATAGACAATATTGAATCCTTCTACTCCAACTACAGAAAGCTTGATAATGATAAAACTTTTGATGATAAAGTAGTCCTGCTAGGAAGAAACTATGATGATTCCGAATCCGTAGGGTTTGCAAGAATGATTCTCAACAAATCTGATTTCACAGTAGATACCAAAGCAATTAATTATGAGCCTAATATCTCTACATTTCTTCCCAAAGTTAATAAATATGGAATGGTAGAAAGCGGTTATATGCTTCAGACCAAAGACATGTATTTTATGAACGATGGAAGCATAGGTATCTTATCCGAAAAATATAAACCTGCAGGTCAATATAATGCTCCGAAAACCACTGATCTTGTGTATATCTATACCGATAAAGATTTCAAAGTGAAAAATGTTCAGGTTTTTGAAAAGGAAAAATCAAAATGGGTAAACAGTGACTATCTGTTCTCACAGTACCTCAACGGAGGAAAAGATGTGGTATTTTTCTACCGCGACTATCAAAAAGACGAAGTAACCAGGCAGAAAAGATGGAATCTATTTATCAATACCATTATTGATGGAAAGTTCAAACAGGAAATCATTCCCATTTCTGAAAAAGACAACTATGCCGTAACTCCGTACGTTGGAAAAGAAGGCTATATCCTGCTTCGTGAATATAACGAAAAAGAAAAATTCAATAAAATCCGTTTGGAGAAATTAAATTACTAATATAAAAAGAACCCTGACGAAACATCAGGGTTATTTCTTTTATGTTTTGGCTTAAGCCAGTGGGATTTTTTGTTATTTTAAACGGGCTAAAGCCCGTTCCTATTGATCCTTTAATGATGATCAGTTTACCTTCGCTATCGTTTCATTCGTCTGATAAAAGTCTGCAATATTCTTTATTTCATCCAGGCTTAAATTCCACATAAAGTTCAGAAACTGCTGATAACTTTCACTTTGATTTTTAGGCTCTATCCGATCCAGATACCGGTTCAGGTTATAATTTTTTCTTGCCTCATATATTTTGGAAAAACATCTTCCCAGCCAGCTTTTATAATACTTTTCCTCTTCATCATCCTGTAAAAACTGCATGGCAGTGTAAATGCCCAACCCATAATCCTCCGAATGGAAATAATTGGGCAAAATTTCCATCCTGGCTGTTTTTTTCAATGTGAGAAACAGATCCGAAGGTTTTTCCGGAGTAAAAGGTGTTTTGAGTTCTGTAAAAGTCTTTTTAAGCATTTCAATCCTTCTGGACACTTCAGGATGCGATGCCAGGGAATCTTTATTCAGCTTTTCTTTGTAGAAATTATAATTGTACAGGGAAAAGTCTTCCTTCTTCATCCACTTCTCATTGAAAACCTGTTTAGGAAGATTAAAAAGTTTCTTATAGGTATCCACCTTCAATTCTCTTGGTGAAATGGTATCAAAATCCTGAAGCCTTTGAAGTGCATTTACAAATTCAGCTTTCTTGAAATCACTGTTTTTAAAAATGATATATCCTAAAGAATCTGCCTGCATTTCACTTTGTCTTCTTTCCACCCCTTTTTTGTACGCAGTATTTTTAAAAATGTCAAAAGCTTTCTGATTCTGGCTCTGGCTTCTGCGTGTTGTTGTTGATTTTATATTCTCCATCACCACTTTATCCAGCTTATCCTGTTCGATAATTTTTAAAAAAGTTTTCAGAGAATGTTCTTCTATTTTGTGCCCCAGCTCATGAGAAATCACCGCAGCAATCTGCTCCTCATTGTTCAGCCAGCTGTAAAGCCCCATATTGATTACAAAAGTTCCGTCAGCAAGGCAATAAGCGTTGGGTGTATTGTCTTTTGCAATCAGAATTTTCAGATCCTGAGGAATTGCAGGATTACTCTTTTTAAGACGATGAATCATGGATTGTATACTGGTCTCAAATTCGGATTTAAAGATAAAATCCTTATTCTTTACCTGCTTTTCAAAATCAGTTCCGAATTCTTTATAAATCTTGGATAGTTCAGAGCCTGTTTTCCCTGAATATTGGGATTTTAATCTCTTGACAGTTGCTTCATTATTGCCTTCAAAATTCTTTAAAAATGCTTTTCTCTGTATATAATCTGCAGTATCTATCGGTTTATACATCTGGGCTATTCCCATCATCGAAAGCAGGAAGAAGCCTAATACAATTAGTTTTCTGGTCATAGTTTTCATCAATAAGAACAAAAATAACTTATTTGCTGATTCATTTTAAATTTTATAACCAAATTATTCTAAATTTGTTAGAGACCCATTCATGAAACAATGAGAATACTGAAGTATATGATAGGCGGAGCTGTAGCAGGTGCAGCAGCAGCTTATTTTCTGGGATACGATTATTTATTTAGTGGTATTTCCAAGACCTATCTAAAAGGAAAGTCAAGTGCATACATTGATGATGGAGATCTTTTCCCCAGCAATCTTATTGCCACAGAAGAACCCAGGCTTTGGGAAGAAGATTCTGACTATAACAAAAAGGAGTTACCTAAAAATTTAGTTGAAAATTTAAAACTTTCCAAAACAGCCGCTTTTGTTGTGATAAGGAATGGAAAAATTCTTCATGAACAATATTGGGATGGTTACAATCAGCTTTCGCAGACCAATTCTTTTTCGATGGCAAAAGCAGTAACAGTAATGCTTTTAGGGAAAGCACTGGAAGAAGGGATTATCCCCTCCATTGATGAAAAACTTTCTGAATTTTACTCTGAATTTAAAAATAAAACATTTGGAAATCAGGTTACCCTTAAAAATTTAGCCCAAATGGAAGCCGGACTGGACTGGGATGAAAATTACAACAATCCGTTTCTTCCCAATGCCAAAGCCTATTATGGGAAAAGCCTGGTAAAAGCTGTATTCCCCAGAAAATTTAAAGAAGAGCCAGGCGTAAGATTCGAATATCAAAGCGGTTCCACTCAGCTTCTTGGTTTTGCCCTTCGAAAAGCTCTGAATCAGCCATTGGCAAGCTATTTATCAGAAAAATTCTGGATTCCTCTGGGAATGGAGCAGAATGCGAAATGGAGTACAGACGATCATGGTATGGAAAAAACGTATTGCTGTATTCATTCCAATGCCAGAGATTTTGCCAAATTGGGGCAGCTATTTCTTGATCATGGAAAAGTCGGAGATCAGCAAATCCTCAACGCAGACTTCGTTGAAAAGATGAGAACTCCTACAGAAAAGTCCGAAAACATCTATGGAATGGGACTTTGGATCAATCATGACAATCCAATCAAACATTATTATTTCCTTGGATTACAGGGGCAATATATCATTATGATTCCGGAGCACAATATGGTTATTGTAAAGACCGGAAGCTATTCCAACAACCCTAAAAATGACAGGGGAAGACCTGATCAGGTAAAATTCCTTGTCAATGAAATGGTACAATTATTCCAATAAACACTATGGAGAAACACAGCTCAAAAGTTGATGAATACATTGAAAAATCTCCGGATTTTGCAAAACCTATTTTACAATATCTTCGTGAAACCATTCACGAAGCCTGTCCTGATGCGGAAGAAGCCATCAAGTGGCAATTCCCTACTTTCATGTACAAAGGAAAGATCCTATGCTCAATTACTGCTTTCAAACACTATTGCAGTCTGGGATTCTGGCTTCATCAGGAAATGAAAACTTTACAGGAAATAGAAACAAGTGCTGAAAAAAGTTCAATGTTCAGTTTAGGAAAAGTAACCCGTCTTGAAGACCTTCCTTCTAAACCTCAGCTGAAAAGAGCAATCCGGGAAGCCATGGAGCTTACAGATATGGGAGTTACCATGAAGAAAGCTCCTCCATCCAAAATAGAGATGGAAATCCCTGATTATTTTCAGTCTGCTTTAGATGCCCGGCCAAAGACAAAAGAAATTTTTGAAAAAGCTTCACCATCTTTCAGAAAAGAGTATATTGCATGGGTTACAGAAGCCAAAACAGAAGCTACCAGAAATAAAAGATTGGAACAGTCTTTGGAATGGATAGCGGAAGGTAAAGCCCGTAACTGGAAATACCAGAAAAAATAAAAACACACACAATGAAGAAAAAAATTATACTCTTTTTCTTCCTTATTATTTCATTTTTTACATTCGCTCAGACATTTGATTTTGAGGGGCAGTACAAGTATGCCCGTATGTTGTCATCCAAAAATCCGGACAGCTCGGAAATTGTTCTGAATAAGATTATAGATTCTGCCCAGAGAAGAAATCTCCCGGAATTTCTGGCAAAGGCGTATTATTTAAAATCGTTCAACAGTTATTTAAAATCTGATGCTGAGAAAAGTCTTGATTTTGCAGATAAAGCTCTTAAAATATCTACCGAGAGCAACTACAATATCGGGAAAGCTCTTGCCTACAGAATGCAGGGAACTCAATATGCAAAGCTTGGACTGCTCAAGGAATCTTCCACAAGTCTCCGAAATGCTATCGCTGAAGTAAAAAATAATAATACAGAGGAAGGACATGAGCTGAAAGGAATGATCTTTAATTCTTTTTTGATCCTTCTCAATAAGAATCAGTACAAGGAAAAAGCATTCTATTCCAAAAGTGCCATTCAGGAATTTCAAAAGCTTAAAAATGTAACCCGACGGAATGAACTTTTAATTTCAGCGTATACCAATATGGGATACAATTTATCTGAGGTGAAAAAATTTGAGGAAGCCAAACCCTATTTTGTAAAAGCCCTTTCTTTGGTGGGAGAAAGCAATTATTATCTCCGGGCAAACATCCTTAATGATATCGGATTTTCGTTTTCAAAACAAAATAAGCCGGACAGTGCGGTGCTTTATTATAAGAAATCTCTGGCCATTGTAGATCAGTATGGTTTCAATGAAAAAAAGATTGAGGTTACCAAAAACCTTGAAGAAGCGTATGCTTTGCTTCACGATGATTCCAATACGGAAAAATATAAAATTGAAAACCTTACATTAAAAGACAGCATCGCCTACAACAAAGCAATGGCTGTCAACAAAACATTATCCCAAAAAGAAGAAAGTTTTCATCAGCAGCTCAATGAAAGCCATTCTACTTCAAAAGGACTTATCATAGCCTGTTTTGCGTTGATGATTATCCTAGGAGCTTTTATTTTCAATACCATCCGTCTTCGTAAAAAACATAAAGAAGCTGTTGCAAAAATTTACAGAGACGGTATTTCACCCGTTATTTATGAAGAAGATCCACAGGAAGTATCTGAGGATATTCAGGCAAAAAATACCTCTACTCCCACAGAAATAAAAATTTCGCCTGAAGTAGAGGAAAACATATTACACGGACTAAAAATATTCGAAGAAAATCTTGAGTTTAACAGTAAGAATATTTCACGTTATAACCTTGCAAACACATTGAATATCAACACGAAATATCTTTCAACAGTAATTAAGAAACATAAAAAATTCAATTTCAATCAGTACATTAATCATCTAAGGATCAATTATATTGTCACCCAGTTGAAAAACGAACCTCAATATAGAAAATATAAGATCAATCATCTTGCTGAAATCACGGGATATTCATCTCACAGCGCTTTTTCTCTTGAGTTCAAAAAGATCACCGGGCTGCATCCGTCTGCTTTTATTAAAACGCTTGATGAAATCTCCTGATTACTGTTCTGCTATAGTGAGATTATTGTAACCTCCCGTATTGTTGAGCGAAAAATTCGCAACGTTTGAATTATTTAAATTAAACCAGATATAAGGCATCAGTCTCTGCCCTGCTGTCATGTAAAATGAGGCTGTACAATTGCTTCCTGCATCAATATTTACGATGCTGTTTGAGGACATGGTATTGGCACATTTTACAGTATTTACAACATTGGTGATGGCCAATCCCGCTGTATTATCATAAAGTTGCCAGATGGCTTCTATCTGAATAGGATTTAAAGGGTCTGTAGTATAATTAATGGCTAACGGAGCCAAATCTGTTGTGAAAGTAGCTACATAAATTCCGTTTCTGGGCGCTGTAAAGATGCCTGTAGCAGCATTAAAACTGGTTCCGGAATTACTTTCAAAAGTTTTGCTCCAGTCTACAAGATAATTACTGGCTCTGTTTTGTAAACCAGCTGTTATTGTTGGGGTAGCCGGGGTTACCAGTTTTACATTATTAGTTGTTTTGGCCGCAATAACAATCACTTTATTACTGGCAGGTTGTGCGGTAAGCAAAGGAAGCCACTCATTTCCATTGGAATATTCCACTCCATTGTTATAGCGTACTGCTCCTTCATCTGCCGCAGCCGCTGTCAGTGTGGAAGTTCCAAAACCAATCGCTCCGTTACCGGAATTTCTGGCATCTATTTTTACCGTGGGACTAAGAGTTCCTGCTCCTATTTTCCCGGCACTGTTAACAAGAACATCATTGCTCTGCTGAGCTGGAGTGAATGTAGATCCTGAAGCAGGGTTATCTTTTTGTCCGTCAATATGTAAAACACCTTGCGGGTTTGGGCTATTGATTCCAATCTGTGAAAATGCACATTGGAAACTTAAAGTCATTAAAATCAGTAAACAATTCTTTTTCATCATTTATCTTTTTATAATCCGAAAATACTTAAAGAAGTAAGCGTAGAATCAGTATCCAGTGTTTTTGAACTTCCCAGTTTTTGATTCAGGCTTACCGTAATGTTATCTCCCTGATTGAGGTTAAAAATCCCGGAACAGTTTCCGGCAACACGATTTCCGATCGTATTGTTTCCCGGATAACTTCCTACACATTTAAACACTTTACCGGTAGCGGAAGACGTTGAATTAGTCTGAATCAGCGTTTCATACCTTGAATCATTTGCAATGCTTCCTGAGGCCAGAGAAAAGGTAAAGGATACAATGTATACACCCGTTTTGGACGCTATAAAAGCTCCGGTACCAGTATTAAAGCTACCATTCACATCTGTTTTTTTAGTCCAGCCGATAACTGCTGTCTGTATTCCATCACTGAAACTTTGTCCTGAAGCATTTTCGGCATCCACAAAATCATTGGGAGCCTTATGAGCCAATGCTACCCAGGCTGTTCCGTTAGAATAGCTTAGGTCCTGAGTTCCGGAGTTATACCTCATCGCTCCGGCTTTTGCTGCAGAAGCAGATTGTGAAGTTCCTCCAATCCCAATGGCATTTAAGCGCTCCCCTGATCTCATATCCAGTCTTGTTTTCGGAGATTTTGCTCCGGCTCCTACATTTCCGGAAGAGGTAATCACCACATCATCATAATAACTGGAGGGTATGGAAACATTTGTGTTTTTCTGTCCGTCTATATGTAGTATTCCTTCCGGAGAAGACATATTAATTCCTATCTGAGCTTTCATCCCTATGCCACAGCAAATGAGTAAAGCCAGTCCTAATTTTTTTCTCATATCAAAGTGTGTTATTGTTCTAAAATAGAAAGATTTACGAAGCCGTATTCATTGCTTGCAGAAGATGTATCTGTTCTCAGACTCAGATTTCCATTATAAACCGACTGATAGATATAGGGCTGAAGAGTATCGCCTTTATTCAACTGAACTCCGGCAACACAGGATCCTGCCACCTGTGCCTGTTTTGAAATATTTGAGTAAGATTTCACGCATTTTTTCACCGTACTGCTTCCATTCACAACATATCTTGCTTCTGAAAAATATCCTGAAACTATGGGAATTCTAACAAAATCATAGGTAAAAGAAACAAGATATACGCCGGTTCTTGGCGCTGTAAAAACACCTGTTCCGGGAGTAAAGTTCCCTGTTGGGTCGGAAACCTCCGTCCATCCTGCAATCCCTGTAGAAACCTGATAGGGAATTTTCACCGCAAAGTTCCCTGCCTGAAGATTGGCTACCACTACTGCTTTGGTTGGGGAAGAAATAAGATCCTGCCATACAACACCATCTGAATACTGCATCTTTCCCCCGTTCAGCGGGTTATATCTTACAGCGCCACTGCCTGCAATGGCTGCGGTCTGACTGGTTTCTCCTATTCCGATTGAGTTGTCTGAATTCGTTGCGGATCGGGTGTCTACTCTGGTAGCAGGAGTTAAGTTTCCAATTCCTATTTCTCCGGTAGAGGTGATGGTGACATCATTGGCCATTTGAGTAGAAGATGGGACTCCGGATGAGGGATTATCTTTTGCCCCATCCACATGGAAAATGGTTTGAGGGCTTAAAGTATTAATTCCTACTTGTGCTTTCGATTGGCTTATCGTAAAGCACAAGGAAATGAGTATTCCCTTTATCAAAATACTTGGATTTTTCATTTAATTTGTGGTTTTAAAACGTGTACAATTCTTGGCCAAAGATAAATGTAAAAGCACGTTTCATACAATAGCGCCATTCAAGCCAAAAACACACAAACCACTGAAAATAAGCAAAATAATACTTTATTTCACAGTATCAAAATACGGAATTTTACTATTTAAAATAAAACAGGCATGTTATTTTGTTGAAAAATTTTAAAGAATTTTTATTTTTGAAGAAAAATTTCAGTACTAATGAAATCTAAAGTTTGCTTCCGGCAATGTATTCTTTTTCAGGAAGGCTTCATATTCCGGAGAAAGCTTTGCCCTTCCAAAAGTATTTTCACCGCTCATACTTCCCAAACGTACTTTATCTTTCCCGAATTTTCTGTTCATGGCATCCATTGCTTTCATCACAGGAAGGTGCTGGTTTTGTATATCTTCTTCGAAAAGGCTGATCTGTCTCTGATCTTCCGGCACAAAATCATTCACCATTACTCCTGCTCTTTTATAATGAAACCCTTCTCTGTAAATGGCTTCAAAAAGTTCATTCACTATTCTTCCGATTAGGATGGATGAATTAGTAGGATTGGAAAGAATCCGTGTCATTGCATTTTTATATTCAGGCAGATCTTTTCTAAAACGGTTGGTCTGTACAAAAACCGTGATCATTTTACAGCATGTATTCTGCTTTCTTAATCTTTCTGAACAATACATTCCAAAAGTCTCTACCCTTTCTCTTACGTCTTCTTTCTTTGTCAGCATCTGCATAAAACTACGGGTAACCGCTATGGATTTTTTAGGAGACGGAGTATCAAGCTCAAGCTGGCGGGTTCCCTTCAGCTCATTAATCATTCTTATCCCATGAATTCCCATCACTTTTCGGACCCACATTTCAGGTTTCTGAAGAAGATCCCAGGCTTTATATACTCCACTGTCATTCATTTTAACAGCAAGCCGTCTACCTATTCCCCACACATCTCCTATATTGAGCCACTTCAGTGCTTTTTCAATTTTTTCGGGAGTATCCAGAATATACACTCCCTTAAAGTTATCCGGAAAGTCTTTTACAATCCTGTTTGCCACTTTACATAATGTTTTAGTGGGCGCAATCCCTATACTTACCGGAATATTTTCCTTATCATAAATTTCATTTCGGATTTTAAGACAATAGTCATACATATCAATATACTTAAACCCCGTTAAGTCAAGAAAAAGCTCATCGATACTATAAACTTCATGGTCAATAACATAAGATTTGGCAATATTAATGACCTGCTGGCTTTTATAATTATACAATTCAAATTTTGCAGAAAAGCTTTTCACATCATATTTCTGAAAAAGCTCTTTGTACTTGAATGCAGGAGCTGCCATAGGAATACCCAGATCTTTTGCTTCTTTACTTCTGGACACCACACATCCATCGTTGTTGGAAAGAACCACAACGGGTTTGCCTTCGAGATCAGGATCTAAAGTCCTTTCGCAGGAAACAAAAAAATTGTTACAATCTACCAGAGCATACATGACAATTGTATAGTAAAAATCTATACAAAATTAGAGTTTTTAAAGAATAAAATAATCTTTTAGACCATAATTAACATCACATTTAACACTCTGAAAAACAAATGGATAAAATTTTTAAATACGACATGTTTTGTCGCATTAGCACTTTAATTTTGTTTTCAAAAAACATCCATTAAATCATCCTCAACCGTTCTTCCTCAAGATCAATCTGATAAAGCTGATGACGGATAATCTCTTCATTCACGGAAATATCTTTGTTAAGCTCTGAGAGAAACTGCCTCTGACTTTCCAGCATTTCAAAAAAGATATCTTTGGTTTTTTCATTCATCCATTCTGCATCATTTGCCTCTATTTTTTCTTCCCAGTGTTTCAGCATTCTTTCTAATCCGGCGTTACCATTCAGTTCATTTTCATGCTTGTTTTTAAGAAAGTGATAGACGTGTTGTTTCAGTTTGTGCTTTATTTCTTCTCTGGATTGTTTGTCTTTTTCCTCATCTGTAAAATCATCAAATATATGTCCATATTTTATCAGATATGGGAGTGTAAGTCCCTGAACAAGCAATGTAAGTAAAATCACAACAAAAGTAATAAACAGGATAAGGTTTCTGTTGGGAAAAGGAAGCCCGTTTTCAAGGGTAATCGGAATGGCTAATGCAGCGGCTAATGATACAACACCTCTCATCCCTGTCCACCCAAGCATCAAAGGCATCAGCAAACGTCTTCTTGAGGAAGAAGCACGAGGCGCCACACTTGGCCGGAAAATAAGTGTAGCCAGCATTGCAGCATAAGAGCTTATGATTCTGGCAGCAATCAGAACACCGGTCACCAATATCCCATATTGAATAGCTATTCTCAAAGGAATTCCTTCCCACCGCAGTCCGCCAACAATTTCAGGAAGTTCCAGTCCGATAATTAAAAATACAATACCATTCAGAATAAAGACGAAGCTTTCCCATACGCTGTAACCTCTTATACGGCTGGTACTGTTTAAAAAGATCATTCTTTTAGCTGACATATACAACCCACCGCAAACTACGGCTAAAACTCCGGAACAATGGAGCTGCTCTGCAATCCAATACATCAGATAAGGCTCAATAAGTGTTAATGCAATATCTGAAGAGGCATCTGTAGGAAGTCTTTTGTGAGCCTGCACAAAAATCCATGCCAGCAATAAACCCATTCCTACTCCTCCGATTAGCATCCATAAAAAATCCAGCGAAGCTTCCTGCCATACAAACTGTCCGGTTCCTACAGCAATTAAAGCAAAACGGAATATAATAAGTGAAGAAGCATCATTCAACAAACTTTCTCCTTCCAGAACAGCAGATGTAGTGGATGGTATTTTTACAAATTTCATGATGGCTCCTGTGCTTACAGCATCAGGTGGAGAAACGATTCCTCCCAGCAAAAATCCGAGGGCAAGTGTAAAACCGGGTATAAAGTAATTGGCCGTCACTGCTACGGCCAGTGCGGTAAAAAAGACCACTAAAAATGCAAAGCTTCCAATAATACGCCACCACCGTTTCATTTCTTTAAAGGAAATAGACCACGCAGCTTCAAATAGTAAAGGAGGTAAAAAGATAAAAAAGATAAGATCCGGATTAATTTTTACAACCGGGAGGCCAGGTACAAAACTGACAAGCAATCCGAATACAACAAGTAAAATCGGGTAAGCAATTTTTAATTTTGCAGCCCACATGTTGAGCAGCACAATGGCCGCAATCATGGCCAATAAAAAAGGTAAGATGGTATGCATTAATATTGTGTTTTATCCATCATATTTACTACTTCTATTTGATTTTTAAAAATTAAATAGCAATTTTTCTTATTTTTTGTGTTCACAGATGAATTCATCTGTTTGTAGATTATGTTTTTCATCTCTGATTGAATGATATAGAATTTTAATCAAACTTCTAATAAAACACGTCAAGTTTCGTCGTCTCCGCGCTATACTTTTGTTCTGTAACAAAATAGAAAATATGGACAAAGTAACCTTAGAACGAATTCAGAACCTTCATCCGTTGGTAAGAGATGAAGTGAAGCAAATTGTACAGGAATGTGACGAAGCACTTACCGGAAGAGCCAAGATACGGATCACCCAGGGATTAAGATCTTTTGAAGAACAGGAAAAGCTGTATGCAATCGGAAGAATTACGTCAGGAAAAAAGGTAACCAATGCAAAGGCAGGACAAAGCATCCACAATTATGGACTTGCTGTAGATATCTGCCTGATGATTGACGGAAAAACAGCAAGCTGGGACACTGCAAAAGACTGGGATAATGACCAAGTTGCAGATTGGTATGAGTGTGTGAAAATTTTTGCCCGCCATGGCTGGGACTGGGGTGGCAACTGGAAAACATTTAAAGATCTTCCCCACTTTGAAAAAAAGAATATTCCTTCTAAAAAAGGCCCTGTAAAAACCAGTTGGAGAACACTTCTTAAGATGCCAAAAGACAAGCAGAATTACGTTATTTTTTAGTGTCATTTATTTGAAAATAAATATAATACGACACGTTCTGTCGCTTCCCCACACTACCTTTGCTTTATAAGAAAACAACGAAAAAAGCAATGAAATCTCAATATGGAATCTGAATGTTTTTATGATCAATCAATAGATTCTGTAGATTTAAGATTGCATGTGTCCTTTTAACAAAACATTAAAAATATCACATGAAAAAGACAACCATTCTTTCTTTGGACGGAGGTGGAATAAGGGGAATCATAACCTGTATTATTCTGCGTTACATAGAAGAACAGCTCCAGTATTATGATAAGCCCACTGCCAAGCTGGGAGATTATTTTGATCTGGTAGCAGGCAGCAGCACCGGAGGTCTGATTGCTTCTATTATTCTCTCTCCTGATGAAACCCGAAAAGCAAAATATTCTATTCAAAAAGGATTGGAATTATATGCTGAAAAGGGCGGCGACATCTTCCAGGTTTCTTTTTGGGAAAAACTGGTCAATCCATTCGGATTATTGAATGAAAGAATTTCCCAGGAAGCTCTTGAAAAAAACTTAAATGATTTTTTTGGAAATTTAGAATTAAAAGAATTAATAAAACCCTGTTTGATAACAAGTTATGACATCGAAAACAGAAGAGCAAAGCTTTTCAACTCATGGAAGGCCAATCTCAGCACAGACAACTTTTTTGTAAGAGATATCTGCAGAGCGACTTCCGCTGCTCCTACGTATTTTAGTCCAGTTCAGATTAAATCCATGTACGGACAGATTTTCAGTCTCATTGATGGCGGAATGTTTGCCAATAATCCTGCTCTTTGTGCTTATGCTGAGGCAAGAAAAATTCCTTTTGCAGAAGTATTGAAAAATCATCAGAAAGCCAACCATCCAAGTGTAAATGATATGATTATTATTTCTATCGGAACAGGAATTGAGGCAAGACCTTACCCTTTTAAAAGACTTGAAAAAGCCGGTAAAATTGGCTGGGTAAGCCCAATTATTGACATTTTAATGTCTGCCAATGCAGAAACAGTAGATTATCAGCTGGAACAAATGTTTCAGACGCTGGGTCTCAGAAATCAAAAAAATTATTACCGCTTGAATCCCTCATTAAAAAATGCTTCTCCAGCAATGGATAATGTGAGAAGATCCAATATTGAAAACCTGATCCAGGCCGGATTGAGCTATATTGATGATAACAGAGAAATTTTGAACCAAATTATTCAGAAACTCATTAAAAATAAAATATAAGCTTTTTACCTTATAAATAACTCATATAAGCTATTAAGATTATATTTAAAATTAAAAAAAATCTTTTTTAAACACGTCAAGTTTTGTCGTTCTCCTCTACTACCTTTGGAGTATCAAAAAGACACAAAACAACAATCCATAAAAAACTTTTAAAAGCCATTGAATTCAACATTCTCTTATGCTGAACAGCCTGAAATATGTTCACAACACCTTATAACACAAAACATGGAAACACCAGATCACAATACAAATATACTCTTTGATGAAGATCTCTATACCATTGAGTGGAGCGATATTGAAAATGCTGAGATGGATTATGAAAACTATCTCAATGACATTGAAAACTTCTTTAGAGAAGATTTTAAAGAAGGAGCACTTGAAGAAGATACTTTTTAAATAAAAAACTAATACACGACAAGTTCTGGCGCTGTTCAACATTACCTTTGAAATCTCTATAATACACGTACAGCAGTCTCATTAAACATTCTCAACACCTTTGAATTCACCATTCACAAAATGCTGGACAGCCAGAACTATGTCTGAAAATATAGCCTAAAAGGAACCTGCTCTACTAAAAGGCAGGACAAAACAATCAATTTATTAACCCACAGATCACACAACGTTTTATGAAAACAAAACAAGAATTAAAACTCTATTTTGAAAATGGAGATATCCCAAAACAGGAAGACTTTTGGGAATGGCAGGACTCGTACTGGCATAAAGACGAAAAAATTGATACACAGAAGGTGACAGGCCTTGAAAATGGCACATTCAACCTGCTCTATGCTGAAATGGATGCTGAGAAGAATGCCTCACTGGCGTTCTTTGCACAAAGAAAAATAGTTATAAAACCAGGAACGTTAACTATTCCAAAAAGCTTTACCGGAGGTTTGATCGTTACTGAAGTACAAATTCCTGACAGTGTAACAAGTATTCAGGAAAATGCATTTACAGGAAGCGGCTTAACAGCACTTGAGATTCCTGCCCGCGTAACGGATATTCAAGGCTGGGCTTTTTTCGGCAACCGAATTACATCTTTACATATTCCTGACAGTGTAACCTATATTGGAACTCAAGCATTTACAGGAAATCAGTTGACTGAAGTACACCTTCCAAAAGGAATAACAGTTATCTCACAAGGGGCATTCTCAGGTAATAAACTAACATCTATTGAGATTCCAAATGGAGTGACAGAAATTAAATCCGATGCTTTCTACGGTAATCAACTAACCTCAGCAACGATCCCCAACAGTGTTCTCAATATTGAAGCAGGAGCATTTTCAGGGAACAAACTTACAGAGGTTGTATTAGGTGAAAACACAAAGTATCATATGTATTCTTTTGATACTGATGTTAAGATAACCGGCGGACAACTTACCAATTAAACATTATACAAATGAAAACAAAACAAGAATTAAAAAAATATTTCGAAAACGGAGATATCCCCATCCAGGAAGAATTCTGGGAATGGCAGGAGTCTTACTGGCACAAAGATGAAAAAATTCCGGCAGATCAATTAGATTATGATCTCTCTCAAAAAGCAGATGTCAATGCCTCCAATCTAAGTCCACAGAATGCTCAGCTTTGGAAAGATAAGATTGAAACTCAAACCTCCATTCAGACTCCACAATTGAACGGGAACATCTTAACGGTATTCTATACTGGAGAGAATGGTACCCAGCAAAGTAAATCTGTTGATTTAAGCAGTTTGATAACCCGTGATATCAGTATTGAGAACGCCACCTATGATGCTTCTCAAAATATTATTACGATTACCCAAAATGATGGCTCAGCCTTTCACATCAATCTTTCGGAATTCAGTATCATTCCGACGACCAATTCCGACGGAAGCGTAACCTTGTCACAGGAAGGACAGGAAAAAATCTCCCTGAAAAAAGTAGCTGTAACAGGCAGCTATAATGATCTTTCTGATAAACCGACTTTTAGTGGAAATGATAATTTACAAAATGTTATCGACAGAGGGAACGGAACAACCAAGCCTATTATTTTCCAGCCAGCCCAAGGCAGAGCAGGTGAAATAAATTTCAGTCCTACAACGTATTCCTTTTGGTTTGGAAATTTAAATACAGATCATACCGGAGCCTATGGATTAGGAATTGGCTATAATACATTATCAAAATTAACCACAGGAGCAAATAACGTAGCACTCGGTTCTTATGCTTTAAATGAGCTCACCACAGGAAGATGGAATACAGCAACGGGAGTTTCAAGCGGAACTAAGCTAACAACCGGAAATTTCAATGCCTTTTTCGGAACACAATCAGGAACAGAAACAACAACGGGAACCGGAAATACGTATATCGGAGATGAAGCAGGAAACAAAAATATTACCGGAACGAATAATACGGCTCTTGGTCTTGGAGCGGCTTATTCCTTAACGAATGGAACTCAAAATACTTTTTTAGGTGCTTTTGCCGGAAACATTCATGGTAAAGCAACAGGATCCGGTGCATGGGGTTTCAATACTTTTGTTGGATATAATGCAGCCTCCACTACTCACGCTATGGGTGTTTGGGGTGATAATAATGTCGTGATCGGCTGTAATGCTCCATTAGGAGGTTCAACATTCAACAAGCTGGTTATTGAATCCAATCCGGTAGCAAGACGTCATGATTTTGTAACCCCTTTAATTGGCGGTGACTTTGCTGCAAGAACATTAGATTTTGATGCTGTAGTATCTGCAAAAAGGACACCTTTAGCTGATAACACCTATACAAAAGTAGCTGTTCTAAATGCCAATAATGTATTTGGATATAAAAATCTTTCAGACTTCCAAAACTACATTCCTCTCACAGGAACAGAAGTAAATAATCCCGTTTCTGGTAATATCCAGTTTACAGACGAAGATCCGGAGGAAAGAATCATTTATAGAACGAATGAACTTGATGGGGTAAAAAATATTCTCGGCCTATTTCCTGAAGCTGCTATGATGTCTTCCGGTAACTTAGATGGAACCAATGCCTCTACTATCTCTGTAAGTAAAGAAAATGGGGTTTTCGCATATGGCCATGGAGCTCGTTTGATGCTGAGTGATGTAGGTGCTGCTTTAAGGCAGACAGACGGAGGAGGGCTAAAAGGAATTTTTGCAAGTCCGAACTTAGATGAGCCTGTGCTCATAGAACATGAAGCACCAAGTGCCAGAGGATTAAGTTCTAAAACTTATTTCGGAGATAATGCCCAGGACAATGATTACATCCAGAAACAGTATGCGGATAAGCAACATTCTTACAGTACCAAAGAAGAGCTAACAGGCGGAAAATGGATCAACGGGAAGCCCGTTTACAAAAAAACCTTGTATCTGGATCAGATTCCAAGAACAGGTCAAATTGAATTGAAAGCTGAATTCCCAGATCTTGAAACGATTATTTCCAACGAAATGTTTACGGAGTGGTATGACCTGAAAACCGCATTTGCAGGTAACCAATGGAGAACAAAAGCCTACATCACCATAGAAAGGGAAATGGCTATCATTGAACTGTTGAATGTGCCTGATTATGATTATTCTCTTATCAACTCGTTTACTCTAACTCTTGAATACACAAAAAAATAAGCACAAAATGTCAACCAACAATACATCAACAGCAAAGTCCGCATTTACCGTCGGAACATCCTTAGTCGGAGAAGGAATTATTAATTATAAAGAAACAAACCCTATGAATACAACCAATAATGCATCACAATCACTTTTCAGATTTGTAAGTCTGAGGAACCCGCAATTAACAGAAACTAAAGACAAAAATTTAGGATTTATCCACAGACCTAAAGGGGTAACCGGTATTTTTGATACAGCAGTTGCAGGAAGACCTGCCAAAACATTAAAATTTGCAGCAATGAAAAGAGTTGCAGGTGAATTTAACAATGCGGGATTCGAAAGCGAAAAGAAAATTGAAGAAGGTGCATTTAAAGATCTTCTTGTGATTGGAAGAAAACTTTCTAAAAAAGAAACATTAGAGAGTGCTGACTGGGCTCTGGTAACAGACTATTACAAAAGTCTTATTAACACCAACAGACAGCTAAACGCAGAAGGAATTGCTATATTTTCCCAGCTTTGGAATAATTATATTCATCAAATTGTTACCCAAGGAGATTTCTATATCAAAGAAGCAATCAGCCACGTTCTAATGGCTATTCAGCTTGGTTTTGCCAGCAATCAGGATCTTACCGATCAGGAAATCATCAAGGTTAATGGTGAAAAACCATTGGAAAAAGCAATGGATGGAAAAATTATACTACCCGCCATCTTATTTTCAGAGGATGTTGAAACGCTTTCAGTTTCTGCAAGAGCTGCTGAAGGTTCTGAACCTGCCCTGAGTGCAAAAACCATTCAAAGACTGGAATCTGAAGCAAGAGCTTCATTGGCTGCCACCAAAGCAATTCATAGAAAAGAATCTTTAAGCACCCTGAACTCTGAGCTTGAAAAACTTCAGAAAAAATTCCACAAATCCAGACATCAGGCATACGAGGATGAGTATTCCAGATATATGGCAGAAAACAAAGAGCGTTTAGAGCTTTATGACAAGAAACTGGCTGAAGTAGACAGCAAAATCACTCCAGACATGTCTGAAGAAGAAAAAGAACGCCTTTACAGCACTTTAAAGGAATATGAAGTTGCTCCGTTTGTATTTACGTACAATAATGAAATCAATTTACAAGATTTACAGGCAAAGCTTTCGCCGGAATCTTTCGACCTTTTTGTTGAGCTTTTCGGTGAAACCACAACGGGATTAGTTTCTCTGGCTGAAGAGACGGACAGCCTTCAGATCCTTTCACATGATACTTTGAGAATGGGCACTCAGACTATTGTTCTTGATGATGAGATAGAAAGCTATGCCGATGCTTTACTTGTTGTAAAAAACAATATTTCATCTTCCATAGAAACCGCTCTGCAAAACAGTCCTCTTCCGGAACAGCAGTATGCCAATATCGGTGGAGCTTCAGTTCCCCTTATCCAAAATACTGCCAGAACGCCGATGGCATATAGCTTATACGCACACAGTTCTTACAGGGTGTCCGGCAGCAGAGGATTTGTTAGTTTTTCTTTTGAAGTTGAAGATGTTTCATGGAGCGTTGCCAATGCCAGAATCACTGCTACAACGGATGCAGCCGGAACTTTCGAAGAAAACTACAGCAATATTTCTGTTGTAGACAATAAAATTTCTTTACCTGCAGCTTTGGTAGACAGATTCAGAAGCAGCTTTAGTTTCAAAATAGAAATCATTTTTGATAACGGAAGCGTAGCCTACGGAGAGATTGCTACACAATATCCAAAAGAAGATCTGAACCTTACCGGAATGCTGACCCTGAAACGTGCAGCCATTGAAAACCCGGGGACACCGGATCCGGTAACCATTCAGAAACGTAAAAATTTCGGAATAAAAAGACTGGGTGTAGCAGATTATCTAAAGGTAGTACAAAGTGTTCATGCCTACGTTCCCGGAGAGGTTTCCAATATTGAGAATGTTATGGCAAGCGAATTAAGACATAAATCTTCCGTTTCCAGAGAATATTCTGAAATTACAGATACAACATCTAAATCTCAGGAAACAGAGAAGATGTCCGACACTTCAAAAACTTCCAGAACGGATATGCAGACCGAAGTTGCTAAAGAAATTGAGAAGCAACAAAGTATTTCTGCCTACACAAGATTCAGCTATGGAAATGACAGTGCCATGAAGTTTGAAATCGGTGCAGACTATGCCAATAACACAGCACAGCACGACAGTACAAGACAGGCCGTGATGAAATCTCAGGAAATTACGGAAAGAGCGATGGAAAGAGTTCTGACTAAAATTTCAGAAGAAAGAGTGCAGAAAATCATCAAAGAATATACGGAAACCAATGTTCATGAATATGACAACAGAGGAAAAGTAACCAATACTGATAATCCTGATGCTGCACAACCTAAACATATTACAGGAGTGTACAGATGGATCGACAAGAAAATGAAGAACCAGATCTACAATTATGGTAAGCGTACCATGTTTGAATTTATGGTTCCTGAACCTTCAAGATTACACCGTTTGGCTCTTACTGTTGCAAAAGCACAGGTACTTAAAGCTCCTGTAGACCCTAGAAAAGCACCGGAACCATGGTTAATGCCAGATCCAAAATCTGCAACTATTGTACAGATCCAGCATTGGGCTCAGGAATATGGAGTGAATTTAGAAGCCTTCCCGGAAGCAACCAAACAGGTTATTCATACAGCATCCAGTGTTCCTCAGACAAATGACGATTTTGGAATTGATCATACCCAATTTACCATCCCGGACAACTATGCCGGAAAGAATGCAAGCTTCGCCTGCAGATCAACAAGAAACAGAGGTGGCGGATGGTCAGGATCACGTTATTCTGAAGTAATGTTCTCAAACTTAAAAGGAGATATGATTGGACGTTCTGAACGTGGTGGAGACCTTAATTTTGATGACGGATCATCTGGTTTCAATATCACAGGGAATGTAACTTTCCAGGTGAAAGGACACAATGTTAGAAGTTACACCATCAAAGTGGTTGTAAATTGTGAACTAAGCGATGCATTTATCAATCAATGGAAAACTGAAAGCTTCAATGAAATTATTAAAGCCTATGAAGCTGCTTATGCAAAATTTCAGGAAGATCAGGCAAGATTGGATGCAGAGCAAAAAGAAAAAGAGGCACAGCTTAAAGAAAGACAGGATACGTTCTACCGTTATATGGAGCATGATGTATTAAAGCACAACTGTATCGCTTACTTATTGCAGGATTACCTTTATACATTAGGCCAGGAAACAACCAATGGTGCCGATGAGAAAACAAAAATGGATAATTTCCAGGTCTACCTGAATGAAAATCTGGACCGATATACCGCACTTGCCAAATTTATGGAACAGGCATTTGAATGGGAAATTATGGATTATACCTTCTATCCATACTATTGGGCTAACCGTAAAAGCTGGCAGGAATTCTATATCAGTGAAAGTATGGATCCTTTATTCAGAAGCTTCCTACAGGCAGGTATGGCAAGAATTATCGTTACCGTAAAACCAGGTTTCGAAGCTGCCGTTCAGTTCTTCCTTGAAACCGGATTAATCTGGAATGGCGGATCTGTACCGGTAATCGGAGACCCAATGTACATGAGTATCGTGGACGAAATGAGACAGCCAACAGGAGAACCTCAGGGTAAATACTGGATTACCAGAATCCCTACTACACTGACGATTCTTCAGGATAAGTCTACAGGACTTCCAGTGAAGCAGCCTCTACCGATTTTCCCTGAAAATGATCCTAAGAATTGTGAGAATCCTTCAGAACTGGAGTTTGAAACAAGTTTCTCTCTGGATACTGATGCTCAGTTGTCTCATAGTGATGGGGCGACAACATTACCTACAACAATTGTTGGATAGTATTAACCTTAATGGCGGTGTGAAATATCACCGCTATTTTTTTACAATTTTTAATTTCAAAAAAACTTTAAAAAATGAAAAATATAGATATTAGAAATCTTGCAAAGATTGGTGTGGCTGATGTGGATGTTTATAAGACGGACAGAAGAAAATACTCAAAATATAAGCTTGAAGGAGATGTTACTTTTTATCGTTCAAAAACAAATATGATAGATAAATTGACTAAAAAAGAGAAGATAGGTTTGAATGACTCCGCATATATAGGGCAATTTGGATTTGACAAATTTAATGCGGAACACTGTCCTACTGGGAGCATAATATATTACAGAAATAAAGAAGGTAAGAAAATTACTGATAAGCTTTATACAGGATATTCTTGTCCGTACGTAAGTATTTGGCCACCTAAAATAAACAAAGAAAAAAGCTATGTTTTTTTATATGTAAGTACAGAAAATAATAATGCTGTTCCTGAATTGTTAGAATATGAATGTAAAGAATTGAATGAAAATAATGACTCCTTTATATCTATAACTAACAAAATAACTGTAACTAAAGAACGTACAGAAACTGTTCCTAATTCTGATGATAAATTTTATAAAATAAAAATAGAGTGCTTGGAACCATTTGAAAAGGATATTAGTGTTGAAGCCAAGTATGAAGGAAAAACAGTTGGAAGGCTAATTGTAAAAGCAAATGCTAAAGTATATGAAACAACTATACAGCCAGTTTTTGTTTCTTTTGATTCCGCTCCCTCCACAACTGTTGAATTAAAAGACCATAAAGAATTTGAATTTGTTAATAAATTACATAATTTCTTTAATAAACAATCTTTTAACCAAGCATATATTAAAGGCAATCTTGCTGAGCATACTCACGTTGTAAAATTTGACAAAACTGATTTTCTTAAAGATGATGTAGTTAAAATGAAAGGAAAAAATCTATTCGTAAACTACCAAGAAAATAACCAAAGAAATGCATTGATTTATAATGATTTAATCGAAAACAAATATTCCGCATTATTTTACAATGTAGTAGAAATACAAAAAAATATTGAAAAAATGCAAGCCTGTATAAAAACAATATTACAAGCATTCAAAAAAAATTTTAAGTATGATAATGAATCTAATCTGAAGAAAGCAAAAAAATTTCATGAAGATCATACGGCCACAAATGCCTGGAATCAAATAAAGGATACACTATATAAGGAATATTTAAATTATAAATCAGAGTATTTAAAAAGTAAAATTGTACATCTTAATCAGGATAAAATTGTTTATATATTTGTCAACATGTCTGTGGAAGGTGGTAAAAATGAAGATGCTAAAACACAGGCTTATTCTTATCGAAATTCAGGAATTACGCATATTTTCAAAAGTGCTATTAAGGATGAAGATGCCCTTTCTCTAGTTATTCATGAACTTGGACATTCTTTGGGATTACTCCACACTTTCGAAGACGAAGCCAGTAAAGAAATAAATAGATTAAACACTTTAATAACACGAAAAAAAGCAGAATTAGATGAATTAAATAATGTCAAAGTTGACTTAAAAAAATATTTTACACTTGATACAAAATATAGAGTTATACAGTCTGTTATTGAAAGTTCTGAAAAATCTTTGGTTGATATTGAAGAATTCGAAAAAAGATTTTTAATAAATATTGTCGGTGAAAGCTCTTATTTAAATGACAAATCGGAGCTGGTTACCGATAAAAAAACCTCAGTAATAGAACTTGAAAGTATTAATTTGCCGGATTTTGATGTTAACACAACAAAAAATAAAGTCATGAATGATATTAAAAATTATGAGAGTCAAATTGCAAAATGGACTCCTTATTTAGGTATTGTAAAAAATCAAAGTGAAACTTTAGAAAACATAATGGATTACAGACAATTTGCCGATTTGCAAGAAAGCAATGCAGGAGAAGATGGGAAACCAAATTTTAATCAAAAGTTTAAATACAAATCCTTTTATCAATGGCAATGGCAAAAAATGGTAGAAAAGTCTGTCGATTATGATTATATTAGTCCAATAAAATTGTAAACAATGAAACATATTATTTTCTTACTTATATTTTTAGTAAATTTCTTGGGTGCACAAGAATTCCCGACAAAATTTGAAGAAAATGGTAAATTTGGATTGAAAGATCAAACTAATATATTATTACCCGCCATCTATGATCGGATAACTACCGATATATTGATTGTAACACACAAAGCGGACGAAACAACCATTTATGATCAGAAACTATCCATACTCTATAAAGATCAGGAGATTTTAACCTATAGGTATTCCGAAAATCCAGATATTTTACAAATTATTTTAAATAACGGAACTTTGGTTACTTATACACGGGATGGATTACTGAGCAATACTTCGCAATTATCCCCACAAAAAGAATCTGACAAATCATATAAAGAAGACAAAAACAATGGTTATCAAATTTATACGATTGAAAAAAATAAAATCCGGGAAAAATCATTTAATATTTTTGTGGATCCTGAAGATGACCTTTTAAATATTAAATATCCTTCTTATGGACAAGAACCAAAATTCTTAAATAATAAAAAGAGTTTGGAAATTGAATATACTTTGAGAAGAAAAAGTACATCAAATGAAAAAATTATAGATTATGGAGATAGTGAGGAAAGATTATTTTCTCCATTAAAGATATCATATATTATTTCAAAACTAAAAAATAAATATGGTGTTTGGGATTTCAAAGAACAAAAAGAAATTATTCCATTTCATTATAAAAAAATTATTTCTTATCAGAATTATTTATATCTGGAAAAAGATGGATTATCAACCTTCTATCCTAATATAGGTACTGATCCCAGATATAAAAAACTTGAACCTTATATTGGAGCTTTTGCCAGGTTTGAAACTCCGGATGGCAAAAAGGGATGGGTAGATCGAAAAGGGAAAGAATATTTTGATCAATAATAAATAAGCCACTGCAATGCTGTGGCTTATATTTTTTAGACCTGTCACATTCTTGCTACACTCATCACATATAAAATATTAGAAGTCAATTAAAATATGGCAATATTAAAAATTATACAGAGTATAAAGCCCATAACAACGTAGAATACGACGGAACTTATAAAAAATGGGATGAAAATGGAAATTTGAAGGTATCCTTCTAATAAGAATATAATCGATAAAAAAAATTAAAACACGTCAAGTTTTGACGTTTTCCCTCCCTACTTTTGAAACACAAATAAAAAACACAAAAAATAATCTTAAAATTCTAAAAAAATTTTGAATTCACCATTCACAAAATGCTGGACAGTCAAAACTATGTCTAAAAACCAGAAATCTGGAATATAGCTATCCATCTTTTAAACAAAGCCCAGCCTTTGAAGGGATATTCTAATCTTAACCTATTTAATACAAAAATCATCGAATTTCATTATGAAAACAAAAGAAGACTTAAAACGATACTTCGAAACCGGAGACATACCCACACAAGAGCATTTCTGGTCCTGGCTAGACTCTTATTGGCACAAAAATGACCTGATCCCCTTAAACCAAATTCAAAATAGTGATCAAATTATCCAGCAAAGCAGCAGCTTTAAGGATTATATGAATCCCACTCTGGAAGTTGGAGCACTCGCAATTTCAGGGTCTGTTGGATTTCCCACAGGATCAACGATGAGAGGTAGAACGGATACCTTTTTAGATATCATCTATGCCAACCAAATTGAACTTCTGGGTGATATGCTATTGCAAACTATTTTCTATTACACAGATAAAAATGTTTTTATTGCAAAACAGGATATCAATGCAAAAACTTTCACTCCAACCCTTCCTGCGACAGCAAAAAAATGGAAAGTTTCCCTACATCACGCTGACAAGACACAAACAGTCACTCAGTCAGAATTAAATGCAATCAAAATTAATTGCTACTCATCTGAGTTAATTACACTTAATGATATCGTAGAAAATACAAAAGTATCTGCAAAGGTTATATCAGAATACAATAATTTTGAAATTAATTTAGGAGAAAGTATCACTACAGAAATAGGTAGGATAGCAGTGAATAATGGCTTCAACTCTACCTCCGATACAGGAATACGAACCGCTTTAATTCCTGTAGTTACAGGTAACTATTGGCTAAGCCCAAAATCAGGATATAAAATATCCCGTGTTGTTTTCTATAAGGATGGAATATTCGCCAACCAGAATGTTACTACCAATGACTTTTCAGTGGATAATACAACCTCTAATCAGGTAAGAATAGTTTTTGAAAAAAATACTCCCACGGATATTATTACTGAGCAGGATCGCTTTGATTTCAACTATATTTTAAAGAATATTAGCGCCAGTAAGTATGATCAATTATTAAATGAAAGTAAAAAAAGCAAGCCTCTTCCATCTACAATTTATACCATAAATGAACAGGTTGCCATCCTAAATACTAATGATACCGACATCAATTTTGATTTAGCGAATCGTAAGATCCTAATTTCCGGGGGAGCAATCATTGATACAGGAAACACAACCGTAGGGAGAATTAGTTTGCCCACTACAACCGTGGGTATAGATATGCCTTCTGCTATAACAGCCGGCGTTGTATTGTATAATAAAACAAACAATACAATCATTGTTCAAAATCAAACATCTCCACCTTTATTAAATCATTTGATTTTGTTTACTTATCGGTATAGTGGTTCGTTCACTAGTTTTTACGTTACCGGTCTGAAAAATTATTCTGTAAACGGAGTTTCTATATATCAAAAGGATGCAAGACAAATGAATAAATTTGCCGTCGATAATTTCGGGATTAAATATTGGAATGCTCCGGTTTATCCTGCCTTCAATCCTTTAACTCTAAATTCGGATGTTCTTTACCCAATGTATGATCGTGTAATAGCCCCTTTCTCTAATAATGTCACAAAAACAGTTATCGGTCAAACAGAAGGTCCAACACCTTATGATATTTTACGAATTGATATTTCATTTAACAGGAAAGCAGCGCCAACACAAAGGCGCAGAAAGCCACGTATATTTGTTTGCGGAGGTACACATGGAGGTGAAAAGTTAAGTGTTTACACTACCTATTTATTTTTTAAACTCTTGCTTGAAAATCCTGATCAAGATGAAATAATAAACGTCTTACGATCTAATTATGACTGGACATTTATTCCTTTGGTTAACCCATATGCATTAAACGTTGGAAATGTAGGGGGTACAGAATCCGTAAGATGGAATCATAATGGTGTGGATATTAATAGAAATTTTGATTATCGCTGGGCAGAATATGCAGACGGAGGCGCTGGATCACAATCTTATAAAGGTACTGCACCTTTCAGCGAAAAAGAATCACAACTGGTGAGAGATACTTTTAATACGATCAAAACAGACACCGTATTATATATTGATTGCCATAATTTTGGTTCAGGGGTTACTATTGATTATCGGGCTGCGTGGTTTGCATCATCATTTAACACTGTTCAAAATGCGATATATTCATTGTGTGACAGATTAGATGCTGAAATAAGGAAACGATATAGTTATCTGGCTGATAAAGATCTCCTTGCATTTTCCGATATTGACGGCAGTTCTCCGATGTCTCAGGCCTGGATGGGAAATCAGCAGGTAGCAGCAATGACAATGGAAACAGATCAGGGAGACTTTTACAACCCAACAGATCCTACATCCTTTAACAGTAATGTTATTACAAGAAGTATAGAAACCTATGTAAATACATTCTATTCTATGGGTAAATATGCTGTTGATCTTTATAACAGCAGAATATAATAATTCTCCATAAAGTTTCCACAAATAATAAAACACGACACGTTTTGTCGCATTAACCGCATATATTTGTCTTATAAAACTTTACCATGAAAACGCAGCCCTGCTGCACCCTAAAAATAGAGAAATGAAGAAAGATTTTTATCTGACAAGATATGCCTTAATTATTAAAAGATTAGAGAGTTCTCCAGCTACTTATTCCCAGCTGGAGAACTATCTTTTAAATTCTTTTGAATTCCAGGATGCTGAAATCAAGAGCTACTCTATCCGTACCCTGCAGAGAGATATCCGGGAGATTTCCAATCTTTTTAATCTCTCCATTCACAACAAAAAAAAGGGAGACAACCGATATTATATTGAGAGCCGTCCCATTATGGAAGTGGATGAATACAACCAAAAACTGCTGGAATCTTTCCAGGTAAGTAATGCCCTGAATCTTCATCCGGATTTTTCAGATTTTATCTTTTTTGAAAGCCGTAAACCTACCGGTGTAGAACACTTTTATGATCTCTTCTTTGCAATTCGAAATAAAAGGGTGGTGACATTTGAACACTACAATTACAAAAACAAACTGATGACCTCCAGAAAAGTTCATCCTTTGGCGTTAAAAGAATCTAAAGACCGATGGTATCTCATTGCCATCGATACAAAAGATAAAGTTTTAAAATCATTCGGGCTAGACAGAATCAACTATCTGGACGTTGCTAAAAATCAGTTCAGAGAGAAGTACAAATACAATTTCAGGGAGCATTTCAAAAATGCATTCGGGGTGATGAATCTGGCAGAGCAAAAACCTCAAAATATTGTATTGAAATGCAGCCGCCATCAGGGAGAGTATATCAGAAGCTTCCCTCTTCACCAATCGCAGAAAGAGACTAAAGAAACGCCTGAAGAAATTTATTTCGAGTTTTTCCTCCATCCGACGTATGACTTTATGCAGGAAATTCTTTCTTTCGGAAAAGAGGTCACCGTTCTGGAACCTAAAGGTTTAGTTGATGACATTCGCAATCATTTACAGGAATCTTTGAACCGCTATCTTGAAAGCTAAGCACAAAGAACGTATTTCATATTTTTTGTTATATTTACATAAATATACCCTTATTGAAAACTTTATTCATTGGCCTCAGCTGTTTTATCTCTACCTTTTTTCTCGCACAGCAGAAAGAAGAGTTCAGACTCGTAAAGAGCTATTATAACCAGCACAGAAATATGCTGAATAAAGAGTTCAAAAAGAAATTTGATGCAGAATCCAACACCGTAAAAAAAACGGCCATAAAGGGTGATTTCCTTTTTTTCATGAAAAAAATGGACAGCATTGAAAATAATGCACTGATCGGAGCTTTATTAAAAGTCAGGAATCTTGAAGATCTTCAGACTATCAAAAACCCAGGATTTGCCTCATCTGGAAAGTTTTCAAACGCTGAAAAGAGTGCAGATTATCCTGGCGGGATCAATTCTCTGAGACAGGAAGTCGCCAATCTGCTGTATGTTGACGGGGTATATTCTGAAGTAAAAATGATAAAAACGGATGTCGCTTTTATTGTTGAGAAAGATGGAACAGTCAGCAATGTTCATGCACAAGGGGATAATTTCACCTTCAACAGGCAGGCAGAAATTGCCTTATATTCTTTGGCAGAAAAATTTTCTCCGGCAACGATAAAAGGAGACCCCGCCATTTACCATTTTAAACTTCCTTTAACCTTAACCATAACGGATTAATGTTTACAGACGAATATTATATGAAAATGGCACTGCAGGAAGCAGAAGCCGCTTTAGAAAAAGATGAGGTTCCTATTGGATGTGTTGTGGTTTCTAATAACAGGATTATTGCAAGAGCCCATAACCTTACTGAAACACTGAATGATGTTACCGCACATGCTGAAATGCAGGCGATCACCTCAGCAGCAAACTTTCTTGGAGGAAAATACTTAAAAGACTGTACACTTTATGTAACCATGGAGCCATGTGTCATGTGTTCCGGCGCACTTTCCTGGTCTCAGATCTCTAAGGTAGTCATTGGAGCCCGTGACGAGCAGAGAGGGTTTATCAATAAACATCTTTCGCTGCATCCAAAAACAGAAGTTATCACAGGAATCATGGAAGCCGAATGCTCTTCAATCGTTAAAGATTTTTTTAAAAGCAAAAGATAGTCTTTTAATCATCACATAAAAAAGGGGCGGATATTGGAAAATATCCGCCCCTTTTATTTTATAGCGTATAGAATTCTGTATTCCTCTCGAATCAGTCATTAAAAATAGAATATCTCACAATATCAAAATATTCTCCGTCTTTCTTAATTTCCTGTTTTAAAATGGCTTCCTGCTCCATTCCTATTTTTTCCATAATTCTTCCGGATGCCGGGTTATGAAGGAAATGAGTGGCAAAAATTTTATTGAATTTCAAGGTATGAAAACCAAAATCTACAACAGCTTTTGCTGCTTCGGTCACATATCCTTTATTCCAATAAGACATTCCGATCCAATAGCCAAGCTCTGCTTTATCATCATCTCTGTCATGAAGGCCGATTGCTCCGATAATATGTCCGTCTTTGTTACGAATCCCAAAAGTATATCCGGTATTGTTATCAAAAGCTTCTTTTGACATTTCCAGCCAGGATCTGGCATCGTTTTCCACGTAGGGATAAGGAATATTGGAGGTAAGATCAGAATAAATTCTGTGCTGAAGATATTCAACAATGAAAGGAATATCCTTCTCCTCCAGTTGTGAAAGAATAAGCCTTTCAGTTTCTATAATCGGAAATTTTTTCATGATAATAAAATTAAGGTTGAGGTGAAGACTAAGGCATTACCCGGATTCAACCTGAACCTTAATCTTTTAATTTATAAATCTTTTCCAAGGAAGTAAAGTCCTTTCAGGGTGTGAAGTCTGTCCATCACATGAATTTTGTCTGTCAAAGGTTTATAGACGTGGGAAACTCCTCCCGTTGCCACTACAAAACAATCGTCATTAACTTCGTCATTGATACGGTTGACAAAACCTTCTACCATTCCTAAGAAGCCATACACCATTCCACTCTGCATACAGGTTACGGTATCCAATCCCAAAACAGATTTTGGCTTTTTCAGTTCGATATCCGGAAGCTGTGCCGTCTGGTTGATGAGTGAATTCAGAGAAGTAACAATTCCCGGAGCAATAATTACGCCTAAGGTCTCCCCGGTTTCAGCCACGCAACTTGCTGTAAGAGCCGTTCCGAAATCGATAACAATCTTTTTCTTACCAGGATATAGATTATGGGCTGCTACAAGGTTTGCATAGATATCTGTACCCATCTGCTTGGATTTTGCCTGCACCGCTGAAGGAGTATTCCTGTCAACAATAACAGCAGTAGTTCCATGAATTTTTTTGATTCCTGAGCTCATTACTTTGGTAAGCTGAGGTACTACGGATCCGATAATTACCTTATCGATTTCTTTGGGTTCAATTTTATACGTTTGGTAAAGCATCAGCATCTGTACATAAAGCTCATCTGCTGTTCTGTAAGGCTTTGTATTGATTACCCACGAAACATCACAATTATCACCATTGAAAAGACCAAATCTGATATTGCTGTTCCCTACATTGATTACGATTGAATTCATTGACATATTTTTCAGAAGAAATTCATTATATATAATTGAAATTCCTGCTCGATTTTGAGGGATTAAATTTAATCATTTTTATAAAAAACAAGCCCCCAATCTCTTATAAATTAAGTTTATCTTAAAAATACTTCTGTAAAAAGCGCTTCAATGCAAAACAAGTACGTTTGAAACCTGCACGATTCCTCTGAGGGCTACAAACAAGGTTGTTTTTCTTTTTACGAGATATCGGAAAGTCTTAACCAGGCTGCGGGAAACAAAATGAGGCGTATTTTTATTATTACAACATACATTTGGTTCATAAAAGCTAAAAAAAATCTATAGAAACCTATTGCTGAGTGATTAAAAAAAATTATCCTTGTACAAGAATTAAAAAACAAAAAATGGATAAAAATTTAAAAGCTATCGCCTATTTTTTATTTATAATTATGAGTTGTAGTATAAATGCACAAACTAATTATAGTTTCGATTATAAATTTCTGATAAAAAGCAGTCATAGTCCTATAAATAAATCCCAGTTCCTGATCAACTCTGAAAATCCAAAGTATATCATGTATAAATATAATGACGATATATCCAAGTTATATGATTATGAAAATAATGAAGTTATAATGCTCAATCACAAAACGGATCCTAACAAGAATATTTATAACTTCGTTTCTTCTCAAAAACTTACCTCTCAAAATAGATTTATAACCGATGATATTATCGTTGAAAAAATCGGAGAAAATAAATATTTAATACAATATTCCCGCATTTTTGAAAATATAAATAGTAAGATTAAGCTAACGATCAAATTGAAGCCATGGGATAAAGATTTAATTCGATTCTATTATTCAGACCTGGGTGATGATATTGACAAAATGCTTCTCTCAAGCTTAAAAGAAAAATTGAATGGGAATTATGATTTTATTATAGAAAGCTATACTATAGATTATAAAAATGGCTTTAAGGTCACTAATTCAATAAAAAATGTAGAGAAAATCAATTTGAAAATAGCACTTCAAAATTAGGATAAAACCGCAGAGAATTCAGCAGCATCTATTATGTACACTATAAAAAAAGAGCTATCTCAAAATGAAATAGCTCTTTTTTAGTTTATTTTACTTCTACAAAATTATTCTCCATATTCACATCTGCAATTCTCTGACTGAAATCAATTCCCAAAACAGATAACTGAGATTTAGTATAAGGAATGGTAAGCGTGTATTCTTTCTGAGTCCAGGGCCAGTAAGGCATTGTTTTAAGCTCCCCGTAGATATCTTTTTCTTTCCATGTATGAGTCATATTCAATGGAATCTGATACGTAATAACTTTCTTATCCGCAGTCATCACTCCAAAATCAATAGGCATAGGGACCTGGCCATTATTAACCAGGGTAATAGTGGTAGACTTGGCATCATATTTTACATCTTTGATTCCGTAATCGATTGTCTTTGTTGTATTAATCCAATAGTTGTGGAACCACTTCAGATCCATTCCGGAAACCTTTTGGGCAATGTGAAGGAAATCTCTGTCTGAAGGATGTTTCATACTCCATTGATCATAATATTGTTTTAACGTTTCTGCAAGGTTCTGCTCTCCCATAATGTATCCAAGCTGTACCAGGTATAATTCTCCTTTTACATAAGATGCATAGGTATAAGATGTACCGTTATCATGATGATCTCCCAACCAAACAGCCGGTTCTTCAATTCCTTTTTTGATAAATTTTCTGTAACCATCAAGCGTTTTTGCAAACGGGTTTGGCAGATCTTCAGGGAACAGCTGATACATGGTATATCCTTCTGCATAGCTTGTGAACCCTTCATCCATCCATGGACGAACAGATTCGTTAGTAGCGAGCATTTGCTGATACCATGAATGAGAGCCTTCGTGAGCCATTAAGCCCATTAAATCTTTAACATTTTTAGCTTCCCCTAAAATCATAGTACACATTCCATACTCCATTCCGCCATCTCCTCCCTGGATAAATGCATAAGTTGGGTATACATATTTTCCAAAGTGAGCATTCATGATCTGGAAGTACTTCGTGATATAAGGTTGTGATTCACCCCATGCTTTTGTTTTATCATTTTTCTGATAGACCAGATATACTTTTGGTCCTTCAGGAACATTGAAGCTTTCTACAGAATAGTCTCTGTCTGCACTCCATGCAAAGTCAAGGATATTTTTTGCAGTCCATTTCCAGGTTGCTTTTTTATCTTTTTCTGTTTTTATTTTAGCATTGGCATCGTAGCCTTTTACTTCTGCAGGGTTCTCCAGAATTCCTCCTGCTCCCACTACATAATCTTTATTGATTTTAATGGTAACATCAAAATCTGAGAACGGCGCATGAAATTCTCTTCCCAGATAATCAAAAGTTGCCCAGCCGTCATAATCGTACTCCGCAATTTTTGGATACCATTGGGTCATCGTCATGTCTACGCCTTCCCTGTTGTTTCTTCCACTTCTTCTGATCTGCTGAGGGATTACAGAATCCCAGTCCATCGTAAACGTAGTGGTAGAGTTGGGTTTAATAGGTTCTGCCAGGTATACTTTCATAATGGTTTCCTGAACTTCAAATTTCAGGTCTTTTCCATTTTGTTTAATCCAGTGAATATTCTGAGCTCCTTCCTGATCTTTTGGAATAGAAGCCAGTCTTGAAATACCATCTTTCTGCAGTCTTCCGTCACCATTTTTTCCTTGGGAAGCCACTCTCTGATCCATCATAGAATTAGGTTTGAAAGCATTCCAGTATAAGTGGAAATAAACCACATTCAGCTCATCCGGCGAATTGTTGGTGTATTCTAAAGTTTGTTTTCCCTGATAGGTAAATTTTTCAGCATTGACATCAATATCCATCTTGTACTTCGCAGCCTGCTGATAATAAGCTCCTTGCTGAGCCTGAAATTGTGAAATGATAAACGCAAAAATGATTGCAGCCGATTTTCTCATTTAAAATTTTATTTTTTTTCTAAAGGTAGGTAATTTAAATAAAAGCCTCAAATAGGAGTTATTCTGAGGTTTTATTCTGTTTAATATGGTTTTAGATAGATTTTAATCTGAATTGTTAAATTATCTTTTGAGCTTTATTTCCAACAACCCTTGTCAAGGTTTAAAACCCTGACAAGGATCATCTATCCACAGCTTTTCAAAGGTGTTCATTTATTTTCAGAGGTTTTTTAATAGTTTTTTGATTAAAGTAATCTGTCCCAGATGATAATAGCTGTGTTCAATCATTCCATCGATATTCCTACGGTAAGTTCCGTACTTTTCATCTGCAAAAACCTCATCAAGTTTGGAATCAGGCATCTGTTCCAGGAGTGCTGCGAATTTTTCAGAATTTTTCCAAAATTTATCCAACAAATCCTCCCATTGTTTCTGCGATTCTATGGGAGGAAGGTCAAAACTGAATTGATCTTTAATTTCAAGATTCCCACCTTCAAAAACATTCATAATTCCTGCAATATAATAATCTATATGGAAAGTGAGCATTGCAATGGTATTAAGAGAGTCTATCTTTGTCACAGCCTGTTTCCAAGTCACCTCTGAAAGTTGATCTTTAAAATTGGTATTGGCGATCCAAAGACCATCAAGAATAACTTCTCTGAATCTCTTAGCGAGTTGCAATGTTGAGCTCATGGATATTTTATTTATATTTCCTAAAGATAGGTTTTTATTTAAACACAAATTTCACCAATGAAAACCACTATTTTAAACACAATAAAATAGTGCAATTTGTGCAAATAAATTTGTGATATTCGTGTTTAACTAATTACAAAAAAAACCTCAGATACAAATGCACCTGAGGTTGATATTATAATGAAATATAATTATTTTTTAGTGGAAGCTTCTTTCTTTCCACTTCTTAAAATCTTTTCAAGGATTCTTAAAGTGATCAGATAGGTTGGTTTTACTCCTGTAAGACCTAAGCCTCCTGAAGACAACGTACTTCCTGTTTCCAGCGGATTATCCGATGCATAGTAAGCATAGCATACAAAAAGATCTGGTGAAATATGATGTCTGATCTTGGAAGCTACCTGAATAGCTTTCTGATAATGTGCTCCTTCCATTTCAAGCCCAATAGCCTTCCATGAAGTATTCATAAAGTAAGAAAGGATATCTTTATTCTGAAGAGAAGTTCCTAAAACAGTAATCATGGGTCCTTCAAAAGCTTTCAGTTCATCATCGTTGAAATCTTCCAGCTTTAAAGCATTTTCAAAAGGATAGTTATCTGCTGTTCCTTCAAAAATATGAGAAGTAGGAATCATAATATCTCCTTTTTCTCCGGTAAGAATACCTGCTTTCCCCATAATGGAAACAGATTTTACATGCATCATATACACTTCACCTTTATGCTCAAAAGGTCTAAGCAACTCATCCATTACTTCGAATGCCTGTTCACCGAATGCGTAATCAAAAACCATCACCACATCGTCTCCACCGAACTTGCAATCAGCAAATGGAGTATTCTTCAGGTCTGTTTTGCTGAGGTCTATAATCTGAACATCAATATTACTTCCGCTTTTATCAGCAATATGAATCATCCCTTCATCCAAAGCATATTTTGATACTTTGTCACGAAGTTCTTTTTTGTTTGAAATTTCTTCGTACAGTTTATAATCAATTTCATGATGCTGCTTCTTTTTAAGGGCATTATTGGCATACAGCATATTTTTCACCGAATGCATATTGGCAGAAATAATATGTAACGGACGCATGTGAAGATTCTTTTCAAATAAAACCTCTTTCACTTTGTTGGCCCATTTTTCTCCAAAATAATGGTGCCCTACTCTTTCTTTTAATATAGAACTGAAATGAATTTCTCTTTCTCTGCTTCCTTTTGCATCATCAAGACTTACTTTTCCTAAGTTGTAAATGATTTTAAACAAACGGTCAGGATTTTGATCGTCACCAAAAGTATTGTAAGCCCTTAAAGTCTCATCAAAAGATCTTCCTATTAAAGAAGAAAGATGGATAAGCGCCACTTCTTTTTCTTTTCTGCTGAATTTCTTTTCTCCTTTTACTACTTCTTCAATGATTTTGAAAGCACGTGTAGGCTTCCAGTTTTCATCCTGAATGAATGCCAGATTACGGATTTTATCAGCTTCTATAAAAAGGAAGGTAAGGTGGGTAAGAATGTCATAAATTTCGGAACGGCCCAAAAGAACCTCAATATTCATCTGGTGTTCGTCTATTCTATAACAGTTTCTTCTTCTTTTCTTAGGAACAATGGGTTCGAAACTTCCTTTATCAAACCCTTCATCAGATGTAAGATGAATAAAAGCACATTCTTCAATTCCTTCCGGAAGTCTGTCTAGTACATACATCAAGCCGTCAAGCTCCAGTTTGCTTGGAATATTCATGGTTCCATAAATTTCCGGATTGATGGTCTTTAACAAACTTCTGATACTCTCTCCTGAAACTCCACCCGGCTTGAAAAATCCTCTATAAAATAAATGTCTCATAGAGATGTATAGTCTTTCAATAGCCTCTGTTGTTTCTCTTGCTCTAGAATTTGTCATAAAATAAATTTCACACAAATATACAAAATCTTTGCCCATTTTATTTTAACTGTCTTTTAACAAGTCGTTTAAAACATATGCTTCAGGCTAATGAATATTTGTTTTAATACGTCGAGATTTGGCGTCTGCTAAGGCTAAGTTTGCCATAATTACACTAAACATATACAGATGAGCTATCCAAAAAGATTAGGATTACATACGCAATATCCATCGATGAGTATTTCAGATATTACACAACAGGAAATATTAGCAGTAAAAGACAGGGAAGAAGATGATGTTCTTTTTCTCAATAAAACAGAACTTAATACGGTAAAAACTCTTTTTCAGATTCGTAATGCAAATTATTACAGAAAACATATTAAGCCCATTCAGTTATCTGATTATTCCACAGATATTTTCCCTAAAGAAAGGGTCTTTATTGTAGGAAAAATATTTCCGGTAATCAATATTCTTTTCAACTACGCAGGAGTAAAAGATGTGGAACAAAATGTCAATCCGCTTGTTATAGAAATTGTAGAAGGAGCTTCTAAGGTAAAATATTTTGATTCCGCCATTCATCATTCAAAATATATTAATATTGATGGTGGTAAAATTAAAATACTTCTTCCAAAAAATTATGTTGGCAATAACTTTCCTCAATTGATGTATGATTTCCTAACCAACAAAAATTCTGTAGAAAAATATATTGGAGGAGAATTTCCTGATTACGAAACTTATCAACTTGCTTTACGAAACAAAGCTATAAAAATACAAGACTGGAAAGGACAGGATGGTTCATGGCTGACAAAAGACAGGGCAGAAAATAATGATACCTGGAGAAGAGCTTATTCTTATATTATTGAGCACAAAATACCTGGAAGACTTGCTCCTTTTAAACAAATTTATGATTTTTACGAGGGTGTAGACTGGAATATTAAGAACCGTTTCGGGCATGAAGTAAAGTGGTGCAAAGGAGCTAAAGGACTGGTAAAAGCATTATCGAACTCACTGGAAGGAGGAAATAGCTTTTTAGCCAATGATGTCGAAACGATTCTCAATGAATTAAATTTAGGCATTTGTGATTTTGCCATAACCAAATTTCATGAGCTGATGTATGGACAATATGCTAAAACTCCTTTAAAAGGAGACGCGGCCTATACCTGGGATAAAGAATTTATCCAACATGAACAAGGGGTTGTAGCCCCGCCCATTTATGGAAAAACGGGCTCATCAACGATATCCAGATTCCAGAATATGGCAGACAAAGACCCTTTCGGCGGATGGCATGGAGCCGGAGCTCAGGCAATTAGTTGGTTTAACGACATTGTTCCGGCATTTGATGATTTTACGCCTAATGCTAAAGTAACAGATTCACAATTCAGGATAGATTTACCATTATTAATGCTATATTTATCAAAGCATAAACCAAAGTGGTATGGATTTAAAAGCAAATTACATTCAGATGGAACTGTAAATAATGAAATTGTAAAAATTATTAAACCTTATGAAAAGTAAATTAAATAGAATTTCTCTTTTTTGGAAAATATGGATTTGTCATATCTTTATATACTTTCCTATCAGAGCTTTGTTTTTTTTGTTTCAGCTGGATGAAACACCTGATTTTACTCAAATTGTTAAATCAATTCTGATTTCTCCTTTTGCCGGAATATATGGATTATTTGATAAGTTCCCTCTGGTAATCCTCCTTCAGATGCTGGTCATGTTTTTTATAAATGCAGTTATTTCTTCTAAAAAAATACTCCCTTATCTCTTGATAACTTTTGCAACTCACATCTTATTCTATGCATTTGATATTTATGACATGGATTATTTTAAGCCTTTTCTCTATTCATTTTTTATTTTTCTGCCGATCTTTTTATTTATTTTCAGGAAAAATCTCAAGAATTAGTGTAAATAATTGTAAATTTAATTCGATATATATACAGGAAGGCAGCAAATACAATCTTTTTTGCACTGCTTAGGCAACTGGCATTCTTATTTACAATTGTTTTTGAACAGGAAACACAAAACACCCTGTTAAAAAACACCAAACAATCGTTTAAATTGTATAAATTTTCAAAAGACCCCTAAAATTTTTAGGGTAAAATATTTTCGATTCATTTTTTTTGTAAATTTGCCCTGTAAAAAATCAACCCAATTATGTCAACCTTAAGATTCAAAGCATTAGAAACCCTTCCATTTAAGGATTTCAGAAAAGACAACTCTGTTGAGATCCCTGCGAAATTATCAGAGCTATTCTGTAAAAATGTTTTCTCAGAAGAAACAATGAGAGAATATTTAACGAAAGAAGCATTCGGTTCTATCATGGATGCGATTAAAAAAGGAACTAAGATCCAGAGACATATTGCAGACCAGGTAGCTGTAGCAATGAAAGACTGGGCAATGAGCAAAGGGGTAACCCACTATACTCACTGGTTTCAGCCTTTAACAGGTACTACTGCAGAAAAGCACGATTCTTTCTTCACTCCAATTGAAGGAGGCAGAGCTATTGAAAGATTCAGTGGAAACATGCTTATCCAACAGGAGCCTGACGCATCGTCTTTCCCTAACGGAGGTATCAGAAATACTTTTGAAGCAAGAGGTTATACAGCTTGGGACCCTACATCTCCGGCATTCATTATGGGAACTACATTATGTATCCCTTCAATCTTCATTTCTTATACAGGAGAAACATTAGATTATAAAGCACCTCTTTTGAGAGCTTTGAACGCTGTAGATGAAGCTGCAACGAACGTAATGCAGTATTTTGATAAAAATGTAACGAAGGTAACGCCTACTTTGGGTTGGGAGCAGGAATATTTCCTTGTTGATTCAGCATTATACCAATCACGTCCGGATCTTGTATTAACAGGTAAGACATTGTTAGGACATTCTCCGGCAAAAGGACAGCAGCTGGATGACCACTATTTCGGTTCTATCCCTACAAGAGTAATGAACTTCATGAAAGAGCTGGAAATCGAGTGTATGAAATTAGGTATACCTGCTACAACAAGACACAACGAGGTAGCCCCTAACCAGTTTGAGCTTGCTCCAATGTTTGAAGAAGTAAACGTTGCTGTAGACCACAACTCTTTGTTGATGGACATCATGGCAAGAGTAGCCCACAAACACCACTTCCACATCCTTTTCCACGAAAAACCATTCGCCGGAGTAAACGGAAGTGGAAAACACAACAACTGGTCTTTAGCAACAGATACGGGAGAAAACCTGTTAAGCCCAGGAAAAAATCCAAAGAAAAACTTACAGTTCTTAACCTTCTTTGTTAACACAATCAAAGCAGTTCATGAATATGCAGACCTTTTAAGAGCAAGTATCGCTTCTGCAAGCAATGACCACAGACTTGGGGCTAACGAAGCTCCGCCGGCAATTATTTCCGTATTCATCGGAAGTCAGTTGTTCAGCGTGTTGGAAGAACTTGAAAAAGTAACTAACGGAAAACTATCTCCGGAAGAGAAAACAGAATTAAAATTAAATGTAGTTGGAAAAATTCCTGAAATCCTGTTAGATAATACAGACAGAAACAGAACTTCTCCATTTGCATTTACAGGAAATAAATTTGAAATCAGAGCAGTAGGTTCTTCTGCAAACTGCGCAGAGTCTATGACAGTAATGAACACTATTGCAGCAAAACAACTTAACGATTTCAAGAAAGAAGTTGATGCTTTAATTGAAACAGGTCTTAAGAAAGATGAAGCCATCTTCAATGTATTGAGAGAATACATCAAGCAGTGTAAAAACATTATGTTTGAAGGTGACGGATATTCTGATGACTGGGCAAAAGAAGCTAAGAAAAGAGGATTAAACAACCTTAAAACAACTCCTGAAGCTTTAAAGCAGGAAATGGACAAGAAGTTCTTAGATCTATATGAAGAGATGGGAATCTTTAACCACAGAGAAGTTGAAGCAAGAAACGAAATCAAATTAGAGAAATACTCTACTGTTATTGATATTGAGGCAAGAGTTTTAGGTGATATCGCAAGAAACCACATTATTCCTTCTGCACTAAACTATCAGAACAGATTAATTGAAAACGTAAAAGGTCTTAAAGAAATCTTTGGTGACAAAGAATTCAAAACTTTAGCAAAAGAACAAATGAGTTTAATTACAAGCATTTCTGAAAATGTTTCTAAAATTAAGCTTGGTGTTGAAGATCTTCTGAAAGCCAGAGAAACCGCAAAAAGTACATCAGACAGCCAAAAACAGGCAGAAAGCTATTGTAATAAAGTAAAGCCATTATTTGATCCAATCAGAGAAGCTTCTGATGCATTGGAAATGATGGTAGACGACGAGCTTTGGCCGATGACAAAATACAGAGAAATGTTGTTTACAAAATAACGTCCTGTAAAGTTCCATATTAGTTTAAATTCCTCGGTTTTCCGGGGAATTTTTTTGTTTTATTAACAGCCCTGAAAATTAGAGTTTTAAATCACAGAACCTGATATATAGAAGAAAATCGACAGAGTTTGTTAAAGAATCTTAATAAAAAAAACCGCACACTTACCAAAAATAGGCCGTTGCGGTTTATTTTTCTTTAACATATGCAAACAATATGTTAAAATGTGTTAAAATAAGATCCTGACAATTATCATATCAGGGGTCTTTTGCTCGGAATCTCTACTTTTGTATTGCTTTTGAAAATAAATATTCCTTTTTAACACGGATAATCAAATATATATGAAGAAAAGAGTTTTGTTTTATTTAGTTGCTTTAGTTACTACAGTTTCATTGCAATCGTGTGCTACAAATTATGTGGTTTCAAAACCAGCAACTTACACAAAAGAATACAAAACAGATGCCAAACTAGCTTCTATAGATAACAAAAAAATAGAGCAGGATAAGCAAAGACTTATCGACTCTTTCCTTGCTGAAAAGGCAGCATCTATCGCTAGTGCTAAAAAAGCAGTTAAGAATTCTGAGATTGCAAAAGCAATCAAACATAATAAAACCATTGACGGTATCCTTGAAGAAGCTGAAACATATCTTGGGACTCCTTACAGATACGGAGGGACAACCAGAAACGGTATCGATTGTTCAGCTTTTGTTCTTTCTGTATTCGGAGCAGCAGCAGGGCTTAGCTTACCAAGAGTAGCAGCATCTCAGGCTCAGGAAGGTGAAAGAGTAGAAAAAGGAGAATTACAGAAGGGAGATTTGATTTTCTTCTCTCATGGAAGAAGAATTTCTCACGTAGGTATTGTAGAGAGTGTTTCTGAAGAGGGTGAGATTAAATTTATCCACGCAGCAACATCAAAAGGAGTAATGATTTCTTCACTGAATGATTCTTATTGGGGGCCTAAGTTCAGATTTGCTAAGAGAGTGATTAATGAAGAAGGAGAAAATTATAACAACTTAGCAGCGACTACTCCAGCTACACCAGCAAATTTTTAATTTTATAAATAATTGATTTAAATAATGAAGCCATCAGAAATCTGATGGCTTTTTTATATGTGTTGTCCCGTCCTGAAATAAGTTGACACTTAATCAACTTATATTATGAAAGATCAAGAATTAAAAGATGAAAAACGTACTCAAAGAGATTACAGTATAGGCTTTAAATTACGAGTTGTTTCTCAGGTAGAAAATGGCGATTACACTTATAAACAAGCCCAAAAAGAGTATGGTATCCAAGGCAGAAGTACAGTTTTGGTTTGGTTGCGAAGATATGGTAACTTAGATTGGAGTAAACCTAAACTTCATACTATGCATAACTCTAAAGAAACTCCGGCTCAAAAAATTAAGCGTTTGGAAAAAGAATTAGCTGATGAAAAACTAAAAACTAAGGTTCTTAATACCATGATTGATATATCAGATAAGCAGTATGGCACCCAAATCAGAAAAAAGTTTTCCTCCCAACAATCTTCAGACTCCACAGAGAAGGAATAAGCATATCCAGGCTGTGCAGATTGTTTGGGATAAGCCGTCAGGCAGTTTATCAAAATAAGCAGAGGAGCTTAACCCGTGAAAAAGAATTACTAAAAATAAAGATACTCGTACAAAAAGTACGAATGGAAATGCCTAGACTTGGAACCAGAAAGCTTTATTACCTACTTAAAGGAAGGTTCAAAAATGAAGGAATCAAAATAGGCAGAGATGCTTTATTTGCTTATCTAGAAAGAGAGAATATGCTTGTGCGTGCTCAAAAAAAGTATGTTAAGACAACTTTTTCAAAACATTGGCTTAGAAAACATCCTAATTTATTGAAAGAATTAAAGATCAGAAAAGCAGAACAGGTTTTTGTAAGCGATATAACTTATATTAAAACAAGAGAATCTACCTGCTATTTGTCTTTAGTAACAGATGCTTACAGCAGAAAAATCATGGGATATTCATTAAGTTCAAATATGAATACTGAGAATGTAGCCAAAGCCTTAAAGATGGCAGTGAAAAATAGAGTTTCAAATACTTCTTTGATTCATCATTCAGATAGAGGATTGCAATACTGCTCGGGCTATTACCAGAAAATGCTTAATAAAAACAGAATAAAACCATCTATGACTGATGGTTATGATTGTTATCAAAATGCATTGGCCGAGAGAATTAATGGAATATTAAAACAGGAATTCCTGTTTTGTAAAACAAAGAATATACAAGACTTAGGATCATTGGTAAAAGAAAGTATTGATATCTACAATACAAAAAGACCACATCTGAGTCTTAATATGCAAACGCCAGATAAAGTGCATAAAAAATTCGAAGAAAATAAATACTTCTCCGGATTAAATATTGTCTAATTTTATGTCAACCTATTTTAGGACGACTCATGTTGTTTACATTAAGTTTGGCTAAAGCCCACTCCTGCTGAATTAATTTCTATTTATTTTAGATTGGTTATTCCACAATTACCGGTATCAGCCATTCTTATCAATTTCAATATCCAGTTTATAGAGCAGTCCATAGATTTCAGAAAGCGAAAATTTAGCCTTTTTAAGCCTGTTTAAAGCCGGATCTATTGAATAGTTAACCGATGTGCGGAAATCTGCTTTTTCAAGGTTTGTACTATCAAAAACAGCGCCCGATAAATCGCAGTGAGTGAAGACGGCATTTGACAGATCACATTCAGTAAAATCCACCTCTATTAATTTGGTATTTTTAAAGACAGTCTTCTTAATGGAGGTCTGATAAAAAACGGAGTTATTTAAAGCACTTCCGTCAAACGTGAAAGATAATCCAAAGGCATTACAATCATTAAACTGAAGTCCAAACATTTTACATTCTTTGAAAACTACCTCATGGAAGGCTGTTTTGATAAGCTTTGTAATGCTTAGATTACAGGCTGTAAATTCACAGTCTGTAAAACTGAAACCGGACAGATTTCCGTATTCAAAATTACAGTTTCTGAATGTACAGTTTTCATATTCTCCTTTTTGTAATTGGGTAAGATCAATATTTTCAAAATCCTGATCCAGGATATAAGCATCTTTCATTTTTTATGATTTATAGAACGACAATATACTCCACAATCTGCAGATGTGTAAAGAAGAAGTATTACCTTTTTGCGATTTCATATTTTCGCTTCAAAGATATTACACCAGACTATTCTTATCCGAATAATTAAGTTTAAAGAAAATAAATGTCATCATGGAGAAGGCCAGTAAAGAACTTCCACCATAACTGAAATACGGGAGAGGAATCCCAACTGTCGGGAAAAGCCCCATAACCATCCCTAAATTGATCGAAAAGTGCATCAGCAGAATCGATGCAAAGCAATACCCGAATACACGGTTAAAAGTAGATTTCTGTTTCTCTGCCAGATAATATATCCTTCCAATATAGACCATGTAGCATAAAATAAGAATCGCACTTCCTAAAAAGCCCCATTCTTCTCCTACTGTACAAAAGATATAATCCGTTTCCTGCTCAGGCACAAATTTCCCCTGGGTAACAGATCCTTCACGGTATCCTTTTCCCCAAAGGCCACCGGATCCGATAGCCGTTTTGGAATATAACAGATTGTATCCTGAAGTATCTCTAAATGCCTTTTCACCTTTGTAAAGAACCTCAATTCTTTCTCTTTGGTGTTTGGGAAGTTTTTCTAAAATATAAGGAGACCCGAAAGCCAGGCCGCACAATAAAAGAATGGAACCGGTAATTCCCGAAATAGAAATAACGTCCCATGACATTCTATGATAATTCATAGCAATCAGAACACCAGCAATCACTAAAACAGCGATCGCAACATAAATGGGAGGAACCGCTAATGCGATCAAAAAAACTCCGGCGAAAATAAATCCAATACCAAATAAAAGACCACTCAGTCCTTCTCTGTACAAAGCAATAAAAAACGCTATAAATACGAGCATAGAACCCACATCAGGAATCGCCAGAACGACGGCTGCAGGAATACCTATAATAGCAAGGGCAGTCCAGATAGATTTTTTATTTTTAATATTAAAATCCGGGCTTGAAACAAAATTAGCCAGCATCAAAGCAGTTCCAATTTTTGCAAACTCCACGGGCTGCATGGTGAAACTTCCAAACTTATACCAGTTTTTTTGTCCCAGAATTTCTTTACCAAACGGAAAAAGCCCTATCAATAACAAAACTCCTCCAATGTAAATAATCCCGGCCATATTCTCAAAGAATTTGCTTCTCCCAACGAATATAATAAGCCCCACAAATACAGAAATACAGAAAAAAACCAATTGCTTTTCTCCTAGTTTCTGGTCCACACTGTAGATGTTTGCAATCGCAAAAATGCAAAGCAGGAAATACAGCCCAAGGCCCAGTTTATCTATTCCTTCTGTCCATTTCATTGCTTCACAGGTTTTTTAGCAGTGTTATTTTTTTTAGCTTCCTCTTCTATTTTCTTTTGCAGTTTAGCTTTTTGTTGCTTTACCAACTCCAGACTATCCTTAATTTTTTTCTGTTTAATGGAATCAGGTTTAGGATCCACATACAAACCTTTACGCTTCAAATCAGCAATCCATTGCCTTTTATATTCAGGCATGAAACTCGAGGTAATCATTTTTTTATAAAGATTTTCTCTTTTCAGATCACCTGTAATATATTTTTCAGCAATCACTGTACAAGCCGGTCCAGCCCACGTAGCACCAAATCCAGCATGTTCCATTACTGCTACTACTACAATTTTTGGTTTATCAGCAGGAGCAATCAATACAAAGATAGAATTATCCTTTCCTTGCGGAACCTGTGCTGTACCTGTTTTAGCCAATTGGGTAAAGTCATTGGATTTCAATCCTCTTGCCGTTCCTCTCAAAACCACAGCTTCCATCCCTTTTAAAACAGGTTCGAAATGCTTTGGATCTACTAACGTTTTATGTTTAACCTTGAATCTTTGATCAGGATTGGGTTTTCCATCAATAGCCTTTACAATATGAGGGGTATAATACCATCCTTTATTAGCAATAGCAGCTACGTAGTTCGCTAACTGAATAGGCGTTACCAAAACATCACCCTGCCCCATTCCATTATAAATAGCACCGGTTGACATCTCGTCCCAGTTGGTAAAATCCTTTCTCTGGGAGCCACTTGCCTTCATGATGGCTTTAAATCTTTTTTCGTAAAAATCTCCGGAAGGGATTCTTCCTTTTGCTCCAACAGCAAAATCATTATTTAAAAACTCACCCACCCCAAAACTACTCATGATTTTTTTCCATTCATCAACCCCTTTAGAAGGATTTCCCGGGTATTTTTTGATGATGGCAATAAATGCATAGGTAAAGAAACAGTTACTGGAAACCTGAATAGAAGGAATTAACGGATCAGCTCCACCATGTCCTTTAATTCTTTTTCCTTTATAGAAGAATCCTCCTCCACAAGGAAAGATTGTTTTTTCATCCATTACTCCCATTTGCATGGCCGCAAGTGCTGTCAGCAATTTGAAAGTTGATCCCGGAGGATATCCTGCCTGTAAAGAACGGTCAAAAGTAGGTTTATTCTCGTAGAGAGTATCTTTTGAAAGGGCATATAAATTTTTTGATTTATAAGGTCCGGTGAAAAGGTTAGGATCAATATCCGGTCCTGTTGCCGCCACTAATACTTCCCCATTATTAGGATCTAAAGCTACAATAGCACCATGTTTGTTGACCATCATTTCCTCAGCTGTTCTCTGAAGATCATAATCAATGGTTAAGGTAATATCTTTACCTGTAATCACATCTTTATCTAAAGATCCGTTTTTATAGGAACCGATATTTCTGAGCCTGATATCTTTTTGAATATATTTTATCCCTTTTACTCCTCTAAGTTCTTTTTCGTAGGATTTTTCAACTCCTGTTTTCCCGATAAAATCTCCTGGTAAATAATAGACAGAATCTTTTTTAATATCTCTTTCGTTCACCTCACTGGTGTATCCCAGAAGGTTTCCGGATGTGGAGACTTCATACTGACGCTGAGGTCTTGATACTATATTGAATGCGGGGTATTTAAAAATAATTTCCTGAACTCTTGCAATATCTTCCCTGCCGAGGTCTTTAATGAAAGTCATTGGGGTCAGCTTCGAATAATATTTCTCCTTTTTGATAATATTGACTCTATTGATAAAATCCTGTTTTGTAATTTTCATCAAACTACAAAAAGCCAGTGTATCAAAATCAGGTTTCATCAAAGCCTGAGTAAATGAAATTTCATAAGCAGGCTGATTGCCTACCATGATTTTACCATTTCTATCAAAAATAACTCCACGCTGTGGAATAACATATTCTGTTTTAATGGATGTATTCGCAGCATTCAATGCATAACGGTCTGTAAACAATTGCAAATACGCAAGCCTCACCACAAAAATAAGTGCGATGATAACGAGGATCGAAAAGATTTTTAAATAACGTGTGTTCAAACTTTTTGTTTGATTTTAAATATTAATGCGTAAATGACTATAAAGATAAATGAAATTACACTTGTCACCAACACATTAAATAATATTTCAAAAAACCTGCTAAACTTAAAGAACTCAATATACTGTAATAAAAGTTGATGCAGGAAAATACTTGAAAATAAAAACAGCAAAAACTGCGCCCATTGAAGGGACTGAAAAGAGAAAAAATCCGTAGAAGTATCCGTAGAAGTTCTAAAGATCAACGTTCTGAAATAGGCAATCAGCGTTGTTGCAAACGCATTAATTCCCCAGGTATTAAGAAAACCATCAATAGATAGTCCTATTAAAAAGCTCAATGCCAGGAACTGAAATTTATTTCTGAAAAATGGGTAAAACATGACAAACACAGGATATAATACCGGAGTATATTTTCCGAAAAGCGTAATCCTGTTCAATACAAAAATTTGTAATGCAACAAGAAAGATCATGATCAATATATCGGTAAATAAAGTTCTGCTAATCATTTTCTTTTTTTATTACAGCCTGCATAGTGTCCTGAATCTTCTGCACTTCTGCTTTCTTAAGATTCTTCACTACATACACTTTATTCAATGCTCCCATTTTCTCACTCAGCTCTACGGAAATATCCCAGAAGCCGGTTTTATTATCTACAGAATATCCTGCAATAGTACCAATGGTTACGCCCTTAGGAAAAATAGCAGATTTACCATCTGTAACGACAGTATCCCCTACTTTTAAGGCAACATATTTAGGGATATCCGCAAGGTGCATGACTCTTGAGTTATCTCCATTCCACGTTAAGGTACCAAAATATCCTGAGTTTTTAAGTGCTGCATTAATTCTGATCTTGTTGACACTTAACACCGATTGAACTAATGCATAACTATCTGTAGAATTGATTACAATTCCCGCAATCCCTTTTGGCGCCATTACCCCCATTTGAGGGAAGACACCGTCTCTTCGGCCACGGTTAATGGTAAAATAGTTATTTCTTCTGTTGATACTGTTGAAAACAATTTCACCATCAACAAAAGTATAGATCTGCCCTCCACCAATGGTATCATGAACTCTTTTGAAAACAGGATTTTTCTCTCCGTCTTTTCCATAGAGCTCAGTCATAAGGGCTTTATTCTGAACCACAAGATCTTCATTGATCTGTTTTAGCTTCAGATAAGAAACTCCTTCATCAATATATCCGGAAACCCAGGAATTGAAAGCAGCCGTTTGGCCTGCAATCCAGGATCTCTGCATGGCATTTCTAGAGAATATCAAAACCAGAGCAATAATTTGCAGGAATATAAAGAAGACGAAAAGAGTATTCTTCGAAAATAATCTCAGCAAAAATCCCATTCAGATATAAAGTCGTAAAAAGTTAAAATTATTTAATTAAGAAATTGAACTTATCCATATTCTTAAGGGCAATACCTGTTCCGCGAACTACAGCTCTCAACGGATCTTCAGCAACAAATACAGGAAGGCCTGTTTTTTTGTGAATTCTATCCGCAAGACCTCTTAATAGCGCTCCTCCTCCGGCAAGATAAATACCTGTTTTGTAAATATCAGCTGCCAATTCCGGTGGAGTAAGAGAAAGTGTTTCCATTACGGCATCCTCGATTCTGATGATCGATTTGTCTAATGCACGTGCAATCTCTTTGTATCCAACCATAATTTCTTTAGGCTTACCGGTGATAAGGTCTCTACCCTGTACCGGGATGTCCTCGATATCTACATCAAGATCTTCTACTGCAGAACCTACTTCAATTTTGATTCTTTCAGCTGTTCTTTCTCCGATATAAAGGTTATGGTGAGTTCTTAAGTAATAAGCAATATCGTTGGTAAATACGTCTCCGGCAATCTTCACAGATTTATCACATACGATTCCTCCTAAAGCCACTACAGCAATTTCCGTAGTACCACCACCTATATCGATGATCATATTTCCTTCAGGCTTTTGTACGTCAATCCCAACTCCTATTGCAGCGGCCATTGGTTCATAGATTAATCGTACTTCTTTTGCGTTTACTTTCTGAGCAGAGTCTCTTACCGCTCTTTTTTCAACTTCAGTGATACCAGAAGGGATACAGATTACAATTCGTAATGCCGGTTGAATGAATTTACCTTTGATTCCAGGAATTTTCTTGATGAATTCCTTGATCATATGTTCAGAAGCGTGAAAATCAGCAATAACTCCATCCTTCAAAGGACGGATTGTCTTGATATCCTCGTGAGTTTTACCTTGCATATGCTTAGCCTGTTCCCCTACAGCAATGGGTTTACCCGTAGAACGTTCAATTGCAACAATTGACGGTTGATCTATAACAATTTTATTATTATGGATAATTAGGGTATTAGCCGTTCCCAGGTCTATCGCAATTTCTTGCGTAAACATATCAAATAAACTCATATTTTTCTTCTGATTTTAAGTTTACAAAGATATAAATTTAAGACTACTAAAGAAATTTCCCACCAACTTAATTTGGTTAAAATTTTATTAAAATTTATAATTCTTTATTAACTTTCAATTTAGACATTTACAGAGTTTGATTTCAACTAAAATTCAAGGGGTGTTAAAAGGGTTGAAAAGCGAAATCCCAAAAGGGCAAAAAGGCTAAGAAAGCAGAGGATTCTGATGGGATTAAAGCGAAAAAATTCAAACGAAAAATAATTCAAGCTTTGCTTACAAGACAATTTTGTCATTTTACCGTTTAGCATTTCTTCCATAAACTTCTTTCCTTCTGCTTTTATAGTTTTTTACGATAATTATCATATACACTTTCAGAGAATGGTTAATTAAAAAAATCGTAAATTTGCGACTGCTTATGTTACAGTATTCCAACATTCATCGAACGTCAAATTTTGCCGTGCTTTCAATAAGCTACGAGAAAGCCGACGTAGAAACGAGAGGAAAGTTTGCATTCTTTGATGAGAACATCAAAAACTTTGTTTCCAGAGTCCATCAGGAAGATCTTGGTGATGCATTTGTGGTTTCCACCTGTAACAGGACCGAAATCTATACCACTTCCCCCAATTACCTTTTAGTGGCTGAGGAGTATTGTAAAACCATCGGAGTACATCTTACGGATTTTCTTCAGTTTGCCAATATTCTTACCAAAGAGGAAGCTCTTATTCACCTTTTCAGAGTAGCTGCGGGTCTTGAAAGTCAGATTATCGGAGATTTTGAAATCATCGGACAGATCAAAAAAGCATACAACCGTTTCAAAAAAGAGAGACAAAATTCTAATCCTTACCTGGAAAGAGCAATCAATGCAGCTATTCAGATTTCGAAAAGAATAAAAAATGAAACCGGCATTTCCAATGGAGCGGCTTCTGTTTCTTATGCAGCGGTTCATTATATTTTAAACAGCCAGAAAAGGATTGCAGAAAAAAACATCCTTCTTCTCGGGGTAGGTGAGATTGGGCAGAATACCGTTGAAAATCTGGTAAAACATGTCTTTCAGCCGAAAATTAAAATTGCCAACAGAACTCAGGAGAAAGCTGAAAAGATTTCCCAGAAATATAATATTCCTCACGTTGATTATTCTGATTTTGACAAGGAATTAAAAAACACCGATATCCTTATTGTAGCAACAGGAGCCAAGCATCCTATTATCAACCAGTCTCATTTCCCAAACGGAAAAGAAACACTGGTGATTGATCTTTCGATCCCTCATAACGTTGAAAAGAATGTTACCGAAAATGAAAATGTAACTCTGATTGATGTGGATGAGCTTTCAAAACAGATCCAGGAAACGATTCAACAGCGTGAAAGAGAAATTCCGAAAGCTGAAAAAATCATTAAGGAACTGATGAAAGACTTTATTGAATGGGAGAAAAAGAGAAAGCTGGCACCCAATATTCATCACTTCAAAGCGGTTCTAAAGAATATGGAACGCAACGAAATGCATAATTTTTACAGAAAGAATAAATACATAAACATCACGGACATGGAACTTTCTGACAAAATGATCCAGAAAATCACCAACCGTTTTGCAAAATATATCATCGACAATCCTTTAAAAGCCGAAGAAATTAGTAAATTAATGCACGAAATATTAGTTGAACAACCAAACAACGAATTCAATGAAAAGCATTAGAATCGGAACGAGAAATTCCGCACTTGCACTTTGGCAGGCTAGAGAGGTTGCGAGGCACCTTCAGAACAACAATTATTTAACGGAAATTGTTCCTATCGTTTCTTCTGGCGATAAGAACCTTAATCAGCCACTCTATTCTTTAGGAATTACCGGGGTTTTCACAAGAGACCTTGATGTTGCCTTATTGAATGACGAGATTGATATTGCCGTACATTCTTTAAAAGACGTTCCTACTCAATTGCCTCAGAATATTGAGATGATCGCTTATCTGGAAAGAGATTATCCACAGGACATTCTAATCAGAAAGAAATCAGCAAGAAACAAAGAGTTCCATGAGCTTAAGCTTGCCACCAGCAGTTTAAGAAGAAGAGCTTTCTGGCTGAGAAATTATCCGACTACTGATTTTTCGGACATCCGTGGGAATATTCAAACCAGACTTCAAAAACTGGAAGATGGAGATTTTGATGCCACCATTCTATCTTTGGCAGGTATCAAAAGAATGAAAATGGAAATTGATTATGAAATGCTTCCATTAATGATTTGCGCTCCATCCCAAGGAGTAATTTCCGTAGCCGGACATACAGACAAACCGGAGATCAACGAAATTGTAAGCCAGATCAACCACGAGCAGACTCAGATCTGTGTAGAAATTGAAAGAAATTTCCTGAGTACTTTAGAAGGAGGCTGTACTGCGCCTATCGGAGCATTTGCAGAAATCATTGGCGACCAGATCCGTTTCAAAGCAGCACTTTGCTCTTTAGACGGGAAAAACTGCATTGCTGTGGATGAAAACTTCGTGTATACTCCGGAAGAAAATTTTGGAGAAAAGTTCGCAAAAGTGGTTCTTGAAAACGGAGGAAAAGAATTAATGGCAGAAATCAAAAGCCAGATCTGATATTTCAGATTATAAATTCCTTCCGCAGCTCTTTTCATCTTCTTAATTTTACAGACATGAAAATCTTATTTACCAAAAATATAGACCCAACGATTATATCCAAAGAATTAGGAGAGGATATTTCGGTCGACTGTGTTGAGGTAATTAAGACAAAGCCTATTATGATCAGTCCTTTTGATCTGAAAAATTATTCTCTGATTTTCACCAGCGTGAATGGAGTGATCTCATTTTTCAAAAACAGGTTTAAGCCCAATGAGAATTTTACGGCAAAAAACTACAACAAGATCTATTGTGTGGGCGAAAAAACGAAGAGGGAATTAAGAAAACATGGCTTCGGAACTTTTAAGGTGTTGAAAAATGCCGAGACTCTTTCCAGATTTATTATCGGGAAATGCCAGCACGAGCAGTTTCTTCACTTCTGTGGCAATCTTGCCATCAATGTTCTGGATCAGGAACTTCCTTTACAAAACATTAAGTACAAAAAAGTTACGATATACAATACTGAGGAAACTCATCCTTTAATAAATGAAAAATATCATGCTGCAGTATTTTTTAGTCCGAGCGGAGTTCGTAGTTTTGCAAGGCGAAATTCTCTGGAAGGGATGAAACTTTTTTCCATTGGCGAAACCACTTCCGGTGAGCTGAGAAATTATACGCAGGAAGAAATTTTCACTTCTGAAGAAAATACACTGACCTCCATCTTTGCATTGATCAGAAAAGAAATCAGAAGTAGAATTTAGAATATCTGTTACCGAAATATTGCCGGTAATATTAGTTAAAATTGATTATGATAAAGAACGACCTATATTTAAAAGCACTTCGCGGAGAAACCGTTGAAAGACCTCCTGTCTGGATGATGAGGCAGGCTGGAAGATATCTGCCGGAATTCATTGCCTTGAGAGACCAATATGATTTCTTTACAAGATGTCAGACTCCTGAGCTTGCTGCTGAGATCACTCTACAGCCTATCCGCAGATTTCCTTTGGATGCTGCGATTCTGTTTTCTGATATCCTGGTAGTGCCACAGGCAATGGGAATTGATTTCAAGATGAAAGAATCCGTTGGCCCTTGGCTGGATACTCCTATCAGAACAATGGAACAGGTTCATAATATTGAAACTCCGGACGTGAATGATACTTTAGGTTACGTTTTTGATGCTATAGAACTGACGCTACAGAAACTGGACAATGACATTCCATTGATCGGTTTTGCCGGTTCTCCATGGACTATCCTTTGCTATTGTGTAGAAGGAAAAGGAAGTAAAGCTTTTGATATTGCGAAATCTTTCTGTTTCCAACAACCTGAAGCAGCTCATTTATTATTGCAAAAAATTACAGATACTACTATTGCTTATTTGAAGAGAAAAGTAGAAAAAGGAGTTTCTGCAGTACAGGTTTTCGATTCATGGGGAGGAATGCTTTCTCCTACAGATTATCAGGAATTCTCATGGCAGTATATTAATCAGATTGTTGAAGCATTAAGTCCGCTTACTCACGTTGTTGTCTTTGGAAAAGGATGTTGGTTTGCACTGGAAGATATGACAATGTCTAAAGCTTCTGCTCTTGGGGTAGACTGGACTATTAAGCCGGAATTCGCAAGAACACTGACCAACCACACAATGACGCTACAAGGAAACTTTGATCCTGCCAGACTTCACTCAACACCTGAAACGATCAAGAAAATGGTGAACGAAATGATCAACCGTTTTGGAAAAGACAGATATATCGCCAACTTAGGTCACGGAATTTTACCTAATGTCCCTGTTGAAAATGCAGAAGCATTTATCAGAGCAGTGGTTGACTGGAAGCCGAATTTATAAAATTATTTCTTTTTGAAATACAAAAAAACCTTACAGAATGTTCTATAAGGTTTTTTTGTTCCTTTTTTCAATGATTATTCCTTCATTATTTTCTTCTTAACAATTTTTCCGTCATGATTAATGATCATTATAATATAGACTCCTTTTGGCAGATCTGACACATCATAAGAATCTGATCCTTTACTAAATGTCTTTACCAGCTTCCCTGACTGATCAATCACAGAAATCTTTTCAACCTTATTTTGAGAGTTTTGTTTAATATAAAGATTTCCCTTAACCGGATTTGGATATACGTCTACATGATCAGCATATGAAACCTCAGAAGTTGCCAAAACTCCATTTGTAATCATCACATTATCTACGACAACACCGTAAGAATAGTCTCCGGCATCATCATAAACAAATCTGAGTTTAAAAGCCGCGTTAGCATAGGGTGTCAGGTCTATATTTGCAGCAGTATCATAACTTGTTACTACAAATGTAAAGGTGTTAAAATCAAGATCCCACACTCCTGCATCTCCTGAAAAAGTAAAAACCTGAACCCAGGAAGTTCCATTGAAAACTTCAACTTTTAAAGTAGAATCCAGATTATCAATCATATTGGCATAATTAAACGACAGCTTTGGATTTACTACTCCGGTAAGGTTAATTACAGGAGAAATCAGTCTGGCATTCGTATTAATTCTCTACCGTCCACCCGGCCGGTAAAGCATTCCCGTTGAAGTTTTCAGAAAAAATCTGTGCATTACATAAACCACAAATGGATAAAAATAGAATAAATAGTTTTTTCATAATAAAATATTTGATGTTTATATAAAATTAATGAATTATATTTCATAAAACGTAATTATACACAAAATAAATACATTACATATATTTGAATTTTATCTATAATTTATACCTTTATGTTTAAACTTTAAATCACATCCTATGAAAAAACTAAACAAAGAAAGAATGAAAAGCATTATAGCAGGAGGAGAAATCTGCCTTGAATGCGCCATCGGATATTATCAGGTTATTATTGACGGCCGATGCTATTGTGTTCCAATAGACTAATAAAAAAAGCAGCTATTAAGCTGCTTTTTAATTTATATCATAAAGAATATCGTATTGGTTAACTCAACATTCTTTGTGCTTTCTTAACTCCTTCTACCAGGATATCAATTTCTTCAAAAGTATTATACACCGCAAAACTTGCTCTTACCGTTCCGGCAATATTAAAGAAGTTCATGATCGGTTGTGTACAGTGGTGGCCTGTTCTTACAGCAATTCCCATTTTATCAAGGATCATTCCTACATCAGAGGCTATACCCACTCCTTCCAGATTAAAGGAAACAACCCCGGTTCTCTTTGCTTTTTCACCATAGATCTTAATTCCTTCTATTTCTAAAAGCTGTCTTTGAGCATAGTCCAATAAAGCATTCTCATGATTCTGAATATGAGTATGCCCTAATCTGTTCATAAAATCAACAGCAGCTCCTAAAGCGATATTTCCACCTACATTAGGTGTTCCCGCTTCATATTTAAACGGAAGACCGGCATACGTAGTTCCTTCGAAAGAACATGTTGCAATCATCTCTCCTCCTCCGTGAAACGGTGGCAATGCTTCTAATATTTCTCGTTTACCATATAAAATCCCTGTTCCCATAGGAGCATACATTTTATGGCCTGAGAATACAAAGAAGTCACAATCCAGCTTCTGAACATCAATATTGAAATGCGGAGCAGACTGAGCCCCGTCAATAACGATGTAAGCTTCTGTATTCTTTCTTGTTTTTGCAATAATCTCTTCAACAGGGTTCACAATTCCCAATGCATTGGAAACCTGATTCACAGAAACAACCTTTGTTTTTTCGCTTAAAAACTGGTCAAAATGATCCATCTGAAGAATTCCGTTTTCATCAATAGGAATGACGCGAAGTTTAGCTCCGGTTCTTTCACAAAGCATCTGCCATGGAACAATATTAGAATGGTGTTCCAGATATGAAATGATGATCTCATCATCTTTCTGCAGTTTCTGTGTTAAAATATAAGCGATAAGGTTCAGCCCTTCTGTTGTTCCTTTTGTAAAGATTACTTCAAAATCATGTTCAGCATTGATGAATTTCTGGATTTTTCTTCTTGAAAGTTCCATTTCTTCTGTTGCCAACTGGCTTAGCGTATGAATTCCTCTGTGAACATTGGCATTAAGTTCTGTATAATATGCGTGACAGACTTCCAAAACTGAATTTGGTTTTTGAGATGTAGCTGCATTATCCAGATAAACCAAAGGCTTACCGTTCACTTCTCTGTCCAATATAGAAAACTGGCTTCTTATTTCCTGAATGTCAAACATTTATTTATTTTTTAAATTAAAACGTTCTTATTTAGAACTCTTCAAATTTACGGCTTTTTTTCTGAAAGGAAGCATAGGGTTAAAGCCTGATACTTGTCAGCTGATAGAAATATTCGATAGCTCAAGGTGAAGAAAGTCAATAAAGCAAAAACTTTATAGAAGAGTGCCTGTTCCTCAAATAATGCAAATAAAAAACCTGCCAATACATTGACAGGTTTTATATTGTTTAAATAAGCAATTCTTATTCTGCTGCAGTTTCTTCTGCTGGAGCTGCACCTTCTTCAGTTGCAACTTCTTCTTCATCTTCATCATCCATTGCTGCTGCACCACCTTTCATTGCATTTCTAGACATCTTAACAGCAACTACTACTGCATTGTCCGGGTGCATGAAAGAATATCCTTCTGTTTTGATACCACCGATGTAAAGTTTGTTACCAATTCTTAATGGAGTAACATCTACAACGATTTCGTCAGGTAGGTTAGCAGGGATAGCTTTTACTTTTAGTTTTCTGAAAGACTGACGTAAAACACCACCAGCTACAACACCTTTTGAACGTCCAGTAATTCTTACAGGAACCTCCATAACTACTGGCTTATCGTCAGATAGTTGATAGAAGTCTACGTGAAGAATTTTATCAGTGATTGGGTGAAACTGAATGTCCTGAAGAACAGCTGGAATTGTTTTTCCGTCAACCTCAATAGATACCGTGTGTGCTTCAGGAGTGTATACTAATCCTTTAAAAGCTTTCTCTTCAGCAGAGAAGTTTAAAGGAGCTTCACCTCCATAAACAACACAAGGAACTAATTCAGCATCACGTAAAGCTTTTGTAGACTTTTTGCCCACGTTTTCTCTTTTTGTACCTTGAATTGTAATAGATTTCATTTATAATAAATTTAAAAAATTATTCTTATTTAATTTGCAAATTGCTAAAAATCAATTAAATAACAAACTTACTGCTAATTGATTTATGCTCATGAACCATGGTCATAACATCTGCAAATAACGGGGCGCAAGATAGCACTTTTATTTTAGATGACAAATTATTTTTAACAGGAATTGAGTCAGTTACAATAACTTCCAAGAGTTTTGAGTTCTCAATATTATCGTAAGCCTTACCTGAAAGCACTCCGTGCGTTGCCATAGCTCTTACTGTTTTCGCTCCTTTTTCAATTAGGATATCTGCTGCTTTACAAAGTGTACCTGCAGTGTCTATCATATCATCAATAAGGATTACGTTTTTACCTGTAACATCACCAATAAGGAACATTTCTTCCACAACGTTTGCCTTTTTTCTTTCCTTATAAGCAATTACTACTTCAGCACCTAAGTGTCCCGCATAGTTTTTAGCTCTTTTCGCACCTCCCATATCCGGAGAAGCAATGGTAAGATTATCAAGATTCAGAGATCTGATATAATCTACGAAAATAGAAGAAGCATACAGGTGATCTACCGGGATTTCGAAGAACCCTTGAATCTGATCTGCGTGAAGATCCATTGTCATTACTCTTGTTGCTCCTGCTGCTGTAAGAAGGTTGGCAACTAACTTCGCACCGATCGGCGCTCTTGGTTTGTCTTTTCTGTCCTGTCTGGCAAGTCCGAAGTAAGGAATTACTACGGTAATGCTCTTTGCAGAAGCTCTTTTCGCTGCATCAATCATTAGAAGAAGCTCTAAAAGATTGTCTGCAGGAGGGAATGTAGATCCAATCAGGAAAACTCTTCCTCCTCTTACAGATTCGTCCAAAACAGGTTCAAATTCCCCGTCGCTGAACTCCTGAAAGTTGATTTTTCCTAATTCTTTCCCATAATTCTGGGCAATTTTCTCTGCCAAGTCCCTGCTGGTTCTTGTACAAAATAGATAACTTAACTGATCGGCCATTTTTACTTTTTAAAAGATTTTGCAAATTTAAAAAAAAACCACAAGATTTACTCCTGTGGTTTCTAAGTTTTTATTTTATCAATTATTAAGGGAATTTAACTCCTGAATATTTGTTCGGATCTACCTGTGGAAGTGTAGACTTGTATTTAGCATTGATGGACTTGATAAATTCATTAGCAACAATACCGTATCCGCGTCCTGTCAGGTGAACTCCATCTAAAGAGAAAGCTCCTCCCGTTACAAATTTCGCAGTATATTTCACTCCGTCAAATAAGATTCCTGACTGTGCATTCAGTTCAACCATTTTAGTATTGGCATCTACAAATGCAAGCCCATAGGAGTCAGCAAGTGATTTGATGGAAGCATTATATGCAGTAGTTGCAGTTTTTACGTAGCCAGCTTCTGTTTTCGTTAATACATGTTGGTTTTGTAATGGATAAGAAATTCCATAAATATTTACCGGAGCAGGAACTCCTGCTGCAGTACTTCCAATCACAGAACTTGTCGTAAGCAAAATATAATCATCTGCTGTCGCCTGTCTTGCCTGACCAAAGATCTGACCAAAAGCAGCAGCCATCAGTGGCCCCAAAGAAGGAGTTAAAGCAGCGGTAAGCTGAGCCGAAAGATCTGTCAGAGCAACATCTTTAATTAAAACAGGATTTGGACCTGTAGCAGAAAGTAAATTAATTCTATCCCCTGCTCCAAAAGCAGTAAGAGCCTGCTTTAAAGGACCATACAAGCTTGTATTAAGAGTTGTCAGATTTGAACCTAAAAGAGCTGGTGTCAAAGGGTTATAAGGCACCGTAGTAAAGAAAGGAACTGAAGTAACAGAAGGGATATTAGCAATAACCCCTTTTGTTGTTCCTACACTTTTAAGACCATCTAAAACCGCCTTAATAGATCCGGCCAAAAGCGCAGGATCAGAGATATCATTTAATTTATAAGTTGCAGGATTTGTATTTCCTGTCTGAACTGTTGCAACCGAATATGTTGTAACCCCTCCTACAGTCTGCGAGTTTGTTCCTCCGTTGGTAGCATAGGACAATACATCATTATTTCCTATCCACAGAGAGAAAAACGTAGCTTTCTGAGCCATAGCATCAGCCAATACACTGGTTGTTGCAGAAGAAGCAAATCTTACAAAATAAGGATTAGCCGTACCGGTTAGAAGACCTGCCTGACTTCCATATCCAGGAGCAACTAAGTGGAATGACTTCGCACCCGGAACCCCCATATTGTTATAAGTACCTCCTCCGGATAGCACATCTAGTGGTGCTGCTGCCCCGCTCGGTACAGGAGCCAAAGATCCGTTAACAACCTGAAGAGTCAATTTTCCAGGAAATCCCGGAAGGTTATTGAATCCACCTACGTCATTAGGCATTAAAGGTTGTTTAAAGTCTCCTCCCCCTGCAAGTTTCATCTGTGCAGCGATCATACTTGGATAAGATTCATTCTGGCCACTGCTATACAGCGCACCATCACGATATCCTGAAGTAAGAGAGTTTCCTAACGATATATATTTTGAAAAATCAGCATCTCCTTTTGTTACCTGGATATCTTTCACATCCGTATCGAAATCCGTATTACAGCTTACTGTAAAAAGAAGTGCAGAAACTGCAATTGTCGATATTATAATTTTTTTCATAGTCTTCTAAAATTAAAATGGATTATAAGATAAACCTAGACCTAAGTAGAATGCTGTTGCTTTTGACTGTCCGTAGAAACCTAAGTTAGCATTATCTACATTTCTGTATTGAGGCATTGCATATCCTCCGGCAATATCCACTCCGAATTGTTTCAGCTTGATACCGATCCCTCCGGTAACCACATAAGTATCATATGAAGGTGTTTCCGGAATGAAGTTATCTGTTGTATAAGGTGCTTCATCATAATAAGCTCCCAAACGTCCATAGATCATATTGGTGAATGCATATTGAGTTCCCAATCTGAAAGTTTTGGAGTTTTTGAAATTTTTAGGATTGGTAAGAATAGTAGGATCCGATGGATTGTTTCCAATAGGAGCATTTTCGAAATCTAAAGTAAGTTTGCTGTATCTCTCCCATCCATGATAGTTAAAGTCTGCAGAAACCTGCCATTTCGGTGTCACTTTATAAGTTAAACCAATGGTATATTCTTCCACCAACGGAAGTGTTGCAGAGAACCCATCCTGTCCGGCAGCATTTAGTTTCAACTGATTATAGATAGATTGAGAAGGGAACTGGAAAGTAGCCGTACCATTCTTAGCTTTCATATCTATTGCTGAACGGTAAGCAATACTTACATCTAATTTCGGATCAGGTCTGAAGTAGAAACCGAAACCATATCCGTGTCCGCTTGCTTTTTTATCATTTATATTTACCTGCCCTCCAAATTGTGTTACTGCTTTATCCCAATCTACAACTCCTTTTGCATAAATATAGCTGGCACCAAAAGATACCCATGGAGCTAGTTTTACAGAAACCATGGGTTGGAAGTAGAAACTTTTCAGTTCTAATTTCTGAACCATTTCTTTACCTTCCCAGTCATTCGGCCACTTAATTGTACTTCCAAAAGGCGTTGTTACACTAAGACCTACGGTAAGCTTTTCTATCGGTCTATAAGTAATCGCGGCATAGAAAGGAGTTCCTACAGGGTTATCTGTCTCTGTACTTTGTAAAGTATTGAAGTTTTGAAAAGTAACCTTGTTACTTGCTGCAAATCCTCCTGCCACTACACTCAGTTTGGAAGGGATAAATGACATACCCGCAGGGTTAAAAAATGTCACACTCGCGTCTTCGGCATGAGCACTAGTATGCGCCATTGCCAATTGTTTTACCCCTTGCAGGGAAACTCTAAAGCCTCCTGCGTAAGATAGAACTCCCGCCAATAAAGCAGTTGATACTAATATTTTTTTCATAGACTATTATTATATAAGCCAAATATAAAATTATTTTGAATACGTCTGTTAATATTTGCCAATATTTTAAACATTATCCTAAAAGAAAACTATGTTTAAAATAACACCTTGAAAGAAACGAAAGACAAAACAATCATTATTAAAGGTTTAAGAATATTAAAAAACAACACCTCGTTTATTGTTTAATTTTAAACAAATGTTTAACATTATACCGCAGCATACTAAAAAAACAATACAGGAAAGCAAAATGATAATGAATGTTAAATTAAAAAAAATCTATGTTCATTTATTTCCTTATAGCAGCCTTTATACAGCCTGCGACGATCATTCTTACCTAAAATAAGAAAATGTTTTTTCCCGAATTCAGGTTATTTAAGTATTTTAGAATCGCATAAAGATAAAAATACATAAATTTGCAGATTATAAATAATAGTAAATATGAGTTGTGGATGTAAAACATCCGGCGATTCTGCACATTCTTGCGGCCCTAAAAAAACCGCAAATGGCTGTGAAAATGTAAATACCTGCGGGAATAGTTATAAATTAAGTGTTTTTGACTGGCTTTCTAACATCAACAATCCGGCACCAAACAGGTGTGATTTTGTAGAAGTTAGATTTAAAAATGACAGAAAATCGTTTTATAAAAATGTAAATAATATTCCTTTACATATTGGTAGTGTAGTTACAGTAGAATCAAGTCCGGGACACGATGTAGGCGTTGTAAGCCTTACGGGAGAATTAGTAAAGATTCAGATGAAAAAGAAAAAGTTTTCTGAAGAATCGGCACTCAAAATATACAGACAGGCCAACCAAAAAGATCTTGAGGTATGGCAGGAAGCAAGAAAAAAAGAAGATGGTGTAAAGCTTGAAGCAAGAAAAATTGCCCAGAGAATAGGCCTTGAAATGAAAGTTACTGATGTGGAATACCAGGGTGACTCTTCAAAAATCACCTTCTATTACACTGCCGAAAACCGGGTGGATTTCAGACAGTTAATTAAAGACTATGCCGGAGCATTCCGTACTAAAATCGATATGAAACAAATCGGTTTCAGACAGGAAGCAGCCAAAGTAGGTGGAATCGGATCTTGCGGACGTGAGCTTTGCTGTTCTACATGGCTTACAGATTTCAGGTCTGTAAACACCAACGTTGCAAGATATCAGCAGCTGAGCATCAATCCGCAGAAGCTTGCAGGACAGTGCGGTAAACTAAAATGCTGCCTTAACTACGAACTTGACAGTTACCTGGATGCCTTGAGCAACTTCCCTTCTTCTTCAACAACGTTGGAAACGGAGAAAGGAAAAGCATTCTGTATCAAAATCGACGTTTTCAAAAAGAAAATGTGGTTTGCTTACGTGGACAGTTCTATTGCATGGTATGATTTCGACATTGACCTTGTTAAAAAGTTGATTTCAAAAAACAAAAGAGGAGAAAAAATACTTCCTCTTGAAGATTTGAAACAGCCGGACACCCCTACCCATACTATTGATTTGATCCAGGAAAACAATGTGGATCGTTTCGAGAAGAAAAACAGAGGAAACAGAAACAGGAATACTCCAAACAAGCAGAGTAACAGCCAACAGGCACAGCAAGGACAAGGGCAAGGGCAAAAAAGAAACAGACCGGAGAGACCAGAAAGGCCGGAAAGATCTGAAAAAACCGAAAACCCAAATGCTCCTCAGTCCGGGAATCAGCCCAAACCTCAAAAGCAGCACCCACAGCAAAAAGGACCTGTGGAAAAAACGGTGAGTAATTCTGATGCTGATAAAAACCCGCAGAGCAACAACCCAAACAAGAAGAAATTCAAAAAGAAATATCCTCCAAAAAAAGATAATAATGCATAAAATTTTAGGATTACTTTCACTTATCCTTTTCTTTAGCTGTAACTCTTCCTCAGGAGGAGATGTCATCATGAATTCCGTTGATAACAAATGGAATAAGAAAAGTGAACAAAAATTTAATCTTGAAATTTCAGATCCGCAGAATCCTAAAAATATTATATTTGTCGTAAGAAACAACAACAGTTATCCTTACAGCAACATAAGGTTCATTGTGAATTTCACCAATCTCCAGAACAAAAAAAAGGAAACCGATACCTTAAATTATGTATTGGCGAAACCAAATGGAGAATGGCTTGGTACAGGGTTTGGTGATACGAAGGAAACTTTGTTTCAATATAAATTAAATTATCAGTTTCCGGGAAAAGGAAAATATGAAATCGGTCTTACTCAGGCCATGAGAAATGACAACCTTCCGGGAATTGAGGATATTGGAGTAAAAATAGAAACGGCTAAACCGTAACCATAAATGGAAGAAAACAAAAAAAATGCAGGAAATAAGGGGAAAACATTTCCTCTGCCTCCCAAAAAAAAGAAAGATACCTCCTGGAGAAAATGGGTCTCGTTCATTTGGATCGGACTTGTTGCAGTAGTTCTGGGGATTTCGGGACTTTTCTTTGCGGTATCTCAAGGATTTCTTGGGGAAATGCCTGATGTAAAAGAACTTGAAAACCCGGACATTTTTGTCGCTTCAGAGATTATTTCCTCAGACGGAGTCACTTTGGGTAAATTCGAAAAAGAGAAAACACAACCTATCGTTTATAAGGATCTTCCTCCTTTCCTTATTTATGCCCTTCAGGCTAAAGAAGATGAGCGTTTCAAAGAACACTCCGGAATTGATCTTCAGTCTGTTGCCAGAGCTGTAGTTTTTGGGGGTGGACGAGGTGGAGGATCTACCATAACCCAGCAGCTGGCAAAATTACTTTTTACAGGGAAAAGAGCAGATAATAAAATTAAAGCTGTTTTTCAAAAGCTGAAAGAATGGGTAGTGGCTGTAAGCCTTGAAAAAAGATATACTAAAGAAGAAATTGTAACATTGTATTTCAATAAGTTTGACTTTTTATACAATGCAAACGGTATTGAAATGGCTTCCAAAATATACTTTAACAAGAAAACATCTGAGCTTACTCTGCCGGAAGCAACAATGTTTGTTGCCATGCTTGAAAATCCGGTAAAAAATAACCCGATGAGAAATCCGGAAAGAGCAAAAGCAAGAAGAGATGTTGTTTTGGATCAAATGTTAAAAACAGGCTATATAGATCAGGCTACGTTTGATAAAGCTGCTGCTACACCTATTACATTAGATTATCATCCAATCAAAAGTATTAACGATGACTATTCGGCCTATTACAAGTTTTATCTGAGAAAAGAAATTGATAAATATCTTGAAACTCATGAAAAAGAAACCGGCAAAAAGCTGAACCTTTACAAAGACGGCTTAAAGATATATGTTACCCTTGATTCTAAAATGCAGAAATATGCAGAAGAAGCCATCAAGGAACACTTAACGGATCTTCAGAAAAGATTTGACGCAGAGCAGAGGGGAAGAAAGAACAGACCGTTCTATTATCTTAATGACAAACAAATCAATAGTGTGATGGTTCAGGCCATGAAAAGAACCGGCCGATACAAACTGTTGAAAGCTGACGGCATGCCTGACGACTCTATTATGATGGAATTCAAGAAACCTATCAAAACTTCACGATTCACATGGAACGGAGAAGAAGAGATAGAAATGTCTCCTTGGGATTCTATCAGATATCACAAACAGATTGCACAGGCAGGTTTGATGTCTATGGTTCCGGGAACCGGAGAGATCAAAGCTTGGGTTGGAGGTATAGACTGGCAGCACTTCCAGTATGACCACATTAAGCAGGGTAAAAGACAGGTAGGATCCACATTCAAACCTTTCGTATATGCAACGGCTATTATGAAATTGGGAATGACGCCTTGTTCAACCGTTTCTAACGGAACTTATGATCATAACGGATGGCATGTACCGGGAAGAGGAGGAATGCTTACTTTAAAAGATGCATTGGCACACTCTCAAAACCCTGTTGCGGCAAGACTTATTGAAATGACAGGAGTAGACGCTGTAATCCAAACGGCAAGAGATCTGGGCGTAACAGAAGATATTCCAAGAAACAATACAATTGCTTTAGGATCATCAGACATTACAATTTATGAAATGTTAGGTGCCTACAGTACTTTTGCCAACTATGGTAACCACAATAAACCGGAAATGATCTGGAGAATTGAAGATGCCAACGGTAGAGTAATCAAAGAAGTAAATGTAGAACCGAAGGAAGTCATGAACCCGATGTATGCTTACACCATGATTGAATTGATGAAAGGTGTTGCACAATACGGAACAGCTTCCGGAGAATTAGGAAGAAGAGGAATCTCAAAAGCAGTAGAAATTGCTGCTAAAACAGGAACCACTCAGAATAACTCTGACGGATGGTTTATGGGAATCACTCCAAAACTAGCCACCGGAGCATGGGTTGGATGGGAAGACAGAGCAACCCACTTCTTTGGAACGGGTGAAGGTCAGGGTGCGAAAATGGCATTACCGATCTGGGCAATTTTCATGAAGAAAGTATGGGCAGATAAGAGTCTGAAAGTTAGTCCTGATGATAAGTTTGTCAAACCTTCAGACTGGAAAGACGGATGTTCAAACCTTAAAGGGTTAAGTGGAGGATATGGAGATGACGGAAGCCTTCAAACCATTGACGAAATTAAAAACCCAAGGCCTGCAGATCCTACTCCTAAAAAAACAACAGAAAAGAAAGAAGATAACATCAATGAAAACCTTCATTCCAATGATGAAGTAGATTTCAATAAATAAATTCTCTTTTAGAAATACACAAGACCTTTCAATAATTTGGAAGGTCTTTTCTTTTATAATTAATACCTTTGAAGGATGAAAATCGAACGTATCAGACAGCCATTTATTGAAAATTTTCCTGGTGATTTTTCCAACAATTCCATGCAGAGAAATACCCCTAAGGTTTTATTTGCCACCATTAAACCTGCCGGCTTTGACAAACCAGAACTGATTGCTTTTAATGAAGTTTTATCAGAGGAAATAGGCTTAGGAAAATATAATGATAAAGATCTGGATTTTCTGGTTGGAAATAATCTTCCGGAAAACGTTCAAACCTATGCCACAGCTTATGCAGGACACCAATTTGGAAACTGGGCCGGGCAGCTGGGAGATGGAAGAGCCATCCTTGCTGGTGAGATTATCAGTGAGACAGGAAAAAAGACAGAAATCCAATGGAAAGGCGCTGGTGCCACTCCTTACTCAAGACATGCCGACGGAAGAGCTGTATTAAGGTCTTCTGTACGTGAATACCTTATGAGTGAGGCGATGTATCACTTGGGTGTTCCCACCACAAGAGCATTGAGTCTTGCTTTTACCGGAGAAGAGGTAATGCGCGATATCATGTATAACGGAAATCCAGCGTTAGAAAAAGGAGCCGTGGTTATCAGAACTGCTGAAAGTTTTTTACGTTTCGGCCATTTTGAACTGATGTCTGCTCAAAGAGAGTACAACAGCCTTCAGGAGCTTGCCGACTTTACCATTGAAAACTATTACCCGGAAATTACAGCAACTGACAGCAAGAAATACAGAGACTTTTTTGAAAATATCTGTATCCGGACTGCCAACTTAATCGTTGAATGGTTCAGAGTAGGTTTTGTACACGGAGTGATGAACACAGATAATATGTCAGTTCTCGGATTAACGATTGATTATGGCCCCTATTCTATGATGGATGAATATGATTTGAATTTCACCCCCAATACGACAGATCTTCCGGGAAGAAGATATGCATTCGGAAAACAGGGACAGATCGCACAATGGAATCTTTGGCAGCTTGCGAATGCCCTTCACCCGTTAATCAAAGATGAAAAATTTTTAGAAGACACTTTAAATAATTTCGGCACTTACTTCTGGAAAGCTCATGACCACATGCTTTGTAAAAAATTCGGTTTTGATCAGCTTCAAAAAGAGGATGAAGAATTTTTCACTAACTGGCAAGGTCTCATGCAGGAACTTCAGCTGGATTATACCCTATTTTTCAATCAACTGGAAAAAATAACCCAGAACACCAATATATCAGAACATTTTAAAGAAGTCTCTTATATTATGTTGAATGAAGAAAAACGGGAAAAACTCAATAGTTTCATCAAAAGCTATGAAGCAAGAATCGCTTTAAACTCAATTTCGGGAGAAGCCTCTTTAGAGATGATGAAAAAAGCAAACCCCAAATTTATCCTCCGAAATTATCTTCTTTATGAGTGTATTGAAGAAATCAGTAACGGCAAAAAAGAAATGCTTGAAAAACTGACCAGAGCCCTCGAAAATCCATATCAGGAAATATACCCCGAGTTCTCGGCCAAAAGACCAGCCGGATATGATGACACAGCCGGATGTTCCACTCTTTCATGCAGTTCGTAATTAATAATTTTTTATAAAAAATCAAAAAACGTGTAATTATTTTCATTTTTTTATTACATTTACTGACAACTTTAAACGTAAACCAAATGAAAACAAAATTACTATTCATTTTCCTAGTCTCTTCTATACTTGGGAATGCACAGATTCTCACAGAGACTTTTCAGGGCACGACATTTCCTCCAACAGGATGGACAACCGGAACAAATGTGGCTTCAAGACCTTGGGGATTTACCACAACCATATTTAATGCAACCGGACAGGCTACATTTAATATCACGGGAGGGAAATCTGCAGGGATCGGATGGATTGCTCAGGCACAAGATGCTCACTTAACAAGTCCTTCTTTCAGTTTAGTAGGAACAACAAGTCCCGTACTTAAGTTCAACGCTAAAATAGGATACGAATACATGGTTGATCCTAATCCTAACGGAGACCTAAAAGTAGAAGTTTCCACAGATGGAGGTACTACATGGACTCAGGTATGGGTGGAAGAAAACTATGGATTATTTGTTGATTATGAAACTCTGGCAATTACTGTGAGCTTGTCTTCATATGCAGGACAGGCAAATGTTAAAGTAAGATTTCATTATGTAGCCAATGATGCAGACAGTCTTTCAATAGATGATGTGCAGGTTTTGGCAAGTGCTACATTAGCGACTCAGGAAAACAATGCTAAAGTAAAAGGTATTACGGATATCTATCCAAACCCAACGAGAGGAGAAATCAATATAAAAACAGACAAAAAAATCAAATCTGCTACAGTATTTGATGCAAGTGGAAAATCTCTGCTTAACAACAATTCTGAGAGATTGGATATTTCTTCACTTCCAAAAGGAATCTATCTGTTAAAAGTAGACTTCTCGGATGGAACTTCCAAAACAGAAAAAGTAATCAAACAATAAGAACCTTTATACAAACTTTTAGAACCACCAATTTTGGTGGTTTTTTTATTTTACTTTTGCAAAAAATTTGACACGTGTCTTATATCAAAACAAAAATCATCAATTTTTTTAAATTGGTTTTCCCTTCCACTTATACAGAAATGGCAGTATTCCTGTTTTTCATGATCTGTTACGGAATTCTGGGATCTTATATTGCTCTTCATTACCGGATTATTTTTGACAGCAGAATTCCGTGGGATGCTTACTTCAGTTTTGATAATAAATCGATCCTGATGACAGGAGGAAGCTTTGAAAGACACCCATTATCCTACTATTTTTTTAATTGGGTAAGAGAATTTTCATTATTTATTTCCGGAGGAAAAATGGATGCCAATTTCAGGCTCACCCTGGCATGGCTCAGCAACCTGATCATCACATTGAATATTATTCAGGTTTTCAAATATTTAAAGAACATCATTAGCCTTCCTTTATGGCTAAGCATTGTAATCATTCTGTTCTTTGGAGCTTTTTCAACCAATATTATTTTGTCATTTACTCCAGAGAATTTCACCTATACCCTATTTTTACTCTCACTATACAATCACTATGCAGCTATAAAATTAAGGGAAGAAGAAAAAACTCCTGCTGCAGCATTATCACTTGCAGGGATAACCATCGGAGGACTTACGATTACCAACTTTGTAAAAGTTTTCATTCCTCTTCTTTTTGAGAAAGATCTTTTCAGAAGCTGGAAAAAATTCGGAAATGCAGCATTCAGGGTAATCGTTTCAGTGATCTGCTTTGTGCTTCTTTATTTGAACAGAATTGATTTTAAATACCAGAATATCTTTTCAAAAACAAACCAACAATATGAAAAGTTCTCAAATGTAGAATCCATGCCGACATGGGATATGATTCTTTCATTCTTTTTCGGAGGGAATATTCTTTTCCCGGGATTTATTATGTCTGACAAACATAATATGAAAGGATTTAACTTCAAAGGGCTTTATATGGATCTTTATTCATCACCCTTTCCATATCTTTTCATAGCCTTATTATTGATACTGATAAGTTGGAGTTATATTAAAAATTTTAAGAATAAATGGGTTCAGGTAATCGCTATTTCGTTTCTGGTTGACATCATGATCCACTGTGTGATGAGGTTTGGGCTTCACACTTCCTATATCTATGGAGGACATTTTGTTTTTGTCTACCCTCTTCTTTTAGGATGGCTCTTTTTTGCCTACAGATCCTCTCCGAAAATCATGGCATTTTTAACATTCACCCTGGTGATATTATTTGCCTATCTGCTGGTTAATAATATATTCAGAATGACTGAATTTTTCTGGTTTATGGAAAACTATTACCGATAAAAAAAGCTGAGAAAAATTTCTCAGCTTTCTGTTTTTATTTTGAAATAAACTACTCCTATTTTGCCTCCGCACAGAAAATTCTATACTGTACTGCTACAGCAGACTTAAAGTATTCTCTGATTCTGGAAAGATCACTGGCAGCGCTTTGTTTTGTGAAATAACTTCCGGCTAAAATTTTGTAATTAGGTCTTAAAGAAGCATCCGTTTCCACTTTCAGATTAGGGAATCTTTTTCTGAAATACGACTTCACCTCATTAGCCTCTTCATTGCTTTTCACTGTCGTAATCTGAATTTTGAACCCTAAAATTCTAGGATTTTTTCTACAAATCTCCGCATTGGTAAGTTCTCTGCTCGGCACAAAGATCTTAGGAGGTTTTGTATTGATTCCCGTAGAAATTCCACTATCATTGTTGCTAAAATCTTTAGAGGAATTTGTAGGGGTAACTTTAGCACATTTACTTTCAACTCCTTCCAAAGCAGCGTTAATTTTAGAATCCATCGTTATGACAAGCTCCGTTCCCGATAGGGTATCTTTTTTAACAACCTGCTGTGCTTCAATATTATAAAATCCAAATAATGATAATATCGAAAATATTTTGATTAGATTTCTCATTTAAACTTGTTTCCGCAAATTTATACAAATTAAAAAACTATACCAAACTGGTTATTTAGAATCAATACAAATTAAACGTAAATGATATTTTCCCTTTTCGATATACCGTTAAATTCCTGTTAAAAATATTATTTTTGCGGAATTGATTGAATGTTCAATAATTTACTAACATAAGATAATTTAAATGATTAGTTGGAGAAAGCATTATAAAAAAACGTTGATCGCAATAGGCTTATTGCTATCAACCAGTGCTTCATTTTACGGGCAAGACGGCGATCCTAAAAACGGAGAGAAACTTTTCAAAGCGAATTGTACTGCATGTCACGCGCTGGACAAACAAGTTGTAGGGCCACCATTAAAAGGGGTTGTAGAACGTGTAAAGACAGAAGGTGGTGTAGACAAAGATTGGCTTCACAAGTGGATCAAAGACAACAAAGCTCTAAGAGCTTCTGGGGATAAATACGCCAATGAGATTTTTGAAAAGTTTAACAAGACTGAAATGCAGGTCTTTCCAAATCTTACAGATAAGGATATTGACGACATTTTAGCTTTCACAACTAATCCTCCCGCTCCGGAGGAGAAAAAGCCGGAAGCAACTCCTGCAACTGACGCTACTGCGGCAGCACCTGCAGACAAAACTACAACAAACGTTGTCATCATTTCACTTTTAGCGATTGCAGGTTTACTGGTTTGGATCTTGGTTAAACTAAGACAATTGGTAACTTTAGGTCAATCCGAAGAATTAGCAGGACTTAATGAAACAAGAGTTCGTTCTTTCAGCGAAATGTATGAGAAGTTCCACTTCATTGGTAAAGGGTTATTGGCAATTCTTGCTATTTTAGCCGCTTACGGAGTATGGAACTGGTTAATGTGGATCGGGGTTTACAAAGGGTACAAACCTGAGCAGCCTATCTACTTCTCTCACAAAATCCACGCTGGAGAACAGAAAATTGACTGTCAGTTATGTCACTCTAGTGCTAAATACGGAAAAGTATCTGAGATCCCTTCTATGAACGTTTGTATGAACTGTCACAGAACAATTTCTGAATACAACGCAGATCACTACATGGAGCCAGGAAAAGACAAGGCATTCTATGATGGAGAAATCCAGAAGATCTACGCTGCAACAGGTTGGGATCCTGCAAAACAACAGTACACAGGAAAAACACAGCCGGTTGAATGGACAAGAATCCACAACATGCCAGATTTCGTTTACTTCAACCACTCTCAGCACGTAATTGCTGGAGAACAAGCGATCATCAATTCTTTCAACAAAAAGAATCCTAACAACAAAATTGATGTTGTATGTAAAGCTTGTCACGGTAAAATTGACACAATGAATGTTGTTCAGATGGCTAACGACTTTACTATGGGATGGTGTATCGAGTGCCACAGAACGACTGAAGTTGATATGAACAACGGTTATAATAAAGAGTACTTCAAAAATCTACATGACAAGTTGAAAAAACAATATCCACAAGATGGAGGTAAGATCACTGTAGATGCAATTGGAGGTCTTGAGTGTGGTAAATGTCATTATTAATAACTAAAAAATTAGAAGTATAAATGGCTTCAAACAAAATACAATTCAGAAGTATTCATGAACTTAAAGATCCAGCTTTGAATAATAAGCTGGCTCAGAAAGAGTTTCAGGAAGAAATTCCGGTAGAAGATTTCCTTGGAGATGCTGAGACAAACGGATCAAGTACTTCAAGAAGAGATTTCCTTAAATTACTAGGATTCTCTACAGCAGCAGTAACATTAGCTGCCTGCGAAGCTCCGGTAATCAAAACGATTCCTTATGTGGTAAAGCCGCATGATATTATTCCGGGAATCCCTAACTATTACGCTTCAACATATTTTGATGGTTTCGATTTCGCTAGTGTTTTAGTAAAAACTAGAGAAGGTAGACCCATTAAGATTGAACCAAACCCGGCTGGTGGTGATTTAGGTAAAACTAATGCAAGAGCTCAGGCAAGTGTACTTTCTCTTTATGATAACGATAAAGTAAAACAGCCTAAACTAGACGGTAAAGACGAAACTTTCGATAAAGTAGACAGTTTTGTGATCAAAGGTTTGGAAGAAGCTAAAGCGTCAGGCAAAAAGATTGTGGTTTTATCACACTCTTTTGCTTCGCCAACTTTCAAAAAGCTATTCGCTGAATTCAAAGCTAAATATCCTACAGCTGAACTGGTAACCTTCGATGCATATCCTTATGCTGCAGGACTAGATGCTGCTCTGGAAGTATTCGGACAAAGAGCATTACCTGTTTATGACCTTAATGGTTCTGAGTTGGTAGTTTCTTTCCAGGCCGATTTCTTAGGAGATTATAATGCATCCAGCTTAGAGTCTTCTTATGCAGCAGCTAGAAAACCAAGTGCAACCATGTTGAGACACATCCAAGTGGAATCTAACATGTCATTAACGGGTGCTAACGCTGACTCAAGATACAGATTAAAGCCAAGTGCAGTAAACAAAACATTAGTTGAAGTTTATAACGCAATCGTAGGTGGTGGTACTTCTGATAAGACTGCTACTGAAATTGCAAACGAATTGAAAGCAAAAGGAAGCAAAGCTGTTGTTTTTGCTGACGGTTCTAAAGGAGCACAGGTTTTAGCACACTTAATCAACCAAAAATTAGGTTCAGTAGCTTTCACTGGTAAAGCAAACTTCCTAAAAGAATTCAACGGTGCAAGATATCAGGAATTCCTAGGTTGGGTAAACGGTGGACAAGTTGGTGTATTAGTTACCAACAATGTAGATCCTATCTATGCTCATCCAAAAGGAGAAGACTTCAAAAAGTCTTTATCAAAAGTTCCTTATGTAATTGCTGTTGCTGATAAGAAAAATGAAATGTACAAAGCAGCGAAAGCTGTAATTCCGGTTGCTAACTGGTTAGAGTCTTGGGGAGATATCGAACCACAGACAGGAGTATATTCATTAATGCAGCCTACGATCCAGAAGATCTACAAATCAAGACAGATTGAAGAATCTCTATTGGTTTGGAAAAATGGTAAAAATAATGCAGCAAACAACTACTACGATTATTTAAAGGCAAGCTCAGCTTCTCTTTTAGGTGGTACTTCTTTCAACAAAGCATTATATAACGGGATCAATGCTTCTACCAATTCAACAACATTATCTTACGCTGGTGGAAACGCGGCTCAGGCTGTTGCTGAATTAGGAAACTTCAAAGCTTCCGAATTAGAATTAGTATTATACACTACGACTTCAATGGGAGACGGAACTCAGGCAAACAACCCTTGGTTACAAGAGTTACCTGATCCAATCACTAGAATGTCTTGGGATAACTACTTGACAATTTCTCCAAAAGATGCAGAAAAGTTTGCGATCGATAACGACCTTAACGCGAGAATGCAGTTAGATGGTTCTATCGTAAACCTTACGGTAAACGGAGTTACAATAAAAGATGTTCCTGTATTCGTACAGCCAGGTCAAGCAGAAGGATCAGTAGGTCTTGCGCTTGGTTATGGTAAGAAAAACTCAGGAGCAACTGCTGATACAGGGGTAAATGCTTATCCTTTATTCGATGGTTCAAACCTTGTTCTTTCCGGAGTTAAAATCGAGAAGACAGGAGAAGATCACGAATTCGCAGGTATCCAGCTTCAAAATACATTAATGGGTCGTTACGAAATCGCGAAGGAAGTGCCTTTAGCTGAATTCATCAACGTACCATTTGATGACGAGCACAAAGGATGGAACAAGCCTTTGGAATACCACACAATCAGTGGAGCTCTTCCAGCAAGAAAAATTGACCTTTGGGATGCATTTGATGATACTGATGGTCCTCACTTCAACTTATCTATTGACTTGAACTCTTGTACAGGTTGTGGAGCATGTATTATTGCTTGTCAGGCTGAGAACAACGTTCCTGTAGTAGGTAAAGAAGAGGTAAGAATGTCTAGAGATATGTATTGGTTAAGAATTGACCGTTACTATTCTTCAAGACAAAAAGTAGAAGTATACGAAGGATTGAAAGAAGGAATGGCTGTACCAGAATTGTACGGTACTGCTTTCGGAGACGGAGGTGCATTAAACCACCCTGCAGATAATCCAGATGTAATCTTCCAACCTGTAATGTGTCAGCACTGTAACCACGCTCCATGTGAAACGGTATGTCCGGTAGCGGCTACTTCACACGGTAAGCAAGGTCAAAACCATATGGCTTACAACAGATGTATCGGTACAAGATATTGTGCAAACAACTGTCCGTACAAAGTAAGACGTTTCAACTGGTTTACTTATAACCTAAATGAAAAGTTCGATTTCAACATGAACAATGATTTAGGAAGAATGGTACTTAACCCAGACGTAGTTGTAAGAACTAGAGGGGTAATGGAGAAATGTTCAATGTGTATCCAAATGACTCAGAATACTATTCTTGAGGCTAAGAAAGAGGGAAGAAGAGTGAAGGATGGAGAATTCCAGACTGCTTGTTCTAAAGCTTGTTCTACTGGAGCAATGACATTTGGAGACATGAATGATAAAGATTCTTCTATTAGAAAGGTATATGCCTCTAACAGAAGATATTATTTACTAGAGGAGATCGGAACAAAACCAAACGTGTTCTATCATACTAAAGTAAGAAACAGAGTAGAAAAATAAAGTTTAAATAATAAATAGGTAAAAAATGTCAGGACATTACGAAGCTCCGATAAGGGAACCTCTAATTATTGGTCACAAAACTTATCACGATATTACAGAAGATATCGCACGACCTATCGAAGAAAGAGCAGGTAAATTATGGTGGATCTCATTATATGCTGCACTAGTTCTATTCCTCTATGGATTCGGCTGTATCGCTTACACTATCGGGACAGGTATTGGAGCATGGGGGCTTAACAGAACTATTAACTGGGGTTGGGATATTACCAACTTCGTATGGTGGGTAGGTATCGGTCACGCCGGGACCCTAATCTCCGCAGTATTATTATTATTTAGACAGAGATGGAGAATGTCTGTAAACAGATCTGCAGAGGCGATGACGATCTTTGCGGTTGTACAGGCAGCAATCTTCCCTGTAATCCACATGGGTAGAGTTTGGGTTGGATACTGGGTATTCCCTTTACCAAACCAGTTCGGTTCTCTTTGGGGGAACTTTAACTCTCCTCTACTTTGGGACGTATTTGCGATCTCGACGTATTTCTCAGTATCAACTGTATTCTGGTTCATGGGACTTATCCCTGACTTTGCAATGATCAGAGATAGAGCTAAAACTCCTTGGACTAAGAAAATTTATACATTCCTTGCATTCGGTTGGGGTGGTAAAGCAAAACACTGGCAAAGATTCGAAGAACTTTCTTTGGTTCTTGCAGGTTTGGCAACTCCACTTGTATTCTCAGTACACACAACCGTATCTTTTGACTTCGCAACTTCAGTTATTAAAGGATGGCACTCAACAATCTACCCTCCTTACTTCGTTGCTGGGGCGATCTTCTCAGGATTTGCAATGGTACAGACACTATTGTTAATTGCAAGAAAAGTGTGTCACTTAGAAGAATATATTACAATGTATCATATTGAAATTATGAACATAGTAATCGTTCTTACAGGGGGTATGGTAACTGTAGCTTATGCTACTGAATATTTCATCGGATGGTACTCAGGATCTAGATTTGAAGATTTCACATATCTTTCTCCAGGTGCTGCTGTAGGACCTTACTGGTGGGCATTCTGGTCATTGATCATCTGTAACCTTGTGGTTCCTGCTTCTTTCTGGTTCAAAAGACTTAGAACGAACATTATCTGGACATTCATTGTTGCATTAATCATTAACATCGGTATGTGGTTTGAGCGTTTTGATATCATCGTTATCAACCTTTCAAGAGACTACTTACCAGGATCATGGACAATGTTTAAGCCAACGATCATTGATGTGGGTGTATACTTAGGAACTATCGGATTCTTCTCTGTATTATTCTTATTGTACGCAAGAACATTCCCTGTAATTGCACAGGCTGAATTAAAATCGATTTTGAAAATCTCAGGTGAAACTTATAAAGCAAAAGAAGGAGATGAGCACCACTAAAATTGTATACGGACTTTATGCTGACGACGACGATTTAATGAACGGCGTTAAAGCATTCAACGATAAAGGAATCGCGATAAACGAAGTATATACTCCGTTTCCGGTTCACGGACTAGACAAGGCTTTAGGGTTAAAGAAAACAAGAATTTCTGATGCCGCATTCTTATATGCTCTTTACGGTGTTACTATCGGTGCTACTGTAACTTGGTATGTAATGAATCATGACTGGCCGCAGAATATCGGTGGTAAACCAGCTTTCGACTGGGCACACAACATGCCGGCATTCGTAGTTCCAATGTTCGAATTAATGGTATTCTGTGCTGCTCACATGATGTCTTTGACTTTCTTGGTTAGAAACAAAATGTATCCGGGAGCTCCAGCTCAGAACCCAGACCCGAGAACTACTGATGATAAATTCATGATGGAATTTGTAACTGAAGATGTAGAATCTGTAAAACAGTTGCTTATTGAAACTGGAGTTGAAGAAATAACTGTTAAAGACGCTTAAAATGAAAAAGAATGTATTAAAAATTACAGCAGTTTTAGGTTTAACAACAGTTTTACTTAACTCTTGCGGACCAAAGGAGAATACTCCGCTGGTATATTTCCCGGACATGTATTTTCCGGTAGCTTATGATCCATTGATGAAAGCTCAGGATGCTTATTCAGATCATGAAAATGAAATTCCTGCTTTTGTTAAAAATAGTGGTGCAACAGGTCTTTCTCCAGTAGAAGGATCAGTTGCTCAAAATAAAGATGGCGTTTTTGAAGAAAGCTTATTACCTAAAAATGTTGACGAGTACAACGCCGGGTATGAAGCTTCTAAAAAACTTACAGTATCTCCTCTAAACCCGGCTAATGCAGCTAAGGATATTGAAAGAGGAAAAATATTGTTTGATCACACTTGTGCGGCATGTCACGGAACAGGAGGTGATGGACAAGGACCTATCGTACAAAGTGGGGCATTCTCCGGAGTACCCAACTATGCAGACAGAGAAATTACTGTAGGATCTGTTCATTATGTATTAACAAACGGTAGAAATGCAATGGGATCTTATGCGGGACAACTGAACGCAGGAGACAGATGGAGAGTGGCATTGTATGTGATGAGTGCTTTCAAAAAAGGAGCAGCAGCACCGGCAGCAGCTACAGCGGCGGCACCAGCAACAACTGAAACGACTACCGAAACTAAAAAATAAGAAAAGAAATGTATAGTTTTTCACCAAAATTAAAATCAACTTCTATAATACTTCTTGTTGTAGGTTTAGTTCTTTTCGGTATTGGTTTCTTTTTGAACAAAGGAATTTCTACTGAGAAAATAGAACAAATGATGGAAGCTGTTCATGCTTCAGGTCATAATGCTCCTACACACTCAAGTGAAATGGTGGGACCACAGGATCACGCAGCTCATTTAGAGCATGCTGAGCTTCAGGTTCACAACCAGCCATTAGCATCGCTGCATTTTGTAGCTGTCTTTTTCTTTGGAGTAAGTTGCGCTGTACTGTTCTTCTACTGTATTCAGCACGCAGCTCACGCAGGATGGCCTATTATCATCACAAGAGTAATGGAGGCTATTGCTTCTTATATTCCTTACGGTGGTGCAATCCTGATTATCCTGATGATCTTAAACATCACTCATAATGGCCATTTATTCCACTGGATGGACCCTGAATTGACAAATCCAGAGTCTGCTCATTTTGACGTGATCCTATTTGAAAAGAAAAGATTCTTAAATATTCCTTTCTATGCAATCAGAACGTTCATCTATGTACTAGGTGCTTCTTTCTTCGCTTGGAAACTGAAAGCTCAGTCTAAAAAAGTAGACGAGACAAAATCAAAAGTAGAATATCAATTCCTTTACAGATGGGCAGTAGGATATATCGTATTCTTCGGATTTGCTTCTGCAGCTTGGGCTTGGGACTGGTTGATGTCTATTGACCCTCACTGGTACTCTACAATGTATATCTGGTATTCAATGGTTAGCTGCCTATCAAGTGGTATTGCTGTCATCATCTTATTAAGTGTTTATCTTAAGAAAAATGGTTTCTTACCACAGTTCAATGACAACCACTTACACGATTTAGGAGTTTTCCTTTTCGCTACAAGTATGCTTTGGACATATACATGGTTCGCTCAGTTCATGCTTTACTGGTATGCAAACGTTCCGGAAGAGGTTAACTACTTCTTCGGTAGATTCCAGCACTATGGTACTACGTTTTTACCAATGCTGATTGTTAACTTCTTATTACCGCTATTGGTATTAGTAAGCAGCAGCATCAAGAGAAACTACAAAGTAGTTACCACAATGGCAGTAGTAGTGATCTTAGGACACCTTTTAGATTACTTCAACATGGTAATGCCAGGAACGGTAGGACCATACTGGAACACTCCTGAAGTATTCTTGTTAATCCTGGGAGCGGTTCTATTCGTAGCAGGATTATTTATGTTTACTGTTCTTTCAGCTTTATCTAAACTGAAGTTGATTCCTACAGGAAACCCATTCTTACACGAATCTGAAATTTATGAGTATCCTTTCTAAGGACTTGTAACAAAATAAAAATATAAAAGACTGATTGGTAAAACGATCAGTCTTTTTTTATGTATATCTAGCAACAGGCAACCATTCTGTTCGTTATGTGTCTCTATAATGAGATCAACAACCAAAAACAAAATCTTATTATGAAAACAAAACTTTTCATTTACTCCTTCTTTCTGTTTCTCTATAGTTTTATTCAGGCTCAGACAATCACGTTCGTTTCTGAAAAAAGTAATAATCCTCTTCCCAGAGTTTCTGTGTTTGGAAAAAATGGAGCTATTCTCGCATATTCGGATATTGAAGGCAAGATCGACAAACAATCTCTGTCACCTTCCCAGGAAAAGTTTCAGCTTGTTTATAATAATTTTCCGGTGGCCACCCTATCCTATTCCGACTTTGATCAATCCGTGATAAAAATCAATGATCAGGTAAAGGAAATTGAAACGGTAGTGATCAAAAATAATAAGCCCGCTAAATACATTTTCATTAAAGGAAATTTTAATGCTTACGTAACGGTAAACAATAAACTGAACAGCTATGCAGACGGAATTGTAACCTACATTTTTGATAATAAAACAAAAAAACTGAAAAGCACGAATGTAGAACAGTACAGAGTTTTCAGACTGACAGAGTCTAAAAATGAGAAAAAGGAAACTTCAAAATGGGACTATAGCAATTCTCTGGAGCTGCCCAAACTTAAAAATGTTGGAAATCCGGAAGAATATAAAACAAAAAGAAATACCATTAAAGAGGTGAAGGGTGAATACAAAGACCAAATAGAGGTGACTGGTGCTGCCCTTCAGGATAAAGAATTTTCATTCTTTGGATACAGATTTTACGATATAAAAACAATTTTAAACATGTCTTTTGAAAAAGGATCAGAAAAGACCCTTAAGGATTTCCTGGAATATAATGAACTTGTTTTTGTAAAACTGAAACATAAAAGTGAACCCAATTACAATCAGATAACACTTTATACCAACTTTTATCCTACAGAACTTAATTTTAGCAATGACAATGATATTGAGAAAGTGAAATTCGATAAAGACAACAGCAATTACAAAACATCTTACTGGCAGGATTCATCATTTCCCAATATGCAGACTATTTTTAGCAATTTTTTCAAAGGTGATCTAAAAGAACAAACCAATAAAAAATAATAGAAACTCTGTTCAGCACTACTTTCCATGTTGTAAATATTCCGATTGAATTCTAAAATTAAAAGAACAGCATACATTTTCGGAAAAGAATAATAATTCAGCAAAAAACATAAAGTAAAAAATAAAATCCAGTATTAATAAAGGTTTTATTAAATTTGCAACAAACCAAATAAAAATGAAAAAGTTTTCTTTTCTACTTGTTTTCAGTCTGTTGCTTTTTACAGCATGTAAGAAAGATCATGTAGATGCTACGAATACTAAAACACTGCAGTCAAGTATCAATGATATGACTTCCAGTTTACCTACCATTAAGCAGATTAAGTTTAATGAAGCTCTTTATATCCTTAAAACATTTGGAGTAGAGGCAGATGGTGATATCAATGAATTAAAAGCTCTTGGAAAACTGATTAACGGGAAAAAAGTTCCTGAAATCATGTCTCTGGCTGACGAAGTTGCACAGAAAAACGGAATAGAATGGGCAAGTACTGCTCCACCATCACTTGGAGAAATGAATATCTTCGGAGATGATAAAGCCAAAGAAAGCGATCCTAATGATGTAAAAGCAGGATCATTAAGCCTTGTAACAAGACCTACAGGAGATGACGGAACCGGAGCGCCTACGGCAATTCAGATTGTTCCAAGACTTGTAGATGCAGCCGGAAATCCTGTATCTTTCACAGGAGCTGGTCTGGAAGCCACTCTTGAAGTGTTCAGTAACGGGGTAAGACTGGCTACTGCTAAAAACCTGATGCAGGATAATAACTTTAAAGGATTCAATTTAAAGTTCTCCTCTATTCCGGCAGCAAAAGTAATAGACAATAAAATTGATATCACGGTTTCTGTAAAAACAACGGCTAAGACTTTCAAAATGTCTAAAATCGGTCTTGATGTAAATGCAGCAGCGTTAAAGGTTCCTACAGTTCCTAAAACTGATTCAACCGCTGTTCCTGAACAACCAAGTGCTGTAATTGACCCAAACAATCCAACAGCTACTCCTGGTGCAACAACTGATCCTGCAACAGCTACTCCGGCAGCTCCGGCAGCGCCAAAGCAACCGACAGCAGACCCTAAAAATACCGTAAGCAAATTTTTGAACAGTGTAAGTTCTCAGAATTTAAAAGCAGCATACGAAACAGCAAGCAATCCAAGCTGGGGAAGTTATGAATCCTTTTCAAACCCTACTTCAGGTTTTGGATCGGTAAAAAACGTAAGTGTAAAGAATATTACTACCAGCGGTGCTAATACAAACAGTGCCAGCGTAAACGCTACTTATGATGTAACGGATAAAAGCGGTAAAACGACTTCTTTAAAAGTAACTTTCGGGCTTAAAAATGTAAATGGAGACTGGAAAATTTCCAGCTATAAAATTAATTAATAAATGGCTTCAGCAGAACTGATCAAGAAACTAGAAGAAACAATTGAAAATATCCCCGATTTTCCTATTCCGGGAATACAGTTTAAGGATATTTCACCCATCTTTTTAGACCCAAAACTTTATGAAGATGTTATTGCTGATCTTGCAGCCTTCAGTAAAGGAAAAATAGATGCAGTATGCGGAATTGAAAGCCGTGGTTACCTCTTCGGAATCGCTATCGCTGTGGCATTGGAAGTTCCATTCATCTTAATCAGAAAAGCCGGAAAACTTCCTCCTCCCATCATTTCAGAAAAATATGATCTGGAATATGGAAGTGCTATTATCGAAACCCGTGAAGGACAGATAAAACCTGGACAAAGAGTTTTAATTCACGATGATCTTTTAGCAACAGGAGGCACTACAGAAGCAGCAGCTAAATTAGTAGAAAAGCAGGGAGCAATTGTTTCACAGTTTAGTTTCCTTATAGGCTTAGAAGGCTTAAACGGTGATGAAAAACTGAAAAAATTCGGTGCTGAAATCTACCATATTTTAGGATATTAAGATATAATATATATGCTTCGACAGGCTCAGCATGACAACGCTAATAATTTACTGTGAGATGAGAACAAGTAGTATTAGAAGGGTCACGCTAAGCTCAGTCGAAGCATCTTTTTTTAATAAATTCATCACTCTCGATTAACAATTCACAAAATTTCATCAATAATACTCACAAAGTATTTTGTAAATCTCTCAGAAACAATTAAATTTGCATTTCAATTTTTAAAAACTTATGGCAAAATTGGGAAAGAGTGCTCAGAACGAGCAAGAAGGTAAAGAAACAGTTGAGTTCTTTAAAGACCTTGACAGAGAAGCTTTAAACACTGAAAGATTCGTTGAAAAATATTCAAAACCTCTTGGTTTGGTATTTGGAGTATTGATTTTAGGAGTTTTAGGATTCTTTGCTTATAAGCAATTCGTAGTTGCTCCAAAGAACACTGAAGCTGTAAAAAGTTTCCTTGCTGCTCAAAAAAACCTTGCAGAAGGCAAAGATAAAGATGCTCTAGGTGGAAAATCTGCAGCTAACCCTGGTTTTATAGGTACAGCTAATGAATATTCTTCTACTGAAATCGGTAAACTTTCTTCTTACAATGCCGGTTTATTAAAATTCAAAGAAGGAAAGTTCCAGGAAGCTTATGATCTTTTAGATAAATTCTCTTCCAAAAACAAAACTTTGATGGCAATGAAGTACGGAGCTATGGCAGATGCTAAATCAGGTCTTAACAAAAATGATGAGGCTTTAGGTTTGCTAGACCAAGCTGCAACAGCATCTGATGATCCTTATACAACCTATTATTTCACAAGAAAAGCAGGGATTGTTGCTTTAGGACTAAAGAAAAATACAGAAGCTAAAAAGTACTTCTCAGCAATTGACGAGAAATATCAGGACTACGACAACGGAATGTCTGATTCTTATATCGAAATGACTAAATATTATTAAAAAATGGCAACAGTTAATCTTTCCGATTACAAGCCACTTCATATAACTAATGCCGAAGATTTTTCTATCGGCATTGTTTTTTCTGAGTGGAATGATTTTGTAACCTACAATCTTCGTGATGCAGCTTTGGAAATTCTTGAAAAAGAAGGGGTAAAACCTGAAAACATCAAACTTTTCCCTGTTCCCGGAGCTTTTGAATTAAGCTATGCGAGTATGCAGCTTTGCAAAGAGAGAAAATATGACGCAATAATCTCTATAGGATGTGTAATCCGTGGGGAAACGCCTCATTTTGATTATGTATGTTCTGCTGTAGCACAGGGAATTAAAGATTGTAATATCATGACGGATACTCCTACAATTTTCTGTGTATTAACAGATGATACAAAGGAACAGTCTATTGCAAGAAGCGGCGGTGACCTTGGGAATAAAGGTGTAGAAGCAGCCGTAACAGCTCTTAGAATGATTGATTTCAAAAAGAATTTATCTGATAAGAAAGGGAATATTGGTTTCGGTCACTCTTAACCGCTTATTCACTTTGACTATATAATGGGACTATTTTTGGATAGTCCTTTTTTATTAGGATAAAATTAATTCATAAATCTTATTAATAAAAAGGATGTTTTTCTTTTTTTCCATCAAAAGTTCTCCACAAAAACTATCTTTGTGAAAACTCATAAAAACAGTCAATACATGTTTTTAAAAAAAATAAAACCTTTCCTCTATTTAGGAATTTTCTATCTTATTATTTCGTTGATAATAAGAACAGTATTCTTTTTTCATCCTATTACTACCGCTAGTTTCGGATTTTTCGAAGTCGTAAAAGTTTTGTTAATAGGTCTTGTGAATGACGTGTTTGTTTTCATACTGGCCAGCTCTATTCTTGCTCTTTACTTCCTCTTTCTTTCCAATTCAAAATATAAAAAACCTTACGGCAATATTATTTTGGGGGCTTTGGTTCTATTCTTCCTTTATATATGGCTTGTTCCCAATAATATATTCAAGCAATATGGAGGTTCTATCATGGAAATCGCTCTTGTGTTTGTAGGAATAAAGACTCTTTTCTTCGGATTGATGCTGTTCCTTCCTACACAGAGAACTAAGATCCGTAACACATTATATTTCATTACATTACTATTATATGTTCTTCTGATTATCTTTAACGGAGTCAGTGAATACTTCTTTTATAATGAATTTGGAGTTCGTTATAATTTCATTGCTGTAGATTATCTTATTTACACCAATGAGGTGATTGGAAATATCATGGAAAGCTATCCTGTTGTTCCATTGTTTTCCGGAATCATGATCGTTACCCTTACCATCACATGGTTCATTTATAAGAAAACAAAAGATGAGCTGCTGGAACTTCCGGATTTTAAACAAAAAATGGTTCTTCTGGGCAGTTTTATGGTACTTTGTGCTTTGAGTGCACTGGCAATCCCTTCATTGATGCAAATCAAATCTGATAACGTTTTTGCCGATGAAATTGAAGCCAACGGAATTCCTAAGTTTTATTGGGCGTTTACCCATAATGAACTGGATTATTTCCAGTTTTATTCACAGATTAATCAGCAGCAGGCCGAAAAGAATTTCTTAAGCCAGTATCCACAACATACATTATCAAGAGCCGTTGTTGCAGAGCAGCCGGAAGCAAAGAAAAATGTAGTGCTGATCTCTATCGAAAGTCTTTCTGCGGACTTCATGGAACACTATGGTAATACGCAAAAAATTACTCCTTTCCTGGACAGCCTTGCAGATAAATCCCTGATGTTTACCAATCTTTATGCTACAGGAAACAGAACGGTACGAGGACTGGAAGCCCTGACGCTTTGTATTCCTCCCACTGCAGGAGAAAGTATCATCAAAAGAGATGATAATAAAAAGAAATTCACAACCGGAAGCGTCTTCAAATCCAAAGGATATGATGTAAAGTTTTTATATGGTGGATACAGCTATTTTGATAATATGCAGGACTTCTTCGGTGGAAACGGCTATGGCATTGTAGACAGAAACAACTTTAAGCCTGAAGAAATTACTTTTGCCAATGTTTGGGGCGTTGCTGATGAAGATATGGCAAGAAAAGCTATTCAGGTGATGAATGCTGAAGCCAGGTCGGGAAAACCTTTTTTCAATCATTGGATGACGGTTTCCAATCACAGACCATTTACTTATCCCGACGGAAGAATTGATATCCCGGGAACGGCAAAATCCCGCGAAGGTGGTGTAAAATACACTGATTATTCTCTTAAGCTGTTCTTTGATATGGCAAAAAAGCAAGACTGGTATAAAAACACTGTTTTTGTCATTATTGCAGACCACTGTGCATCCAGTGCAGGGAAAACAGAACTCCCGATGGATAAATACAGAATTCCTGCAATGATTTTCTCAGAAGGATTTATTCAGCCTCAGAAATTCGATGCATTGATGTCCCAGATAGATGTGATGCCTACTCTTTTTGGATTATTAAATTTCAGCTATCAGTCTAAATTTTTAGGACAGGATGTCTTCAGACAGGAATTCCAGCCTAAAGCTTATGTGGCAACATATCAAGACCTTGGATTCATCAAAGGTGACCGTTTGACCATTATTTCTCCGGTAAAAAAGGTAAAACAATATTCTTTAGAACTGGAAAAAAGTGATCTGAAACCCGAATTTAAGCTGTATTACGACGAAAAATTATTAAAAAATCCAGAGCAGAAACTGGTAGATGATGCTGTATCAGCCTATCAGTCTACTTCTTACTGGCTAAAGACAAAACAACTGAACAGATAAATATCTAGATATTTTTCGCTTATAATTTGGCATAAAATATTTAAATTAACCCATAAATTTATTAGTATGAAATGGACAGACGACAGAGGCGGAAACGTTGATGACCGCCGTGGTTCAGGAGGCGGTGGCGGCGGAATGATTGTAGGTGGAGGACTCGGAACATTAATTATAGCAGCCATCGTGTTCTTTTTGGGAGGCGACCCTTCCGGTATTTTAAATTCCGGCAGTATGCAATCTTCAGGAAATCCCGGAGAACAAAGAGAGCTTACAGCCAGTGAAAAACAAATCGGAGAAATGGTGGATATGATGGCCAAATGGAATATTCTTACCTGGGATCAGATTTTTAAGGAAAACGGAATGACTTATAGCGCTCCTCAGGTGGTTCTTTTTGAGAATACAACTTCTTCAGCATGTGGTACTGCTCAATCTGCCATGGGACCTTTCTACTGCCCTGCTGATCAGAAAGTCTATATGGATATGAGCTTTTTTGGTGAACTTCAGCAAAAGTTTGGGGCTAAAGTAACAGAATTTACAGTAGCCTATGTTCTTGCTCACGAAGTAGGACACCATGTGCAGACTCTTTTAGGAACGACCCAAAAAGTAGATCAATTAAGAAGAAGCGGAAGATATTCTGAAGAACAAATGAACAGAGTGTCTGTTGCTACAGAGCTACAGGCTGATTTTTATGCCGGAGTCTGGGCTAAAAGAACCAATGACAGCAAACATATTTTGGAGCCCGGAGACATTGAATCTGCCATAGATGCTGCAGAAGCTGTTGGAGATGATAACATCCAGAAAAGAGCACAGGGATATGTGAACCAGGAAAGCTTCACTCACGGATCTTCTGCTCAGCGTAAAGAATGGTTTATGAAAGGTTATAACACCGGAGATATCAGACAGGGTGATACTTTCAACCAGCTATTAAAATAATTCTATCAAAAGATGATATAAAAAAATGCGGTCTCAGAGTAAGACCGCATTTTTTACTTATTGCAATTCGATAGGGTTAGAATTTTTCTTCGCTTCTTCCTTCACCCTTTCTTCCATTCTCTTTCTCATATCAGCAGGATTCTGGTTTCCACCACCACCTCCAGGGCCTCTTCCACCGCCTATTCTCATTGGAGCAGTAATACCTCCGCCACTTTGATTCATAAATGACATGGGATCGGTTTTAAACTTTTGCTGCTGTTTTAAATAATCTCCTCTTTTCACTTTTAATGTATTGCCAAACTGGTTCAAAGTAGGAAACTCAGCAATTTTATAATTCTTCATTAAATCAAAAGAGTAATCGCCTTTATCATCTTCAACTTTTACAATCAGTCCCGGAAGTCCTCCGAATTTATAAGGCCCATCCTGATAAGGAAGATCCGTTGTAAACCATGCCGTCCATTTTCTCCCTCCAAAATCCGTTTCTGCCTTCTGAACCTTGTATTCGCCTATTTTTCTTGTTTCTGATTCAATTTTCCAGTTCAGTGGCCTGTCCTCTTCATAAGAATAGAGATCACGTCCTATTCTGTCTTTAAAATACGTCTTTTGGTTCGTCTTGTCCTTTTCTACAGAATAGTTGATATTCGTTCTCAAACCTTCCATCTGATCTCTGTTGATACTTCCTCTTCCGCCTCCACCTTGAAATGCTTTTTGCATGATAGAGTCTCTTTTAATCCTGTTTTCAGAGTAAAACACTGATTTTTCCGGAGAAATATCCAGATACGCGTTTTCCGTCTTGATATCTGTTTTATTTTCGGCATCAGGCTTCATAGTCACCTGATACACAAACCTGTTTGTCTGTGCAGAAACATTCTGTATGAACAGCGCTAATGCGATGACACCTAATTTTTTCATTTATATTTTTATTTATTTTAATTCAATGGGGTTCTGGACTGTAGTTGTAGAAGAAATTCCTGCAGATGGACTTTGTGATATTGGACCTCCTTGATTATCGCCTCCCATTCCGCCTCTGTGCATTCCGCCACCGCCATGACCACCTCTCATTCCTCCTCCATTCATACCACCGCCGCCCATTCCGCCGCCATGTCTTCCACCTCCGAAATTCATATTTCCATCTCCATTATTCCCTGCCATTGCTTTTCTGTTTTTACCAAACTCCAGTTCCAGAGCAGCTTTATCCCCATGGAAGTTGGCTCTCGTACTTTGTTTGGCATCGGAGCTTACCTGTTCTTCAAAAGCATTTTTAATGATCATCTTTTTAGCAAGATCAAACTTATAATCTCCTTTATCATCTTCCAGTTTTACAATCAGTCCGGGTAATCCGGAGAATTTATAAGGTCCGTCAGAGAAGGGAATTTCTTTGGTAAACCATGCCGTCCACACTCTTCCTCCAAACTCAGCAACTGCTTTTTGAGCGGCATATCCATTTTGTTTTTCAACAATATTTGTTACGTCCCACTTTACAAGTCTGTCTTCCTGATAATAAATTTGTCTTCCGGCTGCTTTTTCATAATAATACACTTTTTGGTCGGGAATAGTCTTAGTAATAAAATATTCAAAAAAAGTAGGTTCGAAATTTTTCTTTCCGTCTATTTTTGAAAAATCTTTTTCCTCTTTTTTATGATTTTCTTTCATTTCTGATCTGACAACAGTAAAAAGAGAATCTCTTTTCAATTTATTTTCGCTGATAAATAAAGAATGATCTCCTTTAATATCGAGAAAAGTTCTTTCACTTTTCATGCTCACCAGATTGATTGAATCTGGATTTACAAGCGTTTCATAAACAAATCTTGTAGTCTGACCATAAGATACTATCGTGAAAAACAACACAAAAAAAGCGGCTACTTTTTGTTTCATTACCTATTTTCTTTATAGATCGAAAATATGATTCAAGGTTAAAATCCGGAATGAAATCTTCACATGATGAGAAGAAATTTATCTGTTTTTAACATAAATAGTTGCCTTGAAAATCCCTATTAATATCAGAATCATTAAAATAGATATCTTCGATTTGAGATTGCGGAAATTAGTTCGTATTTTTGCATCATTAAATCATTCTAAATAAATACAATGATAAAAGTATCAGACTATGCAAAGGAGAAAGCCATCCAGTTAATGACGGAAGATGGTTTTAACCCTGCTGAAGATTATATAAGAGTAGGGGTGAAAAGCGGCGGATGCTCTGGTTTAGAGTATGTTTTAAAGTTTGATAACCAAAAAACAGACACAGATCAGATTTTTGAAGATAATAACATCAAAATTATTATAGATAAAAAATCCATCCTTTATTTAGCGGGAACAACTCTTGAGTATTCAGGAGGATTGAACGGAAAAGGGTTTGTTTTCAACAACCCGAATGCATCCAGAACATGTGGGTGTGGGGAATCATTTAGTCTTTAGAGAAAAGACATTAGATCCTAGATTTCAGACCTCAGAGCCATTCTGAATTCTGAAATCTAACATCTGAAATCTAAAAAATTATAATGAGTAAATATACAGAAGACGATTTAAGAGTCGATCTAGAAAATAAAAAATATGAATTCGGTTGGGAAACGAAAATTGATTATGAAGATTTCCCGATCGGTTTAAATGAGGACATCGTTCGTGCCATCTCTGCTAAAAAAGAAGAGCCGGAATGGATGACTGAATGGCGTTTGGAATCTTTCAAAATCTGGCAGAAAATGGTAGAGCCTAACTGGGCTAATATCAAGTATGAAAAACCAGATTTTCAGGCAATCCGTTACTATGCTGCTCCTAAAGTAAAGCCTGAACTGGCAAGTCTTGACGAGGTAGATCCTGAATTATTAGCAACTTTTGCCAAATTAGGAATCAATATCGAAGAACAGAAAAGACTTTCTGGAGTTGCCGTAGATATCGTAATGGACTCAGTTTCTGTGAAAACCACTTTCCAGGATACATTGGCAGAAAAAGGAATTATTTTCTGTTCCATCTCTGAGGCTATTAAAAACCATCCTGATCTAGTAAGAAAATATCTTGGAAAAGTAGTTCCAAGAGGAGATAACTTTTATGCAGCTCTGAACTCCGCAGTATTCTCTGACGGAAGTTTCTGTTATATTCCAAAAGGCGTAAAATGCCCAATGGAGCTTTCCACTTATTTCCGTATCAATCAGGCAGGAACAGGACAGTTTGAAAGAACACTTCTTGTAGCGGATGAAGGAAGTTATGTTTCTTATCTTGAAGGTTGTACAGCACCCTCCAGAGATGAAAACCAGCTTCACGCAGCGGTTGTAGAACTTATCGCTTTAGACAATGCTGAGATTAAATATTCAACGGTACAGAACTGGTATCCTGGTAATGAAGAAGGAAAAGGAGGGGTATTCAACTTTGTAACAAAAAGAGGGCTTTGCGAAAGAAATGCAAAAATCTCATGGACTCAGGTAGAAACAGGTTCTGCAGTAACATGGAAATATCCGTCTTGTATCCTTAAAGGAGACAACTCTATCGGAGAATTCTACTCTATTGCGGTAACCAATAACCACCAGTATGCAGATACAGGAACAAAAATGATCCACATTGGAAAGAATACCAAATCAACAATTATTTCTAAAGGTATTTCTGCCGGAAAATCTCAAAACTCATACAGAGGACAGGTGAAAGTAATGCCTTCTGCTAAAGGAGCAAGAAACTTCTCACAGTGCGACTCTTTATTGATGGGTAATGAGTGTGGTGCCCATACTTTCCCTTATATCGAAATCAAGGATCCAACGGCTCAGTTAGAGCACGAGGCAACGACTTCAAAAATTGGGGAAGACCAGATTTTCTATTGCAACCAAAGAGGTATTGATACTGAAAGAGCAATTGCTTTGATCGTCAATGGTTTCAGTAAAGAAGTTTTAAATAAACTTCCGATGGAATTTGCTATTGAAGCTCAGAAATTACTGGAAATTTCATTAGAAGGTTCTGTGGGATAATCAAAGAATCTATCAGATAAAATCCACTGATTAATGGCAAGGTTTTCAGTGTTTTTATCAGATTAAAACCGTTATTCGGGAATATAAGTTGTAATCTTCAGTGAAGATTATTACAAAACATAAAATATAGAAAGCTTCTATCCGTCTATTGAGGAAATATTCAATATAAAGACAATGTGTATTAACAGAAGAGAAGCTCACACAATTATAAAAAGAAAAAGTTAGCAAGAATGTTACAAATTAAAGACCTTCACGCCAAAATTGAAGATGGCGCAGAAATATTAAAAGGTATTAATCTTGAGATAAAGCCAGGCGAAGTTCACGCTATTATGGGCCCAAACGGAGCTGGTAAGTCTACCCTTTCTTCTGTAATCGCAGGAAAAGAAGATTACGAAGTAACTGGTGGAGAGATCCTTTTCCAGGGAGAAGACATCAGCGAAGACGCTCCTGAAGATAGAGCTCACAAAGGAATCTTCCTTTCTTTCCAGTATCCAGTGGAAATTCCGGGAGTTTCTGTAACGAACTTTATCAAAGCTGCTTTAAATGAAACAAGAAAAGCAAACGGACTGGAAGAAATGCCGGCAAAAGAAATGCTTGCATTAATCCGCGAGAAGTCTGAAAAACTAGGGATCAAAAAAGATTTCCTTTCAAGATCATTAAACGAGGGATTCTCAGGAGGTGAAAAGAAAAGAAATGAGATCTTCCAGATGATGATGCTTAATCCTAAATTGGCTATTCTTGATGAAACAGATTCAGGATTGGATATTGATGCATTAAGAATTGTGGCAGATGGAGTAAACCACTTTAAAAATGAAGGAAATGCAGTTCTTTTGATTACGCACTATCAGAGATTGCTTAACTATATTCAGCCTGACTTCGTTCACGTTTTAGCAGATGGAAAAATCATCAAAACAGGTGATAAATCTTTAGCATTAGAACTTGAAGAAAAGGGTTACGACTGGCTTCTTAACTAAGAAGAAAATGTATTATTTCAGAGATTAAAATTTTCACAATCATTCGTGAAATGGAGTAAATAAAGAATCTCTATTATTAAAAATTGGATTCCCTGTTCCTCGGAATAGCAATATTTTAGTTCAAAAAAAAAGAAAAAATGGTGCAAACCACAGATATACCAGTAATGGCATTAAAAGAACAGATTATAGAGAACCATAATGAATTTTTGGAGAGTCTTCGTCACAGATTTCTGGATGATGAAAGAAAAGAGGCTCTTCAGAGATTTGCAAATCTTGGTTTTCCGACAAAAAAAGACGAAGAATATAAATATACCAATCTAAAGGAGATCACGGAAAAAAGCTACAACTTCTTCCCGAAAGAGAGCCACAATATCACTAAAGAGCAGTTTGATGAACTGCACCTTGGAGAGGAAAATTTTGATTGGATTGTTTTTGTAAACGGTAAGCTTCACAAGGAGCTTTCAAAAGTTTCTATTGAAAATGTAGAGTTTCTTTCATTCAACTATGCATTGAATGATGAGAAACACAAAGAGGTTTTTGAAAAATATTTCAATACCATTGCTTCAAAGGAACAAGCGTTTACCAACTTAAACCTTGCTTACTGCAAATATGGTTTCTTCCTTAAGGTTCCTAAAAATGTAGTGATTGAAAAACCAATCCACGTTTTTTATATTTCTCAGAATCAGGAGGAGAACACATTCTACAATACAAGAAACCTTTTGATTGTAGAAGAAGGAGCAAAAGTAGAAGTGATTGAAAGCCACCATAATTTTGACAGCACGTATGTATTGACCAACTCTGTAACGGAGATCTTTACCTATCCTAATGCAAAAGCAGACTGGCACAAACTTCAAAATGATAATAATACAGCCTATTTTATCGACAATACTTTCGCAAGACAGGAGAAAGACAGCTTAACCACTGTAAATACATTCTCTTTCGGAGGTAAACTGGTAAGAAACAACCTTGATTTTATTCATAATGGATCTAACATCAATTCATTCATGAACGGAATCACCATTATCGGAAAAGATCAGTTGGTAGACCACCATACGGCCGTTCACCATAACTTCCCGAACTGTGAAAGCTACCAGAACTATAAAGGAATCTTTGATGGCAATGCCCACGGAGTTTTCAACGGAAAAGTTTTTGTTGACAAAATAGCTCAGAAAACAAACGCTTATCAGCAAAACAACAACGTATTGCTAAGTGAAGGCGCAAGTATTGATACTAAACCTCAGTTAGAGATCTTTGCTGATGATGTAAAATGTTCTCACGGATGTACAGTAGGCCAGTTGAATGAAGACGCTTTATTCTATCTGAGAGCGAGAGGAATTTCTAAAAAAGAAGCACAGGCATTACTTTTATATGCTTTTGCTAATGATGCAATGCAAAACATTGATATAGAACCTCTAAAAGAAAAAATTTCAAAGTTATTGGCTGAGAAATTAGGAGTTGATATAGAATTCTAAGACTTATATATATTGATAAACAAAAGCACTTCAAAATGAAGTGCTTTTTTATTGTACTGCAGATGGTATGTCTGTCTTATTTTTTCAGCCAGCTTTGGTTATCCTTATTTTCCGAACGCTTCTTACCATTATCAAAATTGTAAGCCAAACCTACGCCTAATGTCTGTTTCAACTGTGTTTTCCATATCTGATTATGGTCATACAGCAGATCAAGAGTAACATTCGTAGAAATATATTTATTGATTTTCATGCTTAAAACACCGCTATATCCCAAAACAAGTCTGTCTGGATGGTCAAGATAGTTGGAAAATACAGACGCTGTATTTAACAGGCTGATATTCTCCATAATTTTCAGCTTATACATAGCTGTTCCTAAGAAACCGAATTGGAAAAGAGAAGAATCACCGTCATTTTTAAGACCATAAGTTCCTGCCTTCTGAAGATCTTTATCTAATACAAAAGTCCATCTGGCATTTGCCGGACGTAAAGTCACCGTAAAATTATCATTGGGACGGTAAGTAACCCCAGCTCCTACACTCACATACCCGGGAGCCATAAAATTGGAAATCTTCTTAGCATCGGGATTGTTTCCGTCTTCATATCCCGGAGCGAACTGAGTTTGTAAACCTGCACCTGCAGACAAATACCAATGCTTGGCAAATTCTCTACCATAGTTTGTAGAAAGGTTAATAACATCCTGCGTTTTTCTTACTCCTGTTCCCTGCGTATTGTTTTGCCCATAACCCAGAATAACAATGTTTTCCCAAAGATTTTTTCCTTTTTCATAAGTCAGATTATAATTCACTCCGGCAAGCCATCCTACGTTGTTAGCTCCACCACCTACCCAGTTTGAAAAGGCAGCCTGATTAAGCATTAATGTATTTTGTCCCTGAATAGACCAGGCTTTAACAGTATCTGCTGCCGGAGCTTCCGTTTTAGTCTCCTGAGCCAATGCTACAGCCCCAAAAGTGATAGAACTGATCAATAAAAGTTTTTTCATAATGACGATTTACTACAAATGTATAAATAATAATCTAGGCCTTCATAAAATTCACTTTAAAATGAATTTAACACCATTAAAAACAACGCAGTAACACTATGAAAATCATTACATTAAACAACACACCAACAACCCGCAAACTTAAGTCAACTTAAAATTACAGTATTTTAAAAACAAAAAAACACTTCATTCCGGAAGTGCTTTTTATTGAAATATCGTATTCTTTATTATTTTTTAATCCACCACTGACTGTCTTTGCGGTCGGAACGTTTTACCCCATTCTCCAAAGTATAGGCGAACCCGATTCCAAGAGTTTGCTTCAGCTGTGTTTTTTCTATCTGATTATGATCGTAAAGTAAATCTACTGTCACATTGGATGAAATATATTTGTTTACTTTCAGGTTTAGTAAAGCTCCATACGCCAGAACCAATCTGTCCGGGCGGTCAAGGTAATTCGAGAAGACAGATGCTGTATTGGTTAAGTAAATATCTTCCATTATTTTCAGTTTATAAATTGCCGTACCCAGAAAACCAAATTGTAATAAAGAAGTATCTCCGTCACTTTTCAGACCATAACTTCCTGCTGTCTGGAGATCTTTATCCAATACAAAAGTCCATCTGGCGTTGGTAGGACGTAAAGTTACCGTAAGATCATCATTAGGTCTGTACGTGATACCCATCCCGACGTTCAGGTAACCTGGTGCCATAAAATTTGAGATTTTCTTTGCTTCAGGATTATTCCCATCTTCGTAACCTGCCGCAAACTGCGACTGCAAACCGGCTCCTAAAGAGAAATACCAGCTTTTCGAAAATTTCCGCCCATAATTGGTAGAAATATTGATCACATCCTGTGTCTTTCTTATTCCTAATCCTTTCGTATCATTCTGTCCATAGCCCAGTATAATAATATTCTCCCAAAGGTCTTTGTCTTTTTCATAGGTCACATTGTAATTGATCCCGGCAAGCCATCCTACGTTGTTGGCTCCACCTCCTACCCAGTTTGAAAAGGCCGCCTGGTTGATCATTAAAGTATTTTTTCCTAATACTGACCAGTATTTCACGGTGTCTACTACTACGGAATCTTTTTTCAATTCTTCTTGTGCACTTGCATATATTCCTATAAAACAGGAAAGAATCAATAAAAACTTCTTCATTACTCTAAATAATTTTCCATACAAAAGTATTAATATAATTTTTTTTCAGGATAAATTCAGCCGTAAAGAATCGAATTTCCTCAAAGCTGAATCAATCACAATAAGATATTTCTATAAAATCAATGCCAAAATAATAAGTTTGAAAATAAAATTTGATACCTTTTGTCTTAAAATCAGGTGAGTAAGAATTGATTCATCGCCAAATTTTCCGAAATTTATCATTGGCTTTTGATTTGACGTAAAATCCACATGTTCAAAAATGTAATTTCCAAAAGAGCGATTATATACCCGTTGCTGATGCTATCTGCGATGTGGTTCGGGTACTTTTTACAAACGCAGGGCTTTTTCCAAAGCTGTTTTGGAGCCATTATCCCATTGCTGCCTGAGGGTTTGCTTGGGGTGGTAACCTCTCCTCTTTTACATGGAAATATAGATCATATCATAGGAAATTCTATCCCTATTGCAGCACTGATGTTTTTACTTTATCAGTTTTATCCTTTAGTGGCCAACAAGGTTTTTATTATCGGATGGCTGGCAACGGGGCTTTTGGTATGGCTGCTTCCTCCTATTGACATTCTTACTGGTGATTATATGTATACCTGTACCATTGGAGCCAGTGGTGTAGTGTATGTGCTTGCCTTCTTCCTCTTCTTTAGCGGTGTCTTCAAGTGGAATACAAAACTTCTCACAATTTCAATGCTTGTTGTTCTGTATTATGGCAGTTTGGTGTGGGGAATGCTTCCCGAAGAACTGTTCTATAATATGCAGGAACCGAGTAAAATCTCATGGCAGGCTCATCTTTCCGGAGCTGTAGTAGGCAGTATCATTGCCTTTGCTTTCAAAAATGTTGGAGAAAAGAAGAAAAAATTTATCTGGGAATTCCCCAATTATTACAACGAAAAAGATGATAAATTGTGGCAGGAATACAAAGAAAATCACCCGGAAGATTTTATGGAACTTCCCTATAAGAAAAAAGATGATATCTGGGATCATTTGGAGGAATTAAGGAAAAGATAACACTTATTTCATTACATTTGGAAAAAAACACACATGATTTCCGAAGAACATCTCTATGCAATCGCCCTCCGCGAATGCAGCCATATTGGCGACATTCATTTTCATAAATTGGTCCGAACTTTTGGCAGTGCTCAGGAAGCCTGGAAAAGAGCCAGAAATGAGTATAAAAAACTGGAAGGAATAGGACAAAAAACAGTTTCAGACATTGGAAATAAATCTCATTTGAAATTCGCAGAAGAAGAATTAAATTTTTGCGAAAAAAATAATATCCGGATCAGGCTAAAACATCTTAAAGAAACACCTTTCCTCCTTAATGAATGTAATGATGCTCCCGCTATTCTTTACCAAAAGGGAAGTATGGATGATACACAGCCAAGAGTAAGTATTGTAGGAACCCGGAATATGACATCTTATGGAAAGCAGTTCATTCAGGATTTCTTCGAAGCAACACAATCTTCAGGATATACATCGATAAGCGGTCTGGCTCTGGGTATCGATAAAGAAGTTCATGAGCAGTCTATTCGTCACCAAAAACCTACTGTAGCTGTTCTTGCCCATGGTTTCCAGCATTTATATCCCGCAAAAAACAGAAAGCTCTCTGAGAAAATTTTGCAGGAAGGAGGCGCATTAATAACAGAGTTCAGCTCCGGCAGAAAACCTGACCGGGAAAACTTCATCCAGAGAAACCGAATTGTAGCAGGACTATCTCCGGCAACGATTGTAGTAGAAACCGGTTTTGGAGGAGGCTCGGTAAGTACAGCAGCATTTGCCAATGATTATAACCGTGATGTTTTTGCACTGCCCGGAAAGATTACAGACCCTTGCAGCCAAGGCTGTAACCAGCTGATTTTCCATAATAAAGCAACTGCAATTTCAACGATCAAAGATCTTATCAATATACTTGGATTTAATGATCCAAAAGAAAAAATGGAAGAGTTATTTCCTCATCACGAGATTACCATACAATTAACTGACAATCAATATTTAATATATCAGTCAATTAAAGACTATCCACAGATTTCTTTAGATGATCTTTCACAGAAGATTGATCTCTCTACTCACAAAATCTTACCAATAATTTTGGAATTGGAACTTTTAGGGAAAGTAAAATCATTTTCCGGGAGGCAATTTATCGCAATTTAAGATTTAACGATTTCTTAATACTGCATTATTTCACACATAACATTTCATTTTTAATAAATTTTAAACATAAATTATCAATTTAATAATATTACGAAACATTATTATTTAATTTTTAACAATGTTAAAATATAGTGTTGTGAATCTTGAAAAAAAAATTAAATTTGTTGACAATAATATTCAACCTTAATATATGGAACAATATAATATTGACCAGAAAATCCAAGAGTTTATTGCAAAAATTGAAGCAAAAAATCCTAACGAACCGGAATTCTTACAGGCTGTAAAAGAAGTTGCCGTAACCGTAATTCCATTCATTGCTACTAAAAAAGAATATACCGGAATGAAGCTGCTTGAAAGAATGGCTGAAGCTGAAAGAATTATTATTTTCAGAGTTCCATGGGTTGATGATAAAGGAGAAATTCAGGTTAACAGAGGTTTCAGAATCCAAATGAACTCTGCTATTGGACCATACAAAGGAGGAATCCGTTTCCATCCTACAGTAAACTTATCTGTTCTTAAGTTCTTAGCTTTCGAACAGGTATTTAAAAACTCTTTGACAACTCTTCCAATGGGAGGTGGTAAAGGAGGTTCAGATTTCGATCCACAAGGAAAATCTGATATGGAAGTAATGCGTTTCTGCCAGGCTTTCATGACAGAATTATGCAAGCACATCGGTCCTGAAACAGACGTACCTGCAGGAGATATCGGTGTTGGAGCAAGAGAAATCGGATATTTATTCGGACAGTACAAGAAAATCAGAAACGAGTTTACAGGAGTTCTTACAGGAAAAGGTCTTGCTTACGGAGGTTCATTAATCCGTCCTGAAGCTACAGGATATGGTGTAGTGTACTTCGCAGAGCAAATGCTTAAAACTATCGGACAGAATTTCCAGGATAAAATAGTAACTGTATCAGGTTTCGGAAACGTAGCTTGGGGAGTTATCAAAAAAGCGACTGAGCTAGGCGCTAAAGTTGTAACCATCTCTGGTCCTGACGGATATATCTATGATAAAGACGGTATCAGCGGAGAAAAGATCGATTATTTATTAGAACTTAGATCTTCAGGAAACAACAGAGCGGAAGACTATGCTAAAAAATATCCATCTGCTGAGTTCCATGCAGGAAAACGTCCTTGGGATGTGAAGTGTGATGTTGCCTTTCCTTCTGCAACTCAAAACGAATTAGATTTAGATGACGCAAGAAAATTAGTTGAAAACGGATGTGTTTGTGTAACTGAAGCAGCTAACATGCCTTCTACACTAGACGCCATCAACTATTTCTTAGACAATAAAGTATTATTCTCTCCTGGTAAGGCTTCCAACGCTGGAGGTGTTGCTACATCAGGATTAGAAATGACTCAAAACTCTATCCGTCTTAACTGGACTTCTGAAGAAGTTGATGCAAGATTAAAGGAAATCATGATTGGTATTCACAAAGCTTGTAGAGACTATGGAAAAGATGAAGACGGTTATGTAAACTACGTAAAAGGTGCCAATATTGCCGGCTTCGTAAAAGTAGCAGAAGCAATGTTAGCTCAAGGAGTTGTGTAACAAAAAAATAAAGGTTGGGAAAAGTCCCGACCTTTTTTGATATAGCCTGTTCCCGGGATAATGGGAAAAAAGTAAAAAGTGAAAGGAGAAAGCGCGGCTATATGCCGCGCTTTTTTTATTTTTATGTAATGATAAACACCTTTAAGAATATTGATGAGTACATTCTTCTGTTCCCGATAGAAGTACAGGAAAAACTGCTTGAGCTCAGAAAAGCAATTCATTTACAGGTTCCTGATCTGGAAGAATACATAGGATATCAGATGCCGGCTTTCAGGTATAAAGGAAAACCCTTAGTTTATTTTGCAGGATACAAAAAGCATATTGGGTTCTATCCCGGAGCGGAAGGTATTTCTAATTTTGAGAAAGATTTTGAGGAAAGAAAATATAAATTTTCTAAAGGAGCAGTTCAACTTCCTATTGATGAAAATCTTCCGCAGGATCTTGTCCGTAAAATAATCCAATTCAAAGTGGAAGAAATTGAACAAAAAAAATCCTGAAATATAAAATTTCAGGATTCCGACTAGTGTTTGCTAAAGTGCTTTTACTTTTTCTTTTTCTTGTCTTTCTTTTCCTCTTTAGGGGCATCGGCTGGCTTAGTAGCATCCGTAGGGGTTGTACTTACTGATGGATCAGTTGCCGGAGCAGTCTCCATAGTAGTTGCAGGCGATTTTTCCTGTTGAGTCTTTGGATCCGAAGGACTTGTAGTCTGTGTATTCGGTTGGGTTTGAGTTGTCGCTGGATTATTAGTAGAAGTATCGGCTGGCTTTTGTGGTGTTGATTGTGCTGATACTGCGATTACTCCGACTAATGTAAACGCTGCCGTTAAAAATAACTTTTTCATAATGTAATATTTAAATGATTGTTTAACTTAAACGAGGCATCATTTATAAAATTATGCGTATGTATCTTATTTAACGTACTTTATAATTATTTAAGAGGAATTTGCAAAATAAGTCCGGTTAATTTGGCGGGAAGATTGAAGCTGGAGGCTGGAAGTTTATTTCAGTAAAAATATTAACTGAGGCAGTTTATTATCAAAGCTTCTATCTTTGAAATCTACTTCGTTATATTCTTCATCATTTTTTCTACGAATTCAAATGCAGCCGGGCAGATTACTGTATTTTTCAGCATCAAATTATTAATCTGATAGATCTTCTTACGGTCCGTATGAGGGTATTCCCGACAGGCTTTCGGCCTTACCTCATAGATAGAACAGGTATTATCATTATTCAGGAAAAAACAGGGAAGATTTTGCAATACTTTATCATTGTCTTCGTCTACTCTTAAAAACCTGGCTTCAAAATCTGCAGACTTCATTCGGAGATGTTTGGAAATTCTCTCAATATCTTTTTCGGTGTAAAGAGGACCGGTTGTTTTGCAGCAATTGGCACATTGTAAGCAGTCTATTTCCTCAAAAACTTCATCATGGGTTTCCTGTACTATATAATCAAGATTCTTGGGCGGTTTTTTCTTTAATCCGTCCAGAAATTTCTTGTGTTCTTTCTGCTTTTGTATAGCCTGTTTTTTATAAAAATCTAAATTCATTTATTCTTTATTTGCCACTAAGTCCGGAAGTTTTTCTTTTTTATATTCATTGATTTTATCCAGATCCAGCACTGTTGAGAGATTTTCTTTGTTAGGATAATACATCGGGACAAATTTCGCTCCATATATAATTTCTCCTGTCGTATATGAAGACCTCTGAACCACGGTATTTGAAAATACTTCATCAAATGCACGAACCTGTACAATAAGTTCAATATCTGTGTTTTTAAAATCCTCTTCAGAAAAACCATAAAACGGAGAGTTTTCATCAATTTTATGGACCACAGTCCAGTTGAGTGCTAATGTATTAATCTTACTCATCTGTGTATTAAGCCTGTAAAAATTACTTTTGGCGATTCCGTTTTCTATCACCTCAATGGCTGCAGATACAATAACATCTGCATCCGTCAATGCATTGTTTTTGTAAGGAGCAAGCCTGAACATTAATGCCGAAGATTCCTGAAAAGGAGCAATTACTGCAATATCAGAAAATCTAAGGTACGCCCGCGGTCTTGAAAATCTTCCGTAAAAAAGCCCCGTTGCAATAGCAAAGGTAAGCAATCCCAGAAAAGCTTCAAAAGTAGCCACAAGACTTGCCAAAAAACCTACCGGTGCTATTCTCCCATATCCAACAGTGGTAAAAGTCTGAGAACTGAAGAAAAACACATCGATAAACTCATTTAACGGATCACTCTTGTCTATTCCCGTAAGATGCTCTACTCCAATCAGGTAATAGATCATGGCAAATACAAGATTAATGAGGATATAAGCGATAACCAAATAAGAAATAAAGCGAAATGAAGACAAATTCAGCATGGTATGATACCAGCTCAATCTGTTGAAAACATTTACCCCTGTTCTCTTAACGTTCGGGAGACCGTCTTTATTGATGAACCTCCCGGATGCATTAGTTCCGAAACCACTGTTTTCCGCATTTTTCTGACGGATCTTTTTTCTGAATCCTCCTGTCATTTTTTAATCATTTTAACGATCTTATATTATGATTCTATTCTAGCAATAAGCCGGTTACTGCTCAGCCCTACCCTTCAACATATCAATATTTAAAAAACAAAGTTAAGAATAGAATCTATTAAGATACCTATGCTTCTCAGGAATCATCACAGATTACTTTCCCATGGGTCTTTAAGGAACTTTTATTCAAACAAAAACAGCAGAAATTCAGAATTTCTGCTGTTTTTACAATCTTTTTTAAAGGTGTTTTTATATCTTCTGTGCAGGTGATTCCATCACAGTAACACTTACATTGCTTACAGATTTTACAATCCCCGACTCTCCGTGTACATTGGAAAGAAAATCAGGGAAGTTTTCAATAGGAAAAGCCCAATAATAATGCCCATCTGCCGGAGAAGGAAAGTTAGCCTGTAATCTTCCGGTCAATTTCATAGGTACAAAGTATTCAACAGAAGACCCTTTTAATTTCGTCAGAATAGAAATACTTTTTTTAGAGTGAGCCGGCACGATAGTCTTATAGCTGCTGGTCTCGGTAATTTCTTCAGAGGTTTCTGTGCCTTCCGTTGTATCTCCTCCTACAACAACTTTTGTGCTGGCAGAAGCTTTTGCCACTAACGGAATATCAACAGATACGGATGCTGCCACTTCAAATGAGCCTGAGACAATGCGCTTCCAGGAAGTAGAATATCCCTTTTTATAGGAATAGGTTACCGTAATTTCACTTTCTCGATCTCCATTATTAATGGCCTCCGTGGTATAGGAATTATCCGGTAAATCTACTCCGTCTGTTTTTATGTTTACCTCAGGCGTTCCTAAAACAATGGAAACATTAGGATTAGGAGCCGTATTCCGGACATCTCCATCTACAGAAAGATCAGGATTAAATATAATTCCATCCGGAACCTGACCAGCGTAGGCAAAAACATTTTTCAATCTCGTTCTTTCTCCGGAAAAACTAACATCATATCCCATATCTTTCAGGTGATTTGGTTTGAAAGGAATTTCACGCTCTTCATGGGTAAAAGTATAGTTTATCCCCTGATTATTATTGCCTGGCAATTTAAACTCATCTACAACTTTCCAGCCTTTCTGAAGCATCTCTGCCTGTGTTAAATGTGCACTCTTTGTATCAGCATAATTTATTTTTTCCGGATCATCATTCATAGAACTCACTTCATCCCTTGAACATGATACTGAAAATGCTAATAAAAGAATCAAAACAGAATTGATTTTTTTATTCATTTTAATAATTTTTTAGTGTTTAATAATTAAATTTACAAAAATCATATTCTTTCAAGGCGTTTTTTTGTGAATTAATCAAATTTTAATGTTTCCTAATTTTTCATTTTACGGTTGTATGTTTTGGCGGGATGGGTTGTAAAATACTGTTTATATGAAATTTATCAATTTACCGATTGGAATCCTTTACACAAATTACCCTAAATTTGGGCTATGAAAAAGCTTGAATCACGAGAAGATATTGAACATCTTGTCAACGCATTTTATGCCAAAGTAGTTAAGGATGAGACTATAGGGCTCTTTTTTAATGATATTGCTAAAGTAGACTGGGATCAGCATCTTCCTAAAATGTACTCTTTCTGGGAATCTATCCTTTTTGGACAGATGACGTATAAAGGAAACCCGATGGGTGTACACTTCCCGATTAATGAAATACAGGCTATGGAACAGAAACACTTTGACCAATGGCTGCTGCTTTGGCGTACCACTATTGAAGAAAATTTCGTAGGAGAAAATGCAGATATGGCTATTTATAAATCTGAGAATATAGCAAAACTCATGGCTTTCAAGATGGAATTAGCGAGAAGACTGTAGTGAGTTACACGATTCGGGATGCGAGGTTCGTGTTATGAAATTCTGGCTATGGAGTTTACACTAGGCTTTTACTTCTTATTTAAGGAACGATTACCGTAAAGATATAGGCCGCCAGATTCACTAATAAAACTGTTCCATAGAGGACATTTGTTTTTCCACGGCTCAAAGAAAGCATTACGATAAATACCGATAAAGAAAGCAGGATTATGTCTTTTTTGTCCAGGCCTAATACCAGTGGAATATCATACATAATACACACTGCTGAAACTGCGGGAATGGTAAGACCAATACTTGCCAATGCAGATCCTAATGCCAGATTTAAACTGGACTGTATCTGATTGGCTCTTGCGGCACGAATTGCGGCTACCCCTTCAGGAAGAAGAACCACAGCGGCAATAATTACCCCTACCAGAGATTTTGGAGCTCCAAGGCTTTGTACCATTCCTTCTATCGTATCAGAAAGTCCTTTTGCCATCAGTACAACAATGACAAGGCAAACGACCAAAAATCCAAAGCTTACAAGAGTCTTTGTTAATGAAGGAATATAATGTTCTTCCGGATGCTCGTCAGGAACGATAAAATAACTTCTGTGCCTTACCGTCTGTACCATCAGAAAAATACCGTAGATGACAAGACATGCTATTGATATAAAAATAAGCTGTGCTTCGTTATAGAAAGGGCCATTCACACTGGAAGTAAAATTAGGCAGAACAAGAGTAAGTACAAGAATGGAAACAATACTTACCAGATAAGTAGTTGCAGAGGTTCTTGCGAAAAACTGCTCATGGTATTTAACGCCGCCTACTAAAATACATATTCCCAGAATTCCGTTAAGAATAAGCATTACAGCAGCAAAAACGGTATCTCTGGCCAGCGTGATCGCCTGATCTCCGCCGGCTACCATCAGCGAGATGATCAACGCAACTTCAATAATGGTGATACAAAGAGCCAGAATAATTGTTCCGAAAGGTTCTCCTACTTTATGAGCGACTACTTCAGCATGATGTACTGCTGATAGAACACTTCCGATCAATAAAATACCGGCAAGGATATCATAAAGAACACCACTTCCCATTAAACCGGAAAAGTAGTATCCTACTGCCAGAATAGGAAAAATATAGGTGTATTGTAAAAATTCTTTAGGTCTCATAAAGTGACTACAAAATACAAAAAATCTATAGAAATTTCAATATCAAAAGAAAATATTAATAATATTTTAATGAGGCCAAAAGTTAAAGTCCTGATAATCTGTGAACATATGAAACAGAAGCCCAATTGCTATAATCCTTATATTTCCTTTAAAGAACAGCAGCAAAAAATACACCGCAATGGCATAATATGAATGTAAAAAGTGAAATCCTATACTTCCTCTTGAAGGATCAAAAATGGGATGAGCAAAAAGGTGGTCCAGATCTACCAGCATCGTAGCCAGAAGAATAAAATATGCCTTTTTCCAATTTTTACGATAAAAAATCAATGCAATAAAGACCGGAAAAACAAGATGCAGAAAATAATGAGTACATGTTTTGAGCAATGCGATATCTGATGGAGCCATTAATAGATCATTTTAGGTTTCTATTTTTACCACCGTAAAATTAGGGGTAATTCTCCACTTTTTGCTTTTATTTTCACCCAATAATCCTTTGATTTATTCCCATAGAATATATAATCGATATCCGAGATAATTCTTTTTTCGCTGGCACTCAGCATTTTTAAAGAAGAATACAGCAGCTTGTTGTTTCTGATGAAGATGTAATTTTCTTTCAGCTGAGGTGACAGTGAAATGGGTTTTCGGGTTGATTGTATGACAACGCCGTTATTATTTTGGCTGGCTTGATTGGGTTGAAAAGGAATTTCTGTGAATTGATTTTCATTATTGAGCCATTTTTTAGCCTGAAAGAATTCCCAGGTTTTTAAGGGATCATTGCTTTTGATATGAATGGTATAGTTGGGTTGGGTAATATTTTGAAAGGTTTTCTTTTCAACTTCATTAAAATTATCGTCATATTCATAACTGATGATCGTATCATTAACCTGTTCAAGATCAGCTGTAGCTCTAATATTAGTGACCTGCGAAGAGTCAGCAATGTTTTTGTTAAAACCCTTGCTGAAATGCCTGATATTTTCTTTGTCTAATTCAAGCTCCAGAAAGTGATTACCGGTCTGAAGTTTAGAGATTATTGAATTAAAAATTTCAGAATCTGAATTGTTTTTGATTTCAATTTCATCATCCTTTAGCTCAATAGAAAAGTTTTGAATTCTTTTTCCTGAAATAAAAGAAATACTCCCTGCAGTGTTATGAATAAACTGATCTGCATCCAGGACAGTATTTGAAGACGCCTGAAGAAGCTGTTTCTGAATCGTTTCAAAAGCCGAATCTGAAGTTCCTGCAATACAATGATTGCCATTGATCATAAGAAAGACCTGACCTTTCTGAAAGCGGTTATTTCCCTGATCTGCAAACCTTTGCGCCTTTAGAAAATGAATGAATTTTTGTGAATCTTTCAATTCTACAATACTATACCACTCGGAAAACTTAGTGTTTTTGACATGGAAAATCTGTAGAAAATCCGGAATTTGGATTCCTGAATCTTTCAGAGAACCAGATCCTTTACCCTTGGTCTTGCTCCCGGACCATTGTGAGGGGTGGACTACCCAACTGAAGAGGTACTGTCCCGTTACTTTCTTTATATCTATTAAAATTACGGCATCTGCATTCTCGGGAATATATTTGAGGGTCTTATTTTTATGAAAGACTACAAAATAGACTGCCACAGCAAACAGTAAAAGTAACGGGACAATAATCTTCTTTTTCTTCATTTATAAAATTTGTGGTTTCTCTTCTGTTTCTTTTGTTTTAAAAACCTGATCGAATACATCAAAGAAATACATTAAACTGTTTTCCGAAGAATCTTTAATATTATAATTCATTTCAGTCTGGATACTTTCTCCTTTTACCTCCGTCTTATAGTACATTTCACCTACATTTTTTCTGATGGCATCCAGCGCTTTTCTTTCTTTTGGAGTTTTGAATTCTTTATCCAAACCGATTAAGAATTTTTTAATATCCAGCCTTCCTGATAACGGATATTTGGCTGAATCTTTTGCCCATTTTCTGGAAATATCAGACTGGCCTACAGATACATTGTTGTCTGCAGAACTCATCAGATATACCACTCCGTCTTTTACTGTAAAGAACAGCTGATCAATATATCCTCCGCTTTTCTCTTCTTTAAAAGTATAAAGATTTCCTTTTTTAGAGAATCTTTTAGACAGCTTCTTATTAGTTGTCAGCATATCAAAAATACGGTTCCAGTAGCCTTCATTTTCTGTTGCAAAAGCGAAAGTGAAGTTAGGAACAGCAATTTCTTTGGTTTTCTTTACTTCTTTTTCGTTGAAATCAGCATCATATTCGTAATCGGTATACTCTACTGTTTTGGATTTCAATTCATTCAAAACAAATATTCCGTTTCCGGGTGCAATTTTGGTAATGGCTTCTTCATCCAGAACAATTTTCATGGTTTCCATGATGAGTTCCATTTCTTTTTTGTATTCATTTTCTCCGGAGTCCTGAAAAAGACTGTACATCATGTCGAAACATTTTGCTCCATTTACATTCATTGCATAGTAACCCACACTTTTCTCATTGATCAGTTCCAGCAGTTTTTTGTTTTTCTTTCCTTTATAAATGGCAGAGATATTCTTTTGAATCTCAGGATTTTTGTGCTGATAATTATTAACCAGTCTTACTTTATCCTTATCAAAGTACAGATTGTACGAATAATTGGAGTTGTACATGTTTTTGAAGAACTGCCCATAGCTGTATAACTTGGTCATCTTCCCATAGATTCCGTCATTTACGATTCTTCCATAGTCTGTATAAACAAACACATCAGAATTGCCATCTCTGAACGCGAGCATTTCTTTAGGAACTTCAATTTCCAAGTTTGAACTGAAGTATTGATCAAAACGGTCTTCAGCATTCTTTTTTACAATTTTGAAGTTTTCTCTGCGGATAGAATCCTGTTCTTTCTTATAGGCATTATCTTCCTCTTCATAAGATTCATTAGGCATCTCTTCTTCATTCTCAGGGCTCTCAGCATTTTCTTTTTCCTCAGGATATTTGTGATGTTTCTGCAGATATTTGATATCTTTCTGAATTCTCGCTATTTCAAGATTGTTATCCTTAATACTTTCTTTAAGATATTTAATATCATCTTTAAGATTTTTGATTTCTTCCTTATAATTAAAAGGCTTTTCAGGCTCATCAGTATAAGCACTATCACCAGCATCTATCGCATCTACGGCAACACTGTCCACAACAGCAACGGCTGTACTGTCTGCAACAGCTTCTTCTGCCCAAAGGTCTTTATAAGGTTTGGTATAGCTTATCATGCTAAGCATAGCACGGCTTCCGTTCCAGGCAACAAAAATATCATCATTGATATCTACGTAAGAATAATTTTTCCTGTTGGAAACCTCCTGTCCTTTTTTCTTCACAGAATTAATAAATTCCTGGAACTTTTCCTTATTATCGATGATAAAATGGGTATTGTATGCTTTAATAGAGTCATTAAAACTTGCGTAATGGTATTGAACAGCATCGTATTTGATTCCTGTTTTGGAGTAATCTGTCCATGAAAGGTTTTCTTTGCTCTTTTTACTCAGCTCGTGCAGCAAAGGATTCAGTTTATTCCAGTTGATTTTATTATTAAGCTGTTTTCCGTTGACTTCCATATAAAATACAGCGTCAGACGGGATTTTCATACTGTTTTGGGCAAAAACCAGGGTAAAGCCAAAGAGTACGAAAAAAATTTTTTGCGTTTTTAATAAGATAGATTTCATGACTATAGTTTAGAAATTTATTGAAAAAGTATTGTGTTTTGTATTTGTTTTTTCTGAAGGATCAGATCCAGAATATCAGCTTCCAGTTTAAGAGCCTTTTTATTGGAAGAAAGTACGTAAGTGTTATTGGTTTGTGATTTTACCGTACTTTCGAACTGCATAATGGAAGTATATCGGGCATCATTAAAAACTTCCTTGTCCGCCTTACTCATCTTGTCATAATCCGCCTTGAAAGTATTTACTTTATTTCTGGTTAACGTCTTCTTTTCAAGATTCTGACTGTAGACTTGTGTGGGAACCATTTTGCCTAATATATTCTGAGCCTTCAGCTTTTCCAGACCGGCATTGATATTTTCAATTTTTTTGAAATTACAGCTCAGTTTGATGATATAATTGTCAAAATCCATGGATATTTTCACATTACTGATTCCGGGAGTTGCCTTAAAAATTTTTGCAGCTTCATTGATTTTGTTTTCAATTTCACCCTTTTTCGGAACTTTTTTCCCGTTAATCGTTTCCATTTTGGAGATGGATGCCAGCCTTGTCTTGCTTTTGCTGGCGTTAAGGATTATGGTATATTCTCCCGTTCCGTCAGCTTTTACGTTCACTTTATCAAGAATATCGAAACAGCTTGTCAGAAATAACAAAGGAAGAAAAAGAAGAAATAATTTGAGAAAATTTTTCATGATTGGTTTTAAAACCACGAAATTACTCAATTTTGACCTTAAAACCTTATTCTGTTTGATTTTTTGAACATAAATAGCTGTTTTCCGGTACTTTTTTTGGGGAAAATACGGTACTATTTCTGTATATTATTTTTTAAATATGTCCTTTCAGATAATCCTGGCGAAGATCTTCGTCCAGTTTTTCAATGGCATATCGTAGGCAGGTTCTCGGCATTTCTTTGTAATACTGATTCAAATAGCTGATGAGTTCTCCTTCATTCTTATTACCCATTTCTCTTAATAACCAGCCATTTGCTTTATGCATCAGATCATGAGAATGTTTCAGATTTCTGGTGACAAATTCCTTGGTAAGAGCAAATGATCCTTTTTTAATATAATGCATTGTTCCTACCACAGCAATTCTCTTATGCCACATTTCGTCAGACTCTGAAAGTTCTCTCAGAAGGCTTTCTTTCTGATTTTCAAAAGTATATCTTCCCAGAATTTTATAACAGGAAGAATCTACCAGATCCCAGTTATTCACATACAGAAGGTGGTTCAGATAAAAAGTAACCACTTCTTCTTTTACCGCTTTATCTTTTGTTTTTTCAAATTTTGAAATCAGTATAAAAAGAGCGGTTAGCCTATGTTCATGGTATTTTGAGGAAAGTAATACACTGAGTTCTTTTAAATTGATTTTTGAATAATATTCTTTGGCAACAGAACGCTGATCCGGAACTTTTACGCCCAGAAACAAATCTCCTTCACCATATTCTCCTTTTCCTGTTTTGAAAAATCTTGGAAAGAATTCTGCTTTTTCAGGAATAGACAAAACAGCAAGTGCTTCCTGTATTTCTTTAACAATACTCATATTACAATTTAAGCTTTCTCTTCTACAGCAATACTTTCCTGCTCTTCCTCTTCTTTGGCAATCTTATTAGGGTTGGCCACTTTGGCAATGGTAAGCCCCTGAACAATGATTGAGAATACCACAACGCAGTAGGTAATACTTAATATAATCTCGCTGTATTCACTTTTAGGAATAGACATCGCTAAGGCAATAGAAACCCCACCCCGGATTCCTCCCCAAACCAGAACTTTCACGGTCTGCGGACTGAAACTTTTTCTCAGAGAAGTAAATTTTGTAGGTCCCCAGATGGAAATAAACCTAGCAAACAATACAACCACAATAGCAGCCAGACCTGGAATCATGAAATGTCTAAGATCTTTAATCATCAAAAGTTCAAATCCTATGAACAGGAATAATACAGCATTCAGAATTTCATCAATCAATTCCCAGAACTTGATCAGATAATCCTGCGTAACAGATTTCATTTTGAAACTTCTGTTGAAATTCCCCATAAATAACCCTGCCGCCACCATGGTCAACGGCCCTGAAATATGCATTTGACGGGCAATAAGATATCCTCCCATAACAACAGAAAGTGTTACTAATACGGAAATAATATAATCATCCACTTCACGCATCAGTCTTGAAGTAACCCAACCCAGCAGAACTCCCAGCAATAGACCGCCTCCTGCTTCCTTAAGCAAAAGCAATCCGATGGTTTCAACACTCAGATCTACTTCTTTTCCGACCGCCAGCTGTAAGATCACTGTAAAGACCACTACCGCCATACCGTCATTAAAAAGAGATTCTCCGGCTACTTTTGTTTCCAGAGATTTTGATACATTAGCTTGTTTCAGTACACTCAGAACAGCTACCGGATCGGTAGGTGAAATCAGAGCACCAAAAACAAGACAGTAGATAAAAGGAAGTTTAACGCCTACATAAGGAAGCAGATAAAACATTCCAAATCCTACAACAAAAGTAGAAATTACAACACCTACTGTGGAAAATATAACAACAGGCCTGAACTGTTCTTTCAGATCATTAATATTAATATGAATTCCTCCTGCAAAGAGTAGAAAATTAAGCATAGCGCCCATCAAAACCTCCGTAAAGTCGATCCCATTCATCAGGTTGTGAAGATGTCCGAAAGTTCTCGGAAGAACGGTTTCTCCAAACATTACCAGAAAAATAGAAACCACAATGGCGATCACCATAATTCCGATGGTACTTGGAAGTTTTAAAAACCTATAGTTAAGATAGGCAAATATTGATGCTAATACGATTAATGCTGAAAATGAATAATATAATTCCACTAAGTGTTTTTTATTTTAAGATTAATTGGTTAGTTCCAAATAGAGTATTTTGATATAAATCTGCTTCCCGTCTTTTTCCCAGATATCAAACATGCCTTCTTTAGCAGGTTTTGAGCTCCTTTTATAATCCTGTCCTATATTCAGAATATTGAGCAAAATGTATTCATCCCCTACAGAATTCACGATATAAGCTGTTTTTTCAGATTTTCCGTTTCCCGAACTTCTTATACCTTCAGTAAGGGCGCGGAATTGGTTCAGATGGTGTATAAAGTTATTTCCATCCTTTACAGAGTCGTAAGCCCTAAGAAGAATCAGCAGAATATCCAGGTTGGTAGGATCTTTACCATATAAAGCTTTTCCCTGTTTGATACACTCTGCAAAATTGTTTTCTTTAAAGGACTCTGCAAGACTTTTAAAACTGTCTTCTGATGTACTTACTTTATCATTCCTGAAATTTCTTCCGTAGTACAGATACTGAGATTCTATACTATCCAGAGACTTTGGATATCCTTTATATTTGAAAATAAGCTTTTCATAATTGTAGGGAGAATCTGAAGTTCTGAGACTTTTCTCAATAGCTTTTAAATCAATTTTTGATTTCTGGCTGAACCCAAAAACCGAAAACATGATGAATAAAAGGAAAAAGTGATATTTCATTAATTGTTGCTTTCTTCTTCGTCGTTATCGAAATATTCGAAAAGAAAATCGTTGTATGGAAATCTGGAAATATGAATCTTCATGACCTCATCATAAATCATTTTCTTCATTTCCGGGAAATTTTCCTTCGTTAAAGCAGAAATAAATACAGTTGGGTATTTTGATTTTGCCATCCATGTCTTTTTCCATTCTTCCAGAGAGACGTTTTTACGGGTAGAAGGCGTAAGATCATCTTCATCTTTCTTCTCATAACTGAAGCCGTCAATCTTATTGAAAACCATAATCATAGGTTTCTGATGAGCATTAATTTCCATCAGAATATGATTTACAGATTCTATGTGATCTTCAAAGCTTTCATGAGAAATATCCACCACATGGATCAAAAGATCAGCTTCACGAACCTCATCCAAAGTAGATTTAAATGATTCTACCAGCTGAGTCGGCAATTTTCTGATAAATCCTACGGTATCTGTAAGCAGAAACGGTAAATTTCCAATCACCACTTTTCTTACAGTAGTATCAAGGGTTGCAAATAATTTATTTTCGGCAAAAACTTCAGATTTCGAAATGGAATTCATTAAAGTAGATTTCCCCACGTTGGTATATCCTACCAAAGCTGCACGAACCACTTTTCCACGGTTGTTACGCTGAGTTGCCATCTGCTTGTCAATGGTCTTCAGTTTCTCTTTCAGCAAAGTAATTCTGTCACGGATAATACGACGGTCAGTTTCAATTTCCGTTTCACCGGGACCTCTCATCCCAATTCCCCCTTTCTGACGCTCAAGGTGAGTCCACATTCTTGTCAATCGTGGTAAAAGGTATTGATATTGTGCCAATTCCACCTGCGTTCTTGCATACGAAGTTTGTGCTCTTTGGGCAAAAATATCAAGGATAAGATTGGTACGGTCCAAAATCTTAACTTCCATCTCTCTTTCCAGGTTTTTAAGCTGTGAAGGAGAGAGCTCATCATCGAAAATTACAGTTCCGATCTCATTTTCTTTTACATATTCTTTTATCTCAATGGCTTTTCCGCTTCCGATAAAGGTTTTGGAATCAGGCTGAGTTAATTTTTGGGTAAAACGCTTTTGTACGGTTGCGCCCGCTGTGAAAGCTAAAAACTCCAGTTCATCTAAATACTCCGTCAGTTTTTCTTCGTCCTGATTTTGAGTAATAACACCCACCAAGACTGCTTTCTCATAGTTATGTTCTTTCTTTTCTAACATTAAGTTCTGTCTATGTTTATGATTTTTACAAGTTAATATTTTTCAGAAAAAAAACAAAATCAATTTTTATTTAATAACATATTTTAATATAAATTTAAGTTTACTGGTGAATGATATACAAAAAATCAATAACTTTATGTAATAAAATTCTGATTTTTAAACATTTAAATTAAAAACTAATCTCCGGAATATCATGATTACGCATATCAGATGTATGATTATTGATGATGATGAACTGGACAGGCTGGTTCTTCAGCATTATATCAGGCAATATCAAAACATTGAAATTGTTGGCACTTTTGATTCTGCAGAAAAGGCGATTCCCTATCTTGACCTTCCTGTTGATCTTCTGATTACTGAAACCAATTTAAAGGGAATCAGCGGTATTGAATTTCGGAAGATGGCCCATAAAATACCCGCATGTATTTTCGTAAGTTCACATCCTGAATTGGCTGCGGGGGTTTTTGAAATCAACACATTAGATTTCATTACCAAACCACTTACCGCAGAACGTTTTCATCATTCTATGGAGAGACTCTTCGATTTTTTTGAAATCAAGGAGAAATGTGAATGCTATGATGCCATGATAGGAGAAAACTGCATCAAGATAAAAGAAGGAGGTCATATTTTTCAGATTAAGATGAAAGATATTCTGTATCTGGAAGCCCTGAAAGACTATACCCGAATTATCACTCTTGAAAAAAACCACTGTATTTTAAACTCTCTGGGAAACCTCCTGCAAAAAAACTTTTTTGATTCTTTTGTCAGAATACACAGAAGCTATGCGGTTCCCCGTCATCTTATCCGAGGAAAAAGCTGTCATGAAATAGAGCTCGCTCATCACATCAAGCTACCTATCGGCCGAACCTACAAGGATAATCTTTCTTTTTTCAATCCTTAAAAAAGCCAATAATAATTCATAAAATGCCATTGGTCGATTATTTCTGCCGTTGGTCTATTTTCCTGTCATTTGATTGAGATAGGTGGTAATTTAGTCTTCCCAAATTCCCCCAGAAAAACACATCTATTAATCACCAAAACTGTTATCCATGGAAAGAATATCTATTTATTGTATTATTCTGTCTGTCTTTTCCGTCCCCATACTGCACGCTCAATCTGCAGTTCTGGCAACCGGACTGGATGCATCAGCAGCTAATGGTTTTGTTTCTTACAGCATAGGTCAGACCACCTATCTGGAAAAAGGAACAGGACAAGTTCTCGAAGGCGTTCAACAGCCTTACGAAATTATCACTCTTACTTCCCTTGAAACTTCTTCTGAACTCAATGGTATTTTGCTCTACCCTAATCCTTTCAGAGATTATTTGTATTTAGATTTTACTTCAAATAATTTCAAAGGATCAGAGTATCAGTTATTCGATGCCCAAGGTAAGCTGGTAAAAAAAGACAAGATCTCACAATCAAAATCTGAGCTTAATTTCTCCTCACTTCCTTCAGCTATGTACATCATCAGGATTACCCAAAATGGAGAGAATATTAAAACTTTTAAAATCATTAAAAAATAAAATGCCATGAAAAAAATATTATCACTGTTTTGGATCCTGACCGGTTTCTTTATGGGACTTTCTCAGGCTCCGGAAAAAATGAGTTACCAAGCAGTCATGAGAAACGGTTCCGGACAACTCCTAGTCAATCAAGGAATTGCTGTAAGAGTAAGCATATTACAGGGATCTCCTGCCGGGGCCGCAGTCTATTCTGAAAGACTTACCGGAAACACCAATGCCAACGGACTTATCAGCCTTGAAATAGGAACAGGAACTGTACTCACCGGAACATTTGCCACCATCGACTGGCCTGCAGGAAGCTATTATTTAAAAACAGAAACTGACCCTGCAGGAGGAACAAGCTATACCATAGTAGGAACCAGCCAGCTGCTAAGTGTTCCTTATGCCATGTATGCCAAATCAGCAGGTGGCGGAGGCGGAAGTTTTGCAATTCCCTATACAAATACAGTCAATAATGCCTCTACTTTGTTTTCATTAACCAATGACGGTGATGGAACATCTTTAGAGGGTAATAATAATACAACAACCTCCAATATTGCAGCAGTAAGAGGGGTCGTTACCAATGTAGCCCCCGGAGGGTTTTCTTCAGCGGTTCGTGGTATTAATAACGGAACCGGAGGACTTGGAGTAGGTGTATACGGAAGCCAGGCCGGAAGTGGATGGGGAGTATACGGTGTTACTCCAAATGGGTTAGGTGTATATGGTAATGCCAGTGCTAACGGCACCGGGGTTTATGCCAACAGTAATACAGGAACCGGTCTTACTGCTACCAGTAATAACGGAATCCCTGCAAGTATTTCAATCTTCAATAATGCAAATAATAATGTTGCTCTTAATGCATCCAGTGTAGGAAATGGTACCGTTGTAAATGTTACGACCTCAGGAAACGGAGCCGGAGTAAGAAGTTCTACCGGAGCAGGATTTGGGGTACAAGGAATAACTTCTGCACAGACATCTGCGGGTGTTGTAGGAGACAACAACGGCGGCGGTGAAGCGGTAGTGGGTAGAACAACCAGTGATATTGCCGGAGCAGTAGTAGGCCGTAATGACGGAGGTGGATATGGGGTGAGAGGTTTTGTAGCTACCAATACATCCGGAACCGGTATCGGTGTTTACGGACAGGTGGGCTTAAATAACAGTACAGGTCGTGCCGGAAGATTTGAAAATTTTAACCAAACAAATACTACAGGGAATACTTTTGAGGTAGAAACGAATGGAAATGGAAATATTCCAGACAACACCCAGGGAAATGCAGCCTCTTTTCTCGTTGACAATACCAATAGCGTTGGGGCTGCAGTAAGAGGAGAAGTAAATACTATTTTCGGTAACTTTGGTGCCGCCGCAATTTTTGGAATTTCTTCCGGAACGGGAGGACGTGCAGGTTTATTTTATGCCTCAAACCCTTCAGGAAACGGAGCTTCATTGATTGCCCTGACTGATGGTAACGGAAATGCGATCACCGCCAATGCAGGCAAAGACGGAAACGGAATTGAAACCAACATTGATGGCGCTGGAAACGCTCTCTATGCATGGGTTCCTACTTTTGCTACCGGAAGAGCCGGAAGGTTTAACATCTTCAATGAGAATAATACCAGTGATGTTATAACAGTAACCACTGTGGGTAATGGTATTGCAGGGAATTTTAAAGTAGACCGAACCACAGGAACTTCAGCCGCAGTGAGAGGAGAAGTAAATTCACAGTTTGCCAACTTCGGCACTGCTGGGATTTATGGAATTTCTTCCGGTACAGGAGGATATGGAGGTTTATTTCATGCCAGTAATCCTGCCGGAAACGGCCCTGCACTGATTGCTATTGCAGATGGAAATGGAAATGGTATAACCGCTAATGCATCCAACACTGGAGATGGTGTAGAAACCACTGCAGACGGCACAGGAAGTGCTATTTATGCATGGATTCCTAATTTTGGAACAGGCCGCGCCGCAAGGTTCGTTAACTATAACACCTCCAATACCAATCCTCCTCTTACAGCAGAAACCCGAAGTGCCGGTTCTATTGCTGTATTCAGATCCGGAAATCCTAGTGCTGTAAATGTGGCTCGTATTGACAATACCGGACGTGGATTCTTTAATGGAGGAACTCAAAGCAGCGGTGCTGACGTTGCTGAAGCATTTGATGTCAATGGACATATTTCTGAATATGAGCCTGGTGATATTCTTGTCATCTCAACAAAAGCAGACAGAACTGTTGAAAAATCTTCAACTCCTTATTCCACTCTTGTTGCAGGTGTATATGCCACTAAACCGGGTGTATTGCTTACAGAAGAGCATATTGACACTGACATTTCAGATAAAGCTCCAATGGGAGTCATTGGGGTAATCCCTACCAAAGTATGCCTTGAGAATGGAAAAATAAAAAGAGGTGACCTGTTGGTTACTTCATCCAAACCGGGTGTTGCAATGAAAGCCAATATCAAAATGGTAAAAATTGGACAGGTAATCGGAAAAGCGCTTCAGGATTATGACCAAAAAGAGATTGGAAAAATTCAAGTATTAGTCAACATAAAATAAACCGTCATGAAAATAGCATATATTATCCCATTATTATTTTTAAGCACTATTATTTATGCTCAGGAAAATAAAAAAGTTGCTCCGGTAGAGGAAGACCAGACATTGGTTGTAAAACAGGCAAAAGAACAACAGACAAAACTCATGCAGGAAGCAAAAGAAAGAGACGAAAATAAAACGGTAAACTCCGGTATGGTCTCTGATCATGGTCTTGAAGTAAAAAAACAGGATTCCAAACCCAAAGCAGCTGCAGACAATTCAGGAAAGCTTCTCCCCAATACAGCAAGTCTTGAAGACATTAAAAAAACAATCCCCAACAGACAGGCATATCACAATACTATAAATTCTAGGAACACAAAAATGACAGTTACCGGGCTGCCTAACACAGCAACCCTGGAAGAAATAAAAAAAACGATTCCAAAAAACTAATGACTCTCAAAAGCTAATAACCGCAAAAAAGCTGATAACCAAACTAGATTTTTCAAACAAAGAAGTCCGCTGCAATGCGGACTTTTTATATCGTAATAGGCCATTATTAATCCCAGTCAGCAGCTACAAATTTCATTGAATTCCCCTGATCATCGGATAACGTAAGAAAATGTCCCTCGATAGAATAATGAGTCATGGTTTCTATTTTCTTCTGAAAAGAGGTTTCAAGATTCATATCCTGACATGCTTTCATCGTACTGATTCTATTTGAAATCTTTACTTTTCCTTCTTTTTTAAATTCTGATACAAAAGACATCCGGTTACATCCCATGTAAGCACTCCCCTGAATTTTACCCTTCACCATATTGGCTGTCAGATTCATTTCTGCTTGATGAGCTATCAGCTGGTCTTTTGAAAAACCATCCAGTGAAATCAGCATCCACTGCCTTTGAAGGGAAGGATTTTTAGCCGGTACTGTGGAACAATTCAAAACAACTCCTAAAAGTAAAACGGCAAAAAGTGATAATAGTATTTTTTTCATGCGGATTATCATCCCATTTTCATACCATTCCGGGACAGAATCTCGTAAAAATTAGTAAATTAGCGACACAAAAATTATTTTATAAAATGAAAAGACTATTTCTACTATTCACTTTCTTACTGGGCTTTGCTCAGATGAGGGCGGATGAGGGGATGTGGCTGCTAATGCTCATCAAAAGACTTAACGGTGTTGATATGCAAAAAGAGGGTCTACATCTTACGCCTGAAGAAATTTATTCAGTAAACAATTCAAGTTTAAAGGATGCTATCGTAAGTTTCGGTGGATTCTGTACAGGTGAAATTGTTTCTGATAAAGGACTTATATTTACCAACCACCACTGTGGTTATGGTGCTGTTGCTGCTGCTTCTACACCAGAAAAAGATTATTTGAAGAACGGATTCTGGGCAATGAAACAGAAAGACGAATTCAATGCAAAGGATCTTTATGTAAGATTTTTAGTGAGAATGGATGATGCTACGCAGAGAATCAATTCTAAGCTAAACAACAATATGACCGGAGCAGAGAGAAAAGCTGTTATTGATGCTGAAACTAAAGCAATCCAGACAGAAAACTCTGAAAACGGGAAATATACTGTCGTAGTAAGAGATTTCTTCAACGGAAACGAATTCTACTATTTCGTATATCAGGATTATAAAGATATCAGATTAGTAGGTGCTCCACCTTCATCATTAGGAAAATTCGGAGGAGATACAGATAACTGGGAATGGCCAAGACACACTGCAGACTTTACTGTTTTCAGAGTGTATGCTGATGCTGCAGGAAACCCTGCTGAATATTCTCCAAGCAATACTCCTTTAAAACCTAAGCACTTCCTTCCGGTTTCTCTTAAAGGAATTAAGCCTGGTGATTTCTCAATGATCTTAGGATACCCTGGAAGAACAAACCGTTACCTGACTTCTTACGGAATTCAGCAAATGGTAACTAAAGATTACCCGGCTTGGGTTGAAGCTTCTAAACTTGCTATGGATGTAATGAAAAAGTACATGGACAAGGATAAAGCAACCCAGCTTAACTATGCTTCTCAATATGCTTCAGTAGCTAACTACTGGAAAAACAGACAGGGAACTATTGATGCAGTAGAGAAAAACGGAACAATTTCAGACAAACAAAAGATCGAAGAAACTTACAATAAGTGGGCTGCAATGCCAGGAAACGATCAATACAATGGCGTTTTAGAAGATATTGGTACTTATTACAAGCAAGTATCTGATAGAAATGTTGAAAGAAACTATGCTTCTCAGTTTTCAAGAAATGCAAAATATATTACCCTTGCATTACAAGTAGGTTCTGCACTTAAAGCTTATGCTGCGCAGGATATGCAGGGAAGATTAGCAATGAAAGCTAAAACTGAAGCTGCCATCAAAGCTGCTTATGAAAACTTCAATCCATCTTTGGAAGGAGAAATGCTTGCGGCTATGACCAGCCTTTATCAGGCGAGAGTTAAAAACCCTGATGTTGCTTCTGCTACTATTTTAGGGTTAGATGCTAAAACAGTTTCTAATTTAGCTTACTCTTCAATCTTTGCTAACAAGACTTCTGCTACAAACTTCTTATTGAACCCAGATGCTTTGAAACTTGATGCTGACCCTCTTTGGAAAGCCGCTAACGGAATCATTGCTGATCAAAAGATAAGCACAGAAAGATTTGTTAAAATTGATGATAATTTTGCAAAAAATAACCGTCTTTTCTTAGCAGGTCTAATGAAGGCTATGCCTGAGAAAAAATTCTATCCGGATGCTAACTCTACCATGAGATTAACTTACGGTACAGTAGATAAATTACCTATCAGAAATGACAGAAACTATTTTGGTATTACTGATAACTACTATACAGATATGACAGGTCTTGTTGGAAAATACAAGAAAGGTGATGAAGAATTCGATCTTCCTCAAAGAGTGATTGATCTTTACAACCTTAAAGATTTCGGACAATATGCTGATGCTGCAGGATATATGCCTGTAAACTTCCTTTCTAACAACGATATTACAGGAGGTAACTCTGGTTCTCCGGTAATTGATGGAGACGGAAACCTTATCGGTATTGCTTTCGACGGTAACAGTGAAGCATTAAGCGGTGATATTGTATTCGAACAGGAATGGCAGAAAACAATTAACGTAGACGTTCGTTTTGTTCTTTGGACAATCGATAAGTTTGCAGGTGCTAGAAGATTAGTTGATGAATTAAAGCTTGTAAGAGGTGAAAATACTCCAGCTGATACAAAAACTAAAAACTCAGGTACTACTGCAACACCTAAGAAAATCAAGAAAAAATAATATTTTTTGATATATTTTTTGAAACCGTGAATTTACTTTCACGGTTTTTTTATTTTTGACTCTTAAAACACGTCATCATGATCCCTAAAAAAATTGAATTTACAGCTATTATTCAGCAAAACGGAGAAATGAATGCTGCATTTGTAGAATTTCCATTTTCTACGGAGGAATTGTTTAATAAAAAAGGACAGGTAAAAATTAAAGCCTTATTTGATAATAGAATCGAATACCGTGGAAGCCTGGCTAAAATGAAATCGGATTGTCATATTTTAGGACTTACCCAAGAAGTCAGAAAACAGCTTGATAAAACTTTCGGTGATGAGGTTTCTGTTTCTCTTATTGAGGATAAAGAAGAAAGAATGGTTGAAATTGCCGGTGACATAGCCTCTGTTTTTAATGAAAATCCGGATGCAAAAGGTCTGTTTAACAAAATGAGTTACACTCACAAAAAGGAATACATCCGCTGGATTGAAGAAGCCAAGAAACCGGAAACAAGAGAAAACAGAAAAATAAAAATGATTCAGATGATTCTGGATGGGAAAAAGGGAATATAATCATCTTTTTGAAAAAAAAATGAATTAAGAAAATATTTTTTGTCAGGATCTCAAAAAGTAGCCGACTATAGTTACAGATATCAATGATAACTATAAAAATTTACTTTTATGAACAAATTTATTTTCAGAACATCTGTTTTAGCGGCAGCAACTCTAGCCGCATTTACCCTTTCTTCATGCAAGGATTCAAATGATGACATGATGATGGACATGTCTTTTCAAAGAACAATTACCTTTGAAAATGTAGTAACCCCTAAAGATTTTGTAGAAAGCGGAAGTTTTCAGGGAACAGGAACTCCTATTATTTTGCCGGGACAATCTGTTTCCGTTACATTCAGTGCAGGAAAAACACAGGCCTTGATGTTCGCAACGATGTATGGAGCTTCAAAAGACTGGTTTTTTGCCTCTCAACAACCTGGAATCAAACTGTTTGATACCAATGGGAATGCGATTACGGGAGATGTTTCTTCAAGCGTACGACTATGGGACAACGGAACGAAAGATGATGTTACAGGACAGGTTGAAGGTAAGCCCATCATGCAGGTTCCTAATGTAAATGCTTCACAGCTTATGAAACTCAATCTGGCTTATAATGATGTAACTTCGGAATTTACTCTCACCATTACCAATACTTCTGGCGGAACCGCCAACGAAACTCCTTTTTCTCCCGGAGTATGGGCAGTATCCAACTACAATGGTTCTCAGCTGCTGAACAGTGCACCATTCTTTACACCTAATGCGTTATCAAATCCTGAAATTACAGATATTGCTCAAATGGGAAACATCAGTAAAATGATGACCAAACTGAATGCCAATACCGGAATTATGACAGGGCTTTCTCCTGCTTTGGTGGTTGTTTACCGTGGTGACAAAAATCCAATGTATGAATTGGGTAAAACAGATAGCGGAATAGGACTGAAAGATATTGCCCAGTTTGGAAATGTAGCCAAACTTCAAAACAGTTTGAAATCTTTATCCAATGTGAAAGGGGTATATATTGCCGGAAATGCACCTGTAGCACCGGGAAGTAAGGTAACCACATACTTTAATGCTGAACCGGGTGATAAAATTGCCTATGTAACGATGTTTGGTTTTTCCAACGACTGGTTCTATGCTAATGAACAAAGCATTGATGCCAATACTAAGGGAGACATTAGTTCAAAAACCTCATTATATGATTCCGGAACAGGTATTGATCAATATCCCGGAGCTGGAAATCATCAGGCATTATTTGGCGGAACTCCACAAAGTGAAAATAAGATCATTTCCAAAGTCGGAACCCAGTATCCTGTTCCTGCTGTTCAGAATGTGATTAAAGTAACCATCAATTAATCTACAGATAAATAAAAGATCAGACCTTATTGTCTGATCTTTTTCTTTATAGAAACATATGCCTGATTATAGCTTTAGCTGTCCTTCCAAATATTGTTCTCCTCCTCCATTGGTAACCGTTATAAAACCTTCATATTGGCTTACCTTCACCCCCAGATCATTGTTTATTTCCTTAAAATATCCAGCTTTTTCTTTGTTATAGATTGTATCTCCCTGCCAAAGAAATTTTGCAGACTGTCCTGTTTTATTTTGAAATGTAAGAGCTTTCAATGAGTTTGTAAATTCCCCGGATCTAAGATCTACCACTGCACTTTCATTGGCTGCAAAATCTTTAGACAATACAATAATGTTATTCATTTATTTTTCTTTGGTTTTCGGTTAATTAAAAGCTGAGCAATACTTTCTCATTGCCCTGATACAAATGTCATTCTCCACTACGACAAAACTTGACGTATTTGCTCGCCAAAAATTAAAAGCCCAAACATATTCTGCCTGGGCTTTTTCAATTATTAAAATACTATTCAACCGGAATTCCCAGATATTGTAAATAGGAATCCAGTATTTTTTTATCAAATACCGGTTCCTGAATGCCCGACCCTTCCAGATACTCAATAACATTGGAGCAGTCCCATACGTAAGTGTTCTGGTAAAGTTCTACAGTAGATAACCCTTCATGCATATTATCTCTGAAAAGACTTGTTAATGGATACAAACGGCTTTTACTGTCATCTTCCCATTGTTTTCGCCATTCTTTATAAGGCAGACCTTTGAGTGGGAAAGGATAATATTTCTTCATCAATCCAAAGAAATCCTCCAGCGTAAGATTGGTTTCCGGACGGGCAATCAGATTGAATTTTTTGCCTATCGCTTCTTTATTTTTTGTGATATGAGTCATGGCTCTTGTCATGTAATCTACTGTGATAAGACCTTCTCTAAGCTCAGTCAATGCAGGATAAGACTTGAATTCTATGCAGTTTTTCACCAATCCGGACCACCACTGATAAGAAGCACTTGCTCCTGTTTCACTGTGGCACATTGCGTATCCCAGGCGATAAGTAATCAATGGCAGCCCTTCTTTTGCCGCTAAATCGGCAACAGCTTCCATGACCCATTTACTTCTTACATAGCCAATATCTTTGCTTACAGACATCAGGTTTTGTTCAATATCATCGGATTCAAGCATTACTTTTTTTCCGGTAAATACATGTCCCCAGCTGTACACAGAAATGGTGGATAACAAGGCAAGACATTTTGTTCTCTCAGCTCCTGCCAATTTTATGATTTCCCTTAATCCTTCAACATTCGGAGCTTTCATGTAGGAATAAGGTTCAATGAAGTTTACTGAGCTTCCGGAATGATAAATCACATCGGTTTGTTTTGCCAGTTTTGTGAATATTTCTTCTGATAATCCTAAAGACGGCAAAGCAAGATCTCCGATTACAAGAATAATTCTTGATTTCTGTTCTATTTTTTGAGGAATGCGGTATTGTTTAAAACATCTGTCAATTTTTTCCATTGCAGAAAATTCATCCTGAGCCCTTACAAGGCAATAAATATCTGCATGAGTAGTATCCAGAAGTTCCTGCAACAGGTGAATTCCCACAAATCCTGTAACACCCGTTAAAAATATGCCGTTGGATTTTCCACCTGCTTAGGATCAAATCCGCCTGCAAAAACAGTTCCGGGAGCCAGATAAACATCTTTCTGTAATTCAACATAAGGTTCTACATCTTCCACAGGAATTGCTTCCCGTGTTTCCCTAGATCTGGCAATAAGAACTTCTGATAACTGCTGCAATACCGGATACTGATAAATATCCCGTAAATAGATCTTTATATCAAGCTTTCTTTGTAACGCTACAGCAACAGTTGCTACCAGCAGTGAGTTTCCTCCAATATCAAAAAAATTATCTGTAATATTAATAACGGGGCGTTCCAATGCAGAAGACCAGACCTCTACAATAATTCTTTCTGTTTCATTGGTAGGAGGTTCGAATGAAATCAATTCTTTGGCTTCTTTATCAGCCAGATCTTTTAATGCCTGGGTATCTGTTTTACCATTTGCTGTTAATGGAATTGAATCTACAAAAATAATCTGTGCAGGAATCATATAGCCCGGAAGTTCTTCTTTCAATGCATTTCGGATTAAAGAAATATCCTTTATCGCATCAGATTTTAATACAATAAAAGCAATCAGGTATTGGGTACTTCCTTCCGTCTCTTTACCAATGACCACTGCTTCTTTATTACTTTTCCTGCCGGATTAATGAACGTTCTATTTCTCCAAGTTCAATCCTGAATCCACGAATTTTCACCTGATTATCAATTCTTCCCAAGAATTCTATATCACCATCCGGTTTCCATTTGGCTAAGTCTCCGGTACGATAAAGCTTCTCTTTTTCATTGAAGGGATTAGTAATGAATTTAGTATTTGTAAGTTCTTCATTATTAAGATATCCATTGGCTAAAAGGCTTCCTCCAATGCATAATTCTCCTATAGCTCCCACCGGCAGCAATTCCATATTATCACTTAAAATATAGGCTTTTGCATTGGCGATAGGTCTTCCTATAGAGGAAACATATTTTCCGTTGGTGTCTTTCACTTTTTTGAATGTAGCAAATACAGTACATTCCGTGGGACCATAATAGTCCACCAATTCGTAGCTCAATTCAGAAGTAAGTACGGGTTTGAGCTTTTCACCTCCCGTAAAGAGATATTTCAATTTCAAATCGTTATAATTCCTGGAGTAATTAACTACAGAAGGTGCTAAAACAGAGGGCACAAAACCGTGTGTAATCTGATTTCTTCTGTAATAATCCACCAATGCATGAGCATCTGTTCTGTCTTCGTTATCTGCAATAAAAACAGAACCTCCGGCAGTAAGTGCCGACCAGGTTTCCCATACGGAGATATCAAAAGCCAATCCTGCAACAAGAGTCAGTTTTGAATGGTGATCCACATGAAAATGATGGTTATGCCATGTTACCAGATGTTGTATAGCCTGATGGCTCACCATCACACCTTTGGGTTTTCCGGTGGAGCCGGAAGTATAAATTGTGTATGCTAAACTGTTCTGATGAATAGTAATTCCAGGATATTCTGAAGATAAATCATCAAGATTCCCGATATTGCTCAGATCAAACACTTTTGTCTTTTCTGTTTCTGATAAAAGGTCTCCGAGAATTTGATTGGTAATGATAATATCAGCAGCGGTATCTGAAAGAATATACTCTACTCTCTTCGCAGGGTAAGCAGGATCTATTGGAACATATGCCGCTCCCGTCTTAATAATCCCAAGAACTGCAACAAGCCATTCTAAAGAACGATCGAGCCAGACAGGAACATATTTTCCTTCTTTGATACCCTGCCCTAATAGAAATCCGGCAACCTGATTACTTCTCTGATCCAAATCTCTATACGTAATTTCCTGATCCTGATAAACTGCTGCCATTTTATCGGGATGCAAAATTGTCTGTTTCCGGAAAAGAGATTCCAATGTTTCTTCGTGGTGATAATCCCAGCCGGTTTTATTGAATCCGTTTAACAATTTTTCTCTGTCTTCAGATGACAGTAATACAGCTGAACCTATTGATAAGGCTTCTAATGAGGGAATTGTGTTTGACATAATAATAATTTGATTTGGTTTAAAAATTTGTAATTATTGGATTTGAATCTATTTAAAGTTGATTTCAGACTTTATGAAACAAGGAAACAACTGGGTATAAGGTATAACCACAGTTTATTTACTAAATGTGTTTCATAAGAGTTTAAAAAACGGAATGACATAAAGTCTTAAGCGGTTCACTCATTGAGAAGAACCGCAAACGTTATTTATTGGAATCAAAAAGAAGAAAGAATGTATGGTAGATATTCTTCAGAAATCTAGGTGAATATTTTACTCCGAATTTAAAAATTTGATTTTCATAATATAATATTATTAATAATTTGGTAATCAAACTTAACATAATATTTCAGCCTATGCGTTACATAATTACTATGTTTATCGTAAAGAATAGAATTAAACTTATGAAAATATCATTTGTATTTATTTCAAAATCAATCCAATAATGAAAAATCAACCATTCCAGAATTCACGATCCAGGCTTCTGTATTGTATGGCTTCAGAAATATGATGAGACAGAATATTTTCAGATTCTTCAAGGTCCGCGATTGTTCTGGCTACTTTCAGAATTCTGTCATATGCTCTTGCTGAAAGATTGAGTTTCTCCATTGCTAATTTGATAAGACCGAAAGAGGTTTCATCCAATTCACAAAATGCCTCAATTTCCTTTGGCCCTATCTGGGCATTACTGCTGATTGTAAGATGCTGATACCGATTATTCTGGATATCTCTTGCTTTCAGCACACGTTCCCGGATGTCACTACTCTTTTCCCCTTTTCTTTTTTCAGAAAGCTGTTCAAATTCTACCTTCTGAACTTCAATATGGATATCAATCCTATCCAGAAGCGGCCCTGAAAGTTTATTCATATACCGCTGCATTTCATAAACAGATGACGTATTATTAGGATCATCAGGGAAAAAACCGCTTGGACTGGGATTCATAGAGGCCACCAACATAAAACTTGCCGGATAGTTTACCGTAAACCGGGCTCTTGAAATAGTTACTTCACGATCTTCCAAAGGCTGTCTCATAACTTCCAGAACGGTTCTTTTAAATTCAGGCATTTCATCCAGAAATAATACGCCGTTATGAGCAAGGGAAATTTCTCCTGGCTGTGGATAACTTCCTGTCAAATATAAAATATAATGCAAAAAAAGAGCAACTAAACTCACAAAACAGCACACAAGATGATGCTAAAAATAGTTGCCAAGTGGCTCGCGACAGGGGGGATTTACTAGAAGAAGATGCAAATTTTAGTAAACGCGTGAGAGAAATTACCGCAAAGAGATTTTCTTTGACTGGGGTAGTAAATTCGAAAAGGCTCAAAACAACAATTCAATTTGAATCATCGTTGGAAAGGGATTTTATCTATTTGCTAGAGTATGACGATAATGTAAAGTATTATTTAGAACAACCCTTAGAAATTAAGTATGTCGACTCTCAAGGTAATGATAGACGATATTATCCTGATTTTTTAATAGAATATTTTAATGAACAAATTCCAAGGTTAGTAGAGATTAAGTACGAAAGTACGTTAATCAGTAAAGGTGCGGAACTTCGTGAAAAATTTCATGCAGCAAAACTATTTTGCGAAAACAAAGGCTTTGAATTTTGCGTTATTACCGATTTACAAATTAGATCTGAAAGGGTTATAGAACTAAATAATTATAAATTTTTAGACAGATACAAAAATTTTTTTTGTAATATTAATAAAGAAGACAGTGCATTTCCTGAGTTTAATACAGATCTTCAATTGCTATTTTCAGAAATGGAAAAACAAAAGAAAATTACCGTTGAAAATTTACTTAATGAAATTACGGATGATAAAGAGAAACAAGCTGAATTAATTTTCTTAACTTGGTATATGGTATCAAATAATTTCCTTTATACTAATTTAAAGGAAAAGCTAACTTTAAAATCTTTGATATGGCTTCCTTAAAATTTGTTCCTGGTACAAAAGTCCTTTATAATAATCAACCTGCAGTTATTCTTAAAATTGTTGATGTGAATTTAATCACAATTCAGTCATTGCAGACCAATGTATTGCATAGTGTACCTCCGAAAGATCTGCAAGCGGTAAACAATGAATCCGGCCATAATACAAATACTTCAATCGAAGTTATGACGGATTTAGAATGGAACACGGCTGTTTACAGGCATGAGATTGTCAAAAATATTCTTGACAATCAATTATCTACAGAAGAAATAAAAGATATAGCTGCAAAGAATAAAGTTCATTATTCAACCATATATCGCTGGATAAAAAAATTCAATTCTGAAGGCAGTATAAGTGCACTTAGCGCAAAGAAAAGAACAGGCGGAAAAAATAAAAGTAGATTAGACTTACACTTAGATAGCCTTGTTAATGAAACAATTGCCAATATATACTTAGACTCATCTAAAAAATCTATTACGAAAGTGATAAGAGAAATCACTCTGCGATGCAAAGAACTAGATTTGATTCCTCCTCATAAAAATACGATAAGAAATCGTATTAAAAACCTATCCGATGAAGAGGTGCTAAAAGCCAGATTCGGAACGAAAGCTGCAAGGGATAAGTTTGACCCTATTAAAGGTAATTTTCCTGGGGCTAACTTTCCACTCTCTGTTGTCCAAATTGATCATACTACGGTAGATATAATTTTAGTTGACGAGCTTTATCGCAAGCCATTTAAGCGCCCTATACTTACTGTTGCAATTGATGTTTTTAGTAGAATGGTGGTAGGATTTCATTTATCATTTGATCCCCCGGGGGAAATGGGCACCGGCATCTGTATAGCAAACGCAATTTTGACTAAGGATTTATTATTAGATAAATACGGTATTCAAGGTGATTGGCCGTGTTGGGGCACGATGGCGACAATTCATTTAGATAACGCGAAGGAATTTAGAGGAAACATGTTAAAAAAGGCCTGTCAAAATTATGGAATAAATATAGAACATAGACCTATAGCTACTCCCCATTGGGGTGGTCATGTTGAAAGATTATTAGGCACCTTCTCAAAAGAGATTCACAATCTTTCCGGTTCTACTTTTTCGAAAATTAGTGACCGAGAAAACTACAATTCAGTTGAAAAAGCATCATTAACCATAAGTGAATTTGAGAAGTGGTTGACAATTTATATTGTAAATGTTTATCATCAGAAAGTACATTCTTCGATAATGATGTCACCTTTAGAAAAATATAAAAGTGGAATTTTCGGGTTAAATGGCGAAACTGGCACTGGGCTACCACCAAAACTATTTAATGAAAGAAGAATTAAGCTTGATTTCATGCCTTTTGTTGAAAGGACAATTCAAGAGTATGGTGTGTTAATAGATCATATAACATATTATGACGATATACTTAGAAAATACATTCATTCTAGAGAAGATTCCAGTAAATACAGTAAAAAGCAAAAATATATTTTTAAGAGAGATCCGAGAGATATAAGCATTATATATTTTTATGATCCAGTATTAAATGATTATTTTGAAATACCTTATAGAGATACGTCAAAACCACCAATCTCTATTTGGGAGTTTAATGAAGTTGTAACGAAACTTCAAAAATCAAACCTAGCAGTAGATGAAGATTCAATCTTTGAAGCCTATAAAGAGATGGATGAAATTGAAATGAAAGCAATAAGAGAAACAAAAAGACTTAAACGCTTTTCAAGATTATCTGATAAAAGAAATGAAGAAATTCATAGTAATACGAAAACCACACTTCATAAAAGTGAGTTTTTACAAGAATCCATAGATATAAAATCAATACAACCTTTTGATGAAATCGATGATGAAGCATTTACATCCTAAAACAGAAGAATTTATTAATTCTTCAACCGATTCTGAACGGATTAATCATCTTAGAAAACCTCGGTGGATCGGATATACTGGCGCAAAGAAAGTTCATAATAAGTTGGATGAACTTAGAAATTATCCCACTAATTTACGCATGCCAAACCTTTTACTTGTCGGGGATTCTAATAATGGCAAAACCGCCATGTTAAACAGGTTTGCAATGATGAATCCCTCTTTCGTAGAAGAGGAAACGCAAGAATTATTTTTACCAGTCCTCATGATTCAAGCGCCTCCGGAACCCGATGAAAAAAGATTTTATAATACTATTTTAGATAGCTTACATTCTCCCTATAAAATATCTGAAAAAGCAGAATTGAGACAGCAAAGAGTTATACATCTACTTCAAAAGTTAAAGGTTAAACTTTTAATTATAGATGAGATACATCATCTTCTTGCTGGCACCATGAGTAAACAGAGATTATTTTTGAACGTGATAAAGTATCTTTCAAATGAGCTGAAAATTTCGCTTGTTTGTGCTGGAACACGAGAAGCCTTTAACGCCATCCAAACTGATCCCCAATTAGCTAATCGATTTGAACCAAGAGTATTATCGAAATGGAGGAACGATGAAGAATATTTGAGACTTTTGACCAGCTTTGAAAGAATTCTACCTCTAAAGAAGCCATCATATCTTATAGAAAGTTCAATTTCTTCCATCATACTTTCGAAAAGTGAGGGTTTATTAGGCGAAGTATCAAAGATTTTAGAATTGTCAGCTATTCTAGCTATTGAGTCTGGAGTTGAAACGATAAGTAAAAATATAATTGAGAATATAGATTACACTCCTCCTAGCGATAGGAAAAAAATGATTTTCAGATGACAAAGAAATATGTTATCCCAGGCTATATACCACCAGAAGAAGATGAGATATTATCAAGCTGGATCTTTCGCTTAGCTCGCTCTCATAAAATGAAACCTTTCACATTTGCAAAATATGGCTTAGAAGTGCCAGACTTGTGGAATAGGGATTTCGATAAGTTCTATAACCAAAAACTAGTTGATCTACTTACAACCCTGACACCATTAAATCATTGTAAAATTAATTCTCTTCATCTAATTTCTTATCAAGATATAATTTTTAATTCTAAAATAAATTCAGCCTTTACAGAAGGTATATTAAATGTTGGTGTAGAACATAGAATGAGGAATAATAAAGGGCTGTTAGCCTGTCCTCTTTGTTTAAGTAAAAAAGAATTTTATAAAAAAAGTTGGCGATTAGTGAGCTCTATAGTATGTACTGACTGTCTCTGCAATCTAATCGATGAATGTCCGGACTGTAAAATGCCTATTGTATTCCAAAGATTAGATATTGGAAAAAAAGATGTATATCTTGAAAAACCTATGTATTTATGTTGGAACTGCAATAATGATCTTCGCAAAAATTATACTTTAATCGACAAAAATTCGGATATTTTCAAATATCAAGAATACATTAACAGAACTATAGAATATGGTTATAACAAAAATACCCAATATTCATTTAATTATTTTAGCGTTCTATTCTCAATTTTGAGAAAATCCCGCTCTAACTCAACAAAATTTTTTCGACTTAGAGAAGCCTTTACTAAAGAATTTGAAATTAGTAGTGATGAGTTAAGTATTCATAACTTTGAATTATCATTACAATTAAGAAAGCTTCTTCTTCCTTTGATTTACAATCTACTTTCTGATTTAGATCAAAATTTTGTACCTTTTTGCGAAAGAAATTTTATTCGAATTAGCGATATAAGAAGTGACGGTCAACCACTACCATTTTGGATATTTAATAAGTTCAGGTAAGAATTCGTTTTATTCGAGTTTCGAAAATAATACTTGCAGTTTTTCTGGTTGCAGTTTTTAAAGCTTCTTTTGGATTCTTTTTATTATCACCATTTATCTTTTTTTGGTGGTTTACTCCCGTATATATAATAATTTTTTTATCACTAACCTCATTTAGTCTTCCACTATCGTATTGATCTTTAATGTAAGTCCACAAAACTTTCCTTTTACCAACCTTTTCTGTATAATTAATAAAACCTTTTACTAATAAAGATAAATAGTCCAATCCTATTCTCTTTAGAGAGATTGATGAGAACACTCCTATAATTCCATTTCCAAATTCAATTAAATACATTGTTTTTGATTGGTTTAGTATCTCCGCTACATAAAATGAATCCTTTCCATTAGGACAATAATGTAAATTTACTTTAAATCTTGGATCAGTCAAAAAGAATTCTTTCTTTAAGATTTCAATCAGGACATTGAAATACTCAAAATTATTCGTCTTAATGACAATAGTCTTGATATTTTCAATAATATTATTAGAATCTATCTCAAGATTTTCAAGTTCTCTAGTTAGATCAGCAACTTGTAAATCATTAGGGATATAGTTTACGTCATAGGCACTTAATTGTTTGTCTCTTTTTATTATTTCCACCGGAATATTAAAAGGATTTGATACAGCATTATTTTCCTGTGTATTCAAGGGTGGATGAGGGTTTGCTGAACCAGCATTTAAGTTAAGGGAAACGCCGTCGATCGTTGGATTTCCAGGCTTGTCAATATTCTCCGGCTTGTGATTTTCTCGATCATCAGTCGAGTTTTTTTCATTTAATGGAAATAATTCTATTTTGTTAATTGTGAAAGGGTTTAAATCATTGAACTTAAAATTACAAATTCGGTGTGCTAGTAGGTAGCTTTTATCTTCATTGTAAAAGGACTTACCAATCACACTAATTTTATAATTCCAGAATTCCTGCCAGAAAAAAAGAGGATAAGAAGATTTACTACCATGAAGAGTATTTAAAAAAGCACTATTGACATGCGAGGAAATACTTTTTAAGAATTTAATACCAGCATTATTCTTTAGGACCAAATAGGGAGCAATTAAAACAGCTTCTTGTTGTGAGAGTTTTGCAACGTCATAACGTAACATTCCAATCAGTTCTCCAGTCTCTGCGCAATTACGATATTTTATTTGACTTACTTTGAAACCATCAAGAAGTTCTCCACACATAGCCTTAGTAATGAGTTCGTCATTATAGAACAGTAAATATTGAAGAATTGTATACGGTGATATAAGAATGTGTCTTTTTCTACTACTGCTTCTACCAAAAGTTTTTAAATAGCTAAAACCCGTAGGTTTGATCTCAGCGGCATTCGGTAAAAAATTTTTGATACCAATTAATGGAAACTCTTTCTTGGCTAGAAATAGATTTTCTTCAACACTAAATTCAAACAGTTCGTTCAAATCTAGATCTTCAAATTTGTTCTCTCTAACATTATAAACTGATCCAATTCCTAATTCTGACAGACTTGAAACAGGAAGTTTTGTTCTAAATAACATGTTTGACCCAGATTTATAATCATTCGCATTATGTTTATTACGAAAGTGGACATCTATCTTTCTTTCCTTTTCATAATGTATTTCATATATCCATTCGACTTCCCAGTAATTACCTGTAGCATTTGGAAAATCAATTTTAATAGGTTTTTTCTTTCTTTTAGCCATTTGCGTTTTCTAATGTACGCAATTTAACATCTTTTTTGAGAGCACAAAAATCAAATTATATTTTATTCTATGTAACTCTTTTATAATAGATTTACAAATAGTAAATCTAATAAGACATAAATGTATTTTACACATGCTAATGATAAAATAGATCTTTAGCCTACAAATAAAAAGTATCAAAAAAGGTTTATTTGCAAAACAACTAAATGAGACGGAAAATATTACTAATTTTATCCAATCAGAAAAAACGTTTATATTGTTTCATAAAACGATCGTTTATTAAAACCAAAAATATGACTGTAGGATATGCAAGAGTTTCGACTTCTGAACAGAACATTTCTAATCAAGTTGAAATTTTAAAAGAAAATGGATGTGAAAAAGTTTTTACAGATATAGCAAGTGGTGTCCGTGAAGATCGAGTGGGTTTAAATGACATGCTTTCTTATTTACGTAAGGATGATATAATAATGGTCTACAAAACAGATCGCATTTTTCGCTCACTAAAAAACATGATTGATCTGATTGAGAGGTTTAATGAAAAAGGGATTCTTTTTAAAAGTATAACTGAACCTGCGTTCGATACTACTTCAGCAAATGGGAAATTTATTATCCAAATTTTTGGAGCTGTTGCGGAATTTGAAAGAAACTTAATTAGTGAGAGAACGAAAGCTGGTTTAGAAGGAGCCCGAAGAAGAAAAAAACTTTTAGGAAGACCTAAAGGCTCTAGCCAAGTTAGTGTAGAAAAATATCAATACGCCAAACATTTATATGAAAATAAGAATATTCCTATCGATAAAGCTTGCAAGCAAGCAAGTATAAGCAAGGCTACTTTTTATAGAATTGATAAAATAAAAAAATAATTACTTTAATACGTCACGATTTGTCGCATTAAAAAATTATTATTGCCAAATAATTATTATTAGAATTAACAGGATTTTATATTATATAAAATAGACTTATGTCAAGTAAAATTTTTTTTATAGGAGGTATTCATGGTGTTGGTAAAAGTACGATATGTAAAGAAATTTGCAGAGAATTAAACTTAGAATATTTATCTGCAAGTCAGCTATTAAAATGGAATGAATTAAATAAAAATCCACAGAATAAAAAAGTTGACAACATCTTATTGACTCAAAATAACTTGATTATTGGTTTAAGAAACAATACCCAAAATGATAAAAATTATCTCCTTGATGGGCACTACTGCTTATTAAACAAAACTAATATGATTGAAGCTATTCCACTTGATACCTTTATTCAAATCAATCCTATAAATCTGAATATTATTTTGGGTAATATAGGTGAAATTAGCAAAAGGCTTGAGGATAGAGATAAAAAAATATATCCAGTTGAACTTCTGCAAAAATTTCAGAATTATGAATTATTCCATGCTAAACAAATATCTAAAGAATTAAATATTAATCTTAATATTGGTCTTCCTAATGATTATGACGAAATAATAAAAACCATTTATATTAAACTAACTAAACCATGAAAGCATTACTAGACACAAACATTATTATCCATAGGGAGGCTTCTAGGGTAATTAACCAAGATGTTGGAATTCTTTATCGATGGCTAGAAAGAGCCAAATACACGAAATGTGTTCACTCTCTTTCAATTGCTGAAATTGAAAAATATAAAGATCAAACAGTTGTTAATACCTTTCATATAAAGCTAGACAGTTATGAACAAATTGAGCTACCCTCTCCCCTACAAAAAGAGGTTTTAGAATTATCTAGTATAATAGATGTGAATGACAATGATAAAAATGACACTCAACTTTTGAATGAAGTTTATATTGGTAGAGTCGATATTTTAATTACTGAAGATAAAAAGATGCATAGGAAAGCTCTTGAGTTAAAAATTCAAGATAAAGTCTTTACTATAGATTCATTTCTGGAAAAAACATTTGCAGAGCATCCTGACCTTGTCAATTATAAGGTTCTTAATGTTCAGAAGCTCAAATTTGGTAGAATTAATTTAGATGATAACTTTTTTGAGAGTCTTAAAGAAGATTATGACGGATTTGACAAGTGGTTTATAAAAAAGTTTGACGAAGAAGCATATATTACCATAAACTCAAATAATGGTCTATTACTATCATTTTTATACTTAAAAATTGAAGACAGTAATGAAAGTTATCCTGATATTACACCTCAATTCCCTCCTAAAAAAAGGCTGAAAATAGGAACTTTTAAAGTAATAAATAATGGATTTCGCTTAGGAGAAAGATTTATGAAAATCATTTTTGATAATGCTTTAAAAAATAAAGTTGAAGAAATATATGTCACCATATTCGACAAAAGAGATGAACAAAAAAGACTCATCGACTTATTGGAGCAATGGGGTTTTGTTCTTTGGGGGAAAAAAAATAAAGAACTAATATATGTAAGAAACTTTACTAAAACTTTTAACAAAGAGAATTTAAAAGCAAATTATCCCTATATTTCAAGATCAGAAAATTGTTATATAGTTCCAATTTATCCTGATTACCATACAAATTTATTACCAGACTCAATCTTAAATACAGAATCTCCAGAGGAATATGTCGAAGATTTCCCTCACAGAAATGGCATTAATAAAGTTTATGTTTCACGAGCATACGAACCACATCCTGAACGTGGAGACATTCTCATTTTTTATAGGACAGGAGGTTACTACAAAAGTGTAATTTCAACAATTGGAATAGTCCAAGAAGTTAAATATGATTTTAAAGACGAAGATGATTTCGTTTTATATTGTAGAAAAAGCACAGTATTTCCAGAACATGACTTACGGAAAATGTGGAATTATTCTACTGAAAAGCCCTTTGTTGTTAATTTTTTATATGTTTATTCTTTTCCTCACAGGATTAATATGAAAGAGTTAATTGATTTAAAAGTTCTTAATGGCGTTAATGATTCACCGCGAGGATTCAAATATATCAGTGAACAAAAATTTGATGATATTTTAAAGAATACAAAGAGTGATGAAAGCTTTATTCTTGATTAATAGTTAATAATATTCTAAAAAATGAAAAGCATAGCTATTTGGGAATCAAGAAATGATAATAATCCATTTCAAGACATTGAATTACATTTTAATTATTGGAAAATACCTAATAAACGAAAAGAATTTCATAGATTTTTAGATATTGGTCTAAAATTAATATCAACTCAAAATACTAATTGTATAAATTTTTACTTTCCGGCTAAAATAGAACAAGATAACTTTCATGAGATAGTGTCTAAATTTATAAATAAACCTGATTTGTTGAGTGCAATATTTAATGAAAACTATAAAGTTGTTAGTCAAGTAAGTAAACAACATAAAATTTTAAATGATCAAGATGAAGAAGTTTTTACTATTTATGAGTTTTCAAGTAATGATTTAACTTTTGAATATAAGTATAATGGAACTATTGTAAGTATAAATCTTCCTAAATTAAATAAACAATTATATATAAGATTTAGAATTTCTGGTCAATTTTTAAATCAATTATCGACAATTAGTACTCCTCCAAATTCAGTTTTTGAAAGTGCTTTTTCTGAATTAGAAATGATTGATTTTAGAGTTAATGAAATAAGAGATTTAAGTAAAGACTTAGTTGAAATCTATGGGAAGATGTGCCATATTAAAAAACAACATTTCTTTTATATTTGCAGCAATAATGAAGATGTTATTGGATATCATACGCCATATTTGAGTTGTCGCAATCTCGAAAACTACAGATGGAACGGATATGTTGATCTACCTAATATTGAGAGTGCAATTTTTCTCGCATATCATTGGAAATGGGATAGCCAAGAAAACAGTTCGCTTTTAATTAAATCTAAATATGAAAAGAACAATTGGAATACTATAGCAAAATATTTGTTATTAGTCGTTGGTATATCATTGCTAGGAAGCTGTTTATATGATATATTTAAGTTAATTATAAAATTATTTATTACTGAGTTAAAATAATGAGAGTATTATTATCAATAAAACCTGAATTCGCTTTCAAAATATTTGAAGGAGAAAAAAAATTTGAATTTAGAAAAGTCATTTTTAAGAAATTGGATGTTACAACTGTTGTCGTTTATGCCTCGTCTCCCGTACAACAAGTTATCGGGGAGTTCGAAATTGATACAATTCTAACTTCTAATCCTGAAGATATCTGGCAAAGAACAAAAAAATTATCTGGAATTACTGAAAAATATTTCTACGAATATTTTGGAGAGAGAGAAATTGCACATGCGATAAAAATTAAGGAGGTAAAAAAGTATTCGAAACCACTATCATTGAAAGATGATTTTAATGTTTCCCCTCCTCAATCTTATATGTATTTGGATATTGCATGATCAAAATTTTAACAAAGAAGCCTGTGTTTTTCACAGGCTTCTTTGTTAAAATTTAAATAGATAAATTAGAAATCTATTTATAACTTAAATCCATTCCTCATCAGCAGATGTAATGTTAAAAGGAACAGATCTTTCAAACTCCTGGATGTTACCTGTCAGCCTCTAAACCGACTAAATGGTGTAATAGTTGTGATAATTGCCAATCTTTTATTCTATTGATATCTTCAATTTTTATCTCATTCATTTTTTTACAATATATTTGTGTAGTGAATTTCATCAAATTTACAATCGTTTTATTTAAATCCAAATAAGCATGTGAAATTTCTATATGCTTTCAAAATATATAGACTAGTAATACATATAAATATCAATTATTTATAATAAATTTGTTTCACAGATAGTGAAAATGACTAAAGACCAAATTCATCGCGAAGATTTAAGAAAGAATATGATGAAGAACATCATATTTCGAGTATATTATCAGGGAATTATAGATTCTGAAGATATTATAAGAGTATTTAATGAGAAATTTAGAGAATGTTTTAAATCATTCGAAACAACTTTCTATAGTAAATTAGAGTTAGATTTTAATAATATTGATGATGTTATCGATACTTTATCAATCCCTCGTTCTGAAATTCAATCTCAGGAAATTTTCAGATATACAGAAAACACCTTTGGAACTGATAAGCTAACTTTTGATATTAATAAATATTTTTCCTCATTAACAATTGATTGTACAAACTATGTAAATATAGATCCTTATCTAAGCTTTTTTGCAGATTATTTAGAGTTCTTATATGAGCACAACGAATTTCTAAAGATCAAAAAAATTGCTTTACGTAAATTAGGAGGTGATATTTATCGTAGTCATGAAAGTATTTATGAAGATTTTGAGTCCAATCTTTTTAAATCAGATTTTGAAGAGTATGGTTATCGCCCAATGCAAAACAGATATGAGGATATTTTACAAAGTGGTGTCAAAGAGCCTATTATTAATATCATCCGTTCTTATGAATTTGGAACCTACAAGAACGAAAACTCTGAAGATGCTCCCGCATTTCAGGTTCTATTAGATCTTGAAGGATATTATCCGGAATATATTTTAGAAAAAATTGGTTTTGGAAAAAATCAAGCTGAAAAAACTTTAAAACATATTAATCATAATCATTTATTTAATATCTTTAAATTATCTGTAACAGAAAATTATTTAAATAAACATTCACGAAATGGCTAAAATATTTATTGATAAAAACTTCAGATCCATGAAGGATGGTCGAATTGAAAAAATTGAGTTTAAGCCATCTGTTAGAAAGAGTGCAATATCCAAAGAGGTTAATGTGTCTCATTTTTTACGTACTGCTAAGCCTATTATTCGAAAAGATCAGTGACCTATTTTGTTGAAAATATCAATGAGATCACACTTGACGTCTTTACTATAGGTTATTCTGAGAAAGGAGAAAGTCAAGTAATTTTACTTTATGATAATATCAAAAATCAATGTTTATTTTGTTTTGTTATTGATTGCTATTCCACTGCAACATTCCATAAAACAAAAGACATTTTAGATCAATATAATATTTCAAATATTGATTACTTTATTTGGACTCATACTGACGAAGATCATTCTGTCGGAATTGATATTTTAGTTGATAATTACTGTTCTGCGAAAACAAATTTTTATCTACCTGAAGGAGTTGATGGTAGTGGATCAGATGTTTTCAGCTACAGTGATGATATTAAAAATTGCCTTGAGAAGATTAATTCTTTAAATAAGAATCAAAATTACTCTGTTCATACGTTAACACTGCCTACAGGTGGAAACCTCGAAATTGCAAGAAAAACTATTAAGGAAGAAAAAACCACAAAACAGTTTAACTTTCAGGTTTTTTGTGTAGCTCCTTTCTCGGCCATTATTAGAAGAAGAAAATTAGCTAAAGAAGCAGGTGTAACACATATCAACGCAAATGACTTTTCAATAGCAACTGTCTTCAAAGTTGGAGAATTAAGTTTATTATTTAGTGGAGACATTGAAAACCAAACAATAAATTTAATTCCAGACTATCACTTCGAAGGATTATCATATGTGAAGACCCCTCATCATACTTCTAATACATCTACAAAATTATTGGATAAAATTGGAAATAGTTTTGATGGTATAAAAATTCCAACTGCTGTAACAACAACCTATAAAGTATTCAATCTTCCTAAATCAGAATTAATTGAAGAATATCGGAAGTTTGTTACATCTTTTAATTCTACAGGAAGAGGCACTGAAGGTTATGGATGCGTCAAAACAGTTTTTAATGTTATTAAAAAAGAATATACCGAAGAATTAATTGGAGACGCAATAAAACATTTTTAGATACAATGAAAGCAAAAGTCAAGGTCCCGTTTTTGAAAATCAACTCTTCCCTGTAATTGTTCCAAAATTATAGCATAACATAATTTTTATTATTTATCGATATTTTTGTTTTGTATTTCAATTCTTTCTTTCTCGAGAATATCCGCCATAATTTTCGCTTGTAGTTTGCAATCCATGAGCTCCGCTTTTAAGCTGTCAATTGTTATGTCTTTCTTATCAATAACTTTAAATGAAGTATCTGATTTTGAACAACCAACAAGTAAAAGAAGAATAATAGAGATAAGGAACTTTTTCATGATTTATATTTTCACTCTTAAATAACAGAAACTTCATATTTATAAATTTTCTATTATTTATTTTATTAGCATATTTATATTATTTATCAGGTGATGTTATTTTATCAATTAGAGATGTAAATTATCATCTCCTTTTGTATTTGACAGGTATCTCCAAAGAAATTAAAATTGAAAAGAATCTGTTTATTACCACCTGTGAAAAACAGATTTTTTATGATTAGAAATACTATAGTTTGTAAAAACAGGCCATCTTTCAAATCCCTTATGCTTTCTATTGGAACAAAGCGAAAAACCCTTTTCATCAATTTCATTTGTTCCTTATCAAATCACAGGAAAGAATATAAATAAAATAGTGAAGAGGTGTTAAGAGTAGCAATTCAAAAAGATAGACACTATTTTATTTGATTAATAAACCCTTCACTTAGTCGTCTCACTGTACTTGCCGAATTGTTCACGATCGCATTGTAGAGTGGTTGAATTTTATTTGGTAAATCAGAAAATTCGTCTAATTGATATTTAGTAAGGAAATCAGAGAAATACCCAACCATGTCGTGATGTTTCAGCTTTTCCAAAATAATATCGTCATTCGTAATTCCCTTTTCGAAATATTTTAACCACCTTTCCTCGGTAATTTTCGCAAGTTCATTTTCTGCTGTAGGTACAGCCGCATTTGATCTGCCATAATGATTCCCTAACAATACCACGAGATAGGCTTGTATGCAATCCATTAAGGCTGGTGCTGGAATCGTTCTACCTAAGGTAGCTAATTTTTTCACAGCCATTGGTTCATTATGAAAGTTATTGAATGCGAAATGTACATCAATCAACTGTTTGGCAGCTTTAATAAATGTATTAGAACGCAAATTTTCTGGCACATAATCAAAACCACCAACTTTTGACAAAGCTGTTTTTACACCACTAATGGCAATAGAATTACCAGAAGCAGTGACGTCACGATATGTAGAACCGATATTCCAGCGATCATTCTCACTTAATTTGTCCCATATCTGTGGAAGCATTGTATTTAAATTACCCAATGCGTTTTCTAATTTTGCTCCTATTTCAGTTTTAATGGCTGTAATAAGTATAGTTATGACGGTTCGTAAATAGAAAACAGGTGAATTTATCACTTGATCTAATTGCTTATCATGTAGTGGCATTGTTTCGGTTAGCAAACGGTCTCTAAATTTTGAGAATTCTAATGCTATAGATATGTCCTGTTCACCAAGAATATATTTAACACTAGTTTTAACAATGTCGAAAGCTTCAACATAATCTAAATCTTCTGTTGCGTCTTTTGAGAAATAATGAGTAATAAGTTCGTTTGCTTGCCTAAGTTTTAAAGCTGCCGTCTTCCCGATAACTCCAAGTTGCTCGGCTAATTGAATTGTTGAATAATCAGTTAATACGGAATCAATCGCAGAATATTCATCAATATCAGGTCGGTTCAACATTTCACCAATAAATGTCATACCTAATGTTCCGATTGTATCTTTCAACTTTACTATCGCCTTTTTCCAGGCGTATTCAGCTGCCATATCATATGCTCCCCCGTTGAAAGCATTTACAATGTTTCTTTGCTGAATAGGACTTAGATATGTTGCAAAAGTTATAATTTCAGCTGGTTCCTTAATCGCAGGTGGCAGATCTATACCATCTGCACCCTGCCAAAGTTGCTTGCTTTTCATTGTTTTTCCCAAATTTTTAAGTTTCCATCCTGTGATTTATAAAAACAAAACTCAAAATGACCACAGTTCGTCATTGATAAAAATGCTTTTGAACGAGCTCCTCCAGTAAGTTTGTCCCCCGGGCGAACATCATCTGCTATAAGCATATGATACCCCAGAATCTTTCCTTTATCTGTCATTATCGTAATTCCATCATGGTTCAGCATTGCTTGAAAAATTGCCCCATGTGATCGAAGATTTACAGATGATTGGCTATCGCCCTCTTGGGTTTGCATAAGCAAATTCTGAAAGTCTATTGGGATCTCTAAATAAATACCGCCATTAACCTTCAAGCCACTTTTAACTTTTGCAATATTCTCTTCAGTATCTCGAACGATGCCAATTAAATTTCCATGACCTAATTTTAATGCTTCATCAATTAGCTTCTCAAAATAGGTATTTAACTTTACAACCAGATCAGCATCACAATCTTTAGTCGCAGCATTACAAAGTTTATTTAGCTCATTCTTTGAATAATCCCCAAGTGGTTCAAGATTCAATGATACAATAACCTTGTTTTTTATTCCGGATAGTTCAACAACTTTCTTCCCTATGTTACGGATGTATGCGACTGAATGTTCTGATTCTCCAGACTTTAGATCCCCAACTACTTGCGAATGGATGGAAGGACTAGTTTCATCAACATCGGCACTTACTAATCCATACCTCATTTCGCTCCCATTAACCTCGACAAATATGATCCATCCACTGGTCGCTAATGGGGCGCACAACTTGATAGCCATGCCGAATTCTTCTTTAGTCAATTCTTGACGTTTGATCGTAATAATCTTTGGAATAATCGAATCGAGAAACTCAATATTACTTACTATTATAACTTCAGGAAACAAAGGCTTTCCTTCTTCATAATAATCCGAAATTAAATCAATAATATTTAAGATCCCATCCTTAACAATACCAACATTGGGCATTTTGAAATTTTCCATCAATAGAAAATTTCCTATAGCATTTAGTACTTCTTTACGAAGTGAAGAGTGTTCTAGTTCAGCCACTGAAAGCATTTATTATGGATAAAAATAATGTTTTTTTTTTACAGAATGTCTATAATAAGAAATTTAACGCATTTAACTTTTAATTCACTCTAAAAATGAGGACGTGTAGCTTATTAGTTTATGTCCAATTGCATTTACCTTGCAAAATTACAACATTTCCCAAAGCGCCTTTTAAATTTTAGTGTAGTGTGGCATTCGGAAAGCGACTACTTATTAATTCGCATTACCTTATAGAATTTTCGCGCTAACTAATGTATTTTAGCAATTTCTATTGTAATTGACAAAAATACTGGGAACTCTTTTGGCCAGCATCGTTTTTCCGCTTCCGGGCGGACCGATCAAAATGATATTATGACCGCCTGCTGCTGCAACTTCCATTGCTCTTTTGGCGGTTTCCTGACCTTTAACCTCGGAGAAATCAAAAGGAAAATTGTTGATCTTCTCATGAAACTCTTTTCTGGTATCCAACGTCATTTTTTCAAGTGGTTTTCCTTCATTAAAGAAATCAATAACTTGTCTGATATTTTCTACCCCATATACTTCAAGATCACTGACAATAGCAGCTTCTCTGGCATTTTGTTTAGGGAGAATAATTCCTTGAAAGCCTTCTTCTCTTGCCTGAATAGCAATAGGTAAAACACCTTTGATAGGCTGCAGGCTTCCGTCGAGAGAAAGCTCGCCCATAATAATATAATTCTCAATTTCTTCTGCCAAAATCTGATCTGAAGCAGCTAAAATCCCGATCGCTATACTCAGATCATATGCTGAACCTTCTTTTCTGAGATCGGCAGGAGCCATATTAATGGTAATTTTCTTTCCGGGAATTTTAAATCCTACATTTTTCAGTGCTGCAGAGATTCTGTAGCTGCTTTCTTTAATCGCATTATCGGGGAGACCTACAAGATGGTATCCTACTCCTCCGGTATCTACATTTACTTCAATAGTAATGGTCTGTGCGGCCACTCCATGAATGGCACTTCCATAAATTTTGATCAGCATGGTGTGTTTTTGAAGTAAAAATAAACAATATAGTATTTTGAAAATCTGCAAGTTACATTAATGATTTTCTATGTAAATAAGTATATCTAAAAAGATATCAATAAAAAAGCATTGGGATAGATTCTTCAAGACTATTAAGATTTTCATATGGCTCGGATAGCATACCTGCTAATAAAAATCAGGTTTTAAAGGAGAAATAAAGCCTTATTATTTGTTTAGAATTAATATAAATAAAGGTATATTTGTGACTTATTTATTTTTAATAAGACTAAATAGATATAAAATGCAACAGACCGGTCATAAAAAATCCAAAGGGACCTTCAAAAAATATATTCTGAAAGCTCATTTATGGCTCGGATTGTTTTCAGGTATTATTGTATTGATAGTTTCTTTATCAGGTGCATTTTTTGTTTTCAATGAGGACATTACCGCTGCATTACGCAAGGACACTACCTTTCATGGAGAAAAAGATATTCAGCATAAGAAGCCAATTCCTATACGCGAGTTAAAAGATATTGTGAATGCCCAGCTGAAAAGTGAAATCGTAAAAACAGATGAAGTAACTATTCCTATAGATCCCGCCCGCTCTTATCAGTTCGGACTGATTAAAGTTAATGAAGAAGGTTGGAATCACTTCAATACCTTCATTGTTTTTAAAAACGTTTATGTCAATCAATACACAGGAAAGGTACTTGCCATATATGATGTAAAAAATAATCCTTTCTTTATCTGCATGACCCTGCACCGCTCATTACTGCTAAGCAATAAAATTGGCGGTACTATCGTGGGAATATCTACCATCATCTTTGTCATAATGCTGATTACCGGAATTATCCTATGGTGGCCGAAGAATAAAAAAATGCGTCAACAGCGTCTATGGTTCCGTTGGGAGAAGGTAAAAGGCTGGCGACGTAAAAATTATGACGTACACAATATCCTTGGCTTTTACGCCTCTTTTCTGGCGATTGTTGTAGCCATTACCGGTATTATGTATTCGTTCCGGATTACGCAGGTGTGGGTATATGCATTACTTAATGGCTTTTCCACCGCTACCCCAGATTACAGTCAATATAAAACAACCGCTCCGGAATCTGTGGAGACTGCAACAACCATAGACCGTATCATAGAACAGGTAAAAACTCATTATCCAAAAGCTTATTCTTTTGGAATCGATCTGGAAGACCATGCTGAAGCAGATCACAAACACGATAATTTAAGCATATGGATCAAGGATAAGGAATTCACTTATGCCGAGTCTTCGATGATGATTTTCGATGAGCATTCCGGGAAGCTTTTATTTAACCATCCCCACGAAGACAAACCTATGGCTGAAAGAGCTACAGATGCTACGTATGATCTACACGTGGGAGCTTTTTTTGGAATGCCCGGAAAAATTCTGGCCTTTATCATGAGTTTATTCTGTGCCTCATTGCCCATAACCGGATTCATGATCTGGTGGGGAAGAAAAAATAAAAAAAAACCAACAACCTAAATCTATTATCATGAAGAAACACTATATATGGCTCCCTTTAATGGCGAGTCTGAATGCCTACGGACAAACTGAAAGCCAGAACGATTCTATACAAACGGATAAAATCTCAGAGATCAGCGGCATCGTAGTAAAAGAGAGTAAAGCCGTTTTCCAGCAAAAAGCTGATAAAATGATTTTTAATGTAGAGAATAGTGTGTTGTCTGATGGCACTTCTGTTTTGGAACTGCTTGGCAAAACTCCCGGTGTGGTAGTTTCGCAAGAAGGTGAACTCTCATTACGAGGCAAAAAAGGAGTAAGTGTAATGATTAACGGTAAGTTGAGCTCGCTCTCTGCAAAAGAACTTGCTAACCTGTTGCGTTCTACCAATTCCACACTGGTGAAAAATATTGAAATAATTGCCAATCCTTCCTCTAAATATGATGCTGCAGGAAATGCCGGCATCATTAATATTGTACTGAAAAAAAGCTCATCAGAGGGACTGAGTGGCAACTATTATCTGAACGGAGGAAGAGGCCGTAAAAACAGAGTAAATACAGGATTGAGCCTGAACTATACTCATCATAAACTCTCTCTACATGGAGACTACAGCTATACTTTTCGTGGCGAAGAAGAAAGACGAAACTTTAGCCAGATTTTCTTTGATGAAAAGCAACCTCAACAAATAACCCGGAGCACAGATCAGAATTCAATGACCAATGAGCCTTTAACTTCTAATAACTTTAAGTTTGGCGCTGATTATGCTTTTAGCGACAAAACAACTATTGGTGCTTTATTTGATGCTAAGATAGGGCGATATGAAGATTTTTCGAAAGGGGAAAACAGAATATTGCAGCCGATAGATAACCTGTTTGCTCATGTCCTTTCAGATAATAAAAGCAAGGAAAACTGGTACGATTATACCTATAATTTAAAAGGTACGCATATCTTCAATGATAAGGATTATAAGGTAGATGTGGATCTGGAATACGAAACTTCACGTTTTTCTTCCCGTCAGAATCAGATTTCAGATGCATTGGTGAATCTGGGGCCAGAGAAATTCAACAACAGAAGAGGCAACATTGCTTCCCGCCTGAAGGTTTTCAATGCTAAGGTAGACTTTACCCTGCCTTTTAGCGAAATGCATAATCTGGAAACAGGGTTGAAATCTACTATAAAGTCTAATAACAATCCTTCTGAGTATTTTATAGAGCAGGATAATGAATGGATTAATGATGATAAAGCAAGTAATGAATATGCATACAAGGAGCAGATACATGCATTGTACGCCAACTACAAGCTGAATCTGACGAAATGGACATTTCAACTGGGGTTAAGAACAGAAATAACCCATACAGATATCAATCAAAAAACTTCCGGGGAACAACGAAAAAGAGATTATACAAATCTTTTTCCAAGTGCATCAATCAAATACCAGATGGATGATCAACATGGATTTTATGCCTCATACAGTAAAAGAATCAACAGACCCAGTCACTTCGATTTGAATCCGTTCCGCTTTTATGATGATCCTTTCAATTACTGGCAAGGAAACCCCAATCTGAATCCGGAATTTACCCACGCAACAGAATTGGGATATACCTGGGGAAAATACATTATTGCATCAGCCTATTTTAGTGTTACAAATGATGTAATGACAGAAGTATACAACTATCAGCCAGACACAGGAATCCTCGTAAAAACTCAGGATAATCTAAACAAATCTTATGTATATGGCGCCAATATTACAGCCACTACAAAGCTTTTCAAATGGTGGTCACTTACTTCTATGCTGAATATATTCAACAGTGAATATAAGGGCAATTATCAGAATTACTCGGTCAACAGTTCTCAACTGGCATTTACGTTAAATGCACAAAATAGCTTTAGCATTGCAAAAGGATTGAAAGCAGAGGCTAATGGACAGTATTTTTCGAAATCTAATATTGGCTTGTTTATCCGTGATGCTTATTTTGACCTGACATTAGGGGTTTCTAAAACATTATTAAAGGATAAAGCAACCGTAAAACTTGCAGTAACGGATTTATTAAAGACCAATAATTACCGGGTAACAGGAAATAATTTCAGCTCTACCATCCGACAAAAATACAATCTGGACAGCCGTGTGGTAACGCTTTCATTCAACTATAAACTTTAACCCAATTATATCCGGGCATTTTAGTACAGCCTTGTCAAGGTTTTTTTTAAACAAAGGAACGACAATAGTTTAACAAAAAACCGGTTCTCAAAAATTTTGAGAACCGGTTTTTTATCAAATAAATATGCTATAATTAGTCATATAATTTATCGAAACGGGCAAATCCGGAAATACTATTGGGAAGCTTCATTCCTCTAGCTATTTTATCAGTTTGCTGATCATAAATCCAGACAAAATTCCCTCCTTTATTGGTATTTACAGCAATGTATAATTTGTTATTCTGAACAAACATCCCTTGTTCGTACGGTTCATCTCCCGGCAATTCGTCCAGAACCCTTACCAACTGCTTGGTTTCGATATCTATAATAGCATACCGGCCATTGTAGCTGTCTCCTAATGCGGGATCACGATACAGAACTACCATTTTATTATTACCAATATAATCGATAACTGTTTCCAAAGGCTTGCCCCCGACAAGATTGGTAAGATTGATCTGATATCCTGCATCAGGCGAAGTTGCCCCTTTGAGGGCCCTGAAAAGGAAAATATCACTTGTTCCTGCTCCTGCCCGTGGAAAACATGTATAATAAAAAGCTTCTTTATCTTTTGTAAAAGTAGTTTTAAAATAAGGAGAACCATTGGCTACCCCAGAACTTCGGTTATCCGTTATGGAATTTTTTACTTTGAAGGTATTATAATCTATTACAGCAAAATTGTAATATTCAGGAGTGAGCCATTTACCATTGCGGAAGCTGTATTGCAAATAGATCTGTCCATCCATATACGTCATAGCGCCCAGCGAATAGAAATTATAAGCGTTTGGGAAAGGCTGAAATCCTTCAATCTCACCCTGACGGATAATACTAAGGTCTGTGGTATTGAGAACAGTATAGCGTATATGCTGACCATCTCCTGTATCTCCTACAGCAACCAAGGTATGATCATCTATCCAAACATAACTGGCAATATCACTGATATAGGTATAAGGCACTTCTTTTACCGTCGTCAGCCTATCGTGCGTATATTTAAATTTTTTGAAGATGCCCTGATCGGTTTTATAGTTGTAGATAAAGCCATTTTTTACAATATAGGAGTAAGTTCCTTTGGAGTTAATTTCATCTCCTTCTTTGGTAATATCCATTTCACCTTTTGTCAGGTCATTGGTAGCTGTCATGTAATGTACAGTATTGGGCCAGCTTCCAAGAGCGGAAAGTAAAAAATATTTATAGTCTTTTTCGCCACTTTCAGATTCGCCGGAACCAGGTTCGCGTTCACAGCTAAAAAGGGTTAAACATACAAGTATTAAAAGTATACTGTTTTTGAAATATTGTGTCATGATCTTTTTACTTAAGTAGATATCTGAATTTTACATAGAAAGCACGTCCCTGCTTCTGAAGTTTAAAGTTGTCATAGGCCAGTGCATCCCCAATGTTGCTTACATCGAACGCCAGATTATACCTCCCGTTCTTCATGGAATAGCTTATCCCTATGTTGTGAAGGGTTTGTCTTGGAATGATTGGAATGTTTCGTGGATTTCCATAGGATTTCCAGTTTTTGTAGAACCATTCTGTCATCTGCAGCCCGTAGTAAAGCTCTATCCTGCTGTCTTTCTGAAACCAGTCGTCTTTACCAACGCTTACATTTACATTTCCAAATAACCAGGGCTGGTTGGGAACATCTTTTTTATAAGTAGCCGAAACAACATCTTCACTGTTATTGGCAAATTTTGTATTGTCATAAGCTTTGTTGTAGCTCACATTCATTAGCACGTTCAGGAGTCTTTTGTATTGATAACTGATCTCTCCCTCCAGCCCGCGGGTAAAGATATTAGACAGGTTTTCATATTTGAAAGTACTGTTATATAAATTGGGAACGGTATAAATAAAATCCTTTGTATCACGAATATATCCTGCCCCTTCTATGCGGAAAGCATGCTGACCCCAATGGTGGCCATAGTACAAACCTACGTTTACATTATTACTGGTTTCAGGCTTCAGATTCATATTACTGGTTACAGCAACCCCGTCTCCGAAAATTTCCTGTGGTTCTACCAAACGATAAGAACGTTCAAAGGATCCTTTTATTCCCAATCCTTTTGTAATTTTTACTGTGGTAGCGAAGCCGTAGCCCCAACTGCTAAAATTATCCTTTGCCGGATTATCTGTTCTGGTCACCGGATCGAAAACCATTTTCTGAAGTCCTACCTGATAGTATTTAGCAAAGAAAATATTAGTCCAATGCTTATTGAAAAACTCCTGTTGATATGCCACAGATAAGATCTGTTTGGTCATCTTCGCCGGAGGTACATTCTTTTTTTCCTCTTCAAGTTGATTGAATGTGGTATTCTTAAGGTAATCAAGGACATAATTGAAGATGAGCTTGTGATGTTCAACTATTTTGTAAGTAGCTCCTACCTGTGAGTAAAGACGGTCTTCATGCTGCATGATGATCGTTCTTCCTCCTTTTTCACTTGTAGCAGAAGGTTCAAAAGTGTTATCCCAGCTATATTTACGCATAAGTGTATCTGTTGCTTTCTGAACACTTTTTGAGAAACCTGCATACACATTCACATCAAGATGATCATTGAATAGTCCTGTTTTTTTAAACTTCATAAAGTAATTATGAGCCTCTCCGTTTTGCTTTACCCCGCCATATACTACTTCCTGATTGGAACCGGTCTGGATCTGTTTATCAAAAACGGATTGCGACATTCCGACAAAGAAAGAATCTGCCCAGCTTTTGTTTTCTAATCCTACCTCTGCCATCCCAAAAACAGATTGATATCTGTCATTAAAACGTTTCAGATCTTTTAACTCATATTCGTTTTTAGCAGCATTCCAGATTTTCATATCCTTCATCAGATAGTTGTTATCTGAATGGTTATAAAAACTGTTGATACGCAGGATAATTCCTGTTTTATCGTCTTTAAACTGCCCATTCAGATTGATACGCTGTGTATTAAAAGAACCCAGGCTTATACTTGCATCCAGGTAATTTCTGCTGCTTGACGGCGTAATAATATTAACCGCTCCACCCATTGCATCCGTACTTAAATGGATAGGAACTACCCCTTTATAGATCTCTACACGGTCTGCCATATTTACAGGCAATGTACTCAGATCCACTCCTTTTCCAAGCATTTCCAAAGGAACGCCATCTATAAAGAATTTCACAGCTTTACCAGACATTCCGTTGATAGAGAAATTATAATCGGAACCTATACCTCCCTGTTGACGGACTTTAATCCCTGTGGTTCTGTTCAGAACCTGATTAAGATCTGCCGTGGTATTGGCCAATTTAGCAACATCTATAGCATTAACAGTAAAAGCACCGTCTTGCAGTGCTTTTACTTTACCTTTGCCGTGAACTACAACTTCTTGTACAGCCGCACGATCCTCAGCTAACTGAATATTTACGGGAGATACTCTACTGCCGAAGTTTATTTTCTTTTTGAGTCTTTTGTAGCCATCCAGGCTGAATACTAAGGTAGCTTCTCCCTTCTTGTAACTAATTTTGAAATTTCCGTTTTGATCGGTTTTTGTATTTATTTTTGTGTTTTCAACAAAAATAGTTACTCCATTTAATCCCTGCATTGTATGATCCTGTACAGCTCCTTGAACTGTAAAACCAGCATCCTGTGCTTTAATGAGGGAAATTGTAAGGGTAAAAATGAGAAAGATAAAAATACGCTGATACAATTTCATTATTTATAATTATTATAAATAGCAAAATTAAAGGTTCACCTGTAAACTCCCAAAGGAAAAAGGTATTTATTTTTAATTGTTCTAATTATAATTAATGTTGGATTATTTATAAATTCCTTTTAAAATTGTAACAGGCTTACATTCAGATGTAAATACAAAACCATTGTTGTACTCTATTGTTGACTGTATGAAAAAAGTCATATAAAAAGCAAAACATAGGGCTAGAGAACATTCACCCAAAAAAGGGGGCATAAAAAAATCGGTACAAAGAGATTTGTACCGACCCAACCATTATTAAAAACTAACGAAAATGATTATGTCATCTGAATTACTGAAAAAATTAAGTGTAAGTCAGGAAGGCGGATGCCAGAGAGAGTGAGCTCCTTTTGGGGGTAATTATGACCGTCATTAGATTAACAAGGATGAAATGTATCTATGAGTGTAAAGTATTAAAATAAATCACTTTAGTTCTTCTTCAATACAAGGAACATCCCTCGTCTGACATCCATTCTTCCTTCCCACAATCAATATTTTAGCATCTTCAGATTATGTAATCCTATTTCTTTATAAATCTATTTTTGTATTCGCTGCCATCTGTTCCTTTAGAAACAATAATATAATTTCCGGGTACCAGCTGGCTGACATCAATGGGCTGATTGTACTGGTGATCAGCTTTCTTCAGGATAAGCTTTCCGGACATATCTATGATGATAACTTCCTTGTAAACTTTATCTGATTCTTTCCCGATATAAAGGTGTTGTGCCGTAGGATTCGGGTAGATTTTCAGATTATTGTTTTTAACTTTTGTTTCTCCTGTTCCCAAATTGCCGCAGAATTCCCAATCTCCGAAATTCAGTTCTACAAATGCAAACGGGTCTAACATCTCACACTGATCAGGGCAATATTCCGTACAGGCATAAAATCCATACTTTCCTGAACTGGTTGCCACATAAGTATCTCCTACGACACCAGGAATGATACAGGGATCTCCTACTACCGGAGGATTGCTGCTTGGCACACATCTGAACCAGGTGTGCTTTCCGTATACTACAGGAAATATATTATCAAACTGAACAGAAGCACCGTTGCAGACATTCACTGTTCCCGCATTTTCCTGATATGTTCCAGGCGTATAAGTGCTCATCATAGCCGGAAGACCGTATACAAAGCCGTCTGCAAATGCAGTTGGACTTTCTGCGGTACAATCGCCCTCGGAAACGATTACTTTAAAATAATTCAACTGTTCGCTGCCATTAATCGTTAACTGCTGTGATGTAGCTCCCGGAATGGCTACCCATGGATTGTTATTAGGAGTCTGCCAGGTCCATTCCTGTTTATACCACTGATAGCTTGCGTACGTCTGTGTTGTGGAAAGGATTTCGTCTTCCGTACTACAGAATAAGATCGTTCCCGGATATTTTTGCCCAAGCCTCGCACTGGTAATTGTTGGGGTACATTGTGCTTTTATATTCAAAATACTGAATAGTAAAAACACTAAAAAAATTAGTTTTGTTTTCATATATAAAGATTATTAAGTTTGGTGTTATTTTATAATCCTCAACATTAATCCAACAGCACTCTTATTCCAAATTTCATATTAAAATGAAGGGGTTTTTCTTTGTAAATGGTATTGGGCGCATTTTCTTCTTTAAAATGATATCCTATTCCCGGTTCTGCATAAATTCCTACTTTATCAATGAGCTTCAGCTGAAAGCCTACCGCCGTGTTCACAGAAAACTGTAAAGGTTTTGGTTCCAGGCGTTCTTTTGAAGATTCCTTTATTTGATCATCAACAACGTACGTTGTGGTGATATTTCCTGATATAGGTTTTTCCACGAGAGCTCCACCTGTTATATAACCTGTAAATCTTCCTTTTTGAATGACATTATAATTGACCTGAACAGGAATTCCTAAATAATGAACCGTCTGATCTCCTTTAATATAATTATTGTCACTTCCGGAATGGAGTTCAGTAGACAGTTTGGTATAATTCAGTCCTGTTCCTATTCCCCATCTTTTTCCTAAATTATAGTAGACAGAAAGGCCGAATGTAACGGGTACTTTGTGTCTGATCCTCGCTTCTACCGGCTGGCTTTGATTGGCAAGTAATATGGCCATCAGAGGATCATCATGATATACAGAAGTTGTCCATACCTGCTCCACATTCATCACTTTTCCAGTAATTGAAGCATATCCGGGAAACTGCTGCTCTGCAGAATTGGAAGCAATATTACCTGTAAGCAGACCCAGCATCCATGATTTTTTATCTCGTGATTTTCTAGTACTGGACTTTGTATTTTCGGCATAAACTTCTTTTATTTTTTCCTGTTCAAAAAGAACCTCATCCACATTATTTTCTATAACCGGTTCTTTCACAGTATCGTCTACCGGAGATACTTTCTGAGCAATTTTGCTTTCCTGCTGAAAAGCTTCTGAAGCCGTTGGCAGTTTAATAATATCCTGAATATTCCCTATTTCATTTTTCTTTCCGGGAGCCGAATAGCTTTGTGTCAATCCTTCCTTCGGATCTTCTGTCTTCACTATATTTTCTGCTAAAAAAGCATCTGCCTGTGATTGTACTTCACTTCCTGAAACCTGTTCAGTTTCTATAGGTTGTAAAGAATTCTTGTCATCTTTTTTTACCCCTTCAGGTTTATGAGACAAGATTTTTTCTGTATCATTCTGAGGCAGTATTTTCATCAGTAAAAACAATAATGTAATAGCAGCAGCAATACCTCCGATTCGATAGAATAAGGATTTCTGTCCTTTACCTATGGTTCTTTCTTTCTTGCCTGCCCCACCTTCATGAACTTGAGGAATAAATCCGGGGATGCTGTTATTTTCTTCTTCAGAAAACAATTCACCTTTGATGTCATCCCACAATCCTTCCGGCACTTCCTCTTCATGGTCGTCCATTCTGCTTCGCAGGTTATTTAACCATTCATTATTCATATTGTGCTTTTTTTGACATTTTAAATTCTTTTATTTTCTGAACAAGCAGTCCTTTTGCACGGTGAAACTGTGATGCAGAAGAATTTTCTGCAATTCCCAATACTCCGGCAATCTCTTTGTGGCTTTTTTTCTCAAATACAAACAGGTTAAAAACAGTTCTGTATCCTTCAGGAAGAGATCTGATCATCATCATAATATCATCTCGGGGAATTTCTTCAAAATCCGGTTCTTCTTCATTAGGCATATCCGGAAGATCATCTACTTCAATGGCTGATTTAAAATCTCCTTTCTGTTTAATGTGCTTCAAAGATTCATTCACTGTAATACGGGTCATCCAGGCTTTTAAAGAACCATTTCCCCTGTACTCAAAAGATTCTATCGAACGGAACATTTTGATAAAGCTGTTTTGGAGTACATCATGAACATCTTCTTTTTCTGCCAGATAACGGGAGCATACATAGGTCAGATTTCTGGAATAAGCTCCAAAAAGCTCTTTCCATGCAGCCTCCTCCTTCTTCAGAAGGTGCTTTACCAAAATCTGTTCTTTACTTTCTTCCATATGCTGCTACTGCCTCCGTATCCATTGGGACGTTATAAAACTGTCAAGCAAAAATAGATTGCATCTTAGTAATAAAGCGCAATCCATTTATGATAATATCTATTAATTAATTTTTTATACAGAATGGGAAATTATAGTCAATCACTTCATAAGGAGTAACCAATGTACCATCTACTGTAATTTTTTCTGCTGTAAGAGCATACCTAAGTGTTTGATCCATACCTACGTAATATCCTTTTTGCTTAGAGATGAATTCCACAACCGTCTTTTTATTAACACCATCTACAGGAATCTGAAGTTCCATTGTTTTAGGAGCTAAAGTAAGTTCTATTACGTTATTTGTGGTATTAATCACTGCTGCATATTGAAGATCATACTTTATTTTTCCCATTGTTTTTAAAGCGGCTTCTACTTTTGCAGGATCTTTCACTACCGTCTTTACAATTTCGGTAATTGGAAATTCAGCAAATGAGATGGTATCTTTCTTTACTTTAAAATCTTTTACTCCTTCTCTTTTGCTATTTCCCTGCACAATTATAAGCTTCCCTTTATAGTTTCCTTTTAAGTCATCCATTTTAACAGGCGGAATTTCCGGACTGTCATCATTAAGACAAGAGGATAAGGTAAATCCTACAAAAACCATTAAAACTGTTATCAAAAATCGGGGTACTGTCAATTTTTTCATTGCATTACTTTTTCGTTAAACATTAATTATTTTCGAGTACTCATCTATATAAATCTCACTTTTCAAAAATCTTGCATGTATTTTTGAAAAAAAGATAAATTTTCACATAACTTATTGATTTAATGAATATAAAATTTCACCACTCTTCTGCAAATTCCGTACCTGTTGTAAAAATTAAGCTGTATTCCTGCTTCCTGAATAGCAAAAAAGGAAACTATGGGTATAGCTTCCTTTTTATTATGGATCAGTTCTGTGTTACTGTACTCCTCCTCCAAGCGATCTATAAAGATCAACCTCAGCATTTAATTTTTCAAGGGTAACGTTGATGGCTTCCAGATCATTCTGAAGTTTGTTATTCTGGGCGGTGATTACTTCCAGATAGGTTGCCATACCGCTTTTATACAATTTCAGAGCATCATTGATTCCTTTATCCAGAATGGCTGTTCTCTGTTCCAAAAGCTGTAGTCTTTCTGAAGAACCTTTAGATTTGGCCATAGCATCAGAAACTTCTCCCACAGCGGTCATGACAGATTGTTTAAAATTGATAGCTGCTTTTTCCTGCTCAATTAATGCTGTTTCATAAGCGGTTTTCAATTGTTTTTTCTGAAAAATCGGGGCTGTCAGATTGGCTGCGATTGCTTTGGTTATAGATCCCGGAATATCAAACCATGAGCTGAATTTATTGGAATTCACTCCTATTTGTGGACTCAGACTGATGCTTGGATACATGGCTGCTTTTGCCAGTCCGGTTTTAGAATTCAGGCTGATTACGTTAAATTCTGCCATTTTCAGATCCGGTCTGCGGCTCAGCAGTTGGGCAGGCAATCCTTCTGACAATCTATTTTCAGGAATCATTGTTTTAAGATTTCCTTCTCTTTCTATTCCGGTGGGATATTCTCCACAAAGAATACTCAAAGCATTTTCCTGGATAGAAATATTCTGTTTTGCCAAAGGGATTAACAACTCGGCAGTTTTCTTTTGTGCTTCTGACTGCTGAACAGCCAATGAATTAATCTGTCCGGCCGTAAACTGAAGATTCATCATTTTAAGCGTGTTGTTGCTGAGTTCGATATTCTGTTCAGCTATTTTCAGTTGTTCATCCAAACTGATAAGGTTATAATAAGCCTGTGCTACCTGAACTACAATTCTGCTTTTAATGGCATTTAAGTTTTCCTTCTGTCCAAAATATTCTGCAGCAGCAGATTCTTTCTGCATTTTAGCTTTTCCCCAGATATCTATTTCCCAGGAAAGCCTCAGTGCAGCACTGAAATCATCCATATACTTTGTTCCAACAAACTGTTCATTAAGAGAGCCGTTAAGGGTATTTTTGGATGCCCAGCTTCTGTTCGCCCCAGCGGTTAAATCCAATGTCGGCATCAGCCCCAGCTTGGCTTGTTTATAGATCAGATCCAGCTGCTCAATATTTTTCAGGGCAACATGTACTTCGTTATTTCTTGAGAGGGCTTTATCTATTAACCCAATCAATTTAGGATCTTTGAAAAAAGTCTTCCATGGCAGCACTACAGTATCTCCTGTAACCTGTACCTGTTCTTTGTAAGTTTCAGGAATCTGAAGATCTGTTCTTGTATATTTTTTCCCTACGGCACAAGACATCAGTAGTGATGCCATTGCGCCTGAAATAAGGAAATTCTTTATATTAAATATTCTCATTTGTCAATTGATTTTCTATTGTATTATACTTCTTTTTGGTAGAGAATTTCTCATCCAGATACTGAAAGAACATGTATAGTACGGGAATTACAAAAACTCCTAAAACCACTCCGCTCAACATTCCCATTGCTGCACTTGTACTGATTGACTTGTTTCCTGAGGCCATTCCTCCTGTGGAAATCATCAGCGGAATCATCCCTACAATAAAGGCTAATGAAGTCATGATGATCGGACGTAATCTCGCCTTTGCTCCTTCCAATGCAGAATCCAGAATCGAAAGACCTGCTTTTCGCCTTTGTATGGCAAATTCTACAATAAGGATCGCATTTTTAGCCAGCAAACCAATAAGCATAATCAATCCTACCTGCACATAGATGTTATTATCCAGCCCGATTGCTTTTATTCCTAAGAATGCTCCTACAATACCCGTTGGGATGGAAAGCATTACCGCAAGAGGCAGGATGTAGCTTTCATATTGCGCCGCTAAAAGCAGATATACAAAAAGCAGACACAACCCAAAGATGGCGATGGTTTGGTTTCCTGCAGACTTTTCTTCAAGACTCAATCCTGTCCATTCATAACTGTAGTCAGAGGGTAATTTGCTTAAGGTCTGCTCCAGTTTTCCCATTAATTCTCCATTACTTACTCCTGGTTTTGGAGATACGTTGATATTTAATGAGTTGTAAAGATTATAACGTTGAACGGATTCCGGACCGTAGACTTTTTTCAAAGTAATCAGGGTATTCACCGGAACCATATCTCCTTTTTCATTCTTTACGAAGATATCATTGAATGCCTGTTCATCCATTCTGAAAACTCCGTCAGCTTTAATATTGACTCTGTAGAACTTCCCGAATCTTGAGAAATTCTGAGACTGATCTCCTGAGAAATACGTCTGAACAGTTCCCAACAGGTTTGAAATGCTTACCCCAAGCTGTTTGGCTTTATCTTCATTTACTTCTAGTTCCATTTGTGGATAGTCTGCCCTGAACATGGTATAGGCAAAAGCTACTTCCGGAACCTTCATCAGCTGTCCAATCAGTTCATCTGCTTTGGCTTTAAGAACCTGAGGATCTCTTCCCATACGGTCCTGAAGGACAATTTCTGCATCATTCGTCATTCCGTATCCTTCTACCGGAGGCATTCTGAAGGTCATCACACTTCCTTCTTTAATAACTCCCAGTTTTTCGTTAGCCATATCTACAACGGCCTGAATATCCTGAACTTCACCTCTTTCTTTTTTAGGTTTTAACTTAACAAATCCCATTGCGTAAGCTGGTCCTGCACTGTTGCTAAGCAGGTTATATCCAGTAATGGAAGTATTTTCCTGCACCGCATTTACCCCTTTTAAAATGGTATTGATCTTATTCGAAACTTCTGTCGTTTTGGTTAATGCGGTTCCCGGCGGCATGCTTAAGGTATACATAAAGAACCCATCATCTTCCATTGGAACAAAACTCTTCGGAGTGCTTGACATTAACCATCCTGCAACACCGATAATTGCGATAACCAGTCCTCCTGCAATCCATTTTCTTCCTATTAAAAACCGAACTCCTTTTGCATAACGGTTCGTCATATTGTTAAATCCGGCATTGAATGCTACCGCAAACCTTTGTCCGAATCCTTTGGGTTTTTCTCCTTCTCCTGAATGGTTATTTTTCAAAAATACTGCACATAAAGCAGGCGTTAACGTCAATGCGTTGACCGCTGAAATAATAATCGCTATTGCTAATGTATAGGCAAATTGCTTATAGAATAATCCTGCAGAACCTGACATAAACCCGATTGGAATAAACACTGCAGACATTACCAGTGTAATGGAAATAACTGCTCCTGTGATCTCACTCATCGCCTTGTGCGTAGCTTCTCTTCCTGAAAGATCCGTTCCTTCCATATTGCTATGGACGGCTTCTACAACTACAATGGCATCATCCACTACAATACCGATCGCCAGTACAAGGGCAAAAAGAGTCAACACATTGATGGTAAATCCTAAAACCAGAAGGAAGAAGAATGTACCGATAATTGCAACCGGAACGGCTATTGCCGGAATGATGGTAGACCTGAAATCCTGTAAGAAGATAAACACTACAATAAATACCAGGATAAAAGCTTCTATCAAAGTAGATTTCACCTGTCCTGTTGCTTCATCCAACCTTTCTTTGGTACTCATTACCTTGGTATATTTGATACCTGGAGGAAATGATTTTGACAATTGGTCAAGAGCTTTATTTACTCCTATTTCAATCTGATTGGCATTAGATCCTGTAGTCTGCATGATCGCTACAGTAACAGCATTTTTCCCATTGGAAAGGTTGTCTCCCGTATTTGAAATCGCTCCGAATTCTACTCGGGCAACATCTTTTAGTCTGATGACCTGACTTCCGGTATTTTTAACAATAATATTTTCATATTGTTCCGGTTTGTTCTTTTTTCCTTTATATCGGATTACATATTCTAAGGCTGCATCAGATTCTTCCCCAAGTTTACCTGGTGCAGATTCTAAACTGTGATCTGCAATTGCTCTGGAAACATCTGCAGGCTCAAGTCCGTAAGAAGACATTTTCTGAGGATTTAACCATATTCTCATAGAATAATCCTTCAACCCGAAGACCATAGCCTGCCCTACTCCTTTGACCCTTTTCACCTGTGGAATCAGGTTAATGTTTGCAAAGTTCTGCAGGAATGTTTCATCATACTGCTTATTATCTTCAGTATAAATATTGAAAATCAATACCATACTGTTCTGTTGTTTGGATGTAGTCAATCCCATTCTCACAACTTCTTGTGGAAGTATCGGAGTGGCCTGCTGTACTCTGTTTTGTACATTCACGGCGGCCTGATCGGCATTCACTCCCTGTTTGAATATAATGGAGATGGAAAATGTACCGTCATTACTTGCGGTAGATTTCATGTACTCCATATCTTCTACTCCATTGATCTGCTCTTCCAGCGGAGTTACCACAGAACGAATTACGGTTTCACTATTTCCTCCCGGATATGATCCTGAAACGGTGATGGTAGGCGGAGAAATGTCCGGGAATCTGGTCACCGCCAGCTGGTTTAATCCTATGATCCCTAAAATTACGATGATCAGGGATATTACCGTCGCCAGTACCGGACGGTCTATTATCTTTTTTAACATTTTTGAATTTTCTAAGAATGGTTATACAACTATTTCAAAGGAACTGTTGTCGCAACAACCTGTGCTCCATCCGTGAGGGCATCAATTCTGTTGATGGCAATCCTGTCTCCTGCACTCACACCTTCTTTGATAAAGTAATCCTGAGATGTACTTCCTGAAACGGTAATCTGAGTCATTTTCACTTTATCCTTACCATTCAGTTTATAGACAAAAAATCTGTCCTGAATATCTTTTACTGATGTTTTAGGAAGTTTAACCACTCCATTCAGGGCATTGTGAATCATGACTCTTGCTGTACCGCCTGCTCTCAATAATTTATCGGGATTTTGAAAAACGGCCTTCATCTGGATGCTTCCTGTATTTCTATCGAAGTTTCCGCTGGCATTTTCCAATTTTCCTTTAAGAGAATAAGTAGAGCCATCTGCAAGGATAAGTTCTACATCTTCTGCCGTATTTCCTGATGCTGCCGATCTGCTGTGAGCAATAAAATCAGCTTCATTCATTGAGAAATAGACATTCACACTGTTGATACTTGAAAGGGTTGTCAACGGAGATGCATCTGACGGACTGATAAGGTTTCCTACCCTGTTTGGAATTCTTCCAATATACCCGCTAACAGGAGCTTTGATATAAGTAAAATTAGCATTAATCTTTGATGACCCTAATGATGACTGTGCCTGTGCTACCTGTGCTGATGCTGCCTTATAACTTGCCTGAGCTGTTTTCAACTGCATATCAGAAACTACTTTTCCTTCTACAAGGGGTTTCAGCTTTTCCACTTCAAGTCTTGCTGTTTCCTGGGCTGCAAGGGCAGATTTCAAAGCTGCTTCATTGGTGTTTACCTGTTCGTTATATACAGATGGGTTTATTCTGAAAAGGGTCTGTCCTTTACTTACATATTGTCCTTCTTTGATATAGACAGCTTCCAGATATCCTGTTACCTGTGCTTTAATATCCACATTATCCTGCCCTTCAATACTCCCCGGATATCCTGTAGACACCTCAGCATCTCCGGACTTCACCTGAATAAAATCTGTAGGCAATGCCTGCTGCATTTGCTGGGCATTTTCCTGGCTGTTCCCGGAACCACACGAGTAAAGTATCGCTGCAGCCGTAAGTGAAAGTACCAGATATCCTTTTCTGTAATTCATAACATTGGTTTTTAAATTTTACAGGAGCAAAATAACTTCATATAATAAGGATATTCATTCAGAAATTGGGTGAAGTGTCGTTAATCGCAGGTGAAGCGTATGATAGGAAAAATGAAAGGAAAACAGGTGTTTTCGCTTATAAACAGGATAAAAAAGAGCTTTTCCGACAGAAATAAGAGTAAAATCAATAAAAGTAAATGAATGTATTTCACTAAAGCACAAAAAAGCTGCCTTATGTAAAGACAGCCTTTGTTATTTTTTATAAGGATTAATCATCTTAATAATCCATCCATGATTTGAAAATGGAAGCTTTTTCCCTGCTTACAATCACTTCCATTTCAGGGCGTTTTCTTAGTTCCAGCTTCAATTTTCCATTAAAATGATTAAAAATCTGTTTTACGGAATTGATATGAATGATAAATTGTCTGTTAGCCCGGAAAAAGAATTTGGGATCTAGCTGTTTTTCAAGCTCTTCCAGCGTCTGTGGAACATTCTCCACCACTCCGGTATTCAACATGGCTTTGCTGATTCCCAATTCGGTATAAAAGTATAAGATATCTTCTGCCAGAACAGTTTTATATCCATCTCTATGGGCTATTAAAAACCGTTTTCTGTAATCTTTCGGCTGGATATAATTCAGCAGTCCTTCAATGGCTGTTCCCACTACCGGAACGGCTTCCATAAAGGTTTCATACCGTTTTAAAGCGGCATCCAGCTCTTCTTCTTCAATAGGCTTCAAAAGGTAATCTACGCTGTTGTATTTAAATGCCTGTACTGCATATTCATCATAGGCTGTGGTGAATATGACCGCACTTTTAATTTCATGCTTGTTAAATATTTCAAAGCTGAGCCCATCCGCAAGGCGCACATCCATCATAATAACATCCGGAACGACATTATTTTCCAGCCAGTGTACTGTTGAAGTAATCGAGTCTTCTACAGACAGGATTTCGATATGGGGTCTTAACTTCAACAACAGTCTTTTTAATCGATCAGCATTCGGTCTTTCGTCTTCAACGATTAAAACTTTATTAATCTTCATATCAATGGGAGTTTTACAATAAATTTATCTTCAGTTTTTTCAATCACAGGCTTAGGATATCCCAAAATCTCGTACCGTGCAATAATATTGGTGAGCCCTACTCCTGAGGAATCCGGCTTATTGATTAAAGGCAGAAATGTATTGGAGACCACCAACTCTCCTTCAGAATTTGTATAAACCTGTATTTCCAAGGGGTTTACCTTAGAGGTTTGGTTATGTTTAATGGCATTTTCCACCAACAGCTGTAAAGACAGAGGAAGTGTAAATTTTGATCTGTATTCTTCCTGAATATCTATTTTGAATATCACTCCTTCACCAATTCTTTTTTCAATCAGAAAGATGTAGGATTCTAAAAATTTCAGCTCCTCTTCTACTGCAATGATATCTTTTTTGGAATTGACCAACAGATATCTGTACACTCTTGCAAACTTCTCTGAATAATCATAACCTAGCTGCTGATCTTCCAGAATGAGTTCTGACAACACACTCAGGTTATTGAAAATAAAATGGGGATCTATCTGCAGTTTAAGAGCCTGAAGTTCTGCTGCCATAGCAGCCTGTTTATGTTTGGATGCTCTCAATTTATGCTGTGCAGCTTCTACTGCCGTTTTTTTCCAGTTTTCAAGTAAATAATCCACGGTATTAAATGCACTGATAATCAATGATATTACAATATTGGTTGCAATCCACTGCCCAAGAAGGGTATATTCTTTACGGGAATCCATTTCAGGTAATGTTACAGAAGTACAGTCTACAATTGCATTAATAATAATCACAATCATAACACTTCCCACGATCTGAATCAAACATTGAATGAGCAATCGCTTTACGGTTCTGTTACTCCAGGGAAGCAGCTTATTAAGGGTCCTGTCAATAAATATACTTACTTCTGAAATGATGATAGAAAAAAAGACAATCCATGAGGCATCTTCCAGAATCATCCTCAGCGGAGCATCCAAATATTCTTTCCAAACGGGATCAAAAGGATCAATAAGATAGGAAAAAACACAGAAAGTAACTACCGCTACTGCCCAGATTACGAGCCTTCTCTTCATGGTAGAAAGAATCTTCTTATTCCGTACTATATTTTTTCTGATGGTAGAAATCCTATTCATATCCGGGATTTTATGAATGTAAATATAGAAATAGATTTTAGACGAATATCTTCTATTTTAGACGAGACCGCCAAAACCGTCCCTGAAACGTAAAATACAAGAGTTAAAATGGATATGACGGTTCATCACCTGAAAAAGACATTTCATCATCATTTTATGCAATGTCACCCTATTTTTATCATCGGCGAACGGCTGGCTATCATAGTTTTGCAGTATTAAATCCGGTACAATGAAAACAATAATTGTCTGCACAGATTTTTCTCACGAAGCTGAAAATGCCACGCATTACGCAGCATCTATAGCAAAAGAAAATAAATACAGGATTATCCTTTTTAATCTTCAAACGGTTTCTGTTCATGCTTTGAATGCACAGGCTTCGGCCGATTTTTTCTATGCCCAAACGCTTAAAAATCAGAAAAAACTGGAAGATAAAGCCATTGAACTCAACTCCCTGTATGACATTGAAGCTGCCCATCATCTGGCTTCCGGCAATTTTATTGAAGAGCTCGAAAACTGTATACAGCTTCACGAATGCGATTTTATAGTGATGGGAATGGCAGAAAAAACTCTTGAGCAAAGGATTTTAGGAAATAGTGTGACAAGGGCGATCCATAGAATTAAAAAGCCAATCCTCATTGTTCCTGCCCACATAGAATATACGGGAATCAGGAAAATTCTTTTTGCGTATGACACTCACAAAAACATGACCTGGTCTGCAATGAATGACATTTATTATTTTATTAATGAATTTAATGCTGAGGTTGAAGTATTCAATGTAAGTGAAAGACTGGAAGATTTTGCAGAGGTTATTCATGATATTGACCTGAATTCCGGATATGACCTGGATGACATTAAATACAGTTTTAAGATGATTCAATCCATCGAGGTCATCAAGGCTATTGAGGAGGAAATAAGGTTGACGAGTCCGGATCTGCTGACCATGGTTCCCTACAAATACAACCTTGTAGAGTCTCTTTTCCACCGGAGTAAAACAGCCATTATGGCTTATAAGAATAAAATACCATTACTATCAATTCCCCTAAACATAGATTAAGAATCAATAAAAATCTGTTCACATTTGAATTATCCTTTTTGCCTTTAAAGGCTAAATTTTACACTTAATCTTGTTTGACAGGACCGGGAATAGATTTCCGGTCCTGTTTTTTATACTTAGTTTCGGAACCAAACAGATATTGTTATTTTAATAATCATAATTAATATTTTTTTTTAAAATAAAAACAAATCAACATTTTATATTCAACTGAATATTAAAAAGCCGTAAATTTAGTAAAGGATAAAAACAGTGTTTTCCCTCTTTTTTATAGTTGTGCCGTTAGCTAATTTTGTTCCATAAAATTAAAAACCATAAAAATGAAAACTTCCTTTTTTACTAAGATTTTAAGTCCCTTGTGTGCAGCACTTATTCTGGCTTTATGTCTGCTAAGCTGCACCCGCTGCTCCGAACCACCTAAAGAACCTGTTAGCACCAGTTATAAGAAAAAGCTGATCAGCTATCGTGAAGGCCGGGTTCTTTTTGATGAGTACACCAGAACCAATCATGAAATTCTCATGAAATACAGAAACGGTGAGCCTGATTCCCGATGGTACTGGTTTTCGTTGGAAGACATGGAAGGCTATATTAAATATGTAAAAGAAAATGCCAAAAAACAAAAATTAAAAAATCCGGGAATCAGAATTTATATGGGAAAATATCCTGTAAATCATCCTAAAAACAGAATGGCAAAACCTGAATACGCAGGCTACCAAACCATATTTCTGGTGCCTACTTCACAGAAAAGAAAAAGGGATAATGCAATGGCCAGAACGGAAGCTACTGAGGAAAATACAGATGTCCCTTCAATAGAATCTATGAACATGACCAATCTGGCACCTCCTCCAAAAACGTTATCCGGAACCATGCCATAAAAACGAGATTATGAACTGGAATATTGAAACAGGGAAACAGATATCTATGGTTATATCCATTATAGTAATGATTCTAATGGTCACAAAATATAGAAAAACCGGAAAGGAGAATTTGTTTTTTATCATAGGATATCTGTTGTTTTCCCTGATTGATATTTTCTGTTATTTCTACTACGACCTGACAAAACTGCCTACGGACATATTTTACGTGATTGGTTTTTTAATGATTATATTCTTTTTATACTTATTTTACTATTACCAGTTATTGTATGTTCCGCTGCTCAAAAAGATACAGGCTATCAACCTGGCCCTTTTTGTCCTCAATATTGCTGTCATGTTTTATACAGAAGATGATCTGCTTCATCACTTTTCTTTTAATATGCTGTATGTAGATATTCTTCTGTTGTTATTTTCAATTATTTTGTTCCTGTACCAAACCTTTAATTCTGATAAAATACTGGGAATCAAAAGCTACTTACCATTCTGGATTTCAGTAGCTTTACTGATCTTTTTCATTGGAAGCATCCCGATCCTTTTTTTCAGAACTACTGTTTCGGAAACTATTTATTTTTTCATTTTATTTATGTTGAATCTGATCAGTAACGGTATACTCATATTGGGTTTAATTTGGAACAAACAAGAAAGAATCAGATAAATCCTTTTCAGATATGGAAGAGAATAATTTAGTCATCATCTTTACGATTACTTTATTCATCGTTGTCTTGACAATGATCTTTATTTATGCGGTTTTTATCAAGAAAAAAACAACCTTACTGATCGCACAAAAAGAAAAAGACCTTCATTTTGAAAAGGAGCTTGCTACTTCGCAGGTAGAAATGAAGGAACAGACTCTCAACTATATCGGTCAGGAATTGCATGATGATCTGGGTCAAAAATTGTCCGTCGTTCGTTTGCGTCAAAACCAATTGATTACCAAGCTCAAAGATACCGAAAAAGAAGATCTGACTGAGCTCAACGAATTACTGGGTGAATGCATACAGGATATAAGAAACCTGTCTAAAACATTAATCACTGAACAGATCATTCATTTCGGGCTGGCAGAGTCTATTGAAAGAGAAGTTCAGAGGATCAAAAAACTGAAATTATTAAAAATAGAATTTATCACCCAAAAACAGGATATTGATATTTCACCAAAGCACGGTCTGATTCTTTTCAGAATTGTACAGGAAAGTATCAACAACATCCTTAAACATTCCAAAGCCAAAAATGTTTCCATACAGATGGAAGATGACTGTGAGAAACTACACATCAGCATCTCCGACAATGGAAGAGGCTTTGATACCAGCAGTATTCAGGACGGTTCAGGATTAAAAAACATGGAACTGAGAGCCAAACTGATTCATGCTGAACTGTCTATACATTCAGAACTTAATAAAGGAACACAAACATTGATAACCTATCACAAAAATTTATTATGAAAACTATTCCCATAGCGATCGTTGATGATCATACCTTAATTTCCAAAGCCCTGGAAAATATGATCACAGAAAACACTCAATATCGGGTCATTATGAATCATCCCAACGGAGAAGAATTTATTGCAGGTGTGGAACAGGCTTCAGAATTACCCGCCGTAGTCCTGATGGATGTTAATATGCCCTATAAAAATGGTATAGAAACCACAGAATGGCTTACCGAGCATTATCCCGATATCAAAGTCATCGCCCTGACCATGGATGATGATGAAAGAATTTTGATTAAAATGCTGAAGGCCGGAGCAAAAGGATATTTACTCAAAGATATGCAGCCCTCTATTCTCTTTCAGGCCATTGATACCGTATTTGAGAAAGGGAGTTTTTATACTGATTTTGTAGCCCAGAAGTTATTGAAAGTAAAAACTGAAGAAGCTAAAAATGCATCCTTACTTTCAGAACTGAAAGACCGGGAAAAGGAATTTATAAAATGGGCATGCAGTGAACTTACCTACAAGGAAATTGCTGATAAGATGTGCCTTAGCCCCAAAACCATTGATGGCTACAGAGATTCTGTTTTTGTAAAACTGGATATAAAAAACAGAGCCGGGTTGGTGCTTTTTGCCTTAAAACATGATCTGTGCTGATTGAATATTCTCATTATTAATCTTATTTCAATACTATAAAACAAACATCTTTACATTCTATTTACGTATCCGGCAGCTTGAAAAGCTGCCGGATTTTTATTTTATAACATTCTCATATACAGATAAAAAAGTGTTTTTCCTTTTCCAAAATACGGTTTTCTCCTCTGTTTTTGTCTTTCGGAATAGCGGAATTTTGTGATAGAAAAAAACACAGAAAGGCAGAACCCGAAAAGCCGAAACAGAGTAGGGAATATTTTTAAAACTAATACAATGAAAAAAGCACTTATCGTAGGTATTAATGATTATGCACCCATTGGATACGGAGGTCCGGACCTTAATGGCTGTGTAAATGATGCGAGGGATATGGCAAATACATTGGTTATCTGTGGTTTTAGTCCGGCAAAGATTAAAATCCTGACCAACCAAAATGCCACAAGAGTAAATATATTGAACTATCTGAAATCCATGATCAGCACAAGTGTAAAAGGAGATTCTCTGGTTTTTTATTATTCCGGGCACGGAACAAGAGTCGCCAATATCGGAGCAGATCTGGAATTGGATGGTCTGGATGAAGCTATTTGTCCACATGATTATGCCAGTAACGGAGTCATTCGTGATGATGATTTTAAGACCGTTCTCAGCAAACTAAAAGCCGGAGTGAATATGGAAGTGATCTTCGACTGCTGTTATTCCGGAACAGGAACCAGAAAAATGGATCTGGGACTGGAAGCAGATTTTCTGAACGAAACTGCCCGTTACATTCCTCCCATGCTTGAAGATGAATTCTATCTGACCTATGCCAGTGAAATGGAATCTTCTAAAAATTCAAAAAAATCAACCGTTCTCGCGAAAGCACTTGTCCCTGTTGCAGGAATGAACCATACTTTATGGGCGGCTGCGAAAGACAATCAGGTATCAATGGAAGGCAATATCAGCGGACAAATACGAGGATATTTCACCTATCATTTCTGTAAGGCATTACGTGCTACCAATGGAAATATTGTCCGAAAAACACTTGATAAACAGGTGGCTATTGCACTGGCCGCTATGGGAGCCGCTCAAATTAACCAGACAGAAAGCATTACTGCAGAATTTTCTCAAAAAATATTCACTTAATCATAAACCTTTACCGGCGGAATCCGAAAAGCCATCAAAAGAGTAGGAATACACTAGATTAAAAATAATAATCATGTCTAAAATTGAAAACAACAACCCAATGACAACTGAAGAGGTGTCAAGACTTAGAACTGTTAAAGCGAAATTAACTGAAAAACCGGCAGCAATTGAAAAATTATTCAGCCAGGCTCCTGCTATGGAAACCATTAACGGAAGAACTTTTCCAAAAGGAATGAAAACCATAGGAATGCCTATGGATGAAAAAACAGCAGAAAAACGATCGTTGGAAACTGATCATTTCTATCCTACCCATGCTGATTTTGAATACAACCCAAAACTGGAACCTAAAAAAGACAGAAAACCTAAATTCATTGAAAGAGATTCTTTCCTGACTCCTGAAAATGCAAGAACAATTTTCGGAGCAGATCAAAGGAAGGTATATAATTCTACCGCCTATCCATGGAGATGTGTAGGAAGAGTAGAAAGCTCTTTAGGCTCAGGAAGCGGTGTCATGATAGGACCAAGACACCTTCTTACCTGTTCCCATATTGTAGACTGGCAGCCTAATAATACAACAGGATGGCTGAAGTTTACCCCTATGTACTACAATGGAAGCGCTCCTTACGGAACGGCTTGGGGAACATTAACGTATTACAAGTATAAAGTAGCTGGACCTTCTATTGATTCAACAGAAATACAATACGATTATGTAGTGATTGTATTAGACAGACCTATCGGAAACAGCACAGGATGGCTAGGTTCAAAATCTTATTCCGATTCTTGGGACGGAGGCGCCTACTGGACCCACGCAGGATATCCGGGTGACCTTACAGGAACGCAAAGACCAACCTACCAAACAGGAATCGCTCTGGATGGAGATTTCTGGAGTGCTGATGACAACGAAAGCATGAGCCATAAAGCAGATATATGGCCTGGACAAAGCGGAGGCCCTTTCTGGGGATATTGGGACGGCTCTCCGTATGCTGTGGCTACTCAAAGTGCCCACAACCCAAGCGATAATTTTGCAAGTGGCGGCTCAGATTTAGTCAATCTGGTCATCAGAGCGAGAAATGAACATCCTTAATTTTTAGTTTAAAACCCCACTCGCTTTTAAAGGTGAGCGGGGTTTTTGTAATTTTTGTGTTGTAGATAAATAAATATGTTTATTTAGATTTTATGGTCGTTCTAAAAATCTCATATTCATTAGGTTCTTCAGTTTTAAAATTGCACGTAGTAATAATCTCACAATCTTTTATGTCATTTTCTTTTAAACTGGAAATTATTTTCTTTTTCATCTTTGGGTCAATACATATAGATTTCAAAGGATTATTATAAAAACTAATCCCATCAACATTTACTGAGCTGATTTTCAGTGATTTTAATTTATTTTCATCTAAATAAATACTTTTTAATCGTGTATTTTTTATTGCATCGAGTGAAGATATCATATTTGAATCTAAATCTAAGTCTTCCAATGCTGACAATTCTGTAATATTTAAATCTCTTAATTGATTGTTAGCAGCAAGTATAGATTTGAGCTTAAAATTATTTTCAAAAATTATCTTTTCTACCTTGTTATTTTCAATATCTAATGATTGCAGATAATAACAATTTGAGACATTCACTTCTCTCAATTCATTGTTGTGTAAAAAAGCATCTTGTACAACCGGAAAATTAGTTAATTCTATCTTTTTAATTTTATTATTTTCAACAGAAATTGCTTTTAAAAGTGGAGAGAAAGAAATTTCTATATTCTCAATTTGATTATTGGCAAATAAAACTATTTCCAACGACAGACAATTTTCTAATTTTACATTTTTAATACCAGATTTCTCTGCCATTATTGATTTCAGTTTCTGTTTATTATTTAAACTAAATATTTCAATAGAATTATTTTCTATTTCTAAATCAGTCAGGTTTTCCAAATCGTTCAACTCATCAATTTGATAAATAGAATTATTAGTACAATTCAAATAGATTAAATTTTTGAAATTTTTAATTCCATCTAAATTTTTAATTTTTGAATTGGAAATATCTAAATAAAATATTTTTTCGCACTCATTTTCGTCTATTTCTTTATCGTTATTCTGATCAATAATGATATATTTTCCATTGATATCCTTGGCTACATTTTCAAGTAGAAGTTTACTTTTAAAGTTAGGGTCTTTAAAATTTATTTTTGCTGAATAGCCTTTAATTGACAGTAAAATAAATAGTATTAATATTTTTTTCATAATTTATTTTAAATTGAAACTGTTTAAGCTTTGTCTTTTGAAGATACCTTTTTGAGTTTCATTAGGATGTCTGGTTTAATGATTTTAGTCAGTCTTTTTAAGGACTAAGTATTAAAAAAATGAGACCGCCTCCTAAGAAGCGATTTTAATTATTTAAAATATCTTATAAACTGTTCTTCATTTTTAATATAGTTCAGGAAATTTTTAAAATTTCCATCATCCCAATTTTGTTTAATTAACGTAACCATTTCTGCTTTATAAAGTTCGTTATCAGAGTAGTCTAATATTGCAATAGCGATTAACCATGAAGTAGTTACACCTCCCATCACAAAATCATCAATATTATTAACATCAATTAATTCTGAAAAAAGAAAATCTTTGAATTTATCTATTCTCTTTGCAAATACGGGATAGTAATTTTGCTTGCCAAAAATCACTGGTTTCTTTGCAAAGTTTTTTTGTAGTTCAGCATCACTCATTTTTTCTATAGTTGAATTGAGTGGTAAAATATGTCCCATTTTTATAAGTTTTTAAAATTTTTTATCCTATCTATTAAATCTGTACTCGTAATATCTCCAAAGTTTTCAATAATATATTTAAACTCTTCAAAGAAATTTTGTTTTAACTGTTTTATTATTTTATCATTATTTTTACCTAAAGATTTTACAAATTCTATTTCTTTCGTATATGCATTTACTTCAGTTAATACCCTATAATTTGAATCATACAATGATTTCATACCCAAGAAGCCTCTTTCTTCATCATTTAAAAAATGTATATATTCATGCTCCCAAGCAGAAATAGACGCATTCTCATGAATTATAATTTGTCCCGGTATTCCTTCTCTTAATCCAGGGGAATATCCTAATGCTTCATCTGATCTATAAATGATCTCTACACTTTTATTTTTTAAATCAGCTATAATATCTTTTAATCTTTCAGGATGTGATCTTGATGCATTTCCTAATAAATCTGCAACAGGATCTGCTTTTGAGTTAAATTTATCATTCCTTATTTGTGCTTTTTTTGCATCATTAAGTTTATTTATCTCACGCTTCTTCTGTTTATCCTTCACTGTTTTCTCAGCAGGAGACAAACCATGATCTGCAACCTCTTCGCCAAAGCCAAAGACCTCATTTAAAATCTTTTCTAATTTAGAAAAAATTTCTTTTGATCCCTTTTTAAATTCCCGGAGAATCATTCGAATAAATTCTATAATTCTGTTGAGAGCGTTCTCTGCTGTTGTGATTGCTTTGGTAATCTTTTCCAAAGGGTTCAGGATAAAACTTTCTACGGATTTGGCCAACCTGGCGACTGCTGCAGTTCCACTTGTAAGACGTGTTTCCACAATAATATCAATGATAATCCCAATGATATACCCGTAATAATAGGCCGCTTTTTCCAGTGTGATCTTAGGAAGATTTTTTTCTACCCATTTTACCAGACGGACGATCGTTTGTAGCTGAAACGTAATGCATTCCTTAAAGAACTCCACATAATCAAAAGTCAGAATACCTTCCAGCAGGTCTTCCATCAGTTCCAGGAACATTTCCCCATATTCCACTTTCCTGTCATTCACTTTATCCATGGCAGCGACTGCTTTGAAGATAAAGCCTATGATGGAGAAAATTCCGGCAATAATATCAACCAGACTGTTATAGATTCCACAAAGAAAGGCATTGGCAATCTGATAGTTTCTGTACACAATATGCTGCATTCCGGTGAGTGGGTCTGCAATAAACTTCTCCAGCTTATCGATCTGGTTAAAAAAGAAGGTTAGGGATTTATTGATTCTTTTATAGATAAAAGTGGGAAATAAAGTTTCAGCGTTATTCAGCAGACCATTAAAACCATCCTTTACCTCATTGATGCTTTCAAAAAAAGATTTTACAATTTTAGCATTGATTTTTTTCTGGCCCGCAAGATTTTCATAAGGGTTCTGGGATGCTTTATGTTCATAGAAATCTTTGATCTCTTTATAAAAGACCTCCGGAATAAAGGTAGGATTGTATTCTCCTTCTTTCGGATTGGGATTCCATCCGTTCTCTGAAATTCTTAGTTTGACAATATTTTCGGCAATACCTTGTGTGAAAAACACTGACGCTCCTTCCAATGCTTCCTGCTTAAAAAAGCTGAATATTTCTCCGATACTTTTATCTTTAAGTCCTAGAAACCAGCTTATAAAATCAACTTTATTTCTGTAAATCCCTTTTTCAATAAGGTTTCTGAGTGATTTTGGTGTAACAGTTACTTCGTGTTTCCTGGTAAAACTGAGAATGTCTGCAAAAGGCATATCCTTTTTATTCGTAAGTCCTGCTCCTACTACTGCACGCATTACCGTATTATGGTTGTAACGGTCATCAATTTCCAAAAAGAGAATCAGTTCATTACTATTAGGTAAAGCTTCCATAAAGCGCTGAAGAAGAAAAGCACCATTTTTACTGGCAAAAAGAACAACATCAATTCCGGCTATGGTCTGTCTGAATCTGCTTTTATAAACAACAACTTCGTCGATATTTCCTCCAAAGACAGGATCATCCGAATAGATCTGAAATCCATTACCGTCTGCAACCGGTTTCCCACCGTAATACGTATTGGCAATTTGCCTTGAAGTTTTTTGCTTTAACTCCAAAGGAGATTCCTGAACAGGGAAAATGGTATCAAAAGAATCAGAACTGTCATTTCCGGGAGAGAAATCCGTGATGTTCCTCAACAGAGGATTATTTAAAATTTCTAAACTCATTTTGTGATTTTTAAGGTGAATAAAGGCAGGGTTTTAAGACCCTGCCAGTTAAATGATCATTTGATAATCAATATGTTAAGACAGCCTGTTCAGCTCATTGCTTTTCATCTCAGCAAATTCCTGTAAATAGCTTTTCAGAAGATCCAGAAAACCTATTTTATTGTTTTTGACAAGCCAAAGCATGTAATGATGGGTATTCACTTTGACAATAGATGTTTTGGGATGTCCGTCCTCATCCAGAACAGGGTTCTGGGTTTCTTCATCTACTACGGGTACAAATATTCTGTTAAAGTTTTCATCTCTAAGGCTTGACCATTCATCTTCCCCAATCAGCCATTCAGGAGTCGGGAGGTTTGAAGGTTCAATTTCATTCGTTTCTTTATCTCTTAAAACCTGCTGGTAAAAGAGATAAATTCTTGGAAGCTCTGTATCTACCACCATTTTATTGATCCTGATAAATCTGTTAAAAGTTGAGAGCAAAGGATGTTCAGAGATCTGGATTTCCCCTAGGTTTAAATCTGTTGTATTGATTTCTTTTAAAAGTTGCTGTACCTCTTCAGGGATTAATAATTTTTCTTTCATTGTTTTAAAATTTTGCTTGGTTAAATAATTCGTGGCTAAGTTTATAGACACTATTTGATTGAAAGGCAGAATTTTCAGGCTCTGCCTTTTATTGCTTTAAGCTCAAAGCTTGATAAAGGTTATAGTTTATACAGTTCAACAATATTGGCACTTACCCCTGTATTCCCACCTGTATTCATGTTATACATTCCGAAGGCAACCGGGCCGGTATAACCAGTTTTGGTATAGGTAACCGTTTTATTATTGAAATTGACAATAACAGTCCAGCTTCCTCCACGTCTTATAAATGTGACGTTAAGAGCATAAGTTGGCTCCGCAGTAGTGACTGTCTCAGCTGAATTGTCAGGGAATATTTTACACATAGGATACCAATACGACTGAACCAGCCTAACGTTTGCAACGGTTTGATTTAATAGGTCTACTCCATTGGCTGCATTGACTAATCCTACAAAATGAGTCATCGTTCCAAAACCGTTAGGTCCGTTAATTGTTGCCGTTTTACCTGTAATTTCAACACTCATGTAAAAATCTTCATCTGCCCCAATCAGTTGATTTGTCTTTCTGGCTGCGATGAAAGAAGAATCATCGGCTAAAGCCTTTACATTGCTATCGGAGCTGTAGCTTACAGCGGCTCCTGCTTGGGTAATGGCGGGTGATACAGCATTATTGTATATTTTTTGTTCCAAACAATATTATTGAGAGGAATACGCTGTATCTGGGTTACCACACGGATGGTAAAACTTGTCAGATACCAGGCTACCCCATTCCACAATCTGATTTTATATTCTCCTACCGGAATATTTTTGAAATTGTAATAGAAGGTCAGATCAATTCCATTAGGATATAGCTGAACCTGTGAACCTGGGATTGCGGTAACAACAGTAGCTGTATCAGCTGAAACACTATCCTGGGTACATAGCTCTACTTTAAAGCTTGTGGATGGAAGGTTTAAATTTGCTCCTTTTAGATTGATCCAAAATGGACGGTCTGTTTTATCCACAATTGGCGGCGATATTACAGCCACGCTCATGGTATCTGTACTCCAGCCTCCGTTCATTTTCGTCTTCCATACTGACCTTTCAACTTCTGTCATTTGATTGGGCATTTCCATCAGTAAATTTTTACTGTCCACTACAGCATGTAAGCCACTGGTATTTTGAACTACAACTTTTTGAAAATTAACCGTATCAGCATTCTTATTAGGTAACCCGGATAATATATAAGGGTTTCCTAAAGTACTGATCGAAAATGAAGCGTTAAGGGTATGATTTCTTGTTGTGCTGTTTGAAAGGTTTGCATTCATCATATTTTTCCCTAAATCACCTGCAGGAAGTTTGGCAACATTCCCATTATCATTCAATCCTATAATTTTAGGATAATCCTGAGCATTTCCATCTGTGACAGGAACTTCTAATTTCTTAGCTAATTTTTCTCTTGTCTTGATATTATACTGAGCCTGACTTGCAATTCCTTCGGCCAAAAGATCAGCATTTGAAATACTGACATGATTATCAGCTAATTCCAGGGGAATGGTTCCGTCAACAACGGCATGGGTCTTTAAATCTCCGTTTTCATCAACGGCATAATCTGTGTAAGATAGGGAACCTGGTGCTGCTACCTGATAAATAGAATTGGTTTCCCTTTCTCCAATGGGAGGTAATTCATTGACACGTATAATTTTTCCTATAATTGGCATTTTTTTAATTTTTAAGGTTAATGACTAATTTATTTCCAGTCTCCTGAAATGACTTTTTGTCCTTCCAATGATTCTACTCCAAGGAGATTATTGTTAGGCTCGAAATTGAATCTGTCTTCAGTAATTACTTCGGAAGGCACTTCAAAATCAGCTGGATTCTCGGTAGTAAATGGCAATGCATGAGCAACTTTTAATCCTATACTTTCTGCCTGAAGAATATTTAAAGTAGTAGGAAGTCTGGTAATCCATGCTTTTCCATGTTTTTTCCCTTTTGGCTGCTTCAATTCATCTACAATTGATAGATAAAGGTCATCTCCAATGACAGGAACTTCACCTCCATTCCATATTTTTCCTGTTGCCAGATAAAATTGTACAGCACCTTCAAAGCCCGGACGCACCGTGACTACTACTCTGGCCATACCGCTTTGTAAAAATGCTTTAAAAACAGGATCTGTATTTTCTGCTTTATATAAATCTGACCAGTTGTGTTTATTTCCCCAATAGTATGGATACAGATAATAGGATAGATTCTCCCATTCAAATGCCTGCTCCATGAATTTTACAAAAGCAGAGTATTTGTCAAGATTATGAGAAAGCTTCGTTTCATAATCGGTAAATGAACTCCCTTGAGTTAACCCTGATAAACCGTAACCATGAATGGCGTCCGGGGCTCTATCTGCCATATAGGAAATACAATTTTTTCTAAGAACCGTATTTTCAATCTGCCTGTAAAAATTAGGATTTGAATCTTTAATGGCAGAGGCTTTGTTTTCTTCCTCAGAAATAGCATTGTTATATTCGACCAAAGCGACTTCGTAAGCATCAATGATAGACTTGAACGTTTTAAGCTGCCATTGTTTCCTGGCATCTTCTGTCAGCATACATGTGATTGAAAGTGAGGTTTCAAAAGAGTAAAACCTGTCCGTAGAAATGCTGACTGCAACATCGCCGGTATATCCAACAAAACTTCCGCTTTTACTGAACCCCGTTGTTGTGATTCCCTCTACAATACGTTTATCAGCAATATTGATATTCAATAATGAGCTAACATATTCTTTTCCTCCGCCACTGATTGAATATTCTGTACTGATATATCCCTCCGGAATTTTCACCACATCCTGTAATCCGATTGCACTCGATGCTCCTGCTGTCTCACTCATATCCGGAGTTTTATCTCTACCGTATGCAAACCCTTTTGTTACCTTGATACTATTCTGCAGAAATTTTTCCATTTCCACATTGTATTTACTGATCCAGTATTTCAAAGTTGTCTCATTGGAAAGGGCACTGAAATCTTTCATCGGCATTACATCAGAAGTTCTCGGATCTTCAGGTTTTACAAAATTACTTTTTGTCATTCCCAACAAATGTAATTTTGCAGGTTCAGGAATCATAAATTCAAACATCATACGTTTCCCGTAATCATAGATCTGATTCTTCATCAGTTTATCCACCCATCTGTAAACGCCTACAACATGTTTATCTCCTTTTTTATTATCAAAGCCATGACTATTGTTTTCTTCAAACTCTTCAATAATTTTCTCAATTCTCTCCTCATGAACTTTTGTGACAATCCTATCCATAGCCCTTGATGTAATATCCTGTGCCTGGGTAGTAGCTTGTCTTATACTCTCATCTCTGGAACTATGGCTGGCATTACCTAGCCCTAAACTGGTATTGATATTTGCATTTCCTGTTTTGTAACTTGCATTTACTCCAAACTGCGTATTACTGTCTGATGCTTCCTGCATCATTTTAGCAATCTCATTCTGCATTTCAAAACGGGTAGCTGTTGTAGTATCAGTAAGTTGTTCTCTCTCTGTATCAGAAGATGTAGTCGTAGTATTTTCACTTCTTCTTAATCTTCTGGTAGATTTCTCACGATATTCGCGAGCCATGATATTTTCAATATGAGCGACTTCACCTTCAACATAGGCGTGAGTAGTCTGTTCAACTTTCAAATAATCTGCAATACCAATTTGCTTAAATCCGAATCCTGAAGGAATAAAATTATTTTCATCATCTGTCTTCACAGGTTCATCATCTTCCACTTCAAGCAAAAATTTGTCAGACAAACAAGATCTGGCCTGTAATTTATTCGCATAAATATTTGCCAGTTTTCCATTAGTAAACATAATTTTAATACTTAAAGAAGCATCCTGAATCGTATTAAAGTCTAGCCCCGGCATACAAAGATCATTTAAGAAAATAGTATTCCCGGATCTGGACTTTACATAATAATCACTGCTAATGTTTGCAGAACCATTACCTGGAGTAAGATTATAAGAGATATTGTTGACCTCCCATGAAGAATCAGGCACTGTAAGCGCTGTATCAAAGGTAAATCCCTGATAAACATATTTTGGACAAATCTGATAGGTAAAAGGAACAGCCACTGTTTTTGCCACAGGAATCAAAACTCCTCCGATACTGGTATATGCTTCATTATCCGTATTGGTATTTTCAACAATACTAGTATTACACTTCTCAACAGCTTCTTTCAATAAAGAATCAATCTCCGAAAAAGTACTTCTTCCTTCTAAAAGCCCTGCAAGATCGAGAGGACTCAGCTCTGCTGACCTTTCATTATTTGAGCTTACCTGAAAATCAGATCCCAGAATATCAAGCAAAGCATCCAAATTTTCAGGTTTTATTGCTCTTAATAAAGAGTCTGCTTCTATTTCAGGTCTGAATTGAAAATTAAACTTTGGTAATATTGGTTCAGGGATACCCGGAGCTTGCTGACAAGGATCTGCCGGATCATATTTTATCTCAGGATTCCTTACCTGGCAAAAGTTCTCTTTATTAGCTGCCAGCTCTCTTTTATATCCATTAATAATCGAAGTAATTTCACTTTGATGAATTTCTTCTTTGGCTGCATACTCTTTTTGATATTCTGCCTTATACAATCTTTCAACAGCAGAAAGATTTTTCTTTAAAGCTTCATACTTTTCAAGCTTCATCTTTGCAGCAGAAATTAACTGCTGACTTTTCATTTCTTCTGTCGGGAAAGTTTCCTTCGGTCCTTCAGAAGCCATTCTTGAAACAGTTTGTGATGCAACAAGAGACTCATTGTCCAACATCAATTCTTTAGGCAAAACAACTTTTGCACCTAGTGCTGTCTTCATTTCCTCTTCGCCAGAAACAGAAAGAATGTGATGAGCCAGAAGCATCTGCATAATAACTTCCTTAACATAAAAATCTTTCTGAGTTACCACCTGATAGATTAAATTATTCCATAAACCGATCATTGGTGGAGCTACAGCAGCAGCCTGTGGATCAGTCAACAAACTTCTTTTTGCAATAACCTCCTCATACGTGCAGGTATTTTTATTTTTTGCCAGCCAGGTTCCAAATGCATAGTAAGCTTTATAGGTTCTTTTGAAGCCTTCTAAACTATTTGAACTGTTCAAGTCTGTTGAAATGCGTTCAGGGTTATTTACATAATTGGCAGCACATGTCTGCAGTAATTTTTGTTTCAATCCGGTTCCGTTAACAACCGGAATATAAAAAGCGTTATCGTTTTTCAGATCCTGAGGAATAACAATAAATCTTTTATCTTGCTTCGTATCGTCCGATAATTCAGGGCTTCTCAGACTTACAAATCTGAAAAGTGTTTGTGATGGTGTATTTTCTACAGGCGCGCCTGCAGTATTATTTTCCATTTCGTTCATTTTGTGTAATTTTGTGTAGATTAAAATAGAGATCTGAAGCTCTTTTTAGTAGAATGTCTTCAGGTTTTAGCCTTATTTTTTTAGGTGGTTTCCGGCAAAAGATGTCCACCTGGAATTTTTAAGTCAAGTTTCATATTGTGTTTTTTTCTTGAGGCAAAGATCACCCCCAGAAGCGACAGAACTTGACGTATGAAAAAAGAATTTCATTTTTCTACTCTAAACCTTTGAGATAAAAACTATTGGTATTCTCAATATTTTAATACATTTGTTTAAAACATACTTCAGATGAATTTCGAGCAGATCAATTTACACCTTGAGGCTTACAAAGAACACAACCAGATTCTGGATGCAGCAAAATATCTGCTCCATTCTTTTGATCTGGAACATGAAAACTTTGCGGGGTTCGGATTCAGGGAAGAGCTCTCTCCTACTTCGATGCTTCTTACAGCAGAAGGAGAGCTCGGAGGTCCTCAGACCGTAATGATCCCACGAAATTTATTTGATTTTGATCTGAACCTTGTTCTGAATATGGTTGCCCATGAAATGCTTCATGTAAGGCAGAAGGCTCCCGGACAGGTCATTGAAGACAAAAATGAAAGAGAATTTCAGGCCTATTATGAGATGCTTTTTCACAAAGTTTTTCCGCAGATCCCTGAAGTTTCGGATTTTCATAAAAAATTCTTCGGCGGAAAAGCGTTGGAATATTACAAAAGAATGGGTGAAGGCTCTATGTTACAACAAAAATATGCAGAACAGAAAACAGAAGTAGAACATCTAATTAACGAATTACCATGACAGTAAAACCAGATATCACCTGGGCAGATTTTGAGAAAATAGACATCAGATGCGGAACCATTCTTTCAGTGAATGATTTTGAAAAAGCAAGAAACCCATCTTATCAGCTGGAAATAGATTTCGGAGATTTAGGAATCCGAAAATCATCTGCACAAATTACTTCTCTTTACGAAAAAGAAGAACTTGTGGGAAAACAGATTTTAGCAGTGGTCAATTTTCCTAAAAAACAGATTGCCAACTTCTTCAGTGAATGCCTTGTATTAGGATTATATGGTGAGGACAAAAAAGATGTCACTCTTTTAGCGCCTTCATTACCCACAAAAAATGGAATGCAGGTAGGATAGACACCCAACAAAAACACATATGATACAGAACATACCCTTAGAAAGAGTTTTATTTCTTGATATTGAAACTGTTCCGCAAGCCGGTTCCTGGAACGAATTATCCGAAACCGATCAATATCTGTGGGATAAAAAAACAAGATTTCAGAGAAAAGACGATGTCTCTGCAGAAGAATTCTATGACCGAGCCGGTATTATGGCCGAGTTTGGAAAAATCATCTGCATTACCATCGGGATGGTGGAAAAGAATGAAACGTTAAAAATAAAAAGCTTTTCCGGGCATGATGAAAAGAAAATGCTTCAGGAATTTGGAGAAATCTTCAACAGTCCAAGGCTTTACAATGTCATTCTTTGTGCACATAACGGAAAGGAATTTGATTTTCCATGGATTGCCAGACGATACCTGATCAATGGAATGCTCCCTCCTGCTCCGTTTCAGATGTTTGGAAAGAAACCCTGGGAGGTTCCTCACATAGATACTATGGAACTGTGGAAGTTCGGGGATTATAAGAATTTTGTATCGCTGGAATTGCTGGCACATGTCTTTGGAATTCCCACTCCGAAAGATGATATTGACGGCTCAATGGTTTCATCAATTTACTACATAGAAAAAGACTTGCAGAGAATTGTTGACTATTGTGAAAAAGATGTCTTAACTTTGGCAAATATTTTCCGGCGTATGCGTCAGGAAGATTTGTTGAAAAGGAATATCAATCTAGATTAAAAAATGAAATTTACAGACGATCAAATTGCTGACATTGGTGAGGAAATCATTGGTGTGCTAAAAACCGTATATGACCCCGAAATTCCGGTAGATATTTACGAATTAGGACTGATTTATGATGTCCAGATCTCCGATGATGCTGACGTAAAAATTATAATGACACTTACTACTCCCAACTGTCCCGTGGCAGAAACACTTCCTCAGGAAGTAAAAGATAAAGTGGCTGAAGTAGAGAACGTAAAAAGTGTAGATTTAGAGCTTACTTTCGAACCAAGCTGGAATAAGGATATGATGAGCGAAGAGGCGAAGTTTGAGCTGGGAATGCTTTAAAAATTACCTTTAACAATATAAAAACCCCGAAAATTATTTTCGGGGTTTTTGTTTATATATCTTTTGCTATTTCCTTTCCTTCTCTCCTGCTCCATTCACTCCATGAACCGACATACAGATCCGGAATGGGAAATCCTGCATAATCCAGCGCTAAAATAGTGTGGCAGGCAGTAATTCCCGACCCACAGTGAATAATCAGATGATCAGGCTTATTTTGTAATAACTTACTGTATTTTTCTTTTAAGATTTCCGGACTTAGAAAGTTTCCGTTTTCATCAAGGTTTTCAGAAAAAGGAATATTGATCGCTCCCGGAATATGCCCCGCAACCAGATCAATAGGTTCAGATTCACCTTTATAACGATAGGCATCTCTCACATCAACAACCGTAGAAGAATCGCTTTTCAATTCATTTTCAACCACTTCCAAGCTCGAAACAGGAAGACCCCAGTTGTCTTTTTTAATTAAAGCAGCTTTATCAAATGTTTCTTCTCCGGAAGAAAACTCCAGTCCATTTTTCTCTGCCGCCTGCATTCCGCCGTCAAGAACCTGAACATTTTCCAATCCAAAAGATCTTAACATCCACCATGCCCTTGCTGCTGCATTGGAAGCATTTTTATCGTCATACACAATGACATGAGAATTTGCAGCAATTCCAAGGTTTGAAAGGATTTCCGCAAACTTTTCTACAGAAGGAAGCGGATGTCTCCCGCCAAAAGCAGCATCTTCCCCTATCTCAGCCATATCTTTATCAAGATCAATAAATCTTGCTTTGCGAATATGCTTTTCAAGGTAATTTTGCTTTATCTCTTTTCCAGTTCTTGCATCAAGAATGATGAGATTTTCTGTTGGAATATTTTTTAAATCGGATGGGGAGATTATTGGAGTCATTTTGTTGATTTTGGAATTAATACTAGATATGACTATAGTTAGTTGTGTTTTTGTCATTTCGTAGGAATCTTAATTTCGTTATTGAAAAAGATAATCTGGATTCCTACGGAATGACAAACTGAACGTTGTACCTAAGGTCTAGTTAAGTTGCTAGATCTGTGAAATTTATGATGTATTCTTTTTAAAAATGAAAAATATCCTTCGCTTTGTTATAAGAGCTTTCAAAGTTCAGTAAGTTCAGTTTATGTTCTGCCTTTTCAACACTCATAAAGTTGATAACCTGTTCTGTAGGCATATTTCCTACAAGATCATCTTTAGCCATAGGACATCCTCCGATTCCTTTGATGGCACTGTCAAATCTTCTGCAGCCTTGATCATAAGCAGCCTTTAATTTCGAATAAGAATCTTCATAACGGTTATGAAAATGTCCTCCGAAGTTGATTTCAGGATATTTTGAAGGTATTTTTTCAAACAAAAGAGCAATGGTTTCCGGAGTTGCCACCCCTGTGGTATCAGATAATAAGATATCTTTCACCCCAATATCAGAAAATCGCTGTGCCCACTGGTCAACATCTTCCCATTTCCACATTTCACCGTATGGATTTCCAAAAGCCATGGAGAAATAGATATTCAGCTGTTTTCCTTCACTTTTTACCAGATCAAGCATTTTAATAATTTCATCAAAGGCTTCTTCCTGACTTTTATTGGTATTTCTGTGCTGAAAAGTTTCGGAAATAGAAAAAGGGAATCCCAGAATATCTACTGACTGATGTTTCAATGCTTTTTCGGCACCTCTGTAATTACCGATGATTGCAGAAACTTTAGTCTTGGAACGTGATTTATCAATATTTTTTGCCACCTCATCAGAGTCAGCCATCTGTGGAATTGCTTTTGGAGAAACAAAACTCAGACAATCCAATACATCAAAGCCAACATCCATCAAGGAGTTGATATAATCTATTTTTTTATCGGTAGGGATAAATTCTCCCCATCCCTGCATGGCATCTCTAGGACATTCGGTAAGAAACATTTTTACTTTTTGATTTTCTCAAATATAATAAAACTAAACTACTTAGTATACTGTACATACAAAGCTAACATTATTTTGATTTTCAAAGATTTATATCTGATTTATAATTTCAATAACTGATATTAAATCGCAAATAACGTATTCTCAGCATCAAATTTGCTAACTTTGTTAAAATTTATGATATCTGATGAGTACAATAGAATTCACCCCATTGTGGAAAGAAAAATTACTGAACCGTTTTCTTAGCTATGTAAAAATATATTCAACCAGTGATGCAGAAAGTGAAACGACACCTTCTACTCCTCGCCAGTGGGATATTGCCAACTATATTACTGAAGAACTGAAGACCATCGGCCTGGAAGATGTTTCAATTGATGAGCATGGTTATATTATGGGCTATGTTCCTTCTAACCTTGAAAACGATGACAGACCTACCATCGGGTTTATTTCACATTATGATACTTCACCAGATTTCAGCGGAGAGAATGTAAAGCCTCAGGTTTGGGAAAACTATGACGGAAATGATCTTCTTTTGAACCAGACTACAGGATTTACCTTATCTCCTTCAAGATTTGAAAGCTTAAAAAAATATATCGGTCAGACGTTAATTACTACGGACGGAACTACTCTTCTTGGAGCCGATGATAAAGCAGGTTGTGCAGAGATTGTAACAGCTGCAGAATATCTTATTGCCCATCCTGAGATTAAACATGGAAGAATTGCAGTAGGATTTACTCCTGATGAAGAGATCGGAAGAGGTGCTCATAAATTTGATGTGGCTAAATTCGGTGCAGAATGGGCTTACACAATGGATGGCGGAGAAGTGGGAGAACTTGAATATGAGAACTTTAACGCTGCCGGAGCAGTAGTGAAAATCCATGGATTAAGTGTTCACCCTGGTTATGCTTACGGAAAAATGATCAATGCTGCTCTTTTAGCCGCTGAATTTGCTCAAATGCTTCCTGCTAACGAAACTCCTTCCACCACAAAAGGGTTTGACGGATTTTACCATTTAACGGATATTACTGCTGATATTTCTGAAGCAAAACTTCAATACATCATCCGTGATCATGATGCTGATAAATTTGAAGCAAGAAAGAAATTCATGGAGGAAAAAGTAGCAGAATTCAACCAAAAACATGGTGCAGGAACTGCTGAAGTGGAAATCAAAGAGCAATACAGAAATATGAAGCAGCAGTTTGAAGGTAAAATGCACATTGTAGACCTTGCTGCCAAAGCAATGACTGAAGCGGGTATCGAACCTAAAATCAAAGCGATCAGAGGAGGTACAGACGGTGCACAACTTTCTTATATGGGACTTCCATGCCCGAATATCTTTGCGGGAGGAATCAACTTCCACGGTCCATATGAGTATGTAGCTTTGGAAAGTATGGAAAAAGCAACCGGAGTAATTATTAATATTGTAAAAGCTTAATAAATCATGAAAAAGGTCTTAGCATCAGCTTTCATTTTCACTTTTATTTTAGGCAGTGCCCAGGTTTCTGAATTTGAAAGGGCAGATTCACGCTATGAAAGGAAGAAAACGGCTCTGTATAATAAATATCCTAAGCCTAATGATTTAAGAACCAAGAAAGAGTGGCTTTTGACAGAGGATAAAATAACCGCATACAAGACTGCTTTGGATAAAGCTTCCCTTGAGGATCAAAAAATGATCACTGCAGATCCTCCTACAAAAGCAAAAGTCAGTAAAGAAGCTGAATACGATAAAGGTAAAGCCGCTTTTCAAAAGCTTTTATATGAAGCCGTAGATCTTGTCTTTTTAAACTTTTCTTCAGATTCTTATAAAGCAACATTAAACTTTGTAGTAGATTCTAAAGGAAATGCTCTTAATCCTAATGTAAAAGGAAATAATGAAGATGTCAATGCTTTTATTGAAGCCGCTTTTTACCGGATTAAAGATAAAGGCAAATGGAAGCCGGCAGAAGACAAAGGAAAGCCTGTCTCCTCAAGTATTTCTATTCCATTAGTATTGAATTTTAAAAAATAATATAAACAAAACCCGCTATCAGAATAGCGGGTTTTTATTTTTCATATAATAGAAACATAATCAAAAATCATTATGCTGTTGATGTTAATTTAACACAATTCTTTTGTACGTTTTAAATAATTCACCTAATTTTGATTAAACCTTAAAATCACTTTATATGAAAATGAAATCTAACCACTTCAAAATTGGCAGAAAATTTTACTTTTCTTTTCTTTTATCTATTTTCTGTTTGTTTATTTTAACGTCTTGTTCTCAGGATGATCCGGCGGATCTTCCTGCTGAAAAAACTACAGAGCCTGCTCCTATGAAGACTTTGGGAAACCTGACTTTACAGAAGAATGTTATTATTCTTAATGATGAGTCAGTAAATGCAATTTCCACTCATAATGATGGAGAAATTACGTTTAGCCGCATGACTCCGCAAACTGACAGTATTTCTATAGGAACTGTTATTGTAGGAACTAAGATAGAAGGTGATCAGGTGAATACCATTCTTTCAAAAGTAAGTGCTGTTTCAAAATTGAATAACCAATTTAAAGTACAGACTTCCAGTGCGAAACTTGAAGAGTTTATCTACAGCGGAACATTAAGCGGAGTGTATGATCCATCAGGGAAAGCTCCTGTTAATATTGATGGCAAAATGGTAAATTACATTCCTGTAGAAGGCATGGTTTCTGAGCAAATCAACCAAAGAATACATTCTATTGAAGCAAAAAACCTTCAAAATCAGAAATTAATTACCTTCAACCGTTACAATTTCAATAAAACGTTTTCATTTCCTTTATCTTCAGCAGGAACATCCAGCGTGAATGTAAAAGGAGGATTTACGCCAAAGATTGATTATAATATCACATTCTCATGGGGCCATTTGTCCAATTTCTATGTTAACCTCATCATGGATGATATCAAACTTCAGAGCTCTGCTAGTATTGTAGGAAGCCTGGGCTACACCGCAAGTACTACAGACTATCTGAATATCCCTATTGTACCTATCGTTTTGGGACCTACCGGACTGATCTTAAGCCCGACTCTTTCTGCCGGACCTTTTCTGGGAGTACAGGCTACAGGAAAAGTACAGGCTCAGCTTTTGGATCTTGAGGGAAATGCTAACTTCTTAGTAAGCAAAAATCCAGAGATTAACATTAATCTTCAAAAGAAATCAGAACCTGCTATCACTGTTGCAGAGGGGAATTTATCTGCTGAAGGTGGTTTAGAAGCAAAAGGAGCTGTAGGGCTGATGTTTCTTACCATTCCTATTGCCAACTCAGGGTTGAAAGGAAGAGCTTCTGCCCTTTCCTCATTAGGGTTAACAATTGTTCCTCAAAGAAAAGGAGTGATTACTGTAAAAGGTAAAGTCCAGGCTGATATGTTCTATGGTTTTGGAATCGCTCCTTTAAGATATGAAGGAACCATTCCTCTTTTTACAAAAGAACGTATGCTGTATCAGAAGGAATTCAGTTTTTAAGATACATATTCTATCGATCATAAGGAAGCCACTCTTGCAGTGGCTTTTCTTCTTATAAAGCAGCTACACATAATTCATTTACAATTAATTAAGACAATTTTATTATATTTACAAAGATGTACAATTTTAACTATAACATTTAATACCTAATTAAATCATGAAAACAATGAAAAAACTTTTAAGAAAAGACTTATCTACAATTCTGGGCAGCGGAATAGATGGCTGTCATATGGGAGGCAACTCTTATAATTGTCAGGATGACTGCCAGTGCGCATGGGGATATGCCTGTGAAATGTATGAAGACGGAAATCCGGGACAATGCATTGCTGTAGGTGGTGGTGGAAACCCTGGCGGCGGCGGATGTAACCCTCCTTCTATTTGTGAAGAACAGCCTTATTAGTCATAAAAAACCGGAAGTAGTAATGCTTCCGGTTTTATTTTTTTCATCAGGAAGCAGATTTTTGTCAAAGCATCTCTGCCATTCATCAAATAAAATTTCATCCCCTACTTCATAATTGTTGTTTTGCAACAAATTATTAACAACACTTAATTTATGAAGCAGCAATTTTTAGCGCTGAGCTCCCTGTTATTTTGCATCTCCTGCACTATAGAAACTAAAGCACAGCAAACCCCAGCTTTTCACATCGGAGTAAAGGGCGGAGCAAATTTCACCAAAACATCCACGGAATCTTCTTCTTTAGAAGGGAAATACGGATTCGGTTATCAGGCAGGAGTAATGACGAGAATGGACCTCGGAAAACTATATGTACAGGGAGAGGCTCTTTTCAACAAAAGAAAAACAACCTACGAATCCCAAGACGGAAGCTCTTCAAAACTTTCATGGAACGCTATTGATATTCCTGTAGTAGTGGGATATAAGTTTATTAAAACTGATGATTTTAATGTAAGAGTATTTGCAGGAGGAGTTTACAGTTATGCCTTCAACAATAAAATATCTACTTCCCAGGCTCTGCTGGAAGGCTTTAAAAAGTTTGACAAGTCCAATATTGGAGTTACGGGAGGCCTGGGATTAGATTATAAGAATTTCACAGTAGATTTGAGGTATGAGACCAGCCTTTCAAGCATCAGTAAAGAATTTAAGTCCAAACCCCACAGTTTTTCCCTTGGGATAGGTTATTTCCTGTTCTAAAAAACTTAAATTATCTTTACCATTAGAAACTGTTTTCCCTGCAGTTTCTAATTTTTTTATAACCTATTTCCAATTCCATGACAAAATCTTTTATTGTAAAAGAATACATATTTACTTTTATTTTCTGGCTTGTTTTAGCCATTGTATTGTGGTTTAATTTCCAGAGTACAACAGAATCTTACCTTGCAATGACTCAGGCTGCGATTATTGCGGCATTCTCGTTTACATTTACTCATTTTTTAACCAATAAGTTTCTTCCGAAGGCTCTTCGTGAAAAGAAAATGAAACTGTTTCTGGTGCAGCTGGTATTGGTGATTTTCATGCTTAGTCTGGTTTTCTCCATTATATTCACCTATCTTGAAGTGGAGCCCAAAGAACAACTCCCGGAAAACTTCAGAGATCATTTACCTTTTTTGTGGAAAGGCTTTTATATGTCTCTGCCTGCCTCATTTCTGATCAACGGAGCAGCGTGTGGTGTAAAATTTTACAATGAACATGGAAGAATAGAGCGTGATCATATTCTCCTTCAACAGGCTCATCTGGAAAACCAGCTCAAACTTCTTCAGGATCAGATCAATCCGCATGTGGTGTTTAATATCCTGAATCATATTCATATCCTGATGAAAACGGATACCCAGCTTGCCGATTTTTTACTGATAAAATTTTCGGATATTCTCCGGTACCAGCTGTATCATTGCAATCAGCCACTGGTTCCTTTGGATAAAGAAATTGAGTATCTCCAAAACCTTGTTGAGGTAGAAAAACTGAGGTGGGGAAATGAACTGGATGTAAAAGCCCAATGGCAGATCAACAACAGAAAAGCTTTTATTGCCCCCTTACTTTTGGTGCCTTTTATAGAAAATGCATTTAAATATGTTTGCAGGCTTCCGGGGCATAAAGGTTATGTGAAAATCTCCTGTAAAGAAAAGAATAACAGTCTGTATTTTTATGTTGAAAATTCCTGTTCGGATATGATAACCTATAAAAAGAAAGACGGAACGGGAGGAATTGGTCTTCAAAATGTAAAAAAACGTCTAAAATTACAATATCCGGGCTCCCATGACCTGAATATCGAATCTACTGGCCACATCTTTAAAATAACATTAATACTAACATTATCTGACAGTTATGAGCTATAATATTCCCAAAATGAAATGTCTGATTATAGATGATGAGCCACTGGCAAGATTTCATCTCAAAGAACTGGCTGATCAGATTGATTTTTTATCAGTAGAAGGAACCTGTGCTACAGCGCTGGAAGCGGATACCAAAGTAAAGGAAACAGAAATAGACCTCCTCTTCCTGGATATCAATATGCCTTACCTCACTGGCCTGGAATTTTTGGAACAGCTTGAAAATCCTCCTTTATGCATTCTTACTACAGCGTATTCTGAATATGCGCTGGAAGGCTTCCGTCTGCAGGTAGTGGATTATCTTTTAAAACCCATTGCTTTCAACCGTTTTTATCAGGCAGTAAATAAGGCACAGCAGCAGTTTATCATCAGTGAAAAGCTGAAAAAAAATACTTCTCTGGATGATCCTTTTCTGTATGTGAGGCAGTCTGATAGTTTCATTAAGGTTTCGTGGGTAGATATTCTGTACATTGAGAGTATGCAGAATTATACCAAGCTTCATTTTAAAGATAAATCACTGATTATTCATCAGACCATGAAGGCTATTGAAGAATCTCTTCCCTCAGACCATTTTTTCAGGATTCATAAATCCTACCTCATCAATATTACCCATATTGACATGATTTCAGGAGGACGTCTTTTCATTAATAAAATTGAACTTCCTATATCCCGTACCCGAAAGGAAGAATTACTTAACCAGGTGGTTTATAAGAAATTAATAAGTAAATAGCTGGAAGAGAGAAGCTGGAAGCAGGGAGTTATGAAATTCCCCGCCTCCGGCATTTTTTTTATGGAAGATTCCAGCGTAGTGATACTGCAGCGTAAAATGTGCTTGAAAATCTCGGATCAGCTATTTTTTTGTCTCTGAAAATGCTGCTGATTTTCCGGTCATTTTCACTAAAGCTTCTCAATATCGCTGTTCCTCCCGTAAGACGTACAGTGAGCTTGTCACTGATTTTTAATTCCGGTCTGAGTCCTGCGGTGATCTGCTGGTAACCTAATAACATTGATTTTCCGTTTATACTTCTCTCTGCGGTCATTCCATTCAGTTCTACAACAGCTTTTAAAGCAAATTTATCGGAGAAAAGATATCCGGCTTCCATTCCTTCCGGGAAGTTAATCTTGAATTTAATCTTTCCGTTGGTTTTCCAGTCGAAATAGATCCATGGTAAAATCATAGGGACACCAAAAGCAGTGGTAAGCACCGGTCCGGCTCCTAACGAAAGGTTAGGATTAAAATGCCTGATAAATAAAATTCCACCCTGTCCCAGCACATCATCGAAATCTATTTTTTCAAGGTCTGTATATACTCCTACAGATGCCGTCATCATCATACTCCATTTTTTACCCAAAGGTCTCATATGCTGTATTCCGACCTGTGCGTTCAGCATCTGATCCGGAAATAATGCAGTTTCGTAATTTTTGTGGGCCATCTTTGCATAAGATCCGCTTAGCAGCATAGACCATGCTCTTACTTTTCCATCCTTATCTTTTTTTACAGATAACGGAATGCTGAGGTTCAGATCTACTCTCTTAAAATCACTTTTAGAATTGGTTTTTGTGCTGTCTTCCGGACGGATATAGCTGGAAGCAGGAATGTATTCGGTTTTAAGCTCTGCGGAGATGCCGGACTGTGCATTCACCCAATATCCCAATGGCAATATACAGCATAGAGCTGTCGAAAGGGTTCTTTTCATATTTTAAATTTTATGCAAAGAGAACCCTTTAACTATTTTTTACAAAAATTACTTGATTAAGTGTCTGGATTGTATGACAACAGGATCAAATAAGGGGATTAATTTTCGGATTGGGCAACTATTGGAATAGTCACTTTTTGAGTCTTAAAAATACGATACCCAAACCACACCGCAATCAATGCCATTGCGGAACGTGTTACCACCATCGGAATGATAGAATCGGCCTCTAAAAACCCTATTAATCCTGATATTAAAAAGGTAACCATCAGCTGCATAAAACCCAATAATGCGGCCGCTGTTCCTCTTCCCTCTTTAAATGGAGATAAAGCATGAGCAGAAGTGATGGGAAACAGAATACCAATAGCTAATAATGACAGATACAACATTGCAATTTCCAGGGCCACAGAAAGGTTTTCTGCCGCAATGAGAATATGAAGGGAACAGACTACCAACAATACAATAGTAGCAGAAAATAAAAGGCTTGAATTGCTTATTCTTTTGATCAGCTTAGGCGTAATATAAGCTGCTGTTATCAATGCCAATGAATTAAAAGCGAATATAAAACTAAATGTACTGCTTGAAAAACCGTGTATCTCCATAAATAGAAACGGCGCATTTGAAATGTAAATAATCAAGGATGCAAAAGCAATGCTTCCTACCATGGTACTGTTGATAAAATCTCTGTTTGAAATGATCATTTTCAACTGCTCTTTTAATCCCTTTTCATTCAACATTTCATCATCAGAAAGATGAATTCTGGTATTGGTTTCCGGCACATATTTGTACACCATGAAGAAAGTAATCAGCCCCATGATACATAAAAAGGCAAAGGAACTGTTCCAGCCCCAGAATTTAAGGAATACACTTCCCAATAACGGGGCTATAATCGGTGCAATTCCACTGATCTGCGACTGTTGTGAAAAGATAGTGACTGCTTTATTTTTATCATAGAGATCAATAATGATGGCTCTTCCGATCACAATCCCTGCGCTGCCTCCGAATGCCTGCAGAAAACGCATGGCCCATAACACATAAATATCGGATGTAAAATAAATGGCTGTTGCTCCTATAATAAAAAGCAAAAGTCCGCAGTATAACATCGGTTTTCGTCCTTTTTTATCAGATAAAGGTCCCCATAGCAGCTGTCCGAAAGCAAATCCGGCAAAGAAAACAGAAATGGATACCTGAATATGCCCGATATCGGTATTAAAAATCTTCGCCATACTTGGAAAAGCAGGAAGATAAAGATCTATACTTAGTGATTCTAACGTGTTGAGTAGTGCAAGAATAAACACTACAATATTCAAATTCTTCTTCATAAATAACAATAAGCCTTCGCAGGCGTTTTTTTTCAGCTGCAAAATTGCTGTAAAAAGTATCGTTTTTCAATAAAAGAACTGAAGGAAGAACAGCACAAACTGAGGATTGTACTATACATCAATGCCTGAATTATTTATTTACAATAAAAAACAAAGGAACATTCTGAGGATTAACCTTTTCCATCCCTGAACCCATCAGGATTCTGCCGGGTATGTTTTTTAAAAAAACGGGAAAAGTAAGAAGCATCACCAAAACCTAATTTAAAAGCAATCTCTTTTACCGTTAAAGCTCCAAAACTAAGCTCTCTTTTGGCTTCCAGAATAAGCCTTTGGGCAATCATTTTTTTCACCGTTGTTCCCCTGGAAATCCGGACAATATCATTAAGGTGATGGGCGCTTATTTTGAGCTGCTCAGCATAAAAATCAGTGTTTTTCTGAGTGATGTAGTGTTCTTCTATCAGTGCTACCAGTTGCTGAATCCTCGGTTTATCATCTTCCGATGTATTCTGCATCGTAATCTGATCCGTAATAATGAGACAGAAAGCTCTCAGATAGGCTTTTAAAATTTCAACACGCCCGGATCCAAGATACTCCTTTTTGATCATTGAAATCAGCATATTTCCGGTTTCACTGCTTTCTTCATCCAAAAAGAAAGGTCTGGCTCCGTTGGCCAGAACCACTTCAGTATCGCAGGCTTCTTTGAAAATTTCTTTGCTGATAGCCAAGACAGATCCTTTTTCCTTGCGGAGTTTCATATTAAAAACCTGTCCGGGAACAATAATACAGATCTGGTTGTTTTTTACAGGATAACTCTCAAAATCCAACTCAAGACTGCTGTCTGTATGAACTTCTTTAAACCAGATAATTTCAAAAAAATTATGCCGATGAATATCCTCGAAGTTTTCCGGATGTCCATTTTCTAAGGTGTTGACCTGAAATTCTTCAGACACCAGATTATGAACAGGAATATTTTTTTCAGATGAATTCATTGCTAATGTGTTTGATCAAATAAAGCAAAAACCGCAGCAAAAAGTACTACGGTTTTCTTACAATATTTAAAATTAAATATAATTTTTCGGTTTTGGTATGTTATTTAACTAAAAACAAGATAATAAATTACACTCCAGACTGTTACAAAAAACAAGACAAAAACGAAAGACTCTTTCAGATTCTGATTTCTTTTTTTTATGTAGTGCTTGTACAGGGTAACTATTATAAATGTTATAATTACTAAACATGGTAATACGGTAAAAGTATACATCTTATTGGTTTAAAAAAGCATCCCATCCCTGAGCCGTAAGAGCCACGAGCTGGTTTGAACCTCTTGCTACCATAAAGTTTCCTTCTTCTTTTTCTACTGCATGTCCTATAATGGTAAAATCCGGGTGATTTTTAATTTTATCAAAGTCACCTGACGAAATGGTGAAAAGTAATTCATAATCTTCACCACCGCTTAAAGCAGTCATCACCGGATTCAAGTTCATTTCATCCGCGGTAGAGATGGTAAGACTGTCCATAGGAACTTTTTCCTCGTATAATCTGAACCCTACATTTGACTGATCTGAAAGATGAAGGATTTCGGAAGCCAGACCGTCAGAAATATCAATCATAGAAGTTGGTTTAATATCCAGTTCTTCCAGAATCGTTTTAACGTCTGTTCTTGCTTCAGGCTTCAGCTGTCTTTCCAGAATATAGTCGTAACCTTCCATTTCCGGCTGCATATTAGGATCTGCAAGGTAAACGGCATGTTCTCTTTCCAGAATCTGTAAGCCCATGTATGCTCCGCCCAAATCTCCTGTTACGACAAGAAGATCGTTCGGTTTTGCCCCGCTTCTCTTTACAATATTTTCTTCATTTTCAATTCCTACTGCTGTAATGCTCATTACCAATCCGGAATTGGAACTTGTTGTATCTCCTCCGATCAGATCAACTTTGTATCTTGTACAAGCAGCCTGAATTCCGGCATAGATTTCTTCTAAAGCTTCTACCGGAAAACGGTTGGATACCGCAAGAGAAACCAATATCTGTGTAGGATTTGCATTCATAGCAGCAATATCGCTAAGGTTTACCACCACAGCTTTATACCCTAAATGCTTTAAAGGAACATATCCTAAGTTGAAATGTACACCTTCTGCCAGCACATCTGTTGTAAGAACTACTTTTTTGTTATCAGGATTAATAACCGCTGCATCATCTCCTACCCCAAGCTCCGAAGATTCATTGGATAGCGGAAAATGCTCTGTCAGATGTTTAATAAGACCGAATTCTCCTAATTTTGAAATGGGCGTCAACTCCTGTGATTTATCTTCAAACATAATTTTTTTGTATTAATGTCCAATGTAAAAAGTATGAATGATTTAAAACTGCTTCTCAAACTCTAAACCTTGAACCTTGAATTTTAAACTTTGAATTATTTAATCAATTCTGCCGGGTCAATATTATGTGGATGGAAAGGGAATTTTTTGAAATCTTCTTTCGATAGCACAATGGTCTCCGGGCTTTTATATTTATTCATTGCTTCCACTACATCATCCGGCGGAGTGGTCATTTTTCTAAGCATCATATCAATCCATACTCCTGTAGCTTCTGCAGTAGCACAGTGCATTCCGTCAGGTGTATAGAACTTGTGTACAAAACGGTAGATAGAAGAATCTTCTGCACATCCGTCTATTTCCACACTTACGATTACGATCTGATCTGCATAGATTTCTTTGAAGAAAGAATATCTTTCATGCAGGATTACCGGGCCGATTCCCCATCTGCTCAGTTGGGTAACTCCCATTTTCTCTTTAGTCATGAAAGCCATTCTGGCTTGTGCACAATATTGTACATATGATGAATTGGCTAAGTGCTTATTGGCATCAAGATCGCTCCATCTTACTTCAAATTTATGGTAGAAAATCATATGAAAATCGTTTTGGGTCTCATTAAAATTATAATCTTCAAAAATACTCAAATAAGATGGTTTATAAAAATTGTACTTTTGAAAAAATAATCTTCCGCATAGGATTACACATACATGAAACAGATCATTATTATCGGAGGCGGTGCTGCAGGCTTTTTCTGTGCATCTAATCTTGACGAAAAGAAATATACAATTACGATTTTAGAACAGAATTCTGATGTCCTTCAGAAAGTTAAAATTTCCGGAGGCGGGCGCTGTAATGTAACCCACGCCTGTTTTGACCCGAGAGAACTGGTTCAGTTTTATCCCCGTGGAAACAAGGAATTGCTAAGTGTCTTTACTAAATTTCAGCCTGGTGACACAATGGAATGGTTTGACCAGCGTAATGTTCCGCTGAAAATTGAGAACGATAACAGAACTTTCCCTGAAAGTAATTCTTCCCAGACCATTATCAATACTTTTCTGAATGAAACACAAAAGAAAAATGTATCGGTAAAAACAAAATGTACGGTAAAAGAGATTGAAAAACTGGATGAAAAGTATATTGTAAAAACCAATTCAGGGGATTTTGAAGCAGATTATATTGTATATGCTACAGGAAGTTCTCCAAAATCATTGAAAATCATAGAAACGCTGGGGCATAAAATTATAGATCTTGTTCCTTCTCTTTTTACATTTAATATTAAAGATGAATTGCTGAAAGATCTTCCGGGAACAAGTTTTGAAAATGCCGGAATTTCAATTCCAAAGCTGAAAACTGAAGAGAGCGGACCTTTGCTTATTACGCACTGGGGACTTTCAGGACCTGCAGTTCTGAAAATTTCTGCTTGGGAAGCCATAAGTCTGGCAAAACTTAAATATAACTTTGAAATTGAGGTCAATTTTATTTCCATAGAAATAGATGAAGCGGAAGAAATCTTCCATAATTTCAAACAAAGCAATCCTAAAAAAACTATTGGACAATCAAAGATCTTCGATATTACCAACCGGTTCTGGCAGAAGATTTTAGAGATTTCAAAAGTTGATCTTAATAAACAGGTGGCTAATATTTCCGGAAAGGAAATGCAGAAAATCCTTGAAAATCTTTGCAGGAAGAAGTTTCAGGTGACCGGAAAATCAACTTTTAAAGATGAGTTTGTGACAGCCGGAGGTATTGATTTAAAGGAAATTAACTTTAAAAATATGTCTTCAAAACTGCTTCCTAATTTTTATATTGCCGGTGAAGTTCTTAATATAGATGCCGTAACCGGAGGATTCAACTTCCAGGCTTGCTGGAGTGAAGGATGGCTGATTGCTCAGGATCTCAACAGCTTATAAAAAAACATTATTTTTACTAAAAACTATACCCATGAAAAAAAATTTCGGTTTCATTCTTCTATTCTTCCTCTTTTTAGGATATAGTCAGGAAAAAACAATTGTTTCCGACTGGACTTCCTTCACGCAAGCTGTCAATATAGAGAATAAACAAAATTGGAACTTCCGTATAACGGCAAAAATCAGAAAAGAGAATGAGGATAATGGTTCCAATTGTGGATTATGGTGCAGAATAGATAATAAAGATCACACGGTAGGCTTTTTTGAAAACCAATATTATGGAATTCAAGTAACCAATGAGTGGAAAACGTATGAAATAAAAGGGACGATCAATGCTTCTGCACAAACTATGAATATCGGAGCTTTTGCCCAAAACAATGGCGATTTTTATTTTGACGATTTTAAGCTGGAAATCAATGATGGAAAGTCAAAAAAATGGATTGAAGTTCCGCTGGAAAACTCAGGTTTTGAAAAAGAGATTACCTCTTCCAATGGTTGGTTTGAAGGAATCCATTCCCAGAAAATAAAGCACGTAAAGCATTTTACCATTGGAAATTCGGATTACAAACCATTCAGTGGCAGCAAATCTTTGTTGATTAAAGGTCAGGGCATTATCGGAACAATGCCTGATGGGAAATTTATGGATGTTAATGGCATCAAACTATATTATGAAGTCTATGGAGAAGGAGAGCCTGTACTTATGCTTCATGGTAATGGCCAATCCATCAGCGCCTTTATGAACCAAAAAGATACGTTTGCTAAAAAATATAAGGTGATCATTGTAGATTGTCGCGAACGTGGAAGGTCTACTTATGACAAAACAAAAGAACTTACCTTTGATATTCAGACAGAGGATCTTAAGCAGTTTTTAGAGAAACTGAATATCAAAAAAACAAAAATTCTGGGCTGGAGTGACGGAGGAATTCTCGCACTGTCTATGGCCATGAAATATCCGGAGATGGTAGACAAAATAGCATGCTCAGGAGCCAATATTTTTCCTGAAGGAGTCAAAGATAATGATTTAAAATCCATGAAAGAAATGCTTGCCAGCCTTACCAAAGAGAATAAAGACCATAAAAATGATATCCTTATTGATCTTTTGAATCTGGACTTGAAGTATCCCCAATGGAAGTATGAAGACCTGAGTAAAATTCAGTGCCCATCATTGATCATTGCGGGTGATAAAGATCTTATAAAAACAGAACATACAGTAAAAATCGCAGAATCTATCCCAAAAGGACAATTAGCGATTATTCCTAATGCAAATCATTATGTTCCTGAAGAAAAACCGGAACTGTTCAATGAATTAGTGATTGATTTCTTTGAAAATAAATAACCAGAATACGATAATATTAATCATGAAAAAAATAGTAGCATTCATTTTATTTTTGGGGTTTGGGCTTGTTTTCTCACAAGCGCAGGAAACCAAAACGCTACCCACAGAAGATCATTCCAGAGATAAGTTTATTCCTGAACAAAGTAAGCAGGCAGAATATCCCGGCGGGCTTTCAGCATTTATGCGTGAGGTATCTCAAAAAATAAATACAAACCGAATAAAAGGAGCTAAAGGAAGAACAAGGTCACAAGCAAAGTTTTCTGTCAATGCCAAAGGTTATATTGAAACGATTATCGTAACCGGAGATAATGAATCCCTTAATCATGAAGTAGAAAGAGTGATGAAGTCTATGAAAACCCAATGGAAACCCGGAGAATATAAGGGGAATACCGTAATGATTTGGTTTAATCTTCCTTTCATTATTAATTTTGAATAATCAGAATGTTATCTGCCAAAAGAAATATTTCTTTTTTCTTTAAAATCCTTCTCATCATAGGATTCGGATATTTCTTTTGGCTGATGCTGAAAATCACCTTAGAATATATTCCTTTTAATCCTGAAGTCAGTTTTCTGATGATCAAACAGACGGAAGTGATGGAAAGACCGGAATATCTTGCATTTTTCTACACTCATGTGTATACAAGTATTTTTGTGCTTCTCTCAGGATTTCTGGCTATTCTCAGAAGGGATTTCGGAGTAAAAAACTTCCACCGGAATATGGGGAAAGTGTATATTTTTCTCATTCTGATTTTGGCGGCTCCTTCAGGAATTTATATGGGACTCTTTGCCAACGGAGGCTTTTTATCCAAGATTTCATTTATTATTTTAGGCTTTTTATGGTGGTTTTCAACGTTTAGAGCCTATCAGTTGGCAAGACAAAAAAAGTTCAAAGAACACAAGCAATGGATGTGGCGGAGCTTTGCTTTTACATTATCTGCTATTACCCTGAGAATGTGGAAAGTAATTATTGTATATTTATTTCATCCCAATCCCATGGATGTCTATCAGATCATTGCATGGCTGGGCTGGATTCCCAACATCCTTATTATTGAATATTTAATCACAAAAAAACTTATATGAAAATTGTAAATTATACCTTGATTTCCTTACTGGCAGTTTCTCTGGCAAGCTGTAAGAAAGAGGGAAAAACCACTGAATCAGGAAAAGATTCTCTGACCGCCAAGAAGGACTCTGCAGTAGTTCCTGAAGTACACAAAGAATATTACGGGATTTACACGGGTGAATTTGCCGGAATGGAAAAAGTTGTTGACCCAACAGACGGCTCAGAATATGATGTCAGTAACTACAAAAGAATTTCTTTAAAGATCAACAGAATCACCAAAGACAGCGTTTATGGACAAAGTATTGTGAATGGTAATCAGCGTCCGTTTAAAGGTGTTTTCAATGAAGCTACAACATCTTTTGTGCTGGATGAACCCGGCAATGATAAAACAGATGGAAGGTTTGAGGTAAAACTGAAGGGAGACAGCTTAACCGGAAAGTGGAACGCTTTTGATAAAACTTCCGTAAAAGCTCCTTTAAAAACACTGAAACTGATTAAAAAAGAGTTTGTTTACAATCCCAACTTTATGCTGGATAAGGATTCTGATCTGGTAGACTGGTCAAATTCTAAAGAGTTTACCGAAAAGTATACGGATGAGGAAACCGGGAAAACAGAAAGCTATAAAACCACTAAAAACCGCTTCGCTTCTGAAGCCATCTTCAAACTGAATGCATCCAAGCAGAAACTCACGGAAAAAGATCTTAAAAACTTAAGAAAACTGGATCTTGAGATCATCAAGAACTCTGTATTTGCAAGACACGGCTACTCTTTCAAAAAAGAAACCTACAGAAATTTCTTTGAACAAACAGATTGGTATATCCCGGTTGCAAGCAATGTAGATCATGATCTTTCCCCTCTGGAAAAAGAAAATGTGGCTTTACTGAACCGCTTTACCAAATATGCGGAGGATAAATATGACAGTTTTGGCAGATAGGTAATAGGTACTAGGTTGCAGGGATTAGGAGCTAGGGGTAGATGTTAAGTTTTCACTTTTTGTCATTCTTACGATAAAATAGAGAATAAGACAGCCTACAGCGTAACACAGATTATCAATCCAGGAAAAAGAATTTCCGACAACAATATACATCAGGCTTCCAGGACGGAAGCCTAGTTTTTCTGCAATATTGAAATACTGGGCAAATTCTACCAGAAATGAAAAAATCAGAATTCCCAGAATCAGTTTCTGATCATTTATTTTCACAAAGCTTTTCACGAAAGTAAAAAGGAGCATCACCACAATAACATCTCCAAGATAAGCTCTTATAAAGAAAATATCACTGAGTTTGGTGGCAATTAATACCTCCACAAGAAAAATAAATATGGTTAGAAGAAGATACTTCAGGCTGAATTGGAATTTCATTTCAAATTAAGTTTAAGGCATAAAAAATCGGTATTCCAGGAACACCGACCTTATGTATGTGGCAAATATATTATTTCTTTACTTTAATAGTACACCCAATGGCAACAGTTTTAGTCATTTTTACCGGTTCTCCTTTTATCAGAGCATTTACAGCATCCTGAGCATAATATTCGGATACATCATTCGGGTTATCATAATTATTGTCGATAGCACCAATGTATTTTACAATATTCTTTCCGTTCTCTTTTTTCAGTACAAAAACATGTGGCGTTTTTGTAGCACCATATTGCGGATAGATTTTCTGTCCTTCATCTACCAGGTAAGGAAAAGTAAATCCTTTCTGCTTTGCTCTTTCAATCATCTGCTGATAACCGTCTTCCGGCTGTACATTTGGATCATTCGGATTGATTGCAATTACGGGATATCCCTGATCCTTGTACTTTTTATCCAGCTCAACAATTCTGTCTTCATATTTCTTGGCGTAGGGACAATGGTTACAGGTAAACACCACAATAAATCCTTTGGCGTTTTTAAAATCGCTCAGGGAAACCATCTTTCCATCAATATTTTTAAGCTTAAAATCCGCAGCTTCATCCCCTACTTCATAGCCTTTTCCGGAAATGGTCTCGTTCTGATTTTGGTTTTTATCGTGATCTGTCGTTGTAAAGCTCAGTAATCCCAGCCCAACGATGAATGCTGTCATTAAAATTTTCAGGTTTTTCATAGTAGATTTTTATTGTTGGTTTTCTTTAATTGTTTTTTCAAGGTCTTCCTTGCTCATTTCCCCATCATTAAAATGGAATTTAGCTCCGTTTTTATAGAACACGGTCACCGGAATATTCCCATCCCAGTCTTTTTCAAATCTAGGAATCCAGGTATTCATTCTTTTGATATCATCCAGAAGGAGTACCTCAGCCGTAAGGTTTTTATTTTTAATGAATTTCAAGACTCTTTCCTTATCAGCCAGCCTGTCCAGTGAAACCAGAATCATTTTAAACTTCTGGTTATCTGCATATTTAGAATTGATTTCCATAAAATGAGGAAGTTCTTTTACACAAGGACCACAGGTGGTTGACCAGAAATTAACAACCAGCAATTTATCTTTTTCCTGCTGAATCCGCTTCTCCAGTTCTTCATATTTTATCACAGAAACTTCAGTCTGTTGTGCTTTAAAAACCGTACAGAAGATGAATACTGTAACGATCATGATTAAATTCTTCATATTCAAAATTAACAAATGCATTCTTTCTCCATGAAAATCAACCTGTTAAAATTTGTTAATAATTTCATTTATACCATAAAATTTCTTCACCATCCGTTGAATTAATAAAAATAAAATGTAAATTAGCTCAGAATCAAAACTAAATTATCATGAAAAAATCAAACATTCAGAAAAGAAAACTGACAAAAAATGAGTTAAAGCAAATCAATGGAGGAAGAGGAACACTTTGCCCGGGAACTTGTTTTTGCAATATTGATGGTGAAATGACTATAGGTGCATGTGACACCAAGGGAAGATGCTGTTAATCTATTACAGCTTTTTATATAATATACATGAAGATTGAGGCTACCCCTCAATCTTTTTTTATGAAATACTTTTTCACCAATAAAAAAAGTTAACAATTTGAATGACAATGTTTTGACCGTAATAAAATAACTTGTAAATTAGCTTTTACCAAATTCAAATTATTATGAAAAATTCAAAAAATCAAAAAAGAAAGCTTAGTAAGAATGAGCTAAAAGAGATCAGCGGAGGTGCTAACAGACCCATCTGCCCAAGAGTAATAAGCTGTACAGATCCTCATACGGGAGAAGAACAATACGGAGTTCCGGGTATGCAGGACGGATTTTGCTGTTAACTAAGTTTATCCTAATTAAACAAGGGAAGATGACAAATTCAATCACTCAAAAAAGAAGACTTTCCAAAGCAGAGCTAAAGGAAGTCAACGGAGGCGCAGGTGCCTGTGCAGAAGGACTATGTAAATTAAGAGGAGTAAGCCACTTTCTGATCATTGGTCCACGAGGGAAAGACGGCTATTGCTGCTAATTAAGCTTTCACTTTATTTACAAAAAAATGATTGGATTACCCTCCAATCATTTTTTTTATGGCATTCAGCTTCATTAAAGCTTCAATGGGTGTCAAAGTATTGATATCTATTTTGGTAAGCTCCTCACGGATATTCTCCAGAACAGGGTCATCCAGCTGGAAGAAAGAAAGCTGCATGTTTTCTTCTGTCACCCTTTTGATGCTCTCGGAAGTATTTCCGCTTCCCTGCGTTCTGCTTGCTTCAAGGGTTTTCAGGATTTCATTCGCTCTGTTTACCACTTTAGCAGGCATACCGGCCAGCTTTGCCACATGGATACCAAAACTGTGCTCACTTCCTCCCGGAACAAGCTTTCTCAGGAAAATGATGTTTCCTTTATTTTCCTGAATGGAGACGTGAAAGTTTTTTACCCTTTCAAAGTTAACGGTCATTTCGTTCAACTCATGATAATGGGTGGCAAATAAAGTTTTCGCCTGTGTTGGATGCTGATGAAGATATTCAGCAATAGCCCATGCAATAGAAACCCCATCATAAGTAGAGGTTCCACGCCCGATTTCATCCAATAAAATCAGACTTCGTTCTGAAATATTATTCAAGATATTGGCTGCTTCATTCATTTCTACCATGAAAGTAGATTCTCCGGCAGAAATATTATCTGTAGCGCCTACCCTTGTAAAGATCTTATCCAGCAATCCGATTTCAGCATGTTTTGCAGGGACAAAACTTCCAATCTGAGCCAAAAGACACACAATAGCTGTCTGGCGCAAAATTGCCGATTTACCGGCCATGTTCGGTCCTGTTACCATGATAATCTGCTGGGAATCTTTATCCAGGAAGATATCATTCGGGATATATTTTTCTCCTAACGGAAGTGCATTCTCAATGATTGGGTGTCTGGCTTCTTTTAAATCGATTACATAGCCGTCATTCAAAACAGGCTTTGTATAACTCTCAGAAACAGCAAGTTCAGATAATCCGGCAGCCACATCAAGCTGGGCAATTATATGGGAATTTCCTTGAATCTGATCAATATAAACCATCGTTTCCGCACATACATTTCTGTATAGCGAAGTTTCCAGAACTCCTATTTTTTCTTCGGCACCAAGAATCTGGTTTTCGTATTCCTTTAATTCTTCGGTAATATATCTTTCAGCATTCACCAGGGTCTGCTTTCTTACCCAATCGTCCGGAACTTTATCTTTATGGGTATTTCGAACTTCAATATAGTATCCGAAAACATTGTTAAAATCAATTTTTAGGCTGGTAATACCCGTTCTTTCAATCTCTCTCTGGCACATATCATCCAGAAATCCGCGGCCTTTGCTTTGTAAATTTCTTAATCTGTCCAATTCTTCAGAAACACCTTCTTTAATGACATTTCCTTTGGCAATATTTACCGGAAGCTCTTCATTAAGGTAATTTTGCAGGAATTTAATAAGCTCTTCCAGATCAAATAAAGGTTCTAACCACGCCAGCACATCGGCATGAGGATGCAATAAAGCTTTGATTGTATGGATATTAACCAAACTTTGTCGCAGATATGCCAATTCTTTAGGAGAAATTTTCTCTGCAGCGAGTTTTCCCATTAATCGGTCAAGATCGGAAATTGATTTCAGAAGCTGGCAGATTTCGTATTTAAGAGGATCATTTTCGTTTAAAAAATCAATCAGAGAAAGCCTTCTCATGATCTCGTCCACTGATTTTAAAGGAAGTATAATTCTTCTTCTCAACAATCTTCCTCCCATCGGAGTAGACGTTTTATCAATGATATCCAGTAATGATTTTCCCTGTGGATTACTTGGATAAACAATTTCCAGGTTTCTCAGGGTAAAATTATCCATCATAAGATACTCTTCCTGAGGAATGATCTGCAGTTTTGTAATATGGGCAAGCAGGTTATGATGAGTATCTTCTACCAGATACGCGAAAATAGCACCTGCCGCTGTAATGGCTAATGGAAGATTTTCTACACCAAATCCTTTTAAAGAACTGGTTTTAAAGTGATTGGTTAACTTTTCATAGGCAAAATTGTATTGAAAAGCCCAGTCTTCAAGCTTAAAGGCATTTTTATTTTTTATCTGCTCCGGAATCTGTGTACTTCTCTGGAAGATAATCTCACTGGGATCAAAAGTATTGATAATATGTAAAAGCTTTTCCAGGTTTCCTTCACTTACCAGGAACTCTCCTGTAGAGATATCTACCAAAGCTATTCCATATTTCTCTTTTTCTTTATGTAAAGAAAGCAGGAAATTATTCTTTTTAGAATTTAAAACCTGATCATTGAAAGTAACTCCGGGAGTAACCAACTCAGTTACTCCTCTTTTTACAATCCCTTTTACCATTTTAGGATCCTCCAGCTGATCACAGATTGCCACTCTCATTCCTGCTCTTACCAGTTTTGGAAGATAAGAATCTACAGAATGATGCGGAAAGCCGGCCAGCTCTATATGTCCATCGCCATTGGCTCTTTTGGTAAGGACAATTCCCAGAATCTGAGAAGTTCTGACGGCATCCTGCCCAAAAGTTTCATAAAAATCCCCAACCCTGAATAATAATAGCGCATCAGGATATTTACCCTTGATGGTATTGTACTGCGTCATTAACGGAGTTTCTTTCTTCGCTGCTTTTGCCATAGTAAAAAATGAGCCCCAAATTTAAAAAAATAAATTCAGGGTAAGAGAATTGTTTAGCGGTTAATCTTCCCTACTTTTCTTTATCAGTAATTAATCGTACTTTTCACCCATCAAATCACATTATTTATGGAATTTCCTGTCTTAGAGACTGAAAGACTTATTTTACGTCAGCTTACTTTTAATGATACCCAGGATCTGTTTGAGTATTTTTCTCTGGATGAAGTGATGGAATATTACGATCTGGAAACTTTCAAAACAGAAGATGATTCCCTGCGCATTATTCAGCATTTTAACGGTGAATTCGAAAAAGGAAAAGGGTTTAGATGGGCTTTGGAGCTGAAATCCAATGGAAAAGTTATTGGGACCTGCGGCTATCATAACTGGTACAGGGAACACTTTAGAGCGGAAATTGGTTATGAGCTCAATCCTAAATTCTGGCAGCAGTCTTATATGAAAGAAGCTATTCTCCCTATCCTGACTTTTGGATTTGAAACCATGAGACTTCACCGGGTAGATGCTTTCATTGATCCTTCCAATATTTCTTCTGAGAAACTTTTAACGTCAATCAATTTCAGTAAAGAAGGAACCTTGAAAGATTATTTTTTTGAAAAAGGAAAATTCGTAGATGCAACGATCTTTGGCCTGATTAATAAATAAGCGGGAAGCACGAAGCTGGGAGAGGGAAGTTTCTATGGGTCGTGTAATGGCTGGCTATCTTTTAATAAAAAGGTATTTAAGTTGTACTAAGCTCTAAAGAGTCTTCCAGCTTCCAGCCTCCTTCTTCCTCTCTTCTTTATTTTCCTGCTTTCAGGTGTTTTTCCAGTGCTTCCGAACTCTTTTTATAAGCCCATTCCTGTTTATAGCTCACCCATTTAGCCTTGAAAATTTTTCGCATCAGTTTATCTGTATACCTCATAATGAAGACATGATACAGCATATTGGCAAATACATTCGGCTTATTGGGAAGTGCCCGTAATGAAAGGGAAAAACCAGGCTCCAGATATCTGTTGAAATGCCAGAAAGCACCCGGAATAAAGAGCGCATCCCCATGTTCCATAAATATTTCGTATCCTTTTGCATATTTCAGCGCCGGAAACTTTTCATAATCCGGGTTTTCATAATCCACATCATAAATGGTATGAACGGACAAAGGAACTTTATATAAAAACGGAGACTGTTTCTGATCAAACAACAGGATTCTTTTCTTTCCTTCGAAATGGATATGCATAAAATCACCCAGATCAACATCATAATGCATTAAAACATGGGCTTCATTTCCTCCGAAAAATAAAGTCGGAAGTCTTTTAAAAAACTTTATTCCAAGATCCGGATAGGTAAAGTTTTTCAGCAGTTCAGGAAGCCTGTCTGTGATGATATAGAAAAAGATCCGCAGATCTGAAGGTTTGCTTTTTATCGTATCAATATACTCCTTCATTTTCATATGGGTAACCGGAGCATCAGAGCTTTTCGCGGCATCAGCCGGTTTATTGTCATACAACGGAACTTCCTGGTCTCCTGCCTTTTCTTTGATATACGCAAGGTTCCATTTATCAAAAGCATCCCATCTGCTGGCAAAATTCTTAATCAAAAGAGGTTTCTGCTTTTTAAAATAATTTTTCTGAAAATCTTCTTTACTGATATCATTTACAATATCTACGTTTTCGAGGATCATGTACTTTGTATTTAATGCGAAATAAAAATAGTATTTTTTTGAAACCTGAGAAAATTAAGTTAAAATGGCTGGATGCTGGAAGAGGGATGCTAGAAGTTAAGACTTGTCTGCAAACGTCTATACATCATTCTATAAATACCTTTTTATGGAAAACTTAGAGCTCTTCTTCGGCTTCAATAACTTCCCTCTTTCAGCTTCAGACTTCCGTACTTTATTAGCAGAGCTCAGATGAAAAATTTATATTTGTGGTAATAAGCGAGTTTATGAGAGTCTACAATACCAAACATTTCATTAAAATCCTTTTCAGTTTACACAAAAGTGATACGTTAAAAATCCTTTTTCCAAGTATGATTCTTGTAGGGCTGTACTCCTGGGGAATTCAGTATTTAGAAGTTGAATATCTACACCTTACGACAAAATCCGGAGTCAGTAATGTGGGTATGATTCATTCTCTGCTGGGATTTGTTCTTTCTCTTTTACTGGTTTTCAGGACTAATACCGCTTATGACCGATGGTGGGAAGGACGCAAGCTTTGGGGAAAACTGGTCAATGACACCAGAAATCTTGCCATAAAAATCAATACTATTCTGGGTGATAACCGCCAGGATGCTGAGCAGATTGCAAGATATTTAAAATACTTTCCTCACTTTTTAGCCAAACATCTTTCCAAGGAATCTACAAGACTGGCATTGGATGAAGATTATTCTGAAATTGAAAGCTCGTTAAAAAATCATGGACCAAGCGAAATAGTGATTCTGCTTAGCCATAAATTGAACCAATTAAAAAAAGAAGGGAAAGTTTCAGAAGTTGAAATGCTGTACTTAGATACCCAACTTTCAGGGTTTCTGGATGTATGCGGAGGTTGCGAAAGAATCAAAAATACTCCGATTCCTTATTCATACTCTTCTTTTATCAAGAAATTCATCATTCTGTATGTTTTTGCTTTACCTATTGCATACGTTATTACAATAGGCCTTTTTATGATCCCGCTGACGGTTTTTGTATATTATGTTCTGATGAGCCTGGAGCTTATTGCGGAAGAAATTGAAGATCCTTTTAATAATGACGAAAATGATATTCCGATGGAGACTATAGCCCAGAATATTGAGAAGAATGTGCATCAGATTATGAACAGAAAATAAAAAATCAAGCTTTTAAAGCTTGATTTCTTTGAGTTCACCGTCCTGTTTTATTTCTACAAATTTGCTTTCCCTGTTGGCAGCAGAATATCCGTAAAAAAAGGTACTGTATATGGGAGTAGAATACAGATAAGCTCCATATCCGTTGTAAGCATCTGAAGTTCCGGTCTGTTGCTGATAACTTGCCGTTGCGGTAAAATTCACAATGGTTTCAAGATAATATTTACCGGGTTTCAGCTTTTCAAATTTAAACCTGCCGTGATCATCTGTTAAAGCTTCTACTCTGTATTTAAAAGCTTCTTCAGACATATATACTGTTGTTTTTTTATTTTCATATTTCTTTCTCATATCATAAAATTCCTCGAAGTAAGGAGTGACAGGAAAAAGCATGATAACGGTTCCTTTGGGTGCATAATGTTTTTCTCCAAGCAATGGTTTGATCCCCCAATTGTTTTTTTGTTTTGTAGAAGCTACTCCTTCAATGGTAGAATTTCCGAATCCAAGCATTTCTCTGGCCAGTTTTTTATCAAAAAAAGCTTGAGGATAATAGGTATTTTGTGCTTCCAGGTACATAAATCCCCATAGTAATATGAATAAGGTGAATAATTTTTTCATAGTATATTTTTGAGTCAAATATAAGTATTTTACTATTTTTGAAATAAAAATAGCTATGAAGTACATGTTTTTATTGTTTTTTTCCACTTCTGTCCTGATCATGGCTCAGAAACCTTGTGGATATAAAGACGGATTGCAGGAAGGATCCTGTAAAGAATTCTATGAGAACGGACAGGTAAAAAATGTAGTGGAATGGAAAAAAGGGAAACTGGACGGAGATGCCATTTTTTATTATGATAACGGAAAAATACAATCACAGGGAGAATATAAAAAAGGATTCAAAGTAAAAGAATGGTCATATTTTGACAAGAGCGGAGTTCTTACTTCCAAAGAGGCATTCAGAAATGGAGATAAGAATATTTATGACAACAGTCTTACGGCTACTTTTTATTCTCCTGCCGGTAAAATCATTGAAATTTCCAATTATAAATTCAATAAATTACAGGGGGAAAGCAAAACCTTCCATGAAGACGGAAAATCTATAAAAGATATTGGCCAGTACGATAACGGACTTGCTACCGGAAAATGGAAAGTATTTTATCCCTCAGGAAAATTGCAGCGTGAAACTGAGCTTGCCAATGATAAAAGAAACGGCAACAGAGTTCATTACCGTGAAGACGGAAGCATAGAAAAAACAGAGGTCTATCAAGACGGAAAATTAATCTCAACAAAATAATACAATTGGTACAGAAACTAAAACTGGAAGAACTTAACAGAATAGATGTAGAAACATTTAAGAAGGTTGAAAAAATTCCGTTGGTCATCATTTTAGATAATATCAGAAGCATGCACAATGTAGGTGCAGCCTTCAGAACGGCGGATGCCTTTTTAATTGAAAAAATCATTCTTTGCGGAATTACTCCACAGCCACCCCACCGTGAGATTCATAAAGCGGCATTGGGAGCAACGGAAAGTGTGGACTGGTCTCATGAAGCAGAAACCAATACAGCCATTGCTGATTTGAAAAGTAAGGGTTACGAAATCATCGGGATTGAGCAGACAACCGACAGCCAGCTTATTACTGATTTCACCATTGACAGATCGAAAAAATATGCATTGATTTTAGGAAATGAAGTGGAAGGAATTAGTGATGAAGTTCTTCCTGATATTGATGTGTTTTTAGAAATTCCACAGCTCGGAACCAAGCATTCTCTTAATGTAAGTGTATGCGCCGGAATTGTGATGTGGGAATTTGCAAAAGCATTAAAATAAAAAAACTGCATATGTCCTTAGTAGACAGTGCAGTTTGAAATAAATCTAATAAAAAGTAAAAATGAAAGGCGACAAAGGTACTTTATTTTTTTTTACAAACAAATTTTGACGGCATTTTTTTTGTTTCACCTTAAAAAAAGTCGGGGTTTCAGAAAAAGTTTCATTTAATTTTTTATAAATTAGCACAATGTTTATCAAGGACTATATCTCAAAAGACTTTCCGTGTTTTAGCCTGTCTGACTCCATAGAGTCGGCCAGAAATACGCTAGAAGATTTTGGATATTCCCATGTTTTCATCAAAAAATCCCATCACTTCTACGGAGCTATTGCTATGGACTTTCTGTATGAAGAAGATGGTGGAACACTGAAGGATCTGGAACGCCAGATTGAGCGGTTTGCGATTCTGGAGGATAACAACGTTATGGACAGCATCCGTCTGTTTTATACTTTCAGCTCTAATGTGATTCCTGTGATTAATAAAAATGAAAAATATCTGGGGTATATTACCTGTGAAGATGTTTTTCAGGACCTTTCCCGTTATCCTTTATTTTCAGAAACAGGAGCCATTCTTACCGTAGAAACTCCGGCCAGAAAATATTCAATGACGGAAATTACCAATATTGTAGAAAGCAACAATTCCAAGTTTTACGGAGGGTTTATAAGCTTTATGTCTGAGGAGGTAGTTCAGGTCACCATAAAAATCAGTAATGAAAACCTGGCCTCGATAGATGCTACATTTGACCGGTACGATTACAGAATTGTTGAAAAATACTATTCTGATGAGAAATCCGATCTGTTTAAAGACCGTTATGGTTTTTTACAAAAATTCATAGAAATATAACATGAAGGCAGCCATATATTCTCAGAAAAAAGATCTTGATACTTTTTTATATTTAAGCAAGTTTATCTCTGAACTTGAAGCCAGAGGTGTAAAATCTGTTCTGTATGATGAAATGGCTGAAGCACTTCAGTTTTCAAAAATATTCGAAACATTCAACTGTAAGCAAGATCTTTTGGATAAAGAGGTAGATCTCTTCTTCACTTTTGGAGGAGACGGAACTATTGTAAACTCTTTAACCTTCATTGAGGATCTTGAAATTCCCGTTGTAGGAGTCAATACAGGAAGACTTGGATTCTTGGCTTTCTTCACTAAAGAAGAAGCCTTTAAAGAACTGGATTCCATCTTAAAAGGAAATGTAAAAACAAGCCGCCGATCGGTAATTGAGGTAGTTTCTCCAAAACTTGAGGGAGCTTTTCCTTATGCCCTGAACGATGTTACCGTTTCCCGAAAAGAAACAACATCCATGATTACCGTAGATTCTTATATCAACGATGAGTTTCTGAATGTCTTCTGGGGTGATGGCGTGATCATTTCAACCCCAACCGGTTCTACCGCTTACTCTCTGAGCTGTGGCGGACCGATTATTTCTCCGAATAACGAAAATTTTGTCATTACCCCTATCGCTCCTCACAATCTGAATGTGAGACCTTTAGTGGTGAATGATAAAGTGGAAATAAAATTCAGGGTGGAAAGCCGTGTACCTCAATACTCACTTTCCTTAGATTCCCGACTGATACACATAGAAACCGACAAGGAAATCATCATCAAAAAGGCAAAATTCCAGCTTCTTCTGGTTCAGCCCAATAGTTTAAGTTTCTACGAAACCATCCGTCAGAAGCTCCTTTGGGGCAGAGATAAAAGAAACTAGTAATTTCTTAAAAATGATTACCTTTACACGAAATTAAAACACCTAATAAATTTATAATAAAAAGTAAAACATGAGCAGAATTTTTCCGGCAGGAGTTGCCACAGGTCAGTTAGTTACTGATATCTTTCAGTATGCTAAAGAAAACAAATTTGCATTACCTGCAGTAAACGTAATTGGATCAAGCAACATTAATGCTGTGATGGAAACTGCAGCGAAATTGAACTCTCCTGTAATTATCCAGTTTTCAAATGGTGGAGCTGCATTCAACGCAGGGAAAGGATTAAACAATGACGGACAAAGAGCTGCTATCTTAGGATCTATCGCTGGAGCAAAACATATTCACACTCTTGCTGAAGCTTATGGAGCAACGGTAATTCTACACACAGACCACTGTGCAAAGAAATTACTTCCTTGGATCGACGGATTAATGGATGCTAACGAAGATTTCTTCAAGCAGACAGGAAAATCTCTTTACTCTTCTCACATGCTGGATCTTTCTGAAGAATCTTTAGAAGAAAACCTTGAAATTTCAGCTCAGTATTTCGAAAGAATGGCTAAACTTCAGATGACTCTTGAAGTAGAAATCGGAGTGACTGGTGGAGAAGAAGATGGTGTTGACAACTCAGACGTTGATAACTCTAAATTATACACTCAGCCTGAAGATATAGCGTATACGTACGAAAAATTAAAAGCAATCTCTGATAACTTTACGATTGCTGCAGCATTTGGTAACGTACACGGAGTTTATAAGCCAGGAAACGTAGTTCTTACCCCAAAAATCCTTGACAATTCTCAGAAATATGTTCAGGAGAAATTCGGAACGGCTGCCAAACCTATCAACTTTGTATTCCACGGAGGTTCAGGATCCACTTTAGAAGAGATCAGAGAAGCTATCGACTACGGAGTAATTAAAATGAATATCGACACTGACCTTCAGTTTGCATACACAGAAGGAGTGAGAGATTATATGGTGAACAATATTGACTATTTAAGAGCTCAAATCGGAAACCCTGAAGGAGAAGAAAAACCTAACAAGAAGTTCTATGACCCAAGAGTTTGGGTAAGAAAAGGTGAGGAAACATTCTCTACAAGATTGGTAAAAGCATTTGAAGATTTAAATAACGTAAATACTTTAAAATAAGAACTGTAAATTTGTACCAATGTAAAAAGTATTCATAAGAAATGCATTTACATTGGTACATTTTACATTTATACATTAATACAAGCAAAAATGGCATTCGACTGGTTTAAAAGAAAAGCAAAAAACATTACCACTTCTACTGATGAGAAAAAGGACGTTCCCAAAGGCCTTTGGCATCAGACTCCATCCGGAAAAGTAGTGGAACATGATGAACTAAAGAGAAATAACTATGTTTCTCCTGAAGACGGATTTCATGTAAGAATAGGAAGTGCAGAATTTTTTGACATCCTTTTTGACGGTGGTAAATTTACCGAACTGGATGCCAATGTTGAAAGTATTGATATCTTAAACTTCAAAGATACAAAGCCTTACAAAGACCGTTTGAAAGAAGTAAAAGCTAAAACCAAGCTTACAGATTCCATCAGAAATGCTGTAGGAACTGTAAAAGGAACTGAAATGGTAGTTTCTTGTATGGATTTTGCTTTCATCGGTGGATCTTTGGGTTCTGTAATGGGAGAAAAGATCAGAAGAGCAGTAGATTACTGTATCAAGCATAAACTTCCGTATATGATTATCTGTCAGTCCGGAGGAGCAAGAATGCAGGAAGCCACTTACTCTTTGATGCAGCTGGCAAAAGTTCAGGCTAAACTGGCTCAGCTTTCTGAAGCTGGACTTTTGTACATCGCTTACCTTTGTGACCCTACATTCGGAGGAATTACCGCTTCTTTCGCAATGACTGCTGATATCATCATGGCAGAACCGGGAGCACTGATCGGTTTCGCCGGACCAAGAGTAATCCGTGAAACAATCGGTAGAGACTTACCGGAAGGATTCCAGACATCAGAATTCCTACAGGAAAAAGGATTTGTGGACTTCATCGTAAAAAGAACTGAAATTCAGGATACTGTTGCAAAAACAGTGAATTTATTAGCTGTAAAAGCATAGTATCTGTAACAAAAACAATACAATCTCTCTCTAATTAGGGAGAGATTTTTATTTATGAGGACTTTTAAGATATTTTTCAATACCATCAGAAGTATGAGTTTTAAAAAGATTATGCGTCTTTTATCACTGATCCTTCCCCATCCTCTTTTTGCCTTGTTGAGTTTCCATGCTACTGTGAAGGCTTTTACCATCGCACAGAAAAAGTTCCCTAAGACAGCTTCCACTAATGGAGTCGGAAATGCTTTCAGACACGCTCTGTGGTGCTGCTTCATTATGATGTACTGCTGCAAAATTTCCTCTCCTAAAAAAGCGCTGGATTTCTGCAAAAGAATAACAGATATGCATGAAGAATTATTCCCGAATGAGCCTTTGGAAACCAAAATGGATCTCCATAACAACAAAATCGGAATGGATTATTTCATGGAAATTCTTCCGGGAATTCACCGCCAGTTTTTTGAAAAGAGTTTCTTTGTTGACGCATTGGTCAAAAAAATGGATGATGCAAAGGTTCTGAAACATCTTGATGATGATTTTGAAGGGCATCTTGTCTATTTGGAAGAGTAAATAATTCATTTTAAACGCTAGGGATCGCAAGGAAAATCTAAAAATTTAATGTATATTTTTGTTCGCAAGGGCATTTCATTCAGCAATGTTCACTAATTGAAATTCTTTGCTAAGTACTAACGTCTTTGCGAACGAGAAAACTCATTTTCCCATTATTTAGAAACTTTGCGAACATTGCGTTAAAATGGGATAAAGCTGGCAAACCATCATTAGCCCTCATACCGGAATTACAAAAGACTTTAGTTATTTTTGTGGTTTAAAGTATTTTCGATAAGTTTAAACAATTAAATCAATCAGATGGTTCTCAGCAGAATTTGGTCGGCTTTCATTATCATTGCCATTGCCATTGCCAGTATAAAATACGTTTCGTCAGGTCACTACAAAACCATTTTCAATGATATGGTGGTAGGAAAAGGAGGTGATACAGTGAAGATTGCATCACAACCGATGAACAGCCTCTCCCCTGTTGTCAGAGACAGCCTGATGAAAAAAAATGATTTTGCAGACAGCAGAATTCATTATAAAACAGACTCTTTAAAGCAAAATGTAAACGTTTATCGTGTTCAGGAAGCTGACGGAGTCATCGGAACATCCGAAACAGCGGTAAAGATCTGCCTTGGTCTTATCGGGATCATGACCTTATTTATGGGTTTCATGAGTATTGCTGAAAAAGCAGGTGGAATTAACCTTCTAAGCCGTCTGATTCAGCCATTTTTCTCAAAACTTTTCCCGGAGATTCCGAAAAACCACCCCGCATTTGGCCATATGCTGATGAACTTCAGTGCCAATCTTCTGGGATTGGATAATGCCGCTACTCCGTTTGGATTGAAAGCGATGGAAAGCCTCCAGACTTTAAATCCGAATAAAGAGACCGCCAGTAATTCGCAGATTATGTTTCTGTGTCTTCATGCTGGTGGAATGACTTTGATTCCTGTTTCTATTATTGCGATCAGAGCATCTATGGGATCAAAAACACCTACAGATATTTTCCTGCCTTGTATGATTGCTACTTTTGCGGCTACTTTGGCAGCGATGATTATTGTATCACTTTATCAGAAAATTAATCTGCTTCGTCCTGTAGTCATTGCTTATGTAGGAGGAATTTCAGCTATAATTGCTTTATTGGTTGTATACCTTGTACAGCTGAGTAAAGATCAATTGGATGACTTCAGTAAAGTCTTAAGCAATGGTTTAATCCTGTTCATATTCCTTGCTATTGTGCTTGGAGCCGTTTACAAGAAAATAAACGTTTTTGATGCCTTTATTGAAGGAGCAAAAGAAGGATTCACCACCTGTGTTAAGATTATTCCTTATCTGGTTGGAATGCTGATTGCGATATCTTTATTAAGAACTTCCGGTGTTTTCGATGTCATTATTGACGGAATGAAATGGGTAGCCAACGTTGCCAATATGGATCCAAGGTTCGTGGATGGACTTCCAACCGCTTTAATCAAACCTTTATCCGGTTCCGGAGCCAGAGGAATGATGGTGGATACTATGGCAACATTTGGGGCGGATAGTTTCCAGGGAAAATTAGCCGCTGTACTTCAGGGAAGTTCAGATACGACATTTTACGTGATCGCAGTATATTTTGGTGCCGTAGCCGTTAAGAACACAAGATATACGGTAATTGCTATGCTTCTGGCCGATCTGGTGGGTGTTATCACGGCAATTGCACTGGCTTATCTATTCTTTGCTTAATAAAAAGTTTCTGGTTGGCTAGTTACTAGTTTTTTTAATCGTTAAAAAAGATATTAATGAGTTACGAAAAACTTGATATTTATAATATTGCTTTTGAGTTATTTTTATTTATTGAAACACATAAATTATCGCTCAAACTACCCAACTATGAATTATACGAATTAGGTAGCCAATTGAGACGATCAGCTGATTCAATTGTTACAAATATTGCAGAGGGATATGGAAGAAACAGTTACAAAGGTGATTTCATCAGGTTTCTCACCTACTCTCAGGCAAGTTGTGACGAAACAATTTGTCATCTATCGAAAATAACCAGACTTTATCCGGAATTACACTCAGACTTTAAAGAAAAATCAGAACAATACAAACTCTTAGGAGGGAAAATCAATAACTTTATAAAATACGTGCAGTTAAACTGGAGAACCTAACCCAAACTAGCAACTAGCAACAAAATACCCCATTATGATTACAGATAAAGAATTTACTCTAAGACTCATCCGTCAGTTAACCCAGGCACTGGAAAAACTGATTCTGGATAAACCTGAAGAAAGTTTAATGCAGAAAGAACTGGATTTCGATACTTTGATGAGAGATATCTTCAAGATGAGCTTCACGGAAATTTCTTCGAAAACAAAAGAAGAAATGATTGCTATCGTTAACGAAAGACAGGAAAGAGATCACAAAGACTACTATGAAATGCTGGGAAATCTTTTCTATTTTAACAGCAGACATGATCAGAATAAAGATTTTCAGGATAAAGCAAAGACATTCTATGAGCTGTATCTTCAAACCAGCGGTATTTTTGCCCTCCCGATTATCAACAGAATAAATGAATTAAAAAAAGCACTTGAATATAGAGTGCACCCAAAAGTTTAGACAAAATTAAATAATCTTTTGATAATAAAGAGTTCGATATTCTATCGGGCTCTTTCCTTTTAAATTAAGTCTTATTCTCTCATTATTATAATAGTCAATATATTG